>JGI20225J20221_1000042_pt2 | contig 640073 bp, 600 predicted proteins | sample BioMet4_FD_20221 | JGI IMG/M metagenome (IMG submission 20221)
TTCCTTGGCATTTGCCTGGGCATGCAGGTGGCAGTCATCGAATTCGCGCGACACATCCTGTTCTGGGACGACGCCAATTCAAGCGAATTCAACGAAAAGAGCCAACATCCGGTCATTGCCTTGATGCCCGACCAAAAGGGAGATATACCCAAAGGCGGTACGATGCGTCTCGGTTCCTACCCCTGCGACATCGTCCCCGGCACATGGATGGATACGGCCTATCGCCACCAGAAAGAGATCAGCGAACGACACAGGCACAGGTATGAGTTCAATAATGATTACCGCACCCAGCTTTCACAGGCGGGTCTGGTCATCGCCGGCACCAGTCCTGACAAAAGGCTCGTCGAAGCGGTGGAACTGCAGAAAGACAAACACCCGTTCTTCCTGGGCGTCCAATATCATCCGGAGTTCAAATCCCGCCCGAACAATGCAGAGCCTTCCTTCAGGGAATTCGTCCAAGCCGCCATCATGAACAAAGAGAATCATTGACCCATCAGAGGCCTTGCCCTGTTCCGGCAAGGTCTCGTGTATGTTCACAGATACTCCCCTGCGAATCGGGGAAAATTCCGATAGTCGTCCACAAGGACAAACGGGAAATCAGAATGGAACAAGGAATAATCCCCTCCCCCATATCCGACATCATCACCGAAATACACCACCTGTCCGTGTTCCAACCCTTGTCGTTCGCAATAGCGTGACAAAGCATAGTATTTGTCGTACGGAACAGGCACCATATCGAACGATGAGGAACCTCCGACAAACACGACATATTCCGGGAAAAGGGCTTTCACTTCATCGTAGATGGCACGCCGCTTTTTTCTGTCGGGATCGAAGACAAGCTTGTCATTGATGTCAGCTTTGGTACCGATCAAAGGGATGCAGACCATCCCCGAGGGAAAAAACTCCACTGTATCTCCGGTGTATGCTTGAAAGCCAAACCGTTCCCGGAGGGTTTCCACTCTCTTTGTGACGGATTGCCGGTCGGTCTCAGTCTTTTTGCTTTCAAGGATTTCCAATTTTCCCATCGTCGTATCATAACGGGAGATTTCCATTCCATAGTTTCCGATGATATCCATCGGATACTGACCCATTTGCCGGAAAATACGTTCACAGGAACCTGCACCGACCATCACCAAATGATATTTGGCACCCAACCGGTCCAACACCCGGCGGTTTCCATCACCCAACAAGCTACGGTGTTGCGTCAGTGTTCCGTCAAGATCCAAAGCTATGGTATGTACTTCCATGGTCTCCTCCTGGGAAAAAGAAGCCCCCCCACCTTTCATGGTGAGGGGGAACCCGAAACCGATTACTTGTTGACGGACGCGTACAGCGTATTCCAGTGCTGCAGTATCTGTTTCTTGTTTTCGGTGAGCCACTTGATGTCACGGGTCACCCATTTGATCTCCGAGCTTGCAGGCAGATACGGGGTTTTGTAGGATGCCTTGCTGTTGGTGAACCGGAGTGTTCCGAGCGCATTGCCGAGATGGGTCTGACCATCGGCGCTCATCAGATAATCCACCATCGCTTTCGCCGCGGCTTCATGAGGAGCACCCTTGATGACGGCGCATCCAAACGCATTGCCTGACGCACCTTCTGCGGGATAGACCATCCGGATGTTCTTCGCACCGCTCTTCAGCAAGGTGGAAGCGCCATCTTCATAGGTAAGACCAACAACATATTCACCCGTCTGGACACTCTTGAAGCAGACGGAAGAGGAAGTGGAAATGATGAGTTTGTTCCTCATCAAGGCCTCGATGTAATCCCATGCCTGCTTGCTATCATTCCCATACACCGCCATGATGTTGGAGAGGTTGTTCCATGCGGCAGAAGACGAGTTCGGGTCGGAAAGGACGATCCTGCCCTTCAGAACCGGATTGAGGAGGTCTTTGTAACCTTTGATAGTCAAGCCAAGCTCTTTCTCAAGATCGGTATTCACACAGAACACGATGGTGGAAAGATGGTCGAAATTATAAAAGCCATTGTTGGAACGGTAATCCGGCATGATCTCCTTCTCATATGGGCTGAGATAGGCTTCGAAAATGTCCTTATAGGCATCGCCGTCACTGTTGCCGAGACCACCCCACATCAAATCACCCTGTGGCTTGTTCTTCTCGGCTGTAATCCGTGCGGTAAGTTCACCTGCAGAACCATTGACCACCTCGACTTCGATGTCAGGGTACTTCTCATTGAAGCCCTTGAGTAAATTGTTCAAGTCGTTCTCGGTCATTGTCGCATACAACACCAAATGCTTCCCCAACCCGTTGTCAGCAGCTTTGGCAGGTGCCGCTTCTTGGGTCCCCTGAGCGAAAGCGAACGAACATGCCATCAATATGGCAAGCACGAAAACCAGTGTCCTTTTCATAACAGTCTCCTTTTTATCTCCAGGGCATTACAACCCGGAATAACACGTTTACAATCTGATGTCCTCGGACTTGCTGAGCATCAGATAGACAAACAACGAAAGCGTCGTCAACAAAGTCAGTACTGCGGAAAATGCGCAGGCAAGACCGTAATTGCCACGGCTGATGGCCACATAAGCCGACATCGTCAACGTGATGGTCCTGTTGTTGTACAGGATGATGGCGCTGGACAGCTCGGTGACGATGGATACCCAACTGAGAATCGCTCCGGAAAGGATGCCGTTGGCCATCATCGGCACGGTGATTGTGGCAAACGTCTTCATCTTCGAGGTCCCCAGACTTATCGACGCTTCCTCGATGCTCAACGGTATCTGCATCAACGTCGCATTCGCCGAACGTATGGTGTACGGCATCCTCCTTATGACCAGCGAAATGATCATGATCATCATCGTTCCGGTCAACACGATGGGTTGCTTTCCAAACGCAAGAACCAAAGCGATGCCGATGACCGAACCCGGCATGATGTACGGCAACATGGACAAGGTATCGATGGAATGGTTCCAGAAATTCGGTCTGCGCACGACAAGATATGCGATCAAGACAGAGAACAGGATGATGATGCCAAGCGATCCGAAACCAAGAACCAAGGTGTTCTTGATGGATCTGCCCAACAATTTATGCATCGCCATCTGGTAATTCGCCATGGAATACCCCGGAAGGAACACCGCTTGGTCACAGTTACGGAAGGAAAGATAGACCACATACAGTTGCGGTACAAACGCGATGACAACCAGCAGGTAACAATATGCATACATCAGGAAACCTTTGACGCCATGGGGTGTCTTTTTTTCGACGGGATGAAGCGCGTTCATGGAGAATTTGAATTTGCTGGTCGCCCATTTCTGGATGAAGAACACCAATGCGGTCAACACAATGGCGATGACGGAAATGGCCGCCGCAAAGTTGTGGTCCGTACCGTTCTCTCCGAGGTATTGGTTGTAAATCTCGACGGGGAATGTCCGGTAGTTCTCCCCAATGAGCAACGGAGTCCCGAAATCGGCGAAAGCACGCATGAACACCAAAAGGCTTGCCGCCAGCACGGTGGGCATGCACAACTTCATGATGACTTTGAAAAATCGCCTGATCCCGACACATCCGAGGTTCGCCGATGCCTCGATCAACGTATTGTCGATGTTCCTGAACGCCCCATTCATATAGATGAAGACCAACGGATAGAGTTTGAGCGATTGCACCAAAAGGATACCGCCAAACCCATAAATGCTGCCTATGCGGATACCCAACACTTTTTCAAAGAATTGGGTCACCACACCGGAACGGCCAAGCAGCAAAATCCACGAATACGCTCCGATGAACGGCGCAGACATGCAACACAGGACACTCACGACAAACAGGAACTTGGCGCCTTTCAACTGGTAAAAAGAGTAGAAATACGAAATGGGAATGCCGATGAGCAAGGTGACCAACGTGATGTCGATGGAGACCTTGAAACTGTTGAGGATTGTCTTGCTGTAGTACGGTTGCGAGAAGAACTTGGCGAACTGGACAAAGGTGAAGTTTCCGTTCTCATCCCTCACCGCCTGACGGAGAATCTCAAACAAAGGGTATACAAGAATGACGAAGAACAGCACCAGGAACATCACGGTAACACCCGACCAAACATCAAATCTTCTGCGGCTTTCCATTCTGTCCTCCTCAATGCTTCACGAGGTCGTTCTGAACCCCATCCAGGATGTTGGCCTCCCCATCTTCGGTGAAAATGTTGATCTTCTCCGTATTGATGCCCAAGAAAACCTCGGTTTTTTTCGCCACGGTATTGCCGATGGTCGACTCCATGATGGATTCGACTTCCTTTCCATCGGACAAATGCATGAAATAGTGGGTGTTGAGTCCCAAAAAGACACAATCATCAATGACGGCCTTCAAACCGGTCACGGCTTCCTTTCTCATCAACAATTCCTCAGGGCGAACCGACACGATGACATTCTGGTCATGCTGGTACCGGATCTGGACATTCGGGACAAGCACATCCAAGTTCTCAATGTGCAGATGCGGGGTCCCTCCTTCCATGACAAGTTTCCCTTCCAACGTGTTCGAACGTCCGATGAAGGAAGCCACAAACAGGTTCGCCGGCCTCTGATAGATGTTCTTTGGCGTCCCGATATGCTGGATTTCCCCTCCTTTCATGACGGCAATGCGGTCACTGACCGCCATTGCTTCTTCTTGGTCATGGGTCACGTAGATGGTCGTGATGCCGATGTCGTTTTGGATTTCCTTGATGACAGTCCTCATCTCCACACGGAGTTTGGCGTCGAGGTTGGACAGCGGTTCATCCATCAAAAGGACATGCGGCTCAATGCAAAGGGCACGGGCTAGAGCTACACGTTGCTGCTGCCCGCCGGAAAGACGGTCGGGCATACGGTCTGCAAGTTGGTCAATCTTCATCAGCTTGAGGAATTTTTCAGCTGTTTCGGTAACTTGTTCTTTGGGAAGTTTCCGGTTCTTCAGACCAAACTCCACATTTTTCCGCACCGTCATGTTGGGGAAAATGGCGTAGTTCTGGAACACCATGCCGATGTTCCGTTTTGCAGGGTCAAGGTCATTGATCCTCATGTCATTGAAATAGAAATCACCACCTTCGATCGTATTGAAACCTGCAATCATCCGGAGCAATGTGGTCTTTCCACATCCGGAAGGTCCGAGAAGCGTGAAGAATTCCCCCTGTTTCACATCAAGGTTCAAATCTCCAATGATGGTAGCGGCACCATATTTCTTCAGCGCATGACGAATCCGTATCTCAACACTCATGATGATTCCTCCAGTCTCTCAAAAAAGAATAAATCAGATTACCGGTCTGTCAAGGAGTTATTTTCAAAAGAACACCAAAACGAACACAAATGAACATATTATTCACTATGATACAAATCCATTGTACAACATAATTCCGCAATCGTGTACCTCAACTTGATGCGTTTTCAAAGAGACACTCGTATGCAAATGAATTCCGTAAAAGCACTTTTCCCGTCTGGGCAACCTCCCGGGACGCACAATATCCGCAGACCAGCCACTCAAAACGAATTCTTACGAATCAAACAGAAAAGAACATCTCGAAGACATGATTCTCTGCAGTCTTCCCCTTGACCAATAAGTATGATTAGTTATACTAATATTACTATTCATACTGGAGGGTTGTCATGGACAAACTGTGGAACACGGTGAAAGTCGGTGAGAAAGGACAAATTGTGATCCCCAAAGAGATGCGGGAACTGTTCGGAATCCAAAACGGCGACATGCTTCTGATTCTTGCGGACAAAGCACGTGGCATCGCCATCCCGACCAAAGAAGACATGCAGCGCATCACAGCGGAAATCATGAATTATGAACAAAAAAAATGAAATCATCGTCATCGGAGCCGGTGTCGCAGGACTTACCGCAGGCATATATGCGTTGAAACTTGGCTATCACGTTCATTTGTTTGAGAAAAACCCCACTCCTGGTGGGGAATGCACCGGATGGGACAGGCAAGGCTGTCATATCGACAACTGCATCCATTGGCTCATCGGAACGACGCCAGGAACGGATCTGAACAAGCTATATAAGGAAACCCGACTTTTGGACGAAGAAGCCGGCGTTTACCGGTTTCCGCTCATGTACACATCCTATCTCGACGGCAAGCACATATCACTCTACCCTGACATTGAAAAAACCCGACAGGAATGGGAAGCCCTTTCTCCGGAGGACACGCCCCTGATCGATGACTTGATGGAAGATGTGCGCAAGGGGCAAAAGACCATCATCCCCGCAGGCATCCCCAATGAGATGCTGGGAGCTTTCAGCGGGATCAGCCTTCTCCTCAAATCACGGAATCTGTTTGCGTTGAGCAAGAAATACCAAGGGATGAGCATCCAGGACCTGAAGGATCGTTTTCATCATCCCTTGATCAAAGCCTGCATCAGTGATTTCTGCCCCAGTGAATCCAAAGGGGAAAACTTTGCGGTCATGTATGGGAATTTCGCCAGTGGAGACGGAGGCGTGCCTGTCGGCGGCTCCCGTCAAGCTGCCATGCGTATGAAACGGCGGTTTGAGGAACTTGGCGGAATCTATCATGGTTCTTCACCGGTTACGCGCATCATTGTCGAAGACGGCAAAGCGCGTGGTGTCAGCCTTTCAAACGGTTCCTTCATGCCTGCGGATTACTTCATTCCCGCTTGTGATGCGGATTTTACGTTCTCTCAATTGCTGGACAAGCGTTTCATGCCGGAAAAAATCCGCGAATACTTTGACAATCCCCAAACCTACGTCATTTATGGAATGGTGCAGGCCGCATGGATGGTCGACAGCCCGCAAAACGCCATTAGCACGGAAATCATTCTGGATGTCCCAGAGCTCAGGGTGGAACCATGGCTCAATGACCGCATCACTTTGAAATGTTATGACTATGAGCCATCTTTCGCTCCCCAAGGAAAACACGTCGTCCAGCTTTTGTGGGGATGTGATCACTCGTCTTGGGATTATTGGAAAAACCTTGATGAGAAAACCTACAGAGCGAAGAAACAGGAATTGGCATCCTTGGTGGAGAAGAAAATCGAAAAAACCTGGCCACAATGGGAAGGCAGGCTCACGTTGCTGGATACATGGACAAGCAGAACCTACAGAACGTGGTGCAACGCACATGACGGTTACAACCAAGCTTGCATCATGACCAAGAACACCAACATGATGAAGGATTATCCCCCACCATATCTGAAGGGGCTCTCCAATGTGGTGCTCGCAGGCCAATGGATGTCGCCTCCCGGCGGCATTCCCGGTTCCTGCATCAGCGGAAAATTTGCGGCATACCGTGTGGATCATCTAGCCCATAAAGTACGGGATGCCGCCAAAAAAACCTTTTTCCGTGGTGTCTTGCCGGCAATGGTGATGTTCTTCGTATTCAGCCGGCTTTGCTGACCTCACAGATACCGGACATATGAGGCTTTCCGAGGAACAGCCGGCCTTTCGCCACCTGCTTGCGGATATCCTATGATACAGTTCCCGATACCCTCATATGACCCTTCGATGCCGGCCTTTTTGAGGATTTCCTTTCCTCCCGACGTTTGGAACGTCTCTTTGGCCCGATGAATCCAGCAACTTCCCAAACCCAACGTATGGGCGGCAAGCAACATGTTTCCCATCACCAAAGAGCCATCATAGATATAAGTCGGAACGGAAGTGTCGGCAAGCACGACCAAAACGACCGGAGCGCCATAGAACGGATCGGTTCCGGTTTTCCCGATGATTTCCGCATTTATGCGGGACAATTCATCACGAACCTTTCTGTCCGTCACCGCAAGAATGATCGGTGACTGGCGTCCCATGCCGGTCGGGGCATAGGTGCCCGCTTTCACCACTTGGGCGACTAATTCCGGGGGTACCATCTCATCCTTGAATTTCCTGACGCTCCGACGAGTCACCATCGCATCAATCACTTCCTGCATTCTTTCCCTCCTGCCGGATTTCTGTTGAAAAAAAAAGCGACTTGCACGTAAGCAAGCCGCCCTTATGGAGCTGGTCGGAATCGAACCGATGACAATCAGATTGCGAACCTGACGCTCTACCAACTGAGCTACAGCCCCAAAACATAGTTCTTGTTGACAAGAAACCTTAGGCCATGACTGGAATTGTTTATACCATAATTTTCCGTTAATGGGAAGTACTGAAATGGATTTCATTTTCCGTGCAATCGCCGGACATTCCAGAGCGGGCGCTGCAAACATCTGACGGCTTGGCCCCAACAGCGTTCCGCCTGAACTGTTCAGGAGACACCATCAAGCAACTCCTTCATCTGGCGGATGCCCTTCCTTGAGGACAGACTGGATGATCAGGCACGTTGCAAAGCCCTGTCGTTTCCTGTATATTTTCCGAAGGAGGCTGGAATTGCCGAAGGTGAGTGAAGTTATGGCACTCGTCATGCCACCGTTGCGTCTGTTTTGTTTCATCGTCCTCACCCAATTCGTAGCGTCTCTTATCGTTGACCACATGAACCAGAAAAAACTGGAGACATGGCGGAAAATCCTTCATAGTCATGCGTGGGAAAAGAATGGGGACTTTTACCAACAGTTCTTTGACGTGAAGAAATGGAAGGACAGATTGCCTGAAATGGGAGACAACAGCCCAAGCCAGTTGCGTAAAAACCACATGAACAACTCCGACCCGATGTACCTATATATCTTCATCCTGGAAACCGTACGTGCCGAGATGTGCCACGGACTCGCTTTCATTTTCGGAATCCTCACGCTGATGAAAAACAACGAAGTCGCCGGACAGTTTTTCCTGCTTTTGTACATTGTGTTGATCAACATTCCGTTTGTCATCATTCAACGTTTCAACCGGCCACGTTTGGAACATCTTCTGGAACGGATCGTCAAATCCCATCAGGGCGTCCTCATCCCCAAGAAAAGGCTTTACACATGAACTCTTGCGTCCTGACCGCTGATGGACTACCATAAGCATCTATGGAGAAATATGACTTTTCCCCTGCAATGAGGAAACTGATATACAACATCAACAGGGAAACCTCCTTTGATCCTTCGACGATAACACAGGAACGCATTGATGAACTCAACGGCGGAGCTTCGACCAGTCGTGCGTATCGCAGACTTCTGGGCAAGTTCCCTTCCAACATCGAGAGCGAAACGTTCATCATCCCCGTCACAGACGGTGTAGTCACCGGATATTATTTCCGTAAGCGCGGGGTGAGGGAAATGAGCGATGTCACTCCGTTGGTCGTCTTTTTCCACGGAGGCGGATGGGTGTTCGGAAACATGTCCCTGTACAACAACTTGTGCGCCAAGCTTTCCGACAATCTCCATGCACCGGTCCTTTCCGTCGATTATCGTCTTTCGCCGAAATACAAGTTCCCTACCGCCGTGGAAGATTGTTACGCCACCCTGCTCTGGGCTGCCGCAGGATGCAGATATTGGAAAATCGACCCGGACAGGATTTATCTGTTCGGTGATTGTGCGGGCGGAAACCTCGCCGCGGTGGTATCGCGTCTCGCCCGTGACCGGAAAGGTCCTTCCCTTGCCGGGCAGATCCTCATCTGCCCCATCACCGATGGACGCATGCGCACCGAAAGTTATGAAAAATACAAAGACTCGCCGACACTCACCGACAGGCAGATGGCATTCTACATCTCCAAATATGCACGTGAGCCCAAAGACACCTTGAACCCGAACTTCTCCCCTCTGCTGGGACTGGATCAATCACGCCTGCCTGAAACGTTGATCATATCCGCCGAATATGACCCTTTGAAAGATGACGGGAAACTCTATGCGCAGTCGCTGAAAGCTGCCGACACCCCGGTAAATTATTTGGAAGTGAAAGGCGCTTTTCATGGCTTCTTCCGCTATCCTCATGCGACGGGCAGCGATGAAACAATGTGCGCCATTTCCCAATTCGTGTCAGGCAGACCTGTCAGCCAAGTGGTGTTGCAAACCAAACACCAGTATGAACAGAAACTGAAAAAGGAAAAAAAGGAGATCAAGCGGAAAAACAAAGGCTTCATCTCCATTGATTCTCAATAGTGTGGCGGACGTGTCGAAGGAATGTCCTCTGTTTCTTGCTCCATCAACTGGGCTATTTTCGTTTTAAGCTTATCCACTTGGTTTTGCACGATCCCCAATTCCTTGGCTTGGTCTGAAACCACCAGATTGAGCTCAGCGACCATCTGTTCCATGTAAGCGAGCTTTGTTTCGATTTGCTCCAACCTTTTGTCTTCCATACCTGCCTCTTTGCAACTTGACTCTTGCATCTGCAACAATCATGGTATACGATATGTTGCAATTAGTTGCAAGAAAAAAGGAACGGTCATGAAAGGAGAACGTGTCGCACAATTGGAATTGCTTTTGCACAGCCACCCTGAAGGGTTGCGACGTGCTGAAATCGCCAGACGTCTCGGGGTGCATCGGTCAACGATCAGCAGATATGTTGATGAATTGAAGGATCATGTGGATATCTACGAAGACAACAATCTGATCAAGATCAAGGAAAACGATAGCGACACCAACAACCTTGATTTGTCCATCTACGAAAGCCTCGCCTTCAACATGAGCGCCGAAGTGCTTGCACAGAACAGTGAATTCCAAAACCCACACTTGGCCTCGGGATTGAGGAAAATCGCCATGAACATGCGGTCTTATGCACCCAAAGTCAGCAACAACATCATCATGCTCGCCGAACAAATCGACAAGCAGGTACAACAAAAAAAAGGAAACGGACAATTCAACTCCGTCCTTGAGGTCTTGATCGACAGTTGGGTTTCCGGACGCATCGTGAAAATCACCCAGAATGATGGAACGGAAACGGAACTTGCCCCCTATTTTATCGGCTTCAGGGAAGATGAAGACAACAAACGGAACCCAATCTCCGTGACGGGACGTCTCCGTCATACCCAAGAGATCATCACCATTGACATCACCACCATAACGGCTGCGACGATACTTGACGAAACCTACACGATCCCTGACAACCTCAAACCGTTCAAAATCCCCGACAAGTTTGGTGAATACCAAAGCAACGACACCATTCCGCTCAAGCTTAAAGTGAACGAATCCAGCGCTTTGAACGTATTCAGGGAATTGGAACACACACCGGAGAAAATCGAAAAGCAGAACAATTGCCAGATCGTCACGTTCAATGTGGAGAATTCCATCCTCCTGACGCTGAAGATCATCCAGTGCGGTCCGAGTGTGGAAATCCTGGAGCCGGTAAGCTACCGTAAGAAGTTCTGCAAATTCCTTTCCGATATTCTTGCCGTCTATTCCGCAAAACCGTGATTTTCTTCTTGTCTCTTTCATCGCAACCGTTTATCTTGGTAATGGAGGAATGAACCATGAAAAAATATGAATGCAGCATGTGCGGTTATGTATATGATCCTGCTATGGGTGACCCTGAGAATGGAATCAAAGCGGGAACAGCGTTCGAAGACCTTCCCGATGATTGGATTTGTCCGCTTTGTGGCGCCGCAAAAGCTGATTTTGTCGTAAAGGCTGACTGAGCTCAGTCATGTCACAAAAAACCCGGAGCTTGCCTTCGGGTTTTTCTTGTGTTCGTATCCATGCTTGATTTCCGTTCCACCAATCACTCGGTTTGGACGATTTCCTTGTTGATCTCCTTGCCAAGACGCTCTTCTTCGGTGACGATCATCGTGCTCTCCCCAATGAAGGTGGAACCCGCGAAGCATGCAAGAAGCAATGCGATAAAGAAAGAGATCAGGTGCCGCAGTTCGAGAATGGTGTCGCTCATGGTGAAGAGCAAAATCAAGGCTCCCAAACCTTGGGAGAAAAAAACCATGTGGCTCTGTACGATTTCCTCATGGAGCGGGAAACCCAATTCAGCGGCATATTGAAGCCCGATGGGAATCGCGCTGAACGCAAAAAAACCAAAGATGGCCGCTCCCGCAAAGGACATCGCTCCGCTTGTGGAGAAACACACCAGCAACAGGCCTGGCAGGCAAAGCCCGAAACATCCCACAAAAAACACCTTTCGCTTTTTGAAAGTATCAGACAGAGCGGGAACGACTATGGCTCCGATGGCGCCGGAAATCATCAACGTGAGGCCAAACCATGCGGTGGAATCCAGTTCCAATTCCGAAGCGATAAAATCAATTTTGACCAACATCGCCATCAGCACACCCCAGGAAACAGCGAAAACAGTGATCAAGCCACGCAACGATTTGATCTTTCCGATGGTGAACAGGGCTTTCACATAGGATTCATCAGCCGGTTCGATCATCGAAGAGGGCGTCGGAGGATTCTCCTTGATGATCAGAGCCCCGATGATGGCAAACAGAAAAGAAATGCCGCCATATACGGAAACCAAACGCGGAAATGACCCGTTACGAATCAGATACGGGGAAAATACCATGACAAACGCCAAAGCGATGTACTGGCAAGCCGAAATGATGCCGACAGCCATTCCCCTCTCCCGGATGGGGAACCATCGTGCTACGGTAACCGTCTCCAGACAGAGGATGATGGCCTGTGCACAAGCCATCACCACTTGGCAGAGCAACATGAAAACCGGGGAATCAACCTGAAAAACTTTCGCGACGCTCCCCAAAATGACGAGCAAGGAGGCAAAGCGCAAGGAACGGCAAATACCCGTCTTGTTGATAAGCAAGGAAGCAGGGATGGCGAACAAGACAAAACCACCCATGTAAATAAACGACATCAGGTCAACAACAGAATATTCGTTCGAAGTCCATGCTGCCTCATAAAACTTATTGGCGATGCGTCCAATAGGAGAGAATGCCATCCACTGAATCTCCACAGCGAACACCAGCAGAACCAATGCAAGCAGAATAAGCCATCGATAGCGGTAAGCACGCACACTCTTCATGATGTATCCATCATAGTCAAAACAAATTGTTTTGTATATCATCAAAGTATGAACATGGAAACACGTACCCTTTTGCTCTCCCGGAGAAGCGTGCGGGCCTATGAGGACCGCCCTATTTCGGAGGAAGACCGCAATTTGATTTTTCAGGCTGTTCTCCGCGCCCCTACCGCGGGGAATATGGCGCTCTATTCCGTCATTGACGTGCAAAACCCAGCGCTCCGGAAGAAGCTTGCCGATTTGTGTGACCATCAAGACATGATCATCAAAGCCCCGCTTTGTTTGGTGTTTGTCGCCGATTACCAGAAGTGGGTGGACTATTTCCTTGAGGAAAAATGCCCGGAGAAAAGCGGGAAACCCTGGAAGGATCCGGGATGGGGAGATCTTCATCTGGGCTTTCAAGACGCCATCATCGCCTGCCAAAGCGGTGTAGTCATGGCGGAAAGCCTCGGCATCGGTTCCTGCTACATCGGCGACGTGATGGAAAACGGCGAGGCCATCCAGATGGCATTGGACCTGCCGCGGTTCACCACACCGGCCTGCATGGTCATCATGGGGTATCATCAGTCCGCCATAAGCCGACTCAGCCCCCGTTGTCCCATCGATGACATGTTCATGAAAGACACCTATCAGAGACGGAACAAGAGTCAGCTTGAGGAAGCATTCAAGGCGCATGAAGAACAGGCAAAAGCCACCAACAGGCTTCCGTATGGAAATACAGGTAACCTTGCGGACTACTACTATGGAAGGAAATACACCTCGCCATTCATGGAAGAGATGAACAGATCGGTCGCATGGTGGTTCAACCGGTGGCTTGGAGGTGAACATGATGATCAGGGAGTATGAGGAAAAAGACCTTCCCGCCATGGTCGGGATATGGAATGCTGTGGTTATGGCCGACAATGCGTTTCCACAGACTTCACCGCTGACGATCGGGGAAGCAAAAGAGTTTTTCCAAGCCCAAACCCATACAGCGGTGGCGGAGGATGACGGTGTCGTTACAGGACTTTACATCCTCCATCCCAACGGGATCGGGCATTTGGGCAAAAACGCAAATGCCAGTTATGCGGTCGGGAAGGACTACCGCGGCAGGCACATCGGAGAGGCGTTGGTATCAGATTCCTTGGTGGTCGCCAAACAACTCGGTTTCCACAACCTGCAGTTCAATGCGGTGCTCGCATCCAACACGAGTGCCCTGCATGTGTATGCGAAACTCGGCTTCCGGAGCCTTGGTATCCTAAAAGACGGATATCTGCATGATGATGGGTCCTGGGAAGACCTCCGTCTGTTCTACCATCCGCTCTAAAGGAGTCGCATCATGGGAAGAATCAGGCACATTGCAAAAAAATTCTGGCTGAAAGATATCACCCAGTTTGAAAAAGGGCTTGTCCCCCTCGAGACCTATCTTGATTATGATGAGGAAGGTCGTGTCGTATTGGCGGTCAATCCCACCGAATTGTACGAACCGATGAACGGGAAAAAAGCATCCGAACTGAACAGGGACATCTTCTGTTATCTGGATGAAAAAAGCGATGTCATTCCGCTCCGTTATACGCTCAACATCCGTTTCACCGGGACGTATACCGAAGAACAGAAACAGCAAATCACCACGTTGATGAAACAGCATTATCAAGAATGCTATCTTTCCAAACGCAACGAGCTGAAGTTCAATGCCTTGAAGTCATGTTATCTTGGCGCATTGGGCGTCATCCTGCTGGGCATTTCCTTCGCCACGGGTACAATGACAAACGCTTATGTCTCCGAATTCCTGTCTATCGCCGCGTCTTTCTCCATGTGGGAATGTGTCGACACATTCGTCTTGGAACGAAGGCACATCAGAAACGAGATGTTGAACATCGCCCAGATGACTTTCAGCGAAATCTCTTTCGAAAACACCTAAAACAAAGCCCAGCGCTTTTCCGACGCTGGGCTTCTCTTTTTCCCCCGTACGCAGAACTCTTTTCCAGGCCTCTTTCCTCATCCCGCAGTGCAAAAGCGGAAAGCTTTCCGTCGAGGACCTTTTCCGGAACGAACTTCTTCGCTCCCTTCTGATGCTTCAACCATACAACATTCTGTTCGATGTGCCTATGTACTTTTCATTAATTTCTTTATTTATAATAATTTGAAAATGTCAGATGTACAGGGACAGGTGAGGCAAACCTCTAACATGCAACATATCCCTTCTCACTTCTACCATCTCCCCTCTTCCAACTTCTCACATCAAAAAACCTCATTGCAACGCGCCATTCTCGCTTTCCCGTACAAAGTCGTTTATGTCAATCCTCTTGTTCTGACAATTGTATGTATCTCTTCTTCCCGTTTGTTCTGTCAAAACCAAATTGCCGGCGATACAACATCGACCCGGTCATGGAGTCCACGTGTGGCTTGTCATCTCGCCCATCTCTCAAGACCTTTGCGGAAATCACCTTCTATCAAGATTGCGATCCTGCTGATAATCCGTTCGGGATCTTGTTCCATTCCATCGTTTATCCATTGCTTCAGCATCCCCACAAAAGCGTATTTGAAAAAATCCGCTATGAAGGACTTGCAGACTTCCGGAACGGACATCCCCACAGCTTCTTCCTCCACCACACCCATCAGAAGGATATAACATTGGTTGTACAGAAAATCCTCGAGACTTTCCTTGCTTACGGAATGGTAGGCGTTCCACACCAATTTCCGGTTTTTCCTGCAGTAATCGAATACTTTGAGGAATCCTTGTTGCCAAGTTTCCAACGTCTTCAGATCACCCAACTCATCCAAGGCCTCCGTGGAAAAAATCCAACGGACCAAATCATAGATATCCTTGAAATGATAATAAAAGGTCTGGCGGGAAAGGCCACAATTACTGGTGATGTCTTTTACCGTGATATCACCAAGATTCCTTTCCTGAAGCAGTTCCTTCAACGACTGAGCCAATGCTTTTTGCGACAAATCCCACATAGCATCTATTGTACGCCACAGAATACAAGAAAACAAAGCATTTTTTCCCTAACAAAAGGGACTCCCCTTTCGGAGAGTCCCTCGATGATCAGGCAAGCAACCTTACATCAGCGGTCCAACCTTCTCGTAGAAGCTCAAGCGATGCTTTGCATCCTCGGCTGCCTTGGCGAAAAGATCGTCTGCCTGTGCGGGGTTGACCTGGCGAAGCGAAGAATACCGGACCTCTCCATCGAGGAAGTCCTGATAGGGCTTTGTCGCCGGCTTGGTTTCCCAAGCGAACTTCTGCCCTTCCGGCTTGTCCGGATTATAGCGGTACAACGGCCAATAACCGCAGTCCACCGCTTTCTTCTCTTCTTCCTGGCTGAACCTCATGTCCTTCACGCCCTGTTCCTTGCAAGGAGCATAGCAGAAGACAATAGCCGGTCCATTGTAGGCGATAGCTTCCTGCATAACCTGTTGCGCTTGGTTCCTGTTGGCGCCAAGAGCGATGGATGCCACATACACATAGCCGTAGCTCATGCACATGAAGCCCATGTTCTTCTTGCCAAGCTTCTTGCCGCTTGCCGCAAATTTCGCGACAGCCGCAATAGGAGTGGATTTGGAAGCCTGCCCGCCGGTATTGGAATACACCTCGGTATCAACAACCAGAATCTTCACATTCCTTCCACTTGCCACAACATGGTCAACGCCACCGTATCCGATATCGTATGCCCAGCCATCACCACCGATGATGAACACCGTCTTGTCGGAGAAGTAATCCTGCAGTTCAGTCAGCTTGGCAAGGACATACTTCATCTTGGCGTCGGTTGTCTTGGCTGCAGCCGCGGCAAGCGCCTTCTGCGTTGCCTTCTGAGCGTCGATGGACGCTTCGGAAGTATCATCCCACAGCTCTTCGCTCTTCGCGATGGCGGCAAGCAAATCCTTGTCAGCTTCCGGCATAGCCTTCAACTGATCGATATAAATCTTCAGCTGATGGCGGTTGCTGTCGATGGCAAGTCTCATGCCAAGTCCATACTCCGCGTTATCCTCAAAGAGGCTGTTGCCCCATGCCGGTCCACGTCCATCCGGACGTTTGCAGTATGCGGTCACTGGGAAGGTTCCGCTGTAAATGGAAGAACAGCCGGTCGCGTTGGCGACAACCATTCTCTCACCACAGATCTGGGTCACCATCTTGATGTACGGGGTCTCTCCGCATCCGGCACAGGCTCCGCTGAACTCAAACAATGGCTGTCTGAGCTGCAGACCTTTGACGGTCTTCAGATCGGCACCATCGGTCAAGTACGGCAACTTATCGAAATACTGGTAAGCTTCATCCTGTCCATCGGCACGGGCTTGTTCGATCGGAACCAACTTCAAGGCTTTCTCTTTGGTCTTTGTGGCCTTATTGAAGCCGAGGCAGGTTTCCACACAAACACCGCAACCCTGGCAATCCTCAGGATAAACCTGAATCCTGAACTGCAGATCCTTGTCATTCTTGAACGAGGACTTCAGTGTCTCGAAATGTTTCGGCGCTTTCGCCAGATCTTCCGGGGTGACCTGTTTCACACGGATAGCCGCATGAGGACAGGACTGGACGCACTGGTTGCACTGAATACAATTCTCACTGATCCATTCGGGCACAAACGGAGCGACGCCACGTTTCTCCAGCTTTGAAGTCGCCGTAGGAACGGAACCATCGAAACTCATTGCGGAAACAGGAATCGAATTGCCCTGCATGTGCATGATCGGGAGCATGATCTTCTTCGCATAATCGGAAGCATCCTTGCCGATGAGCGGAGCAGGCTCGTAACTCTTGGTGATCTTCGCGGGAATCTCGATTTCCTTCAACGCATCACTTGCCGCATCGACAGCGGCCCAGTTCATCTTGACGATCGCCTCGCCTTTCTTGGAGAAGGTCTTCTCGATGTAGTGCTTGATCAGGTCGATGGCCTCTTTCTGGTCAGGAATGACCTTGGAGATGGCGAAGAACGCAGCCTGCATGACCGTGTTGATCCTCGAACCAAGACCGACTTTCTCGCTGATGTCCAATGCGTTTATGCTGTAGAAGTGGATGTGCTTCTTGACGATCTGCTGTTGCATCTCCTTGGTCAGGTGCTCAAACACTTCCGAGGAAGGAATCGGGCTGTTGAGAAGGAAGACGCCACCGTCTTTCAGGGCGGAGAGCATATCGTAGCGACCGATGTACGCTGGGTTGTGGCACGCGACGAAATCGGCACGGTCAATCAACCAAGGCATATCCAAGTTGCAGGCGCCAAAGCGCAGATGGCTCACCGTGATGCCACCGGACTTCTTGGAGTCATATGCAAAATAAGCCTGGGCGTTCATGTTGGTGTTGTCGCCGATGATCTTTACGGAGTTCTTGTTCGCTCCGACGGTTCCATCGGAACCAAGACCCCAGAACATGCAGGACACAACACCTTTCGGCGCCACATCAATCGGTTCCCCAATGGAAATCGAACGATGGGTCACATCATCATTGATGCCGACGGTAAAGTTGTTGAACGGATCCTTGCTGGCCAAATGATCGTATACGGCGACCGCATGGTTCGGCGGGAAATCCTTACTGGAAAGTCCAAAGCGTCCACCGATGACAAGGACATTCTTGCGACCCATCTGTTCGAGGGCTGCGATGACATCCAGATACAACGGTTCCCCGATGCTGCCGGGTTCCTTCGTGCGGTCAAGCACAGCAATGCGTTTGACGCTCTTGGGGATGGCATGCACAAACGCTTCCGCGCTGAACGGACGATACAGCCTTACCTTCATGACGCCGGTCTTTCTCCCCTGCGCGTTGAGGTATTTGCTCGCCCAGCTGACGGTGCAGGCTCCACTGCCCATCACGATGACCATGTCGGTGGCATTCTCATCGCCTTCATAGTCAAACAGATGATACTGTCTGCCGGTGACCTTCGCGGTCTCGTCCATGTATTTCTGTACGATTCCAGGAACGGCATCGTAATATTTATTGACCGTCTCACGGCCTTGGAAATATACGTCTTCGTTCTGGGAAGCGACCTTGAGCATCGGATGCTCCGGTCTCTGGGCTCTCGCTCTGAATCGCTCGACATACTGCTCATTGACCAAAGGTTTGATATCTTCATAGTCGATATCCTCGACGGTCTCGTATTCGTGGGAGGTTCTGAAGCCATCAAAGAAATTGAGGAACGGAACCTGCGCTTCAAGAGTGGAAAGATGGGCGACAAGCGCCATATCCATGGTTTCCTGAATACTGCCACCGACAGTCATCGCAAAACCAGTGCTCCGGCAAGCCATGACATCACTATGGTCACCAAAGATGGAAAGGGACTGAGCGGCCAAAGAACGCGCGGACACGTGGAAGACAGTCGGAATCATCTCACCGGCGATCTTGTACATGTTCGGGATCATCAACAACAACCCCTGGCTGGCGGTAAATGTGGTGGTCAGCGCACCAGCAGCAAGAGAACCATGAACCGCACCTGCGGCACCGGCTTCAGACTGCATCTCCATGATCTCCACCTTCTTGCCCCACAGGTTCTTACGGCCGGCAGCGGCCCAAGAATCTGCATATTCCCCCATCGGGGAACTCGGGGTGATCGGGTAGATTGCGGCCACTTCACTGAAAGCGTACGCGATGTGCGCCGCAGCGGTGTTGCCGTCGATAGTAACCATTTTCTTGTTACCCATTTTCACACTCCATTCGTAAAAAATCTTTCGATAATGACCCTTTACCGGTCATTCCATACACACGACAAAACCGGGGACAAAATCCCCGCCAATTTTTAATAATACTTCACCTGTAATCAGTTTGCAACAGCAAGTGTGACCGTTATTACGGAAACAGTGTTTCCCCACAACAAAAGACAGCCCCTTCCCGGAGGAAAAGGCTGTCTTCGATGGCAATGGGAAAGGAATCAACATTCACTATGCCCACAGGAGAAACATTTCTTGCATCCTTCGATGTTGACAAACGTGGCATTGCCGCAAACCGGACAGATATCCGCCTGGACGCTGTTTTTCGTCACATCCAGACCTAAATCAAGCTGACCTTTACCCTCCGGCTCGTCATCCTCATCAGGAAGATGCGCTTCAGGGTTGTCACTTCCGCCCTGCTCCATACCCATGTGTTCCTGGAGCACCTTGGCTACGGCATCAGGCAGACTCATCACACGGTTCTTCCCGAATCCCATGGATCGGCCACTTCCGATTCCGTTCAACTGGGCGATGATGGCATCGGTACGTTGCTTCGGGGTAAGCGGACTTGGCATCCTGAGCACAAGGCTGATCAACCTTCCAATACCCTCGGCATCCGCGGCGACATCGCTGCCGGCCTTTCCGACATTGATGAACACCTCAAACGGGTTGTTGCTGTGAATCCCATCGCTGTTCACGGTGATGTAGGCAGTTCCGATAGGCGTTGAACGACGGTAAGTGATGCCGCTGACAGACGAGGAACGCACACGGGCTTTCGGCTCCGACATGATGACGACAGGTTTTTTCTCTTCGTCCTTTTTCTTTTCCTCTTCATCTTTCTTCACGGTCAGGACCTGAGTGTCCCGGGAACCGTCACGATATGTCGTTCCGCCTTTACACCCGAGTTCATAGAGCAACTCATACAGTTTTTGTGTCTGCTCCACCGTGTACGTCGCCGGGGTATTGCACGTCTTGGAAATGGAAGAATCCACCCATTTCTGGATCGCGGCCTGCACACGTACGTGCCCTTCCGGAGAAAGATCCATCGCACTGACAAAGAATGCAGGTCTCGGTTTTCCAGGATTGGCTTTCACCCAATCCTCATACACCTGCACGCGTTCGACGTTCTTGCCCATCCTGCCGGTCCTTTCCCATTCCCAGAAGTAGTATGGCTCAATACCCGTCGAAGTACCGACCATCGTTCCGGTGGTTCCTGTCGGAGCCTGGGTAAGCAACGTCACGTTGCGTAGTCCTTTCTTCCGGATTTCATCTTTGATGGAGGCGTCCATGTTCTGCATGAATCCGCTTTGCAGCAACTTGTCGGCATCGAAATAGGAAAAGGCACCCTTTTCCTGAGCTAAATCGGTACTTTCCAAATATGCTTGCTCACAGATGAACTTGTACAGCTTGTCAATAAACCGCAACGATTCGTCAGAACCATAGGCGAGTTCCATCTTGATGAGCAGGTCGGCAAGACCCATTGTCCCCAATCCGATACGACGTTCGCTCTGCTGGCGTTTCTTGTTTTCCTCAAAAAAGTACGGTGTGTCGTCAATGACATCATCCAAGAACCGGACGGCATCCCTGACGGTCCGCTTCAGATCATCCCATTTGACTTGTTTGTCTTCAACGAATTTGGACAAGTTGATGGACCCCAAGTTGCATACACCCCAAGGAGGCAAACCTTGCTCGCCACACGGATTGGTGCTCTGTATCCTGCAGTAGTACCAAGAATTTGACATCTTGTTGTACCGGTCGATGAAGAACACACCTGGCTCCGCGGAAGCCCAAGCGCTTTCAATGATGTTTTTCCAGATGTCACGGGCTTTCATGGTCTGGTATACGAAGACTTTCTTGCCCTTGGCTTTCCATGAAGAGAGGTCACCATCCCACACTTCATTGTACTGGGGATCGGATGTATCGGGGAAAACCAGATCCCAGTCTTTGTCCTCCTTCACGGCCTGCATGAAATCATCCGTGATCCCGACCGAGATGTTGGCGTTGGTTATCTTCCCCATCTCCCGCTTGGAATTGATGAAGTCGATGATGTCCGGATGCCAGACGTTGAGGATGAGCATCAAGGCGCCGCGCCGACTGCCACCTTGTTCGATCAAACCGGTGACAAAACTGAAAAGGGCGCCCCAGCTGACCGATCCGCTTGAACGGCCGTTGACGCCTTTGACGTAGCTGTGGCGCGGGCGGAGGGAACTGAGGTTCATGCCCACACCTCCGCCACGACTCATGATTTCCGTCATCTGCCCGAGACTGTTGATGATGCCACCCCTGCTGTCTTTCGGGGAAGGAATGACATAGCAGTTGAAATAGGTCAGGTTCTGCTCAGTGCCAGCACCGGTGAGGATACGCCCGCCCGGTACGAATTTCCAATCATCCAGCAGCCAGCGATATTCCTTCTCCCATTTCTCCCGTATGGAGGATTTTTCTTGGGTTGCGATGCCATGGGCAACACGATCGAGCATCTGTTCCGGTTTCGTTTCGATCGGTTTGTCAATGTCATCGATCTTCGCTTGGATCATCCTGTCGTCATCAAGGTGTACAGACACCTCACTTCCGTTGAGCGCCATCACAGTCCCTATCTCACGTTGCCCGGTTTTGGGATTGCTGACAGCCACGACCAAATCCCCAACAGCGAGACTGCTTTTCTGGACGTCTTTCAAGGCATAACGATCCAGAAATATCTTTCTCCCAAGAGGGGTCAAACTATTTTTTTCCATGGAATTGCTCCAGTTTATAGTAGAAACTGACACTTACGATACCATGGGTGGTTTTGTTTTGCAAGTCAAAAAAAACACAATATTCGTGGCTACATTTTCGATATAGCACTATATATAGCGTCCCTAAACTTATATAAATTTAATAGTATTCTGTAACAATTCCGATTTTTCCGACAAAAAGGATAACCATGTCAATTTCTTGCATTGAAAAAAAACGCGCCATTTTCCAAAGAAACAGCAACAGGAAAAAAAAGCCGGAACCCTCAAGGATTCCGGTAGGAAAAAACTAAAGAAATAGCGTTGAAAAAAAACTGAAATACGCTCCCTCAGGAATTGAACACTTTTCCGGGATTGAGGATTCCCTTGGGATCAAACACCTGCTTGATGCCCTGCATCAACGCGATGGGTTGAGGACCAAGCAAATCCGCGAGATAGGCTTTTTTGTCCATTCCGATTCCATGCTCTCCGCTGACAAGACCGCCCATCTCTTTGGCTTTCCCATACATCAGTTGGAACGCCGTCTTCTTCCGGCCTTCCCAAGCAGTTTCATCCATGCCGTCCCTGCACAGGTAAATATGCAGGTTCCCGTCACCGGCGTGGCCGAACGAAGGGATGCGCATCCCCACCTCTTTCGCCACCTGATGGGAATAGAGAATGAAATCCGCCACCCGATCCCTAGGAACCACGACATCACATTCATCCATCCCATCTGTCGAACTCTTGATCGCCTCCAAGAATGCGCCACGACTGGACCATACGCTCTTCATCCGTTCTTCCGTATCGACGATGAATACATCCAAGGCGCCTTCTGCAAGGCACAAATCACTGATTGCGGCCATATCGTGGTCTACCATCTCCCTGGTGTTCCCGTCAAACGAAAGCAACAGGTACGCGTCACTGGCGTGGGTGGGGAACTTCTTTCCAAGGTACTCTTCCGCTTCCAAAATCGTGTCCCTGCTCATGTACTCCACCGCAACCGGGGTGACTTTTGCGCAGATGATTTTCGGCACTGTCGCTATGGCTTGCTCCATGCTGGGAAACGGAACGAGGATACTCACCGTACATTCTGGTTTGGGAACCAATTTGAGAATTGCCTCCGTCACGATGGCCAATGTGCCTTCGCTCCCCACAATGAGATCCTTCAGATCATAGCCACTGGAGTTTTTCACCACCTTGCCACCCAAACGGAGGACTTGTCCATCCGGCAATACCACGGTCAGGCCACGGACATAATCACGGGTCACTCCATATTTGACAGCCCGCATCCCACCCGCATTGGTGGAGATGTTGCCGCCAATGGTCGCTGATTTCTCGCCTGGATCAGGGGGATAAAGGTATCCCCGCTCCTCGACATAAGCGGCCAAATCCATCAACAGAAACCCCGGCTGAACGGTTATGGTGAGGTTTTTCTCATCCAACTCCAACACTTTCGTCATCAAGGATGTGTCGATCATGATGCCGCCATAAATGGCCACAGCCCCACCGACCAAACCAGTGCCCGAGCCACGGACAACCACAGGAATGTTCCGCCCATATGCCAGACGCATGACGGAGGAGACCTCCTCGGTGGAAAGCACTTTCACCAAGACATCAGGCATGCCATGCGCACCACCGAGCTCATCGTGGGCATAATCCTCACTGAGTTCCTCTTTCACAAACACCCGTCCGGGCGCGATTGTCTTGAGGTTCTTTACGTCCTCATTGGTGATCTTCTCAAACATGGGTTCGCTCCTTCTTCGCAACCAACTTGACCAAGGCAGGGACTATCTCATACAAATCCCCGACGAACCCATAATGGGCCACATCGAAAATCGGTGCGCTGGGATCCTTGTTGATGGCCACGATACATTCACTTCCCTTCATGCCTGCAACCGTCTGCACGGCACCGGAGACACCCACACAGACAAGCAGTTTCGGTTTCACGGTCCTCCCGGAAAGGCCTATCTGCTGCTTCGCCCCGAACCAGCCGCACTCCACCAACGGACGGGTGCAAGCCATCCTTGCATTGAGGGCATCGGCCAATTCCTTGACCATGGCGAGGTCTGCTTGGCTTTTGACCCCACGTCCGCACTGGACGATGACATCTGCCTCGGAGATATCCACATCTGTGGGTTTCTCTTCAATGGAAAGTACCTCAGCATGCTTTTCGAGCATCGTTGGGGAAACCCCCATCACCTGCACATCCACCGGCCTGTCTTCCCTGACGGGTCGTGGAAATATCTTGTATCGCACAGTACAGAATTGCGGCCTCGTCCTTGGCGTAAGTATCCGCGCCATGATGTTCCCTCCGAACGCTGGACGTATCTGCACCAAATCTGTCGAGGGTTGCATCTCCAACGATGTGCAATCGGCGGTCAGGCCAGTCTTCAAACGGGCTGCGACACGTGGCGCCAGAGAACGACCTACATTGGTCGCACCGACCAGTATCGAAGAAGGTTTCACCTTGCTGACAAAATCAGAGAAAACATTCGTATATGGTTCAATGAGGAAATCTTCCAAATCGGGATTGTCATAAACGAACACTTTGTCCGCACCATAAGCGCACAGTTCCTTTGCCTCGTTGGTGATGTCTGAGCCTATCATCAACGCATAAACGGGCTGTCCGGTCACTTTGGCCAAATCGCGTGCCTTCCCCAACAACTCAAACGTAACGCCATGAATTTTCCCTTTGTAGTGTTCGCAGAAGACCACAATCCCTTTCCACAGGTTTTTGTCCACCTGGGGGAGCGCTTCTTCTTCAAACGTGATAGCCCCGCCAGACTGTTTCACACAGAGTTTGCACAGTTTGCAACCCATACCGATGGACAATTTCCCATCGGTGAAGGAAATAGCCCCGAAGGGGCACATCTTCTCCAGTTTGTTTCCTATCTCCACATCAATTTTTTCTTGATGAATCACCAATCCCATACGCCACCTCAGATGAATTTCTTGGTCTCAAGAAGACCATACAGTTTGTCAGTCAACTCCGCGCCGGAACCTTGGTACAATTCCCTGTTGGTGTTTTTCTCGGGCGGAAACACTTTCTGAACCTGAGTCGGCGAACCTTTCAGGCCATAATGGCTGGGATCCTTATCGGGAAGGTCAGCCAACGTCAAAACCACCGGTTCCGTCGTGATGGCCTTTTTCCGTTTGTATGAAGGAAGCCGCGGTGTGTTGACATCGCTGTCCATGCAAAGCAACGCAGGCAGAGACAGACGTTCGGTCACCACCAAGTTCTCCTGAAAAGCTTTGACCGTGACGCTTTTCCCGTCCACATCAAGGATGGCGCCGACATTCGCAAGATGCGGCAATGAGAGATGTTCAGCCAGCTCGGAACCAACTTGGGCTGTATCCCCATCGGTGGTCTGCTTTCCGCATATGACCACATCAAAATGACCGACTTTACGAATCCCTTGGGATAATGTGTAGCTTGTTGCAAGTACATCGGCTCCTCCGAACGCTCTGTCGGAGATTACATAACCTTTGTCACAGCCCATCCAAAGAGCCTCGTCAATCGCACCTGCCGCCTGCGGAGGTCCCATGGTGATGGCCGTCACCGTTCCTCCCTGGTTCTCCCGAAGCGAAAGCGCTGATTCCAACGCGAACAAATCATTCGGATTGAGTTTGTTGCCGGTTTTCGGCCTGACCAAGAGTCCTGTCTTCTCATCAACTTTCACGTTGCTGGAGCCAGGCACTTGTTTGACACACACAATGATATCCATGCAAACCTTCTTTGGTCATCCAGTATAGAACCATTCCCCAAAAAAGAACATGCCGTTTTTCACTTTGGCTTTGTTCCAACAATCATCCAACCCGCCTATTGACTACAAACGCCACTTCGTGCCATGAAGAAGCATGAACTTCCGATTCATAAACAACCGTAGTCATGGTTATGATATGACCGAAGGAAACATAGCCAACCAGCTTTTGTCCTTCACCATGCCTTTGTTTGTCGGTTATATTCTCCAACAGCTCTACAATACGGTCGACACATGGGTGGTCGGAAATTACGTCAGCAACGAGGCGTTTTCCGCCGTAGGAACCATCGGTCCCGTGACCAACATGCTGGTAGGCCTGTTTCTCGGCTTGTCCAATGGGACGAGCGTGGTGATCGCACAGTACTATGGAGCGCAAAAACCAGACAAAGTGCAGGAAACGGTCCATACTGCAATCCTCATGACGTTGATCCTCTCCGTCATCTTCACGTTTCTTGGCCTTTGGCTGATCCCGTATGTGCTGAAACTGATGAACACACCGGCGGAAGTCTATCCGCAATCACAAACCTATCTGACGATCTACTGGATCGGCATCACAGGCACACTCCTGTACAACGTAGGGTCAGGAATACTGCAGGCGATCGGCGACGCCATACGTCCGTTCTATTTCCTGGCCATAGCCGCCATAACCAACACCGTACTGGATCTTGTATCCGTTATCGTGTTTCACATGGGGGTTGCCGGAGTGGCGCTGGCGACCATCATCGCCCAAGGCATATCCGCCGTGTTCGTCCTCGTCACGCTCTCCCGCAGTGACTCGTGTGTCAAATTGCGGTTCAAATCCCTGAGCATCAACAAGGACATCCTCGCCAAAATCATCAAGATCGGCATCCCATCCGGCATCCAAATGGCGATCACGTCTTTCTCCAACATTTTCGTACAGTCCTACATCAATTTTTTTGGAGCGGATTGCATGTCCGGTTGGACCGCATACGCAAAAATCGACCAATTCGTCCTCCTTCCCATGCAGTCGCTCTCGCTCGGCATAACCACCTTCGTTGGCCAAAACCTGGGAAGGGGTCGGATTGAACGGGCAAAAGAAGGAATCCATACCACGTTACTGATGTCCATCGGCGTAACAATCTCCTTGATGATTCCGGTACTCATTTTTGCTCCGCAATTGGTGGCCTTCTTCAATAAGAAACCGGAAGTCATCGCCTATGGGACGACCATGCTCAGATTCATCTCACCCTTCTACCTGCTCTGCTGCATCAACCAGATATACACGGGTTCCCTGCGTGGCGCCGGGGACAGCCGGGCTCCGATGATCATCATGCTCTGTTCCTTCGTCGTTTTCAGGCAATGCTACCTATATATTATGGCGCATTACATTTCCAACACCGTTCTTCCGATCATCATGGGTTACCCCGCAGGCTGGCTGGTCTGCAGCGTCAGTACCTTGTTGTACTACCGTCACGCAAAATGGCTTAACCACCGCATCGTGGTCAACTGACACAAGAACGGCCTTCCTGAGGAAGGCCGCCCATCTTCGTGAAATCAAGAATAATCAATAACCAAGTTGTACCATGGTATCGGCGACTTTTTTGAAACCGGCGATGTTCGCGCCTTTCACATAGTTGATGTAGCCGTCGCTTTCCTTTCCTTCCCTGACGCAGGCATCATGGATCGACTTCATAATGATGTGAAGCTTTTCATCAACCTCTTCTTTGCTCCAAGACAGATGCATGGCATTCTGGCTCATCTCAAGTCCAGAAACCGCCACACCTCCAGCGTTCGCCGCCTTGCCCGGGGCAAACGGAATCCGTTTCTCAATGAAATACTTCACCGCATCGGCTTGGCAACCCATATTGCTGGTCTCGACGACATATTTGACTCCATTATTCACCAGTTGTTTCGCATCCTCGAGTGCTAACTCATTCTGTATCGCACAGGTGAATGCCATGTCCACTTTCACTTCCCACGGCTTTCGCCCAGAGACGAACTTCGCTCCAAACTTCTTCGCGTATGGCTCAACAACATCCTTGTTGGAAGCACGAAGCTGTTCCATGAACGCCCACTTCTCCGGCGTGCCAACCCCTTCCTCATCGAGAATGTATCCGTCCGGTCCGCTGATGGTCACCACTTTCGCCCCAAGTTGGCTGGCCTTCATCGCGGCGCCCCAGGCGACGTTTCCGAAGCCACTGACCGCAACACGCTTGCCTTCGAATGAGTCATGATGCTCTTTTAGTATCTCATTGGCGAAATACATGGTCCCGAATCCAGTCGCTTCCGGCCTGATCAAGGAACCGCCGAAGCCAAGGCCTTTGCCGGTAAGCACACCCGTATTTTCATCCCTGATCCTCTTGTACTGTCCGTACAGATAGCCGATTTCCCTGCCACCGACTCCGATATCACCAGCAGGAACATCCGTATCCGGTCCGATGTACTTCTGCAACTCCGTCATGAACGAACGGCAGAATCTCTGGATTTCGGCATCGCTCTTGCCCCTCGGATTGAAGTCGCTTCCGCCTTTCCCACCACCCATCGGCAGTGTGGTCAGACTGTTTTTGAAGGTCTGCTCAAATCCCAGGAACTTCAACGTCCCCAACGTCACGGACGAATGAAAGCGCAAACCGCCCTTGTACGGTCCGATCGCATTGTTGAACTGCACTCGATAGCCACGGTTACTCTGGATATGGCCTTCATCATCTTCCCAATCCACACGGAACATGAAGGTACGATCTGGCTCGGTGATCCTTTCCAAAATCTTATTTTGTTCATAAATGGGGTTTTCGTTCACTACATCTATGACACTTTCTATAACCTCCCTGACAGCCTGGATGAATTCCGGTTGCGCTGGATTTTTCCTCTCCAATTCAGCCATAAAAGACTCTAACTGATACATGGGGCACTCCTTTTTCTTTCAGACTAAACCCGCTCATACAAACTGTCAAGAAAAGAGTGAATCGCTCGATTTTTCCATTTTTTTCTGAGTCAAACATGAGTATTTTCTAAAAAATTGATTGAATTGAATAAATTATGCAAATATATTCATAAAATTAATTGTATGGTACTATTGGTGGCATGTACATTCTTGACCGAACCTGGCAACCATTCACCAATTTGATGTTGCAACATGTCTACAATGTCCTGTTGATCTGCAGCGACTACGACCGTTTCCTATTGGAAGAAGACGGAAGAGTCGAAGAGGAACTCTATCTGGAATATACCCAACTGGGACTCTCCAACCCACCGAAAATCAGCCATACCTCAAATCCTTCTGAAGCGCTCACGCTTCTGAAGGAGCAGAAATTCGAACTTGTCATCACCATGATCGACTTGCTTGATGAACCCGTCGAACAACTGTGCGCCGACATCAAGACGATCAATCCGTCCATGCCGGTGATCGTGCTTTCCCCTTCTTCCGCCCACAAACGAAACAAATTCGTCAAAAGCCTCGGGACCGACAATATCGACTACTTCTTCTATTGGCAGGGAAACCCGACGATTTTCCTCGCTATGGTCAAACTGGTGGAAGACCGGATGAACATCGACCATGACACCAAAATCGCTGATATCCAAGTAATCATCCTCGTTGAGGATTCGGTACGGTTCTATAGTTCCTACCTGCCGCTCATGTACACTTGTCTGATCCAGGAAAACAGTTCAACTATCCTGGAAGCATTGAACACGTGGGGCAAACACCTGCGCATGCGCGGCAGGCCGAAAGTGCTCTTGGCCAGGACCTATGAAGAAGCGTATGACCTCTTCACACGCTACCAACACAATGTGCTTGGTGTGATCAGCGATATCTCTTTCTCCCGGGAAGGGCAGAAAGACCAGAACGCAGGCTTGAGGCTGGCGCAAGTCATCAGGTCGGAACGGCCGGAAATCCCTGTATTGCTGCAGAGTACGGACAGCAGGAGGGAACAGGATGCCTTTGACTTGGGGGCCTCTTTCATATGGAAACAATCCCCAACACTTCTGGCGGACCTGAATACGTTTATGAATCGGCATTACGGTTTTGGTCCGTTCATCTTCCGGGACCCAGAAAGCGGCATGGAAATTGCGCGTGCGACGACAATGAAGGAACTGCAACAAGTGCTGCCCACCATTCCATCCGACTGCTTCGCTTATCACTGCAACAGAAACGATTTCTCCCGATGGCTCAGGGCACAAGGTTTGTTCGAACTCGCCTCCAAAATACGCAACATCAATATAGACAACCAGAATGATGCGGAGAAAACCCAAAAACTCATCACCGAAACCATCAGGAATTACCGTACCGAACGCGCAAAGGGCGTCATTTCGCTGTTTTCCCGCAGCAATTATGATGAAACCTTGTTTTTCTCCCGCATCGGAAGCGGTTCCCTTGGAGGCAAAGGGCGTGGTCTTGCCTTCATCGACAAGGAACTCCGCGCCAGCGGTTTGATCCAGAAATACCCACAGATTTATCTTTCCATCCCGAGAACCGTAGTCATCAGTACAGACCAATTCTCCCAGTTCATCGAACAAAACCACCTGCAAGACACCATCACCGAAGATCTTTCAGACACCCAATTGGTGAAACTGTTCCTCTCTTATCCCATGCAGGAAGAACTCATGCAGGATCTTGCCGTTATTGTCGGCGTGATCCACAATCCGATTTCCGTCCGTTCCTCATCATTATTGGAGGATTCCCATTTTCAGCCTTTCGCAGGCGTCTACGAAACCTGCATGATCCCCAACAACGGAGATGAGTCCCAAAGGCTTGAGGAACTGTCCAACGCGGTCCGATGCGTCTGGGCTTCCACCTACTCCCGACGGGCGAAAGCCTACATGAAAGCCACCGAACATATGATTGAGGAAGAAAAAATGGCTGTCATCATCCAGCAAGTCATCGGCAGCAAACATGGCGAGTATTGGTATCCCAACATCAGCGGAGTGGCGCGAAGCCTGAACTACTACCCAATCGGCGGAGAAAAAACCACAGATGGCGTCGGCATGATTTCATTTGGTTTCGGCAAAGCCATCGTGGACAACGGTTCAGCGTTCCGTTTCTCGCCGGTACACCCGAAACGACCATTGCAGTTCCTCGGAGGGAGCAACTCAAGCACCCAGACGACGTTCTACGCACTGAAGGACCAACCCTACAAACCGATGGAAAGGGATGCGGAAAACCTTTCGTTGCTTAATCTTGACTATACGGAGCAGTATCCCGACAGCCTGCGATACATCGCCAGCACATACGACAATGAGACGGGAGCACTCAGCGAAAGTCCCCGGGCGACCGGACAGAAAATCATCACGTTCAATGGCATTCTGAAATATGAGGCGTTCCCTTTGGCCGCTGTGGTAAAGGACATCCTTGATCTCGGCACACGGGCAATGAGCACACCGGTGGAAATTGAGTTCGCCATCAACTTGAACAAACAGCCCCCCAAACTCCCTGAATTCAGCCTCCTGCAAATCCGTCCGATCGCAGAAGGCAATGAGGAAAGCGATGTTCGGGCTAATGAAGACGAAAAAGCGCGGAACATCGTCTATACCCATATGGTGATGGGAAACGGGAATATTTCCGGCATCAGGGATGTCATCGCCATCAAGATTGAGGCTTTCCGTCAAAAAGAAATGATCGACATGGCCAATGAACTGGACGGCCTCAACGCCCTCCTGCTTGGCAGAAACCGCGATTATCTGCTGATTGTCGCCGGCAGACTCGGTTCCTGCGACAACTGGCTGGGCATCCCGGTCACCTGGAGCCAGATATCCGGCAGCCGCGTCATTGTGGAGACAGGCCTGAAGGATTTCCAAGTCGAACCCAGCCAAGGAACCCATTTCTTCCAGAACATGACCAGTCTTGGCTGTGTCTACATGACGGTCAATCCGTCATTTGGAGAAGGAGAATTGCACTTGGACAGGTTGGAAGGTTGCGACATCGAGGACGAAAGTCCCCATTTCATCCATTATCGGACCGAAAAACCACTGACCATCAAAGTCAACGGACATGCGGGAGAAGGCGTCATCTGCCTGTAAGGCTTATCCTTTCACCGCACCGGCTACGATTCCTTTGATGAAGAATTTCTGACCTGCAAGAAACACAATGAAAACCGGGATGAGCGCAGAAGAAGCCGCAGCCATCAAAAGACCGTATTCGGTGAGGCTCTCCTCAATGAAGTTCGTCAAGGCGACCGGTATGGTGTACAACCTCCAATTGGATAGAAACACCAGAGCATCCAAATAGTTGTTCCAGTTCCACAGGAAATCCAACATGGCCAATGCAGCCATGGAAGGCTGGGCGATGGGCACCATGATCTTCCACCAGATGACGAATTCCGGCGCTCCGTCGATAATCCCCGCTTCCCTCAGTTCGTTGGGTACCTGCAGGAAGTATTGCCTGAGAAGGAATGTACCGGTGATGGTGATCAACATCGGAAGGATCAGCGGCAGATGCGTCCCCATCATGTGCATGCCGTTGAACATGACGAACCGGGGGATCAAGGTGACTTGGCTTGGCACCATCATCGTCGCCAGATACAACAGAAAAATCTTGTCCCGTCCCCGGAAGGGAATCTTTGCGAACGCATAACCGGCCAAAGTGCTGGTCAACACAGCCCCGATCAAATCAATGAAGGCTATCTTCAGGGAATTGATGTAGGACAAAGCGAAATGGTAATCCACATCAACATGCTTCCCGATATGCCAGACATTCTGGTAGTTCCCTGGAAAGAAATAGTCTGGTATCCAATCGATTGGCAGTTTCAGCACATCCGCCTCATGTTTCATGGATGCGGAAAGCATCCATAGGAACGGCAAAATGACGGCAAAGGCGAGAAATGCGACGACGGCCGTCCAGAACAAACGAAGAAACAGACGTTTTTTCTTGTATTGCTGCATGTCTTCCTCCTCAGGTGTAGCTGACCCATTTCTTCTGGCCGCGCCATTGAATCAATGTGATGACCAAAAGAATCAAGAACAGTATCCAGCTGATGGCTGACGCGTATCCCATCCGATAGAATGAAAACGCCACGGTATAGATGTAATAGACCAATACATGCGTGGAATGCCCTGGACCGCCACGGGTCATGATTTGCACAGGGGCAAAGACCTGGAATGAGTTGATCAACGTCGTGATGACCAGGAAAAAAGTCGTCGGCGTCAATTCAGGGACCGTAATATGCAGGAAAGCGGAAAACGCATTTGCCCCATCCACTTCCGCAGCTTCATACAATTCCTTGGACAATCCGGTAATGGCAGCCGAATAAATCAGGGTCGCGTATCCGATGTTGCTCCAAACAGACATCAGGATGATGGACGGCAAAGCCCAATGTTCGTCACCCAACCAACGGGGTGGATTGTTCCAGCCAAGCCCTTTCATGAATTGGGTGAACGGCCCCCATGGAGAATACATCATGATCCACACGATGGCGATCGCGACGACATTTGAGATATAGGGCATAAACAACGCCAATTTCAGGGGAAGTTTCGAGAAACAATACTTATCAATGACCACAGCAACCACCAATGCGATGATGATTGTGGCAGGGACGACGCTGAACGAGAAAATGCAGGTATTCTTCAACGACGAAAGGAACCATTCATCATGCCACATCTCCACGTAATTATGTCCCCAGTTGCCCGCCCAATGACCGAAACCTTGGGTGAAATCCCAATCGGTGAAACTGATGAACAACGAAAAGAAGAGAGGAACAAAGGTGAATGTCAGCATTCCAATCAGGTTCGGCAAGATGAAAAGATATCCGGTGATATCCGTCTTTGCCTGTTTTGAGATTTTCTTCGTCATGGACAAGCCTGCCTTTCGGATGCATGGAAGCGAAGGATCGGGTCACCCCGATCCTTCTTCCGCACACTTTATTTCAAGAACGAATCTGCTTTGACTTTTGCTTCCTTCAACAAGGTTGCGGCATCTCCGCGACCAGTGAAAATCGCTTCAAGCGTATCATTGTATACCTTGGAAACCTCGGGAAGCTTGTTGGTCACTGTGGAGACGGCCATGTTCGGCTTGTTCTCCAAGAATTTGGATACGGTCGGTCCATCAAGGATATTCTGGCCGTTCAGCATGTACGCATCAAGCTTCTGCTTGGCGTCAATGCCCGTATACAAAGGAACTCGGCCGAACGGAGCCATCGGCAACATACCGCCACGAACATACCAGAGCAGGAACTGCATGGCCTCATCAATATGGGTACTGTTCGGATTGACGCAAAGGAAATCCCCGATGACACCTTCACCGATAGAATACTTGACCTTGGAAGGATCGGATACCGGTGGCGGCAAGTATGCTGTCTTGAAGGTATGGGGGTACTTTTCCAAGTTCTTGATCGACATGATTGCCCAGACGCCAAGAGACATGGCTGACTTTCCACCAAGGAAAACGCCTTCGATGGACAGCTTTTGCGTGATGTTGTCGATGTGCGTCACCGCGGACTTGTCAACATTCATCATGTCAGCTACCAATTGGTTGACTTTGATCAACTCAGGATTGTCGAGGTTGGTTTCTTTCCCTCCTTCCTTATAAAGGAAGTTTGGCCCGAGCACCGTCTGCGCCAGATAAGACGGGCGGTAGATTTCCATGTTGGTGTTCCAGTACATGCCGTACACCTTGTCCTGCCCTTCCCCATGGGTGAGCTTTTTAGCGATGGCGCGGAAATCATCATAAGTCCAACCTTCTTTCGGAAGCGGGATGCCCGCGGCATTGAACATATCCACGTTGGCCAGAATAAAGTAGTTCTCCATCTTTGTGGGAACTCCATATACTTTGCCATCATAGATGTATGGTTTCACGCCGTCACCCAGTTCCTTCATCATGTCGAAATTGGCTTTCTTCAAACGATCGGAGAGTTCCAACGCCATGCTCCCGGTCCCGCGTTTGACCAAATTCGCAGAGGTATACGTGATGTATAGATCCACATCACCACCACCAAGCAACGTTGTTTCGAGTTTCATGTTGCCGGTGTCGTCATTGACGAACCGCACATACTCGGCCTGGATTCCTTTGTCTTTGAATTCGGCATTGAATTTCTCCACGGTCTGTTGTGGTCCGTATTCGGCAGGCACACCGCCCCATAATCTGATCAACACGGGTTTTTTGGAAGCGCTGGACGTAGCGCTCTCATTTGCACCCTGAGCGAAACAAAGGGAACAGACCATTGCGAGCATGAAAAAAAGCACCAACCCTTTTTTCATTGACTTCCTCCTTTCAGAAGTATCTGATGTCTGTATTCTCCCCCTCCACATGACAGAAAAAAAGAAAAGAAGGTGCTGAACAATATCAAAATCCTGCTTTTTTCCAGAAAATAAATGTATCAGGATAACAAAAACATGCTTTTATTATCAATATTATGCACAGATAACCCTCATTGTACCACTTCACCGCGATATTCACCTGGCGTCTTGCCAGTCGTTTTCTTGAACAGGCTACTGAAATACGCTTGGTTGCCGATACCGACTTCGGCACCGACTAAGCCGACTGGTTCATCCGTGGAAGAAAGCAGTTCCTTGGCTTTCTCCATCCGTGAACGATTGAGATAACCGACGAACCCCATACCGGTATCTTTCTTGAACTGGTGGGAAAAATAGCTCACGCTCATGTTCAGGCGAGACGCCACCGACTCCACGGCCAGCGGCTCCGCAAGATGTGTCTTGATGTATACCATGGCTTGCGCTGATTTGGGATTGATGCGTCCCGGAGCTATCTCCTCCCGCTCCGACAAGTACTGTTTCACGATGGAGAGAAACGCATCTCTGATATCGGCAAGCAAATCGTACATGGTGATGGCGGTGATCAACTTCTGTCCTTGGTCATCAAGGTAATGATCCACATCGATGCCATACAGAAGCCCTTCCGTCTTGAACAACCGATACATGCCATGAAAATGCTCGCGAACGGAAAATGAGGAATGCCGGATGGGTATATCTTTTTGAAGGAAGTCTGCCATCCCGGTGATGATTGCCCTGCATCCTTCGGCATTGCAGGTGGAGAGATTGGTTTTCCATGTGGCAAAAGAAAATTCCGAGGGGACGATGAAAGCATCATCCTGGGGACCCATGTCTTCGGAAAACAGCAAGTGCTGCTTTTGCAGAGGAAACGCAAACCTGCTGATCTCTTTGCATTCCTTTGATGCCTGGCTGAAACCGGAGACGCCAACTTTGACAGCACTGCAGGAACCAAACACTTTCAGATTGAAGTATTGGTTAACCTGTGTTTCCATCCGTTGGAAACAAACCGAAAGTTTGTCCTTCTGTATCAGCCCAAGCACTTCCCTCCCGACATTCATGGAAATGAAGAACACTCCCTTCTCCACCTGAAAAACATCACAGGGGTACGACTCTCCGGCACTTTCCTCAATCATGTTGGACAAAGAGGAAAACGAAAGTCCCTCTGGACCTTCCATGGTTTTCAGGATGCCATGGTTGGCCAGACAGACCATCATCACCACATACGGTTTCCCGTAATCCGTCGTGACACCGACAAAGGCAAGATCACTCAAAATCGCGTTCTCATCCTCATAGGTGCGTTCCACCAACAATCTCCCCAATCTTTGTTTGATCAAACGCCTGTTGTCCGCATCCAGACTATGGGACGCCGCTTCCGTATCCCGACCCAAGGAGCCGAGCACCTGCAACAAATCGGAACCATTGGCGGTGAGTTTGAAAAGAAAATCCTTAGCCCCTTTCTTCATTGCTTCCCTGACATGTTCATAATCATTGTAGTTGCTGAGGACAATAAAATCGATTTCAGGATGTTTCTGCTTCTCTTGTGCGATCAAGGTGATGCCGTCCACCGGTTCCATGATCAAATCGGTGAGCACGATATCAGGATGGCAACAGGGAATCATTTCCATCGCCTCNCGTCATCCACAATCATTACCCGCCTCATGCGTCAGCCTCCTTCAAAGGGAGTGTGATGCGGACATCGCTTCCGATGGCCTGATTTGCCGGGACAAGTCCATATCCCTCCCCATAGTACGCCCTGATCATGTCATTGACCAAACGAAGACCAATGCCCCCTTTGCCCGACTCCCGTTTCCCATACTGTTTGAAATCCTCAAGGCTTTCCTCAGAGAATCCTTTACCATTGTCCAAAATGTCTATGATGAGACATCCTGGGCCGCCACTTGCCTTCACCATGATCCTGCAATCCAACTGGCTACCCGAAAACGCATGCCGGAAACAATTCTCCACAATGGGCTGGAGGATGAATTTCATTACAGCGGCATGTTCGTACATGGACGGAATTTCGCTTTCCAACGTACATCGGTTGCCGAAACGGATGTTCTGGATGTAGCAATAATCTTGGACAATCTCGTATTCCTTGGAAAGCGGCACTTCTTTGGTATTGTCCGAAAGATGGTATTGGAGGATGGTCGCCAACGCATCGATGCTCGCACGGATGTTGTCCGCCTTGCGTATGATGGCCATCCACCGGATACTATTCAACGTATTGAACAGAAAATGGGGATTCAATTTGGATTTCATCGATTCGAGGTAATACTGCTCCCGTTTGGCATGCTCTTCCTTGAGATTGGCAAACAAATGGTTTATGTCCGTCGCCATCTGATGGAACGACCTGCTGATTTCCCCGACTTCATCATCGCGCAACATTTCCGTATCATCTTCCGGTGTTACGCCGATGGTGAAATCATGCATCTGCAGGGAAATGCGGCGTATGGGATCGCCCACGGTCTTCGCAAGGAAGATGGAAAAGCAGAGGATCAGGCACAAGAAAAACATACTGAACAAGTTCGAGTGGAACATCATGCGTGATGCTTCCGCCGTAATGGCTTCATAATCGGTGAGATAAAAAATCCTGATGATGTCACGGGACATCAATCCGGCCGGTCCGATGGAAAAGAAACTGACGAGATAATCCTTTCCATGGAAACCAACCACACCATAACCTTCCGGCTTGCCTTCCCATACTGAGGAAATAGATGGAGGATCCGGGACCGTGTTGGACGTTGCGTCGTACAAGAGAGGCCGTCCCTCGGCATCCGTCGCGAACACCATATCTCTCGGAGAGGTGAGATACGAGGTGAGGTGCTGGTACAAATACGTCTGGTTCAGGCTGACGACCATCGTACCGTACACGGTGCTGAAATTATCCGGATCAGGAATCGAACGGGAATATGCGATAATGGTTGGTTCCCCCGTAAAGGGATTCGGGCCGACAAGCCAATGGGCATATCCGTTGTTTTGGGCTCCAGTCTTGAAGAACTCACTGTCTCGTATCACTTCGCCATACCCATCAGGCAGGGGTTGGTTGGAAAACACGTCCCCGTTTTTGTCGATGAACGTCACATTAATGAACGAAAGCATATCCTCATAAAGGTTCTGCATCTCAATACTTTCCAACGCACCGGCAAACGCTTTGTACCGTTGGTAATAATCTCTTGTTGCACCAGCCCCAAACGCATCACGCATCATCGGACTGTAAATGAAAATGGTGGAGATGTTCAGCATTTTCTCGAATATCAGGTTGATCTCGTCCTTGTTCCTGCCCAGACTCTGCACTGTCTTTTCGCTGAGTTGTTCCTGAATGATTTTCTCAAAGCGCTTTAGGTTGTATTGGAACAGAATGATCATGGGAAAGAGAAAAAGGAGAACCAACATCAGGAATATGTGTTTTGATACGGTGTGCTTCATCATGACATTCCCTTCCTTTGTATCTGGTTGCGGAACTGGAGCGGAGTCAACCCTTCCACATGATGGAAACAATACGAAAAGTAATTGGGGTCCGAAAAACCACATTTGATGGCGATGCCGCTTACACTTTCCTTGCCTTCCAGCAGAAGTCGCTTGGCGTTGGTAAGGCGCACTTGGGTGATGTAACCGCTAACACTGAGCTTCATCGTTTTCATGAACACATGGCTGATGTAAGAGATGGAACACCGGCAGAACTGGGCAATATCCCTGCTGTGGATGTCCTGGTCATAGTTTTGTTGGATGTATGCGATGCTGCTGGAGAGGACGTACAGTCTGGTAGCATCCGCCGGATACGTCTCATCCTCCCGCACGATACCGTAATCGAGCAACTGTGAATAATATAAAGTAAGATAATCCGCGACGATCCCGCTGTACGCCGTCATTTCCTGATAGTCAGGTTTCCCGATGATCAGGTAATCTTTCCTGAAGGATGCTGTTTCCGCAGAGATTCCGAATCGTTCAAGGACTCGTGAGCACCGCCGTTCATTCTTTGCTTCATCATACGGAAATCCCCCGATGCAGATGGCGGCGATGACATGCTCCTTATAGAAAACCGGGAAAACGAATTCCGCCATGCCGCAGTAACAAGAACCTACAAACCAATGTCCCTTTTCCTTGCACGCCCTTTGCAGATAGTGGTTTCCCGCTTGGCAGCGATTCCAAAGACAGGTGTTTTTCTTCAGATTCATGCAATAGGGATTATCATGGCTGATGAACCTGCCGATGGAATGGGAAATCTCCGTTTCTTTTGCAAGGAATCCAATGAAATCCTTGATGATTATCTGATAGCCATGCTTTTCATGTAAATAAAGCAAATAACGTACGACATTACTCCAATAATCGGCACGCATTCCCCATCTTCCCTTTGCTTTGTATTGTAGCACGACTCCATACGCACAAAAAAACAAATCGAAACCGCCATTCTTATTTTGCATGAAATCAAAGATTCTTTTGCTTGTTATTCATGCCCATCCTGAGAAAATCGCACTATGCTACTCTCATCAAGGAGCAGGATATGGAACCATGCAAATATAAAGAACTTTCGTATGACGTTGTTGTCATCGGAGGAGGACTAAGCGGTATCTGCGCGGCCATTGCGGCCTCACGGCATGGAGCAAAGACAGCCATCATCCAGGCGCGTCCTATGTTTGGCGGCAACGCAAGCAGCGAAATCCGCATGCATATCGTCGGTGCAAGTTGCCACCTGTCCAAACACAACGTCAGCGAAACAGGCATTTTGGAAGAAATACTTCTTGAAAACAAATGGAGGAATCCCAGCCAATGCTATTCGGTGTGGGATACGGTCCTTTGGGAAAAAGTGCATTTCCAAGAGGGTCTGGATGCGTATCTCAACACCTGCCTGAATGATGTCACGACGCAGAACGGGAAGATCACAACCGCCCGATGTTACCAAGAAACCACCGAAATGACCTATGATTTCAAAGCGAAAGTCTTCATTGATGCCACAGGACACGCGACCTTGGGCTTCATGGCTCACGCGTCATTCAGGTACGGCAGTGAAGCCAAACGGGAATTCAATGAAAAAGATGCTCCAGAGGAAGCGAACTTGGCGACCATGGGTGACAGTCTCTTGTTCCAAGCGGTGCTCCGCGACCATCCCGTGAAATTCATCAAACCGGCTTGGGCATACACGTATTCCGAGGAAGACCTGAAATACCGCACCCATGTGAACGAAACCAGCGCATTTGCGGATCAAGGAGTGAAAACATCCTTTTCGTCAGGAGAAGCCAAGACCCTTCCCGACTTTTCCCGCGTCGATTCAGGCTATTGGTGGATTGAATTGTCCAGCGAACGGGGAGACATCATCTCCGATGGTGAGAAAATCCGTGATGAGTTGCTCAAAAGCGTGTACGGAGTATGGGATCATCTGAAGAACCAAGGAAACCATGGCTGCGACAACTATGACCTGGATTGGGTCGGCATCGTGCCAGGTCACAGGGAAAGCAGGAGGCTTGAAGGCGATTACCTGCTCAATGAAAACGATGTATATGAGAATCGGGTGTTCCCTGATGCCGTGGCATACGGTGGCTGGCCTATGGATGAACACACAAAGAATGGATTGAAAGATACGGACAAACGTCCGTCACGTATCCTCAACTTTGATGGCATCTATACCATACCTTACCGTTGCTATTACAGCAAAAACATTTCCAACATGATGATGGCCGGCCGGGATATCAGTGCGACAAAACTCGCCTTCGGAACCACCAGGGTGATGGGAACCTGCGCCGTGGGAGGCCAGGCGGCGGGAACGGCTGCCGCACTTGCCGTCAAATACGGAATCACGCCACGGGAAGTGGCCTCCCATATGAAAGAATTGCAGAAACAGTTGATGGAAGACGATTGCTACCTACCGGGTATATCCTACGAAAATCCGGAGGACAAGGCGAAAGATGCTGTGGTCACGGCAAGCAGTTTCAGGAAAGGATGCGAACCGGCGCTTGTAACCAATGGGCATATGCGCAAGGAGAAAGAGGAAGAGAACTGCTGGGAATCGTTACCGCTCTGTGGCGATGGGCAGAGTCTGACCTTGTCGTTCAAAAAACCGGTCACCATAAAGAGTCTGCGCATTGTGTTTGACCCCAACCTCAGTCAGGAGATCATGCCATCCCTCAGCCTGACCGTCAGGGAAAGACAAGTGAAATGGATGCCCTTGGAACTGGTCAGGGACTTCCAAGTGAAGTTCACCTCCCGTAGGAAGACCATCACCTGTGTCGATGTGAAGGACAACCACCAACGTTTGGTTTCCATTGATCCGGGCACACCATCCCCCATCGATGAGATAACCATTACGGTCAACAAGACCTACGGATATCCCGCAGCACGGGTTTTCGAGGTGATGGTTCTCTGACATCTTCTCATCATCCATGCATCGCCCGGCAGGCGATGCATGTGTTTGTCTCAAAACGATAGGAACCTCAAAAAATAACGGCAACATGCAAAAAAGTATGATTCTTTTTTGTTGACAGATACTAAAAGTCATTTAATAATTCAATCAATGAATGAATCAATAAGGAGAGTTGTATGAAAAAAAATTCATTGATTGCCGTTCTTCTTGTACTCCTTTGCGCAACCTTCGCATTTGCGAACGGAACCAAAGAAGCCACAAGCAACGCCACCCCAACAAGCCAGAAACAGGTCTCATTGACTGCATACATGCAGATCGATCCTGCCAACGACCAGTATCGTGGACACAATGAAATCATGAAACAGTTCGCCGCAAAGTATCCAAACATCAAAATTGAAGTGGAATACGCGAACGGCGAAGCATTCCATCAGAAGTTCCAGGCGATGGCCGCTTCCAAACAGGTCCCGGATATCTTCACCTGCTACACCGGTGCCCGTTCCGCTTATGTCAATGAGACAGGAATGGTCTATGATCTGAACAAACTTGGCAAGTTCACTGATGCCTACAAGGCAGAATTCAACGATGGGACATTCGCCAAACAAGGCAAAAACGGAGAAATTTGGGTTATCCCGCCAGCATTCTCCGTCTGCCATGTAGTGTATGCCAATGAAGCGCTTCTGAAGAAACTCGGCCTTTCCTACCCAAAGACATTTGAAGAATGGAAAGCCCAGGTTCCGGCTATCCGTGCTGCGGGCTACTACCCTGCCTCCATGGGCAACAAAGACCCATGGGTCGTCAACTCTTGGTTGCTCAGCCTGTTTGTAGACCGTTGTGGTGGACCGGAATGGTTCATGAACGCAGCCCATGGCAAGAATGGCGCGACTTTCAATGATCCGCAGTTTGTCCAATCCATCGACATCATCAAGCAAATGTGTGATGCCGGTATGTTCTCTCCTGGCGTCAACCAGATGAGCAACACCGAAGCTGACCAAGAATTCTATCAGCAGAAGAGCGTCTACCTGATCGATGCCGGTTGGAGAACCAGCGCCATGGATGCCCAGCTCAGCGATCAGATGAAGAAAGATGTCAGCATGAACGTATTCCCGCAGATCAAAGGGGAAGTCACCCACGACACCAGCACATCCACTCCGTCCGAAGGATTCGGTTTGAACGCCAAGTTGTCGCCTGAGAAACTGGACGCCGCTTGGACATTCATCAACTTCTACTGCGGTGCTGAAGGCGCTGCCATCAGAGCGAAGTACGGCGAAGTGCCATCCTACAAGCTCGACCTTTCCAAGGTTGCCATGACCCCGATGCAGGGCAAGTATGCGAAGTTCCAGGCAACTCATAAGATGGGTTATGTGTTTGACTCCGTCATGAACGGTGAAGGCGTCACGCTGCTGAACGTCGATCTTCAGGAAATGATGCTTGGAAAAGGCAAATCTCCGAAGGAAATAGCAGCCAAGTATGAAGCTTGGGTAGCCAAGAACGATACGAACCGCTCTCATTGATTCCCTTTTTCCACACCTGCAGGGGGCTCCCCTGCAGGTCATTCTTCCCGGAGGTCCATGTATGATTGATGTCCGTCAAAAGAAACGGAGTTACTATGCCCTGTTGATGCCAGCGTTTCTGGTGTATATCTCCGTCATCATTTTCCCAATCCTGATGAGTCTTGGATTGTCTTTTACCAAATGGAAACAATACCGTTTGGTCGGATTCGTCGGCCTTGAAAATTACATCAACATCCTGAAGGACCCCGTATTCCGCCATTCGGCATGGGACAACATCCAGATCATGCTGATCTCCGTCTTCGGACAAATCCCTCTTGGCATCATCCTCGCCTACCTTCTGTACCGCAAATGGGTGAAAGCGACAAAATTCTTCGAAATGATGATCTTCCTGCCCATTACCATCAGCTCGGTCGTCGTCGCTTTGCTTTGGAACCGTGTGTTTTCTCCGGTCGGGTTATACACCTCTTTCATCCGGCAAGTCACCCATAACCCAGATTACGTCGTCACTATTTTTGAAAGTCCCAACTTCGCCATGATCCCCATACTGATAGTTCTTCTTTGGCAACACACCAGTTTGTACATGGTCATCTTTCTGGCGAACCTGCAACGTATACCTGAATCCGTTTTTGAAGCTGCAACCATCGATGGAGCCAAAGAAAGCACCATCATCAGCAAGATAGTCCTGCCGGAACTTGCCGGCGTCATCTTCACGTGTTCCGTCCTTGCCATCAGCGGAAGCTTGAAGAGCTTCGATCTTGTCTTCGCAATGACCGGAGGCGGACCGGTGAACTACACATCCGTCATGGCATTGTACCTCTATCAGCAAACCTTCACGTTCGCCAACTATGGGTATGGAAGCGCAGTTTCCATCATCATCGTCATCCTGTCAGTCGGATTGATATCTTTGTCAAACGCACTCTATGCAAAAGCACAGAAGAAAATCAACTAGGAGGATGCGATGAAAACCACAAGAGACAAAAAGATTTCCAACGGAGCCATCATTTTCTCCTATGTGTTCCTGATCCTGTTCACCTTGATCACTCTGCTTCCCATCGTGTGGATGACCTATTCATCGTTCAAACCAATGGGTGAGATCATGATGCATCCGATAGCATTCCCTTCTGCGCCGACCTTGGCGAATTACCGCAAAGCCTTTGAATATGGACATCTTGGCGGAGCATTCCTCAATAGTGTGTTTTACAGTTGCGTCGCGACGTCCACCACTGTCCTCCTCGCCTTGATGGCCGGATTCGCCTTGACGAAATTCGGTTTTAGAAGCTCAAAGACGTTCATGTCCATATTCACCCTTGGGTTGCTTATCACCGTCAACTCGGTCATCACTCCACTGTTCATCATGGAGACCAACACCGGTCTGTACAACACCCGTATCGGCGTCATCCTTCCCTATGTCGCATTCGGCCTTCCCACCGCCATCCTCATCGCCTGCAGCTACATCAACGGCATCCCGGATGCGTTGGTGGAAGCGGCCGTCATCGACGGAGCTTCATATTCTTCGATTTTCTGGAGAATCATCCTGATCATCTCCACCCCGGTCATCGCCACCATCGCCGTGTTGAACTTCCTCAGCAATTGGAACGAATTCCTGTTGGTTTTTACACTGACAAGCGGACAGAACATGCGTTCTCTGCCGGTTTCCATCAATTCATTCGCAGGAAGACTCAACCAAGATTACGGTTTGCAGTTCGCAGCCCTGGTAATCGGTACGATTCCTATGTTCATTTTCTACATTTTTGCCCATAATTCACTCGTCAAAGGCTTCGGAGAAGGAGCCATCAAGGAATAATAAGGAAGGAAAAGAAATGGAAAACCAGGATCATGTGAACATCGAAATCTGTCTGGAAGACGCCACATCGGTCATTGCGGCGGAACAAGGTGGAGCCGACCGTGTGGAGTTCTGCGCAGACTTGTTCGAAGGAGGTACGACTCCATCCCTTGGATCCTTCCTCACGGCTAAAGATCATACCCATATTCCCATGAATGTGATGATCCGTCCCCGCGGCGGGGATTTCTGCTACAGCGACATCGAATTCGAGACGATGCTTCATGACGTACGGATATTCAAAGAAAACGGAGCCAATGCCATCGTCTTCGGGATACTCACCCCAGACGGGATGATCGACATCGAACGAAGCGAAGAACTCATCAAAGCGGCCCGTCCGTTGCCCGTCACGTTTCACAGGGCGTTTGATATGACGAAAAATCTTCCCCAGTCTCTTGAAACCTTGATACGTCTTGGCGTGGAACGGGTACTCACCAGTGGCGGAGAGCCTTCCGTAATGGAAGGTATCCTCATGTTGCGCGATCTTGTCAAACAGGCGGGAGACCGCATCATCATCATGCCGGGCTGTGGTATCACGGAACGGAACTTCCCCTATCTGCAGTCGGTGGTCCACGCAAAGGAATACCATGTATTCGTTCCAGGCGAATATGATTCGCAAATGACCTATCGGCCAGGAACCATCTATATGGGCGGATTGTTGAGACAACCGGAATTCCTTATCAGCCATACCGACACCCAGAGGGTGAAATCCATTCTTGGGGAACGGAAATGAAGCTTGTCGCCAACAGCCGATATCAGAAAATAGCGAACAGTTGTCTGATACTCGGCGAACTCACCCGGGACAGAATGTCTCGTGCTGAGCTGTCCCATAAACTCGGGTTGCAACCTTCGACGGTCACATACTCCACAGCCCGCCTCATTGAAGCGGGTTTGGTCAGGGAAGAAGAAAACACAGCCGGAGGCAAAACGGGACGCAAAGGTATCCTGTTGGGCTTGAATCCTTCCTATGGGCGTATCTGCGGCGTCGAATTGCTCGCTGGTTATTACCGTCTCATCACGTGCGACATCTCCGGCGCAATCCTCGATAAAGGCACTTTCCCGTATGATGAAACCATCACGGCACCGAAAGGGACACGCAAGCGTTTCCTCCAATTGCTCATGTGCGCAAAAAAACAAGTTGAGGAGAGCAACAAAGGATATCCCATCAAAGGAGTATGCATCGCCATCGCAGGAATCATCTCCCATGACTTCCATACCATTATCGACAGCTGGACCCATGGTCTCCATGCAGAGGATTTCGCTGAGATGCTGATCACCTGTCCGTATCCGGTCTGGTTTGAGAATGACGCCAACTGTGCGGCTCAGAAATACCTGTTCAAGGACAGGTTCCGAAAGGATAGTTTCCTGTACTCTTTGGTCCATTATTACAAACCGGAAACCATCCCCTCGAATGTCCCTTCGGTGGGTATCGGCATGGGGGTTGTCATCGATGGGGAGATGTATCGGGGCTGGACAAACCGGGCAGGCGAGTTTAGGTCTGTGCTGTATTCCGGTTCGAGCATTGTCGGACAACTTGCCCTCTCCAACAATGAATTGGTCGCATTGGAAACGGATGATGGTATCCAGAAAGCGTTCATGAAAGAACTTTTGAGTAACCTTTTCTCTGCAGAGGCCATCATCAACCCGCGTGTAATCTTTCTCGGGGGAGATCTCGTCAAGAAGGAACTGGTCGAAAAGGTACTCCGAAACGAGTATCCCCAGATGAAAGACTATATCGAAGAAGAAGAAGGGCTGTTCCATATCGTCGAAGATGCCACTTGGGATGTCAGTTACGGTGCGTGCATTATGGTCTTGGATACCATGTTCCACATACCACGCGTAGGTGAACAGAACCTGATGTCATGGGAATGGAAACAAACTATCAGTAATTAGGCAACAAGGAGGAATTATGCCCAAAAGAGTATTGGTTTGCGGATTGCATCATGAATCCGACACGTTCAATCCTATTGTGACGGGGAAAAAGGATATCTGGGTGTTGCGGGACAAAGATCTGCTTGCCCATCGCGGAGCGGATGCGCTCAGCGGGGAGATCGACACACTGGTCAAAGCGGGTTATGAAGTCATACCTACCCTGGTAGCCCGTGCCGTCCCCAACGGCGAATGGGACAAAGCGTATTATCTGGAATTGAAGAAGGAAATACTTGAAGACATCAAGAAAGCCGGCCATATCGACGCTTTCTGCTTGTCGCTGCACGGCTCCATGCGGGTGAAAGGGCTAGGAGCAGCGGAAGGCGACTTGCTCGAAGCTATCAGCTTGCTCAGACCCGGCGTGCCTGTCGTGACCAGCCTTGACATGCATGCCACCGTTACCAAACGGATGATGACTCATGCAAACGGCTTTGTAGGATACAAAACAGCACCCCACGTTGATGAGTTCGAAACTGGTGCCCACGCAGCCAATATCGTCATCGCTTTGCTGGAGAAAGGGGCTAAACCGGTAATGAGTGCGGTGCATGTGCCCTTCATCGTTGCCGGAGAACAATCCGAAACCTCGGTCGAACCGATGAAATCCTTGATGGAATACCTCAGAGAAATCGAAAAGAGACCAGGAATCATGGCCGCTTCCCTCCTCCTCGGCTTCCCATGGGCTGATACCGAAGAAAACGGGGTGACCGCATTGATCGTCACTGACGGGAATCAGGATCTTGCAGACAAGACCAGCATGGAACTCGCCCAAAGATTCTGGCTCATCAGGGCCAAATTCGGTTTCTACAATGAGACGAGAATGCCTGAGGATGCCATCAATGAAACCGCCAGACTCCTCAAAGAGGGGATTTCCCCCGTGGTGCTCAGCGACAGCGGGGACAATCCGACAGCCGGTTCCAGTCAGGATGTCACCAACTTCCTGTCGTTGTTGCTCAAAGACGGAAGACTCTGCCATCTCAAACCTCAGCTTTGCTATCAAGGATTCTATGATCCCGAAGTCTGTGCCTTGGCGTTCAAGGCAGGTATCGGAGGGAAGGTCACATCGACATTGGGAGCTAAGTTCGATCAGGTGAAGAGCTCTCCCATTCCCATCGACGCGAAGGTCAAGGCATTGGTCAAAGCCTGGCCAAACGCAAACCATTCAGACCTTGCGTTGCTTGACGTGAATGGCATTGATGTGGTGGTGACCAGCGGTCATGTCGGATGTTACGATCCGGCGATGATGCGGGCATTGGGAGTGAAACCCGAAGACTGCAAGGTAATCATCGTGAAACTCGGTTATCTGGAACCGGAAATCCGTGCAATAGCCAAACATTCCATGATGGTGCTGACCACCGGTTCCTCGGATGAATTGTTCAAGAGATTGCCTTACACAAAGATGAAACGTCCGGTCTATCCTCTCGATGGGGATTTTACCCCAGACCTCCATTACGTACGGTGATATGATGAAAGGCCCCATTTGGGGCCTTTCATTCAATGTCATTCGGTTTTCGCCTGCATCAAGGCTTCCCACAGATTGTCATGTGGAGGATCGGCAGTTATCGTGATCTCTTCTTTCTTCACCGGATGGGTAAAGGTGACGGAGCGTGCATGCAGGCAGATGCCGCCATCTGGATTGCTTCTGGCCGCACCGTACTTCAAGTCCCCTTTTACATGTATGCCGATGGCCGCTAATTGTGCCCTGATCTGATGATGCCTGCCGGTATGGAGATGGATTTCCAGAAGGAAGTACCGCTCTCCTTTGGCAATCAGGCGGTAATCGAGTTTCGCAATTTTCGCTTCTTGCCGTTCCACGGGAAGGGCGATACTTTTGTTGGTTTTCGGATCCCTGATGATGTAATGCACCAACATCGCCTCACTCTTTTCAGGTTCTTTGTCGACAATCGCCCAATAGGTCTTCTTCACTCCGCTCCCTTTGAACTCTTCGTTCATACGGATAAGAGCTTTCTCGGTTTTCGTGTAGATGACGATTCCGCTGGTAGGACGATCCAGACGATGGGGAATGCCCAAGTATACATTCCCTTCCTTGTGATACATATCTTTCAAATATTGTTTCACGTCATCAGCAAGAGTACGATCGCCGGTTTCATCACCCTGCACCAGTTCGCCACAGCGTTTGTTGATGATGATCAAATGGTTGTCTTCGTAAAGGATGCGGGACGCGATATCATTCATCTGGTTTGGACTCTCCTTCCTCATCATGCTCATCGAACAAAGTCGGTTCTTGGTTTTCTGAAGTGACCACTTCCTTGACCGCACGAAGTTTCAACGCATCTATCTCCTTGACCGTAAGCCGATAACCTCCGGCACGTACGCCACGGACAGAATAATCCCCAAAATAGAAGGTCTCTTCCTTGATCCTCATGCCAGGTTTGGCTTTGTAGACGACTTTCAGTTCCGCATTAGGCAATGTCGACAACTTCAGAAGCTGGTAGTTGGTGTCGTCAGGCAGGAGCAAATACAATTTCTTCAATTGATAAGCCGTAATCTTGCATCGCTTCAGGAACAGGAATTTGGTCTTTTTCTCACGGTACAGGACAGTGAACACAATTTTTTCCAATTCATCCTTGTCCGCAAAACCACAGTAGAGCATCCCTTTCCCGACAAATTCCTTTTCAGGCGCATCAATGACCATATAGGAACCATCCTTCCGGATGACAAGAATGCGGTCATATTCGCTCACATTGAGCATCAGGCTACCGTCTTTGACGTTGGTCCCCAAATATCCATTGACCGGATCATAGTTCAGGTTGAGATTCCTCTGGGCGACTTCTTTGACATCAACAGTTTCGAAACTCTTCACCACGGTTTTCCGCTTATGGGAAGAAACACCAAGGGAGTTCTTCAACATGTCAATGTAGTCCAAGGAATAGCCTTTCAGATTGGCGAGCTTCGCTTCGACATCCTTCAACCCATTGTTGATGGCGTCAATCTCATCATGGTTCTTGTTGATGTCGAACAACGAAATCCTGCGAATGGGAATCTTGAGCAGGCGATCGACATCATCATGGCTGATCGGACGAAGCAACTGGTCGGCAAACGGTTTGAAACCGGTGATGACAGCCTGTTCCACTTCCTCTGCGGTTTTCTTGGTCTCAATACGTTTGTAGATGCGTTCTTCGACGAAAATGCGTTCCAGATTACGGGCTTGCAGGTCTTCCAGCAAATGGCGCTTCTTCAGTTCCAGTTCCTGTTTGAGAACTTCCATCAGATGCGCCGCATGGTATTTCACGATCTCGCTGACACCCATGATCACTGGCATGTTATCACGGATGACCAACGGATTTACGCTGATCTTCGTCTCACAGAGCGTGTATGCGTACAGGCTCTTCACAATATCTTTCGTGAAGGTGTTGCGCTGCAGATCAATCTCGATGTTCACCTTGTCGGTGGTGTAATCGGTGATGGTCGCAACCTTCAGTTTTCCATCCTTTGTGGCTTTGTCGATCGAATCGATCATTGCCTCGCTGGTGATGCCATAGGGTAATTCTTCGATGACGATACGCTTGGGATCGGTGGTGTTCAATTTAGCCCTGACCGCGACCTTCCCTCTGCCGTCATCATATTCCTTCACATCAACAATCCCCCCGCCGGGAAAATCGGGATACAAAACGAATGGCTCATCATTGATTGCGGACTTCACCGCATCCATGACTTCCAGCGGATTATGGGGAAGGATCATGGTGGACATACCAACCGCAATACCTTGGACACCTTGGATCAAGACTACGGGGATCTTCGCGGGGAAGGTCACCGGTTCTTTGTTCCGTCCATCATAACTGTCCACAAAGGCGGTGAGTTCGGGATTATACAGGACTTGTTTGGCAAACGGCAAAAGGCGACATTCGATGTACCGTGCGGCTGCGGCCCTGTCTCCCGTCATATCATTTCCGAAGTTTCCTTGACGTTCAATAAAAAGATCATAGTTTGCGAGATTGACCAAGGCTTCATAGATGGCCGCATCGCCATGCGGATGGTAACGCATCGCCCAACCGACGACATTGGCGACCTTATGGAACTTCCCGTCATCCATCTCGAAAAGGGAATGGAGAATACGTCGCTGCACAGGTTTCAGGCCATCGACGAGATCGGGAATGGCACGGTCACGAATGACATACGAGGCATATTCAAGAAAGTATTGTTTGTAGAGTTGCGGTGCTTGGGCCATATCAGATATCCTCCGGCAGCAAGTACTGCATGATGAAGTCTCTCCGTTCCGGTGTGTTGTTGCCCATGTAGAACTCCATGGTCTTCGCCATACCGCTCATGCTGGTCACGGTCACCGGAACCAATTTGATGTCCGGCCCGATGAACGCACCGAATTCTTTCGGATCGATCTCACCCAAGCCTTTGAACCGGGTGACTTCACTGCCCCTGATTTCTTTTGTGGCAACATCCCGTTCCGCTTCGCTGTAGCAATAGCGTATGACCGATTTGTTTCTCACACGGAACAGCGGCGTCTCCAGAATGTATACCCTGCCACTGGTGACCAGATCCTCAAAAAAGGTGAAAAAATACGTCATGAGGAGATTTCGGATGTGGAAACCGTCGTTATCGGCATCTGTGGCGATGACCACCTTGCCGTAGCGAAGCCCTTCTATGCCATTTTCGATGCCCAAGGCCACCATCATGTTGTACAACTCCTCATTCTTGTAGATGATGGTTCGTTTCATTCCTTCGACATTCTGGATTTTTCCTCTTAAGGAGAAGACCGCCTGAGTCTTCACATCCCTGGTTTTGGTGATGGTTCCTGATGCGGAATCACCCTCGGTGAGGAAAATCATCGAAGCGTCACATTCCTCGACATGGGCTGTGGATTGACCCAGATGGTATTTGCAATCCTTCAACTTGGGGATATTGACGGATACCTTACGTGCGGCTTCCCTTGCGCCTTTCCTGACGTCATTGAGTTCTTTTCGGAGCCGTTCGTTGTTTTGGATCTTTTCATTGAGTTTCTGGGCTTGGTCGGCATGCTTAAGCAGGTAGTCGACCACCGCATCCTTCACTTCCGCGACAATCCAGGAACGTATTTCGGTATTGGAGAGTTTGTTCTTGGTCTGGCTTTCGAACACCGGTTCCTTGACCTTCACCGCAATGGCTCCGATCATGCCATCCCGGACATCCTGGGCTTCCCAAGATTTCTTGAAGTATTCGTTGATGCCTTTGACGATACCTTCCTTGAACGCCGCCTGATGGGTGCCGCCATCACTGGTATGCTGTCCGTTGACGTAGGAAAAATAGTTCTCGCCGAAATCCCCAGGGACATGGGTGAATGCGAATTCCAGTTTCTCACCCCGGTAATGGATGATATCGTACATATTGGTATCATCCACTTCGTTCTTCAATAAATCCAACAAGCCATCTTTGGAACGGTAGGTCGCGCCATTGTATTCCAAGGAGAGGCCGCTGTTCAGATATGCGTATCCTTGGATTCTCTTGATGATGAAATCATCGTTGTATTCATATTTGCCGAACAACTGGACATCCGGAGTGAAAGTGACGTACGTACCGTTGGGCTCTGTGGTGCTCCCTTCGTCCTGAGCCCGAAGCTGGCCTTGGGAGAAGGAGACGGAAACATATTTACCGTCACGATAGGAAATGACGGTGAATTGGGACGAAAGCGCGTTCACCGCTTTGGTACCGACTCCATTGAGGCCGACGGAAAACTGGAACACGTCATCGCTGTATTTGGCGCCGGTGTTGATGATTGAAACACAGTCGATCACCTTGCCAAGCGGGATGCCACGTCCATAGTCTCTGACACTGCAGGTATTTTCTTTCCGGGAAATGATTATCTTCGAACCTTCATGCATGATGAACTCGTCGACGCTGTTATCGATGATTTCCTTCAGAAGAATGTAAATGCCGTCATCTTCGTGAGTGCCGTTACCGAGTCTTCCTATATACATGCCCGGACGGAGTCTGATATGCTCCAGCGGGCTTAACGATTGTATCTTTGATTCATCATATTCCATGTTCTGTAACAGTATACACGAAAACCACAAAAATTGTCGTGCTAAATCCTTTTTGTTTTTCTGCTTTCGTTGAAGTCACAGATTGACTTCCAACCGTTCCCTGATGGCTTTGATGAAGTCCTGCGTATTGACCTGCTTCACTTCCACACCTTCTGCAAGGGAAGCAAGATCCTTGGTCATCACTCCACTCTGAACGGTATCCAGACAAGCCTTTTCCAACTTTTCCCCAAAGACGGACAGTTCGGACACAGCATCCAATTGCCCGCGTTTTTTCAGTGCTCCGGTCCATGCGAAAATCGTGGCGATGGGATTGGTGGATGTCTCTTGGCCTTGCTGGTACCGATAGTAATGCCGGGTGACCGTACCATGGGCAGCCTCATACTCGTATTTGCCTGTGGGGCTGACCAGAACGCTGGTCATCATAGCCAAAGAACCGAATGCCGTGGAGACCATGTCGCTCATCACATCGCCGTCGTAGTTCTTGCAGGCCCAGATGAAACCGCCTTCACTACGGATGACTCGAGCCACCGCATCGTCAATCAGGGTATAGAAATAGGTCAGGCCATCCTTTTCGAAAAGCGCCTTGTATTCCCGATCGAACAATTCTTGAAAGATGTCACGGAATTGACCGTCATATTTCTTGCTGATCGTATCCTTTGTGGAAAACCACAGATCCTGATGGGTATTGAGCGCATAGGTGAAGCAACTTCGGGCAAAACTCTCGATGGAGTCATCCTTGTTGTACAACCCTTGGATAACACCCGGACCTTCAAAATCGAAAACCGTCTGCCGGAACGAGGTTCCATCCTCACCTTGGAACGAAAGTTCAGCCCTCCCTTTTCCGGGCACACGATATTCGGTTCCACGATACACATCCCCGTAGGCATGACGCGCTATGGTGATTGGTTTCTTCCAATGCTTCACCACCGGACGGATGCAATCAACAATGATCGGGGTACGGAAAACCGTTCCGTCCATGATAGCCCTGATCGTCCCGTTGGGACTCTTGTACATTTCTTTGAGATGGTACTCTTCCATCCGCTGTTTGTTCGGTGTGATGGTCGCGCATTTCACCGCCACACCATAACGGAGAGCCGCTTCGGCAGCCTTTTTGGTCACTTCGTCATCGGTCTTGTCTCTGTTTTCAAGCCCCAAATCGTAATAATCAGTCTTCAGATTGATAAAGGGAAGAATCAATTGTTCCTTAATCATCTTCCACAGAATCCGGGTCATCTCATCCCCATCCATCTCCACGATGGGGGTTTTCATCTGGATTTTTTCCATTTGTTTCTCCTACTTCTCAGTGGGATACCGGAATCCCCAGCTTTTACGCATCACATCCATGATCTCCAACATACGGATGGTGTCACGATGCATCATCGCATGGCATTCACTCTTTCCATCCTTGATGGCCTGTTCACATGCTTCTATCTCATATTCGTAGCCGGTCAGTTGTTCTGGTACCGCGATTTCCTTGATGATACTCCGATCTGTCCCAATGATGCGTATGACCTGCGGGTTGTTGATGTTCTCCACTTCAATGGTGCCTTTGGTGCCATAAATCATGCCACGCCGGTCTGAAACAACTTTGCTTCCGCTCTGGAAGGTTCCGATCTTCCCGTCGGAATAAATGAAGGTACCGCAATTCTGTTCATCAACCCCAAGTGCGGTTATCGAAGCCACACTCATCATCTTCACGTAGTCATACCCAAGGTAGGTCAACAAAAAACTCAGCGGATACACGCCGACATCCAAAAGGGCTCCGCCTCCCATGGAACGTTCCTTGATACGGGGTTTGTCGCTGATCTGGTAACACAGGTCAGCGGTGATCATCCGCACATCTCCGATGGTCCCATCCTTGATCAAATCAGCGATGATTCCACGGCTAGGCATATAACGAGGCCACATGGCTTCGGCAAGCAACAGCTTTTTCTGTTCGGCAAGCTTGCAAACTTCCTTCGCCTCATGGGCATTCAAGGTGAACGCCTTTTCACATAATACGTTCCGTCCCGCCTGAAGACACATCATGATGTTTGCGTAATGTTCCGTATGAATCGTCGCGACATAAACCAAGTCCACATTCGGATCTTTCGCAAGACCTTCATAACTGCCGTAAGCATGGGCGACTCCCATTTCTTTGGCAAAAGCATCCGCCCTTTCCTGGCTACGTGACGCCACGGCATACAATTCCTCACCTTTCATCATATGGATGGTGTTTGCCATCTTTCTTGCGATGTTCCCCGTTCCTAGTATTCCGATACGCATGACTCACCTCTGTACGGAATAGTAGCACAGAATAAGGAAGAGATTGAAGTTTTCCATCGAAAAAGAAGTCGTCAGCTTTCTTGTTTTTCCTTCTTTCCCAACATAATACTGAGAATGGTCTTGTCAGTCGGTTCCATGCCGTCATGGGTCAGCTGGGAAAGGTTCCCCAACGTTTTCTTGGCATCCTCCCCGATAATCCCGCATTCCGGCGTCGGCGCAAGTCCATCCAAGGCGAGTTTGCTGGCCAGATACGCACTCTGCACGCAGGAATAAATCTTCAGCGCGCACGTCATCTTGGCCCCGTCGCAAATCACCCCGGCGAGATCCCCCACCATATTCTTGATGACCCGCTCCAACACAGCCTCGTCCCCGCCCTGCATCCAAGCAAGCCCGCACCCCATTCCCGTGGCCGCCGTAAAGGCGCCGCACTGGGCGGAAAGCCTCCCTTTGATGGCGGTGAGGACGAGCCCTATCAACTCGGCGATGCACAAGGCCTGGGCTGTTTCCTTCGGTGTTTTTTTCAGGTATCCGGCAACCACAGCGAGAGGAACCGTCAGCGTAATGCCCTGGTTCCCGCTGCCGCTGTTGATCACTACCGGCAATTGGCAGCCAGCCATCCGCGCGTCGCTGCCGCCGGCGGCCAAAGCGGCCCCGACGTTCAGCGCCTCAAGATAGTTTTCCGGCGGATAGTGGAAATCCTTCATCAGCGTCTTCCCTACCGACAGCCCGTACGGATTGTTCAGGGATTCCTGCGAAATCTTCAAATTGGTGTCGATGGCCTGCAACAGCAAATCTTCGATCTCCTGAGGCATATCCGTCGCATATCCGATGACATCGCCTACCGTCATCTCCGAAAGGAGGGAGAGATCGATTTCTTTAGCCGAAACGCCAACGACATCCTCATGTTTCAGCACATGGCCATCCTGTTCGAGGTGCGAGAAATTCGTGTGCGAACCGCTGACCACCGCAACCGAACTGTGTTCCTTCCCAAAAAGCTCGACCCTGATGTACAGCGGAGTCGGTTCTTCCACCAATTCCACATCAATGGATAAAGCATCCGCTTCCTGCTTTTGGGTCTCGCTGATGTGCGAAAGGATGTCCAGACCGAGGGATGTGTCGGCAATCGCGACTCCCAGCGCCACCGCTGCGCCGACCCCCTTCTTGTGGAATCCGGGAATCGACACTCCCATGGCGTTCTTCAGTATGTCCCTGGTGGTTTTCACCACTACCTTTCCCGGCTTCCCTGCAAACAATTCAGCGGCTTTCGCACCGGCCAGAGCACATGCGGCCGGCTCCGTACACCCCATGGCAAGAATCAATTCCTGATGAAGTACGCTATTGATGTATTGTTTGTCCATTCCTGTCCCTTCCTTCTCAACAAGTTCTCGCCGCTTCCACCGCCACACGAATCCGCTCTCGTGCGATTTCCGTCGGCAATGTGCAGTCCGCACCCAAAATATACTTCGTTTTTCCCATCCGCTTGACAAGAGAACGTGCGAAATCCGCTATTTCATCCTCAGTTCCGTCGACAAGCAACCCAGAACGGTCATCGAACCCGCCCAACACCGCTTTTCCTTCAAACAGCTTTCTCCCCTCTTCCAAGGAAATATTATGTTCGAAGGTACTCCAGTTCACCACATCCGCAGGGTACGCTTTGTATCTGTCCAATGCAAGATAATCCTTGCACATATGCAGTACATTGAAACCTTTCCGCCCCGTTGCGGCCTTCATGACGGCAATATCGCATGGAGCGATGTTTTGTGCGAATTCTTCATCCGTGAATAGGGTTTTTTCGCCACCAAGAGCCGCATAATAAATACCATCCACACCAGCTTCCAAGGCCTTTTGTGTCAGGATTTCCAAAGCTTCAGTGATTACCGAGGCACCATAGGAGAAGGCTTTGGGATCTTCCCGCAAATGCATTGCAAGCATATCTCTTCCTTCCTCGTACCCATCCGTCCCTCCGCGGGCATGCCACATGGACGCGACAACACCATGCACCGTCAGAAGGAACACTCCGGGATTCTCCGTCCTGTCCATAATACGCTTCATCAAATCAATCTCATCAACAATGAATTTTGCATGTGAGGTGAATCGTTTGAGATGTTTCCAATCTGAAGCACGGGTAATGGGAATGTCATGGGGCACGACATTCTCGTTCATGATCTTCATGATATCCGTCTCCGATTCACGAAAGAAATCCACATGCGCTTTCACCGCCGCATCCCCATAGGCCTGGTCTTTCGGAAAGTGCAACCAGAAACCCGAAGGCACATATGCTGTTTTTTCACCTTGTACGGCCGCAATCACATTCTCACGCTTTGTCACATCATTCTCCTTATTATCCCTATGAAAAAAGATTCTGTAGTAACTCCATACAACACCAACCGTTTTCCCACACATCCAACCTCTTGAAAAACTTCTCCATTCATCATTGAATACATATATACGATTTTCGGACGGGGAAGATGGAACATGGTTGAAAAACAAAACGCACAAAAGAAAAAAATGGTCTACGATTCCGTTCTTGCGGAAATCATCCGCGGCGTGTACAACGTATCTTCCATCATCACCGAAGGTTCTTTGATCGAAAAATACAACGTCAGCAAGTCTCCGGTAAGGGAAGCGCTCCTTGAACTCTGCAACGATGGCGTCATCTCCAGTATTCCACGGACAGGATATCGGGTTCTTCCCTTGAATTATCATGAGATGACCCAAGCGCTGCAGGTAAGGACCATCATAGAGCTTTCCGCTTTGGAAATGACCTTCAGCCATCTTGATGATGCAATGATTGCAAAGCTGGAAGCGTCATTACAGGAAAACAAAAAGAAATTAGACACCCATGACGCATACCTCCATTGGACGATGAACACGAATTTCCATCTGCAATTGTGTTCCTACAGCGGCAACAAATACCTTACCCAAACTCTTGACTCCCTGCTGAAAGTCTGCCTTTTGGGGGCACCGAAGTATTTCGGAGAATCTTGGGAAAACAAACTGGACAGAGACAACCAAAGCCGGCATTGCAAACTTCTGCAGAGTATGCGCGAACGGAATCTCGAACAGGCGAAAGAAATCCTCAAGAAAGACATTTCGGACTTCAGCGCCGATTTTCTGGTGCATGAGTAACCTCACCCCTTCACAGCCCCCTCGAACGTACCAGATTTGTTGAACGACTGCATGCAAAGATACATGATGATGCTCGGCACAATGACGATGGTGCATCCCGCCAGGATCACCTGCCATGGTGTCGCGATGCCATCACTCTCCGGCAACATGGAAACTGAGACCATCAAGGTGTATTTCTTGTTTTTGTTGAGGAACAACAACGGCCAGAAGAAGTCGTTCCACCTGGCGATCATGGTGATGGAAGCCCAAGAAGCCAAAGCGGGTTTGATGTTAGGACAGACAATCTTCGCATAGATGCCGAAATCAGAACATCCATCAATTCTCGCCGCTTCGATGAGTTCGTCGGGCACCTCAAGGATGTACTGTCTGAGGTAGAAAATGCCAACCGCAGTGGCGATACGGGGAAGGATCAACGACCACAGGCTGTTGATCAAACCAACTTTCTTCATGATGACAAACAAAGGGATCGCACCCGCTTCCGCGCTGACCATCATCGTGGCGATGACAAAACAAAACAGAAAATCACGGCCAGGAAAGCGATATTTGGCAAACGCGAAACCCGCCAAGGAGCAAAAGAACAGTGTCGTCACTGTCCCGACGATTGTAGTGAACAAACTGTTGTACAAATTGTTCCATACGGGAATCAACTGAAACAGATATTTGAAATTAGCCAAGGTGAATTTTTCCACCCGCAAAGCATTGAAACCGGATATCTTTTCCCCGACCGTCTTCACGGAAATGGTGCACATCCACAGAACCGGGAACAGACAGACAAACGTAACAAGCGCCATGAAAAGATACATCAGGGTAATATTCGCTTTTGATTCGCCTCTGCGTAACATGTCCGTCCTCCTTAGATTTCACCTGTTCTCCGGCGAAGCCTGAACTGGATAAGGGAAATCGCCAAGAGAATCAGAATCAGTATCATGCTGAGTGCGGAAGCATACCCCAGCTTGAACGTCTTGAACGCATATTGGTAAATCAATTGGAACAATGATGTGTTTGATGACCCCGGCCCATGCAAGGTGAAGGATTCATTGAACATCTTCCATGTATCCACCGTGATGGTCATCATGCAGAAGAAAAAGATGTTCCTCATCATTGGTATGGTGATTTTGAAAAACTGCTGCAACGGAGTAGCCCCGTCAACCGTCGCAGCTTCATAGTATTCTTTGGGGATGTTGAGCAATCCGGACAAAAGAATGACGGTAAACCAGGGAATGATGCGCCAATTAAAGAGCAAAATAACAGGTATTCTGGCGTATTTGCTGCTGTTCAACCAAGGGACGGGTTTCTTTCCCAATGAGACCAACACCGCATTGACCAAACCGGCGTTTTCCTCAAACAACATGCCGAAAATCAACCCCATCGCAACGGAAGCGCATACATAAGGCAAGAATGAAACCGTTCCGAAGAGTTTCTTGCCTCGAAGATTCTCATTGTTCAGGCAAAGGGCTATCAACATGGCGAAAAACAGGATGCCTACCACCCCAAACACCCAATACACGAGCGTATTGATGAAAGCATCACGGAACATGTAATCGTCAAACATCAATTGATAGTTGGCCCACCCTGTCCATACAGGCTTCTTCAGCCCGTTCCAATCAGTGAAGCTGATGTATCCCGTCCAGATGACAGGAATCAATTGGAACAACAGGAACAAAATGAAAAACGGACTGATGAACAAATAGGGAATCCGATATTTCCTTAATGTCTTCCACATCCCCAAACCTCCAAAAGGAGGGGCTGGATTTGATCCCAGCCCCTTTGGACTCAGCATACCATCAAGGCATGACAGCTTTCTTGATCCTCAATTTCAGTTCCTTGTCCATGTTGGCGATCGCTTGGTCCATACTCTGCTCGCCCGCCACATATTTCTCGATTTCCGCACTGATGATGGTATCAGCCTCAGCATCAGAAGCGGTGACTTCCATGTTCTTGGAAGGATTGGCGAGACCATCAGCTTCGGCCTTTCTGAAGGACTGCCCGCCGTAGAAAGTCGATGGAGCTTGCCAGAACGGATCGGAAAGGACTTCCTTGGATACCGGGTTGCTGTAAGGTCCATTGATTTCTTCCATTTTGTTCACCCATGCGTTGCGGCTCTGGGTATCGCACTGGAAATCATGCCACAGCATCTCAAGCAACTCAGTGTATTCGTTGGTTTTGGTATTCACAAAACAGAACGCCGTTGAAACCGGAGCGCCACCAGTACCGATTTCCTTGAACACAGGCGCCTTCATAACCCGCCAGTCACCAACAGTGGCCTTCAGGTTCTTTCTGAGGAATTCATCCCAAAACGCGCCAATGTAGAAGGTAGCGATGGTTCCCGCATCAGTCGCTTCATAAATCGGTGTTTTCATCATGGTGGTCTTGTACAACAGCCCTTCCTTGTTCAGTTGGTCAAGATATCCAAGGGCGAGTTTCGTTCCCTTGTCGCCACCGATGACCACATTACCTTGTTCATCCCAAATACGGGCATTCGCCTGAGGCATCAGTCCACGGCGACCCCAGTATCTCCAAGTATAACTACCTGGATCGATATACGAAAGATAGACCTTTCCGCCACTCTTCTGTTTCAATTGGCGCCCAGCCTCAAGATATCCATCGAACGTGGACATCATCGCGGGATCCACACCATACTGGTCGAAGATTTTCTTGTTGTAGAACAGCACCTGAGGACGGACGGCATCAGGAAGACCATAAATCTTACCCTTGACCGTCATGTCATTGGCGGCTCCATCGACAAATTGGTTCTTGATAGGGGTGTAATAAGAAGTCATATCCTGAAGAAGGCCGGCGGAAGAAAGTTCCACGATACCGACTCTGTCCAACATGATGATCTCCGGCATGGAATTGTAGTCACCGGCAAGAGAGAACATGGAAAGCTTCTGCTGTCCATCAGCCATTGTCTTGATGGTCTCCACTTCCACATTCACGTTCGGTGCGATATCACGGTGTTTGTCAAGCCAATCCTGATAATACATTTTCCTGAACTGTGGCTGACCAGTTGACCAGATGAGGATTGTTCCCGCTGGGAACACTTTTTTGGTCGCTTCAGTCTTCGCCGCAGGTGCCTTCGCTTCATTCCCTCCTTGGGCAAAAAGCGGAGCAACCAACATCAGAAGCGCAAAACATACCAATAATGCCTTTTTCATAAGCTTCTCCCGAGAAGAGGACTCGGTCTCCTTTGTTTTGAATTTTACCCCGGTATGCCTCTTCCATACCGGAGAAATCACCACGATTACAGACTCCGCGCTTTTGCCATCGCTGTCTGGATGCGCCATGGTTCGATACCTTCCGGAAGCGTACAGTCAGCTCCCAGAATGAACCGTTTTCGTCCAGCTGCGGAAATGATCCGTTCCGTTTCCCTCTCAATCTCTTCCTTGGTCCCTTCCACAAGAATTCCGGAACGATCGTCGAAACCTCCAAGCAACGTCTTGTCAGGGAACAGGGCTCTGCCACTCTCGATCGGGTATGGGCAATCATGTACATCCCAATTGATAATGTCAGCGTCAATCCCCTGATACATCGGCAACCGCACATTGTCTTTACAGATATGAAGGATACTCACTCCACCCTTGGCTTTGATCGTACCAATCACCTGCGCGTCAAAGGGTTTCACATATCGTTCAAACAACTGTTGGTCGAACCGGTATGCTTCACCTCCCAAGGCAGCATAGTAGACACCATCCAACCCAGCATCCAAAATCTGTTCGCAAAGAACACACAAACTGTCCGCGACAACGGCCAACCCTTTTGCGACAGCTTCAGGGTTTTCCCTGAGATGGCGTGATATCATATTGTTCGGATTGGAGAAATTACCTGGTTTCTCCGTCGCGTGATAGGCTGACACCAATACGCCATGCACCGTCGCGAAAAGAGGGACATCAGAAGGCAACCGCTTCTTTATCGCCTTGCATTCTTCGATAAACGCAGGATAGGGGCTTTCCTGAAACGATTCCTTGCGGATTTTTTTCCAATCCTCCGGTTTGCTAATCGTTTCGCCGATATGGAACATATGTTCATTCATCACCTTGAACAAATCACATCGGACTTCTTGATAGAAACGGAGATGAGCTTCTACTGATTGTTCTCCAAACATGTGGGCTTGGTCATAATGATGCCAGAAGGCTGAGGGGACAAATCCCAGCTGTTCCCCATCCAATACTGCATGCAATCGTTCTCTCCCGTCCATTGCCTGCTCCTATTGATATTCTCACTGATATTATCAGTATGACTATATTAATTCACCCGTTTTTTCCTGCTGTCAAGAAAAAAATGACGAATTTTTTAATTTCTTGCAAATAAGAAAATAATATTGATTTGACAAGAAGTTGAAAACAATGCTGTAATAGAATCTGATATGTATTCTGATAATATCAGATAAAGGTTTTATTATACATGAGGAATACGAACTCACTGAAACAGAAAGTATATGACGCGGTCGTCAAGGACATCGCACGGGGAACGTATGCGCCCGGTTACATCATGACCGAAAGCAAACTATCAGAAAAATATCAGGTCAGCAAAGCTCCTGTCAGGGAAGCCTTGATCGAATTGGGCAAAGACAACTATGTCACCAACCTCCCCCGCATCGGCTATCAAGTGGTTCCCTGTACCCTGAAGGAAATCGCGGACATCCTGGATTTCCGTTCCGACATGGAACTGTGCAATCTCCATAGGGCTTTTCAGCTGCTTTCGGAAAACAAACTTGCCAAATTCAGCAAAGAATGGGAGCAATACCAAAAACAGACCCCGCATACTGATGATCTCGCCATCAACTGGATGAGAAACCAGAAATTCCATCTCCTCGTCTGTTCCTTGAGCGGCAATGCGTACGCATACCAAGAACTGGAACGGTTGTTGCGACAAAACGCCAGGTTTTTCGCACAGTATTACCTGTATGCCTGGAACAACAATACTGAATCAAAAGGGAAATACCATGATGCCATCATTGAAGCGATCATGGACAGGAACGAGGAGAAAACTTGTTCGCTCCTCCGCGAGGATATCAACTCGGTCAAAGACCAAATCACCCATCTTCTCAATCAAGGAAATACCCCCAGATAAACCAAACCACCCGAGGAAAGCGGGTGGTCGGAGGAAGAAGGATAAACTTGCACCCAGCCAATGGCTGAGAAAAAAATCCACGAGAAACAACATACCATTTCTCATGTATTGTCATCACCTACTTTATTATCGTTTTATACGTATGTCAAGTCTTTAGTGATATTTTGTTCTATAATATAGATAATATTTTTTATTATATATATTTATCTTATGTCATCACAATAAAAAGAAAGCCACCGTAAGGAGGAACGGTGGCTAAGGAGATGTATGAAGATACTTGTTTGTTCTTGGACTGTTTTAGCTGTTGGCAGTGAATGTGAAGGTCATATTCGCAGAGTAGGAATCAGCGCGCACGTCGGTCTTCCATGTGGTGCTGGCCGCTTTGACGTTGATCGCGACACTGTGGTTTTCCATACCAGTGGTTGATGTGGTCTTCAGGATCTCAACAGTCTTGGAAGCCTTGATATCGGTCTCCACCGCATCAGCCGAACCATTCTGTGTTTTGGCTACGAGATTGATCGTGTCTGGGTTGCCGGTTGAGCCGGAAAGCGGAGCGAGCGTGTAGCTGAGCGTGAAGCCCTTGCCAAGGTTACTTCTGGTGTTCACATAGAAGGTGGCGCCATAAGCACCAGCGTCAGCAAGCGTCTGAGCGGAGACATTGCTGGTGGAAAGTTCACCGGTTTTGGCGACATCGTTCACTGTCATGGCAGCGTTGTCACCGATAACCGCGCTGATCTTCACGTCTTGGGAAATGGGAGCGACAGCGAAAACCGTTGAAGCGGCAACCATCATCAAAACCATCATAGCGATAAGCATTTTTTTCATTTTTGTTTTCCTTTTGGTAGGTGCAACTACCAGTGCAAGTTTTCTTTGTCACTCTTCCTAAGTGACATCTGCAATATATCAAAGTTCATGACTTGTGTCAACAAGTTTTGATAAAAATTTGAAAGATTTTTAAAAATATCTTATAATTATATATTATATAAATAATATAGAAATAATCAATAAAAATCATATTTTATTGATTATCTCTATATTATAATTATATATTATATAAATAATATAGAAATAATCAATAAAAATCATATTTTATTGATTATCTCTATATTATAATTATATATTATATAAATAATATAGAAATAATCAATAAAAATCATATTTTATTGATTATCTCTATATTATAATTATATATTATATAAATAAATAACTCATGACATTATATCTATTACTATTCATAATAAAACAGAATATTTCATTTCCTGTTTTCTTTTAAACGATACATACTTTTGACTTCGGTCATCAGAAATACCTCCTTTTAACCAAGCATATTCATCATGATAAAACGTTTTATCATGATATCCTGTTTTTACTTATGCCCAATGTTTTCTCCTTTCTTCTTCCTCTGCCGGGGTGTACACTGTTTCCATGAATTACCAACTACTGCTATTCACCATGCTTTGTGTCATCCACATCTGCGTTCGTGACATGCACATGGACAGGGCTGGCTGCATCACCAAAGTAGTGTTGATGCCTTCCCTGCTGTGGTACTACCTGTCCGTCCAAGTCGAAACGGGTTTGGCCTCGCGCCTTGTCACGTTCGCGCTGCTGCTCCATACCATTGGAGACTTTTTCCTGCTCTTCCCAAAGAAACGGACCATGTTCACCATTGGAGGCGCTTCGTTCCTGTTGGGGCATTTCTTCTATATATGGTATCTCGCGCTGCATTTGCGGTATCCGGGCAACATGCTCATCATCGCAGCCCTGGCCATCTGGCCTCTGACCATCATCTTCAAGCTGGTCCGGAAAACCCCTGCTCCAGCCCCGATGTTCGCCTATGCGATCACCCTCGTCCTGGTTGCTCTGTTCAGCGCAGGAGCCGGCGATATCATTTCGCTGTTCGGTGTAGTGTTCTTTGCCGTAAGCGATACCATGCTCGGATACAACACCATCCAAGAAAAGTTCACGGATGTGTGCATCATGGCTACGTATCTGTTCGGGGAATTTCTCATCATCGTGGGTTTTCTCCTCTTGCAAGGTGCCTTTTGATGGAAGTCAAACAGCTCAAAACCATCGATGCGAAGACCTTCAATCTGGCTTTCTCCGATTATCAGGTACCCTTCCACTTCTCTGAACGCCAATTGGAATGGAATCTCAGGAAAAACAGCTTTGACAAGACCTGTTCCGTGGGCTTGTACGACAAAGATGAACTCTGTGGTTTCATCCTCAACGGAAGAAGGGACGACAAGGCATACGATTGCGGCACGGCGATCATCCGCGAATACCGAGGCAACGGATACGCCCATCTTCTGGTCAATGAAGCCATTTCCCTTCTTAAAGAACAAGGTTTGGCAAAATGGATGCTGGAGGTGATCACCAACAACACCAAAGCACTCGGATTGTATCAAAACCACGGCTTTGTCATCGGAAGAGAGCTGGCTTGTTACCGGATGGATTCATCCGACCTAAAAAGAGACCCGCAAGTGAACTTGATCCCGGCCAGCAAAGAAATCCTGCAATTGGCACCACCCTGCAAAAGCAGCTGGCAGAATGACAACACCTCCCTCATCGTCGGGAAAGTCCCTCTCTTCGCCATCCGTGCCGGTCGCTCTGATGTCGGTTATCTCGCGTTAGCGGTGAAAAGCGGTTCGGTGATGCAACTGTTCATCGCCGACGAGCGACGGGGACATGGCTATGGACAAGGCGCGCTTCGCTGCGTCGCGGACCTTACTCACAACGCCAGCATCAAATTCATCAATGTGGATACAGCTTACAAACCAATGACCGGTCTTCTGGAAAAAACCGGTTTCTCCTGTTTCGCCAGACAATACGAGATGCAATACCTTTTGAATTCTGCTATAGTCTGAGATTACTATGGATTACACTTGTGCGTTGATGCAGGAAGACGAAAAACCTCAAGTCCTGGCTTTGATGGAAACATGCTTTCCGAAGAGCTATCGGAGCATCTTCTTCATCAAGCCTCCATATACTTTGCTTGCCAGAAGCGAAGGAAAAATCGTAGGGGGCATGAACATGGATGTCTTCACGCTCCCCAACAAGAAGAAGATCGGATATCTTGGCTGGCTGTATGTGGACAAGTCTTTTCAGGGACAAGGAATCGCATCGGCACTGGTAGAAGAGTCCATCGCGCATTTGAAGGCAATCGGCTGCACGGACATCATCGCATGCATTGAAGGGGACAACAGTTCTTCCCTCAAACAATTCGCCAACCGCGGGTTCTCCGTCATGTCGATCCGCTCACAGATAGCCCGTTTCGGCATCGGGCTTTTCAAAGTCAACAACCGTGCATCACGTTTTTTGGACATGGGGTATTTTCTCTGGCATCTGGAAATTCCCGAAAGACCGGTGAAAAACTATGGGGACCAGAGTTCTTTCACCATGACAGTGCTGTTCAACATCCTCCTTTGGATTCCGTGCCTGACAGGCTGGAATTTGATGCATCTCTTCTTCCCTTCCCTCATGCCGGATTGGACTTCGGATCCGTTCTACGGGAAAAGCTCGTTGTTCCTGATCATGATCCCGATGTTCGCATTAACCATACGTACATTGTCTATGGAAATCTCCGCACGCATCCAGCAGACTGAAGTGATGTTCATGGCTTGGGACACTGCTTGGTTCCTCGGCTTTCTCATGCCGTTTGTTTTCGGTATTCCGTTTCCGGTACCGGGAAACGTCTACATCTCCGGCTACCATTGGCATAACGCGGACATGAATGGGGTTTTGTCCAGAATCGCCCGCACCGGACAACTCGCACTGGCGTTTCTCTGCCTGCCTCTGAGAGGTTCCATTGCCTTACGGTATTGTTATACGTTGTTGGTGCTTGACTGTTGGTTCTTTTTCTATCCGTTCACCGGATTCAATGCCAGCAGGGTGAAGAAACAAGGGTTTGATTCTTTCATTATTCCGTTTGTCTCTGTGATTGTGGTAACCCTCATCATCATATGATATTGCCCCAAATGTACATATCCTGTATAGTATAAGCAACTATGGATGACGTACCGATACCTTGTTCCCGGTGGCACCTATGATCGCCACCATTATTTTGTTGCTTTTTCTGTCCGCGCTGTTTTCCGCGACAGAAACCGCATATACCTCCTTGTCGATCATCGACCAGAAAACCCTTGAGTCAAAACACTCGAAAAGCGCGAAATTGGCCCTTGCTTTCAGCCAGAACAGCGATTTGATGCTCACCACAGTCCTCATCGGAAACAATTTGGTCAACATTACCCTTTCCGCCTTGGTGACGTCGATGACCATCCAACGCTGGGGAAACCAATACATTGGGGCCGCCACCGGCATCCTGACGCTGGTTTTGCTCATCTTCGGTGAAATCTCTCCGAAACAGATCGCCATGCACAACAGCTTGAGGCTCGCCCTTGTCACCGCAATCCCATTAAAAGTGTTGACAACCATCCTCTTCCCGGTGATTTGGTTCTTCCGGCAACTGGCAAAACTCATCAACCGGATGTTCAAAGGTTCCGACAGCAAGAAACTTACCGCCACCAGCCTGATGCATCTCGCCAATGCGGCCGAAGACGAAGGAATCGTGGACAAATATGAAAGCGACCTGATGCAGAGAGCCATATACTTCTCGGAAACCCAGATACGCACCATCATGACCCACCGTACCGAAGTGTTCAGCCTGAGTGACCGGCTGACTGTCAAGGAAGCGTTTCCCCTGATGGTGCAGAAAGGCTTTTCCCGGGTCCCGCTCCACCATGGGAATCCAGAGAACATCACCGGCATCCTGGTATTGAAGGATTTGCTTGTAGCCCAAGTGCAGAACAAAAACACCGCCAGGATTTTCTCAATCGCGAAAAAACCCCAGTTCGTTCCTGACAGCATGCATATCGATGATTTGTTTTTCCAGTTCAAACACGAAGGATTGAACATGGCGATCGTCTTGGATGAATATGGCGGCTTTTCCGGCGTCATTACGATGGAAGATGTCGTCGAACAGTTGTTTGGCGAGATTTATGACGAACATGAGAAAAAAGAAGGCGATTTAATCGTTCCGAGCAACCGTAATCCCGGTTGCTTCATCGTTCAGGCCGACACACCCCTGCAACAATTCATTGACGATTTGTCCATCTCGTTGGAACAGCCGGATTTCAAGAGCGGAACCATAGCCAGCTACCTGCTCGACCAAACGGGAGACATCCCCCGTATCGGGCAAATCATCACAACGGAACCAGGGACTTTCAAAGTGCTTTCCATGACGAAAAACCGTGTGGACACGTTGCTGTTCACCCCCAAAGAACCTAAAACGGACGCATGACAAGGCTGTACAATAAAAAAGCTTTATTGTATGCTTGTTTCTATGATCGCTCTGTAGTGACGATTTATGCAATTATTTACGAGGCAAATATTTAAATGAGCAACTATCCCTTCCATGAAATTGAGACGAAATGGCAGAAGTACTGGGACGAGCACAAGACGTTCAAGGCAACGGAAGACCCGTCAGTTCCTGAAGAAAAACGTCAGTACATCTGCCATTTTGGCTCAATCTCATTGAATGGATATGACATTTTATAAAACCTCTAAAAAAATAGTTTCCTTTATATAGGAAACTATTTTTTTAGAGGTTTTATAAAATGTCATATCCATTCAATGAGATTGAGCCAAAATGGCAGAAGTACTGGGAAGACCACCAGACTTACAAAGTGACGGAAGATCCTTCGGTCCCGAAGGAAAAACGGAGATACATCCTCGATATGTTCCCATACCCCAGTGGTGCGGGTTTGCATGTAGGCCATCCTGAGGGGTATACCGCAACGGATATTTACTCCCGCTTCCTGCGGATGAACGGCTATAACGTCCTGCATCCGATGGGGTTTGATTCATTTGGGTTGCCTGCGGAAAACTACGCCATCAAGACAGGGACACATCCGAAAACCACAACGGAAAAGAACATCGCCACCTTTACCCGGCAGATCAAGAGTCTGGGCTTCTGTTACGACTGGAGCAGGGAGATTTCCACCTGTGAGTCAGATTACTACAAATGGACCCAGTGGATTTTCCTCCAGCTGTACAAGAAGGGACTGGCCTATGAAACGCAGAGCCCCATCAACTGGTGCCCCACTTGCAAGACCGGACTCGCCAACGAAGAGGTCAAGGAAGGAAAATGCGAGCGTTGCGGTAGCAAAGTAGAACGGAAAAACATCAGGCAATGGGTGCTCAGGATCACAGCCTATGCTGATGAGCTTTTGAAGGATCTGGACAAGCTTGATTGGCCTGAATCCGTCAAATTGATGCAACGCAACTGGATCGGCCGCTCGGTAGGCGCGTCCGTCTTCTTCCAACTGGAGAAATCCGATGAAAAGCTGGAAGTATACACGACCCGTTGCGACACGCTTTTCGGAGCCACCTACATGGTCATCTCTCCGGAGCATCCCCTGTTGGCCAAACTGACCACCCCGGAACAGAAAAAGGCCGTGGATGCCTATGTGCTTGCCTCTGCCCACAAGAGTGATCTTGAACGCACTGACCTTTCTAAAGAGAAAACCGGTGTGTTTACCGGCAGTTACGCCATTGACCCTGTCAACGGGAAAAAGATTCCGATCTGGGTCGCCGACTATGTGTTGATCAGTTACGGAACCGGAGCGATCATGGCCGTTCCCGCCCACGACACAAGAGACTGGGATTTCGCCAAAAAGTTCCATCTGCCCATCATAGAAGTGTTGAAAAGTGAAGTCGATGTACAGAAAGAACCTTGGACAGAGGACGGAGTCCACGTCAACAGTGAATGGCTCGATGGCCTGAACAAGCAGGAAGCCATCGACAAGATGCTCGCTTGGCTCGAAGAACACCATTGCGGGCATCAAGCGGTGAATTACAAGCTCCGTGACTGGGTCTTCAGTCGCCAGAGATACTGGGGTGAACCCATCCCTTTGGTACACTGCCCGAAATGCGGTATTGTCCCGCTTCCCGAAGACCAACTCCCGCTTCTGCTGCCTGACGTGAAATCCTATGAACCAAGCGGCACCGGTGAAAGCCCGCTGGCGAAAATCGACAGCTGGGTGAACACCACCTGTCCGAAATGCGGAGGCCCCGCGAAACGGGAAACCAACACCATGCCGCAATGGGCTGGTTCCTGCTGGTATTATCTCAGATACATCGATCCGCACAATGAAACACGGTTCGTCGACCCGGAAAAAGAAAAGTATTGGATGCCGGTCGACTTGTATGTCGGCGGAGCAGAACATGCCGTACTCCATCTCTTGTATGCCCGTTTCTGGCATGAAGTGCTGTATGACCTCGGTATGGTATCCACCCGCGAGCCGTTCCAGAGGCTTGTCAACCAAGGGATGATCACCAGCTTCGCCTACCAAAGGGCTGACAAAGCTCTTGTGGCCATCGACATGGTGGAAGAGACAGCGCCAGGGGTGTACAAAGACAAGGAAACCGGCGAGCAATTGGAACGCGTCACCGCCAAGATGTCCAAGAGCTTGAAGAACGTCATCAATCCTGATGAGATCGTCAATACGTACGGTGCCGACTCCATGAGGATGTATGAGATGTTCATGGGGCCGTTGCAAGTCTCGAAACCGTGGTCGACTGAAGGGTTGATCGGCATCTACCGCTTCCTTGACCGGATCTGGCGTATCCATGAGGAGAAGCAGATCATCGACGGGCCGATCGCCACAGACATGGAAAGGCTGCTCCACAAAACCATCAAGAAAGTAACCGAAGACACGGCTTCCCTCGATTTCAACACCGCCATATCGCAGATGATGGTGTTGGTCAACGAGATGTACAAGTCGGATTCCGTCAACAAGGAAGCCTATGAAACCTTGATCCTCCTGCTTTCCCCATATGTACCGCATCTCGCCGAGGAATTGTGGCAGATCCAAGGGCATGCCCCCTCAGTGACCAACCAACCTTGGCCGGTTTACGATGAGGCGAAAACCCATGATGACGTGCTGGAAATCGTATTCCAAATCAATGGCAAGGTCAGGGAACGGATCGCAGCGGACAAATCGTTGTCCAAAGATGATCTTGTGAACATGGCCAAGACCAATGAGAGGATGCAAAAATGGCTGGAAGGGAAAACGATCATAAAAGAAATCGTCATCCCTGGGAAACTGGTCAATCTGGTCGTCAAATAACGATAGAAGAACCGCCTGCCTTCCGGCGGGCGGTTTTTTTGTCTTATTTTTTGAAGATCGAACCCAATGGATGGCGCCCCATATCATTGGGATACCAACCACCCCAACGCTTTGTATCGATCATATCCACCTGAATGGGATGTCCGAGGGGAATGATCATCCTGTCTTGGTTCACCAGCAAATCTTCCGCATACCGCAAGGCATCCATACGATCCGGCCCATTCTCCATCCGGTCTGTTTCCGCAAGCAATACTGCATATACCAATGCATTCTCCCCAGCGGAAAACTGTTTAAGTATCGCAGATGGGTCATGATATTGGGCCTTGACCGTCCAAAGCGGCACCTCTTCCCCTTCGACAACATTCAATTCCTTCTTCCAGACATTCTGTACGACTTGCGCAAGAGTCGCCTCATTCCCTTGTCCGACAACCGTCAACGCCACCTGTCCTGCGACTTTGTCCACTGAAGCAGATGTTGGCTTTGACAGAGTCTGGTAACCGGGAGTTTCCGGCACCAACGCCCAAGCCCCTTTCCATTCCGGTGTATCGCTCCGGTCCGCCTTCTGGGATAAGATTTCCCTGAGGGCAGTATCCAGATGGGTTGAGGACAAATCCACCACTGAAGTCGCATATGCCGGAATCTTCTGGTAATCCTCCCGCATGGATGCCGAAGGAAGGATGTCAACAGGCACCGAGGCGTCCCAATCGACCGTTCCCCCCAGATACATCGTGTAAGCGGCGTTGGCGTCACTCGTCAACAGAAACACGAGTTTGTCCAAACCTACATGCGAAGCATTCCAATACTTGGGATTTTTCAGGCAAGTGAACGATACTCCACGTTCAAGGGCAGAAAGCTTGAACGGTCCGTTACCGACAAAATGCTCCACCTCCTGCCATTTGTCTCCATACGTCTCGATGACATGGCGCGGAAGAACGGCAAACGTCATGTTGGTGAGCAACTCGGGGATATAGGGATATGGGGCGTTGAGTTCAATCTGGAACGTATGATCGTCCAAGGCCCTGAGACCGACATCGTTCTTGCTTGTCTTCCCTTCATGATAGTCCTTCGCACCGACGATGCAGGTTGTCATGAGATCCGGTGACGAGGCATGTATTCTGGGGTCAAGTTCACGTAACCAAGACCAGAGCACATCCCATGCGGTCACACTCTTCCCATCAGACCAAACAGCGTTTTTCCTGAGACTGAAGGTGTATTCCTTACCGTCATCACTGACTTTCCAGCTCTCCGCCAATGCGGGAACGGGCTTCCCGCTCTCCGCATCTATGGAGAAAAAGCCTTCAAAAAGCGCATCATACAAGCGTATGTCGCCGGCTCCGGTCATGTATGCAGGATCCAAGCTACCACCATATGGGCCATTCGCAACGGAGAACGTGACAAGTTCCGGAGCTTTGTCCGGCTGGGGTGCGGGCGCATTGCCTCCTTTCTTACGGAACAGGAAATAAAGACATGCGAGAATCATCATCAGGATGATGACGATCACATACCAAAAGGTCTTTTTTTTCATCGCAGGCTCCCAAGGCCATGGTACGTCTGTTTTATCCCAAGCACAAGCCGATTGTTCATGATATATTTACCGCATGCAGGAAACCCCATTCATCATCACGGAAGAAAAAGAATACCAAGACGGCACGTTCCAACACACCCGCTTAAGCGGATTAGACCTCTCGGAAAGCTTGTTTTCCTCCCTTGTGTTCGACCACGTGTGGTTTGATGGGACAAATTTCCAAGAAAGTTCCTTCGCTCATGTCTCGTTTCTGGAGTGCGACCTTTCCGAAACGATCTTCCAAGGTTCCCATTTCAGGGAATGTTCGTTCAAGGGTTGCAAGATGATGGCTTGCCATGCTGCAGAAACTGTTTTCCAGAATTGCATCTTCGAAACCTGCAACCTCAACTACAGTGGCTGGGAACGCGCGACAATGAAAAAAGGCATGCATTTCACTAAATGCTCTTTCAAGGAAGCAGGTTTCAACGAAGTCATCTTTTCAGTGACACCCGATTTCCGTACTTGTGATTTCACCGGCGTTTCGTTCACCGGGACATCGCTCCGAAACATCAACTTTTCCACTTGTGTGCTTTCCGGTATCCTTGTCAGCGAGGATTACAGGGAACTCAAGGGCTTGACGGTCAGTCATGACCAAACAACCGATATAGCCAATCTCTTGGGCGTCACTGTGGAAGGTTGACCATTTGCTTTTCTCCTGAAAGCGGATATAGTGTCGCAGGAAATGATACTTGTCGTCCTGCTCATTCAAATAGCATTGCTTGCATTCTCTTCCAACCTCTTCGGTGGACTGGGCAATGACATCCAGATAACCTGCGGTATATCTCTGGAAGGCCTGGGGGTGATCATGTCCATCTCCCAAATCGGCTTGCTTGCCGCCTTCCTCGTGTATCCCGCCATCATCCGAAAATTCGGCCCATATAAGACGATGATCATCGGCATCTTCGGTTCGGCTTTAGGTTTTTTCGCACTCGGTTCATCACGTACCGCACTGATGTTCGGGATGGCTTTTTTCCTGCAAAGTTTGCTCTCCTACCCTTGGAACAGCGCGAAGTTTAGTGTCATCTCGTTCATCAACCGGGATAAACGGGAACGAAACATATCCATGATGCATCTGGTTTATGCGATCAGCAGCATCTTTGCAGGCTGGTACATTTCGCAGGCGAAAGGAAACCAATGGTATAAAGCATACTTCCAAAACGGGTTCGCATGGCTTTTCATGGGTTGCATGTTCTGTCTTTTGCTCAAGAAAGCCAACACAAACCCCGATCTGACGACTCATCAGAGAAAAGGCGACAACCTTGTCAAGGACGGCTTCTCCCTCCTTGGGGAAAAACCGTTTTGCCTGTTCTATCTGTTTCTCATCCTCGCCACGACAGGAGAGTCCCTGTCCATGGTCTATCCTCTGCTGTTCATCCAGCAGGGCCTTGGTTCCTCAGCGGCTTCCGTAGGACTTGCCATCACGTTGTATCATGTCGGGATGACCTGCAGCCGTCTTCTGCTGATTCCCTGTTTCATCAAATCGAAACATGTTTGGTTTATCATCGGACTCTTGGATTTCATCGTTGCGGCAAGCATCATCTTCCTGTCACTCTCAAAGACGATCACCTGCGCTTTGGTTTTCTTGGCGTTTTCTGGTTTCGGTTTCGGTGCGTTGAATCCCTTGGCTCAGGTGCTGGAGGTGCGGGAATGGCCTGACCGTATCGATCAAGCGATGAACATGCATTCCATCTCGGGGACCATCGGCAAACTGTTCATCCCACTTTTCATCGGAGCGGTATCGACACACATTTCCCAAGCTGCGGGGATTCTCACCCTTGGTCTGCTGATGATGCTTTCGCTCATTTCATTGGCATGGGCGAAAAAAGCTTTGCGCGTTTAATCAGGATGAAGGATTCTCCGCAACCTTTGCCAGACCACCACGGCTGGTTTCTCGGTACAGTGACGGTAAAGCCTGCCCTGTTTCCATCATCACATCAATGATGTTGTCGAAAGAGACACGATGTCTGCCATCTCCAAGAAGGGCATAGGTGCTGTTGTCCAAGGCACGCATGGCGGCCATGGCATTCCGTTCGATGCAGGGTATCTGGACTAAGCCGAGCATAGGGTCGNACGTCAGTCCCAAATGATGCTCCAGCCCCATCTCCGCCGCATATTCCACCTGATAGATTGTTCCTCCGAGCAGTTGTGCGGAAGCTCCTGCAGCCATGGCACAGGCCACTCCGACTTCTCCCTGGCAACCGACTTCGGCTCCGCTGATGGAACCGTTGGTTTTCACCACATCACCGATGATTCCCGCAGTAAGCAACGCCCTGAGGATGCGGATTTTGGGGAATTTGTACTGTTCGGAAAGATAGTGCAACACAGCCGGCAATACTCCGCAGGAACCACAGGTCGGAGCCGTGACGATTGTCCCGCCTCCGGCGTTCTCCTCTGACACGGCAAGAGCATAACTCAATGCCAAAGCGGTGTTTCCGAACGGTCCGTTGAAATCACGGGCCTTTTCATAGTATTGCATGGCCTTGCGGGGAAGTTTCAGCCCTCCCGGCAACACGCCTTCCGCATTCAGGCCATTCTCGATCGCTTTTTCCATCACGGTCCAGACAGTATCCATAAAAGCAAGGATTTCCTGCCCTTCATATTTGACGGCGAACTCCCATAACTGGAGTCCTTCCTCATTGCAGTACGCGAGAATCTGCTTCATGTGGGAGTATTCTTTCGGATAGACCTCCGGTGGCTGGTTTTCCGTGTCACCTTCGATGATCACCCTGCCTCCACCGACACTGTAATAGGTCTGGCTTGCCAGCACTTCCTTGTTCAGGCCATATGCCATGATGGTCAACGCATTGGGATGAAACGGCTTGAACTGGTCGGGAAACCATGCGATGTCGATGTCCTTCCCTTTTTCAGAGAAGACCTCACGGATGGCTTTATCCGTCAAATGGCCTTTTCCTGTGGCTGCCAGAGAACCAAAAAGATCGGCTTCATATGAAGCCGCATCCGGATTTTTTCCCAGGAAATGTTGAGCAGCAAAGCGGGGACCCATCGTATGACTGCTCGACGGACCAATGCCGATCCGATAGAGTTCATGAAGTGACTGCATCGCTTTTGAACTGTACTCTGAAACGATGGAAAAGCCAATACCAATCTCACCAAAACGGACGTGTATGCAGACTCATGAACGAAGTTCCGGCTTTGGCGTCCACATGGATTTTCAGAAGCAGGGAACGCTCCCTGCACAGAAAACAATGCAGTCCGTCGGAAAGAGTCAGGATGACCGGTTCGGAACCACCAAACCAGAATGACCTATCCTCACTCCTCTCGCCTATCCAACGCCCTATCGGTATGTCGGAAACCTTCACCCCAACCCGTGGCAATACCTTGAAGGACGAATCATTCACCTGGTTGTTCAGAATATCCTTCACCAATGCGACACGATCGAGATCATAGGGTGATATCCCTTTTTCATCCAATATTTTTTTGAGCGTCCCATACTCCACCAAGGAGAGCGTTTCCCCATGTTCCTTGGACAGATCCACCAGGTATTTGACGATGTACCCATCCTCTCCGGAAAGTTGTACGCATGTGTCCGTTGCGGTCACTGCGCCTCCGAACGGCTCATACGAACCCAAAGGATACGCGACGATGAACAAAGTCTTCCCCAACGGCACATACACAACCGCCTTCTTGGTGCCTGAATCCATATGAATGACCTCCCCTTGGGATGTGACAAGCCGCATCCACAAGGAAGGATCGGACTCCTCCCAAGGATGACTGGGCACCACCACTTCCACAGGGTGGATGACAAAAGGGTTGTACGAACAGGAGATACACAGCATCGTCAGGACAAACAGAAAGAAGCACATGCTTCTTATACCATTGTCATTCCTGAATCGGTCACTTCCCCCGGAATGTGGCTTCTGATAGAATCATGGAAATGCTCTATACATACACACAATGGACAAACGTATCTGTCGAAGACACAGAGGAAATACGGCATCTCCACCAACGTTGCAACGCACATGACAAATTGGAAAGCGACGTATTTCTCGATCCAAGCCTGAATGTTTTCAAAGACATGCCGTTTTGCTTCGGTCTGCGGGATGGAAAAGCGCTCATCGCATTCCTGACGCTGTTCACCCCCACCAAAGAAGAATCGGAAGTCACCGCCTTCACCGACCCTTCCTATCGCGGACAGGGATGTTTTCATATCCTGTTGGGGAAAGCGGAAGAAGCATGTTCGGCACACCATATCCGTTCCTTGTTGTTCGCCATTGACAGCAAAAGCACGGAAGGACTTCGGACAGCCAGCCATCTGGAACATACCAACCACACGTTTTCCGAGTTCCGTATGAAAAGAGAAGCCATACAACCGGACCTTCCCCAAAGTGAATTGTCATTCGTACAAGTCACTTCGGAAACCGCAGATCTCTATCGAGAAGTGCTGTCCTCAAGCGAAAAGCACGAGGACTTTTCCACATACATGCAAGCGACATTGGAAGAACCGCAACGCGCTGGCTGGATCGCCACACTGCAGGGGAAGCCTATCGGCATGTACCACTTGAACAAGGAAGAAGGGGGAACCTGCATCTACGGCGTGGAAATCCTCAAAACAGAGAGGGGAAAAGGCTATGGCAGGATCTTGCTAGGCCATGCGGTGCATCAAGCGTGTCTCCTTGGTGCCCCCATCCTGCTGGATGTGGATGGCACCAACGCCATCGCACTCCACCTGTACACTACCTTGGGTTTCAAGGTCGTCTACGAGACAGCCTACTACCAAACAGATTTGATGTAAGAAAAAAAGAATTATCTGAAAGAACCATTTTTGTCATGGCATGACTGAACGGTGCTATACTCTCACCATCAAAGGGGTTTCTTTATGGAAGCATACCTGAAACAAGCGAATGCACCGCTTCTCTATCTTGTCGTCGGGATTATTTTGTTGTTCGTCGCCGCCCTCTGTCTGCTCTTTATCCGAAAAAGTTACAAAGCGGGTCTGGCAATGGGCATGTCAAAGGATGTGCTCAAACGGACCATCACGTCTTCAGTGACGTTCACCATCCTGCCTTCCGTCTCCATCTTGCTGGGTGTCATCGCACTCTCAGGAAGCCTCGGACTTCCAGCTTCCTGGCTCCGGCTCTCCGTTGTCGGGAACCTCCAGTATGAAACGACGGTGGCTTCCATCGCCGCCACGAGCATGGGAAAGCGCCTCGACGCAACCTTGCTGACCGTCGATGACCTGGTGACGATTTTACTGGTGATGACTATCGGCATCTGTTGGGGCTGTCTTCTGTCCATCACGACCCTGAAAGGCTATTCCTCCAAGCTCAAGGTAAAACCCGCAAAAACAGGAGAAACCCAAAAATCGTTCAGTTCCTATGCCATGGTGGCGATGTTTATCGGCATGTGCGCCACCTTCTGCGGCAGCTATGTCGCCACTGCCATCGCCATCAAGCAATTCATTCCCTTGTTCACAACGTTGATCTCCGCTTTGGCCATGGGTGTGTTCGAGTATTTCTCCAAACGGAAGGATATCGCCGTACTGGAAAGCTTTTCATTGGCCGGCAGCATGCTGTTAGGGATGATCGGAGCGGTCTTGCTCTCTCTGGGAGGCATGGTATGAGCGACAACAAATTTGATTTTGGCACGTATGAAGAAACCATCCACAAAACGGGAAGGATCGGCTTGTCCATCGGCATCCTGATGCTTTTCAGCGCCCCTTTTCTCTTTGCCATCATCCTTCACGCGCATTTCAACATGAAAGGATTCTGGCCCGCCTTGCTGCAGGTTCTCTTCATCTACATCCCTTCCTGTATTGTCGAATTTCTTGTGTATGTTCCGTTTCTGGGTCCCGGCGCCTCGTATCTGGGATTCATCACCGGCAATATCTCCAACATGAAGCTGCCCTGTGCGTTCACCGCCCGTGATATCGCCAAAACGGAAGCAGGCACCCCAGAGGATGAAATCATCACGACACTGGCTGTCGCCACTTCCTCTCTGGTGACCATGCTGGTGATCTTTCTCGGCGTGTTGCTTCTCATACCCCTTACGCCGATTCTGGAGAATCCGATGCTCAGACCAGCCTTCGACAATCTGTTGCCCTGCCTTTTCGGCGCCCTTGCAATGCAGTATTTCAAAAAGAACCTGATCCTTTCCCTCTTTCCGATGGTGTTCATCATCATCCTGTGCTCTCTCTCCCCCAACCTCATAGGCTCGGCCACTTTCCTGCTTATCCCTAACGGCGCAATCTCCATTGGCTTGTGTTACCTGATGTATCGTTACGCTCCGAAATTGATCAAGGAGATCAAATAAGATGGAAAATCGTGTAAACGTCTTTTCGCAGAAACTGCAGAAGATGATCCAATGTGAAACGGTATCCGTAAAGGATGTCATCCAGAAAGAAAAGTTCGCACGCTTCCATGAAGTGCTCAAAGAAAACTTCCCTTCCGTGTTCGCAACCTGTTCCATCCATACATGGGAGGACGGTTCCCTGCTCTTGAAATGGGCTGCCAAAGCCCCGCAAGGTGAACCCATCCTCTTAATGAGCCATCAAGATGTGGTGGCGGCAAACGCCAAGGATTGGAAGCATGCCCCCTTTTCCGGAGACATTGACAAGGAAGGCAACATCTGGGGACGTGGTACGGTGGACACCAAAGGCTCGTTATTCTGTATCTTCCAAGCCCTGGAAGAGTTGATGAACGAAGGCTTCCAACCCACTGTCGACGTGTATATCTCCTCATCCTCCGGGGAAGAGATCATAGGACCGGGAGCCATGGCGGCAAGCAAACTGCTGCAAGATGAAAAGGTCCATCTGCAACTGGTTCTGGACGAAGGCGGAATCATCACCTACGAGCCGCTTGCCGGCGCGAAGGGAACATTCGCCATGATCGGATGTCTGGAGAAAGGCACAGGCAACTACAAATTCATTGCCCACGGCAAAGGCGGACACGCCTCCGCACCAGGAAAAAACACTCCGCTTCCCAGACTCGGTGCCTTCATGAATGAAATCGAACGACACAATCCCTTCACCGCAAAGATGAATCCCATAACACAAGAAATGCTCACCAGAATGGGGAAAACGATGAAAGGCGCACAGGGGTTTCTATTCCGCCATGCCAAAGCTTTCTCACCGTTGCTCACCAAAGTGCTCCCCAAAGCGAGCCCTGTGGGTAATGCCTTGGTCTCGACAACCATCGCCTTCACCACGGCAAAAGGTTCTGATGGCCTGAACGTGCTTCCCCAAGAAGCGTTTGTGACCGCAAACGTCCGCTTCATCCAACATCAAGGAGTGGAAGAAACCACCAAGATCCTTGGGAAACTGGCCAAGAAACATAATCTGGAAATGCAAATCATCAATACGACACAACCCTGTCCTATCGTTGACTTTCACAGCGAAGAGTACCACATGTTGGAGGATACCATCAAAGAACTGTTTCCCAACGTCATCCCCTGCCCGTATGCGATGACCGGTGGCACGGATTCGCGGTTCTTCACTCCTTTGAGTGGGAATGTCTTCCGGTTTGTACCACTGGAGATCAACCAGCAGCAGTACTCGTCAATCCACGGTGTCGATGAGAACATCGGCATCGCGGCATTGCCCAAAGGTGTGGATTTTTACAAGGTGCTCGTCAGGAAGTGCTGCCAAGGGAACGCACATCGGAAAGATACGTAGAGCGGTACTCTTTGAACAAGGCGCAGAACGCCTCGCTTTTGTAGTCCGCATAGGTCCACGGAAGCGCGTTGAACCGATGGTTGTAGTAGATCAAAGTGACTTCACCATAGATGCCGCCCTCAAGCGGTATCCGATGCGACCGGTTTTTTGTCGTCGCAAGGATAAACGAACCGGCACTGAGGATTCCCGGATCCAAGTTGATCCTCCTACCGCCTTCACGAGCGAACGATTCCTCAATATCGTTGGTCTCCCGTTTGATGGCCGAAAGCCTTCCCGGATCGATGAGGTCTTTGAACACCAGAAAATAGCGCGTCGGATTTCCTCCCATCTCCTCATCATAGTAATCGGTATAGGAAAACGGCGAATGGCCGCTCTCCGTCGCGATCGGCCCGTATTTTTCCGTCAAAACGGAGAGGAGCTTCTCATGCTCCTCCTCATCGGTTGACAAGACTCCCATGATCAGACGCAACGGGGTGAATGGAATGATGGCTCCCATAGGTCAACCTGCGAAGAAATCGCCATGGAGGCTCAAGGTTTGGGTCACTTTTTTCAGTTCAGCGACTGCTTCCTTGTAGGATTCTTCATTGGGGATTTCCGTTTCGATGAAGAACGAATACTCCCACGGCTTCCCTTGGATCGGCCGGCTTTCCAACTTCTTCATGTTGAGTTTATGGACAGAAAGGACATGAAGGGCTTCGAAGAGAGCTCCCGGTTTGTCGTTTACGCTGAAGGACATGACTGCGCGGTTTGGATGGTTGGACGACAGGAATTCCTTGCCGTTCTCCTCCCGTGCAATCACATAGAACCGGGTATAGTTGCTCGGATTCGTCTCGATTCCCTCCCGGAGGATTTCCATTTTATGGTACAGCGCGGCAGGAGTGCCTGCGATGGCCGCTTTGCTCTTATCCCCGCATTCCTTCACATAGGAGACGGCTCCCGCCGTATCGAAGAACGAGACAGCCCTCGCACCCGGCAGTTCCTTTTCCAAGAAGCGTGCGCATTGCGCGAGTCCTTGAGGATGCGAATACACTTCCTTGATGTCTTCCAGCCGGGTGCCGGGAAGGACGATCAGATTATGAATGATGCGGATCTGTTGCTCCCCCACCACTTTGATGCCCGGATGCAACGCCAAAAGATCCAAGGTGTCATAGATGGTTCCGCCAAGTGTGTTTTCCACCGGCACGACACCAAAACGAACCTCTCCTTTGTCCACCGCATCAAACACATTTTTGAAGGTCGCGCACGGTTTGACATTGGTTTTCTCACCGAACACACGGGTTACGGCAAGTTCGCTGTACGCACCCCGTTCGCCTTGGAAAGCCACAGCATCCCTTGGAGGGACAGGAACCGCCGACTCAGCCAAAGCGACCGAAGAAATCCTGGGCACACGTTCAAGACTCTTGCCGACCACCGGTGCAAGAGCTTCGACATCCCTCATCAACTTCTCAAACTGCTGAGGATATAATGACTGTGGACCATCGCTCAACGCATCTTCAGGATGGTTATGCACCTCGACAATGATGCCGGAAGCACCACTTGCGATGATGGCCAGACTCATCGGATTGACCAGATCACGCAAGCCTGTGGCGTGGGACGGGTCTCCGATGACCGGCAAATGGGTCAGTTTTTGCACGACAGGGATAGCCGAACAGTCCAACGTATTCCGTGTCGCACGTTCGTAGGTGCGTATGCCGCGTTCGCACAACACCACCTGGTCGGTACCACTGGACATCAGGTATTCGGCTGCCATCAGCCATTCCTCGATGGTCGCAGAAATGCCACGTTTCAAGAGCACAGGCATACCTGTCTTTCCCACGGCTTTGAGCAACTCAAAGTTCTGCATGTTCCGGGCGCCAACCTGGAACATGTCAATGTAGTCTTTCATCATGTCCACATCAGAAGGACTGACGATCTCAGTGGTCACCGGCATGTCGTACTTCTCACCGGCTTCCTTCAGATAGCGCAACCCTTCCTCACCAAGTCCTTGGAAGGCGTACGGACTGGTACGGGGTTTGAAAGCTCCGCCACGGAGCATGACCGCACCGGCGTCCCGGACAAGTCCGGCGATGGTCAGGATCTGTTCTCTGCTTTCCACTGCACAGGGACCGGCGATAGCGACAATGCGCGAGCCCCCGATTCTCACCTTGCCGACACTGACAATGGTGTCCTCTTTCTTCAATTCCCTGCTTGCAAGCTTGTAGGGTTTTGAGATAGGAACCACTTTTTCCACACCAGGAAGCAGTTCCACTTCCCTGATGTCCAGCCTGCAGACGCCGACAGCGCCAAAGACCGTCTCTTCGGCACCGACAATCTCATGAACTTGGAGGCCTTTTGAGGACAAGAAACTCCGTATATCATGTTTTTGTTGTTCCGTGATGTTCTTGTTGAGTACGATGATCATGCAGAAAATGCTAGAGTGTTCATGAAAAAAAAACAAGTATTCGCAGGTTACGGAGAATAGCCGTCAAACCGGATACCTCCGCCGGTAATAAGTCACCGTCCAGTCCATCCGGAAACAGTATGCCCAAGAAGACATCCCTTAGGCAGGAAGCTATCGGAACCGAAAAAACCGGTCCCGGTTCGCTCATTGCTTCGCAAGCAACAGGTTGAGCCATTGTTCATTTCCTCTCTTCGGCCGTACATCACAGGAAAGCCAGTGATCTGCTACAGAAAACACCCCAGCCCGCTCATTGAATGCGGAGAAGGATTCCCACGTCATGTCGGTGAACCAACGACCGTTGCGTATCCCTTCAAAAACACCGTATTTGAAAGAGGTGTATACAACTCCGCCCGCTTTCAACGCTTGCGCCATCTTGCGAAAGGCATCCGTAAGTTCCTCTTTGGGAAGATGAAGGATGGAAGAACAAGCCCAAATGCCATCAAAGCGTTGTATGTAATCCAAATCGTTGAACAACAAATGGCGGACCGACTGTCCCGTCAGATGTGAAGCGAGTCCGCAAAGCTGTTCCGATCCGTCCGTCGCCACGACCGTATAGCCTTGTTTGAGAAAGGCAAGCGTGTCGCGTCCAGAACCGCAACCAAAATCAAGAATGGAGGCGCCCGGTTTCAGAAAAGCGGTGAATTTTCTGTGGGTTTCCCCAAATTCCACATGAACGGTTTCATCGAAATATGCCTGGCTATTCTGTTCGTAATAATCCAGCGTTTCTTCACCCATGCACAAAGTATACCATGGTATCTTTCATCGTTGGATAGTGATGTGTTATACCAAAGGCATGACGAATCAAGAATGGGATGAGATGTTCTCCCGCATGAGGGAAGCGGTCGTGAAGGGAGGAGGCGACCTCCCGTCGGTTTCAACCATCGCCCAGGAGAAGCAGGATCCCTACAGGGTACTGGTCAGCACGTTGATCTCCCTCAGGACAAAAGACCAAGTGACGCTTGAAGCCTCCCGAAAGCTGTTTTTGCTGGCCGATTGTCCAGAAGCGATGGTGCGGCTCAGCAACGACGCCATCGAAAAAGCGATATACCCCGCAGGTTTCTACCAACGCAAGGCGAGAAACATCCTCGATATCTCCCGCATTCTTCTGGATTCGTATGGCGGAAGGGTCCCGTCAGACCAACAGGCATTGCTCACACTCCCCGGAGTCGGCATCAAGACGGCAAATCTCACGCTGAACTTGGGCTTTGGCATCCAGGCGCTTTGCGTGGACTGTCACGTCCATCAGATAGCCAACCGCATGGGTTGGGTGAAGACGAAGACGCCGGAAGAAACGGAAAAAGCGTTGCAGACTGTCATGCCGGAAAAGCACTGGATACCGATGAATGAGCTTCTGGTCACCTTCGGGCAAGTGGTCTGCACATCCGTCAGTCCGAAATGCTCCCTCTGTCCGGAAGCTTTCCATTGCCCGAAAAACGGCGTCACGAAAACACGATGAACCCCTTGGCGATGGCCAAATAGAACGAACAGATCGTCTTGGCATCCTTGATGGTCCCGTCTTTGATCATATCCCTGACTTCTGCAGGTTTCTTCCACTGCACTTGGATAAACTCATCCTCATCCAACTGTTGCTGTCCTTGGGATAAATCCTTGGCGGCAAACAGGAAAAGTTTTTCGGTGACCATTCCCGGAGAAGGATAGACATCCCCAAGCGGAACGATACAAGCTGCGTCGCAACCTGTCTCTTCCTTCAATTCCCTTTTGGCGCTTTCGATCGGCGTTTCCTGACCCTTGTCCCGTTTGCCGGCGGGGAACTCCAGACTATACTGCCCGATGGCATAACGGTATTGCCTCACCAAGGCGATCATTCCGTCATCACGCATCGCGAGCACCACCACCCCGCCGGGATGATTGAGCAGATAGTACTCATGGTCTGTTCCGTCAGGAAGACGAACAGATTCCGATGTAAAGGTCCAGGAACCGCCATCTACAAGTATTTGTTTCTTCAGAATCTCAAACATGCCAAACCTCGTTTCGTAAAGTGTATCCCATTCCCATACTACGCAACAGGAAAAAACGCTGGGCGTTTCAGCGGGTGCGAGCGTTCAGGTCAGCGATGAGTTCATTGAGCGACATCGTCTTCATTTCCGTTTCCATAGTTTTCTGGAGAATATCCAAGCGGTCATCCAGAAGATTATGGATGTTTCCTCCGACAGGACAACGGGGGTTGGGGTTTTCATGAAAAGCGAACACCTTCCGTTGCCCGCACCCTACCGCTTGGTAAATATCATAGAGCGAAATGTCTTTCGTATCCTTTGCAAGGGAAGCTCCGCCTGTCCCAGGCCTTACCGTGATGAGTCCGGCATCCTTCAGTTTCACTAAAAGGCGACGGATGATGACGGGATTTACACCCACGCTCTCCGCCAAAAAACGAGATGTCACGTTGTTTTCGTCATGAAAATGACTGATACAAAGGAGCATATGTATGGCTATTGTCAGATCTCGGCTTACTTGCATGGCTCCCAATATAGCAAACAACAAATGTGACTTCAATCCTTACAGCATCTGTTGTAACTATTGACATTACATCAAAAGAACGGTACAGTCTTTCCTGTAACCTCAAAATTTACAACTAGTGGTTGCAAGGAGACGCGTATGACAAAGTTCGACGTATTGGAAGGATTGGGTTCGGCACAGGAAGTGCTCGAAGGAACATTGGTGTCGATGACTGCGGGAACTGCCTGCGGAGCACAAGATCCCTCAAAGGAAAAAAAGGACAAACCCTCGGCTTGCGGTTCTGCTTGCGGGGCAAAAGACCCAAAGAAGAAACCATCGGCTTGCGGTTCAGCCTGCGGGGCACAAGATCCAAAGAAGAAAGGCAACAAACCTTCCGCTTGCGGTTCGGCCTGCGGGGCGAAAGATCCGAAAAAAACGAAGTGACGCAAGAAAGGGAAGGCTGCCATGTATCCGTATTTCGCCTATCAATGGCATATCACTGATGAATGTGACCAACGGTGCAAACATTGTTATATTTTCTCTGAAGGGAACCACACCTGTTTGAAAAGCATGTCGTATCCGGACATGGAGAAGGTTGTGGCAAACTGCCAAGAAATGTGCAAAAGGATGCATCGCAGCCCCTACTTCTACATCACCGGCGGTGATCCCATCCTGCATCCGGATTTCTGGAAACTCTGCGAGCTCCTCAAAAGGAAGCGCATCGACTTCGCCATCCTCGGAAATCCATTTCATCTGGATGACGGGGTATGCAAAAAACTTGCGCAGTACGGATGCAGGAAATACCAATTGTCCCTGGATGGCATGCGGGAAACCCATGACCGCTTCCGCAAACCCGGCTCATTCGAAACCACCTTGGAAAAGATTCCCTGCATCAGGGAAGCCGGGATGTATTGCGCCATCATGACAACGGTCTCAAATCAGAACATCGATGAGATTCCCGATCTAGTAGATGTCGTGGTTGCCCACCATGCGGATGTATTCGCTTTCGGCAGATACTGCCCCACCAGCGAACAGAAAAGCGAGGAATACCACATCGAACCGATCAAATACAAGCTCTTTCTGGAAACCATGTGGAAAAAGTTCGAAATGTACAAAGACAGCGACACCACCTTTACCTTGAAGGATCATCTTTGGACGCTGTTCCTGTTTGAGAAAGGTCTGTTCAAGATCCCCCAAGGGCTGGATGGAGAAACCATCTATGAAGGTTGCCATTGCGGGAATTGCCACATGACAATCCTCCCCACGGGAGATGTGTATGCCTGTCGCAGGATGGAAAGCAAAATCGGAAATGTGTTTTCCCAGTCTCTGTATGAGTTGTACACTGGACAGGAACTCGACGCATACCGCCAGTATGGCAATTTCGAAAAATGTGCAAAATGTGAACTTCTCCGTTTCTGCAGGGGTTGCCCTGCTGTGTCGTATGGCTACACAGGCAACATGTATGCCCCTGATCCACAATGCTGGAAGGATGTGCCATGAAGAATCCTGTACTTGATTGTTATCCTAAGCCGGAGGTCGATACGAACCTATTCGTCCGAACCGGTCGGAGAAGAAGCGTTACGCATCATTCTCTCTTCTGGCTTAAACAGGCAAGGAATGAAATTCGTTGCCTGCATGGATGCCGCGATCAATAAGAAATTGGGGATGATCAACAAACAAGCATTCCACGGCAGGATGTCCAAAACGAACCGATTCATCGCGGATGACAGGAACAGCAAAAGTGGTTTTGATGATGCTCCTGTGGTGATCACGCTTTGGTGAGCGGAGAATAACCTGTATGGGAAAGCCGATTGTTTTGTTGCCGCGGAGAACATGACCCTTGCAGCCCACTCCCTGGGACTTGGTTTCTGTATCATCGGACGTGCATATGAGACCTTCTCAAGCGAGTACGAAAGGAAAGTCATAGCCCCAATAAAAGGGTTGGAAGGTTTCGTGCCGTTCTGCCATGTCTTGGTCGGGTATGCCAATAGACCGGAACTAAAGGCAAAAGCACGCCAAACGGACAGAGTGTTCTTTTTGGAGGAATGATTATGGATGCCAAAACCTGTTTGAAGAAACTTCGTCTCATCGCAAGCGTATCGGCCGCTACAGTGGATGACGAGGGGAATCCCCAAGTGCGGACCATCGGAGTGATGCATACGGATGACAACGGGTTGTATTTCCTCACCGCACGGGGAAAAGCCTTTTATCATGAACTCATTGCAAAACGTCACGTCCAGATTCTCGGCCTGTCGCGCTTCAAGGAAATGATCCGACTCGACGGTGAAGCCCTGCGGATTGCGGATGACCAACAGAAGGAATGGCTGGATACGCTTTTTGCAAAAAACCCGTACATGGGGAATGTCTACCCGGGAGCATCACGATCCATCCTTGAAGTCTTTTCCGTCACGAAGGGTACCATCGAATACTTCAACCTCGGCGTTCATCCGATCTTTCGCGAATCCTATCAATTTGGAGATGCAAAAATCCGGGAAAAAGGGTATTTCATCACTGACAGTTGCGTGGAGTGCGGCATATGTGCGCAATCATGTCCGCAAGAGTGCATCGAAACCGGACACCCCTACCGGATAGAGCGGGAGCATTGTCTTCATTGCGGACAATGCCATGAGCTTTGCCCCAACGAAGCGATACGGAGATTATGAAAAAACGTGCCGTCCAATGGACGACACGTCGTTTTTTCATTTGGTTATATCGGTCACTTCTTCAAGGCGTTGCCGCAAACAGAAACCGTCGCGGACAAAACCAGTACATGAACCAGGAAGGATTCCAGCCAAATCATGAAATCAACAAACTTCTTGATATTGCCAAACCCATCGACAAAATCAGCGAAGATGATGGTCAGAACCCAAGCGACCATCAGAATGATCATGGCGATATTGGTCGCCTTGCCGGGGATCTGGGACACAAACATCGAAGCGAGGATGCACAAACCGGAAAGGAAAATCAAGGCGCCGACGATGACGACGAAGCTGTTTCCGGCTTTTCCGAACAAATCATCGATGAACGCATACAGATGCCCGATGGCCTGTCCGCTCTTTCCCTGCACAAATCCCTCGATACCCATGGCGATGTACATCAGGCTGACGATGATTTTCAAAACGCTCCCCTGATCTTTCGAAATGCTCTTTGTTGCCATAACTTTTCTCCTCATACAACAGTAAGATTCAGAACACAAACAAATTAGGAAAACTGTTAGAAATGATACACCAAACAAACAGACTTGCATAGAGCACTCTTAAAAAGGCAAATCCAACTCCATGACCGTGCCTGAAATAACGATAAAACGCCATAACGAAAAGCCTTAAAACGCATTCTCCACAACTTTCGCGACGGCTTCTGGTCTGGTGAGCGTGTAGTAATGCACGACCGGTACCTGGTGTTTCAGGAGGTCTTTCGTCTGCTCTGTGGCCCAGTTGATCCCTATATCCTTGATCTCCGTCTGGCTTGTGGCTTTTGCTGCCGCTTGCGCAAGTTCTTTGGGAATATCCACATGAAACGTCTGCGGAATAGTTTCCAGATCTTTGCTGCTGGAAAGGGGTTTCAGGCCGGGAATGATGGGACAGGTGATGCCCGCCTTCCTGCAAGCCTCCACAAAGGCATAGTATTTCTCATTGTCGTAGAAAAGCTGGGTGACGACATAGCTCGCGCCTTTGTCGATCTTTTGTTTCAAGAACTGCAGATCACTCTCCATATTAGGCGCTTCAGCATGCTTCTCGGGATAACCCGCAACACCAATGCAGAAATCGGTGGGGGACGGATCTTTCACCATCTCCTCAAGGTAGGTGCCATGGTTCATCGCGATGATCTGTTCGACGAGTTGGTCGGTATGGCTCCAACCACCGGGAACGGAGACGAAACGCTTCTGTCCCACAGGAGGGTCGCCACGCAAGGCCAAAACATTGTCGATACCGAGGAAATGCAATTCCACCAGACTGTTCTCGATCTCCTCGCTGGTCTGTCCGCCACAGATGATATGGCTGACCACAGGAATGTTGAATTTGTATTGGAGCAATGCGGAAAGCGCCACCGTCCCAGGACGTTTGTGGACCACCCGGCGTTCCACCAACCCATCGGGACGATCGACATACATCACCTCGCTCTGGTGATTGGTGATGGCGATGTATGCCGGATGATACTGGCTGAGAATCTGGACGGCGTCAAGAAGCTTTCCGATATTTGTCCCTTTCAATGGAGGAACCACCTCAAACGTGAACAACGGCCCTTTCGCCTGTTTCAGAATATCAGTGACTTTCATGCTTCAACCTCCGTTATACACGAAACAAGTTTTTCAACTGGCACACCTTTCCGTCCGGCATACAACCTGAGCTGTTCGGGAGAAATCGTCCCAACCGAGAAATACCGTACTTGCGGGGATGCAAAGACAAATGCGCAAATCGAAGACGGAGGATCCATGGCGAACGCATCGGTCAGTTTCACCCCGATACGCCTTGTCGCTTCCAAAGTGGCAAACAACGTTTTCTTTTCACTGTGGTCAGGACATGTGGGATATCCCGGCGCGGGGCGGATGACCGTCGCACCGGCATGCCAATCCTGCAACATCAACCGCTGTGTTTCCTCGGCAACCACTTCCGCCATCCGATCATACAAAAGCTGTTCCATCAAAGCACGATACGGATCCGTTTCCTCCAACTTGGACAATTCGCTGGAAACAACCATCATCCCCGCCGTGTCATTGCGCCTAGCGACAAAATCGGCGAGACAAAGCCCAGTGGCTTCGTTGCGCAGGAAATAAAAATCCCGTCCAGCCATATGGACGTCCATCCGGTCGCTCTCCGCCTCAAATACCCCGTACACAGCCTTGCACCCTTTCCTGAGACTCTCAAGAAACCGATTTTCCGCCAAGAGGGCTTTCGCTTCTCTGACCAACCGCTCCGCTTCATCAGAGCCAAACGGCACCTTCCAGGCCAGAACAAATTCCTTCCAGTTGATGCGCTCCACCAACACTTCGACAGGGAACCTGTCCACTTGAACAATCCCATAACGGTCGCTCTTCGTCCCCATAGGATTCTGATTTTGCAAAGCCAAGGCTTGTGCAAAGGTATGTCGTTGGAGTTTTTCTATGGGTTTTTGAAGCGATGCATATACTTCTTTGATGCTCTGGAAATACGATTTACTTTCATTTCCAACAGCTTTCATGGCTCCTAAAGCCATCGATGATGCATCCGCCGTCTGGATTACCATACCGGTGTACAACGGTGCGAGTTTCAGAGCCGTATGCAATGGGCTGGTGGTTGCGCCCCCCACGAAAATGGGGATCAGGCTTCCTTTTTCCTGGAAATAGCTGATCGTCCTTGCCATCTCAGCCAATGATGGAGTTATCAAACCAGACAGGCCGACAAGATCCGCATGACACGATACAGCCTCTTGGTAAATGGTCTTGGCGTCAACCATCACGCCTAAGTCATGGACATCGAAGCCGTTACAGGAGAGCACAAGCGAGACGATATTCTTCCCGATGTCATGGACATCCCCCCTTACCGTGGCGAGAACCGCAATTTTCCCCGTAGTTTTCTTGCCTAAAGATTCCTGCATCTTCGGTTGCAGGATATCCACGGCACGACGCATGGTCCTGGCTGAACGCACAACTTGAGGCAGAAACAGTTTTCCTTCCCCGAACAACACCCCCACACGTGCCATGCCTTCCATCAGGGGACCTTCCACCAACGAGAGCGGTTCCTCCCCCTCCAAACCGGCCAATGTTTCCGCAAGATAGGAGTCATCCCCTTCCACCACTGCTTCTGACAAGCGTTTGTGCGGTTCCAGATGTTTCCAGGGCGTGGCTGCCTGTTGGACGGCAACCCGTTTCCTGATTTCAGGAACCATCACGCTGGCCAAACGTATAAGCGCCTCATTGCTTTGCTCATCTCCTTTCAGAAAAGCATCGGTGATCACCTGCTTTTCTTTTTCCCCGATTACCGAGACATCACGATTCGCACCCGGATTGATGATTGCCATGTCCAAATCGGAAAGGGAAAGAAACAGGGCATGCATGGCACTACGGATGGCATTATTGCCACGAAAGGCAAATGACAGGTTGCTCACTCCTCCGCTGCAATGGACATATGGGAGATTCTTGTGTATCCAAGAAACCGCTTTGATGAAAGAGGCTGCATATCCGTCATGTTCACGCACGCCTGTGGCGATGGCGAGCACATTGGGATCAATGATGATGTCCTGAGGTTTGACGCCAACGGACACCAGAATGTCATAACTGCGTTGCGCACAGGCGATTTTTCGTTCAAACGTATCCGCCTGTCCTTGTTCATCGAACAACATGACCACCATGGCATGTCCGAAACTCTTGATGATCCGGGCATGTTCCTTGAATTTCTCTTCACCTTCCTTCAGACTTATGGAATTGATGATGCATTTCCCTTGGATTTCTTCCATTGCCCGCCGGATGACAGAAAAATCAGACGAGTCGATCATCACGGGGATGCGGTTGACCGCAGGATCACTTCCCAGGATTCTGAGAAAGGAAACCATGGCTTGTTTCGCATCAAGGAGCGGCGCATCCATGCAGATATCAAGGACATCGGCATCATGCCTCACTTCATCCCGTGCAATGGCCAGAGCTTCATCCCATTTGCCTTCACCAGCCAATTGGGCGAATTTCGCGGAACCAGCCACATTGGTCCGTTCGCCGATGACGAACAAGGTTCCCGGATTCGGTTGCTTGGTCTCAAGGGATGCGAGACGAAGCATGTGCCGGTCCTCCGCTCGAAGATGCGGTTTCTTTCCGTTTACCAAGACTTTCACAGCCCTGATGTGTTCCGGTGTGGTGCCGCAACAACCACCCAGGATATTGACGCAACCATCCTCAACAACAGACCGAAGTTCTTCCGCGAAGGTTTCAGAGGAAGTCTGGTACTGTCCATATGCGTCCGGGAAACCGGCATTGGGATGCGCGGAAACAAAGAACGGCGAATACTCCGCCATTGTCCTGATTTTCGGAGCCATCTCTTTGGCTCCTGTCGAGCAGTTCATGCCCAGAGAAAAGAGCGGATAACCACTGAAGGAAACAATGACGCTCTGCATGTCTTGCCCGGACAATGTCCTTCCGCTGTTGTCGCTGAAAGTGACGCTGACCATGATGGGGATATCTTTTTCTTTTGCCTGCATCGCTTCAAGGCAACCATGAATGGCGCTTTTCGCGACAAGCGTGTCAAACACTGTTTCGATGATGAAAAGGTCGACTCCGCCATCAAGCAAAGCTTCAGCCTGTTCGCGGTACACGGAGACAAACTCTTGGAAATCATGCTCGCGATAAGTGGCGTCTCCCACTCTTGTGGCCAACGAAAGGCTTTCATTCCCCGGTCCGATGTCACCGGCTATCCAAGCTTCGCTTCCACCTCGGGCACGTCTAGCGATCTCGCAACCCGCCAGATTGATCCTCCGGACATCCTCTCCGAGGCCATATTCGGCAAGAGAGAAACGGTTAGCGCAAAAGGTATTGGTCTCAATGATGTCCGCTCCAGCCTCCAAGTAAGCACGGTGGATTGACTCAATGACCTCAGGCCTGTTCAGGTTGAGCAGTTCATTGCAACTCGTCTCATTGGTCTGGGTACGACTGTCGTAATAGGCTCCTTCCTCGAGCCGCATCGACTGGATCATTGTGCCCATGGCACCATCAAGCACCAGAATACGTTCTTCCGCCGCTTTCCTGATATCCTTCATATCCGTTCCACCTCCAGACTTCCGCCTAAGGCCAACCTGTCCTCACAGAGTCCGAGAAAACCCAGTACAGTATCCTCCCTTTTCGCCATTTTCGCTACCAGCGGAAGATCGTCCGGTTTCTGAACGCAGTTGCAGAATGCCGTGGCAAACGCATCAGAAAGCGCGGCATCATGACAAGCGACCATGACGGCATCGGCTTTTCCGAGACTGACCGAGGGACCTGTCTTCCCGCTGGAAGTCGCGACGCCTATGGGACAAACCGAAGGAGGAATCCTGAAAGCGAGTTTTCCATCCAAGGGATTTCCCGGAGCAACCACCGTGACGGTGATCGTTTCCTGTATATCGATATACAAATCCCCGCCATTCTCAACGACGATTTCATCAAGAGCAAAGGCCTGTTTAAGACCTTTTCCCACTTCCTGAGCTATGGCACCCGCAACAGAAGCCATCGGTCCAACATTTGCTTTTCGTGCGGCGGCAAGCATGTGTTGGAGGAGAGGTTTGTCGCTTTCCCCTTCCAGCGGTATGAAACTTTCCAAGAAACGGCGATCAGGATACAAAAGTATCTGATTACGCAACGACACGACCATTTTCCGTGCTGCTTGGAGGATTTCCTCCACCTTTCCGGCTGGCGTGTACCCGATCTCCAGATCGGTTTCCTGGATGCTGAACACCAAGGTCGAAAAACGGCCTCCCAGCATACCCTTCCGATACGTTCGTTCCTGATACATCATGCAAGAGAAAACAATTGGAGCGGACAAGCATGCACGCACAAGGCGCAGACCACACATTTTGTCGGGTCATACACCAGTTTCGCATTCTTGTCCAACGAGAGGGCGCCACTTTGGCAAACGGCTGTGCAAGCGCCGCAATCGACACATTTGTCCTGGACGAACAAGATGTCGGCCACCATAGGAGAAACGACGACACCGATTTCCTGAAGCCACGCCACAGCATCCTTCAGATGGACCGCTGTGCCTTCGAATTCGACGACAAGCATGCCCCCCTTGCCGCTGGACACGTCAGCATTGAGGATGTTGATTTCCAAATCATAGGATTTCACCAGTTTCCCCACCAACGGCTTGTCGACCAGTTGCTGGTTGAACCGGAGCGTATATCTTCGTTTCATTTGTCAGCCTCCTCACGTTTCTGCCGGGGAGACAGGCCGCGCACAAAACTTTCCATCGGGAACGAAGCCACCGGTTCGGTCAGCAGGAATTTCCCGCTTTTGACCCAATCGGTCAGAACCTTTGCGATTTGTCTGGCTTTGGACAAGGAAGCCAAAGGCGCAGTCTTCACCGCTTTTCCGTCAAGCTGGATGCGTCCGCTCCGGAGCTGTTCATAGTTTGTCCTGGCGATGGCCGGATGTCCGTTTTGCGCATAGTCACAGACCACCGTCTCGATCTCCCTGTTGGAAATGGCAAGATGTCTGGCCATATCCTCATCCAATACCGGGATGGGAATCCCGAGTCCCACAAACATCGAGACTCCGTATTTGTAGTAATACGCGGCACGCAGGTATTCGGTGGACATCTCTTTGGCATTACCGATGACGGCGAGCGTCGCCGCCCCTCCCATCGGGATCCCCTTGCTGTTGCGTTCCTGCATGGTGTTGAACTGGGTGCCGTTCCATACTACATACCCGATCGTCCCTCCAAGAAAAATCCTTGTGCCTATACCGATGGTTCTCAGATAAGGATCATTGAGCAACGGCGAAAGTTCTCCGCTGGTGGAGTACGTCACATTGTTTTTATGGGGAAGGAGGCAACCCATATAAGTGTAGAGGATGGAATCGGAACTATTCGTAGCCGCCGCATAGTTTTGGTAAGCGTTGCGAGGATTAAACAAGTAGAATTCATTGACCGTGTCCTTGTTGACCCACGTGTCGATCTCTTTAGTCGGATAACAATCCGTACCTTTGCCCCGTGCATGGAGATGGACATCCTTGCCATCGATCAAATCCTGAATGACATTCGCGCCTCCATAGGTACAGTCAAAACGGCTTTCAGCGGTGGCGCCGATATAGGTGTCGACAGCGGCGAGTCCTTCGTAGCAATCCACGCCATTGACTTCGATCTCTTCCATGCGGATGCCGGGTTTCCAATGTCCGAAGTTAACCACCGCTCCGGAGGAGCACATCGGCCCGAATGTGGCTGTGGTCACCACATCCACTTCGTCAGCCAATTTCGATGGACTTTTTTCCTTGGCAAGCTTGGTGAATTCCTCGGCCGTCATCACCACAACCGAACCATTTTTGATTTTTTCGTTGATTTCCTTAATGGTCTTCGACATCAGAGCCCCCGATCGTCATCACGTTGATCAAATGATATGCAGGCACCTCATAAGGATGCGCTTCCTTCAAAGCCTCTACGGCAAGAGCCGCATGAATCTCATCAACCACAACCTCAAGACGGTATTCCGTCACTTTCTCTACCGAACCTTCTTTTCCCAGAAAGGGGTTGCTTCCTTTCAACGGACGGAACTGCCCTTCGCCTTTGGCCACCCAACAACACGAATCATATCCATCCATCTTCCCACAACCAGCGTCAAACAACACTTGCTTCACTACCTCAAGATGGGATTCCGGCACATACGTCACGAGTACATACATGGGGAAATGGTAGATTGTTTCCCCCACGGAAGGCAAGAGGTGAATGCATAAATATGCAGAATCTGCATTCCTCACCAACAGAATGCCTATCGGAACCTTTTTTCACCCGACTGTCACCGGCATATGGCCATTCATGATGCCTTTTCCACAGTAAATATCAGCCAGAGAAGAGAAAATGCGTTCAGAATACTCCCATGTCGCAATAGTGCATTTCGCCTCATTCCGAAGCCTTTCCAAACTATCATAGGGGCTACGGAGGCACGTGACCACCAACGGGATATGTGCGGACAACAGAGCATATGCAAGTTCAAACTGCCCTTTTTGCATCCATGCGTTGTACATGCCGAAATAGACCTGCTTTCCTTTCGCCTGCTTCAGGACCATAGCGATTTCCTCCGGTCCTGGATCTGAGGAAACCAACAGCGCTTCTCCGGAGCACAAACGCGCAAGAACATGCGGGTAATCAGGAACAGGCAATTTGTCCCGCACATTGTTCATGGCAAAGGCTTGAGGACCGACAAACAACGGCTTGCCGGTCATCTTCGGGACACAACCCGCAACCAGCGTGATGGAGGCTTGCGCATATCCATCAAATTTGGCGATGGCGTTCGCAGCGTTCCCCAACGGTTTTTTCGCAAACACAACTTCTTTCGCATCGGCGATCCGTTTGAGGGAAGCGTTCCATTCGTTCCTGTCAAAATGCCCCGCAGCCACTTCTTCAAACAGTTGGGAAGCCACTTCCCTTGTGGTGTCGGCATGTCCGGAGACAAGCACTTGGTCGATTCCGGCTTGCATGGCGGATATCGTGCCGTTTGCCACCCCAAAGGATTTTTCAATCGCCTGCAAATCCATGAAATCCGAGAACACAAGACCATTGAAACACATCTCATTACGCAAAAGTCCGGTGATGACATTCCGGCTCATCGTGCCAGGAACCGGCGCAGGTTCCCAAGCCGGCAAGAGCACGTGACTGGACAACAGGGCGGGAATCCCATCCTGGACGGCTTTTGAGAACGGAAACAACTGTTCCGCAAGTTCCTCTTTCCTCTTGTCTGTCTTTGGCAGAGAAAGATGTGGGTCGATCATCGTATCCCCTCGTCCGGGGAAATGTTTGCCGCAACAAAGCACGCCACCTTCCATATACCCTTTGATGGCAAAGTGAGAAAAAAAGGATACTTTCATGGGATCGTCCCCGAAGCTACGAACTCCAATGACCGGGTTTTTCCGATTGGTGTTTACATCCAAGACAGGAGCGAAGTTTGCGTTGATGCCCAAAGAGCGAAGTTCCTTTGCCGTCTCAAACGCACAGGTATATACGGCCTTTTCATCACCCAAGGCGGCGAGAGCCATCGATCCAGGCGCAACCGCACAATCGGCAGGAAGCCGTGAAACCATTCCGCCTTCTTGGTCAACCATGATCCACGGATGCGTGCCTGTCTCACCAAACACCAACGTATCGATGGCCTCACACAAATCAATAATCTGGCTTTTTGACGAAAGATTGCGTGAAGAAAGCATCATGTTCCCGATTTTCCATCGTTTCACGGTCTCTTTGAACGCCGTATCCAATACGGTGCCTTCAAAACCGGTCACAAGCCGTTGCCCCATCTGCCAGACCAATTGCCCGTCACGCATACAACCTTCCTTTGTTGCTTCAGATCAGAGGAACAGGATGAAAAAACCTTTTGTGGCATCTTCATGCTTGTAGACCGCAACACATTGTCTGTCACGCATACATACAACAATAGGATATGGCACTTTTTCATATCTGTAAATTATGACCTCAAGGGAATCATGTGGTATGATGAGTACCATGAATCATTACATCGCAATCGATCACACCGGTTGCACAAGCCGTATCATGCTCTGTGATGACACCCAAATCCTCCATCAAGGCAAAGGAGATGTCATGGACCCAGCGTGCGATGTATGGCGTTATATCCAGGATTTGGTCCAATGCTCCCTGAAGGCTGCATCCGTGGGGCGGGAAGAGGTCACTCGGCTTGTCATCGGCTCCAATGAAATGGAAGGATCGCAACTGAAAGAATTACTTGCCGGTTTCCTTCCCCATACCGAAATCATGATCGCATCACGCCAAGAGCTTTTCCTTGCAGGTAGCTTACGGGGCGCGGCCGGCATCGTGGTTGTGGCGGATGACTGTTCCATCGCCTTCGGACGCAATGCTCAAGGAACCATCCTCCATACAGGTGGGTATGGTTGGAGGCTTGGAGACGAAGGTTCGAGCTACTGGTTGGCGAAAGAAGCCATTCGGCGGACTTTGGCAGCCACGGAATTACGGGATATCCCTTCATCTTTGGAAGCGGTCATCTGCTCCTTCTTTCAAATGGAAGAAATACGGGAAGCCATCCCACTGGTGAACGATCCAGCAACAAAGAAAACAACCATCGCGAAATTCGCGCCTTTTGTCACCAAAGCGGCCTTGAATGGCGATGAATTGGCCTTGGACATCGAAAAACAAGGTTCCGAGGCGCTGGCAGAGTTGGTTTTTTCCATAACGAAAAAACTCCGTCCGCCTTTCACAAAGACCGTGATTTGCAACGGCAATTCGTTCAACAACGATCTGGTCCTGTACCAGTTTTTCACCAAAAGGATGAAGGAACGCTTGCCTTCCTATCATGTATCGTTGGCGACGCCCCAGTGTGCTTTGGAGGGTGCCATGTTCCTCGCAAAGGAGGAGAAATGAGCGTAAAACTGATGGTCTTTCTCGGTAATCCCGGGAAAACCTATGAAAAAACACGCCACAACGCAGGATTTTTGGTATGCGACACATTGTTTCCTGCTGTAAGCTGGCAGAAAAAATTCCATGCTTTGTATGCCCAAGACGGAGCGGCTAAGTTGCTTAAACCGCAGACATATATGAATGTCAGCGGCCTTTCTGTCGGAGAAGCCGCCTCGTTCTTCCATTTTGAAGCACAGGAGATCATGGTCGTTCATGACGACGTTGAACTTCCCTTCGGAACCGTCCGTTTGCAGTTGGGGGGCGGGCTTCAGGGGCATAACGGATTGAAATCCATCAGGGATGCTCTGACAAGCGACCAGTTCCTCCGCATCCGCATCGGCATCGGAAGGCCTCGACATGGGGATGTCGCCTCATTTGTCCTTTCAGCCTTCACCTCGGATGAGTTGATTGGACTTTCCGTTCTTTTTCCGAAAATCAAAACCTTGTTTGCAAACCAAGAACAATTGCCAAAGGAAATTCTATTGGATTGATATCACAAACTTGCTTCCACTTCATAAATAATGATATACTTTTGTAGTATCAGGGAGGATTTGCGTTGAATAACCACGACATGAGAATTTCGGTTCGGACAAGAACCGACTTGCAGGTTGAATCCCCTGTTTTCGTCGCCTCTGAATCAGAGAATATGAACCAATTGTACAAAGAAGCCAATGAACTGGCTTATTTCTACAATAACCGTGTCACCCAAAAAGGCGGCAACGACTATGTTTCACCGGCGAATCTGCATATGGCGGCGGTTCTTCACCTGCTCTACCAGACGGTGCTCTCCCATTTTCTCAGGAACAGCCAACCGGATTTCTTCTCCCATATGGTTTCCATACTTCAGGATCATGAAGAATGCAAACCCGTCCTTGCCTTCTACACCAAGGAATTCCCTTCCCCGCTTCTCAATGAAACACAGCCAACGGCCAAGGAAGCGACAGAAGAAGCGTTACGGGGATTCTTCATCCACCAGGTGATGACGACCAACAGCGCCTTCGTCAAGGCGGCCAAACCGTTTGTCAACCCCGAAGGAGTCGTCTTCCCCCCGGCAAGGCAAGCGTTCGGCACCTTGCTTTCCTCCTATTCGAAAGAAGCAGGCATGATCGGTCCCAACCAGCGGCAAGACATCTTCTCGTTTCTGACGGAACCGGCCCGCATCTATCCCGATTCCCTGACGGACCAAATCTCTTTCATTCTTGAAAACTGGACCGAATTTCTGCCCGAATCGCTGAAAATATTGTTGCTCAAAGCCATTTCCTATGTCCAAGAAGAAAACCGTCCGCATTTTGCAGGCAACGGTGGTGGTAAACCGGAAACGATTGTCCCTGACTACAGCGGTTTGGACAGCGATTACGAAAAGTTCACTGACGACAAGAATTGGATGCCCAATGTCGTCATGATCGCAAAAAGCACCTTGGTATGGCTTGACCAACTTTCCAAACAATACGGCCAATCCATCACAAGACTCGATCAGATTCCCGACCATGAACTCGACTTGATCCATGAACGAGGCATCACGGCGTTGTGGCTTATCGGACTCTGGGAACGTTCGGATGCCAGCAAAGAGATCAAAATCCGTTGCGGAAATCCGGATGCCGAAGCTTCCGCCTATTCGCTGAAGGATTATGAGATATCCTCCTCAATCGGTGGATGGGACGCCTTGGAAAACCTCCGTTCCCGATGCAATGCGAGAGGGATCAGGCTGGCAAGCGACATGGTTCCGAACCATACCGGTATCGACAGCAACTGGGTGTTCGATCATCCTGAATACTTTATCCAACAGGATTATCCTCCATTTCCGTCCTACACATTCAACAGCGAAAATCTTTCCCACAACCCGAATGTGGAAATCAAACTGGAAGACCATTATTACAATCGTACAGATGCGGCTGTCGCTTTCATGCGTCGCGACGTCCATACAGGGAAAACCACCTTTATTTTTCATGGCAATGACGGCACATCGATGCCCTGGAATGATACAGCCCAGCTTGATTTTCTCAATCCAGCGACGCGTGAGGCCGTTTTTCAGGAAATCAGACATGTAGCGCAGAATTTCCCGATCATCCGTTTTGATGCGGCAATGACTTTGGCGAAAAAGCATATCCGCAGGTTGTGGTACCCTCAACTTGGCACTGGCGGGGACATTGCAGGCAGAGCCGGAGCCAGCATGAGCGATGAGGAGTTTAATGCCCGCATCCCGCAGGAATTCTGGAGGGAAGTGGTCGACCGCATGGCCAAAGAACTCCCTGATACCTTGCTGCTTGCCGAAGCCTTTTGGATGATGGAAGGGTATTTTGTACGCACTCTCGGCATGCATCGGGTGTACAACAGCGCCTTCATGAACATGCTGAAGAACCAGGAAAACAAGAAATACCGGGATACCATCAAGAAGACAATCGCCTTCGAACCGGAAATCCTCAAACGGTTCGTCAATTTCATGAACAATCCCGATGAGGAAACCGCCATAGCGCAATTCGGAGACGGAGACAAATACTTCGGTGTCTTCACCTTGCTTTCCACCATGCCGGGTTTGCCGATGATCGGCCACGGGCAAATCGAAGGCTACAGGGAAAAATACGGCATGGAATACAAACGAGCCTATTGGGATGAGAAACCCAACCAATGGCTCATCGGCGAACATTACCGCCGAATCTTCCCCTTGTTGCGCAAACGGTATCTGTACAGTGGTATTGACAATTTCCAATTGTTCGATTTGGTGAACACATATGGTTCCATTGAAGAATCCGCTTTCTGCTATGTCAATGGCAATGACAAAGAACGTTCACTTGTGCTGTACAACAACCAATATCAAAGTGTGGAAGGAAACATCAACACCAGCTGTCCGAAACTGGTCAAAGAGGGGAACAAACATACCCAGACCATTTCCGTCGCAGAAGCCCTGAAACTCACGCCGGATCCGGGACGATTCACGATTTACTGCAAATTCCCGGACAATCTCTTCCATCTGATCCCATCCCGGGAAGTGTTTGCCCATGGCATTTCGATCCGTTTGGGAGGATATGAGACACAAGTATACACGGACATCAATGAAGTCATCGACACGGATGGCATGTATGCGGAACTCTACCGTATCCTCGATGGGGCGGGCGTCAGGAATATCGGTGAAGAGATCATGCTTCTCAGACTTCGTTCTGTGTTCGCCGCGCTGCAACCCCTGAGGGACGAGCGGTTCGCATCCATCTGGCAGGCTGTCATTGAAGGAGAATCACCGGAAAAACTGAGCAGAAAACTCACGTTCCTGCTGGCGGAAATGGATGCTTCCCTTTCCCATGCGATAGCAGCGTTGCCCGAAACAACCAAAGTTTTCATCCCGACTTTTACGGGAGAACGGAAAGCCGATGCCACCCAAAAACAGATGAGGCGGCTCCTCAGCCTGTTTGAAGAAACCGTGGACAACGGCTTCTTCCTTCATGGCGCGCAAATCATGAAAGAGTTGCAGGTGGCGCTTGGCACCCTGCTTGCCATCCAACCCTTCCTCGCAGATGACGCCTCGGTGATGGATGCCATGAAGACCTGTGACAAATTGCTTCTCTACCGGTTCTTTGAAACGGATTCGGAGCATGGGGATGATACACGTGTGGCTTGCCATCTTGGGGCGATTATCGCTTCCAGTGGTGCCAACGTGGATGAGGAGCAGGATGCGAAAAAACAGTTCGCTCATATGCTTGAAGACCAAAGTCTGAGAGATTATGCAGGATGTAACGAATATCAAGGCCAAAAGTGGTACAGGAAAGAAGCAATGCAGGAATGCATCTTCGGGTGTGCCTTGTCGCTGGAGCTTCATGGCCATGCCACAAAAGAGTTCCAACGGATACTGATGAAAGCGGAGGAAAAAGCAGGTTATCGGCTTGATGCTCTGTTGGACGTTTAAACACATCCTTCATTGACTCGCCTTGCCGTATAAGCTACTCTATTTGTTATGAAAACTTGGGTAAGTTATCTGGCTGCCGCATTCATGGCATTGGCAGCAACATTACTAGTGGGGAAAAGTGCGATGTTCGCCACAGTGATGACGAACATCATGGTCGTGTATGAGCAAGTAGGTCTTTGCATCCTCTTTCTGCTCATCCTTTTTGGTTTTTCCAGTGGTATCGCTTCCATCAGGAAAGATGGAAAACTGAAGACCGCATTCTGGACTTCCATCTTGTGGGCTGTCGTCACCACCTTTGTCGTAGCCCTCATCGCATCTGCCGTGTTCCTGCTGTTTCCAGCCAAGTTTCCGGCAACCAGCACGACAGGAAGTGATTCTTCTTTCCTTTCAACGTTCCCGTTCGGTTCTTTCGCGGTTGGAGACGTAGCCTTGAGCAACCCGCTGGTCATGCTTGGATATTTCGACAATTTCCTGCTTCCTTTGATTTTAGTCTGTTTCATCCTCGGCTACTTCCTCAAACCAAATGTAGAAGTGATCCGTCCGGCATATGTGGTGATGAACAGTTTCAGCGAACTGATGTTCCGTCTTTCCAGGGCGTTCGCCACCACCAGCTGGTTGTTGGTCTTCTTCGCCGCATCATCATTCTTCAGCCGCATTTGGAATGAAGGTTCCTTATTCGTCGCTGCCAAATTCCTGCAAATGTTGGTCATTTGCTGTCTGGCAGCCGTTTTTGCGGTGTTACCGTTATTGTTTGCCATCTTCACAAAATTCCGGGTGAATCCGTACCAAATCGTATACCGGAGCCTCGCCTCCCTCGCCATCGGGCTTTTTACCAGTGACATCCTGCTTTCCATCGTCATCGGGGAGCCAGTCTCCCGCCACAATCTTGGTTGCCAGAAACGAATCAGTTCCACCACCATTCCCTTCTATTCCATCATTGGTCGTGGAGGCTGCGCGATGATGGGAGTCATCAGCGTGTTGTCACTCCTGTACAATGCGACGGGTTCCATGCCCACAATGAAAGTCATCTTTTTCGTAGCCCTTGCCTGTGCCACGTGCAGTTTCTGTTCGGCCATCAGCTTTGGCTCGGAAGTGTTCCTGATCGCCGTTCTCTCGATGAGAATGCTGGGCATCAAGATGTATGGTACTGAAATGACGCTGATCGCATTCCTGCCGCTTATCAACGGTATGGGTGTGATGATCGACAATTTGATCGCCAACATGGGTGCCGCCTACACCTGTCAGGTCTTTGGGACAAGGATCAACAATCCTTACAAGAATATTCTGTAAGTATGGGAAAGAATATCCTTCGATATACGTCATTGGTGCTCCAAGGTTTAATCACCATAGGAACATTGGTGTTGGCGTTTCTGACTTTCTCTTCCGTCAGAAACAACGGAGGAGATATCCCGACATTCCTGTGGAGGATGGTTCCCCTGTGTCTCCACGCTCTCATCACCTTCATCGCAGCTTTGTTGATCGCCCAATATTCCAAAGCGACCATGGGCTCTGAAGTCCAATTGCTTCCGCTGTTGCTACTCTCCCTGACGTTCAAGGATTTGGAAATCCTGAACATTTACTACCAGTACTGCCATGTCCTGCTCTGCGACTTCAAGGTAGTCGCCTGCATCCACCAGATCGCTTTCATCATGACTACCTTCCTCGCCATGGAATGTGGCATTTTCCAGAGTGAAATCAATGGACGCAAACTGACGCAATTCATTCTCGTTGCACTTGCCTGTTCCATATATCTGGGTATTGCAGTACCGATCAATTACGCAAATGACGCATATCTGACGAGTTCGTATGTGACTAGTTCCATGTTACGCTTTTTCCTGTATATTTTCGGAGGAATCGGCGTGTTTTCCATCCTATTCGGGATGTTCCAAGAAAATCCCAGCAAAGAAACCATCTTCAAATCCATCGGCTACATCCTGATCATCACTTCGCACACCATGCAGGCGGGCAACCGGAATCTGATCGTTTCTCTTGTGGAGCTCTCTCTCCACATTCTGGGAACTGTCATGTTGGTTTGTGCTGCAAAGTCAAACAGGATCTGGGGGTAAAGTTCTTCCCACCAGGCTTCTGGTGTTCATATATGGAGAGCTGCTTGCAAAGGCGGCTCTCCCTTTTTTGTCTCAGAATGCATACATATACCCTTCCAAAGGCACAACATGACTGCCGCAGACGGCTTCCATTTTGAAATTCAGGTAACTCATCGGATCCTTCCACATACGTGCAGGCAGGATGACGACAGCAATCGCAGAAGCATCCCCGAAATGGGATGGATGATTTTGAAAATATGCGGATACGGAAACGATCAGGTGCTTTACGATGTATTTCACCGGTTCCTTGCCTGGAAGCCGGGGGATGGCCTTGAAGAGCACAAACACACCCGTATCGCTGGTGCACCAGATTTCCCCTGGACCTCCGTCACCCACCAGCGTAAGACTGTTGATCTCTTCCCTGAACACCTTGACCAATTCCAGCCTGTTGGTGACTGAAGCCTCATCCGTCCCGCCGAACAGCCGATTGAATACCTCAGGTTTCAGGATTTTCCGAATACTTTTGCCTTCCATGATGACCTCCACAAGAGCCATACCATGGAAAACCTGTATTTGCTTCATACTAAAAAAACAGAGACCGCAACCAGCGGTCCCTGTATGCAAAACAGTGAAGAAAAGCCATCATTTCATGGAAACGATGCACTTGTCATAATCTGCAGGAGGCAGAAAGCCCAAAAGCTCCATACAGGTGGTGGCGATGGAAGAAATTCCCAGCCCGCTGTTCAAATCCTTGCTGTACTCCCCGTTGTAACACGGATCATAGAGGATGCAGGGAACAGGATTGAGCGAATGGCTTGTCTTCGGTTTGGGAATCCCAGGAGCCTTGAAGTCCACAGAACCATCCTTCTTATGCTCATACATGTCGTCCGCATTGCCATGGTCGGCTGTGATCAACATGATGCCGCCGGCTTTTTCCACAGCTTCCTTAATCCTTCCGATCTGCAGATCCAGAGCTTCCATGGAACATACCACAGCTTCATATACCCCGGTATGGCCGACCATATCGCCATTGGGGAAGTTCATCTTGATGAAATCCCATTTGCCGCTTCCGATCTCTTTGATCACCCTGTCGGCGATTTCGGCGCATTTCATCCACGGACGCTGCTCGAACGGAACAACATCGCTCTTCACTTCAACATAGTCCTCGAGCTTGTCGTCGAATTTGCCGAGCTTGTTGCCGTTGAAGAAGTAGGTGACGTGGCCGTACTTCTGCGTCTCTGAAATTGCCATAAGATGCACGCCGCTCTTCGTAAGGTATTCGCCCATGACGCGGTCGATTGCCGGTGGAGTAACGAGGTACTGGTGCGGAATGTGCAAGTCGCCATCGTATTCCATCATGCCGGCATATTCCACCTTCGGATATCTCTTGCGGTCAAATTCCTTCAAATCGGGATCCTCAAACGCTTTTGTGATCTCCAGAGCACGATCGCCACGGAAATTAAACAGAATGACACTATCGCCATCATTGATCGTCCCAACCGGTTTGCCATCTTTGGCGATGACAAAAGGAGGAAGATCCTGGTCGATGGCATGCGTTTCATTCCTGAGCGTCACGATCGCATCATGGGCGTTGCCGAACTGCCTTCCCTCGCCGAGCACATGGGTGTACCAACCTTTCTTCACCATATCCCAATTGGCATTGTAGCGATCCATTGTGATGACCATTCTTCCGCCACCGCTGGCGATCTGGCCATCAAAACCATCCGTCGACAACCCTTTCAGCCACGAAGTGAACGGATCAAAATAATCCAAAGCTGAAAGCTCGCCGACATCACGACCATCCAACAAAGCGTGCACCCTCACGTTCTTCACGCCTTCGGCTTTCGCTTCCAGAATCATCGCTTTCAGGTGATTGATGTGGGAATGCACATTGCCGTCGGATAAGAGTCCGATGAAATGCAACGTGCTGTTGTTTGCCTTCGCATTCGCAACGAGTTTTTTCCAAGTAGCTCCTTGGAACATCAATTTGCTGTCGATCGCATTCTGGACCAGTTTGGCGCCCTGGGAAAACACACGGCCACAACCCATGGCATTATGACCGACTTCACTGTTACCCATATCGGCGTCCGAAGGAAGCCCGACAGCAGTCCCATGCGCTTTCAGCTGGGTGTATGGACAAGAATTCTTGAGAGCCTCAAGATTTTTGGTCACGGCAGCTGCGACCGCATCGCCTTCCTTGTATTTTCCGATCCCTACTCCGTCCATGATCACCAGGACGACCGGTCCTTTGCGGGAAATCTTCCCTGACTTCTTCAATGCTTCAACCATAATTGGTCTCCTTATAACGGTTTTGTAGCTTCTTTCAGATACCCGATGCTCTCGGGATCGACAAGATCCTTCAGCGTCGCATACACACGGGCATGGTACTCATTGATCTGTTTGATTTCCATAGGCGTCAACAGGTTCGTATCGATGAGTTTGCGTTCATACGGACAAAGGGTCAGAGTCTCGAATTGGTAGAACTGTCCGAACTCCGTCTTCTCCCCCATTTGGCAGGCGATCAAATTCTCAATACGGATACCGTGGCGACCTTCCTTGTAGATTCCCGGCTCATCGCTGGTCACCATACCGACTTCCATCGGCACCGTTATAGGCCTGAAACTGATATTCTGCGGTCCCTCATGGACATTCAGACGGAAGCCCACGCCATGCCCCGTTCCATGGAAGAAAGTCATGCCGTACTGCCACATGAACTGTTTCGCGAGGATATCCAGTTGATAGCCGCATGTCCCTTTGGGAAATTTCGCAGCCGCCAATGCAAGATGACCTTTCAACACCACGGTGTAATCCCGGATCTCTTCCGGCGTCGCCTTGCCGAACAGGACGGTACGCGTCACATCGGTCATGCCATACTGATACATCCCACCCGTATCCAAAACCAGCAAGCCATCACCCTCAACCACTTTGTAAGCATCCTTGGTGGCGCTGTAATGGCACATAGCCCCATTCTCACTGAAACCGGCAATCGGACTGAACGATTCGCCGAGACAGTCTTTTGCCCTTAGTCTTTGGGCGCGAAGCAACTCGGTAAGCTGGAATTCATTGTAATGGGGATGTGCGGTATCCAAAGAAGCGAGGAAATTGACCAAAGCCACACCATCGAGGACATGACTCTTCCGCATGCCCTCCAGTTCCACATCGTTCTTACATGCCTTCATATCCGTCGTGAAATCACGTCCGGTAACCTGCTTCGCCTTTCCCAAAGCCCGCGCCATCAACACATTGGTACGTTCCGGATTGACGTATACGGCATCTTTGGCCTTCACGATTTTCCGGATAGTGGCGGCAGCCTCTTCATAAGGAAGCACTTCCATATCGGCACGTACTTCGGACAAAAGCGCTTCAGAGAATCGGGAAGGATTGGTGAATAACCAAGCTTTGTCTTTGCCGATGAGCAAGTACGCCAAGAATACGGGATTGTACGCAATATCATCGCCACGCAGATTGGTGACCCACGCTACATCATCAATGGCACAAACCAACGTATAATCACATTTACAGGCCATCATTTTCTCTCTGACCTGAGAGAATTTCTCACTACGGGAATATCCGGCCAGTTGCTTCGACAACTGTACGACTTTGGAATCCGGCACTGCGGGACGATCTATCCAGATGGCGTCAAGCAAATCCTCCGTCGGCATCAGGATTATCCCCTTGCCACTGAATTTCCCCACCAGCTCATCATGTGCTTTCATGGAAAGCGTCGCATGGTCGATACCGACGCTCTGGCCTTTCTTCAGATGCGTCCTGATCCAATCAAGCGGGGAAGGAGTATTCTCCGTATCCAGTTTCATCAACTTGAAACAGGTACCTTCAATCTGTTGCGCGCCTTGGATGAAATACCGGGAGTCCACCCAGAGCAACGCATCCTTCGCTGTGACCACTACCGTTCCGGCACTTCCGGAGAACCCGCTGATCCATGCACGGCTGCGCCAACGAGGACACACATACTCACTTTGATGGGGATCGGTGCCATTGATGTACCAACAATCGATGTCTTTCTGTTTCATCAGACTCCGCAGAGCCTTTACCCTTTGATCAATCGTCATGTCTCTTAGACTCCTTCTTCCGTACCAAGAGCAACACTCCTCCGCTCACGATCATGAAGAGACAGAGGATTTGCCCCATGGAAATGTTCAAGACGGACTGGAACAACGCGATATTGTCGCTTCCAGCTCCTCCCTTGATAATATAGCCAAGATTTTCGTCTGGAGCACGGAAATACTCCAAGACAAAACGGATCACGCCATATCCTATCAAATAACTTCCCAGCACAAAACCGGAAGGATGGCGTTCCTTCCTGGGCCGGATGATGAACCACAAAAACAAAAAGAGCACGATTCCTTCAAAAAACGCCTCATACAACTGGGAAGGATGCCGGGGGAGGTTGAGGTACGCGCCACGCTGGTACGGCATGCCGATGCTCTCGGCGACATCCCTCACCCATTGGTAATTGGTGGAAAAACGCGGCGCGTCGGGAAACACCATTCCCCAGCTCTTGGTGCAAACCCTGCCATACAATTCACCGTTGATGAAGTTTCCCAAACGTCCGAAGGTATAGCCCAGAGGGATGCCGGCGCACAACGCATCCGCACAGACGAAAAAATCCCTGCCGTGTTTTTTGGCGAACCAGACAGCCCCGAGGATCGCACCGACGACGCCACCATGGTAACTCATGCCGGCAAGACCAGTGAAACGCCCGTCTTTGAACGGCCAGAAAATCAACCATGGATGCAACCAATAATACCATGAACCCTCATATACCAATTGGGAGAACAAACGTGCTCCGATGAGCAGGCCTAGGATACAGCGGATAAACAAATCATCCACATCATCACGAGAGAGCTTCACTTCCCCTTTCTTTACCTGCCAGAGCGTCAAGCCATACGCGATAGCAAATGCGATGACATACATCAACCCATACCATCTGAACGGTAAGGATGGGATGATTTCCGCCCGCAACCAACTGGGAAACTGAATATACAAGAGCATACCTGAAGTGTATTTCCATCCAACATGCAGGGTCAATAGCAGTTTGATGTAGCTTCAAAAGACTTTTGTCTTTATATTGTAACGTATGAAGAAGACAGGATTGATATGCTTTTTGGCCATGATATTGGCGTTCTCCCCTGCGTTTGGCTCGGGATCATCCGAATATTCCACAGAACAGAACCAGAAACCTGCGGCAGCCACCAGCTCCTCGCCTGACCAGATTTCCACGGACATGTCGTCATTGGCGTCTTTGTACCGCTATGTTGATGCCATATATTACAAGGATGTAGACAAAACCGCAGCCAAGGAAGCCATGGCAAAAGCCATGTTGGAATCGCTGGGCGACAAGTATTCATTCTTCATCCCTGCCAATGAAGCGGATAATTACACCGAGGAAAGCACCGGGAAATACGGGGGCATCGGCGTATATCTGGTAAAGCAAAACCCCAACAACATCGATCCGAACGATCCTTCCACCTATATGATCACCATAGAGTCGCCTTTCCGTGGTTCCCCTGCGGAACTCGCCGGACTCCGCAGTGGTGACATGATCGGGGCGATAGACAACGAAAAAGTCAACATGATGACGAGCACTGAGGCTTCAAAAAAACTCAGAGGTACCGCCGGAACCGATGTCAAACTCACCGTCTACCGCGGTAACCAATCCTTTGATGTCACCCTTACCCGACAAGTGATCAACACCCCGGTCATCGAAAGCACCATGCTGGATGACCATATCGGATACATCAGCATCAGCTCCTACACGCTGGACACCAGCACCCAATTGCTCAACGCCTTGAGGGAGCTTAAGGCGAAAAACATGCGTGCTTTGATCATCGATGAGAGGAACAACGGCGGCGGAGAAGTGGATAATGCGATGAAATGCGCCAATGCGTTCCTCTCCCAGGGAAAGACCATCGTGACTCTTGAAGGAAGAAAGGGTACAAACTCATCACAAAAATATACAGCTTCAGGAGCCACTCAGGTCCCGGCTGACTTGCCGGTCGTCCTGCTCGTCAACGGAGGCTCCGCTTCTTCCTCCGAGATTTTCGCCGCTGCGCTTCATGACAACAAACGAGCTACTTTAATCGGCACGAAAACCTTCGGAAAAGGCATCTTCCAGTCAGTCTTCGCCTATAGCGACGGATATGTGCAACTCACCACAGGAAGGTATTTCACCCCGAATGGCATTTGCATTCATGAAACGGGCATCGAACCAGACATCAAAGTGGAGGATTTCACTGTTCCGGAAGGGCAGATTGAAGCCTATGGCAAACTGCTTAAAGAGGACGCGACATCGAAATTCATCAAAGCCAATCCCGATTTCACCGACGCCAACCTGCAGAAATTCGTTGACGAAAACAAAGGAACCGGCATTGATGAAATCATTTTGAAAATCCTTGTACGCAACGCATACTATAATAAGACCATGAAGTATGAGGACATCCCCATTGTCGACACGGAAAACGATCCCCCGCTGGCACGGGCCATCCAATATCTCAAGACAGGTTCCTGATGCGGCAATACGTGCTACCAAAGACATTCCATGGAGAAGAAACCGTCACCCTCTCCGAGAAAGAAGCGAAGTACCTGACCAAGGTGCTTCGTTTTCGTGTCGGCCAGCAATTTTCCGGAATTGACGCTTCTGGAACCATTTGGGATGTCACCATCATGGAAGGCAACAAACTCCGTTGCGCTCCTGCGGAAAACGGAAAACCCAGGACCACCAGCGACACCCTTCCCGCCTTCCTTGGACCATATCCTCATCTTCATCTGTACCAGTGTCTCTGCAAAGGCAAAAAAGACGAGGATATCGTTCGTGCCGCGACAGAAATCGGTGTGGAAACCATCACGTTTGTCCAAAGCAGGTTCTGCANCGTCGACCTCTCGGAAAAAACAGGAAAAGCACTCACATCACGCAATGAACGTCTGGAAGCCATTATCAAAGAAGCGTTGCAGCAGAGCGGTTCTCCCGTCCCCACGACACTGACAGAGCGTATCCTGACCATCACTGACATCAGCCAAACAGCCAAAGGCACCAAGCTTTTTTTTCATCAAAGCCCGATCGGAGACACCAGTCTTCCGGCACTTCTTGCCACCATACCCCCAAAAGAACAGGAAGTTTCCCTGCTCGTGGGAAGCGAAGGCGGGTTCAGCGATGAGGAATGCAGGTTCCTGATCAAAGACGGCTTCCGGCCTGTCCTGCTGAAAACCAACATTCTCAGAGCCGAAACCGCAGCCATCTATGCACTATCAGCTTGTCAGGTGCTCCTGACAGAACATATCCGTCCAAAGGAGGATTGTGATGATTATTCTCACTGAAACCGCACGTATTATCATTCTCATCTATCTTTTCGCCGCATTACTTCCGGGCTTCTTCATCCTGCGATATATTTATTCAAAGGATTCCATTGAGAAAGAAGACCCCAGACTGTTGGGTTCCCTGTTACTCCAGGGAGTGTATGCCGCCTTGTGCTCCATCGTCCTGGAAATGATCGGGGAATACATTCTTGACCTTTCCCTTTCCAAAGACAGCCCCGCGTATGTCCTTGTGCTCGCTTTCCTTGTCGTGGCTGTCGTCGAGGAAGGAACCAAATTCTTCTTTTTGAAGAAAAAGACCTGGAATCTCCCCGATTTCAACTACACCTTCGATGCGATCGTCTACGCCGTATTCGTGTCGATGGGCTTCGCCATGTTCGAAAACGTGAAGTATGTGTTTGGTTATGGCTTGGGAGTGGCACTTCCCCGAGCGTTTCTGGCCGTTCCCGGACACATGGGGTTCGCGGTATTCATGGGTTACTTCTACGGCAAAGCGAAAGTGGCGGAAAGCAACGGCAACCGGAGCGGAATGATCCTCGACTTGGTCGCAAGCTATGCGATCGCCGTCCTCCTGCATGGCATCTATGACTCCACCGCCATGATGCAGACCGGAAATGCCACCATCATGTACCTGGCTTTTGTCGCCATCCTGTTCTTTGTCGTCTACCGCATGATCAAAAAGGAATCCGCAGAAGACCGCATGATTTTGTGAAATCGTTTCCTGATACTATTTTTTCGCTTTGACATGCTTCTCTCTTGTGCTACCACAAGAGAAAGGAGGTGTCTTATGGCTCTCATGATAATCCTGACCAAGGATTGGCACCACATCAACACTCTCAGGCGTATGGCAGAACCTTCAAGAGTCCAAGGAATCACAAAAATCGAAGGGATGAGCAGACTCATCAGGGAAACCACAGAACCCATACTTGCCGTCATCGATCTTCCGATGAACGACCATAGCAGAGAAGTGGTGCTCAACGAACTCTCAGCTCTCAACAAACCGATGTCCATCATCATCACCGAGATACCGGCAGATGTCATTGAACGCCATTACGATGGCCTTGATATCACGTTTATACCATGGAAGAAACTGATAACACCCGAAACAAGCACCTGTCTCGTACGTTTCCTCAACCAAACACCCACTAACCACCGATGGGAACTGATCGGTTCAAGCCCCGTCATGGACAAGGTACGCCAGGAACTGGAAATCGCCGCTATTTCAGGCCTTCCCATCCACATAACCGGGGAAACCGGTACCGGCAAAGAAATCGCAGCCCATATGATCCACGAAACGTTGCACCCCAATGGACCAGACATCATCATCGCAAACTGTTCCTGCTTCTCAGATACATTGGCGCCATGCAAACTGTTTGGAACCCGGCGTGGGGCATACACGGACGCCAAGGAAGACTCCCCGGGGCTGGTGGAACTTGCAAATGGTTCCTCGCTGTTCCTGGATGAGCTGGAAGACCTTTCTGAACAGGTGCAACCTCTGTTGCTCAGGCTTTTGGAAAACGGGACATACCAACGTGTCGGGGATGCCGCTACCAGACACACCCATTTCCATATGATCAGCGCATCAAACATACCGCTTGCGACGCTCCGTTCCTTAGGACGGCTACGGAACGATTTGTTCTACCGTCTCAATGGGTACACCATCAAAATGCCACCGTTGCGCGCCCATAAAGAGGACATTCCCTTGCTGGTTGACCATTATCTTCGCCGAACAAGCGAAAGAAGACCTGTTGAACCAAGCGGAATGACGCTTCTGGAAACCTCGTATTGGAGAGGAAACGTGAGGGAATTGTTCTCGATCCTCAGGCTGTCCATCGCAAAAAGCCATGGACGTGATGCCATCCATATCGATGAACAAGCCCTGATGGATGATGATCAACCATTCCTGCCTTTTGCCGGATAACCACAGCCCTTTCCCAACATATGCCAAGAAGAAACAAGTAGGAAGCTTCCCGGAAACTTTTGACAGGACGCAAGAAGTAAATCCTAAAAGAAACATCTATCTGGAATTAACCTATGCGAAAGACCGGTGGATATCGGTGGATAACCGGTGGATAACTTGGCTTCTTTCTTTTCGTTCAAAAGTGTTACGGGAATCACAAACCCAATTAAAAGTTATATAAAAATATAATCAAAAAACAAACGTTAAGTACTATTTAATTATTTACAACATATAGAAATGACAAATTAGAAAGGTACGTCAAAAAACAGCTTGAAACATGTTTCCACTTCTCACATCTTACATTGTTTTTCCTCATCTTGGACGAGCTGTGGACAACCGGTGGATAACTTGGGATTACCGGTGTGGATGGAGAATGTTGATTTCTTGGAACGATAGGGAGTTATCGGGAGACTTCTATGTCGAGCCCTAACGCGAAAAGTTTTTGCTGGAAGTTTTCGTAACCTCTTTCAATCTGATATATGTTGTCAATTTTCGTGGTGCCATCGGCACACACACCTGCTATGACAAGGGCCATACCGGCACGTACATCCGGACTGGATACATTGGCGCCATGGAGGACGGATGGTCCGGAAACAATGGCACGATGGGGATCGCACAAGATGATGTCCGCGCCCATACGGATCAACCAATCGATAAAGTACATCCGTGACTCAAACATCTTCTCGTGGATGAGAATCATGCCACTCATTTGTGTCGCGCAAACCGTAATGATGGAAAGGAGGTCGGCAGGAAAACCAGGCCATGGCGCGTCATCGATCTTCGCCGTATGTCCGCCTACTTCCTTGCACAGCACGCGCTCCTGCTTTTTCGGAACCAAAATGGAAGATGGGCCATCAATGAGGAAATCAATGCCGATGCGCTGGAAACCCAGACGTATCATCCTCAACTGCCGGGGGTCGACGTGCTTCAGAAGCAATTCCCCGCCACTCGCCCCGGCAAGTCCGATGAATGAGCCAGCCTCCATATAATCGAACCCCAACGTGAACTCACAACCATGGAGGCGGGAAACCCCGTTGATATGGAGCACATTGCTGCCGATGCCGTCGATCATGCAACCCATGGCCACCAACATGTTGCAAAGATCTTCCACATGCGGTTCGCTCGCCGCATTGCGGATGATGGTCTTCCCCTCGGCCAATGAAGCCGCCATAATGGTGTTTTCCGTCGCAGTGACCGATGTCTCATCCAAGAAAACATCCCCGGCTACAAGCCGTTTCCCTTTCACCTGCATGGACAGCATGCCATCCTCAAGCACGGAACAATCCACACCCAAAGCGGAAAGGCCGAGGAAATGTGTGTCAAGACGTCTCAGTCCGATGACGTCCCCGCCGGGAGGAGGCAGTTTCACTTCACCTCTGGTTGCGAGGAGAGGCCCGGCAAACAAGATGGAACCGCGGACGGCATCCACCAATTCGGGATGGAGGTCACCGCATCTGGCACCGCTTTTGATGCTGTACGTATGGGCATCTTCCCGTCTTACGGCCGATCCGATGTCAGTGAGGATATGAAGCATCACTTTCACATCCTCTATATCAGGCACATTATGGAGGACAACAACATCATCAGTAAGCAGCGTTGCGGCGAGACAAGCCAAGGCGGCGTTTTTGTTGCCGCTGATGGTTACTTCACCGCATGCGGGTTTTCCGCCTTGTATGGTATAGGAACCCATGTTTCCTCCATTGACACTGTACCCTGAGTCATCATCTCCTGCAAGTTCATTGTTGCCCGATGACGCAAAAGGGACTATCATTCCGAATGTGAAACATCAAGACACACCCAGAGTATATGGTATCGGCAATCCTCTTATCGACATCATCGTTCCGGTTGAAGACCAAGATCTTGTGGATCTCGGAATCCATAAAGGGACGATGACCCTCATCGACGTGAAACGGCATGCGGAACTGCTTGCCTTCGCAAAAGCACGACATCTTTCCTATTCGTGCGGAGGTTCCTGTCCGAACACCATCATCACGCTGGCCTCGCTGGGCATCAAAGCAACGCTGGCGGGTAAAGTAGGCACCGATGAGAACGGGGACATCTACAGCAACAGACTGGATGCATTACATCTTGGGAACGAACTGGCCAGAACCGACAAGCAACCCACAGGTTCCACGGTGATCCTCGTCACCCCTGATTCCGAACGAAGCATGAACACTTTCCTCGGCGCAAACCGTCTGTACTGTAAGGATGATGTCATCGAACAAACCGTCAAAGAAGCGGATTTTTTCCATTTCACCGGCTACATGTGGGACACGACCAGCCAGCAAAACGCCATCATGCATGCACTTGAGATCGCAAAAGCCAACGACACTACCGTAACCTTTGATATCGCAGACCCATTTGCCGTTGGGCGATATCGGGAAAAATTCCTCAGCCTCATCTCTGATTATTGTGACATCGTCTTCGCCAACAGCGAGGAAGCCCGTATCCTGTTCGACAACTATGATCCATACGAATGCTGTCGTTCCATGGGCAAACTTTGCAGAACCGCCATCGTGAAAAACGGCAAGAAGGGTTCCTTCATCTGTTATGACCATCAAGTGACCCGTATCCCGGTGAAAGGTTCCGTCACGCCGGTGGACACCACCGGAGCGGGTGACACCTATGCGTCTGGCTTCATCTATGGACTTTGCACCAACCATTCCGTCGAGGAATCAGGGATGATCGCATCCGTGCTCGCAGGGGAAATCATCAGCCAATTCGGGGCCCAATTCTCACAAGAAAAAGCACGTGCGCTCAGGACAGAACTGGAAAACGGAAGCTGGAAAAACCGCTGAAAGCAAAAGTGTTTCATAGTTGCGAAAAATCATATAACCCATTATCAGAAATGTAATTTTTCTCTTGCGTTCCTTCTTTTTACCCCTTAGCATGAACACATATCAGAAAAACCATAGGAGGTTTTCATGAAAAAATCTTTGGTCCTTTTGTTGGTTTTGGCACTCTGTATCCCTGCTTTCGCGCAAGGCTCTTCAGAGGCTCCCGCGAAACCGGCAGCGACTCCGGCTCCAGCACCCGCGGCGGCCCCAGCACCCGCGGCGGCACCGGCTCCTGCAGCTCCGGCCACAACTTCCGGCGGATCTCTCAACGCCTACACCACGCTTGAAGAACCCCTTGCTGCCAAACTGTTCCAACAATTCGAAGCTGAGACAGGCATCCATGTAAACTTTGTCCGCCTTGCCGGAGGAGAATGCATTGCACGTCTCGAAGCTGAGAAAGGCAATCCCCAAGCTTCCATTTGGGTCGGTGGCGTCGGTCTGGACCACATCACGGCAAAAAGCAAGGGTTTGACCACTCCCTATGTCAGCCGTTATGCCAGCAAGACCCCTGACACCTTCAAGGATCCTGAGCACTACTACATTGGTTTGTACGTCGGACCACTGACCTTCGTCACCAATCTGGACAGAGCCAAAGAACTCGGTCTTGAAGTCCCCCATTCTTGGGCAGACCTTCTCAAGCCACAGTACAAAGGCTACATCAGAATGGCGAACCCGAACTCCAGCGGCACCGCTTACAACGTATTGACCACCATGCTTGATGTCCTCGGCACCGAAGACAAGATGATGGAATACATGAAAGCGCTGGACAAGAACATCGACCAGTACACCAAGAGCGGTTCCGCTCCAGGCAAGAGTGTCGCTACCGGTGAGATTCCCATCGCCATCGGGTATGCTCATGACCAGGTCAAACTGAAAGCCGCAGGAGCCAACATCTCCATCACAGCCCCCAGCGAAGGCACAGGGTATGAGCTGGCTTCCATGTCCATGGTCAAAGGGGGAAAAGATTCCGTCAATGCGAAAAAACTCTATGACTGGATTCTTTCCAGCCCAGTCGCCCAGAAGACATTCACTGAATGGTATGTCGTCTTGGTCGCCGACGGATCTCTGAAACACCCCGACGCTCTGTCCATCAAAGACATCAAGGTTGTTGACGAGGATATGGCATGGGACGGCGATGCAGCCAACAAGACGCGGCTGCTAGATCGCTGGAACAACGAAATCGGAAGCAAGAGGTAATCCTCCCGTTTCCTCGAAAGGATCCCTGCAGGATGACCTGCGGGGATTCATTGGATAGTTGTGTATGTTTACCAAAAAACGTATCATCCGGTTTTTCCTTGCGGTCGCCGTGTTTCTTGCGGTTGACGTATGGATGTACAGTAACCTGACCAACAGTTTCCGTTCCTATATCGACAAACGGAATTTCAATGAAGTCGAACTGTTCGCAAAGACGACCCCTGATGATCCAAACACGTTTGGCACGTGGCTCTCCGGTGTCGGGGAAGTGATCACAGGTGCAAGGGCATATTATTTCCAATTCAACGAAAAGACCGGTACGTTCGATCCTGTTTCCGGTTCGCCGTTGGTTTCCACCTTGTATCAGCAAAACTCTTCCCAAGCGGAATTCAACAAAGCGTTTGAAAGCGCCTATTATCTTGAACCGATGCGTTTTTCCCATGAGTTCATCGTCGATTATTCCTTGGATCCTGCGAATGACAACAAAACCAAGGAACAGGCCCAACTCTTCTGTGTCCCGGTGACAGACAGCACCGGATACCAAGCCGCGGGAGCCATCCTGATGGTCATCCCGACCGCTTCGGCAGTCGAATATGAGAACTTATTGAAAACGTTGTTCTCTGCTGCCTTCCTTTTGTTCACAGCAATTATGTTCATCCTGTGCTTTACCCGAGATCCCTTGACAGGTTTCCTTGTCCTGGGCTTGTTCGCCATCGTCATCGTATTCATAGCCTATCCGCTTCTCGAAGCGATACGCCTGAGTTTCATCAAGGATGGCCATTTCAGCTTTGCCACATGGAAAAAATGCCTCAGCCCGAACTACTTGGTCGCTTTGTGGGGTTCTCTGAGACTGGGTGTCCTGACGGCGACATTCAGCGTGCTGGTCGGATATCTGTTTGCATTCCTTATCGAAAGGACGAGCATCAAACAGAAAAAATTGATGGACACTCTGGCCACCATGCCTGTCATATCTCCGCCGTTTTCGCTCTCCCTGTCCATCATTCTGTTGTTCGGAAACAATGGCTTGATCAGCAAACAACTTCTCCACCTGCATTCGTCCATCTATGGCTTGAAAGGGTTGACCATCGTGGAAGTGATCGGAATGTTCCCTATCGCCTTCATGACGATCAGCGGAGTACTCCGTCAGATAGACAGTACCGTTGAGGATGCATCCCTCGACCTTTCCGCAACTCGCTGGCAAACCTTCCGTTATGTGACGCTTCCCCTCTCGGGACCAGGCATTGTCTCGGCATGGCTTCTGGTGTTCACCAACAGCCTCGCCGATTTCGCCAACCCGTTGCTCCTTTCTGGTGATTACCGTGTACTTTCCACAGAGGCGTACACCATGGTGACCGGCAGCACTTCCGATCTCGGAGGCGGTGCTGCCTTGTCGTTCCTGCTCTTGCTACCCACCCTCACAGCCTTTATGGTCCAGCGCAAATGGGTGTCGAAAAAGAATTATGTGACCGTCACGGGAAAACCTTCCACCAACCTCACCGACTTGACCAACAAGACGACACGGAATGTCCTTGCCACTGTGGCATGGATTTTCTTGGGATTCATCGTGGCCCTGTACCTGACCATCGTCGCCGGTTGTTTCGTGAAAAACTGGGGAATCGACTACAGTTTCACACTCTCCAACTGGCCTGAGGCCATCCAGAGAGGATGGACAAGCATTCGGGACACGCTGACACTTGCAGCCATCGCGACACCTATCGCAGGCATTCTCGCAATGATGAGCGCCATGTTGATCGTCAGGAAGAAATTCCCAGGCAAGCGTCTGCTCGAAGGGTTGATCATGACCCCATATGCCATTCCAGGCACCCTGATCGGTATTTCCTACATCCTGGCTTTCAACAAACCGCCCATCCTGATTGTCGGAACGGGTGCTATCATCGTCATCAACTACATCATCAGGGAACTGCCTGTCGGCGTTGAAAACGGTATCACCGCGCTTCATCAGATCGATCCTGCCATTGAGGAAAGCGCTGCGGATCTTGGTGCCGACACCACCACGGTATTCAGGACAATCGTCCTGCCTTTGGTACGTCCGGCGTTCCTTTCCAGCATGTCATATACGTTTGTCAGATCCATGACCGCTGTTTCGGCAATCATCTTCCTGATCAGCGCACGATGGAACCACCTGACCGTTTTGATTTTCAACTTCTCAGAAAATCTGCGGTTCGGTCTCGCCAGCGTGCTCTCCACCATCCTGATCGTCATCGTCCTTCTGGTCTGGGCGTTGATGCAGAAGTTGGTGAAAGACGACAAACTCACCCAAAAGGCCATCTCAGTACGGTAAAGGAAGCAGACTATGGAAAAGAAAAGCGTAGCAGTCACACTGGAGCATGTCACCAAACGGTTTCGTGATTTGAAAGGCGGCAATGAAGTCATTGCCGTCAATGATTCGAACTTCGTCATCCAGCCTGGCGAACTGGTCACCCTCCTCGGTCCTTCAGGTTGCGGGAAAACCACCACACTGAGGATGGTTGGTGGTTTTGAGCTGCCGACAGAAGGAAAGATTTTCATCGGCGACGAAGATGTCACCATGCTTCCTCCCAACAAACGGGACACCGCCACCATGTTCCAGAGTTATGGCCTGTTCCCTCACATGACGGTGTTCGACAATGTCGCATATGGCCTGAAACTCAGGAAAGTCCCCCAAACGGAGATCAAGACTCGTGTTGAGGAAATGCTTGAGATGGTGGGGCTCGGCGGCTATGGCGACAGGGCTCCCTCAAAGCTCTCCGGAGGTCAACAACAACGGGTAGCCTTGGCGCGTTCCCTCATCGTCACCCCGTCAGTTCTTCTGCTTGACGAACCGCTTTCCAATCTGGACGCCTTGCTCCGTGAGCAAATGCGTGTGGAAATCCGCAGGATACAGAAGAAACTGGGGATCACCGCCATTTATGTCACCCATGACCGGATCGAAGCCATGAGCCTTTCCGACCGTGTGGTCGTGATGAAATCAGGTGTGATCCGGCAGATCGGCACACCAACAGATATCTATGAGAAACCCAAAAACAGGTTTATTGCGGGTTTTGTCGGAAAAGTCACGTTCTTCCCTGTCCATGTGCTGGAACATTCAGGAGAAGCATGGTGTGTGCAGCTGGGAGGGAAGAAAACGACTGTCAGCAGCGCCGGAGAGAATGTCAATATGGGAGATGAGGCGGTGCTCATGGCACGTCCCGAATCACTGAGGCTTACCGATGCCCATACCGGCAATATCGAAGCGACGGTAAAGATGAACGTCTATCTCGGCAATACGCTTGAATGCTATCTCCATACTGATTTCGGAGAGGTGCTTGTACAAGTCGACGATCCTCATTCCAAGAAAACCTATCAGGAAGGCGAAGCCTGTTCGATAGATTTCAGTCCTGACCGCGTCAGGCTTCTCAATGCGAATCCAGAATGACAAAGACGGCGGAATCCGGTAACGATTCCGCCTCAAACCATTTCTTCGGGATGAAACACCTTGTCAAACGCTTCCGGCGTGAGGAAACCCAAACTCACGCACGCCTCCTTCAGGCTGACCTGATTCCGATAGGCATATTGTGCCGTCTTCGCCGCTTTCTCGTACCCGATGTACGGATTGAGTGCGGTCACCAACATCAGCGAGCCATACAGGTTCTGATGCATCTTGTCTTTGTTTGCGGTTATGCCGCTGACGCAATGCTTGTCAAAGGAAACCATCACCTCTGAAAGCAACCTCACCGATTGGAGGAAATCATAAGCGAGTACCGGCATGAACACATTCAACTCAAAGTTCCCTTGGCTTGCCGCCATCCCGACGGCGACGTCATTGCCCATCACTTGCACGGCAACCATGGTTACGGCCTCACACTGGGTCGGATTGACCTTTCCCGGCATGATGGAGGAACCCGGTTCATTCTCCGGAATATGAAGCTCCCCCAAACCATTTCTCGGACCGCTGGCCAACCACCGCACGTCATTGGCGATCTTCATCAAGTCACCTGCGAGAGCCTTGAGCGCGCCATGGGCGAAAACCATCTCATCCTTACTGGAAAGCGCATGATACTTATTAGGTGCCGTGATGAAGGTTTCCCCCGTAAGTTCTGACACTTTTTGAGATACCAGGACATCAAAACCTTTGGGAGCGTTAAGCCCAGTACCCACGGCGGTTCCGCCGAGAGCCAGTTGCCTCAACGGTTCCAATGACAATAAAATCAATTCCCTGTCCTTCTCCAAGGAGGCACGCCAACCGCTGATCTCCTGACTAAACGAAATGGGGATGGCATCCTGCAGATGTGTCCTCCCGCTTTTCACGATGCCTTGATTCTCCTCTTCCAAGCGTCGCATCGTACTCACCAATCCATCGAGTGCGGGAATCAGTTTTTTGGTAATCTCCAAGACGGAACTGATGTGCATCGCCGTGGGGAACGTATCATTGGATGACTGGCTCATATTCGCATCATCGTTCGGATGGATCACCTTTTCACCGAGAATTTCATTGCCCCGATTGGCGATGACTTCATTGACATTCATGTTGGATTGGGTACCGCTGCCTGTCTGCCAAACCACCAGCGGAAAATGATCGTCCAATTTTCCGCTGAGGATTTCCCCGCAACTTTGGGAAATGGCCATCAACTTCGCTTCGGTCATTTTCTCCGGCTTGATGGCATGGTTGGCCTGTGCAGCGGCCTTTTTCAGAATTGCAAAGGCACGGATGATCTCCAGGGGCATGACTTCCCTCCCCACTCCAATCTGGAAATTCTCATGGCTTCTCTCTGTCTGAGCCCCCCAATACTTGTCTTTGGGTACCTTTACTTCCCCCATAGAATCATGTTCCACACGATATTCCATGCCATCCTCCTTCAGTGACTGTACCATCGCTTCCCGTTCTTGTCATTGCTCTCGGTTCTATTCTTGCATATACTTTCCTTATGCAGAAAAACTCCATCACCATGATCTACGGCGACAATCCGTACGACATGACCAAAAGACTTCTCCAGACTATCGACCTTGAGCACATAATCACCGATACGTCGGAGAAAATCATCCTGAAACCAAATCTCGTAGTACCAGACACATCGGACGGAGGAGCGACAACCCATCCCGAAATCGTAGTCGCCATTATCGAATACCTGCAAGCACATGGTTTTCACAACCTATTGATCGCCGAAGGCGCCTGGGTGGGCGCCAGCACGGAAGATGGTTTCGAAAACAATGGGTACGATGAGATCAGCGCAAAATACCGTGTACCTTTGCTTGACATGAAACATGACGCCTATCAGATCGTACAAAGTGAAGGCATCACCATGGACATCAGCCGTACCGTGATGGCTCCAAGCTTCCTCATCAGCCTCCCTGTCCTCAAAGGGCACTGCCAGACACGAATGACCTGTGCATTGAAAAACATGAAAGGTTGTCTCTCCGATCGTAGCAAACGGATGTTCCATTCGATGGGCTTGATGCGTCCCATCGCAGCACTCAATGCGGCACGGCATGCCGATTTGGTCATTGTCGACAGTCTCTGCGGCGATCTTGATTTCGAGGAAGGCGGGAACCCTGTGAAAACAGGACGCATGTTCGTTGCCTGTGACAGTGTTTTGTGTGATGCGTTCGGCGCATCCCTGATGGGTTTCTCCATTGGTGAGATACCCTACATCAAACTGGCTGAATCCTATGGCGTAGGATCTGCGGATCTTTCCAAACTGGAACTGGTGGAATTGAACCATCCTGACAAACAAATACTGGCACGCCCGTCTGGAGCTGTCGCGCCTCTGGCCAAACATACCTGTCCGAAGGATGCCTGTTCCGCTTGCTACGGCAATCTGATCCATGCCCTGAAACGCCTTGATGAAGATGGCTGTACTTTGCCCCAGATGGTCTGCATCGGACAAGGCTATAGAGGTACTTCCGATCCCCAAAAAATCGGTGTAGGGTCTTGTACGCGCGGTTTGGGCAAATCCCTGCCAGGTTGTCCTCCAACCGCAAAGGCAATGGTTGATTTCCTTAAATGAACGATCAAGCAAATAAAGCCGAAGCCTTTTCCACTGCGGTGTTTCTCACTCTTTCCGGTGGCTTCCAAGATGCATACACCTATCTGACACGCGACAAGGTGTTTGCCAATGGACAAACAGGAAACATTGTGCTTCTTGCCAAGAACCTTGCCGAAAGCGAATGGTCTGTCGCATTGGGCTACGCCATACCAGTGTTTTCCTTCATCATCGGCATCTATGTCGCGGAAGTACTGAAAACACACTTCAGCACCCTCAAACGCTTCCATTGGAGCCAATTGGTGCTGATGATCGAGATATCCATCCTGTTCGCAGTGGGCTTCATCAGCCATGGACTCAACCCGCTGGCGAACGCCTTGGTCTCTTTTGTCTGTGCGCTCCAGGTAGAGACGTTCCGGAAAGTGAAAGGAATTTCCTATGCGACGACCATGTGCATCGGGAACCTCCGGAGCGGGACCGAACTCCTGCATGCCTATCATCACACCAAAGACAAGGAAACCCGCGCAAAAGCATTCCAGTATTTTGAAGTGATCATGCTGTTCGCTTTGGGCGCAGCCTTCGGCGGTCTTGTCTCTGAACGGTATGACATCAAGGCGATCTGGGTTTCCTGCGGTCTGTTGGCCATCAGCTTTTTGATGCTGTTCACAAAAGGAAAAACCGAAACAACCTCACCATAAAAAACCGAGTCATCTCCAGAAGATGACCCGGCTTTTGAAATACCGATAGCCTATTTCCGCTTCAGATACTTCACAGAATCAAGCGCAACAGCCGCTATTATGATGAAACCTTTGAATACGAACTGCAGGTTGGTATCAATCCCCAGGAACGTCAAACAATAGGTCAAACCGGTGAAGATAATGACTCCGATGACTGCCCCGCCGATTTTTCCGATACCACCATTGAACGAGATGCCGCCGACGACGCATGCCGCGATCGCATCAAGCTCGAACCCTTGTCCTGTACCGGCGCTTGCATTTGCCCTGAAGGCTTCCAAAAACGCTCCGCAACCATAAAAAATACCGGCCATGACAAATACACCCATTGTCACCTTGAAAACGCTGATGCCGCTCACTGCGGCAGCTTCGCCATTTCCGCCGACAGCGTACATATTCTTGCCGAATGTCGTCTTGTTCCAGATGAACCATGCCACGATACACGCCACAATTGCCGGGATGATCAACTTCGGGAAAGTGATCAAAGCGCCATTACGCATTTGTCCGATGATCCATCTTCCGCCGATCGCATCCTTTATGGACGAATCAATCGAACCGACAGGAGTCCCGCTAGTCCCAAAGAACAGAAGTCCATAAATGATCAACTGTGTGGCGAGTGTCGAAATGAAAGGATGAATCTTCAACCTTGCCGTGAAGAAACCCGCGAAGGCGCTGAACGCAACGCACAGCAGAATGGAGAAGAACAACGACAGAAAAACACGGGCACCCATCGGCATGCTGGTGAAATTCCACGGTCCTTTGTTGAAGAATGTAACAATGTTCGTTCCCGGATGGAGAATGAGACCGGTGACGACCGAACCCATGGCCACCATTCTTCCGACGCTCAGGTCAGTTCCGGCAAGCAAAATCAGGCCGGCCACACCGAGTGCATAGAACATTCTGGTGGAGGATTGTTCAAGAATGGTCAGGATGTTCGGCAACGTTAACAGATTGCCGTTGCCTTGCATCGGCGCAATGATGATACAAACGATGAAGAATACAAGAATAGCCAGGTACAACCCGTTGTCCAACAGGAATTTCTGCATCTTGAAGTTTTGCGCGTATGCTTTCCTCTTCAACATGCGGTCTTCAAAATAATTGGTTCGGCCATTTCGAAGCGCACGGTTCTTCTGGACACGATCCACAGATGCCTGATATTTGTTCGCCCTTGCCCTGTCGATGTTCGAGCCAGCCCTGCTCTTCGCATCATACACGGCAGACTGCATTTCATATTTCGCTGTGGCCAGTTCTTCTTTCTTTTCCCGTTTGGATTCCGTATCTGTCTTGCTCGAAAATTCATTCTGTATTTTTGCTATCCGAGCCTCACCCTGAGCCTTTATTTTCCCGACTTGTTCTTCCAACGCCTGTTTGATCTGCGCAATGTTCTTGTCTTCTTCGGCATTGACCATCTCTTCATAGGCCTTGCCGACAACATTCACATATGCGACAGACTCTTTGGTCAAACGGGCTATTTCGCTGCTGTTTTCAGCGGCGATTTTCTTTGCTTGGGCAATCTCCACCCTGCTTTGGGCTATGATTTTTTCCTTGGTGGCCTTATCGAGCATTTTGTTCCGACGTGTGGATGAAATCTGCTCCCTCAAGTCGGTGATTTTGTTCACGCCATTTGCCCTCAAAGAGCCGAGTTGCTTCAGATATCCGGCGATTTTCTCATTTTCATCGACCGATTTGACTCTTTCTTCTTCCTTGATTTTTTCGTTATTCGCCATACTTCACCTCATTACAGATATTTGGCAGAGAGCCGAAGCAACTCTTCCTGATTCGTTTCCTTGGTATTCACGATGCCCGCCAGTTTATGGTTGGACATGACTGCAATCCTGTTGGTAATGCCAAGAATCTCGGGCATTTCGCTGGAAACCACAATAATGGTCTTTCCTTCTTTGGCCATGGAGATGATGAGCTGATAAATCTCATACTTGGCACCAACATCGATGCCTCTTGTCGGCTCATCCATCAAGAAGATTTCAGGTTCCCTTTCCAGCCATTTGCCGATGATGACCTTCTGCTGGTTTCCGCCGGAAAGCGCGGTGATCAACTCTTCGCATGAAACACATCTGGTGTTCATCTTCTCGATCTCACGGTTCGCCGCATCATTCATTTTTTTGTTTGAAAGGATGTTGAAACTCTTGTAATGCTCCAGATTGGTGATTGTTGTGTTGAACTCAATGGTTCCTTTTCCGAACATACCGTTCAGTTTCCGTTCCTCAGTGATCAACGCAAAATTATAATCCATCGCTTCCTTGCTATTGAAGAAATGCAGCTTTTTGCCATTCAAGATGATTTCCCCCGACGCGACGGTCCTGATGCCGAACAGCGATTCGAGCAGTTCGCTCCGTCCAGCCCCCACCAAGCCATACAGTCCGAAAATCTCACCTTTGTTGACGGTGAAAGAAATCTTTTCGAGAATCGGATCATATTTGGTGGTGAGATTCCTTACTTCGAAGTATGGTTTGCCGGGTTTGTTGTCCACATCTGGGAAACGTTTGTCCAAAGACCTGCCGACCATTGCTTTGATCAACTCGTTCATGTTGGTGTCTTTGACCGCTTTCTTCATGATCATTTTGCCATCACGAAGAACCGCAACATCATCGCAAATCTGAAACACCTCGTCCATCTTATGGGAAATATACACAAAGGAAACACCCTTCTGCCGTAGGTTGCCGACGATGGAGAACAGCTTTTTCACTTCCCGTTCAGTGAGAGAGGAAGTGGGTTCATCCAGAACGATTAATTTGGCATTGTAGGAAACCGCTTTTGCGATTTCAACCATCTGCCTTTGGGAAACGGACATCGTCCGCATGATCGTCTGGGGATTGACATTCATATTCAGGGAAGAAAACAGATTATTCGCGGTTTTCAGCATTTTGGCTTCATCCACGATGCCATAGTTGGTGGGGTACCTTCCCAGAAACAGGTTGTCGACAACTGTCCGATCCAAGCACTGGTTCAATTCCTGATGTACCATGGCCACACCATTTTCCAAAGCTTCTTTCGGGTTTTTGAAATCCACCGGCTTGCCATCGAGGATGATTTGCCCTTCATCCTTTGCATAAATGCCGAACAAACATTTCATCATTGTGGATTTCCCTGCACCATTCTCACCCATAAGACCGCAAACGGTTCCTTTGGAAACGGTAAGATTGATGCCATCAAGCACTTTGTTTTTCGCGAATGCTTTCGACAGGTTCCTTATCTCAAGCACTATGTCGTCCATATGAACCCCTTTTCAAATTGCCACACACATTCAATATAGAAGAAAGCATGCGGGTCATCCCCGCATGCCTTCTCCATAAAACTGTACATTAGTACTTCAACTTGTCCGTATAATCCTTTCCAGAGTTCGTCTTCACCATGTTGATGGCATATGCATCGAAGCTGTTCAGGTTAGTGAACTTGTCAAGGCAACTAGACTCGTTCTGTCCATCGCCCTGTACCACGTTCAGATCGATGTTCAGGAGAGGAGCATAGTAGCGGAGAGCCGGCAGATACGAAGATGACAGGAAGTTATCACCAGAGTTGTAGATGGTGAGCAGGACTTTCTTCTTCGCAGCGTTGTTCTGCTTGATGCCCTGATCACGGGATCCAGCCTTGTAATCCTTCCAATTAGCCTTGTTGACGCCACTGTTATGGGCAAGCAATGCCTTTGTATCGGCTCTGTATTCCATCTCAGCGGAAATCTTGTTGCCATACTTGTCAGGTTCGGAGATTCCTTTCTTGTACACATCGGCGCCAGTCAGTCCATCCAACAAGTTGCGGAGAACCTGCAGTGTGGCGGTAGCCTGTGCATCAACGTTCTGAGAAACGGTTCCGGTGAGTTTTCCGGCTCCGATGGCTTCGATCGCATCCGCGTTCGCATCATATCCGAAGATAGGAACACCGGCAGGATAGTTGGAAGCCTGCAAGCAACCCATGGCCATACCATCGTTGTTGGAGACGACAATATCAATCTTGTCACCAAACTTGGTCGCCCAACCGCTCATCGCATCAGTCGCAGCGTTGGCGTTCCAGGTGGAACCATCAGTACCAGTCATTGCCTTGCCTTCCAGCTCGACAACTTTGTAGGTCTTGCCACTGATCTTCACAGAACCTTCCTTGGCTTTTCCAGGATCGGTGGTACCATCCCATGTCCCAAGGGCTTTGCGGATGCCTTCGGTTCTTGCCTTGGAGTCGTTATGTCCGACGTCTCCGATGCAAAGCACGTATCCGATGGTCCCATCACCATTGCGATCGGTGGTAGCGGGAGCTGTCGCAAGATAATCAAGAATCAACTGACCCTGAACGGCACCACCACCAGCAGCATCGAAGCCAACATAATATGTTTTGTCATTCCAGTTCATGCTATTCATATCAATAGCACCAGTGGTCGGATCAGATGGCTGTCTGTTAAAGAATACAAACGGCTTATCTTTGTTCAAGGTTACCTTGGCTGCGGTTGTTGTAGTTTCGGCTCCGCCCTGTGCGAAGACCAAACCGCAAGCCATCACGGCCAGTAAAAGCGCAATTCCAATTTTTTTCATATTTCCTCCTAGGGATAAAACCCTATGTTTTATATTACATCACTTAAATACCATTTACGCAAATGAATTGTTTATGCAAAAACAGTACATTCATGCAAATCATTTGAATAAAAACCATTATGAACAAATTTTAGCATGGTAATATTGTATTATTGATGTCTGTTTTATGAAGAAACCCATCATCCATTTATTTGCTTGTATGCAAGTTTCAAAAAAAAGGACATTTTTCTCAGCCAACACCCACACTAAAGGTTTGTTCCCGCCAAAATCTTTTTTCATAGTTTTCTTCCAATAAAAAAGTCAATTGTTTTGCTTGACAGGTACAGATTTACATGCTTTACTTTCTTAGTGTAAATAATAAAAAGGAGTTCTGATATATGAAATCATTCATCGCTATCATTTGTATGTCGATGTTGCTTACATCTACACTCGTGTTCGCGAACGGATCGCAAGAAGCGACCCCCGCTAGTACAAAACAAAGTCAGGCTAGCGAACCCAATTTTTTTGACACCACCGTCAAAATCATTATTCCTTATGGTGCTGGCGGAACACATGACGTTGTTTCGAGAAAGTTTGCGGAAGTCGGTTCAAAATATACGAAAGCGCCGATCATTTGCGAGAACGTAACTGGTGGTGATGGCATTGTCGCCGGAATCCAGTTCACCCAGAAAGCAGCAAACGTCAAAGAAATCATGACCACGTCATATGGTTTGTGGTACCAAAAAATCGTCAAGGGTGACGCCATCAAGCTCGATTTGAGCAAGATACACCCGATTGGAACTTTTGATGACCGCAGTTATTTGCTGTACGTCCGTGCGGATTCTCCCTACAAAACCTTGAATGACCTTATCGCCGAATCGAAGAAACGCGAAATTCTTCTTTCCGCTGGTGCGATCGGAGCAGATGCCCACCTTTGCTGTGGTGGTTTGATCCATGCTGCCGGTGGACAGTGCCGTCTCGTAGCCTATGAAGGTGGAGCCGAACAGATCAACGCATTACTTAATGGCGAAGTCGACTGCTTTGTCGGCACCTCCCAAGTCGGAAAACAGTTCCTTGAACTGAAAAAAGTCAGAGCGCTTGTCGCTTTCAAAGACTTTGACTTCACCGGCTTCAAAGATTCCATGGGCTTGGTTGTCCCGAATGTGAAGGATCTTGGGTATCCGCAATGCGCCATCACCGGTGGTGGCTTCCTCAGTGTTGTCGGTGGTGCAAGTGAAAAAACTGCGAAAGACGTCGAAGATCTGATGAAAAAGGTTTGGGCTGATCCTGACTTTAGGAATTTCACTTTGGAGCAAGGCTTGAATATCTATGAATGCTACGGTGCGGACCTTGCCAAACATATCAAAGAAGCGGAAGCGAATGCTAAACTTGCCGCTCAGGGTCTTGGATTGATCAAATAGTTACTATATACGGAATGGGGGGCTTCAAGAAATGATTTCTGGAGCCCCTCTTCTTTACGGTGATATAGGGAAGAATCATGAAAGTAAAAACTAATCTTGCCAGCGGCATTTTCTTTACAGTTTTCGGAGGAATATTACTCGCCTGTCTTGATGACCAAGTCATTCTAATCGGGAACACGAGATTCATAGAAAGCGTCAAAGTAATGCCGTTTTTAGTGGAAATGATAATGATCATTTGCGGATGCATCCTTATTGTCCAGAGTCTTGTCTTTAAGAAAGAGGAAATCGTGGAAATCAAATGGAACGACCAAAAGGAAGCACTTTCCATCTTGGGTATCCTTGCCATCTATGCCATTCTCGTGTATTTCATCGGATTCTTGATCGGATCTGTAGGTTTCGCCCTATTGATGGCTCTTTATTTTAAAAACAAGAACATCCTTTCCATTGTCCTACTGTGTTTGTTGGGTATTGGGATTTACTTCCTCTTCACGAATATATTCCATATCAGTCTGCCCGGAATCGGCGGAGCGAGGTGACCAATATGATAGGAGAAATTTGCGCGAATCTTTTAACCATTCCAAACTTGGTGCTCTCCTTGGCTGCTTGTTTCCTTGGAATTGTCATCGGCGCGATTCCCGGACTGACAGTGACATTGGGAATCATCTTGTTGTTGCCATTGACTTATGGAATGACAAAAACAACTGCGATTCTCACATTATTAAGCGTATATGTAGGCGGTTGTTACGGCGGTTCAATCAGTGCAATCCTAATCAACATTCCCGGCACCAACTCAGCACTAGCCACAACACTTGACGGACATCCCATGGCAAAAAAAGGAATGGCCTACAAAGCCCTCAGCACTTCCCTCTTCGCCTCCAGTCTTGGTGGTTTCCTCGGTGCGCTTATCTTGTTGTTCGCTGCCAAACCGATTGCACAACTTGCTTCTTATTGCCGTTCACCTGAGTATTTTTCCCTTGCACTGTTCGGTATGACCGTCATTGCCGGTGTCTCTGGAAAAAACATCGTTAAAGGTTTGATTTCCACTGCCGTGGGTATCTTTATTTCTTGTATAGGGATGGAAAGTCTATCCGGCACTTTCCGGTATACATTCGACACCAATTTCCTGATGGGTGGCATAAACATGGTCCCTGCACTGATAGGGCTTATCGCTCTCACACAGGTGGTTCTCTCTTCCGTCGAGGAAAAACAAAAACATTACTTGGTGACAGATGATACAATGACGGCTAAAAACCTTGACGATCCTCCAATTAACAGGAAAGAGATGTTGTCTGTCCTACCCACTATCATCAAATCGGTTTTAATCGGTACGGTTATCGGAGCAATGCCGGGAGCCGGTGGTGAAGTCGCTACCTTCCTCAGCTACAATGAAGCGAAACGTACAAGCAAACACCCTGAACTTTTTGGTACAGGATGCATCGAAGGGATAGCTGCCCCGGAATCTTCCAACAATACCGTGGTCGGCACGGCAATGATTCCGCTTCTCACGTTGGGTATTCCAGGCGATGGAGTGACCGCCATACTTCTTGGAGCCCTCACCTTGCATGGTATGGAGCCGGGTCCCCAATTGTTTACCAAACAAGCGGTGGCTACGTACTCAATCATTGTTGGTTTGATCATCTGTAATATTTTCCTATATATCGAAGGTAGAATATTCACCAAACAAATTTCCAAAATCATTAAAATCCCGTTCTCAATTTTGGGAACCGCCATCACCATGTTCTGCTTCAGTGGCGCATTTTCAAGCGGGGGCAACATTTCCCAAATGATGGTTATAGTCCCTCTTGCTTTGTTTGGTTACTATCTCAACCAATTTGGGTATTCTGTAATCCCCATGATGCTCGGTTTGATTCTTGGGCCGATTGTTGAAAAGAATTTCACAAGAAGCATGATCGCTTATCACGATGATGTTTTCGTATTTTTCAAACAACCTGTTAGTTGCGCCATTCTGATCCTTGCTGTAGTTTCGACTGCACTTATCATGAGAATGAACAATTCCATGGAGACAAAAGCAGCTTCCCAAGTAGCTGAAGCCGAAGCGAAAGCCATATCAGAACAAAACACAAAACGGTAGGGTCCTGTTACGTGTTTACTGTATTTATTGCAAATAAATATAAAATTTTAATGGAGGCTTTCATGAACATGTTGAAAAAAGGTATCATCGTCACTTTATTACTATTGGCCGGGTTCACTTGCATATGGGCACAGGGTGCCAATGAAACAGCGGCTCCTGCCGTGCAAAAGGAAATAACCCTTCGCTGGGCAAGCATTTGGGTCGGCAATGACAGCAAGGCCCCCGCGGTCGAAGAAATCATCAAGAATTTCAATGCGGAAAACGCAGGAAAAATCCAAGTCATCGTGGAACCGCAACCGGACTACAACGCATACGAACAGAAAGTCAGGACCAGTCTTGCGGCGGGAACGGCGCCTGCTGACATCTTCACCATCAAGCTGAACCCCACCACCAGCCAATTCTATCAATCGGATTTGTTGCTGGATTTCAACAAGATGATGGATGACAGTTGGAAAGCGACCTTCGACGCCGGTTCTCTTGCACAGAGTCTGCGCAACGGCATGCTGAAATCCCTTCCGATGGAAACCGCCATCCTGCCGATTTGGTTTAATATGGATGCGTTCAAATCCGTCGGTGTCACCGAAGTTCCCAAGACTTGGGATGCGTTGTATGCAGCCTTTGACAAACTGAAGAAAGCGGGTATCGCGCCGACTTCACAAATGACCGGCGACACCAATGCATGGACCAGCATGATTTGGTTCTCCCATTTCGCAGTCCTGTACGGCGGAACCGATGTATGGTCAAAACCTTTTACGGATACCGCCTTCGTCAAAGCCGCGGAAAAAACCGCTGATTTGATCAAAAACTACAGCACAAACGATGCCATTGGCCTCGGTGCCGGTGGCAGTGGCGGCCATTTCCTCGCCGGAAGGACCGCGGTATTCTCCAATGGCCCGTGGTACGCCGGACGTGCCGACCTGGCAAAGACCCCATTCTTCAATTCCATTAAAATCGCAGCGCTTCCCGACGAAGATTTCGTCATCAGCAGACTGCAGGCAAACATCTGCGCAGCCTCTTCCAAGGACAAGGCGAAACAGGATGCGGAAATCACCTTCCTGAAGTACCTGACCAAAGCCGAAAATATCGAAAAGATCGCCAAGACGAGCGGTTCGTTCTTTGCCGTCAAGACCAACTACGTTCCTGAAGCCAATCTGCCGAAGCAATTCGCTGAATTGGTAAAGAACGCCAAAACAACGGCTTATGACTTGGAAGCAGCTCTCGGAGCCGAAGTCACGTTGGAATTCACCCAGCAACTTTCCGCTCTTGCCTCCGGTGATATCGACGCCAAACAATTCTGCGCGTTGGTTGACAAAAAGATCAAACGGTAATCGCACCACGCTCATGCGGCTTGCCCCTTCGGACAGGCCGCATGTTTTTTCCTTTTCCAAGGAGTTTTCATCATGCAAAGCAGAATATCACGTTCGACCATCGCAGGCAGAATCCTCTTTCTTACACCGGCTTTGATTCTGTTCTCATTGTTCTTCGCATATCCATTCTTCTTCACGCTGTTCACCAGCCTGACGGATTGGAACGGAATCGGCGCCATGAAATTCAGCGGATTCTCCAATTATCGCGAACTCCTGACTGACCCTACCTTCCGCAAAGCCATTTCCCATAACATCATCTGGGCCCTTTGCCAAGGATTCATCCAAGTACCGTTAGCCTGTCTGGTAGCGATGATTCTCGTCAGGCAACCTAAAGGCTGGAAATTCCTCAGAACAGCATATTATCTGCCAAACGTCATCTCCACTGTGGCTTTGTCCATGGTCTGGGTCGCGATTTACAACACCAACGGCCCTCTGAACATTATCCTCGCCCACTTTGGGAAACAACCTACAAACTGGCTCGGGAACACCCACACCGCTCTTGGAGCAGTCATTTTCCAGACAGTCATTTACATCGGATATTTCATGATCATCCTGCTAGCCACAGCGATGAACATTCCCAAAAGCTTTTACGAAGCCGCACAAATGGATGGAGCCTCAACCTTCCAGCAGGAAATCCACATTACCCTGCCCATGCTCCGGGGCACCTTGGTGACCACCATGACGCTCGCCATGGCCTACGGCATAAGGCACTTCGAATCAACCTTCATCATGACCGGAGGTGGTCCGGCATACGCCACCACCACGATGGGCATCGACCTGTATCTTAAAATGGATGCCCTCCGCTACAGTGAAGCCAGCACCGCAGGTGTCTTTCTGATCATCCTCGGCACACTCGTCATCACCCTCCTCAGAAAGGCGTTCGGCAAGAGCGACCCGATGAGTGAGATGGCACAGTAAGGAACAGAGTATGCATACTAAAACGTCCCCCGCATATATCATCGCAAACACAGTAAAATGGCTTCTGTTGCTGTTTCTTCTGTTTGTTGCGCTTGTTCCCATCATATGGCTGGTCATCAGCTCGTTCAAAACCAATCTGGAGATACAGACATCCCCGTTCTCATTTCCTGCTTCTCCCCAATGGTCAAATTACAAGAACGCGCTGCACATGGCCTCCCTTCCGCGTCTGTTCATCAACTCGGTGGTAATCGCAATCGTATCGGTTGCCCTGAACGTCATGGTCACCAGCTTCGCTTCCTTCGTCCTCTCCCGGGAACAATTCAAGGGACGTGAGGTACTGTTCACCGTCCTGACGGCAGGCGTGCTCATCCCGGTCATTTCCTTCATGGTGCCGTACTTTTCCATGATGACCAAGATGCACCTGTACAACAAACTCATCGCCTTGGTTTTGGTCTATTCCTCTGTCAACATCCCTGTTTCGATGTTCCTTGTAACCGGTTATATGAAAAGCATCCCCAAGGAACTGGAAGAAGCGGCCATCATCGATGGATGTTCATTCTCACAACGCTATTTCAAGATGATCATGCCGCTGTCGAAAAGCGGCTTGGTCACCGCAGGAACATTCTGTTTCATCTATTGCTGGAACGAATTCAATATGGCCATGCTCTTGACCAGTTCCATCGAAAGCAGAACCATCCAGCTGGGCATCAAGTTTTTCACCAGCCAGTTCATCACCGACTATGCAAGCATGTACGCAGCCATCGTGCTCACCATCATTCCGTCGGTGATCGGCTATGTTTTCCTCCACAACCAGTTGATCGGAGGACTTACCGCAGGAGCGGTGAAGGGGTAATCCATGTTTTCCATTCGTGAAGGCCGTGAAGGGGTTTCCTTGTATTGCAACGACGTTGAGTTGTTCCATGAAGGTGACGGACAGATCATGTTCCACATGTACACCGGCATAGAGCACATCTCAATGCTGCACGGCAATTTCCATATCACCGAAGATACAGGAAAAGAGAAGGCCTTCCACTACGCCGGCCAAGAAATTCGTGATGGCAATGTGGTACTAACGTTCAAAAGCGGCACGGAGACAGTCACGTGGACCATTTCTGAAGAAGAAGGAAACATGTCCATCCGGTTCGCTACGAAAAACTGTACGGGAAACCGTTTTGTACTTCACGTCACCGCCCAGAAAGACGAACACGTATGGGGCTGCGGTGAACAATTCTCCTATTTCGACCTCAGGAACCGGCATTTCCCGCTCTTCACCCAGGAACAGGGTGTGGGTCGCAACAAAGAAACGGCTATTACCCAAATGGCGGACAAGAACGACCAAGCCGGCGGGGATTACTACACTACGTTTTATCCCGAACCGACCTATGTATCATCACGGGCTTATTTCCTCCACGCCTCCTCTTTCGCCTATGCGGATTTTGATTTCACCAGACCAGATGAACATCGATTATGTTTCTGGGAAACACCATCTCAGATAACCATTGGGGTGGGACAAAGCATCCTCCAGACTGTACAGAAACTCTCATCTCTCCTTGGCCGGCAGGCAACCCTCCCCGATTGGGTCTATGACGGTCTGATGTTGGGTTGCCAAGGCGGCAGGGAAATGGTCGATGGATACATCAGGAAAGCAAAAGCCCAAGGGGTCGATGTGTGTGCCGTATGGATCCAAGACTGGGAGGGAGTGAAATACACTTCGTTCGGCAAACGGCTTCATTGGGACTGGAACTGTGACAAGCAGTTGTACCCTGGTCTGGAAGAATGGTCTGCCACATTGGGAAAAGAAGGCATCAAGGTATTGGGATACATCAACCCGTATGTGCTGAAAGACGGGCCACTCTGCATTGAAGCGTTGCAGAAGGGTTACCTCGCCACAAACGAAGCGGGACAACCATTCTATGTTGACTTCGGTGAATTTGAAGCAGGCATCGTTGATTTCACCAAGGAAGACGCATGTCTGTGGTACCAGAGGGTCATCCAACAAAATCTCATCGGGCACGGTCTGTCCGGATGGATGGCGGATTTTGGCGAATATCTTCCTTTGGAAGCGAAACTTGCCGATGGAAAAGCGGAAATTCTCCATAACAAATGGCCAGGACTTTGGGCAAAAATCAACCATGATGCGGTAAAGGCATCAGGAAGAAATGACCTGTTTTTCTTCATGAGAGCAGGAAACGCAATGAATCAACAGTACTGCCAAATGATGTGGGCCGGTGACCAAAATGTAGATTGGAGCAAAGATGATGGTCTACCATCGGTAATCACTGCTGCTCTTTCACTTGCTATGTGTGGTTCAGGCCTTCATCACAGCGATATTGGTGGATACACCACCTTGTATGGGCTTCATCGCAGCAAAGAACTGCTGCTCCGCTGGGCGGCGTTCTGCACCTTCACTCCGGTGATGCGCAGCCATGAAGGAAACCGTCCAGGGGATAATCATCAAATCTGCAGTGATGATGATACACTCAGGCAAATCGCCTTTTGGACGAAATTGCATGTAGCCCTCAAACCCTATCTGAAGCATTGCGTGGAAACCAACAGTTCGGAAGGCATCTCAGTGATGCGCCCGCTCATATTCCATTACCCTGAAGAAGCATATATGGATGTCCATGACGAGTATTTGCTCGGTAGGGACCTGCTGGTCGCCCCGGTGATGGTAGAAGGCGCGACGGGAAGGACAGTGATTATCCCCAACGACCAATGGATCGGATTGTTCGACGGCAGACCTTACCGTGAAGGAGTAGTCCGGGTTGACTGTCCGCTCTCCTCCATTCCTGTCTTCTATCGCTCAGAAAGCCCGTTCGCGCAACTGTTCCGGCAATTTCAGGACAAGTAGTTGTTCACCACGAGATCTACAGCGCCTTTTTCCGTAAAGAGCATCTGGTAATACGTGGCAAACACATTCGGCTTCTTGATGAACAGGGAATGTTCGTCTTTCTGCAAGACCGAGATGGTTTCAGCCAAGTATTCGGAAACCTTTGCAGAGGAACAGACCAACAGATAGGAAGCAGGAGCAAAAAACGAACTGATGCATTTCATGGCGAAATACAAGTAATTCGCAGCTTCATCCAAAGCCTCTGTCGTCTCTTTGTCTTTGCGGGAGAGCTTGTCGTCAAGATCACTGAACAATTCATGGGAGGATCCCTGCTTGTCCAAGCTCATGATGTATGCCTGCAGGCAACCATGTCCCGAACACGCGCAAAGCGGCCCATCGAAGTTGATGGGTATATGTCCCGTTTCCAGAGTCATCCCCTGGGTTGTTTTGTAAATTCCCTTCTCGGTGACCAATGCTCCGTTGACGCCTCTGCGAAGCAAGAAGGTGAACATGCTGTTCCCATGGTTGAAACCCCCATAATGGTATTCTCCATACGCCAAAGCGGAACAGTTGTTCTGCAACAAGACAGGAATGGCAAGCTTTTCCTCAAGGATTTCCGCAAGATGATAATCCTTCATCCCGTTGATCCTCGGGTAAAACACCACAATGCGGTTACGTACATCCACTTGGCCCGGAGCGGCGACTCCGATACCGATGACTTTTTCCTTGCTGATGTTCTGCTCCTGGATGATTTGTTTGATCTGACCTGCTATCAGATTGACGATTTCGTTTGCGTTGATGCCTTCATCAAGGCTGGTGGTGTTCTGCACAACCCGCTCTCCGAGAAAATCAAACAACCCGATGGAAAGGCAACCTGTCCAGAATTCCACCGCAAAGATGTACCGTGAGGTGGGATTCACCATATAACTCACCGGTTTCCGGCCTTTTTTCACCTCAGTCGAAGCCTCACCCCCAGCAGGGATGATCAAGCCCTGTTCCTCCAATGCCTGGAAAATCCGGAAAATCGTCGGTGCGCGTAGTCCTGTCTCAGAAACCAGCTGGGACTGTGACATCCCTTCTTTCTTCTTATGGTAGATAGAGGAAAGCACAATATTCAGATTATGTTGGCGTACATCACTGGCCCGCAACGGATCCATAGGCATACCTACGACCTCCTCATCTGGTACTTTCCCACATCTTCCACAAAGAAACAATAGTGTTGACAAACCTATTTACAATATGGTGATTGTATTTTATTATTTACATTAAGTAAATATAAAGTCGGAGGTTTGCTTTGGACACGATTGAACTACGTAATCTGCAGAATACCGCAGACGATATCAGAGAGATGACCATCAAAGCCATCGCGCACCTCNGTGTCGGACATATCGGCGGTTCCCTCTCCGTCGTTGACATCCTGGCGCTTCTTTACAACAAAGAAATGCATGTCGACCCACAAAACCCCAGCAAGGAAGGAAGAGATCTTCTTGTCCTTTCCAAAGGACATTCAGGACCTGCGTTGTACGCGACCCTCGCCCTGAAAGGATTCTTCCCCATCTCTTGGTTGGATACGCTGAACCAAGGAGGCACAAAGCTTCCTTCCCACTGCGATCGCACGAAGACACCAGGCATAGACATGTCAACCGGCTCTCTGGGGCAAGGCTTGTCTGTAGCCTGCGGCATGGCGTATGCCAGCCGTCTGGATGGGTGGGGCAACCATGTATATGCCATCATCGGAGACGGAGAAAGCGATGAAGGCCAGAATTGGGAAGCCGCGATGTTCGCTTCCGAATACCATCTTGGAAATCTCATCGCCTTCACTGATTACAACAAACTCCAGCTCGATGGTCCCACAAAAGAAATCATGGATCTTGGAGACATCCAAGGAAAATGGAGAGCTTTCGGCTGGTACACCGACAGGGTGGACGGCCATGACCTCGCCGCAATGGACGAAGCCATCACCACGGCGAAGAAAAACCAAGGTGAAAAGCCCGCGATGATCATTCTTGACACCATCAAGGGAAAAGGAGCTCCGTGTGCGGAAGGTCTGGTGACCAACCACAATATGAACATATCACCGGAGCAGGCGGAAGAAGCCATCAGAGCCATTGAGGCAGGGAGGAAAAACAGATGAGCGAAATGAGGGATGTCTACTGCCAGACCTTGCTTGGACTGGCCCGTAAGGATCCACGAATCATGATCCTCGATGCTGACTTGATGCGTTCCCACGGCACTATGCCTTTCAAAAAAGAATTTCCCCAACGAGCNTGTCGGAGTCGCCGAAGCGAATATGGTGGGAGTCGCCGCAGGTCTTTCCAACATGGGAAAGATACCATTCGCCTCAACTTTCGCCTGTTTCGCCTCACGCCGAGTATTCGACCAATTCTTCATATCCGGCAACTACGCGCATCTCAATGTAAAGCTTGTCGGCAGTGACCCTGGGGTCACTGCGGGTTTCAACGGTGGCACTCATATGCCGTTCGAAGATATCGGCATGATGCGCATGATTCCCGGTCTTTCCATCGTCGAACCCAGCGATCCTGTCAGCCTGAAAGCCATCCTTGAAACTGTCGCGGCCACCTATGGCTGCTGTTATCTTCGCCTGTACCGCAGGGATGTGGAACCGTTGTACAAGCCCGATGAACAGTTCCAATTAGGGAAAAGCAAAGTCCTGAAGGATGGAAAGGATGTGACGATCATCTCCCTCGGAGCCCTGCTTGCGCCGGAGGCGTTGAAAGCAGCAAAGGCTCTGGCACAGGAAGGCATTGATGCGGCGGTCATCGATGCATTATCCGTCAAACCGCTGGATGAGGACCTTATCCTCTCATATGCCCAAAAGACCGGCAGAATCGTCACGGCGGAAAACCATCAGGTTGCCGGCGGCGTCGGAGCGGCTGTGGCGAACCTTCTCGCCACTGAACACCCGACACCCATGGCCATGGTGGGCGTACATGACGAATTCGGACAAGTCGGAACAATGTCATGGTTGCAGCAATATTACAAGCTGACTGCAGATGAAATAACAAAACAAGCCATCAAATTGGTAAGGAGTACAAAATGAAAATCGCAATTGCAAGTGACCTCAGCGGCTTCCCATTGAAATCTGAAGTGAAGAAACACCTCTTGGAGAAAGGCATCGAAGTCTTGGATTTCGGTATTGATGATCCCGAACATGCCCATCCTTTTGTGGAGCAGGCGCCGAAAGTCTGTGAAGCGATCCTTGGCGGAAAAGCGGAGAAAGGCATCCTTATTTGCGGTACCGGACAAGGTATGGCGATCGTGGCCAACAAATACAAGGGAATCTACGCCTGTGTGGTCGATGACATCTTCTCAGCGGAAAGGGCGAAAATCATCAACAACGCCAATGTCATCACGATGGGCGGCTGGATCACCGCACCGTTTCTCGGCACCCAAATCGTCGACGCATGGCTTTCCATGGAGTTCTGCCAGAAAATGGAATTCAAACGTGATTTCCTGACAGCGAACTACCACAAGGTACAGGCTTTGGAAGAGGAGCATTTCAAATGAGCACGCTGTTGGGACATGACCTTCTCGGCAACCCCGTGACCATTGTGGAAAAACAGGAGATTACGGCTGCTGAAGTCGCGGAGATTCTCCGGACGATGGACAGCAACCCCGTCGTCGCGCTCGTCACGGATAATGCGCCGATCCCTTCGAAGGACCAATTGGTGAAAACGCTTCAGGGGATGCTTTCCCTGAAGGTGTTCTCCAATGTCCAGCCAAACCCCAGGACCGTGGATATCGACGCTATCCAGGATGATATCGGTGACTGCAATGTCGTCATCGGAATCGGCGGAGGCTCGGTACTGGATACGGCAAAGGCGATCGCCATGCTGCTTTCCAACGGAGGCAGGATTGAAGAGTATCTGGGCAATACGCCCAAACGGAAAATCATTGCGCCGAATCGCCCACTGCTGTTGATGCCGACAACTGCAGGGACAGGAAGCGAAATGACCAAAGTCGGTGTATACACCTCGCTAAGCTGGAGAAAATACACCCTTGGATCCCCCATGATGCATGCTCGTATGGCCATTCTCGATCCTTCGTTCCTCTATAAAGCCCCTCCAAAACTCGTTGCCTCGACCGGTGCCGACGCTCTGGATCATGCCTTGGAATCAATTTGGAACAAGAATGCTACAGACGCGACCAGAAACCTTGCGGAAGCGGCGGCTGTGGAGGTGCTTTCCTTTTTGCCTGAGGTCTACGCTTGTTCTTCAGGAAAGAAGCCTTTGGACAAAGCGGCTTACGCCTCGATGCTCAGAGCTTCCACCATCGCCGGTGCGGCTTTCTCCATCACAGGAACGGCTGCGGGACACGCTCTTTCGTTTGTGCTTTCCGAAGACTGGCATGTTCCCCATGGTTCAGCCTGCGCCTTCACCTTGCTGGACATCTTCAAGGTGAGCAAGGCACTTCCGGAGGTTGCAGCGTCTTTGGCAAGGATCAGCAAGCATTTCCATCCGGAAGTGATAGACCAGACAAAACTGGTTGACGCACTTGAGCGGCAGATCACAGACCTTTTCGAAACCATGGCTCTGCCCTGTTCGTTCAAGGATCTGGGCGTAGCCTTGGAGAAGAAGGAAATCGATTCCCACTTCGACAGGTCTTTCTCTGACCCGAAGATGCTCAATCAGATACCCAAGGCGGACAAGTCCTGGATTTACCCCATCTTGGAGAGCAAATGCTGAACATCATCGCCAGCGGCATTGTTGTACTCGTCACCCATGCGCTCGAAGCCATCACAGGCTTTGGGTGCACGGTGCTGGCGCTCCCGTTCCTTACTTCCCTGCTGGGGATGAAGACAGGAGTCATGTGCGCCACAACGTTGGCATGGATCCTCGCTTGGTACATCATCATCACCAAGCGCAAAGATATCGTCTGGAAACAAGCCGCCTTGATCATCGGCTGCATGTTGTTCGGACTGCCCATCGGCATGCATCTGTTCAAGAGCGGAGATGCCGCGACAATGAAATTCGCGTTGTCTCTATTCATCATTGTCGTCAGTCTTTGGCAACTCATCAAATTGGTCTGGCTCAAACCACGGAATACGGAACAACCAAAAGGCTGGAAGGCCGTGCCCTATTATCTGCTTCTTGTCTGTGGCGGCATCATCCATGGTATGTTTTCCTCAGGTGGACCGCTGGTTGTCCTGTACGCTTCAAAAGCACTGCCGGAGAAAAACAACTTCAGAGCCACCTTATGTACGGTGTGGGCAACGCTCAACACCATCATTCTCGCCTCCTATTTCAGTCCTGACAGCGGTTACTCCACCACCACGGCCACCACGACAATCGCATTGTTGCCTTTCCTCGCCTTGGGAATCATAGCCGGAGAGAAAGTCCACGACAAAGTCAATGCGAAAGTATTCTCCCTGATCGTATTCTCGATGCTGTTCCTTACAGGCATCATCATGATCATCACGAGGTAAAAAATGAACAAATTGGAAAAACTCAGAGCCATCAATCCACACATCGCCATCCACACGTTGGACGAATCCTGTGCCAAGAAATTCGCCACGGTGCTGGATATTCCCTCAAGCAAGGAAATCATCGGGCTCGCCAGAAAGATCACACCGATACCCGAGCAGGGGAACACGTATGTGGCGAGTCTCAGCCAGTTCGAGGAACTTCCGGTCAGGAAGACGTTCGAACCGGTTTTTGCGGGGATGCCCATCCAAATGGGCTATTGCAACGGACGGGGCAATCACCTGGGAGGGATGGAATGGCATTTCTGTCCGGAAGGGACCATCATGGTGACGGATGCGGTCTTTTTCTGGGCGACCCAAGAAGAGTTGGAAGGAAACCATTTTGACAGCCGCAAAGCAATGGCGTTCTTCGTGCCGGAAGGGACCTGTTTCTTCCTCAAACCAATGGTGCTTCATCTCGCGCCCAGCGCTACTGACAAGAACGGTTTCAGATCAATCATCATTCTGGAAAAGGGAACCAACACCCCGCTTGGGGAACTCGACGGCTCGAATGAACCTCAACGTGAAGTGCTGTTCATGAAAAACAAATGGATGATCGCGCATCCGGAAAATGCGAATCTTGTGGGAAAAGGTGTCCACCCGTATGTTGAAGGTCCCAATTGGGAAATCCATCCTGTGGAGGGGCTATGAAGGAAGAGCGTCAGGTCAAGCTGAAAAACTATCTTGCGTACGGATGTGGCGATTTCTATGGCGGAGGAGCATTCTTGATCATCAGCACGCTTTTCATCTTTTTCCTGACTAAAGTGGAACACATCAGCCCCGCAATGGCTGGTTTCATCGTGTTTGTAGGAAAGGCCTGGGATGCCGTCAGCGATCCTCTCTTCGGGATCATCAGCGACCGTACCGAAAGCAAATGGGGACGCAGACGGTGTTATTTCCTGTGGGGTGCGATTCCCGTAGGGGTGAGCTTCTTCTTTCTTTGGATCACTATCGCCAATCCTTCCGTAACGGTGAAAGCATTGTATTACTTGTTCGCCTACATTCTTCTTTGCACCGCCTATACCTTCGTCATGGTACCCTATAATGCATTGGCGGCAGAAATGAGCGGGGATTACCAGGTTCGTACCAGGCTTTCCGGTTTCAAGATGTTTTTCAGCCAGCTTTCCGCTTTGATCGCGGGAACTATTCCAGGTTACCTCATCAACAATGTCTACAAGGACAATCCTTCAAAAGGTTTTCTGTTGATCGGCGTCCTGTTCGGTGTCCTCTACACCATTCCGTGGTTCATCGTGTTTTTCGGTACTTGGGAGAATGACACGGCTCCCTCAGAGACGGTTTCCCTCGGACAGTCTTTCAAGGAATTGTATACCTTGCTGGACAACAAGACGTTCAGGACGCACATCAGCATGTACCTCCTCGCCTATACGGCGATGGACATCCTTTCGGCAAGCATCATTTATTATGTCTCATATTACTTAGGAAGGAAAAACATCTACACATTGTTGCTGGGAGGCATGTTGCTGTCCCAACTGGTGTTTCTTCCCATCTACCTCCATATGGCAAACAAGAAAGGGAAAGGTTTTTCATACCTCGTCGGCGCTGGAATCCTCACCGTGACCATGGCGACTTTCCTGGTTATTCCCAGAAACGCATCGTTGCCGCTTCTGTTGTGTTTCTCGATATTGATGGGTGCGGGTTTCTCCGCTGTGATCAGCATGCCGTATGCGATGTTGCCTGAATCCAGCGATGTTGAGGAATTGCTCAGGGGGCGTGCCCGTACCGGAACGTTGACCGGCATGTTCACGTTGATGAGGAAATTGATCCAAGCTGTGGTTCTGTGGTTGTTTGGCATTCTGCTTTCCACCATCGGTTTCAATGGAACACTGGACAGTCAGGCACCTTCCACGGTGATGGGTATCAAACTGCTTTTCAGCCTTGCACCGGTAGCCTGCATGCTTGCCGCCTTCATCATCGGTTTCCGTTATCCGGTGACGCCAAAGCGCTTTGAGCTGGCGAAATCGGAACTTGAAAGAATCCGAAATGGCGGAAAGAAAGAAAATGTGGATGATGCGACAGCTAGGGAAATAGAAATCCTGACAGGACATCCATATGGACAAAATGCGACATGTGTGTAAAATCTTCCCATACACTGTGTCTTTGGGGAATGAAAAAGTGTTATATTTTCATATAAAGTAGAACTTTGCGTAAAACTCTTGCCTCTTTCCTCTTTTATCGTTATAGTAGGTTTCGCTGACGTTGATTTGCCTCCCGGCTTGCAGACGTCACTAAAGAAACTGGCTAAAAGGGGAGAGACTCAGACGTTCTATGTCTACCCCCTTCCTGGTTTCTAAAGGAAGGGTTTTTTATGTTAGAGAAAGGATACCATGTTTTCACTTCGGAATCCGTAAGCGAAGGACATCCCGACAAGGTCTGTGACCAAATCGCCGATGCGGTGCTTGACGCATGTCTCAAAGAAGACAAATACTCGCACGTCGCCTGCGAAGTCTTCGCGACCACAAATACAGTGGTTGTCGGAGGAGAGATTACGACAAAAGCCACCTTGGATGTGGATTCCTTGGTCCGTGACGTCGTGGCGGGAATCGGTTATACGGTCCCGCACTGTGGGTTTGACGCTGAATCACTGACCATCATCAACCTGATCAAAAAACAAAGTCCCGATATCGCTATGGGAGTGAATTCAACCACTTCAAAGAGCCACAGGCAAGGTGCAGGTGACCAAGGCATGATGTTCGGTTTCGCATGCGATGAGACTCCGGAATTGATGCCGGCCCCGATCATGTACGCACATGCATTGCTTCGCAAAGCCACAGAACTCCGCAAGAACGGCAAAGCCTCGTTCCTCCGCCCTGATTCGAAGAGCCAGGTTTCCGTCATCTACAAAGATGGACAACCGGTGGGTATCGACACCGTGGTCATCAGCCATCAGACGACACCTGAAGCGACAGAAAAGCAAATCCATGACTTCATGCTCGAAGAAGTCATCAAACCGGTACTCGGGCACAATGATCTGATCACCAAAGACACCAAGTTCTTCATCAATCCGACGGGCAGATTCGTCATCGGAGGACCTGCTGGAGACACCGGTGTTACCGGAAGGAAAATCATTGTAGACTCCTACGGCGGTATGGGCAGGCACGGCGGTGGCGCTTTCAGCGGCAAAGATCCTTCCAAAGTAGACCGCAGCGCCGCATACATGGCACGTTATGTCGCCAAGAACCTTGTTGCCAACCATCTGTGCAGCAAGTGTGAAGTGCAGTTCAGTTATGCCATCGGCGTACCTGATCCCATTTCCATCTACGTCGACTCATTTGGAACCGGTGTGGTCGAAGACAGTGAGCTGGAAGCTATCATCCGCAAGAATTTCGATCTCTCCCCCAGCGGCATCATCGAAACGCTCGATCTGCTCAGACCTATTTACCAAGCAAATGACAATTATGGACACTTCGGCCGTGCCGGTGTGCCTTGGGAACAAATCATACAATTAAAGAAATAATCAAAGAAAGGGGCTGAAAAGCCCCTTTCTTCATAAAGAATTATAGGCACCATATGTTTCAAACAACTGTGGCGGCTATACCCCAATCAGAGTCTGCAGACCTCCATCCCAAGGAATTTCCCCAGGATTTCCAAGGCTTGGGCGATATCCGCGTAAGCAACCACATAATGGGGTTCCCAGCCATCCTGAACCGTCTTGTGGATGATGTCCGAAGCGTTTCCCTTGGTCTTCACCACAATGGAGGTTCCAAGATATTGTTTCGGTTTGTCCAATGCGCTGCCTGAGGCGATGAAGAAACGGAACGAACCGTCAGGTTTTCTTCCGATACGGAAAATGGTGACGTTATCCGCCGCTTCGCACCCGAAATCCATCACCGGCCCGATCTTTCTGTTGGGATGAACCCCCAACGTCGCCCCGGTATCCTTTCTCGCCAAAGAAGGAGCGGCCATCCCGCAATGCCAGAACGTGATGGCGTTCTCCTCTTCATCCAAGGCGACAGGATCACCAAAGAAGGTCGGCATGCCGGTCATTTTCCCGCAGACCAACATGGAAAGACAACCATATACATCCCCCTCGCAGGAAGTCGGAACTCCATGATCGTTCAACATGGACAATACGGAGCAGACAGGCGTTCCATAGGACGTGAAATAATCGGGCCAACAGCGGGAAGCCAATGCATCAATGTGATTCTCCTTCACAAACGCATCGTACGCCTTCTGGAGTTTCCCATAGCCATCAACATTTGCGGCCGGACATGCCTCTAAACCTTTGGTACACCCTTCCAACGCCTTTTTCTCCGTTTCCGCTGATGCAAAACCTTTCGCCTTTTCCATCAGCTCACGAGCCTCGATGGAGATGAGGCGGACGCCAAACGCTGATGTGATTTCCGAATCCAAAGCTCGTCCGAAACCGAAGCCCTGTGGCGTGTACCCAACGGCGGCGATATTCGACGAGTGCAATGTTTTCTTCACACTTGCCGCTTTGATCGCAGCATCAATGGTATCCCTCACGATTTTTTCATCCGGAGAACCAAACACATACGTGAACTTCTTCCCAGGGAAAGCGTTGATGGCGTTCGCTGCGGAAAACGCTCCGGTAAGGGAATTCAGTCGGAGTCTCCCGCCATTTCCTTTCGGTTCCCTGAGTGTCCAAAGAACAATAGGACAATCGGTACGGAGCAATACTTCCGTCGCATACGCGGCATTGGCAAACGTAAGGTTCTGTAAAATGACGAGATCGGGATGGATGGAAGCGAGAAATCCATCCAAAGCATCTATGGAAAGCAACATTTCTTGTGGGATATCGACCATACATTCTTTCTTGTATCCTTCCAGAAACCTTACTGAAGCGTCAAACTGTTCTTGTGCGCAAGCAAGATCGAAGGTAGGGACACCAATAGGGACATAAGCGAAATTCATGGAGCACCTCTTTTTATTACTTACTGTAAGTAAAACATGATTTTCTCTTGCTGTCAATTCGCATCACCCAGACAAAGACCCGATATCGATGATAAAAAAATCGTCGTCCATTTCTGAACGACGACATCGAACCTTTCATTGCAATTCTTGCATGCATCAGTTCTGTTTCAACGTAATGCGTATCTGCTTATACAAGCCTTCACCTTCGCTTTTTGTATCCACACCATAATCATTCAGAGCTGTATGGACAAGGCGTCGTTCGAACGGATTCATTGGATCGAGAAGAACACTCCGTCCTGAGCGTTTCACCTGATCGGCACTCTTCAGCGCCATCCTGATCAACTGTTCCTCATGACGCATCCGATAATCCTCACTGTCGATGATCACTTTCAGATCGTTATCGGTTTTTCCGGCGAACACATTCGCCAAGAGCTGAATGGCATCCAGATTTTTGCCTTTGCGCCCGATGATGATGGAACTGTATTCACTATCGATTCCTAATCCGAGTTTTCGTTCCTTGCGGTACGAAACATTGACCGTCGCGGGATACCCCATCTTTTCCAGCAAGCCGGAAACAAATGCTACGATGCTGTTCTCAAGATCTGGATTGGGAGACTCGGGAAGATCAGGTCCATCATCTTCCGAAACCGAATGGCTTTCTTTCGCAACTTTCCCCATTGGTGTTATGTCGTCTGGAAGCGGGGCTGTATTGTCATCGTCAAAATGAATCCGAATTTTTACATTGCTTTTCTTAAAAAGTCCCCCCCGGGTGTTCTCCAAAACTTCAACATCGAAATCCTCACGCTCAATATGCAGTTCATCAATCGCTTTCGCTATCGCTTCCTGCTCGGTTTTTCCTTCAAATTCTTTGACCATAAAGGCCTCCTAAATTATTTTTTCTTGTTGTTTTTTCCCCGGGAATTGCTCAATGACGGCAGATCCCTCCCCTTGGCAACATCCTTTTGAGCTTGTTTTTTATTGGTGAACAATTGCTGAATGATGGACAGGACGTTCATCACCGACCAATAAAGCATCAAGCCAGAAGGAGAATTATACAACCAGAAGAAGAAAATCAACGGCATACCGTAGGTCATGAATTTCATCATTCCTTGTTGCTGGCCGGTTGTTTGGGTATTCTGGGTAATCTTCATCGAATAAATCATACTGAACGTGTACAGGATCGGCAGTATGTGCAACTGGTTGCCGAGAAACGGCAACTTGAAGCCGAACGTAAGAACGGTATCAGGTTGGGAAAGATCAGGAATCCAACCAGGAATGAACATCGCTCCACGGAGTTCGAAGTGCTTGTTGAGCAAACCAAAGAATGCGATGAGGATCGGAAACTGGATCAACATAGGAAGGCATCCGCCCATCGGGTTGATCTTTTCCTTCTTGTACAATTCCGCCATCAGTTCATTTTGTTTCTGCGGATTGTTGGGATACTTTTGCTTGATCGCTTCCATCTGCGGTCCGAGTTCTCCCATCTTTGCGGTACTTGCCATGCTTGCTTTGGTCAACGGATACAGAATCACCTTCAGCAGGAAGGTAACCAAGATGATGCCGATACCGTAGTTTGGAATCATTTTGTAGAAGATGTCGAGTATCCACATCAGCAGGCTTTCCAGCCAGCCAAGGGCCGTCGAACTATCCAGAGCCATCTCTAGATTCAAGTCGGCAGCACCAAAACTGTTGTCTTCTGCATGATTATAAATCGCCATGTTCTTCTTTAATTGCGGACCAATGTAGAACCGGAATGTATCAGAAGTATGGGCGCTCTTCACTGCCGGCCGTGTCAGATAAATGGAACTTGTCAAAGCAAGATCCGACTCGGTTTTCGCCTTTTCCGTCAATGCCACTCCGTAATGGGTGGCATCTGGAATCGCAATGATGGAAAAATACTTGCCAGCCAAAGCAATCCAACTCAAAGTGGCGTCTGACGTGTACAGACCGCTCTTCATGTTCACCTGGGTCTTTTTCTTTGTCCCGTCTTTTTTCAAATAGAAATGGCGGTATTCGTACTGATCCTGCGGCATTGTGGTGAACTCCGGTCCGATTTGGGGCTCGAAGGCCATGGTATAGGCATTGTTGTCAAACGAAAGCGGAATCGCCTTGTTGACGCTGTTGTCGATAGCGACATTGATCTCAAAAAGATAATCAGACGGTCCAAAGGTGTAGGTCTTGGTGATGGTAAACGGTTCCTCGGTCCCTTTGGTTACGAACTTCTGAGTGAAAATGACCTTGTTGCCGTTTACGGTATGGTTGAAGACTGCATTGATGGGCTTTGTCTTGTCGTTGCCCGCATACATCAGGAATGCGTCTTTTCCTGTGTTCCCCTTAAACAGCAATTCGACAGGTTGGCCGTTCGTCGTATGCTTGTTCAGCTTAATGGAAGAAACAGCTGCCCCTTTCGGATCAAACGTGATAGTGAACACTTCCGTCTGATATGTGAATTCCTTCGCATCAGCACTCTTATCGTTCACCGGCATGAATGATCCATTCACACCTGAATCATAAGCAAGATTGCTGGGGACGTATGCTGTTTGTGAAGCGGATAATGGAACATCCGTACTTTCTGCCGTTTGAACCACCGTCTTTTCTGTTTGCGCAACGGGTTGAGCCGGAAAGAACATTGTCTGGATCGTCATACCAAAGGTAATGACAATCACCGACAAGACAACAGCAATAATAGTGTTTTTTTCCATATCTGCTCCTGAATGGTATAATGTTGAGGTGTTTCAGGAATGATACGGCATGGGGACGGATATTTACTTCAGAGGATTGATGATGAACTTGACATTTTGACGGCCCCAGCTTTTCCGCATAGGTCCAACAACTGCTGTGTCAACATGGTATAGTCGTAGGCATTTCCTGGATAAACCACAAAAGCAAAATCGTAACCAGCGACCAACCGTTCCTTGGCGTTACGCCACACTTCCTTGACTTGTCTTCGTATCTTGTTCCTTTGTACTGCATTGCCATAGTGTCGCACAGGAATTACGATAATTCTGGACCAGTCAAGGTTATTTTTACATACAATCAGTTTGATACCTTTGCATGAAGTGGCTTTTCCGTTTTTAAAAATCCGATCAATCTCTGGCTGATTACGAACAATCTCACTCTTAGTAAGGCTTTTTCTCATCGCTGGCGGTAAGTTTGTATCTGCCCGCGGCTCTTCTTCTGGCAAGAACGGCACGTCCGCCCTTTGTGGCCATACGAGCGCGGAAACCAAATTTCCTGGTTCTTCTCATCTTACTCGGTTGATACGTTCTTTTCCCTTTATAACTCATATTGCAACTCCAATTTTCATCGCATTATTTCATGCGCGGATTTTCACACAAAAAATGGGGACACCTACCCCCGTGAGACATAAACTATAGTGATAGGCATCAATTACGTCAAGCAGGTTGAGAGTCACGAAACGAGAAGAATTCTCCGGATACCCAAGATCGGGTAGGTGTTCTGAATCGCTTTCAATACCTTGTTCTGCTGCAAAGAGAACAAATTCGCCCATGTAGGATGGTCGGCCTTGATCACAAGCGTATCACCTCGTATCTCTTTCAATTCTATATGACCGATGAATTTTTCCCCAATTATTTGATCCCAATGGGAAAACATGATGAACCGCGTGTCTTTATCCGTATCGACATGCAGGGAACCCATCACTTTCCTCACCAACATCTGCGCGTCGATGAAGTTGTCTTCATTGTCATGCACGGCCGGTGAACCTCCCGTCTTTTACATCATAGATGATTGACTGTCGGGAAGGAAGTACCGAAAAGTATTGTTCATCTGGCAAGAACGTGAAAAAAGCCTGGTCATAGCCATCAATCATATCCAGAAACCGGTCACGTTTCTTATGGTCAAGTTCCAAAAGCACATCATCAACCAGAATGATGGGGCGTTTTCCCGTCTTGAGGGTAAAGAATCGCATTTGCGCGACACGGAACAACAAAGAAGCCAATCGCAATTGTCCAGTTGAACCGACATCAGCGAATGGACTGTCATCACACAAAATAACAAAACGATCACGATGAATGCCACTTGAAGTGGTTTGAAGTATAAAATCACGTTCACGTGTTTGATTTAGGACATCAATCACTTCTGTATCCGTAGCGCAATCATCCCACGAAGGACGATAACTAATCGTGATGTTCCACGTTTCCCCACTCACTTTTTGATAAAGCCCGGGGAAAATTTGATTGAATTCATATACTGCTTTCGTCCGTTCCCGCTGGATGGCGACACCATACTGAGCCAATTGCAGATCATAGATGGAAAGCAAGTCTTCCCTTCTGTCTTTCACCGCTTGATTACGTTGACGGAGCACCATACGATATCGGCGAAGGTCATCAAAAAACAAAGGATCATACAAACTCATCGTTTGGTCGAAGAACCTTCTTCTCTGTTCCGGTTCTCCGTTCACGAACCAAATGTCATCATGGCTGAATACTATGCAAGGCATGGTATAAATGAGTTCTTTTCTATCCATGATAGTCCGTTCGTCCAAAGTAATGGCCCTTTTACCATCTTTGAAGACAAAAGAAATATCATGACTCATTGTTTCGTCATCCACAAAAGAACCGGAAAGCCTGAAGCCATCCTTACCTTGGGTGATCATTTCCTTGGTATCCGGAGTACGAAAAGACGATCCGTAACACAGAGAATACACAGCTTCCAGAAAGTTGGTTTTTCCTTGGCCGTTTTCACCAATAAGCAATACCTGCCGTTGTCCGACAGGTATCGCATCCGATGAGAGATTCCTAAACTGCAACGTTTGGATCTGAGTGAAAAACATCAGCTGTTCGGTTGCATCGGCATGACGAGATGGAAATAATCATGTTCGCCTTCAGGACACAGCGTCAAAGCTCGGGAAGGCACCGTGAAATTCAACGTGAATTTTTCTCCCTCCATTACCTTCAGAGGAGCGAGTACGTACTGGTAATTCAGACTGATGGTGCAATCATCTCCTTCATACTGGCAAGGAATCTTTTCATTGGCTTCGCCGAGTTCGTTTTCTTCGCTGTACAAGGTGAGTTCATCTTTGCTTATCAGGATGTAAAGCTTGCAGACTTTGCTTTCGATGGCGACGGAAACACGTTTGATGGCATCAACCATGTCTTTGATGTTGACCAAGCAATGGGAAGTCTGCGTTTGGGGAATTACCCTGCGATAATCAGGAAATTGACCTTTTATCAATGTCGAATAGAAAAAACGATTTCCGATTTTGGCGAAAATCACATTGTCTTTGATGCATAAATCGAATGTTCCTTCACCCGTTGAGAGTTTTTTCAATTCAGTGAAGAATTTCGTAGGAATGATGATCGGTTTGAAGTCAGGTATTTGTTCGCTGAATTTCCGTTCCACGATGCTCAACCTTCTGCCATCAGTTGCGACAAGATTCATTCCGACCGGCGTCTTTTCCAGATAAAGACCACAAAGATACGCCCTGTTCATGTCATTGCTCACGGAAAAAATGGTTTGGTCTGCCATCCCGATGAAAGAACTTTGTCCGATTGAGAAAAACTGGACCTCCCCTGTCGTTTCCATCATGGGAAATTCCGCACCATCAATGACACGCAACGTTGAATTGAATTTTATGTTGGAGCCTTCTGGTGTGATTGTCATGATTCTGTCTTTTGTTTCGAACATGATGTTGGCGTCAGAAGGTAAGAGCCGGAGTATTTCCAAAAATTTCTCACCATAGACTGTCGTGTTTCCTTCTTCTTTGGTTTCCACAGGAATTTGTGTGGAAAAACCAGCTGCATTGTCAGTCGCTTTGATAATGAGAATGTTGTTTCGTGTTTCCAAATAAATATTGCTGAGAATGGAAAGAGAGCTTCTTTGTTGGGTAAAATCCATCGAATAGACAATTTCGTTTAGGATATCTTGTTGTTTGCAATAAAATTTCATTCCTTACTCCAATTAAATTTCTTTATCTGAAATCATAGTAATAATAATACCATAAAAAACGGTGGATATCTACGTAATTCATTATACAAATGTTTGTTATCAATTGCACAACTGGTGGATGACTTTGTGGATAACTTGTTTTTCATCCACCGGCTTGAAAAGTTATCCACTTCAATGCACCGGCAATCAAGGGGTTGTCCACAGGTTGTCAGCTTTTCTCCGTAATCTCTTTTTTCAGTTTTTCCACGATGTTCCGCATCTCCGGATCGACGTTGCAGATAGAATTGATTCGTTCGTAGGCGTGCATGATGGTCGTATGATCCCTCCCACCGAATTCAGACCCGATTTCCGTAAACGAATACGACGTCAGTTCCTTGGCGAGATACATTGAAATCTGTCTGGGTTGCACCAGCGACTTGTTTTTCTTCTTGCTTTTCATATCGCTCGTGTTGACATTGAAATAATCGCAGACGACTTTGTTGATTGCTTGTACCGTAATGCCCTGGCTGGTTTTTTCCTGAGGTTTGAAGAAAGGCATGACCGAAAGGAGTTCTTTTGCTTTTTCCATTGTCAGTTCCTGACCGAGCAATTCACTGTAGGAAATCAGTTTTGTAAGTGACGCCTCAAGGTCACGGACGTTGGAACGGACATTTTGTGCAATATAGTCAATGATGTCCTTATCAATCATTTTATTCTGCATTTGGCACTTGTTTCTGATGATTGCGACCCTCGTTTCGTATGCAGGAGGTTGAAGATCCACATTTAAACCACGTTCAAATCTGTTGGTCAAACGATCCATGACACCCTTCAGTTCGTTGATGGGTCTATCACAGGTGAAAACGATTTGTTTCTTCGCTTCATAGAGTTCATTGAATGTGTGGAACAGCTCTTCCTGCGTCTGTGTTTTCTGCTGGATGAACTGGATATCATCCATCAGAAGGACGTCGACTTTGCGGAATTTGTTCTTGAACTGTTGGGCTTTCCCGCTGCCTGCAGAACCGATGGATTCAATGAATTCATTGGTGAAGGCTTCTGCGGTGATGTATTGGACTTTCAGGTCTTTCTGGTGTTCCAGAATATAGTTTCCGATAGCGTTGATCAGATGGGTTTTCCCTAACCCGACTCCACCGTAGATCAGGCACGGGTTGTAGCTTACACCGGGATTTTTCGCAATCGCGAGGGAAGCGTTGAGAGCGTAGATGCAATTGTCTCCGCTGACAAAATTTGAGAACAGGTAATCCGAATTGATGTTCGCCGCCTTGCGGGCTCGTTCCAGTTTTTCTTCGTCACTGAGAGGCGAAGAAGAATGGCTTTTTGGCGAAGTTTCCCCGGATGTTTTATTCTCTGTAACTTTGCTGATGATGAAATCCACGGTGATCGCTTCGCCTGAAAGGCTGCTCATTGACGCCATGATGTCATCTTTAAAAAGCTTAGTCACATTGTCGAAGACAAATTGGCTCGGTACAGCCAGAATAATTTTTCCTGGTTGTGATTCCACATACGTGATGCGGGTGAACCATGTATTGAACAAAAACTCCTGTGTACTCTTTTTCAAAGCTTCACAGGTTGATTTCCAGTATTCTTGATAATCGTCGCTCGAGTTAATCATATGGAATCATTCTACATTTGTCGGGATGAGAGTGCAAGCAAGATTCCCATCCTTTTGTGATAACCTTATAATTTATTTTAATATAATAAAATAAAAAATACTTTATTTTCAGTTCCTTGCTTGCATGCCAACCCTGTTTCTTGGTATACTGAAGGTTGGAATATTATAGTCTTTTGTACTATAAAACAAGGAATTAATTGCATGAATGAAGGTAACAAAATCAACGAGTCTTTGACTCCCACAAACGGGCAAGACGGCGATACGATCAAGAAAGCGGAACAGTCGTACGGCGCTTCATCCATTCAGGTACTCAAAGGCTTGGAAGCGGTGCGTTTGCGCCCAGGCATGTACATAGGCACCACAGGCATCGATGGCTTGCATCATCTGGTCTACGAGGTGATTGACAACAGCATTGATGAGGCGATGGCTGGCTTCTGCACGGAAATCCAGGTTTTTCTTGATCTCAATCAGGAAGGTCGTGAAATTTGTACGGTTGAAGACAACGGACGTGGCATTCCTGTAGAAATGCATCCGACGGAGAAGAAAAGCACTCTCGAGGTCGTTCTTTCCCAACTCCATGCCGGAGGCAAGTTCAATAAAAACGCATATAAGGTTTCCGGTGGTCTTCATGGCGTCGGTGTCTCTTGTGTCGTCGCCCTTTCCGATTGGTTTGAAGTGACGGTTTACCGCCTTACGGGCGGATATCCGGAAGAAGACCCGCAACATCCGGGCGGTGTGTTCCGGCAGGTATACAGTAAAGGCATTCCACTTGGTGATGTGAAAAAAGTCGATGAGTCTGACCGATCAGGTACAGTCATCAGCTTCTCCCCTGATTTCGATATCATGGAGCGGAACTCGTTTGACTTTGATGTGTTGTCAAACAGATTCAGGGAACTTTCCTATCTCAATAAGGGTGTCACCATTTCAATCACTGACCGCCGTGGAGACGCCGAGAAAAAGAATGTCTTCAAGTCAGAGGGCGGACTGCCGCAGTTCGTCACATATCTGAACGATTACAAGCATGTATTGTTCGAGCCGCCCATTTCAATCGAAGGCGAGAAAGAAAATACAAGGGTGGAGATCGCACTTCAATACAACGATAAGTATGATGAGAAGATACTGACCTTCGTCAACAACATCAACACGCGTGAGGGTGGCACTCACCTGACCGGGTTCAGGACTGGTCTGTCACGGGTAATCAACGCACAGCTCCAGAAAAACGCAAAGTTGCTGAAGAAATTTGATGATAAATTTGAGCCGGAGGACATCAACGAAGGTCTTACGGCTGTCATTTCCGTGAAGATCCCTAATCCTCAGTTTGAAGGCCAAACGAAGATGAAACTGGGTAACAGTTATGTTGCCGGATTTGTCAATTCCATGGTTTATGAGAAATTAGGCGATTATCTTGATGAATTCCCCGCTATATCGGAAGCAATCCTTACCAAGATTATCGATGCAGCTCTCGGACGTATCGCCGCTCGTAAGGCAAGGGAACAAATACGCAAGAAGAGCGAAGGTGGCGGGTTGCCTGGAAAACTGGCCGATTGTTCGGAAAAAGACCCGGCAAAATGTGAGGTCTTTATCGTCGAGGGTGATTCCGCAGGCGGTTCCGCCAAGCAAGGACGTGACCGTACGTTCCAGGCGATACTTCCCCTCTGGGGCAAAATGCTCAATGTGGAGAAGGCACCTGAATTCAGGGTTCTGGGAAACGACAAACTGCAGCCGGTCATCTCGACCATTGGCGCTGGTCTGACACGGTACAACAACACTGATTCGGATGGCAAAGATCTTGACAATACCTTTGACATCAACAAAGTCCGGTATCACAAGATAATCATCATGGCTGATGCTGATGTCGATGGTTCGCATATCAGAACGTTGCTTTTAACGTTTTTCTTCCGGTATATGAGACCGCTTATCGAAGCCGGTTACATCTATTTCGCCATGCCTCCGCTCTACAAGATCACCATTGGCAAGAATGTGGAGTATGCGTATGACGAGGATGCACGCTCGCAGATACTCAACAAATATGGGGTGATTGATTCTTCTAAAGTTGAGATACAGCGGTACAAAGGTCTTGGTGAGATGAACCCTGAGCAACTTTGGGAGACCACCATGAATCCGGAAACCCGGAGGATGAGCAAAATCCATCTTGGAGACGCTGAGGAAGCTGACAGGAACTTCTCCATGTTGATGGGAGAGGAAGTTGAACCCCGCAAGGAGTTCATCGATGCCAACGCTGTGTATGTATCCAATTTGGATGCTTGATGAAAGGAATGAATCGTGGATGAACCTATAAAAGAAAACATCATTATCGCTGATGTATCCCAGGAGATGCGCACGTCGTATCTCAACTATGCGATGAGTGTCATTGTGGCTCGTGCACTTCCTGATGTGCGTGACGGACTCAAACCCGTGCACCGCAGGATCCTGTACGACATGTTCGAGATGGGCTTGCGTTCCACCGGAGGCAACAAGAAAAGTGCTCGTGTAGTCGGTGACGTGCTCGGAAAGTATCATCCGCATGGGGATGCTTCCGTATATGATGCATTGGTGCGTCTCGCCCAGGATTTCTCGCTTCGGTATCCAGCGGTTTCCCCGCAAGGTAACTTTGGCTCGGTCGATGGTGATCCTCCGGCAGCCATGAGGTACACCGAATGCAAAATGAGCCGTATCGGCGAGAGCATGTTGGATGACATCCAGAAGGAAACGGTTGATTTCGGACCGAACTATGATGATTCCCTTAAGGAACCGTTGGTGCTTCCTGCCGCATTCCCTTTCCTGCTCGCAAATGGCTCTTCAGGCATTGCGGTCGGCATGGCGACGAACATGCCACCCCACAATCTGCAGGAGATTTGTGATGCCTTGTGTGCGACCATCGAGAATCCTGACATCACTTTGGACGAGTTGATGCATTACATCAAGGGGCCTGACTTCCCCACAGGTGCGATTATTTGTGGTGTCCAAGGCATCAAGGATGCGTTTGAGACTGGACATGGAAAGATTGTCATCCGCAGCCGATATGAGATCGAGACGCATGAGCATGGTCATGACGATATAGTTTTCTCTGAATTGCCGTATCAGGTAAACAAGGCCGAACTGGTCAAGAAGATTGATGATTTGCGCAAGGATGGAATCATTCCTTCGATTTCCGCGGTGCGTGATGAATCGGACCGCAAAGGTATCCGTGTGGTCGTCGAGTTGAAAGCCGGAGCTGCTCCGCGGGTGACGTTGAACCAACTGTTCATGCGTACCCAGTTGCAGAGCAACTTCAATGTGAACAACCTCGCTTTGGTCGACGGCAGGCCGGTGACGCTTTCCCTTAAACAGATGCTCACCTATTACATCAAGCACCGTGAGGAAGTGGTCACCCGTAGGACACGATTTGACCTGAGAAAAGCTCAGGAACGCGCCCATATCCTTGAAGGCTTGAAGAAGGGTCTTGAGAATATTGATCTTGTCGTCAAAATCATCAAGGAATCACAGGACAATGACATCGCATGCCAGAATCTGATCAAGAGTCTCGGCATCGACCTGATCCAAGCACAGGCGATCATCGATATGAAGCTTGGCCGTCTTTCTCATCTGGAGACCGACAAGATTCTTGCTGAATTAGCGGATTTGGAACAGAAGATCGCCTACTACAAAGATTTGTTGACTGATGAGAAGAAGATCCTGAAGGTTGTTGAAAGCGAAGCGAGAGCTCTCCCTGCCCAACTTGCGCCGAGGGATCGTCGTTTGACGGAAATAGTGAAAGAAGAGATTGGTGATGCCACGGATGAGGATTTCATCAAGAAAGAGGATGTGGTAGTCCTGATCAGCAACAAAGGATTCGCCAAGAGGATTCCTGCCGAAGAATACAAAGCCCAAGCCCGTGCCGGCAAGGGGACCAGGACAGCGAAACTTCAGGATGAGGATTTTGTGGATCATATGTTTGTGGCTTCCAGCCATGATTACGTATTGTATGTCACCAATCTGGGAAAAACGTATTATACCAAGGTCCATGAGATTCCTGAAGCCGGAAAATATGCCAAAGGCACCAGCATCAAGAATTTCCTCCAGATGGAGAGTGGCGAGAAGATCACGACGATCATCACGTTCTCGGAATTCAGCGATGATGTGTATTTGATGATGGCGACGAAACGTGGCGTGGTGAAGAAAGTGACGCTGTCGAATTTCATCAACGCAAAGGCGCGTGGCATCAAAGGCATTATCCTGGATGAAGGAGATGAGTTGCTGCAGACGGAATTCGTCAAAGATGGCGATGAAGTCATGTTGATCACCAGAAACGGACGTGGTTTGCGGTTCCCCGCTGATGATGTTCGCGCGATGGGTCGTGCGACGCATGGCGTACGCGGCATCAGACTGGGTGAAGCCGATGAAGTGGCTGGATTGCTTAAGGTTGACGGTGCAAAGCGGATATTGATGCTTACGGAGAACGGCCAAGGCAAACAGGTTTCGTATGATAACTTCATGTGTCATGGACGTGGGACTCAGGGGCAGAAGATTTATCGCCTTGGTGATAAAGCCAATTTCATTGTTGGCGCACTATCCGTCAATGATGAAAACGATGTGGTTTGCGTCACTATGCAAGGTCAGACTGTCAGGGTGCATGTGAAAGACATTTCTATCCAAGGTAGGAATGCCGCAGGTGTCAGGGTTGTTTCAATGAAATATGCAAGTGACAGTGTTGTTGCCATAGCTTCAACCGTATTTGATGAAGAAGAAGAGGTCGAGATGCCGGAGCATGCCGATCCTTCAGCTCCACAGGAAACTGATGAAGCGGAAGAAGATAGCGAAATCGATGAGACAGTCGAAGAAACTGATGGTTCTCAGGAAAATGACGAGAAAGACAATGAATAACTAGACTTTACGCTTGTATAGTATATAATGGTTGTTGGAGAATTTCCAGCAACCATTTTTTTTGCTCAAAAAAAGCTCATATTTTCACACGAATCTGTTACGATATAGAGAAACATTATCTCTAAAAACTGCATTTGGCGACGTAGAATGCAGTTTTTTACGGTTTTGAATAATCCAAAAAAGAAAAGTGGAAAAACCAACCAAAATCAGAAGAGAGGCTCTGCAAAAGGCAATGTTGCTCATGGTTGTTTGCAAGATTGATTGTTCGACAACCAAGTTATTCAGTGTGCCTCTAAGGATGATTGCTCTCTTGTATGATGGAATTGCTTTCCCAAAACTCATGGGTAAAGAAGAGAAAAAGTAGTTTCGCATACAAGATACAGGGGAAACCATGTGTTGGTGAGGATTAAACCGAAAAGCTGTTTCACGTGAAACAGCGAGGGAACCTTTGTATCTTGGAATTGTTGGGGTATAAAAAAACGTTCCACGTGTGTGTTTCACGTGAAACGTTCGGATGCTGAAGCGAGAAAAAGTCACATATCGATGGTATTCTTTACCACGATTGCCTTGTCGACTTTGTTTCGTAGATACCGCTCAACACCGCTTTTCAACGTCATTTGGCTCATAGGACAGCCGGCGCAAGCTCCTACCAGACGGACTTCAACTTCCTTTCCGGTGAGTTTGAGAAATTCAATATCGCCGCCATCGTTCTGCAGCGATGGCCTGATATCTTCAATGGCCTGCTTGATGTTCGCTTCCAGGTCTACAGTTTTTGATTCGTCCATAGTATTCTCCCTTCAATGAAAATGTACTATATGGATGATGAAGGGTCAAGAATGAAGGATATTCAAGATGACATTTGCCGCAGAATCCCCTATGATACAAAGTATGAAAGCGACGAAAGTTATTTTTCTGAACCAGAAAGGTGGCGTAGGCAAAACAACGACAGCGGTTGATCTTGGTTCCGCTTTGGCTAAAAAAGGAATGAAAGTCCTTTTGGTGGATCTTGATGCGCAAGGAAATCTCACCAGTTCCGTCTCAGCTGATCCCAGACTGCCTGGCACATATGAGGTTCTGGCTGGTGAAGCCAATGCAATAGATTCCTGCCAACGGACACCCGTCAACAACTTGTATGTTTTGGCGAGCAATATCAATATGGCTGGTTTGAATGTAGAATTGGTTAACCAAGAGGATCGTGAGTCCTTCATGAAGAAGACATTCGAACCTCTTGATGATCAATATGACTTTATTTTAGTTGATTGTCCGCCATCCCTTGGTTTGGTGACAGTGAATGCGATGGCTTGGACCGAATATGTTGTCATTCCCATGCAATGTGAATATTTTGCTATGGAAGGATTGAATCTTCTGATGAGAACGATTACGAATGTAAAGAAAGCCGTGAATCCATCACTACGGATTTTGGGAATCGTTTTCACCATGTACAACAAACGGCAGAAACTGGCCAATGATGTAGTTGAAGATGTGACGTCATTTTTCAGTGGTATGGTGTTTAAAACCATCATTCCAAGGAATGTGAGACTTTCGGAAGCACCTTCTCACGGGCTGCCTATCAATGCATATGATGCAAGCAGTTCTGGATCGAAGGCATATGATAAACTTGCAGAGGAGGTGATGCAACGTGTCGCTCAAACAAGTGAACATGCCTAAAAAGCATGGATTAGGGAAAGGTATTGAAAGTCTTCTTGATGACTACAGTTTCAATACAGCTGTGGAAACGACTCTTGGAACTCAGGCAAAACCTGATGAAGCAAGCGAAGAGAACAAAGTTATACAGATTCCCATCGCTCATATCAGGCCAAATCCGAATCAGCCGAGAAAAACGTTTGATGAAACATCCTTGAAGGAATTGGCGTTATCAATAAAAAACCAAGGAATTCTCAGTCCCATCTTGGTGGAAGCGATTTCTGAAACGGAATATTCCATAATTGCAGGAGAGCGGCGTTATCGTGCAGCGAAGATAGCTGGATTGGAAACTGTCCCGGTAATCGTACGGAAGTTTTCTGACATGCAGAGAATGGAAGTTTCCTTGATTGAAAACATTCAACGGCAGAATCTCAATCCGTTGGAAGAGGCGAAGGCTTATTCATATCTGCTCAATGAAGCTGAGATAACTCAGGAAGACTTGTCCAGAAGAGTGGGAAAGGATAGATCAACCATCGCAAACAGTCTGCGTTTGTTGCAACTGACTCCAAAAATGCAGGAAGATCTATTGGCCGGAAAATTCAATGCAGGACAAGCTCGTGCTATTCTTTCTGTGGTAAACCCAGCTGATCGTGAGATTCTCTATCACACGGTTTTGGAGAAAGAACTCTCCGTGCGTGCGACAGAACAACTAGCGGCAGAATTCAACAAAGGGAAGCGAGTCGCCTACCAAAAGAAAAAGAGAACCGCCAAGAGCATAGCAAAATCGCCGGACGTGATTTCTGTTGAAGACAAGTTTCTTCATGTTATTGGCACCAGAGTAGAGGTTCAGGGGTCCCTGGATAAAGGAAAAATCGAAATACCCTATACCAGTTCCGAGGAATTGGAACGAATTTATCAATTATTCAAACCGAACGATGAATTGTTCGATGTGTAAGGAGTAAGCATGGATACGAGCAAATTAACTGATGGTGTATATGCCATCCTGCAAACAGATAAAGGGGATATTACCCTCTTTCTTGAATACAAAAAAATTCCGATGACGGTTTCCAATTTTGTTGGGTTGGCGGAAGGTGCTTTGAATCTCAAAAACCCTGGGAAACCGTTTTATGATGGATTGACTTTCCATAGAGTGATCAAGGATTTCATGATCCAAGGCGGATGTCCGCTTGGAAATGGGACAGGCGGACCGGGTTATGCTTTTCCCGATGAATTTGATGATTCACTGAAGCATGATCGGCCGGGAATCCTTTCGATGGCGAATGCGGGTCCGAGAACAAATGGCAGCCAGTTTTTCATCACGCATGTACCTACACCGTGGCTGAATGGAAAACACACCATTTTCGGACACGTAGTCGAAGGGCAGGAAGTAGTAAACTCCATCCAGCAAGGCGACAAGATTAAAACCGTGAAGATCGTGCGGATTGGAGACGATGCGAAAGGATTTGTTGTTTCACGTGAAACCTTTGCAAAAATTCTTCAGGAAAAAGAACAGGAAGATGTCAAAAAAGAAACTGAAGAGAAAGCGAAGATCGACCAGGAAATCATGAATCGCTGGCCAAATGCGGTACAAACCAAATCCGGTTTGCGGTATGTGGTCGTCAAAGAAGGTGACGGAAAGAAAAACCCGAAGTGGGGACAATCAGTTACCGTTCATTACACAGGTTCTCTTATGAACGGAAAAGTCTTTGACAGTTCCATTCGTCGAGGCCCGACGACTTTCCGATTGGGTGATGTCATTGAAGGATGGAATGAAGGTTTGCAACTGATGAGCAAAGGCGAGAAAGTTACGATGATCATCCCACCTGAGCTTGGATATGGCACACAAGGCTATCCTGGTGTGATACCCCCCAATGCGTATTTGGTATTTGATGTTGAGTTAATAAGCTTCTAATTATATATAATAAAAGGAAATACGTGTGAAAGAAAAGACAATTCAATATGTATGCGCTGAATGCGGACATATTGAGACAAAATGGCTGGGACGCTGCCCGGAATGTGGCAGTTGGAATACGTTTGAGGAAGAAGCGGTGAATCCTGTGGCTGATGTGACCAAAAGTGTGGTCATTGATGATGGCGGGAAAGTGCAGAATCTGAAAAACGTCCAAGTTGAACCAGGCTATCGTTTCTCCACAGGTATTTCCGAATTGGATCGTGTTCTTGGAGGAGGAGTCATGAAGGGATCCTCTGTTCTGATCGGTGGCGAACCAGGAATTGGAAAATCGACCCTGATGCTCCAGATGGCTTCAAAATGCGTGCAGGAACGAAGCATCCTGTACGTGTCGGGAGAAGAGTCGCCGGGACAAGTAAAGCTGCGTGCGGAGCGATTAGACCTCAATCTGGAACGGATCTCAATCTTCTGTGATACGAGAGTTGAAGTCTTGCGGGAAGTTTTGGAGAAAACGAAGCCCCAAGTGGTCATCATAGATTCACTGCAGACCTTGGTGTGTTCGGATATACCGTCACCTGCCGGTTCGATAAACCAGATACGTGCGACAAGCACATCATTGGTGGGGCTGGCGAAAAGCATGGGGATCTCATTGTTCCTGGTCGGGCATATCACCAAAGAAGGTATCCTTGCCGGACCAAAAGTCATAGAGCATCTTGTGGATACCGTCCTGTCCTTTGAGCAAAGCGGCTCAGGTGTGAGAATCATCCGAGCCTTGAAAAACCGTTTTGGTTCTGTTGATGAGTTGGGAATATTCGTCATGGGGGAAAAAGGACTGGAGGCGGTGAAGGAACCTTCTCTGTTCTTCATAAGCCAAAGAGCCGGAAACATAACGCCACCAGGAATCGCCTATACGTCCGTTACGGAAGGTTCAAGGACCTTCATCGTTGAAATTCAGGCTTTGACGGTATCTGCGAAGAGCGGGTACAGCAGGGTCTATTCCGATCGTATCGACATGGCCAGAGTATTGCGTGTCAGTGCGATTCTTGAACGGCATGCGGGACTTGCGTTGGGGGAACAGGATATCTATGTGAATGTGGGCGGAGGTATCAAACTCAGTGAAGTGTCCATTGAGCTGCCACTGGCGCTTGCTTTGTGGTCTGCGTACCGCAACGTCGCGTTACCTCCGCGATTGGTGTCGTTCGGGGAATTGTCCCTTGCCGGAGAGGTGCGGCCTGTAGGGTTCTCCGAGAAACGGGTCAAAGCCGCCATTGAGATGGGCTTCGACCGTCTCATGGTTCCCCAAGGGACTAAGGCAGGAAAGCTTACAAATATATCCATCGTAGCGACCGTTAAGGAAGCTATCGCCTGCCTTGGATAATGCAACTATTTTGTATTAAATAAATTAGTAATTAGTTAGTCAACATTATCAAAAGGTGCCGCTATCCGCTCTGATGTAACAATCCAAGAACCGTCATCAGGGTAACACTTCTCTGTGGCCATCAAGGCCGCAGCCCAAAGCAACGTGCCGTTTGTGGGAAGGTATGCGGGTAAATCCTTACCGGCCCTGTTGTGTCCGTTTACCGTCCAAGTGTTTTTGGGGGTATGGGTAAGCAACAGATCCACAGCATCATTCTTGAGTCCAAGGCGGATCGCGCATAAAGCCATCATGGCAAAATCCCATCCCCAGAGGCTGTCGTCGTCCCAACAAGAACGAACCTTCCTGTAGGTTGCCAACATGATGTTCTTGTCGATATATGTGCCGTTGAGGAAGCCATAAGCCATCAACATCGAAGGATGGTCATGGTTGAAGGTAGTATAAGTGTCCGGACATTTCTCATGGGAGAGATATACTCCGTCCGATATGGTCGGAGCCGCCAGTTTGTCTCTTACGGTGAGCCAGCGAGGAGGTACTTTCTGTCCAAGGCGTTCCGCCCATTTGATGGCTATATCCAGGCCTTCTTTCCAGTATTCGAGTTCGAACGTCGGGTTGCTGACGGTCATCGGGTCGTAGGTGATCTGCGCCGGTTCCACCGGGCAGAGCAGCACATAGTTGTCATTCTGTTTTTCATATACTACGAAACCGGCCATGAATGCGGCTGTCTGCTTGACTACTTCCCAATACAGTTCCAGTAAGTTTTTGTCTTTGGTTTGCCGGTACACTTCCTCAAGGAGGAAAAGCACATGCGGTTGCTGCCAGATGAGCAGGGTGATCGGGGAAGGGCTGTCAATGCCGCTGTAACTGATCATCTTCGGCCAACGTGCTCCGGGAAATTTGTTTCGTCGGGCATTTTCCTTGGCTCTGTCCAGATGCTGGATGAACCAAGGAAGGGAACGCATCAACAGTTCGGTATGGCCGAACAGACAGAACGAATAGACATGGAGCGGATACATCTCCAGTTGGAATTTTCCGTACCAGCTGTTGCAGAACAGACCTGTCTCCGCCGGTGGGATATCTTCGGCGCAGTTGATCGCCTGCAGGTATTGGGACAGAATGATTCTGCGTTCAAGCTCGATTGCACGAGGATCGGTGGAACCAAAGAAATCAATGGCTCCTCCCTTCTCCCAAAAATGCTCCCACCAGCTCTGTGCACGTCTGGCGATGTCATTGCTGGTTTCTGTTTCGCGATTGAGGAAACGGGCGAACTGTACGGAAAGGGAAAGCTTCCCGTACGCACATTGCACCCCTATCTTGTGACCTTCATGATGGAAGGAGACAGCACCTTCGCTTTTGATGTTGACGTAGTACTTCGTCTCATCAAGGATGCGCATGATGGTCATGACTTGGTTGGTCTGCTCCAGGATTTTCGTCGAATGGCAGTCATTGTTCTGCCAATCGGAACCATCCATCTGATGTGAGGCATACGGGAAGACCAACTGGATGGTCAGACGCCGCTCTTGAAGGAGCGCGCTTTCAACGTGGATGGAAATGGTGTCTTGGTCCGGGCTGACACAGGTCTGCACTTTGCAGGGTACGCCGTCAAGTGAATACGAACTGGTGATCATGCCTTGGTAGAGATCCAGCCTTTGGTTAATATCGGTTAGTTTTGACTCCTCGATCTCCTTGCCGTCAAGAAGGAACATGATTCTCGCCAAATTTCCCTTGTGGGGGTTTTGGCGGAGCCAATCGTACACTTCTTCGTTCCCTTGTTTTTTTTCGGTAGGATATGTGGTCTCTCTGCCATTGAACATGTAGCTGGTCATTTCCACGTCATCCGGAACGTATCGGCCCGAATCTGTGGAATGCCAATACCATGAAGAGAAAGTGCACAAAGGTGTTCCTGCGGTTTTGTACATGTCGTAGAAGCTTTGCAGGCCTGTACTGTCGACGGTAAAGCAGAATTGTCCGTTTCCTACCGACAACGGATTGTCTGTATCCAGGGTATTCAGATGAACCGCATGACGAGATACAAGTGCGTTCCTATCGATTGGCATGATGAAGCCCCTTACTGCTGCAAAAGTTTGATCAAAACAGGAAATCCCACAAAAGTACCGATGGTGCTGCCTACGGAACTCATCAGGAAAACCCATAACGCATGAAGGATTTTGTTGGAATACCAAGAGCGGAAATGGGTGGCGTCTTCATTGAGGTTCTCGAAATCACACACCTTTGGTTTTCTGAACTGGACTTCCAGTATACCACTGATAATCCCCACTCCGATAGTCGGGTTCAGACTGGTGAATGGGGAAGCCGCCATACTGACCAGAATGTTCAGTGGATGCGCCCATGCGATTAAGGAGAAAATTCCGGTGAAAATGGCATTGACTTCGATCCAGTACAGGAACATCTGCAGGCCTTTGTTCCATCCTGCATTGACGAATCCCATGATGATGAGCGTGATGATTGCGGCCGGGATGATGAATCCGACGACTTTTCCTCCCTTTGAGGAAGGCGGAATGGCGGTGATGTCGGACAAATCGGTTTCCATTTTCCCTTCATCCAAAGCCTGGAGGTTCCGGATGATCCCTTCTTGGTGACCGGCACCGATGACTGCGACGATGTTGTTCCCTTCACTTTGGTAGATGCTGGTGGCGAGGTATCTGTCCCGTTCATCAATCAAGACGGATTTCACCTGGGGTAGTTCCTTGGCCATTTCCTGCATCATGGTCTGCATGGTGTCTTCCTGCTTGAGCTTTTCCAGTTCCTCGGCGGATACCTTTTCCTTGCTGAAGACAGCACCGAGGAGAGAGGACATCAATTTGGCCTTGTTCCATAAGTTTGATTTTCTCCAAGCCCGTTTGAAAGTGATCTGGATTTCACGGTCACAAAGGGAATAGGGAATGCCTTTTTCCTTTGCGATCTCTCCGGCAGCCAATATCTCAGCTCCAGGAGCGCTTCCGGTTTCATCCCCCATGCGTTTCTGGTATCCGGCAAGAGCCATGTTCGCAAGCATCAGGAAACCCCGATGTTCTTTGAACACTTTCTTTATGTCAGTGTTCGACCAATCCTTTTGCTCCGTCTTGCTCTTATATCTTCCTTCGTCCAGTTCAAGACAGATGCGGTCAGGTTGTTCGTTTTCTATAGTCTGGCGTACTTCGTCGACACTTTCCTTGGAGACGTGGGCTGTACCCACCAATGTGATTTTTCTTCCACTGCCGAAGGTTAACCTGCGGGTGGTCGCGCCGATTTTTTCATCAATCATTACACCGATGATACGGAACTTCCGTTCAATTGACAAGAACCAAAGTCATTTCCCGCAATACATCATTCAAGCTTGTTTGTTCCAAAGCGCCTGTACGGATACGACCAAGGCATTTTCCTTGATCATCCTGATATACAGATTGCTCATCGCCCCTGAGGCCACATACACGGACAAATCTTGTTCTATACTGTTTTCATCAGGGGTTTCTGAGAATTGTACGATTTCATAATCTCCGGGAATGATAGCCCAATCATGGGGTTTTTCCTTGTCTTTAAGCATTTTTTCGATGTTGAGTCTGTCCTCATCATCCGGCGGATTCTGGAAGCCGCAGTCGATGGGTTTCAGCGTATGGTCAAGGACAAGACAAGCTTCTGAACCGGTCTCTTGGGAATCGATGAAATCCAGGACAGCCAGATACGCGTCACGGAGTCGCTTTTCAGAAAGGGACATCCGCATATATGGAATTTGTTGGAACAAATGAAGTATCATGATTTCAAGATAATGAAAACGGAAGGCAACGTACAGTCGATCCCGTACACCATCATATATCGCCGTGGGGCGAGGATGATAACGTTGAGGATCGATAGAAAAGGTGATGTGAGGGTAAGCGCTCCCTATTATGCGTCCAAACGGGAAATCGAGCGCCTGATTCTCAATAACAAGGATAAACTGTCCCGAGGCAGGCCGCAAAAACGGTTGTGGATGGATGGCGAGGAACTGGTTTTTGCAGGAAGAAGCGTACATCTTCATTTCGTATCCGTACCCGGGAAAGTGAGTGTATCTGAGGATGAGCTCCTCGTCCCTTCCGTATGGAAAGCCAACGTTCAGGACAAGGTCAAGGAACTCTATCGTGAATCTACCAGAAGCAGGGTCATCCCCTTGGTGGGAGCTTGGTGCGGCAAACTGGGACTTTCTGTCGGAAGGATAACCATACGCGATACTCATCGGGTTTGGGCCAGTTGCTCCCGGTTGGGGAATTTGAACTTTTCGCTACGTTGCGCCGGGCTTGACGATTCTGATCTTTCCTATCTTGTGCTCCATGAACTTTCCCACCGCGTTCATTTTAACCATGGACCGAAATTCCATGCTTACCTGGATACCCATATGTCTGATTGGCGTGAACATGAAAAACACCTCAAGAACATGCAGGAGGCCTGTGATGTCTTTGGAGACTGAAAGGGGTTTTACCGTCTTGATCGTCAGACTTTCCCCGTTCCGTGATGTCGTCAAATCCACTCCTCACCAGTTTCTCTATGGAGAATGCGTTCGTGTTTTGCCGGATGAGGCCATTGATTTTGCGTTTCTGCCACCGGCAAATGAACGCAAAGACTATGGCGGACTTGTGGGAATGCGTTCTTTCCGTCCTGCCAAGGATTTCGATCTCCTGTTGGTATCCAACAGCTACGCCGTTGAGTTGATCAACCTGCCGTATCTGTTGCAAGCCTCGGGCATTCCGCTTCGCTCAAGCCAGCGTGACGCATCCTGCCCTCTGATCGTCATGGGCGGCTCGAACGCCATGGCTTCACAGGCGATCCTCTACGGTCCCGAAGAGGCTATGGTCGATGCATTGTACTTCGGGGAAGGTGAGGAGCAGACCACCAAACTCGTAAAAGCCCTTTCTTCCATCACTCGTGAGGGGCGCAGGGACACGCTCAAAGCCCTTCAAGGCGAGATTCCCGCACTCAAAGTGTTCGGTGCAGGCGATGTACAGGTCACCAAGGGCATCTTTCACGACACCTCGAAGGAGGTGCTCGCCAATGCCAGACAGTACCTGTTTGACAGCAATGAGGCGACAACGGCAAGGTTGCAGGTTACGTATGGTTGTCCGTTTTTCTGCACCTTCTGCTTTGAAGGCTGGGAACGCAAACCATACCGTGAGGTTCCCATCGGGGAAATCCTCTCCGCCGCCAGAAAGCTCAAGAAAGAGACAGGAGCGGATACATTGGAGATAACCGCCTTCAATTTCAACACGCACACCGAGATCACCCGGATGTTCAGCGAACTGGACAAACTGTTTTTCAGAGTCAATTTCATGAGTCAGCGTGCGGATATCCTTGCCGCCCATCCGGAACTTCTGGAGTATGAAGTGGCCGCTGACAAACGACAGTACACCATCGGTGTCGAAGGGATAAGCGAGCGTATGCGCCGCTACTATCACAAGAACCTCGACCGTGCGACATTGCTTGCTTCCATGGGGATGCTGTTGTCCCGGCAGATCAGGGAAGTGAAGCTGTTCTTCATCCTGTCTGGTTTGGAAACAAGCGAAGACTTGAATGATTTTCGAGGTCTTTTAAAGAGCATTGAGACCATCAAAGCGAAAGGAAACCGCGGTATCAGGATATTGTTCTCCTTTGGATTGTTGGTGCGGATGCCGTTTACTCCGTTGCGGTATGAGCGGCTTCTTCTTTCCAAGGAAGCATGGGAACCTGTGGTCGGAGGGGTGCGTTCCGCAGTACAGTCGGCAGGATATGAGTTCAGATTGACCTATCCGTATGAGGAATATTTCCTTTCCCAATCCTTGGTGATGGTTGATGGCTATATCGCGCCAGTCCTTGAAGAGATGGGACGAAAAGGGATGGTCTATGACCAGGAACTGCCTTCAGGCGTGTGGGAATTCTTCTCATCGCAAGTCCAAGTGCAGGTTGACGAGAAGCCGGAAGGTTACCCTTTTGCCTTCCCGTTCCTTAAAACGCCTGATGCGTATCTTTACCAATGTTTCCTGCAGGCCAAGGCGGGGGGTGAACAGAAAAGTTGCATGGGGAATGCTTGCCGTGGTTGTGGTGCCTGCGATGAGGGCGAACGTGCTTTTCTGACAAACCACAGGATTATCATGCCGGACATGCAGGACATCAGGAACATCGGGGAAGTCAGGGTGGCGAAGGCACAGGCGAAACCATTCTTTGTAAAAACCTCGCTTCCCCGGGAATACGCGGCAGCTCATGTGGAGACCAAGGCGGCTTATGTGATGAGAACGATGTTCCGGGTTGCCGAGGGCAGCGAGGAATTTGTGATGACCGTCAGCGATGCCTTGTTTGACAGTGACCGTTATCCGGAAATGATGCGTTGGTGGGGCGATGATCTCTTTCTGGTGTATCCGTTCTCAAACCAGCAACGCGCACAAACAGAAAAAATGCTCAGGAAAGCCGGTTATGAGGTGTTTGAAGCCGAACCCGAGCTCTCCCTTTCTGTGGTCATCACGGGAGAAAATCTGGAAAAGGCGGCGCAACGCCTGCTTATGGACAATCATCTGCCGTACGTGCTTTCCCGTAGCGGTGCGGTGACCAATCTGGATATTGCGCCGAAAGCACTGAAGAAGCATGTCGTGGACTCCTGCAAAGTAGCGGATGATATGCTATATTTGCAGGGTGGATTGAAAATGCAATTTTCCTCGTTGAATCATGGGGCTTATCTTGCCCATATGACTCTCGGGCAGCAAGGAGTGACACATTGAAACCGGATGTATTGGCGAAGGACGTCTTTAGGGTGTCCGCAAAGATCGGTAATAAGGATCTGTTTGAAGGTATTTGGCCCATCCCTCACGGGGTGATGCTCAATTCGTATGTGCTGAAAGGCAACGATAAAGTAGTCTTGGTTGATTTGGTGAAGGATTGGGATGGTGCTTGCGATGCCCTTGAAGCGCAGATGGCCGCGCTTGGTTTGGGTGTCAAGGACATCGATGTCCTTGTGATCAACCATATGGAACCTGACCATACCGGGAGCCTTGCTTCGTTTGTCAGGAAAAATCCCGGTGTGGAGATTTACTGTTCCGACAAATCTGTGCCGTTGATCAAGGCATTCTATGGAGTTGCCAACAATCTCCACGCCATCACGGATGGGGAAAGTCTGGACATCGGAGGGAAAACCCTACGCTTCTTCCTGACGCCGAATATCCATTGGCCGGAGACCATGATGACCTTTGACGTTGATGATGGCATTTTGTTCAGCTGTGACGCCTTTGGCGCATATGGACAGTATGATCATTGTTTTCACGACCAGCTTGGCGAAGATGAGTTGTCTTTGCTGGACAGTGAGATGGATCGGTACTATGCGAATATCGTCTCCTCTTTCAGTCCGTTCGTGCTCAGGGGCATCAAAAAACTGGTTGATGCGGCCTTGGACATCAAAGTCATCGCACCCAGCCACGGCGTGGTCTGGAGAGCCGACCATGGGGAAGTGATCGCCAAATATCAGAAACTGGCAGGTTATGCCGCGGGTCCGCGGGAAAAACAGATCACATTGGTCTGGGCAAGCATGTACGGCAATACCCAAGCTTTGGTGGATACCATCGTGGAAGCCGTCAAGAGCGAAGGAGTGAGGATTTCCGTGTTGCAAGTCCCGCAGAATCATGCGTCTTTTGTCCTTGAAGAGGCGTGGAAGTCCGAGGGTTTGATCATCGGGATGCCGACATACGAATATAAAATGTTCCCGCCGATGTATGCGATTTTGGACGTTTTGGACCGCAGCCATGTCACCGGCAGGAAAATCATGCGTTTCGGTTCTTTCGGGTGGTCCGGCGGAGCGCAAAAGCAGTTTGATGAGTTCATCGCAACCATGAAGCTGACTTGTTACGGAAACGTGGAATACCAAGGATATCCCACGGACGAGGACAAGAAAAAGGCATATGAAATGGCCAAGCGATTGGCTCATGACGTAGCAAACGCTTGATGCGCAAATGCACACGCCCGCCAGAAATGGTGGGCGTTTCTTTAGGCTGAAACGAAGGCTTGTAGAAGCGGTAACATGGCATTGTCTGCCATGAGCAATGCCTCAGGATGCCATTGAACAGCCATGAGGAACGGACCTTCTGTGGCTTCCACAGCTTCAGGAACACCATCAGTCGCATAGGCCGTCACAGTGAGCCCTGTCCCGATTCGCTGGAGAATTTGGTGATGAAGGCTGTTCACCGCAAGCGTGTCCTTTTTGAAGATATTCCAGAGACGGGAATCAGTGAGGACGCGTACGTCATGGCATGGATGGGTGGCATCCTCAAAATGGCGGTGTTGCAGGCATTCTGAAGAAAACAGCGAATAATCCTGGAAGAGTGTCCCTCCGAAGGCCACATTGATCACCTGGATGCCTTTGCAGATACCGAACACAGGTTTGCCCATTTCCCTTGCACTCTGGACAAGCTTGATCAAGGAGAGATCCTCCTGCCGGTTGGTCATCTGGCAAAGAGGGCTTTTGGTTTGTCCGTAGAGTTCCGGATCAATGTCATTTCCTCCTTGGAGGAGCAGACCGTCGACAACGGCGAGCTGGTCCAAACAATCGTTTGGGTTCTCCAGGACGGGAAGCATCACCGGGATGCCTCCTGCTTTGGTGACGGCAGAAACATAGGCCTGACTGGTGATGATGCGTTTCCAAGCATGGAACGGACTGGAGGCAGGGGCGTTGTCAAACACCCCTGCGATGCCGATGACGGGTCTTTTCATTCGATGATGGATAGGAGATGCTTCACAAAGCCATCGCAACGTTCCGCGGAAGCGATGGAAAGATGTTCGTTTACGGAATGCACATCATACATCTGTGGACCGAACGAAACACTGTCCATGCCTTTGACCGTGCTGTTGATGATGCCGCATTCCAATCCTGCATGAATGGCGGTGACCTTCATCTCTTTGCCGGTATAATCCTTGTAGGCTTTCGCGCAGAAACCCGCCAATTTGGATTTCGGGTCGGGGAGCCAAGCCGGATACGCACCCAAATAGGTGACACTCATACCTGCGGTGAGCAAAGCCTCGCCACACATCTTGGCGACCATGTCGCGTCGGGAAAGGATGGATGAACGATGGCTGGTGATGACTTTGAATTGGTTCCCTTCCAAATTGACGATGGCCAGGTTGCTGCTCGTCTCGACAATCCCTTCAAGCTCTTTGCTGGTCTCGTAGGCATACACCCCATGGGGCGCGACAAACAATGCGCGGATGAATTGCTTTGATATCTTCGCTGACGCACCCAGCTTGGGCCTGTCGGTTTTTTCCAACGAAAGTTTGATGTTCGGATCGGTATTCCGGTATTCTGTTTCCACTTCAGCCCGCAAGCGTGCAAGTGTGTCCTGCAACAGTGGTTCCTCTTCCTCTGGGACTGCGAAACCGACGGTACAGGCTGAAGGAATCACATTTCTCCGTGTGCCTCCCGCCAAGGAGAAAATCATCTGATGTTTCAATTCCACCAGTAGGCGTGATGCCAGCTTGATGGCGTTGGCTCGTTGTTTGTCGATTTCCCCTCCGCTGTGTCCTCCGAGAAGGCCATCGACGGACAGAGTGTAGGCATTCCAATCCAGAGGAATGGTCTCCATATTCACATCCAAAGTACCTTCGACTTCCTTACCGCCGGCACAACCGATGAACAGGATACCCTCTTCTTCACTGTCGAGATTGAGGAGTTTTCTGCTGTGTATCTCTTTTTCCTTCAAACCATAAGCACCGGTCAAACCAGTTTCCTCGCTGATGGTGAAGATCGCTTCAAGTGGGCCATGATTGACCGATGGATCGGAAAGGATGTCGAGGATAAGTGCGATGGCGATGCCGTTATCGCCTCCCAAAGAAGTGTCTTTCGCATGGAGGCAATCTCCGTCAACCACCACCTCAATGGGGTCTTTTTTGAAATCATGCGTACTGCCCGGACGTTTCACGCACACCATATCCATATGTCCCTGAAGTGCGACGGAACTGCGATGTTCATAGCCTTTTGAGGCTTCCTTGCGGATGAAGACATTTCCTGTCTCATCGGCAAAAGCCTCAAGTCCCTGCGCTTTTGCCCAAGAGAGAAGCCATTGCCTTACTCCTGCTTCATTGCCGCTTTCCCGGGGGATTTGCTCCAACTCGAGAAAATTCTTCCACAAATTCTTCTTTTTCAATGCATCAAGTGTCGTTGTCATCATATGCCTCATTCAAATCTGTCTCTGATCAGTTTACCGTTGACGAACAGCCCCTTCAACTGGAACGCCTTATCCAGAACCGTTACATCGGCGGTAAAGTCGGGGATCAACATGCCTTGATTACGGAACCCATAAATTCTGGCGGGGTTGGTGGAGGTCATCTGCACGGCACTGGAAAGGGGAATACCCCAGCCGACCACATTCTTCACCGCTTTCAGCAATGTCAGTGCGGAGCCGAGGAACAATGTGGGATCGTCGGCGCTCACCCAGACGCCTTGGTCGGAAAGCACGGCTTTCATGCCATTAGCAAGGAATGGCCCGATTTTCTGCTTGGTGGGTTTCAGAGAGTCTGTCACCATGACGATGTTGGAGACCGGTTTTTCCCGAAGCAGAAGCTTGACCAATTCAGGATGGACATGCACACCATCGCAGATGACTTCACATTGCATTTCTTCATGAATGAGCACAGCTCCGACGCAACCTGGGTTGCGGTGATGAAGCGGACTCATGGCATTGTAGAAATGGGTGGTGTGCAGAATGCCGCATTGAATGCCTTCCAACATATTCTCATAAGTCGCATCTGTATGGCCGGCAAGCAAAACGATGTTCTCTCTGCGGGCAAGTAAGGCCAAATCACGCATATTTTTCAATTCTGGGGCTACTGTCATGCAGATAACATGCCCTTCTCCGGCTTTTATGAGTTTTTCAAACAACTCGGTATCAACAACATGTACTCCTTCTGGGTTTTGCGCGTTGATCCGTTTGGGGGAGATGAATGGGCCTTCCAGGTTGATACCCATGATTTTGGCGCCTTTTTCCTGTCCCATCGCGGCGACGATGGCTTGTTCGGCTTTGATCATGTCATCAGGAAGGTTGGTGTAGACCGTGGGCATGAAAGCGCTTACACCGTAATCAGCAAGGCGTTCGCTCATGCCGAGGATGGAGTCGGGGGAGCAGTCTTCAGTCCCGAAACCACCGATACCATGAATGTGGCTGTCGATCATGCCGGGAATGATATAGGCGTGCTGCACATCAATTCTCAAAGTGTTTTCCGGGAATTTTTTCTGGTCAAGGCGTTGCATATTGAAAATGTCGCCGATCATCCCTTTCTCATCAATGTATAACGCACAGTTTTCAAGCTCTGCGAAGCCTGTTACGATTGTTCCGTTGGTCAATACGGTAGGTGTGCCCATTTTCCTCCTCCTTGTGTACAAGTTGGCGATTCCACCTGTAGAGTACCACACAAGGAATCGAGGTGCAACGTCATATGGTGCGGGAAAGGTCGTTCATCCACTTTCCGCTCTTTACACGGAAGAATCCCGCCACACCCTTTGCCACTTCCTCCAAAGCGGTCAGGGCATATACATACCAGATCGGCCATTTGAGGACTACACAACTGAGGAAGGCCATAGGAATGCCGATCATCCAGACTGCGGACAGTTCGTTGATCATGGAGAACCGCGTATCGCCGCCGGAACGAAGGATGCCTACGATTAATGTGGTGTCGTAACTGCGGAGCGGGAAAAAGATGGCATTGATGTACAGGCAATACCGTGCCGCTTCAGCAATGGAACCGCTGACTTTGAACAAACCGACAAACAACGGAGAAAGCCAGGCTTGCAATACTCCCATGCAGAGTCCGATAAGTACCGAAAGCAAGGAAAAGCGCCTGCAATACAGGCGTGCGGTGTCATAATCCTGCTCGCCGATTTTCTGGCCGATCATGATCAATGCGCTGGAAGCTACCCCGAACATCGCGGTGAAAAACATATTGGACACGGAATCATTGACATTGACCGCGGCGATGGCGTCAATGCCGAGACGGGAGAATGCGATTTTGTAGATGGTCATTCCGAGTGCCCAGAAGAACTCGTTGCACAGTACGGGAATGCAGGTGGGAAAGACTTTTGAAAGGAAGGACTTGGAAAAACGGAACGCATTCTTCCCTTTGATGGCGCAAGGGCTTTTCCCGGGATAGGTGGAGAACAGGATCATCGACATCTCAATGATCCTGCTGACCAACGTGGCTATGGCGGCTCCCTTCACGCCCAGTCGCGGAAAGATGCCGATACCGAAGATGAGGAGGTAATTCAGGACAATGTCTGACAAAAGCGAGGCGATGGAAGCTTTCAATGGGAGATCAGCCCTGCCTGTTGTCCTGAGTCCTACGGCATGGATCTGGATGAAAGCAAGACAAAGATATCCAGGACCGATGATGGAAAGATACGATGAACCCAAATCGACGACTGTAGGATCATGGGTGAACACATACATCACCGCTTCAGGGAAACAGGTAGCAAGCGTGCCGAAGATCAGGGAACCGGACAGACAGACGATAAGCCCGAGACCCATGATTTTCTGAATGCCCTCCTCATTTTTCGCACCATAGAACTGGGCGATGAAAATGGAAGCTCCGGTACAGGTCCCAAAATAAAACAAATTGGTAAGGAACGATATCTGGTTGGCAAGTCCAACCGCTGCGATGGCGTCCGAACCAAGTTGACCGATCATCAACGTATCGACGAAGGTCAAGCTGTTGACCAGCAGATTCTGGAGAACCACCGGAATGGCGATAGTCCCCATTTTCCGATAAAACCCTTTGTCAATGTTCATGTGGCAACAATATCCTTTCTGCGTTTTGCATGCCACAGAGGCGGAGTGCTTCCTTGACCAACATCCGGTTTTCCGGTTTGTTGTACTGGAGCAATGCACGTTGCAAGGAACGTTCCCTGCCTTTCGGCACATGTATCGGCGCGAAATCCTTCCCTGGGCGCGGATCCAGACCTGTATAGTACATTGTGGTTGAGACGGTGCCGGGAGTCGGATAGAATTCTTGGACTTGATCGGGTACGAAATGCTGTTTTTGCATATATAAAGCCAAATCAACGGCGTCCTTGAGCGTACTGCCAGGATGGGCGGCGATGAAATAGGGGATCAAATACTGGCGTTTGCCTTGCCTCTCATTCTCATCCGCATATGCGTCGCAGAACGCCTCGTACAATTCCACTTGTGGTTTGCCCATGGCCTCAAGGACATCTTTTTGGATGTGTTCGGGTGCGATTTTCAATTGTCCGCTGATATTGTGCCCGACAATGTGCGAGAGGAATTCCTTCCTCACTTCTTCCGATGCGACGGACATCAGGTAATCGAAGCGGAGTCCGCTGCGAATAAACACCTTTTTCACGCCGGGTATCCGTTCGATCGTTTTGAGGACTTCCAGATAATGGAGATGGCTGTCTTTCAGGTTGGGACATGGTTTCGGCCAAAGGCATTCCCTCTCGGCGCAGGGACCATAGGTTTCCTGTTTGTCGCAGGCACGGCCTTGGAAGTTCGCTGTAGGCCCTCCGACATCGTGGATATAGCCTTTGAAGTCGGGATGTTCCGTCATCCGTTTTGCCTCGGCGACCAGAGAGGGGATGCTCCTCGTCTGGATGATCCTCCCTTGATGGCTGGTGATGGCGCAGAAGCTGCAGGCGCCATAACAGCCCCGGTTGCTGGTCAGTGAGAACTGCACTTCGGCCAGTGCCGGCACCCCTCCAGCTTTATCGTAGTCGGGATGGGCGCTGAACGTGTACGGGTAACTGTATAATTCGTCGAACGCTTGCTGTGAAAGCGGCAATGCCGGAGGGTTCTGTACGACATATCGGTTCATGCATTTCTGGACCAGGATTTCCGGTTTCATGGGATTCTCATGGAGCAGTTTCATCTGGAACGCTTTGGCGTATTCCCGTTTTCCTTTTTCCGTGGGGGTGTTTGATTTGATATCCCGTTCACTCACTTCTTCATAGCTTGGAAGTTCAAATACCGGGTATTGGGTTATCGTTTCGGGATTACTTGTCGCATACACAGTACCACGGATGTCATGGAGCGAAACGATGCTTGCCCCACGGTCCAGACGTTGTGCGATCTCCACGACTTGATTTTCCCCCATGCCGTAGACGAGGAGGTCGGCTTTGCTATCCAGAAGAATGCTTTTGCGTACAAGGTCAGACCAGAAATCATAATGCGCCATGCGTCTCAAGGACGCTTCCAACCCTCCAATGACAATCGGAACCTCCTTGCCATAAGCCTGTCTTGCGCATGATGTATAGACAATAGTGGGTCTGTCGGGACGGCAACCGGCGTTCCCTCCCGGACTGTAAACGTCTTCATGTCTGATTTTGTTGTTGGCGGTATAATGCAATACCATGCTGTCGATGTTGCCACCGCTGATCATTGCGCAAAGTCGAGGTTTTCCGAAGGTGAGGAAAGACGCAGGATTTTTCCAATCAGGCTGGGCGATGATGCCGACTTTGAAGCCTTTGCTTTCCAAGAGCCTGCCGAGCAAGGCGACGGCAAAAGATGGGTGGTCCACATAGGCATCGGCGCTGATGAGCGCGATGTCGATAGCATCCCATCCATGGTCTTTCAGGTCGCTCTTCCTGGTTGGAAGGAACAGGTTTCTTTGCACATGCAGATGATACCCTTTCCCCATCAGATTGGCAATCGAGCGGAAATTTTGGGATTTTGGTCATGATAAAAGTATTCCACAAAGCGCTAAGAGCGATTACTTAACAATTGACAATAATGTGTTTATAATGCCTGTAGGGATTTTGTCGCCTATGTGTTTTCCGGGAGGGGAGTGCATGAAGAAATGGTTGGTTATTGGTGTCGCATGTCTGTTTGTCGCGTTCATGGTTTCCTGATGCAATGACTCGCTTTGCATCGGAACCGTTGAGAGTCCTGTCATCACCCCCGATGGAGGCGACTACATCCTTGGCGAATCGGTGGTCAGCATCACGAGCCCTACGAAAGGCGCTTCCGTCATGTTCTCGACGGATGGAGGGTATTCGTTCCAGAACTACATAGGTCCTTTTACCATGAATGATTCGCTTCCCAAAGATGATGTCATCGTCGCATATGCCCAGCTTTCCGGGATGTATGCATCCGCAAAGGTCATGAGCGGGACTTTCAAGGAAAAGAGCGCCGCCCCCACCATAGAAGTGCCTGGCGAATCCCTCATACCAGGCAGTAGCCCCATCAAGCTTGCCTGTACGACGAGCGGCTCGACCATCTGGTACTCATGGGATGGGGAGCATTTCATACAATATGAAACCACCACACCGCTGACGATGTCGGAAGGCAGGAAGACGCTCACCGTCATCTCCAAAAAGAAGGGCGCCGGAGATTCCGATGCGGTGGCGAAGACCCTCAACGCATCATATGCCGTTGCGATGCCCAAGCTGAGCAAACCGTCAGGGGAAGTGGATTTCAGCGAACCCCTCACGGCATCTTGCTCCACTCCAGGTTCGACGATCCATTACACGATGGGGACGACTACTCCGGCAGATCCCTCTGCCGGCAGTCCCGCTTTCCCCTCTTCCCTTCTGTTGACTGATGCGGATACCTGCATCGTCAAGATGCTTGCCACCGCATCAGGATTGTCGGACTCCGATGTCGCGACATACACATTCTCCAAAGCAACGGTCCAGGCGCCGACTATCACCCCAGACGGAGGCTCTATTGCCGGTACGGGTGAGATTCTGGTCAGTTGCGGCACCAAAGGCGTGACGTATCATTACACATGGAAAGGCGGAACCGAATATACATGGAAGGGTACGCAACCGTCCATCACCTTGGGCTCTGATGAGTCAGGTACGCTCAGCCTGTATGCGACCAAGGAAGGGATGAAACAGTCTGCCACGGTGAAGAAGACATTCACCAATGAAAACGTTGTCCAGAAGCCGGTGTTCAGCCGCCCCGATAGTTCCACATTCGATTTCAGCGAACCCATCATCATCACCTGCCCGACGGAAGGGGCCACCATCTTCTACACGTTGGATGGTACTAAACCCACAACTTCTTCTCTAACCAAGGGGGCAAGCGGACTGTCCGTCTTGCTTCTGGGATGCTCTTCACCGGTCACCTTGCAAGCGATCGCCAAGGCGGCGCAAGGCACGACGGATGTCGTTTACGCCAAATACTCCATGGGGACTGTTGCTGACGTCATCATCAGCCCGAAAAGCACGGATGCCATCCCTGTGGTGTTTGGACAAGACAAGATTACCTTCTCCTGCAAGACCTCTGGTGCCACCATTTATTACACGACGAATGGCAACGAGCCTTCTTCTTCCTCGCTTTCCTGCAAGACAGGCGAATCCATCACGTTGAGCGCAAGTGGCACCGTGAAAGCAATGGCGAAAAAAGACGGCCTGATCTCTTCCGTCAACACCACAAGCCAGGTTTTCACCCAGAAGCAAGTCTCGAAGCCGACCATCACGCCAAGTTCCGGTGCGGTTGTCATCCCTGATGAGACAAAGATCGCCATTGACTGCGCCACAAGCGGTGCAGTCGTCACCTATACGGTCAATGGTGGCTCGTCAATCACATACACCGCCCCATTCACCCTGTCCACCTCACAGCTTCCTGCGACAATCGCTGCGAAGGCGACCTGTGCGGGATGGAAGGATTCGGAGAGCGCCGATAGCGGCTCCTTGGCACTCATGCCTTCCACGGATTATCTCTCCTATCTGGAGACCGGATCCAACGAACGTACCATCATCAAATACACGGGGACTGCCGCTTCCGTGACCATCCCGACCTCCATCGGTGGCGGCAACGTGACGGCCATCGGGGATTCGGCATTCAAGGGCAACGGGACGCTCACCAATGTGAGCATTCCGGAAACGGTAAGGACCATCGGCGACTATGCGTTCGCCGGTTGCTCGAAGTTGAAGACCGTCTCCATCCCGCGCAGCCTGAGGACCATCGGCTCCTGGGTGTTTTCCGGGTGCGGTTCCTTGTCGTCCCTCACGCTTCCTGACGGTGTCACCAGCATTGGTGAGGATCTTTGCATCAACTGTTCCGACTTGATGTCCGTGACGTTGCCGTCGACCCTGACCGTCATTCCTGAAAGCATGTTCTACGGATGCACCAACCTGACGGTGTTGGCGATCCCCTCTACCGTCACGATGATAGGCGAGCGTGCGTTCTACGATTGCTCCAGCCTGCCTACGGTGACGCTTCCGTCAGGAATCACCACCATTGGGGGCTATGCCTTCCACGGGTGTGCGGGTTTCATCACGAAACTCACGATACCTTCCTCCATCACCACCATCGGAGACCATGTGTTCCATGGATGTTCCAGCCTGCAGTCTGTTGAGTTTGCGGGAAATGTCACCGCATTCGGCATTGGTGCGTTCCAAGAGTGCGGGAACCTCTCGACGTTGGCTATCCCCACCACGACAAAGACGATCGGCGCCATGGCGTTCAACGGATGCAAGTCGTTGGTTTCCATCGACCTGCATGCATGTACGGCTTTGGGTAGCATCGGTGCTTCCGCTTTCGGTGACTGCGAGAACCTGAAGGACATCGGTTCCCTTCCCAACAGCCTGACGGATCTGGCGGGCGGCGCGTTCTCGGGTTGCAAGAGCCTCATGGGAAAGATCACCATCCCGACAGGCATCACCAAGGTCACGATGGGCTTGTTCAGCGGATGTGAGTCCATCACAAGCATCGGACTTCCGTCCACCATCACGGAAATCCAAGCCAATGCATTTGCAAACTGCAAAGCGATGACGGACATCAACCTGCCCATCGGTATCACAGCCATCGGGGAAGGCGCCTTCTCCGGTTGTGAATCATTGGTGTCCACGATGGACATCCCGTCGAAGGTGGTGGTCGTGGCGAAGAATGTCTTCAATGGATGCAAGGCGTTGACGGAGATAACCCTGCCCAATGGTGTCGTTTCGATAGGAGAGCATGCGTTCGAGCATTGCGAGCACATCACCTCGATGCAGATACCTCAAGGAATCTCCATGCTCGACGCACATGTGTTCGACCAATGCAGCAACTTGCGTTCCGTCGAGCTTCCCGACAGTTTGACCAGCATCGGCGGGACTGGGGGTTGCACGTTCAATGCCTGCAAGAGCCTCGTTTCCATCACGTTGCCGTCGAACGTCTCCAGCATCGCCGCCGATTCGTTCAAGGATTGCTCGAAGCTGGCTTCCTTCCGCATTGTCGGCAAGACAGCGGCCGCAGTGAAAGCCATGGTCGGCTTCTCTTCGTGGGGCGTCCCGTCGGAATCTGTCATGGATGGGAATGAATGAGAAGGAAGACAGCATGAAAAAACACTGGTTCCTGCCGTTGGTTCTCCTCATCGTCATGATGGCGGGTTGTAAGGATGGATCGCAATCCATCCCGACAACAGCCAATCCCGTCATAACCCCGGACAGCGGGGAATTCATCCTCGGTGAGACCGAGGTGACGATCACCTGCCCCACGGCAGGCGCGCTCATCAAGTATTCCATCGATGAAGGACTGTCCTGGATTGTCTATCATCCCGGGCTGAAGATCTCTTCCTTTTTGGCAAAGAAGCGGATCATCGCGTTCGCACAGTGCTCCGGCATGTATGATTCCGCAAAGGTCACGACGGCAGTCTTCTCAGAGAAATGCTCCACCCCGACCGTGCGGTCGTCTGCAGACGGTTCCATCCTGACCGATGGTGGTGTCTTCATTGTGGGCGATGCATACACTATCCAAGATACCAGCGGCGCCCAGTTGTACTATACGATCAACGACGGTGCGGAAACACCATACACCGGGCCTGTCATCTTTGACAGCACCGTGACAAAGCTGACGGTCTACAGCAAGAAGGCCGGTGCGGCTGATTCGACACCAGGCACGTTGAACCTGACATCCGTTTCCAAGGTCGCGGCGCCGAAGCTCAAGGCAAGCGGGAGCTACGACCTGAGCGAGGCGATTGCGATTACGTGCGCGACAAGCGGCACGGTTATCCATTACACCACCGACGGCTCGACGCCGACGAAGGCAAGTCTCACGTATTCGGCACCGTTCGTGAAGAAAGACGTTGCTTCATACACCCTGAAGGCCGTCGCATTCAAGGATGGCATGGTGGATTCCGCTGTGAGCGAAGCGACATATGCGAAGGCGAAGATAGAAACACCTTTGATCTCCCCCGATACAGATCAGGTTGTCAAGGGCAAATCCGTGATAACCGCCACTTCCACAACGACCGGGAGCATTTTGTACCGATATGCGTGGGATGGCGGCACTTGGACTGAAGGGTGGAACGGTGCGAGCAAAATCGCCTTGGCAGCGGATTCCGCTACTTTGACGGTGCAGGCTTATGCCGTTGAGGACGGCATGCTGGCTTCGGATGTGGCATCCCGCACGTACATCAAAGCGGAAAAAGCGAAAACCCCTACGTTCAGCAAGGAAGACGTCACGGTCTTCGATTTCAGCGAGCCCGTGGTGATCTATTACCCGGGGCATGACACTGACATCAATTTGTATTATGAGTTCACTGACGGGAAGCCGACGTTCCCCGGCGCGCCTGTGCATGACGGCGCTTCGATTACCCTGCCGGATGTCGACAGTTGCACGCTCAAAGCATGTGCGAGATATGCCGGGTTGGATGATTCCGACATCCATAGCGTGACCTACACCAAGGCGACGATCGGGGATGTGGCCATCAATGTCGGGGATGCGGTGGTGTACGGGGAGAAGGCCCTGTCATTCTCCTGCGGCACCAGTGGCGTGAAGTTCACCTACACGCTGAATGAAGGCCCTGAAAACGTTTGGGATGGGGAGAAGATCGCGCTGACGGTCAATCCGACGGCAATCAAGGTGCATGCGTCCAAGGCCGGCATGAAGGATTCCGCCCTAGCGGTGAGGACATGCAACGTGAAAACCCCGGCTCCGACGATCAGCCCTGATTCCGGCGACCTCATTCCGGGGGAGACGGAAATCACGCTCTCCGGAACCCCGTCCAGTGTGACGTTCTCCTATTCGCTTGACGATGGTGTGACTTGGAATGATTACATTTCATCATTCAAGCCATCGGTGATGCCGACGGGGAAACGCATCAAGGCGAAAGCCCGCTATAGCGGAATCCAGGATTCCGACGTCGTGTCGAAGACATACCAGGAGAAATGCGGCATGCCGCAGAGCAGCATCGCCGAGGGAGGGACCTTCATCCCCGGTGTCACAAAGATCACCCTGACGAAAGACGGGACGACCATCCATTACTCGATGGACAGTGGGACAACTTGGAACGTTTATGCAACGCCGTTCACGTTGGACGGCGGGGTGACAAGCCTTGTCTTCTACGCCTCGAAAAAGCGGCGNTGTCGATTCCGAACACAAGACGGTGAACGTCATCAAGGCAGGCACCGTCGCGGCGCCGAAGCTCAAGGCAAGCGGGAGCTACGACCTGAGTGAGGCGATTGCGATCACATGCGCGACAGACGGTGCGGAGATTCATTACACCACCGATAGCTCGACGCCGACGAAGGCAAGTATCTTGTATTCAGCGCCATTCGTGAAGAAGGACGTCGATTCGTACACCCTGAAGGCCGCCGCATTCAAGGATGGCATGGTGGATTCCGCTGTGAGCGAAGCGGCATATGCGAAGTTGCGGATACAGGGGCCGAACATCATGCCTGATGCTGATGAAATCAAGCAAGGCACCCCGATCATCACGTTCAGTTGCGCCACTGCCGGATCCCTTGCATATTGGTATGCATGGGATTCCGGGACATATGTGAAGTGGGATGGCAGCCTCCTTTCGTATCCCGATTCCTCCAAGAGCAAGACATTAATCGTCTATGCCGCAGCTGTTGAAGGAGGCATGCTGCAGTCCGCAGTGGTTTCGAAGACCTATGTGAACGCCACCATCGTGAAGGATCCGGTGTTCAGTGTGGAAAGTTCGGAGATGGACCTGAGCAAAGGGGTGACCATCACTTGCGCCACATACGGGGCGACGATTCATTACACGACTGACGGGAGTGATCCCACCACGTCATCCACCGCTTCTTCCTGCACCAGCGGCGCCCACATTGATTTGCCGACCACTTCCGATAGTTGCACGCTCAAGGCGTATGCGACGGTTGCGGGTTTGACAAGCTCCGGCATCCACAGCGCGACCTACACCAAGGCGACGATCGGAAACGTGACCATCCATCCGTCATCGGGATCGCCGATACCGGTTGCTCTGTACAAGTCCCTCATCTGGTTCGAGTGCCCGACGGAAGGCGTCACCTTCGTCTACACATTGGATGGCACTACACAAACAAGGAAACCCGAAGATGGCACATTTGCCATCGATGCAACAGGGGAACTCTCTGTGTACGCAAGCAAAGTCGGCATGAAAGACTCCGCCACAAGCAAGCAGAAATTCGTCAAGGCACAGGTTGCGACCCCCGCCTTCTCCCCTGATGGCGGAGGCATTGTCCCTAATGTGACGGAGATTACCATCACCTGCGCCACAGAAGACGCCAAGATATACTACACGACTGATGGGACGAATCCCACGACATCCAGTACCTCCTGCACCAGCGGAACGATAATCACGCTCCCCGGAGCGAAAACCATCACGGCATACGCCACATGCAGTGGAATGAATGTTTCTGCAACCTACGCAAAGGAATTTCTGTTGAGTTCCTCTGATGCAAATTTCACCTATGTGGAGACAGGCGACAACCAATGGACGATGGCCAAGTACAAAGGGACAGACTCTTCGGTTGTCGTGCCAATGATATACAACGGCGGCATCGTGGTCGCTGTCGGCGATTATGCGTTTGAAGGCCAGACAGGCATCACGCAGGTGACAATCCCTGCCTCAGCCAGGATCATTGGGGAACATGCTTTCCAAGGATGCGCCAAGCTTCAGAAGGTGGTTTTGCCGGATGGACTGGTGAAGATTGGAAAATATGCCTTCGCTGAATGCTCCTCCCTTGAAAGCCTGACCGTCCCCGGTTCGGTCACCGAAATCGGAGATGGCTTGTGCATGCATGCCAGGAGCCTGGCGAAAGTCATCCTTTCAGGCAAGATGACCAATGTCCCCGACCGTGCGTTCTTCGGATGCGCCAACCTCATCTCCATCACCATCCCGTCTACGGTGACGACCATTGGCAGCCATGCGTTCTATGGTTGCGTGAGCCTGCCGACCTTTGACCTGCCTTCATCCCTGACCACCATCGAAGACTATGCGTTCCATGGGTGTTCCGGTTTGACGGAGACGTTCAACATTCCGACAGGGGTTGTTGTGGTGGACGATGGAGTCTTCCAGGGCTGTACGAACTTGCTTGGCATCTCATTCGATGGGGATGTCACCAGCATCGGAGAGATGGCGTTTGAAGGTTGTGCGGGACTTTCAAGATTCATCATGCCCGAAACGGTGGCCTCTGTAGGTGCCGGAGCGTTCAGCGGATGCAAGGGCTTGGAGCGTGTCCGGTTGTCCGCCCTCATCACCTCCATCCCGGCGGCGATGTTCTCTGGGTGTGAGAACCTGAAGGACATTGGTGCCATACCGTCCTCCGTAACGAGCGTCGGCGCCTCCGCATTCAGCGGGTGCGTCAGCCTCACAGGCACGATTGCCATCCCGAGTGGCGTCGTTGAGATTTCCGACAGCGTGTTCTGGGGATGCGAACGCATCACCGAAGTGACGATGTCCGACGCTGTGTCCGTCATCGCGGCCAAGGCGTTCATGGGATGCAAGGCATTGGAGAAGGTCGTCATCCCGCGAAAACTGAAATCCATCGGCGTTTCTGCGTTCGAGGGATGCGGGAACTTGTCGTGCGCCATCATCATCCCGTATGGGGTCGTTGAGATACCAGGTTCGGCATTCGCCGGTTGCAGGAAGATCCCAAGCGTCCTGTTGCCGCAGTCCGTGACGTCCATTGCCAACAATGCGTTCCAGTACTGCGAAGGCATCGACTCCATCAAAATACCACAGAATGTCGCCGTCATCTCCAAATATGCCTTCCAAGGATGCAAGGACCTCGTCGCTGTGGAATTCCCCGATGCCTTGACCACCATCGAGGAATATGCGTTCAACGACTGCACGAGTCTGGCATCCGTCACCCTTCCGGGGAATGTCACGACCATCGGCAAGGATGCATTCCGGAACTGTACAGGTCTGTCCTCCCTCTCCATCCCCGCAAGCGTGAGCTCCATCGGGGACGGTGCGTTCGCGTCCTGCGTGAATGTATCCAACCTCACGTTGATGGACCACTATGCGGCGATGAGCGTTGGCACCGGCAGTTTCTCCGACTTTGGGACGAAGAACGAGGTGTCGGTGAACTTCATCCTGAGCAGGCAAGGGCAAGCCAATGGATGCGGTTTCCCATTCGACCTCACTGCAAGCAACGTGACCTCCGTTACTATCCCTGAAGGGACGACCGGCATCGCGGCCAGTGGATTCTCAGGATATCCGCACATTGCAAGTCTGACGATTCCCGCCAGCGTCACCAAAATCGGGGCGTATGCGTTCAAGGGTTGCACGGGCGTGGGATCTCTCCTGTTGCCCGATTACTTCGCCTCTGGCGCGATCGGTAATGGCGCATTCAACAATTTCGGTTCTTCTTTGGTCGTCACGCTCATGCTCACGCAGGACGGGAGATCCAATGGTTGCCAGGTTCCTGATGGCCTCAAGACGTCAGGCAAGATGACCTCCCTCGTCGTGCCTGAAGGGGAGTTGATGACAGCCTCATCCTTCTGTGCATCCTGCACGAGCTTGAAGTCCGTTTCCCTGCCTTCAACTTTGGAAACCATTGGGGATTCCTCATTCTCCGGTTGCACGGGTCTTCCCGGACAGCTCACCATCCCTTCCAACGTGACGTACATTGGCGGGAACGCATACAAGGGATGCACGGGTTTGACAGGGACTTTGGCCATCCCATCGGGTGTCTCTGAGATCGGCCAGTATGCCTTCTCCGGTTGCTATGGCCTTACGGGGACTTTGGCCATCCCATCAGGTGTCTCGAAGCTCGGGCAGTATGCCTTCTCCGGTTGCTATGGCTTTACGGGACTGACATTTGCGACACGCGAGAATGAAGGCGTCACGACCTTGGGGCAGGGCGCATTCAGCGGATGCTCCAACATCGCAGGGGACCTTGACATTCCATCGACGCTTGCCGTCTTGAATGATGAAGTGTTCAAGGGATGCAAATCCATCACGCGTCTCTCTATTCCCAAGACCATAACATCCATCGGAGCGCAAGCGTTCAGCGGTTGCACGAAACTCGCTGCGTTGGCGTTGGAAAAAGGATCTTTGATGAAGAACATCGGGAAGCAGGCGTTCCAGTCATGTCCGATTGTATCCGCAACACTTCCCAATACGGTGGAAACGATAGGGGATGAAGCTTTCGCCGGATGTGGTTCCATGAAATACGTGTATTGCTTGGATGATTCCGCCATGCATCTGCCCGCATCATTGAACAGCCTTGGCACGGGAGCCTTCAGCGGATGTTCCGTACTGATAAACGTTGATGCCAGCCTTTCCCCATCGTTGTCGGAAATCCCTGCCGATGCGTTTAAGAACTGCTACGCATTGGAAAAGATCGTATTGCCTGCGGCGACGAGGACCTTCGGCGCCAGCGCCTTTTCCGGATGCTCTTCGGTTTCAGAGATCACGCTTCCTTGCGATGGGCCGTACCTGACGGTCTCCGACACGGCTTTCACCAGCATGAGTTACTCTGCGGACGGCTTGGTCGTGAGACTTGTCATGGGCACCCATACGGTTTGCGGCATACACCAAACCCTCTTGAAAGAGGTGTACGGCAAAATGACGAAAGCCTACATGCCTGCGGGCGTCACAGAGATCAGCGACAATGCTTTCAGTTATCTTTCCGGCACCACCTACATAGGATGCCCCAACCTGAGCGTTGTCTCTATTGATTCCGCATCCACGACTCCGACGTTGAGCGTGATCGGAGAGCATGCGTTTGATGGGTGTTCATCGCTGAAAAACTTCTCCTTTATCGGTTCTTATTCCACAACAAGCGGTCTGCCTTCGTCGCTGAAGACCATAGGAGCATACGCCTTCAACCGTTGCACTTCATTCATCGGCACATCCAATGGCCTGACGATTCCGGCAAGCGTCACGGCGTTGGGGGAAGGTGCGTTCAAGGGCACGGGGATACCGTATGTGACAATCAATGCAGCACTTTCCATCAAGGACTACACCTTCCAAGGTTGCACGAAGTTGTACAGGGCGTCATTGCCGTATGTCACCATCATCGGCGTGCGTGCATTTGACGGATGTTCCTTCATGAACACGGTCACCGCACCGAACTTGCAGGAGATCGGCGAGTACGCGTTCTTGGGTGCAAGCATGCTGAACAATGAGAATTGTGGCACTTTGTTCACCTCCACATCCCCATTGAAGAAGGTCGGTTCGAATGCGTTTGAGAACTGCACGTCTTTGATGGCTGTCGCTTGGCCTGTCATGGCGACAGGGAGCTTGGGTTACAGGATATTCAAGGGGTGCACGCATTTGGCTTCGGCCACCGCGCCCAGTGCGGGCGGAACAGTGCCGGAAGGGGTGTTTGAGGGGTGCACGAAGCTTGCCAGTTGCACGATTCCTACTGGGGTGTCGGTGCTTTCGGCGCAAATCTTCAAGGGATGTTCCCAATTGTCAAGCTTCACCTATGGTATTGTTTCAGGAAATGGAACCGGCATCAGGGAAATGGGAGCCCAACTCTTCGCCGGCTGCACGTCCCTGACCACCCTCTCGCCTCCCATGAGCCAATCGGCGGCAATTGAAATCAGCAGTACGTGTTTTGCTGATTCAAGCCTGACGAAGGTGACCTTTGTCGGACTGAACAAGGCTTATGTGACCAGTTTGAAAGCATCAGGCTCCTGGGATGAGAACCATACCGGGTGTACGTACGATGGGGACCGGTGATCAGGCAGGGTTTTCCCAATGGATGGAAAAGTTTTGCCAGAGCGCTGGTTTTCGTCTGTTTTACGCTTGATTTTTCCCATTTTTCTTGCATAATTGGGGAACGGTAACTGACAATTGAGAAAAGAATTAGTTTTCTTCCACCTTTTTTTTCGAAAATTTTGTGCTATTTTTGGAACAGTGGTGTATTATATCAATTCGAAATTGACTTCACGTATGCCGGGGTGTATTCTAGATAATGTGGTTTTTTCGTCCGATGAAAAAACGCTTATGCGGCAAGGAGAACCTACTTGATTAAGGATTTGGTCCCGTTTGTCCATTTCTACGACCAGGATTTCGTCGATATGTATGACCGTTCATGGGTCTGGATCGATGAGCTTTGGCGGCAGGGTACTGCGGCAAACGGTTATGAAGGTGATTATCTTTCTTATCCAGGGCAAACGTCGTTCAATCAGTTTTACCACTGTTTCACGACGTTGTTCTTGGTGTATAGCAATCAGAATAATTCTCCGTTTCCGTTGCTTGACTTCTTTTATAAAAAGCAGGAGTCGAACGGAGCAATCAGGAGTGATTATTCCATTGAGAACGGGAAGCCGGTTTTTACGGCAGACAACCCTGAAGGTGCCTGTCCTCCTCTGTTCGCCTATATGGAATATCAATTCTACCATAAGGTTGGAAACAAGAAGCGTCTGAAGGAAGTGGTTCCCATCCTGGAAAAACACTATGCATGGCTTGCAGCCACCTTCCAGAAGCCGAATGGCTTGTACAGTGTGCCCGTTTCCGCTTGCCAGAGTGGCAACATCAAACGCGAACACATGTATTATCCTATTGATTTCAACACCATTGTGGCAATCGATGCGTTATATCTCTCCGCCATTGGGGACATCCTCAATGACAAAGAGATTTCCTTTAAATACAAACGGTTCTATTTCGCACTCAAAACCCGTATCAATTCGATGATGTGGGATCCCGAGACGAAGTTCTACTATGACCTTGACATCAAGGAAAACCGGTTGCCGAACAAATTCATCGGTGCGTATTGGACGCTTCTTGCAGAAATTCCCAATGATGAGAAAGCCGGTCAGATGGTAGGCTATCTGAAAGATGCCAACGAATTCGGGACGGAGAATCCTTTCCCTGGCGTTCCCGTTTCCTCTCCGGATTTCAGCGAGACCGGCAACGGCCTCAATGGTGGTGTTTCGACGGTGAACACGTATATGGTCGTCAAGGGACTGCAAAAGTTCCATGAGTTTGTGTTTGGCAGGGAATGCGCCATCAGGCACATGTATTTCCTGTTGGATACGTTGCATCCTGATGACGAGACGATGGGTGATGTCTGGGAAGCGTATCTGCCCAACAAGGAAGGGTGTTCCGTGATGCCGGGGAATGCGGATTTCCCCAAAAAACGTTTTATGCCTTATGCGGGGCTGGTGACCATCACCATGATGATCGAAGACATAATCGGCTTGGATATTTCCCTACCGAGGAAAACGGTCAATTGGGTCATGCCGTCCCTTGAGGCGATGGGTATCGAGAACCTTTCCTTGAAACGCAATATGATCACCATTCTCTCCAATAAGACGGATCGTGGATGGGAGATCAGGTTGGAAAGCGAGAAGTTGTACTACTTCACCATCGAGATTCTTGACGAGCACAAAAAGAAGACGTTGCCGATTCCTTCCGGAAAGTGCTCGATGTTGATCGATAAACTGTAATGGCTTGGCTGGGAAAACTGCTCGGAGGGACCTTGGGGTTCATGTTCGGAGGCCCCTTTGGCATGATCGCAGGTATTGCCTTCGGTCATCTTTTTGACAAAGCCGATGAGTTTGAAAATACGGACAAGACGACATACAAGGCCAAGACGACGATGGATTCCACCCAAATGATGTTCTTCGTCGGGGCCTTCACCATGGTCGCGCGTATCGCCCAAGCTGACGGGGAAGTGACGCAAAGCGAACGATCGGNCATTGAACGGTTCATCGACCAACGGCTTCGTCTTGGACAGAAGGAACATGCGGCTGCCATGCGCGTCTTCGATGCGGCTTTGATTGGTGGCGGTACCTTCGACCAATTCGCAGCCCAATTCTACGAGAATTTCTCATCTTCCGTTGGTTTGCTCCAATTGATGATTGAGTTTTTCTACGAGGTTGCTGCCGCTGATGGTGCGGTCAATTCTGCCGAAGAGGCATTGATCAGACGTGCGGCATTCCTGTTCCAGCTTCCCGATTCTGTCGTCGACGCAATCAGACGCCGCTATGGCGGGGCTTCGGCGAACGAACATGCCTATGCGGTGCTTAATCTCTCAAAGACTGCGACCGACGAGGAAGTGAAGAAGGCATATCGCAAAATGTGCATTGAATTCCATCCGGACACATTGGCTTCAAAAGGTATGGGTGATGAATTCAAAGATGTGGCTGAACGGAAATTCCAGGAAATCCAAGAAGCATATGAGGAAATCAAGAGAGAACGTGGAATAAAATAAAAATTGAAACATTGTTCCAATATTGATTTTTACCTAAAACAATGATAGGCTTTGAGAAAGAACCAAAGGAGAATGCAATGGATTTTACGAAGAATTTCTCATTGGAAGGGAAGATAGCTTGGGTTACAGGGGCTTCGTACGGGATAGGATTTGCGATTGCGACGGCGTTTGCGCAGTCCGGAGCGGTGATCGTGTTCAACGACCTGAACCAGGAGAAAGTGGAGAAGGGGCTTGCCTCCTACAGGGAAGAGGGTATAGAGGCGCACGGGTACGTGTGCGACGTGACGAGCGAAGAGGACGTGAAGGCGACGGTGGAGCGGATCACGCGGGAAGTCGGGGTGATCGACATACTGGTGAACAACGCGGGGATCATCAAGCGGATACCGATGCTGGAGATGAGCGCGGAACAGTTCCGCCAGGTCATCTCGACATCGATGACCTGGCGGAACTGTTCCGCGCTCATCTCCAGCATCGGAATGCGCTTGATGATACCTGCATTATTGACCAGAATATCGATCACACCGACTTCAGCTTCGATCTTCTGGTCAATAATGCAGGTATCATCAAGCGCATTCCGATGCTGGAGATGAGCGCGGCGGACTTCCGTGCGGTGATTGACGTGGATCTGAACGCGCCGTTCATCGTGAGCAAGGCGGTGCTGCCGGGCATGATGGCGAAGGGGCACGGGAAGATCATCAACATCTGCTCGATGATGAGCGAGCTGGGGCGTGAGACGGTGAGCGCGTACGCGGCGGCGAAGGGCGGGCTGAAGATGCTGACGCGGAACATCTGCTCTGAATACGGGGAGAAGAACATCCAGTGCAACGGGATCGGGCCCGGGTACATCGCGACGCCGCAGACGGCACCCCTGAGGGAGAGGCAGGCAGACGGGTCCAGGCATCCGTTCGACGCGTTCATCGTGGCGAAGACGCCGGCCGGCCGCTGGGGCACGCCCGAAGACCTGAAGGGACCGGCAGTGTTCCTCGCTTCGGATGCGTCCGACTTCGTGAACGGGCATATCCTGTATGTTGATGGCGGCATCCTTGCCTACATCGGCAAACAGCCTTCATAAAAGAGCATACGATACCATACGCCGCACCATGAAAAGGTGCGGCGTATAAAAATCATCAGAATTTGACTCTGCCTCTGAGAGAACGCGCCAACGTCAGTCTGTCGGCGTATTCAAGGTCTCCTCCGATGGGGATACCGCTGGCCAAACGGGAAATGGAGATGTCCGTTCTGTCTTTGAGCAATTGCCTGATGTACAAAGCAGTAGTGTCACCTTCTTCCGTAGGATTGGTGGCAATGATCACTTCCTTGATTTTTCCCTGTGCGATGCGTTCGGAGAGTTTTCCGAAATTCAGTTTTTCCGGTCCGATGCCATCCAGCGGGCTGATGGCGCCTCCGAGAACGAAATACAATCCGTTATAGGCTCCGCTGCCTTGGATGGTGATGACGTCCTGTGGTTGTTCGACAATACAGAGTTGGCTCTGGTCCCTGTTGGGATCGGTGCAGATGGGGCAGGGATCCGTTTCGGTGAACGAACCGCAAATGGAACAGGGAAATACCTTCTCTTGGATGGACGCTATGCTCTCGGCAAGAATACGGTTGTATTCCTTGTCACTCTTGATCAGGTAATAGGCGATGCGCAGCGCGCTTTTCGGTCCGACGCCTGGGAGTCTGGAAAGATTCTTGGATAAGTTTTCCAATTCGGTCATTAGTTGGTTCCCATAAACATGCTGGAGCCTTTTGCCTTGAGAATGTCCTGCACTTTGGTGATGCCGTCATTGCTCGCCGATGCGATGAGCACTTCCAAGGTATGGGTGTTGTCTGGGCTCATCAGCGAGGGATCAATCTTCACTTCGAAGACATTTCCCAAGCCGTTCACCGTCACTTGCACCATGCCGGCTCCTGCCGAACCGGTCGCCGTGGTGTTTTTCACTTCATTCTGGAGCTGTTGCATTTTGCCCTGCCATGCTCCCATGTTGTTCAGAATATCAAATGGATTCGTCATGGTCTCCCTCGTATGTATTGTTGTCCACCACATCACCGCGGAACATGTCTGCGATTTTTGATATGACCGGGTCGTTGTTGGACAAAGCGATTCTCTCTTGTTTGGGTTCTTCCGCTTTCTTTTTGAGGACGAACTGTACGGGACCGTCATAGCCACACACGGCCTTGATGGCGGCGGATAGCCGTTGTTTGTTGTTGTTGGCCTGGTCAATGGTGAATTGGTCTTCAAAGGTCAAGTTCAGTCCCTGTTCATTGTCTATGTCGACGATTTTCTTGACCAGCGTCGCTGTTATGGGGTCATCCTCCAACTGTTTTTCCAAACTTTTGATGTCGGCTTTGGTCAGATCATGCGGTTCGATGGGGCGTGGCGCAACAGGAATCGGCTGGATGACAGGTTTTGTCTCCGCCACCGGTTGTGGCATTGCCGGAGCGGCTGCTTCCGCTTTGGGCAGAACCTGGCTCTCCAAAGGTACGGAAACGGGAAGCGGAGCCGTGGTTTTGCCTTGGGCCAAATCGTTTTGCAACTGGGTCAGCCGTTGGACCAACACGGTCGGGGAGACCATGTAAGGCAGGGAGGCGAGTTTGGAGATGACAATCTCAAGCTCGAACCGGGGATTAAGGGAATAGCGGATGTCCCGATAGGTGGAAAGCAACAACTCAACGGCTGCTTGGAGCTGTTCGGTCGTATAGGCTTGGCGCATCTGCTCAGGGATGGTGTCGGCCTGCATGCCGAGGATGTCTTCTTCGGTGATACCCTGTCTGAGAAGCAGGAGTGTCCGGAAATATTCGGTGAAATCCTTGATGCATTGTTCGATGGAAACACCACTTTTCAACAAATCCTGGACACCGAGGATTGCAGCCTTGCGGTCGTTGGAGAGAAGGGACGAGACGATGGTGTTGATCTGCCCGACACCCACCAGTGCGAGTTTATCCCTTATCTGTTCCATGGTGATGTGGCCATTCGAGAACGAGACCACTTGATCGAACAGAGTGTAGGCGTCCCGCATGGAACCAGTGGATTCTTTTGCGATCCAGAAGAGGGCGTCATCATCTGCTTGGACATTGAGATCGTCAGCCGCGCTTTTCAGGCATCCTTTGATGGTTTCCAAGTCAATCAACTGGAAATGGAACTGCTGGCAACGGCTTCTGATGGTTGCGGGAACCTTTTGCGGTTCTGTGGTGGCAAAGATGAAAATGATGTACTCCGGAGGTTCCTCTATGGTTTTCAGCAAGGCGTTGAATGCACTGATGGAAAGCATATGGACTTCGTCGATGATGTATATCTTGTAGCGGCTGGATTGGGGAGGGAACATCACCTCGTCTTTGATCTGCCTGATGTCGTTGACGCTGGTGTTGGAAGCGCCGTCGATTTCGATGACATCGACATTGTTTCCTGCCGTGATCTCTTTGCAGTTGGCGCATTCCCCACAGGGATGCGCCGTGGGGCCGTGGACGCAGTTCAAAGCTTTCGCAAGAATGCGTGCCGAGGTAGTCTTTCCCACCCCGCGGGGGCCTGAGAAAAGATAAGCATGCGCGATGCGCCCTTGTTCGATGGCATTGGTGATGGTGGACACGACGAATTGCTGTCCGACCAGACTGTCGAAAGCCTGTGGGCGTTTTCGTGTTGCGGTTACTTCATAAGCCATCGCTTTTCTCCTCTGTTGGAGTATACCACGAACCAGAGTCTCACTGGTAGACGCTTTGGTGAAAAAGATGTTTCAAGGGCATGAGACCCAAAAAAAGACCCAGCCAACAAATCACCTGTATCTCATGTACCATCCACTTACCGTTGCTACCTTCCGGTCCTGGCGGGGTTGGGTGGCGATACATAGCACAGAATCTGTTGACTGGGAGAATTTAAAACGGAGAGGGGGAGATTCGAACTCCCGGTGCTATTGCTAACACATACGCCTTCCAAGCGTACACCTTCGACCACTCGGACACCTCTCCAGATCGAAACAATCACCTTATCCAAGAAGCAAGCGACGGAGAGAGGGGGATTCGAACCCCCGGTACCGAAAAACGATACAATGGATTTCGAGTCCATCTCCTTCGACCACTCGGACATCTCTCCAAGGTGACATGCATAGGTGAGGCTGAAAGGATTCGAACCTTCGACAACCAGTTCCGCAAACTGATGCTCTATCCAGCTGAGCTACAACCTCATTGTAAAAAAACCAAAAACACGCATCGGAGAAGGGGGGATTCGAACCCCCGGACCCGTTACCAGGTCAACTCCTTAGCAGGGAGCCCGATTCGGCCACTCTCGCACCTCTCCAAGGAATTCTTTCTGACTGACGGTTTTTCCGGAGAGAGAGGGATTCGAACCCCCGGAGACTTGCGCCTCGACAGTTTTCAAAACTGCTTCCTTCGACCACTCGGACATCTCTCCATTTGACCTATTGCAAAAGAACACAGATATCTTCTAGGCCGATCAACCACCAGTCGGGTTTCCAATATAGTAACCAACCCCGCTTTTGTCAACCACTCACACCATATGATTTCCACCCGGGAACGGTAATGTTGGAGAGCATCAGGATGGTCGGCATTTCGGAAAAGGAAAGCGATGACAGCACCGAGAGATAGCGTTGTTTTCCATCCCTGCCCAAACCTTCGAGGGGATTATCCAGAATGAACAGTTTTGCTTTTGAAGCGAGAGCCACGGCGAGCCATACCAATTGTCGTTCGGTTTCCTGCAAGTCTTCCCAGGTTTTGAAGGCCACATCATAGCAACCGACTCTTCTGAGGGCCAGTTCAGCGTTTTCTTTGACTGATGAGACGGCCTTAATGACAGTCTGCTTTCCGGAAAGCAGACCACCGGTGACGAGCACTCCTTCTTGATTCCCTTCTCCCGTGAAGTATCTTCGGAGGGCGGCCTCGGCATCCTTGTCCGGATAGCGTAGGATAATCCCTTCGCCCTTATCCAGATGCAACGTCAAAGGGACAGGATATCCGCTGATGATGGTGTCTTTAAGCGTCAACTCCATGCCTCCGGTCAAGCCAGCCTTTCTTCTGAGCATCGAATAAATGTCTTTGATTTCCATATCGTCGGTGATCATTGTTTCGGTGATGCATTGAATGCGTTCCGTCCGCTCTGTGAAAACGACATCAGTTTGATGGGACGCATACAGACCAAGCGCTCCTTCACTGATCAAGTCGACAGCAACTTTTCCCAACGAAAGATAGATGCACAAGGCTGCTGCGGCTTTTCCCTGGATGGTGTCATGGACGGCAAGTTCTTTCGGATTGAGGTGTGAGGTGTTGAGAAAGGCCTCAAGCTCGAAAAGAGGAAGCAACCAATGACCTTTGCTCGACCAAATCATCCGTTCTTGCTGCCAAAGCGAAAGCGTGATCCCTTGCGGATTGGGGTATTTGTAGGATTCCATATCAGTTTTCAAACACCTTTGCGGTTTCTTCCAGCAATGTGGTTATGGGCAGATGCTGAGGGCAGGCGTGTTCGCAACGATGACATTTGATGCAATCCGAAGGTTTGCTGCCCTGCATCCCGTATCTGCGCCTCAATCCGGGTATCAGCGAATATCGGGCAACATCGTTGCGGAGAGAAAACAACGATGGAATGTTGATGTGTTTTGGACAACCTTCCTTGCAGTAGCCACAACCGGTGCACGGGATGGCGATGGTGTCATTGATGATCTTCCTGACCGTTGCGATGGCATCCTGTTCTTCATTTCCCAAGGTTACTGGTAGTTGGCAATCTTTCAAATTGGTTTCCACCTGAGACATTTCGTTCATGCCGGAAAGCACCATGAAGATACCAGGTAGGGAACGGACGAACGACAGAGCCCATTGCGCGTCGGACCAATCGGGATGGACTGCTTGGAAAACTTCCTCTGCTTTTTGGGGGATGTTGCCAAGACAGCCTCCTTTCAACGGTTCCATGACGATGATCGGCTTATGATGGGCAAAAGCCACTTCATAACATTTTCGTGACTCGACTGCAGGGTTTTCCCAATCGATATAGTTGATCTGCAGTTGCACGTATTCCAGTTGGGGCTGTTCGGTGAGGATTTGCTCGAGGACCGCAGCCTTGTCATGGAACGAGAAGCCAGTGTGGAGTATTTTCCCTTCATCTTTGAGCTTTTCAAGAAACGCGAAACCACCCAATTCCTTTTGTTGCGTATAGCGTTGCGCATTCAAAGCATGAAGCCAATAATAGTCGAAATGACAGACACCGCAACGTTTGAGCTGTTCTTCAAACAGAACGGAGTAATCCTCCGTCTTTTTGACCAGCCATACGGGCATTTTGTCCGTGATGGTGAAGGACTCCCTGCTGTGGCGGAGAGCGACAGCTTCCCGGAACGCCGTTTCGCTTTTCCCGTTATGGTAGGGATAGGCAGTGTCGAAGTAGTGGCCTCCATCTGCAAGAAAACGGTCGGCAAGGCAGGTGAACAATGGCATATCGATGGACGATGTATCCGCTCCATTGGTACAGGGAAGACGCATCAAACCAAAACCAAGATTTGTTTCTATCATGGAAAACAGTGTATCACGGTTCACTTTTTCCGAGAAGCACAGTACTTTATGGGTCATGGTGTTTGACTTGTTCCATCCCCTGAAAAAACGAAAGAAACAGCCCGATCTCGTGCAGAATCCGGAACAGCCTGCGAAGAAGATCAAGGACGTCGAGACTTTGAAAGCCGGGCAATTGGCTCGGTTGGCTTTGTCTTTGACCGATTCCTTGATCAAAGCGCATGGACCGAGACCAACCGGCAGCGAATCCGCCTTGTCCACAGCGGAAGAACTGAAGAGCGGATACCAGTTGTTTTGTGATGAAACAGGCATCGATGAAGAAACGCTGCACAGCGAGGCTCTCCACCTGCCGGTTTCGATGGTTCCTTTCCTGTATCCGATTGTGCTTGCGCTTCTGTGGGTGGGCTTGCCTCTGTGCGCATCGGTCATCGCCCTTTTGTTCCTCTTCTTTGCGTACCATCAAGTGATCTGTTACAAACCGGTTGCAGAGAAACTGACCAAAACGACAAAAGGGAGAAACGTCTGGGCTGCCTTCCAGCCAAAGGGAGAAACGCTTCATACCATTATTTTCTCAGCCCATCATGACAGTGCCGGATTGTCCAGATTTTCCAAAGAGGAAAAATGGGAATATGGGAAGAATGTTCTGTTGCCTGTAGGCTGTTGCCTGCTTTTGGCTGTGGAGGCCGTGGTGCAGTTGCTCACGGAATTCGTTTCAGGAAAGATCTTCGCTGTTGGGTTGCCACCGGTCAGTCTGATCATCTTCCTTTCCCTTCTGACTGCGGTGTTCCCGCTCGTCTGGCGTCTGCGTTCGTTGCGCTCGAAGGAAGCCTCGCCTGGGGCGGGCGACAATCTGGTCTCTTCGGCCATCACCGTAGAATTGTCACGGTATTTTAATTGGAAGAAACGGTGTGGGGATGAATTGGAACACACGCGTCTCATCTTCGTCTCGTTTGATGGGGAAGAGGACGGCTTGCTTGGCAGCAAAGCATGGTTTGCGCGCCACCGCGATATGTTGGTTGATCCCATCATGTTGAATTTCGATTGCATCTACTATGCCGACCGGCTGACCTTCCTGGAGAAGGATATCAACGGAAAGCAAATGCTTTCTGAGAAACTTGCACGTCGTATGGTTTCCATTGCGAAGAGCATGGGCTATGAAGCCCACAGCGCTTCCATACCCTTTCTGGCAGGCGGAACTGACGCCGCATCAGCGGCAAAATGTGGCATCGAAGCGACAAGCCTTGTCGCTGTAGGGTGGGGAGACCGCACTCATCCCGAGGTCTATCACACCAGTGAGGACACGATAGACCATATTGAGGTGAAAGCGGTTGAAGAAGCTATTTCGATTGCCATCAGATTGGCGGAATTGGTGGATGGAAAGGGCGAGCAAACAGAACCGAAAGAAGAAAAGGCGACTAAGGAAAAGACGGAGGAGACCCAGACTTCCCATCCCCTCCTGCGTTTCAAGAAATTGCCGTGAAGGAAACCAACGCTTGGGCTTTGGTCAGATTTCGTATCCGCTGCTCCAAAAGAGGACAGGCTGAGGAAGCCACGCTTCCGTTGATGACTACCTCTGTGGTGAATGCTTCAGTTTCAATAACGCTTCCCGCATCCAAGAGTTCCTTTTTCACCGGTTCATACAGGTTGTAGGGGAGCACAATCCTGAAGGAGCTTTTTTCCACCATCTCTTCTGTCTCGCATAGTGCCAGCACCCCTTTGACACTGTCTCCATATGCTTGGACCAGCCCTCCTGTTCCGAGGAGGGTTCCCCCGAAATACCGGACAACCAGCACGCAGATATCGGTGATGAATGAACCTTTCAGAATTTCCAATGCAGGACGTCCTGCGGTGTTTTTGGGTTCCTTGTCATCACTGAACGAGAACAGATCGCCTGATTTGCCCACCACCGCCGCATGTACCACATGGCTGGCATCAGGGTGGATATCCCAAGTCTGCTTGACCAGCAGTTTTGCCTGTTGCAAGGAATTGCAGTGTCTCGCAGAGGTGATGAATTTCGATTTCTTCACTTCCATCGAGAAGGAAGGTTCATTGAGCAATACCTTCATGTTTTCCACCTATGATTGAACAGATTTTCCTGTTCATCGGGGATGAAGGACGATAAATCCCGTGAACAGGAATCCAAAGCGTCCATTTCCGGTGGAGAGAGCGTGATGTGGCTGGCAAGCAGATTCTCCCCAAGCTGTTCTTTTGTCCGCGCCCCCAGGATGAGTTGGTCGAAGGCTTGGGCCAGACTCCAGGCGATGGATATCTGGCTTGGCGAAGCTTCATGGTTTTTCGCTGTCTTTCTGATGAGCTCTGTCAAATCTCTGAAGGCCTTCGGATGCCGGTAGCAGTACAGGTTTTTTCTTGCGTCATCCGGAGGTTCATCATGATTTCCTGAAAGGAGACCCAAAGCCAGGGGGCTGTAGCCTGAAAGACGGATGCCATTGGCATGGCAATATTCCTTGAGCGCGGAGGTCTCTTTGTTCCAAATAAGATTGCACGGAATCTGTATCCATGAGAGGTTGAGGTCTTTCAGCTCTTTCAAAGCAGCGAGAGGGATATTGCAGATACCGATTGCTTTCACCTCGGGGTGGGTGAGCATTTCGCGAAGGATTTCCTTTTGGTTCAGCATCGGGTAGTGCAGGTACCAAACATCCAGATAAGAGGTGCAGAGCCGATGGAGGCTTTCACCAAGGTGGAGGCCGTTGATGGTTTTTGAGGCTATAAACAGCCTCTTCCGCTCGATAGGAAACCGTTTCAGTTGCTGGCCGAGAATCTGTTCGCTTTGTCCGTTGCCGTAGGATGGAGCGGTGTCAAAAGCGGTGATGCCGTTGCGGATGGCCTGGTGGAGCGTCTTCAGCGAGTCGGTTCGCCTCTGGTTTTCCCAGAAGCCGAACCCGCCACCAAATTCCCAGGTGCCCAGTGCTATCTCAGTCTTCATCTCGTATGATGAGCTTGCGGTCCAGCATTTTTTGGCCATCAAAAATGAAGGAACCCAAGAAATGTTTGCCTTCCAGCGCTACAGGAAGCCAGAGCCTGTCATCCTCCCACATCTTGTCGAACGGGAAATCCGCTTTTTTGATCCAGAATGGGCGGGTTTCCTCGCATTCTTTCAGTTCTCCGCTGTAAGAATCCGCAAAAAACACGTAGGCGCGTTCGCCCATGCCATCCTTGAACTGGAAACGGAGTTCGCCCCGCAACGAAAGACCGCTGATGGACAGGCCGGTCTCTTCTTTCATTTCCCGTACAGCGGCTTCTTCTGCCGTTTCCGCTTCCTCGATATGTCCCCCCGGTGCGTTGAACAAGCCGGTTCCCAGTCCTTGTTTCTTCTCGATCATCAGGACATTGTCCTTGTCGAACAGGTAGGTGATGACGCATTTGTCCGAGGGCTCCCAACTGTCCCAATCCATTGCGTCGACCGTATCGGGGATGGCCTGAGGTTGTGCGGCTTCTTGCTTTGCCTTTGCTTCTTTTTCCTTCCTCGCCGCGACTTCCTGAGGATGCGCTTCATCCCAACAGCTCTGGCAAAGATTGTCATCGTGTCCGATGACATGGTTGAAATCGAGCTTTTTGCGGCATTTTACGCAATGGAGGCGAAACGGCCAGACACGGTCGCGGAAGATAACGGCGATGACCAGGCACAATCCCAATACGGCCCATGCCCATTGATGGTTCCATTTTCTGGTGATGATGGTGACCATACCCACTTCCATGACCAGCATCAGCGAACACAGCCAGATGGTGGCGATGCGCTTTTTGTTGGAACCAGGGATTTTCCGTTGGCTGAGATTCACCAAGAGAATGAGGATCAAGCCCCATGTGTAGTTTGATTCAATGCTTTCAAGGATCATACAGGTAGCCTAGTGTGTGCTTTTCCAATCGTCAAGACCATACGGTTATCCAAGAAATTCATTGCTTACCGTGCTGTTTTGGGGTAAGCTTGAGTCAGAACATCTACCAAAGGGGGCTATGAGAGATGGAATCCATCGCAAGCTACATCGACCACACAATCCTCAGTGCCGATGCTACACAGGAAAAAGTTGAGCGTATTTGTTTTGAAGCCATCAAATACCATTTTGCTTCGGTCTGCGTGAACGGGTGCTGGGTAAGATTGTGTACAAAGTTGCTGTCGGGAAGTGGAGTGAAGGTTTGTTGTGTCGTGGGGTTCCCCTTGGGGGCTATGTCCGCACGTGTCAAAGCATTTGAAGCAAAACAAGCCATTACCGACGGTGCTGAAGAGATCGATATGGTGATGAATATCGGTTGGTTGAAAGGTCATGACGACGGTCTTATCCAGGATGAGGTCGCTGCGGTGAAGCTTGCCAGCCGGGGCCGTCTTCTCAAAGTGATCATTGAGGCTTGCCTGCTTACCGAAGAGGAAAAAGTGCGGGCGTGCCGTCTTGCCAAGAGCGCAGGTGCTGATTTTGTGAAAACCTCCACGGGTTTCTCAAAAGGCGGAGCTACCGTTGAGGACGTCAAATTGATGCGCAAAGTGGTGGGAACTGATTGTGGAGTCAAGGCTGCCGGTGGCATTCATACATATGAGGAAGCGAAAGCCATGATCGAGGCAGGTGCGAACCGCATCGGCGCATCGGCGGGTATCGCCATCGTCGAAGGACAGAATGCCTCGCATTGAGGAAACCTCAAAAAGCGCTGATTTTCTGAAGAGCCTGGGTTTTCCGACTGTTGACGTACATGACACGTTTTCCCATTTCGATTTCACAAAGCCCGGTCGGCGAGTCCTCGTCATCGGGCCTATGGGAAGCGGAAAATCAGAATATGCGGCTCGCCTATGGCGGGATGCTGAAGTAGCGCGGAAAAAAAGCGGGAAAGTCAAGGAACTGACGTCCACCGGCGTTTTGGACCGGCGGAACGTGTTCTTTATACGGAGCGATCTTGATGCCGGCCGATTCACCGATTATCCCCAAGATGCACTGGCCTACCGTGGAGGCTATGTTCGCTGCGGGGATCATATGGCGAGGATTCATGATTCATTTGGGCTGGAGAAGATCATCGCAGACCATCCCGAAGTCGGAACCTACATCATCGACGAAGCGTCATTCTTTGATGAGCGCATCGCATATGTCGTCAGAAATGCGAGCCTGAGCAGTGGCGCGATGTTCATCTTCCCCACCTTGATCCTCAATTTCCGACGTGACATCTTCAATTCAACCGCACGCCTGATGCTGGATATCGCCACAGATGTGATTCCGCTTACCGCATACTGCGAACATCAAGACTGCATGAAGGATGGTTTCTATACCTATCGGTATTACACGGTGGAAGGCAAAGAATGCCCTGCGTTGTTTTTTGATCCTTTGATCGTCGTTGGCGGCGATGTCTTGAAGGAAAGCGCCTGCGAGCCGAATTATGCGACACGATGTGACTTGCATCATTACCTTCCCGGAAAAGAATACACCTTCCTGTCGCTCAAACCCATGGGGGGGAAGGCCGGGGAAGGCGATCCTGTGCCGTTGGAAAAGGAATTGGAATCCCTGCAGGGTGACATGAAGCATTCCATCCTGTTTCGTTCGTTGGAAAAACAGTACGGGAAACTTCAGGATGGGCAAGTATATCTTAATTCCGTTTTGCCTTCCCACATCGCGGAGAAGGCTTTGGCGTATTTGTTCTGCGAACAGAATATCATCGCTGAGGATTTGATGCGTCGTATTGTCACGGATCTTTCTCTGGATACGAATTATCTATCCAAGGTTTTCTCTGACAACCGGAGACCTGTTTCGTTCGAACAGATGATGCTGCTCTAGACGGAAAAAGTCAAAAACTCCACTACAAAAGAACGTTGGAACCGTTCATTATGAGGAATGGAAGAAAGCGAGGGTCTGAGGTAAGGTCGCAGGATTGAGATTCTCAAGCGTACAGGGGACATGGATGCCATAGGCGTCCAACTCATCGCTGAAGAGGTTCCAATCCATCACTCCGGTGCCTGCAGTGAGGTTTCCGACCTTTGTGCCGTTCTCCGTCAAGACATAATCCTTCACATGGATTATTCTGATGCGCGGTCCGAAGGCATCCAATGCCTGATCGAAAAAAGCCTTTTGGGCTTCCCGTGACGGGTGCCTTCTGAAGGAACCATCCGATTCAGGGATGCCGGTGAAGCCTACCAGGTTGACAGGATCGTAGATGACCCCGAGATGCGGAGTCGGGTATCGGTCCATGATGTCGGCCATACGTTCGATGGAACAGATGGTGTGCGCATGGGAGACCGCTTCAATACAGACGATGGCATCGTATTTTTCGGCCGCGTCGAGCAAATACTCCAGACTGGCGCGGAATGTATCAAGAACCTGGGGTTCGCTGGTATCGGGGGTGAAGGAACCGTTCGGATTGACCGAGCCTGTTTCGGTACCGACGATAGGACAGCCGAATTCTTTGGTGAAACGGAGGTTTGCGACAAAATCATCCAGTTGCTGTTTGCGTATCTCGGCATCTGGATGGACAGGATTTACATAGCTGCCGACAACGGCGATGCCGACTCCTTCTGAGGCAAGATCATCATGGATGGAGCGGACGTATTCGGCTGTGTAGCGAGAAGGTGGCAAAGCGCTGGTGATGGTTTTTTTCATTGCCAGATGGATGACCACCGGTTTTTTGTAGGAAGCCGCTTTTTTAGCCAGTTCTTTGACAGAAGAAAATGTTCCCAGATCGTGTGCTCGGAATCCAATTTGCATCATGTGGCAAGTGTACTCCGACACCTGCGGTTTTGCAAGGAGAGTGAGATGAGACAGTATGATTTGCAACAGGACTTTCATGCAGCCGGTGATGGCGTGCATGACGACAGCCTTTCGTTTTCGGAGGCCATGGCACGTATGGAAGCCGGTGATGTCCTTTCCATTCCGAAAGGTACGTACCTGACATCCCCCGTCACGGTGGACAAAAGCGGTCTGACCCTCGTCTTGGAAGAAGGCAGCATCATCCGGTTTATTGATGATCCTGGCCGTTATGAACCCGTATATACCCGTTGGGAAGGTGTGCGTTGTTATGCGATGCATCCTTGTTTCTGGATCACAGGGTGCAGGAATGTCACCATAAAGGGGAAGGGGGTTCTCGATGGAAACGGTTCGTGGTGGTGGTCCGAGGCGGATGTCAAGAAACGGCAGGCCGGACCAGTCTCACCCATTGAAAAGAAATTTGCAGCCCTGAATCCCGAGTATGCGCGGCAACCCGGGGGTGGAGGTGGCAGGCAGAGCCAGTTTCTCAGACCTCCTTTGCTGCAGATACATCAGTGTGAAGATATCCTGTTGGAAGGCATCACGTTGCAAAACAGTCCTTTTTGGACATTGCATCCGCTCTTCTCAAAACGGGTCAGCATCCAACAGGTGACCATCATCAATCCGAAAGACGCGCCTAATACCGATGGTGTCGATATTGATTCCTGCCAGGATGTGCAGGTAATCGGTTGCAATGTGACGGTAGGGGATGACGGCATCGCCATGAAGAGCGGGATCGGTGAGGATGCGCTGGCGGTCGGCATTCCGACTTGCGGGGTCATCGTGAAGCATTGTATTGTCCGTTGTGCCCATGGCGGGGCTGTCATCGGAAGCGAAACAGGTTCGGGAATCCATGACATTCATGTATCCGATTGTGTGTTTGATGGCACAGACCGGGGTGTGCGCATCAAAACAAGGAGAGGAAGGGCCGGAGATATTTCCGGGTTGTCTTTCCGGAACATCATGATGCATGACACGCTTTGTCCCATCACCATCAATATGTATTATGTATGCGGTTCCAAGGATGCTACGGTTTTCTCTCTGGAAAAAATGCCCGTCACTCCGATAACGCCGGGCATTTCGGATATAACCATCGAACACATCAAGGCGGATGGCATTCGTTGCATGGCCGCATTCATCATCGGTCTGCCTGAGAAACCTGTGGAGAATCTGTCCATAACCGACTGTGATTTCACGATGGCGAAAACAGGGTTGCGGCCTGTGGAGGAAAGCGAAATGTATCAGGGTTTGCCTTCAAATCCTACTCGTGGACTCAGGTTGAGGAACGTACATGTCCATCTGGCCGGCATCACAGGACAAGAGCCCGTATTGGAACAAGACGTGTTGTTGTTCTGAAGAAAACAAGGCCGTCGGACAGTAAAGACCGACGGCCTCTCATGTGTCGTCACGCACGGATGAGATGGATGGCGAAGCCGTTGACTTCTTCCTTGAAGTAAACGACTTTGGTTCCTCTTGCGTCAGAGGAAATGGATTCGGGAATCGGGGTGAAACCGAATTGCTTCAGATATCCGATAGTCCGGTCCACATCATAGCACTTGTATGCGATATGACCGTTTGTTCCATAGAATTGTTTGTTCATCACTTCGATGGTGGTGTCCATGAACGATGACGAAGCGCCGCGTTTGGCGCAGGTCATGCCGAGATTCTGGAATGCGGTGATGGATTTTTCCATAGCTTCGGCGTTTGGATTGTTCAGACCGATGTGGGCGAATTGCAAGCCTTGCAATGCTTTTACCGCTTCTTTGCAGATTTGGGAGATTTCATCCCATTTGCCCGAGTTGATTAGGTCGGATTTGACCATCCAGGAACCGCCGACGGAGAGAACATTCGGTGTCTTCGCATAGTCAGCGATGTTATCAAGATTGATGCCGCCGGTGGGCATGAATTTCACCGATGGGAACGGACCCGCCAGGTTTTTCAGCATATCCACGCCTCCGTTGGCCTCTGCAGGGAAGAATTTCAACACGGAAAGCCCCATCTTCACGCCTTTGGTGATCTCGCTTGGAGTCGAGACGCCGGGACAGATGGGAATGTCATGCCCAAGACACCAGGAAACCAATTCTTCATCAAAACCGGGAGCGACGATGAAGGAAGCTCCAGCTTTCACCGCTTTTTCCGCATTTTCGATGGAGAGCACAGTGCCGGCACCCAGAAGCATATCGGGATAGGCTTCATGAATCATCTTGATGGATTGTTCGGCTGCGGAAGTACGGAAAGTGACTTCGGCGACAGGAATCCCGCCTTTGATCAACGCATCGGCGAGATTGACCGCTTGGGACGCATCATCCAGTTTGACGACAGGAATGATACCAATATCATGAACCCGTTTATAGAAATTTTCGAACATGACGAACTCCTTTTACATAAATGGAACATTGTTTCAAATATTGACAACCCAAAAGATACACCCTATCATGGGGAATTGCAAGAGTTTCAAAGAGAACCAATTGGAGGAATCCCATGGGAAAAGAATTTGTCACCTTTGGTGAGATAATGTTGCGGTTGAAATCGCCTCGTCACGAGCGTTTTTTCCAGTCTCCGGATCTTGAGGCCACGTTTGGCGGTGGGGAAGCGAATGTCGCGGTTTCCTTGGCGATTCTTGGCAAAGATGCCAGATTCGTCACATCCGTACCAGACAATGCCATCGGAGAAGCTTGTGTCCGTGAAGTCCGGAAATACGGCGTCAATGTGAACAGCATCAACAAGGTGAAAGGTTCCCGGCTCGGTATTTACTATCTTGAGACCGGCGCCAACCAGAGGGCGAGTTCCGTTGTGTACGACCGTGTCGGCAGCGCTTTTGCGACCAGCAAGGCTTCCGAATACGATTTTGAGGCGATTATGAAGGACGCCGCATGGTTTCACGTCACCGGCATCACGCCGGCAGTCAGCCAGGATGCCGCAGATGCGGCACTTGTCGCCATGAAAGCGGCCAAGAAGCATGGAGCTGTCGTTTCCATCGACTTGAACTACAGGAAGAAGCTGTGGAACTATGGAAAGAAAGCCCCTGAAGTGATGAGGGAACTTACCCAATATGCTGACGTTGTCATCGCCAATGAGGAAGACATCCAGAAATGTCTGGACATCCAAGCGAAAGTGGATGTGACCAGCGGCAAACTCGACACGAAAGCTTACGAAGCGCTGACCGACGAAGTGAAGCGCCAGTTCCCCAATATCAAAGTAGTTGCCGTCACGCTTCGTGAAAGCCACAGCGCGGATGACAATGGCTGGAGCGCCATCCTCTCCGGGAAGACTGGTTTCTACGTATCCCGCCATTATGAGATTTCGGACATCATCGATCGTGTCGGAGGCGGGGATTCATTTGCAGCCGGCATCATCTACGGACTATCCGAATATCCTGAGGATGAACAATACGCCATCAATTTCGCCGTTGCTTCTTCGTGTCTGAAACACAGCATTGACGGTGACTTCAATCTCGCCACGAAGAGTGAGATCGAAGCGCTTGCCAAGGGAGATGGTTCGGGAAGGGTCCAGCGCTGAGTGTCCCTGTTTGTTTTTGACGGCCTCTCCTGAAAAGGAGAGGTTTTGTCATGGTGGGGAAGAGATGTAGTTCGGAGAGAAATGTGATATGCTGGAAACATGAGTTTTCAAGACACATTATCCAGTTTCTCCAAAAGTGGCATGATCGACATGCTTGCCCCGTACGATTTGGTCGCCATCAAGGCGAATAGCCTCACATATTACTGTTTCTTCGTCAAAGACAATCAGACAATGCTTGCCTATCCTGGGGAAGCGGGATATGCCTCGTTCCTGAAAAGCTTTTCCGACACACGTGATGAAGGGACTCCTTTGAAAGATTTCAACAGGAAAATCGAACAGGATGTCCTGATCATCTCTCCGGCTGAGGAACAGCCTGTTTTGGAGAAACGTCCTCTGGAGGATGTTCGGATCCCGGAAGACACCACAATGGTGGAACACCTGCTTCTTGCCGTGCTGAAAAGCAAGGATTCCTTCGTGCGTTGGAAGGACAAGGTAGACTGGAAGGACAAGAACCGCATTCCCGGTTCGATCGAAGATGTCGCCCCGATGATCGATGAGGACGGGATGGTTTCCCCATTGTTCGTCAAAGATATTTCCATCACTTTCGACCATGCGGTCGCCTCGATTTCCGATACAGGACGCATCACCGAATTGAAACGGAAGAAACAGCAAGAGACGACAATCGTGTATGCTTCCATTTTTGTCTGCCCCCTCCCCATCGGTTCAAAATACCCGTTTGCCCAGATATTGTTCGACAAAACCCATCACAAGCCGATTGATGCCATGATGGTCGATGACTTTGAGGCGGAGCATACCTCATTTGTTGAACACTTTCTTGCATATTGCGCAAACGAAGGGTTGCCTGCGGCGATGCACTGCATGGATGAACGTTCGTTCTATCTGTTCAAGGATGTCTGTTCGAGCTTGGGCATCATGGTCACCATCATGGACAAACCGGACGAAGAGATGGATAAAGTCTGTTCCGGATACGTCCAAGCGGTCGCTTCAGTCATCAAGCAGGGCATGGCACAGGAAGAACATCATCATGACGAAACATGTGGTTGTGAAGAGAAGAACCACTGATGTCCATCTACCTCACGGGGGATACACATGGTGATTTCTTCTTTGACGGTTATCAACCGAAGGTGCCTCTCCAGCGGGTGGCGTATTGCAAGGAACATCTGACGAAAGAGGATGTCCTGATCATTCTCGGTGACTTTGGATATCTGTTTTATCCAGATCTTGATACAATCAGCACATCTCCATATCTTTCGGTCTCCCGCATGATCGATCTGTTACATGAAGTACGGAAAGGGCGTGAGGAGGAAGCGGAAAAACTCCGATGTCTGCAGGATGGCGTCAATGGTGCCATCATCCTTTTTGTCGGGGGGAACCATGAGAACTGGGATCGTCTGGATAACCTGCCGGTACAGCAATTGTATGGTTCGACCGTCGGAATTGTCGGAGAGGGTATCTATCACTTGAAAAACGGTAATGTATATGAGATTGGGGGAAAACGGTTCCTCGCATTCGGCGGTGCGTCCTCAACAGACAAGGATTTACGGATTCCGGCTATCAGTTGGTGGGCCAGGGAAGTCCCTTCGCAAGAAGAATTGGACAATGCGTTGCACAATATGCGGGACCAACAGGTGGATGTCATTTTGAGCCATACCTGTCCGAAAGCCATCAAGAAAAAGATCAAAAGCCAATGGATAGACCGGAGATTCCATGATCCGACAGAGGATATGCTCCAGACTTTGATGGAACAAGTAAAAAATGCCCGCTACCATTGGTATTTCGGGCATTTTCATGAAAATCAGGAACTTGGCGCCTGTTTCACGTTGCTATATGGCAACGTGGTGAAATTGGATTGACCCTTCACTTTCTGGCCAGCTCATCGGCTGTCTTACGCATGACCGAGCCTTCATTGTTCCAGAAGTTGTTCAGTTGGGCCAACTGGTCTCCGAAACTGAACTGCCTCACCCCGAGGTCTATGTAATATTGAAGCGGTTCGAGCGAACGGATTTCGCAACGGGGCTCGACCCCATGCTTCAAGGCGACTTCGATGACATGCTTTTCCACCTCAAGCACTTCTTTCTGATGATCCTTCTGGTTCCATCCGACACTCATGCTGAAGTCTGAGGGACCGAACTGCACCATATCCACCCCCGGGATGCTGCAGATTTCTTCGATCTGGTCGACAGCACTTGCCTTTTCGATCATGAATGCTTTGACGACGTCCCGTTCGCGTTGCGCATGTTCCAACTGGGGCAGGTGTGGCTGGTAACCGATGAAACGATCGTTCGGGTAGCCGAAGACACCATTATCCTCTGGAGCTCTCGGTGCGACAAGACGCAACGTTTCCCGTACATCTTCCGCCGTGAGGCAATCGGCAAACAGGACGGCTTGGAAGCCGCTGGCGATCGCCTTTTGGGCAACATAACCACGGTTTTGGAAGTCTACTTTGATCATCGTGCCCATATCATGCAACTCAGCTGCGATGCACATGTTGTGAAGATCATACTGGTCAAACGGGGAATATTCAGCCAGATATTCGACATAGTCGAAATTCCCGGTGTCCCCCAACGCCTCGATCATATAGGTATCGTTTGTCCACATACGGAAACTGACCGTGCTTTTGCCTGCATTGAGCATTGCCCTGATCTTGTTTTCTTTCATCATCCGTTTTCTCCTGTCTGGAGAGATGATACCCCTTTCCCCATGAGTGCACAAGGTTGCATTTCCATCGCCGTACGGGTACTCTTTGGGAAAGGACGCAAGCTATGGATATAGTTGTTTTGGATGGATATACGGAAAATCCAGGAGATTTGAGTTGGAGTGGGTTTTCCGCATTCGGCACAGTCACGGTGTATGACAGGACAAGCCTGACGGACAGTGCTGAGGCGATCAAAAGGATAGGGGATGCCGCAGTGGTCTTCACCAACAAGACTCCGCTTTCCAAGACGGTGATCGGGGCCTGTCCGCATCTCAAGTTCATCGGAGTGCTGGCGACAGGCTACAATGTGGTTGATGTGGCGTATGCCAAGGAACGGGGGATTCCTGTATCCAATGTGCCGACCTATGGGACGGACAGCGTCAGCCAATTCGCCATTGCGTTGCTCTTGGAGTTGTGCCACCATATCGGCCACCACAATGATGCCGTACATGAAGGCAGATGGGAACACAATCCCGATTGGTGTTTCTGGGATTATCCATTGGTCGAACTCTCAGGAAAGACGATGGGGATCATCGGTTTCGGCAGGATTGGTCACCGTACCGGGCAGATTGCCAAAGCGTTGGGGATGCACGTGCTCGTCAACGACAACTATGAGAACCCGGCTTTTGTCCAGGAAGGTTTTGATTACGTGGACAGGGATACGCTTTTCCTGCAGAGTGATGTGGTCGTGCTCCATTGTCCGTTGTTCCCGTCAACACAGGGGATCATCAACAAACAGAATATCGCCAAAATGAAAGACGGGGTGCTCATCGTCAACAACAGCAGGGGGCAACTCGTAGTGGAACAGGATTTGTGTGATGCTTTGGAAAGCGGCAAGGTGGCCGGAGCAGCCTGCGATGTGGTCTCCACCGAACCGATCAAAGGGGACAATCCGTTGCTTCATGCGAAGAACTGCATCATCACTCCGCATATCAGCTGGGCGCCAAAGGAAAGCAGACAACGCATCATGGATGCCAGCGTAGCCAATCTGGAAGCGTTTGTGAAAGGGAAGCCCATCAACGTGGTGAATGGGTGATCAGACGGATCCGGCTTCGTAACCAAGCAATCGTGAGAGATTCCCGCATTCGGCTGTGATGGCTTTGGTGATCCGTTCCTGTTCGGTACGGTTGAAGCGGAAGATCGGCCAGGAGACACTCATCGCCGCAATGGTTTTCCCCGTGTAATCTTTTACCGGAGCCGCGATGCACAGGGTACCGATTTCGTGTTCTTCCTCATCTGTCGCCCAGCCCCGCTCCCTGACATGCTTCAGTTCGTCTTTCAAGGTCTTCGCATCCTTGATGGTGTTGGGCGTATACGGTTTGAGATTGATGGCGGAAAGGTATTGGTCCACTTCCTTGTCGGTCATGTTTGCAAGGAAGATTTTGCCGATTCCGGTGCAATACAGCGGGATGGATTTGCCCACACGGCTGTACATCCGGATCGTGTAAGAGGATTCCTTTTTCAGCACATACACCGCGTGATCATCCTCAAGGATGCCCATGTGGACGGTTTCGCCGAGTGTATCGCACAGTTTTTGTGCGACAGGATTTGCCAGACCGATCAGATCGATGTGTTCAAGTCCGTGCGAACCGACGGAGAACATTTTCAAGGTCAAGGAATACTGGTCGGCCGGGTCACGATGGACGTAACCCAAGCCGATCAAGGTGTTGAGGAAACGGAGAAGCGTCGCCTTCGGCAGTTTCGTTTGTTTGGACAGATGCTCGAGATTTGTGCTTTGGCAATGCGCCAAGCATTCCAAAATGGCGATTGTCCTTACGACTCCACTGGTTTGTTGCTTCTCGGTATCCATCTTTTTAGCCTTCAAAATATCGTTTCGCGTTGTTGAAGCTGATATCCTGGACCATCGCGCCAAGCGCTTCAAGGTCGTTCGGGATTTCTCCATCCTCCGCCCATCCACCGATGATGTTGCACAGTATCCTGCGGAAATATTCATGTCGTGGATAGGAAAGGAATGAACGGCTATCGGTCAACATACCGATGAAGCAGGGAAGAAGACCGACATCAGCCACCATCTTGATCTGCTGCTCCATGCCGTCACGATGATCGCAGAACCACCAAGCGGAACCAAGTTGCATCTTTCCATGAATGCCGTCGCCTTGGTAGCAGCCCATCAACGTGGCAAGGGAGTAATAATCTTTCGGATTGAGGCTGTACAGAATCGTTTTCGGCACTTCATTGGTGATGGAAAGGTTCTTCAGGAATGCGCAGAGGTTCTCAGCGAGCTCCACATCGTGGGACGCATCGAAACCGGTGTCTGGCCCGAGTTTTTCGAACATCACTTGGTTGCAGTCCCTGATGGAAGCGAAATGCAGTTGCATCGCGATGTTTCGTTTGGCGTAAGCCTTGGCCATGGCTGTCATGATGAAGGTCTTGTACGCATCGATTTCCTGAGCGCTGAGTTCCTTGCCATTCATCTTCTTCTCGAAAATCTTGTTGACCTGTTCCATCGTAGCGAATGTGTGGGGTGCGGTGACCAGAGCGTGATCGCTGGCTTTGCAACCCATCTGGACGAAGAAATCAAGGCGTTTTACCAAAGCGGTCGCCACATCCTCGGCGGTTTTGATCTCCATGCCGGCTGCTTTCGCCAGTGTTGCGATATAGGCGGCAAAAGTCGGCTTTTCAATTTGCACGGCTTTGTCAGGGCGGTAGGAAGGAATGACTTTGGCCGGACATTTGCCCTCATCCTTGATGATTTTATGGTACTTCAAGTCATCAGCGGGATCATCGGTGGTGCCGACAGCATACACGTTGAATTTTTTCATGATGCCGAAGACGGACAGATTCGGATCGGTTTTGAATTTCTCGTTCGCTTCGTCATAAATCGCCTTGGCGTTTTTGCGGTTGAGTTCCTTGGTGATGCCGAAATACCTTTGCAGTTCAAGATGGGTCCAATGGTAGACAGGATTTCCGAACGCATGCTCCATCGTGTCAGCCCATGCGACAAATTTGTCATAGGGGTCGGCGTTTCCGGTGATGAGGCTTTCATCATATCCATATGCCCTCATCAGCCTCCATTTGTAATGGTCGCCACCAAGCCACGCATCCGTGATGGTGGTGAAGCGTTTGTTCTCGGCGATCTGGCTGGGGATCAAATGACAATGATAGTCAAAAATCGGCATATCCTTGGCAAATCCGTTAAAGAGTTTTTCCGCCGTACCATTGTACAGCATGAATCGTTCATCCATAAACTTTCTCATACTATCACTCCATCTTTGAACAGCGACCTTCCGCCTGTTCGTAGTTTGCTCAAGCAAATACCCTTGAGGAAAAGACGGTCAGAAACCGTTTCTCCCCCGCAACAGACACCCTCTCAAGTATCCCTTGAAAATATTGGACTAGTCAACAGTTTTCAGAGATGAGTGACCTGCGGCTTGTGGCGCTCTCCAAACAACAGCGAAGCCATCACCGCGCAGACGGCCTGTTGCGAGACGATTCCCAAGATGACGGGGAGAGCGGACATCGGGGGAAAATAATCAATAGCCAACACCAAGGCTGCGCTTATGTTTCTCAGCGATGCCGCAAACGTCACCGAAATGGCATCTTCATGGCTGAAACGGAACAACTTGCAGAAATGGTACACGATAGGGAACCCTGCAGAAGCAAGAGCGACACACAATAACACGATGGGGACGTATCGCCAGCTGGCGTCTTTGATCAAAGCGTCGGAAACCTGGGACGTATTGATCATGATGACAAACAGCAACCCGATCTTTGAGAAGGGTTTCAGACACGGTGCGACGTTTTTATTGACTTTCCCTTTGGTTATCTGGTTGATAGCCACCCCGATGACTGAAGGGATGACCACCATGGAAAGGAGCGAGAGCATCATGGAGGAGGTGTTCATCATCACGGCTTTGCCGGTGAATATGCGCATGGTGAAAGGAACAAGCAAGGGTGCGAGCACCGTGTCGATGAGAAGAATGGTCAAAGAAATGGCTAGGTTGCCGCCATAAATTGAACTCCATACCGATCCCACTACAGCGGAAGGTGTCGCTTTCAGCAACATGTATCCGGTCTGCAGATCCCGTTCCGATGGAAAACAGAGTTTGCTGGCTCCCCAGGCGATGAAGGGGAGAATGAGATTCGCGCACAGGAAGAACACAAGCAGGAACAGGGGCTTGCGCAGCGTTTTGCCGATGTCATTCACGCTGATGGACAGCGCACTGGTCAGAGTCAGGAAAGCGAAAAGCCACGTGACGCTTGGTTTCATCCAGGAAACATGATGTCCCAACAACAGACCCAACACCACTCCTGTCGGTGTGATGATCGGCATAAGACGTTCGAGCATGCGGTTCAGCTGTTTCATATGAGGAACAAAATTATGAAAATGAAACATAGTTTCAACTGTAAACTTACCGTTTTTCCCTGTCAAGGCGGGTTTTCCATGGTATTATGAAAAAACCGTCATGAATTTGTGCTGAGAGGTGGTCGTGTGCAGAAGAGGATAGGTTTGGTGCTTGCATCCATCCATACGGGTGCTTCAAAAGAATTCTGGTCCGATCTCGCCATCCTTGCCAAGGAACATGGAGACTTGCTGTTTGTGTTTCCCGGCGGTCGCCTGCAGTGTGCGGATGAATTTGAATTCCTTCGCAACGAAATCTATTCGCTGGCCAACAGGCAGAACCTTGACGGGTTGGTCAGTTGGGCCTCTGCATTGGGTGGGAGCGTCAGCATCACAGAAGTGGAGAAATTCCATGAACGGTTCAAGGATCTTCCGTATGTCACGTACTCCCTGAAGCGTCCCGGACATCCCAATGTCGGTTTTGACAGTTATGGCAGCATGCAGGTGCTGGTCACCCATATGATCATCCGTCACGGAGCAAAGAGGCTGGCGTTCCTGAGAGGGCCGGAAACCCATAGCGGCGCCGAAGAAAGGTACCATGCCTATAGGGACACGCTTTCCCGGTATGGCATCATGGTCGACGGCAACCTCATTTCCAGTCCTTGTGCATGGCAGGATGGGAGGAAAGCCCTCTTGGAGTTACTTGATGGTCATCATCTCATTCCCGGCAGGGATTTCGACACGTTGGTTTGTTCCAGCGACATGATGATGTTCTCCGCGGGAAAGCTCCTTGAGGAGCGGGGCGTTTCCATACCCCAGGATCTCCATTTGGTTGGATTCAACGACACTGAGGAAAGCCTGCTGTTGCGCTGTCCTTGCACCACCGTCCGCATGCCGGTGGATGAGATGGCTTCTTTCTCATACCATCAATTGCTTGGCTTGTTGGATAATCCGCAAAAGGATGATGATGACATCATGCTTCCCGCACCTTTGGTCATCCGGCATTCATGCGGTTGCACCGATTCCTTGGGAGGGGAGGAGAATGCGAAGGTGCGTTTCTCCGGAAACAAGGAGGCGTTCATCACATGGTTGGAGGANGTGTTCCATGGATATCCTGTGAGGAATGTCGTGGAGTCGGCTGACAGGCAGGAATTCGAAAAGATGTTGTACGAGTACCTGAGGAACGGCGGGGACACGCTTCTTGTCGAAGAGGCGCTCTCTTGGTATGACCGTTACATCATCCAAAGGCAAAGCGGGCTCCAATCTTTGCTACTCAGGCAGAAAGACCTCGCTGACAGGGAGCGATTCTATGAGATGAGGATGCTCTCCCGAAGGATCAACATGCTGGAAAGTGCCTTGCTCTGCAGCCGCAGCATCACTTCCATCGTCGCGATTTGCGCCAGCCATCTCCCGGAACTCGGCATCAAAGGCTTTTATCTGGTGCTTCTGGAACAAGAGGGGAAACGGCTTGTGGGGGGCTTCAATGCTTCAGGTGACGTGGATATCGCGGATATCCCTGAGGTGAAGCTCCTCCCTGACGGCATCTCCTCCACCTTGGAGAAGGGCGTCTATGTGGTGGAACCTCTCTTCATGGAGAACCAATCCCTGGGATACGTGGTGCTGGAGACCGACACTTATTCGGGAACGTTGATCGAGGAATTGCGTACGTCCTTGTCTGCCGCCATCAAGGGAACGATGCTCCTTGACGCCGCCAACAAAGCCCGGGAAGTCGCGGAACGGGCGCAACGTGCCAGAAGTGAATTTTTCGCCAACATCAGTAATGGTCTCCGCGATCCTCTGGAGGCCATCGCATCGCTGTCTGAGGATGGAACTCGCCAAAAGGAGATTAAAGTCCAGCTGTCCAAGGCAAACCATCTGCTGGATTTGTCATTGAGCCAGACCGGAGCGTTGGAATTGTCCGAGAAAACCACGGTTCTCCAACAGGGGCTGCCTGCAGTCGTCATTGACAGGCGTTTGTTTGATGAGGTGACCACCGCCATCCGTGAAGTGATGGAAGAGGAAGGGGGTGGGTGCAAGACATCGATTGATGCCACAAGGGAAGGCCTTTGTGTCGTCCTGCAATCCACACAACCCCATTGGTCCGCTTCGATGAACCGTCAGGATCCTGGTTTCAGCCTTGCGGAGAGGGTCGTCATCGGAGGAGGCGGGACGTTCACGCTTGTGGACAACTACGTAAGGATGCTTCTTCCTTGGCCGACCCTGCAAAATTTGGATGTCAGCCACCATAAGAGCGGGAGGACCTGCGCAATCGTTGAGAAGCAATTTCCGACAGACTTGGTTGATGCCAGGGATTTCCTTGATGTACAGAATGTCATCAGGAACCCGAAGATGCTTGCCTCCTATGGGACGATGTTGCTGGATGCGAAACAGGTTTCATTCCCTATGCAACTGTTGCTTCATGCCTTTGAGATGGATGAACATGCCCGTAAGATGAGCGTCATGTGCTTGGATTGCCCAGAAGGCTTCAACAGCCTTTCCGATGCATTGCATGCTGGTTTTCATGGCACAAACGGGGCGATTTTCATTGATGGTGACGCCATTCCTGATGGTTTGGAGAAACTTGCCATCCCTTCGGATTTCATCAAGTTACGGCAACTTGACCAATTTGAAATGTTTGCGCAACAGAGGAAGCCGGCCTTGATGGTCACCATGAATGTGGATCCGAGCCGCTTGTCAGCTATTCGCTCTTTTTCCCAAGTTCCCATCCTCGTCATCTGCGAGAAGTTCAACAAGGAAGAGGTGGAAAAGCTGGCAGTCATCCCAAAACTCATCATCGCCAACTCTTGTGTATGTGGTTCTGACCAATTCATCACCCGGATGTCTTCCATCCTCAATGGGGAGGATGTCCTGCCCCCGTTGACCGGCATCTTGGTCAAACGGGCTGTGGTGTATCTCGATGCCCATGCGACAGGTTCCATATCCCGTTGGCAACTTGCCGAAGCCATCAATGTCAGTGAAGATTACCTCACGCGGATATTCCGTAAGGAATTGGGGCTATCCCCTTGGGATTATTTGAACCGTTACCGTATTTTCCTTGCGGTGAGGCTTCTCAGGCAGACTTCGCTGACCATCAACGAGGTTGCCAGCGAAAGCGGGTTCCAGGACCAGGCGTATTTCTGCCGTGTGTTCAAGAAGACCATCGGAGTGAATCCCGGGAAGATTAGGCAGTCGAGGGTATGAAAAAAGGGTTGCACGATGAAGTGCAACCCTTTTCGAGAGCCTGTCGGGTTGATTAGTTCAGCAGGTTGTTCTTCTCTGCATACTCACGACCAGCTTTCTCCCATTCCGCTCCTCCGATTTTGTCGAAGCCAGCGATGAAAGCGTTCCAGTTGTCCTTGGTGAGTTCTTTCTTGCCCGTGAAGAATTCGGCAAGTCCTTTCTGGTAGAAGGTCTTGAGGTCTGTGGACGGAACCGGCATGGAATCGGATCCCATGGCGTTGGTCCACTTTCTGGTCTGCATATCTTTCAGGACGGCGAGGGCACTCATCGTCTTGCCGCTGGTCTTGGCCTTGTAAGTCGGATAGCGGCTCTGAAGCTCGGTATTGGAAGCATAGTTGAACGCCATGCTGCGGAGCTGGATGTAGGTCTGCCCAACCGGCCCTTCAAACCCGATATCGCCAGCTACGCTCTTGGGGATTCCATCGACGATAGTGTAGTTCACTCCTTCGACACCCCAGCCACAAAGCAGATAACCTTCATCATGGCTCATCCATTCAAACATCTCGGCGATCTTGTCTTTCTTTCCAGCGTCAGCCGCTTTCTGGCTGATGCACCAGATTCGCAGCCCACGGGTGAGAGGCCCGACGGAAGCTTTGCTAGTGGGCCCGGAGATCGGGTCGATGACCATCCATTCGCCATTGGGGAAGTTCGCGTCGAACGGGGCGTAGTTGTTGGATGCGGCATATGCGGCGTTCTGTTCCCTCATGATGCCAAACTTGCCCTGTTTCCATGCGGCACGGAAGTCATCCTTCTTGTATGCCATCCAGTTCGGGTCGATGGCGCCGTCATCGATCAATTTCTTCATGTACACCATGAAGTCGTAGAATTCCGGTTTCCTGAGTTGCAAGCCGAAATTAGCCTTGGTCATGTTCCATGTCCCTTCAACACCAAAGGCTCCCATAATCGGCTCGAAACGCCTGCCGGGGTAGGATTCATAGGTGGTCTCTTCAATGAACGCACCGTAGCCCCATGTATCATTCTTGCCATTCCCATCCGGATCGTTGTACGTGAACGCATGGGCGACTTTCAGCAAGTCATCAGTTGTCTTGGGTACTTGCAACCCGAGTTTGTCCAACCAGTCTTTGCGGATCAACAAGCCTTCGTTCTTGGTGATGGTGCTCGGAGTGGCGAAGCCATAGCTCTTCCCATTAATGGTGGTGAAGCCTATGGCGTCTTTGTCGAACATCAGCTTGGTGCGGTTCGGCATCTTGTCGTACAAATCGCTGACATCAGCGACCATGCCGTTCTGGACCAATCTCAGCCAGACTTCACGACTGGCTACAAAGAAATCCGGAAGCTCATCGGCGGCGGCAGCGGCCTGGACCTTCATGTCCTGGTCGGTCGTGCTGGACGGTAGGGATGAAGCTTCGAGCTCGATGTTCATCTTGTCTTTCAGAATCTTGTACCCGGTCCAGTCGTTGGGAAGCGGCCCGACTTCTGTCTGGGTTGCGTTGTACCACATGTTGATGTGGGTGGGGCCCGCCGGTTTCGCGGTGGCTCGCTGCTCGTTTGTGCCCTGTGCGAACACAGAAGCCACAAGACTTGTCAGCAACAACATAACCAATACTGTTTTCTTCATGTAATCCTCCTCATTGTGATTACCAAAAAACTGCTATTTCCAGCTCAACCCTTTACAGAGCCGAGCAACGTGCCCTTGGTGAAATACTTCTGGATGAACGGATATGCGATGACCATCGGGATGGCGCTCATGAAGACCGATGCGGCCTTGATGGCTTCCACCGGCGCATTGCCAAAAGCGCTGGCTTCCACAAATTCATTCATGCCTGCGGCCAGCAAAATGTTCCTCAACAGGATCGGTAGTGGCCTGAGGTAATCTTTGTTCAGGTACAGCATCGGACGGAAGTAGTCATTCCAGAATGCAACGCCGTAGAACAAACCGATCGTCATGATGATCGCCTTTGAGAGTGGCAGGATAATCCTCAACAGGACCTGCATGTCGTTGCAGCCATCGATCTTTGCGCTTTCCCTGAGTTCAGCAGGGATACCCTCGAAGAATGAGCGCATGATCAAGCAATTGTAAGTCCCGATTGCAACGGGAAGGAACACGGAACTCAAGTGGTTGATCAACTTCAGTTTGGCGATGAGGATGTAGGTCGGAATCATCCCCACGTTGAACACGTAGGGAATGATGACGAAGATGGTGATCCATTTCCTGCCCGGGAGATCTTTGATGGACAGGCCGTAAGCGAGCGGGATGGTCAAGGCGAGGGCGACGACTACTCCGAACACCAGGATCTTGAAACTGTTGAGGAACGCCAGCAAGAAGCCGTTGTTCCCGAGCAAGGCATGGTATGCGGCGCCTGACCACTGCCAAAACGGCAAGGCCATCAGCTGGATGTTCGAGCCGAGGTAGTCGGATGGCTTGACAGAAAGGGTTATGGTGCTCCAAAGAGGCACCGCAATGATGACAAGCATCAGCACCATGAAGAAATCCACCACGAAGTTGAAACCTTTGTCCGCTCCTGTGATTTTTACGGTCACCGATGTTTTCGGTTGTTTGTTTGCCATGGTCGACTCCTTAGAACAACGAAGATTCGGTGTATTTCTTCGACAGCCTGTTGGAGATGAGGACCAAGGCCATCCCTATGACACCTTTGAACAAACCGGCAGCCGTCGCAATGCCGAACCGACCGTTCAGAAGACCTTCGCGGTACACCCATGTGTCGATGATGTCGCCGACATCGTAGACGGCGGGGCTGTATAACATGAATATCTGGTTGAATCCCGCTTCAAGGATCGTCCCGATCTTCAGAAGCAAAACCACGACGACGACCGGCTTGATGGCCGGGAGGGTGATGTATTTGACCCGTTGCCAGCTGTTTGCGCCTTCCACCATCGCCGCCTCAAACAATGCGGGGTCGATGCCCATCAACGCCGCGATGAAGATGATGGCGCTCCATCCCATCTCCTTCCATGCGTCGGAGAGGATGACGATCCATGGAAACGCATTGGAGTTGGTCAGGAAGTCTATCGGTTTTCCGCCGGTCGCCTTGATGATGTCGTTTACGATGCCTCCGCCCGGTGCGAACAGGGAAAGAAGGATGCCGTACATGATGACCCAGGAAAGGAAGTGAGGCAGGTAGGCAAGCGTCTGCACGGTCTTGCGCAACACCGTATGCCGGCATTCATAAATTGTGATGGAAAGCAGGATGGACAACGGGAGGCTGAAGATCAACTTTCCGAAACTGTACATGACGGTGTTCCGCATCAAGCTTCCGAAATAATAGGATGTGACGAAGTCCTTGAAGTTCTTCATCCCTACCCATGAGGCCTTGGAGATCCCGTATCGCACGGATTTGAAATCCCTGAAAGCGATCTGCGCATTCCACAGAGGGATATATTTAAACACTGCATAGAACACCATCGGGATAAAGATCATGAGGTAGATGTACTTGTTCCTCTTGATCTCCCTGAGTGTCCGACTGTTTTTCCAACCTGTTTTGGGTTCAGCCCGCATCATGTTCTCCTTCTTATTCCAAGCGATTGGCGTTGATGTAATCCATGTTGAAATCCCATCCGAGCCCGGGTGCCTGCGGGATGCCGACCAGCCCATTGGCGTCAATCGGGTCATAGATACTCTTGAACCAGGGTTTGGGCTTTTCATAATCAAGAAGCGGATGAAGCATCCCGCGTTCGTAATACTTGCCGTTGGGAATGGCTCCGAGGACATGGAGGTTGCCGATGGTGCCTCCATGCAATTCAACGCTCATGCCGAATGCCTCATACATGTGTGCGGTTTTGATCACGCTGGTGATGCCCCCTTGGTCTTCAGTCCCCGCCCGTCCGATGTCCGCGGCTCCACTGACGGCCCACATGCATCTGTTCTGGCTCTTCCCTTCAGCGGTTTCTGGACCGCAGAGGGAAAGGTTTGTTTTCTGGCTCAACCATTGATAGGATGCGATGGAATTTTCATCCATCGGCTCTTCAAGCCACAGAAAGTTGAGCTTTTCCAGTTCCTTGGCGATATAGAGCGCCTGTTCCCTTGAGTAGTCGTGATAGGGATCGAGCATCAGCTCCACATCAGGGCCGACCGCCTCACGGACCATCCTGCAAGCAGTGACATCCAGCTTGGGGTTCGGTTCGGGAATCGTCGGAGGCATCCATGTGTGCAACTTGATGGCTTTGTAGCCTTGCTTCACCAGCTTTGCGGCGAAATCCGCATATGCTTTCGGACTGTTCAAGCCACCTTCCAGGTCATCGCCTGTCATGATGGAGGCATATGCGGCCACTTTTTCCCGGTATCCGCCGAGAAGCTTGTAGACAGGCTGTCCGCATTTTTTTCCGCAGATGTCCCACAGCGCGTTGTCCATTGCGCAAAGCGACCTGCCGGTGAATGATGGATGGAGGCGTTGCCACGTCCTCATCCGTTGCCAGGTCTGCTGGATCATGAAGGGATCCGTCCCGATGAGGGCTGGAGCGACAATCTTGTTCAACACGTCGACGTCCATCCTTCCTCCAATGGAATACCCTTTCGTCCCGTCATCACAAGTGATGCAAAGGAACGGCATCTTTCCGTCATGCGGTTTCCCTGGATGTGAATGCCCTTCGTTGTCGCGGACCATGACCGAGGTGTAGTGGATGTTCATTGCTTCCACACGAATGATTGTCATTTCTCCACCTCCATGAAGACGAATGTGATGATCAGGCAACGCAAAAAATCCCTGTTGAATAATTGTATGTGGCGTGATCGACTTTTGTCAAAGTCATTTTTTTGGATTATCCAGCGATGAAATTGATTAATCGGAAAAAAGTATGATAATTTGTTACCATTGAAACAAATATGTGAAAATGGAATGAAGTTGACAGAATGGCGACAGTATGAAGATAATTGATGTTAAACACGGCAGGAAGGGAAAAAAATGGAAAAGACCCAGCAGTCGATGACGGAAAGGATGTGCCTTTCTTTCATGAAACAGCACACCAAGGAAAAGGCGGAATGGAATTATCCCAACGGGCTTGCGATGGAATGCGTGTACAAGGCAGGCAAGGCATTGGGCCGGAGGGAATGGCTGGATTGGGTCCAAGGTTTCTACGACCTGTTCATCGATGATGACGGTACGGTGAAGACCTATGATCCCCATGAGTACAGCATGGACCAGTTGAGTCCAGGAAAGGTGTGCTTCGACCTGTATCGCAAGACAGGGAATGAGAAGTACAAGAAGGCGTTGGATTTGTTTTTCGACTCCTTGATGCATCAACCACGCACCCCTGAAGGCGGTTTCTGGCACAAACTGCGGTATCCCAACCAGATGTGGCTTGACGGGTTGTACATGCAGGGACCGTTTTATGTGCGGTATGCGGCGCAGTTCGGCGACTTGCATGCATGCCTGGACGATTTGGTGAGGCAGTTCGAGTTGATCTGGAGCAAGACCCGTGATGGAAAGACCGGGTTGCTGTACCACGCATGGGATTCTTCCAGAAAGATGCCTTGGTGCGATCCTTTGACGGGGTTGTCCCCGTGTTTCTGGTCCCGCGCCCTCGGTTGGTATTGCATGGCGCTGGTCGATGTCCTCGATTACATCTCTGATGAGGACGAGTGGTATTCCTACCGCACCCGTTTGATGGCTTTGTCAGACAGCCTTGTCGCCCCAATCCTCTCCGTGCAGGATGGAAAGACTGGATTGTGGTGGCAGGTCTTGGATCAGGGCGGAAGGGAAGGGAACTATCTCGAGTCCTCCGGTTCAACCATGTTCGCGTATTTTCTGATGAAGATGGTGCGGAAGGGGTACCTCAGGGGGACCGAGGCCACCAGGGCGAGGGAAGCAGGTGCACGTGCATGGCGATCCCTTGTCGATCTGGAGGTCACTGAAGACGAGGAAGGGGTGTGGCATCTGCATGGCATCTGCAGGGGCGCCGGCTTGGGGAAGGCGTATGACGCCGGCCCATATAGGGATGGCACCTACGAGTACTACACGCAACGTGAACCGGTCGTGACGGATAATCCTCAGGCCATAGGCCCGTTCATCCTTGCCTGCATGGAAAACGAATTCCCCGATCGCCTTCAGGTCTGAAAAATACAAGAGGGGCACGCCTTTTTTGCGGCAACTCTCCCTATACTGTCTTCTGCAGGGTGCTTTTGGGTGAAGACGCAAGGAAACAGGAGGTACCATGGTCCTCCCGTGCGTCTTCCATCAGGCGACTCGCGAAAGGATTGTTATGCACGAACCTCTTTCCCTTGCGATGGCTCATCATGTTTCCGAGATGTACCACGGCGACATGATGTTGTGGCATTACGAACACGGCTTGGTCATCGGGGCTTGCCTTATGGCCGATCCCGGGCTTTTCCAATGGGCATATGATCTGTACGACCCCATAATCGCACAGGATGGCGCGATCGCCACATATCATGAGCATGACTACAACCTCGACCAGATCAATCCGGGGAGGAACTTGTTCACCTTGTACGAACGGACAGGCCAGAAACGGTTCATGCTTGCCGCAGGGAGACTGCGGGACCAGTTGAGTCGCCAGCCACGGACGATGAGCAAGCTTTTTTGGCACAAGGCGATCTATCCTTGGCAGGTCTGGCTCGACGGATTGTACATGGAAGGGCCATTTTATGCCCGATATTGCAACCTGACCGGGGACGAAAAGGGCTTGGATGATGTTGCGGGGCAGTTGGCGAAGGTCTTCGAACTGTTCAGGGATCCTGTGACCGGTTTGCTGTACCATGCGTATGATGAGTCCCGCGGCATGCGATGGTCCGATGAGAGGACGGGGCTGTCCCCGCATTTCTGGGGGCGGGCCATGGGATGGTACTGCATGGCCGTCCTCGATGTGCTTGATTCCCTTCCTCAGGATCATCCGAAGCGTGAGTCTCTCAAGGACATCCTCCGTTCCTTGGTCACGGCTATCCTCAAGGTGCAGGATCCGGAGAGCGGCATGTGGTTCCAAATCCTGGATCAAGGTGGCAGGGAGGGGAATTACTTGGAGACCAGCGCCACCAGCATGTTCATCTACACGTTGCTGAAGTCCATCAGGACCGGCATCACCACAGAAGGGAAAGACGAAGCGTCCAAGGCGTTCGAAAGTATGAAGGTGCGGTATCTGGATGAAGGACTCCACCTTGGAGGAATCTGTGCTGTCGCAGGTCTGGGAGGCAACCCTTACCGTGATGGTTCCTTTGCGTATTATGTGGGGGAGAGGGTCGCTGTCGATGATTTCAAGGGGGTGGGGCCGTTCATCCTTGCTTGCTTGGAGATGGAAAAAGCTTTTCCGCAATGCCCGAAGACAACATGATTTCCTTTCTTTATGAAGAAAAGAGAGTTATACTTTTTTTCATGAGAAAAGTGCATGGATTGTATGCATTTGATGGAGGTTGTGATGAAAAGGGTAATGATTTTGTTGTTGGTGCTCCTGACGTTGGCTACAACGGCTTGGGCTGTTGATGGAACATATGCGGAAATCATTCCGCTTACGTCCCCTGTCTATCAGGAAATGGATGATTTGTATGCGTTGACCAACATGGGCACACCTTCGAATTCCCGACCGTGGACGAAGGGTGAAGCCCAGATGATCCTCGGAAGAATCAAGAACGAGAAATTGCCAAAAGCTGCACAGAACCTGTACGACAATCTGCAAAAAGAAGTCGCTTCCGGTTTACGATGGCAGTTCGATGATGGTTTTGGTCTTGGAGTGAACATGGATCTCAATGGAGAAATGTATACCCACACCAATACTTCGGATTATGTCATGGATACCGACTGGGTGTATGATTATGAAAAACGCGCACCTCTCGCTGATGGGCGGTTCGCATTCGGCATCGGCAAGTATTTTTACAATTTCTTTGATTTCAGTTTCGGTACCGCACGTGAATCGTACAATGACGATATTGTTGAATTGAAAAACTCCACGGCTTGGACCAATGGAGGGAGTGTCGGTGTCGGCGCTTTGATCCCCAAGGACTATACCGGGAACATCTATTACGACCAGTATTACCAATTGTTCGCCCGGAAATTCGGCACCAACTTCCCGGCCTTCACCGATATCACCCAGACTTTCCCCAACCGGAGTGTCTTGGCGTTTGGAGGTACCAATTGGGTGGCTTCATTCTCCAGAGACCGCATCAGCTGGGGCAATTCCCACATCGGGAACCTGGTCATTGATGACCATGTGATGAACAACACCTATGCGAGGGTCAGTGCCTTTTCGAGCAACTTCAAGTTCGAAGCGACCTATCTGTTCTTCGACACCAATCCGTATGTCGAGGATTCCAGCACGGCCTATGACACCATCCCTGCCAAATATACGCGTGTGTTCATGACTCATCGTCTGGAGCACAGAATCGGGAAATGGGTCACGTACGCCATCTCAGAAGACATCATGTATCAGGCACCCAATGGACTCAATCCCTATTACATGAACCCGTCCTACATTTTCCATAATCTGGACAGCAAAGGTGTGTTCAATTCGTTGGCAAGCGCGGAAGTGGACATCATGCCTCTCTCCGGTTTGAACCTGTATGGCCAGTTTGTCATGGACCAAGCCCGTTCCCTCAACGAAGGGAATGAGCAGGCTGATGCCAGCGGTTTCCTCGCCGGTCTGGAATACACCATCGGTTTGGGAAGCGGAGTGGGCATGACTTCGTTCGAATATGCGCGAACCACGCCGGAACTGTACCGGAGGAACATTGTCGACTTCATCACCATGACGGAACATGGTGTTGTGGCATCAAGCGGATATTATCATGTGACCCGATTCGATTACATCGGTTTCCCGTATGGCGGGGATGCCCAAGTGTTCAAATGGGACATCGATTACCGCATTCCTGAAATGGTGGAGGCTAAGTTCTCCATCACCCATATGATTCATGGACAAATGAGTTTTTTCACCAGCCACAATTCCGGCAACGATAATACCCAAGATCCGAACATCAAGGACAGTACGCCGTATGGAACGACGACCCGTTCCACCACGTTCTCCTTGTATGGCAAGTACATTGTGCCGAAATTCGTGAAGTGGGTGGACGCCAATGTGTATGCAGAGGTCGATTACCTGACCCGTAAGACCGGCTCCAATGATGCGGAGAACGATATACAGTTCACCGTTGGTCTGGGCCTGACGTTCTGAACGATCCATACCTTTTTCGCAGTGGCAGGGACAACACCCTGCCACTGTGCATATCCGAGCCACTGCATGGGATTTTGGCTTTTCCCAAAACAGGAAAATGAGAAAACTTTTCATTGTGCGTTGCCTTCAGAGGGAGTACGATGATGATTGCAATCAATAAAAGGATGGAACAAATGAGCAGAAAAATATCAAGAAGATACATTGAACAGGAACAAGTCATAGCTTCTGATTTTTGTTATGATTGAATATGTTTCCTGCAAAGGTAATATTCATAAGGAATTAGATGCTTTTTCTGAAATAAAAAGTCATTTGTTTCGATTTTTTTCAGGGGTGAGAATCGCTTTTTTTTGACAGGTTTCTCAGGGAACGGTACTATACTCATAGCATGAAGCGTTGCCTGTTGGGCCTTGCCCTTGTCTTTTGTTGTCTGTGCGGACTATGGGCGGGTGGCAAGAAAGAGATACGGCCTGTCAAAGTGGGTATGGCTACTGATGGCGGCATCATTGGGGATCGATCCTTCAACCAGGGATTATGGGAAGGTGTGCTCAAAGCTCAGCAGGAATATGGTTTTGAAGCCATGTATATCGAGACTCCATCAGGGTCCGATGACATCATTCGCGCACAGGCTGTCGATGATCTCGCCAATGCCGGCTGTACGTTGATTCTTTGTCCCGGCAGTTCTTTCGGTACTGTCTTGGGTTTTGCCCAGGATTTGTATCCTGCGATATCCTTCATCCAATTTGATGGGAAACCCAAGCATATTTCCGATAACCTCCTGTCCGTTTCATGGGCTGAAGAATCCGCCGCATTTCTTGCAGCTGCCGCCGCATCCGTACAGGTTAAGGAAGGAATTTTCGGCTGTGTGGCAGGAGGGAACATCCCGCCGGTCCAGCGTTATGAGTCAGGTTGGAGAGAAGGAATCGCATATGCAAACGCCCAGTTGGGCACTCATATCACGTATGATGACACTACGCTTCGTTTTCTTGATTCCTTTCATGATCCCGCAGCTGGCAAAACAGAAGCTGAATCACTCTTTTCCCAAGACGTCCGAGTGATCTTTTCTGTTGCCGGAGGTTCCGGGCAAGGGATCATTGATGCTGCACGGGAGCATATGGTTGCTGGAGACACCCGTTTTGTCGTTGGATCGGATACCGACCAGTTCATGGATGGTGTGCTTCCGGATCATCATTCCAGTGTGGTCTTGACGAGTGCGATGAAGTATCTTAGTGATACTACCTATGGACTTGTCCGTGATATGGTGAAAGGAGTGTTTTCTGGTGGGCAGGCGATTGTCTTGTCGACAAAGAACCATGGGATGGGGTTGCCATCTGTCAATCCGACCCTGTCAAAACAAACATTGCACGTAGTGAAACAAATACAAAAACGATTGGATTCGGAACCAACAGGAGGAAAATGACATGGATCATGTGATGGACAAATTGGAAGAGACAAAAGCGTATGTTCTTGCGAAAATCGGCAAGGAGCCTGTGGATATCGGCATCGTCTTGGGAAGCGGACTAGGAGAACTCGGGGAACAAATTGTCGATCCCGTGATCATTCCTTACAGAGACATTCCTCATTTTCCTGTTTCCACGGCGCCAGGACACAAGAGCCGCTTGATTATCGGGAAACTGGAAGGAAAACGCGTCATGTGCATGCAAGGGCGTTTCCATTATTACGAAGGCTATGGAATGGACCAGATTGTCTATCCGATCCAGACGATGCATATGCTTGGCATCAAGAATTTGCTGCTTACCAATGCCGCAGGGTGTGTGAACAAAGCCTGGAAACCCGGCGATCTGATGTTGATCACAGACCATATCAAACTCATCCCGGACAGTCCTGCCAGAGGCCCCAATTGTGATGGACTGGGGGAGCGGTTCTTTGATATGGGCAACACCTATGATCGGAACCTCCGTTCCTATGCGCTGGCTTGTGCGAAAGGACTGGGTATTGATTTGAAGGAAGGAATTTACCAATTGTTCACCGGCCCCCAATACGAAACACCGGCTGAAGTTCGTTTTGCCCGTCTTTGCGGTGCTGATGCGGTTGGCATGTCCACTGTCCCGGAAGCCATTGAAGCCAGCCATATGAGGATGAAGACCATGGGTATTTCCTGCCTGACGAACATGGCTGCAGGGATCTTGGACCAACCCCTCACTACCGAAGAAGTGCTGCAGACAGGAGAAAGGGTGAAACACACCTTCACCGCATTGGTGCGTGCGATCATCAAAGGGTGGCCTCTGTGACGTCCAATTCCCTCATCGAGCGTCTCGGTTTGGTTCCTCTGGAAGGGGAAGGCGGGTATTTCCGGAAAATATACACCCACCGTTCCGGATCTGAGATTCTCGGTGGGACAATCTATTATCTCGTCGACACGGTGAGCTTCTCCCATCTCCATTGGCTTCCTACGGATGAGGTATGGTATTTTCTTGAAGGTTCGCCACTGCGCCAATTGGTGTTGTTCCCTGACGGAAGGCATTCCCTTACCATCCTCGGCCTTGCTTCTGAAAGCAAAAAACCGGTGACCATTGTACCTGGCGGATGCTGGCAAGGTACCAAGCTGATGGATGGAAACGGGTATGCGCTTTGTGCGACCACTATGGTACCTCCCTATGATCAGAACAGATACAAACAAGGAACGGAAGAGTTGTTGGGAATGTACCCTGATTGTCCGGACATCAAGGAGTATGTGTGATGAAAACAGTGCTCATTACCGGTGCTTCAAGCAATCTGGGTTCCGCCATCGTCGCCAGATTCTTGGAGCAAGGATATTTTGTGTATGGCTGTTACGCCCATATGGGGCCGAAAGTGGCTGAAATGGAAGCCTTCGGCTCGGTGAAAATGCTCCATCTAGATGTCACTGATCCCGCATCTTTCGCTTCCCTTTCCGAAATCAAAACTTTGGATGTGTTGGTGAACAACAGTGGCATTTTCGTCAGCCATTTTGAACAAGATATCCCTATTGAGGAATGGGACAACGTGTTTGCGGTGAACATCCGGGGTATCCACCAAGTGGTGAAAATGGTGTTGCCCGTTCTCAAACCTGATGGGGCGATCATCAACATCGCATCCATCAACGCCTTGCATCCGGGTTTCGGCATGACGGTCAGTTATGATGCCTCAAAGGGAGCCGTCGTGTCATATACCCAGAGTCTAGCGGCGGAAATCGCGCCTATTCGGGTGAATGCGGTTGCGCCGGGGCTTCTTGATGCGCCATACTTGCATACGGAAGACAATACGATCCGCAAACGTTTCGAGGGACGTGCGCTTCTTGGACGCATGGTAAAACCTGAGGAAGTCGCTTCCGCCGTCTTGTTTGAAGCGGAGAACACTGCGATGACCGGACAGGTTTTGGTGATCGATTGCGGATATATGATGGGGTGAGATGTGAAGATACTGTGTGTGAGTGATGAGACGGATCCGTTGATCTATTCGAGGAACGTCGCCAAACGATATGGCGATGTGGATATGGTCATTGGGGCAGGCGACTTACCGCTTAAATACTATGAATTTATCATTTCCTCCTTGAACAAGGATCTGTATTTTGTGTTCGGCAACCACAATCTGGAAGGAATGGGGCAGTTCACAAAGGATGCGGCGCCGGTCGTTGGCCTGAATTACGATGGGAGTCCGCAGAAGGTTCAGATGATGCCGGAATTCGGTGGCGGTGAATATATCGACGGAAAAGTCGTCTACGACAAACGGCATGATCTGATCATTGCAGGCTTGGGAGGCAGCCTGCGGTACAACCGGGGGAAAAACCAGTTCACTGATAGGGAAATGCGTAATCGAATCAGAAGGATGTACCCTCGTCTCTTGTGGAACAAACTCATTCATGGCAGATATGTGGATATTCTGGTTACTCATGCTCCTCCTCTCGGCATCAATGATGATGTGGACCGTTGCCACACCGGGTTTACTTCATTCCTCTTGTTCATACGGAAGTTCAAGCCTAAATACCTTGTACACGGACATGTGCATTTGCTTGACTTGAATCAGGAAAGGGTTGTGCAGTATGGTCAGACGAAGATCATTAATGTTTACCAAAGTTATGTGTTGGATGATCCCGAATTAGGTAAGAAACAATGAGTGAAGTGTTTAATCAAGCGAACAATGATTTTGAACGGGCAAAGCGCAGGGGACGGATGCAGGCCTTGATGTCCGGACTCGTCTGGAAAAATTCGGATTTGCTCTCTCTGTATGATGTGACCAAGTTGATCAAGCCCAAAGGGGAGACCTATCGGGGTATGCAAACCATACCCGTCAAAAACATCATTGGTTCCGAAGGCAGATATCATGATTTTTCCCTGGCTTTCTACCCTAAGAAAGAAATGCTCAGAGCCCGTTGGCGGAGCATCGATGAGGCAAACAAGGAAAACGTCATCCTCCCTCCGATTTCCGTATATAAGGTTGGGGACAACTATTTCGTCCGGGATGGGAACCATCGCGTTTCTGTGGCGAAAACACAAGGCGTGGAGTTCATCGATGCAGAAGTCGTCGAGTTGGACAGTGAGATCAAACTTGAACCCGGAATGACGATGAAAGACCTCAACCAAAGCGTCTGCGCGTATGAACGGCAACGGTTCATTGACCAATACCATCCGGAAACATTCCTTCCCATGGATGAGATACGGTCAAACAGTGCGGGGTTCTATCCCGAGTTGATCAACCATATCCTCGTCCACAAATACTACATCAACCAAGGTATTGAAAAAGAGATCAGTTTCGAAGATGCGGCGAAAAGCTGGTACAAGAATGTATATAAGCCGATCATCGATGAAATACGGAAAGATCATCTGCTCGCATCATTTCCCGGCATGACCGAAGCGGATATGTACATGTGGATCGTGCGTTATTGGGATCAGCAGAAACGCGAAAAAGGACAAGAGGTGACCATCGAGGATGCCACCGCCGACTACAAACGGAAATACCGCAAAGGCTTTTTTACGCGTCTTGCCAAGAAAATCAGGATTCTTCTCGGCAAGACGACCGATTCCTGACCTAATCCTGGATATAAGCGGCAAGATCATCGGCATAGACAGACAGGACATTTCCCAGTTGCTCACTGGGACGGATCATGTTTTCTTTGCCGGCGAGATGCACAATGCCTGCAGCAGGCTGGTTTTGGTCATCGATTTCGGTATGCACTCCAAACGGGATATGGATCATTCCTTGGCATTGTGCCCAGAATAACATCGAATCCAACGCATGGGAGCCTTCATTGGTGGAATGCGGGCAACTGGTAAAACAAGCAAAGAATTTGCCGTTCAAGGACCGGTCTTCGGAGAGAAGATACGTTTCGTCCAAAAAGGCCTTCATTTCCGAAGTCATGTTGCCAAAACGGGTAGGGGCGCCAAGGATGATCATATCGCTCTTGTGAAGCAATTCGACGCTTGCGACGGGAAGGGCAAGGATATCCTCATAAAAATCATTAGTGGTGTCTTGTTTTTCCGCCCAGATATGAAGATCGGGATCCTCCACACGATACAGACGGGCATCGACATTCCGCTCGCAAAGCAAATCCTTCAGATAAGAACCGATAATATAGCAGTTTCCTGTTACGCTGTGAATGATGATGGAGCACCTTTTCATGGTATGCCTCCGAAAGGTAGTGATGCTTCAAGTATACTATGAAAACGCAAAAACGAGAAAAAAACTCGTGGTTCAGCACCATGCGTTGTACAGCCCGTCGTGTTGGTCGACATACACTTTGGTGCCGTACACATGCGAGAGCAGCGATTCGTTGAGGATATCCTGTTTTACGCCATCGGCGATGATTTTTCCATTAGACATCACGACGACTCTGTCGATCTCAGGGATGATTTCCGAAAGGTCGTGGGTAACCAAGACCACCGTTTTCCCGTCTTGCGCGAATTTTCTGATGATCTGCCGGTATTGGGCCCGTGCGGGGAAATCCAACGCATTGACCGCTTCATCAAGCAACATCACCTGCGGGTCATGCACGCATGCACGCGCCAAAAGGATGCGTCGTGCCTCTCCGCTGGACATCCTGTTCATTTGTTTGTCCCGCAGGCTGTAACAACCGGTCTTTTGCATGGCTAGATATGCCTTCTCCGTCTGCTCTGAGGTGACGAGATGATGGAAATCAAGACCGATTGAGCTGAAAAAACCCGACACCACGATATCAAAACCGCTGTCGGTGGAATTGCACATCCATTGCAAGGATTGGGAAATGATACCGAGCTTTTTACGTAACTCAATGACCTGCCAATGGTCTTTCCCAAACAGATACCGCTTGGTGTCGGGACTGTACAACGGATGGATCTCTTCGCTGATTACCTGCACCAACGTGCTTTTCCCTGCCCCGTTCGGACCGATTACAGCGACATGCTCCCCTTCCATGACGGAAAAGGAAACATCATCAAGAATTGGTACATCCTGGCGACGTACCGTTGCGTGTTCGATTTGGATGATGGGATTCACGCCAGAGCTTCCGCATCCTCGGGGAATTTCGCAAGGACTTTTGTCTGGATTGTGCTGATGGTGACCAAAGAAAGGGCTACGGCGAGATCGGTTTGCCCATTTTCAAGCGCTTCCAACAGATAACTGCAGTTCCTGGCCTGTTTTTCGAGTTCGACAGGAGTGAATTGTACTTGAATGATGGCTCCTACCACGAGAGGCATCATGTTTTCATAAATCGCCAGCAAGATTTGGTTGTTGTTGGCCTGGACCAGTGTATGGAAGAACTTCCGTTCCTCCAGGAGGAGTTTGTGTGAGTCTTCTTGGTGTTTCCCCATCGTCTCGACCAGCATGCACATATCATCAAGATATTCTTTTTTGTTTTCACACCGGGAGAATTCACGTGCCGCACTTGTGATGACGCTGGTGCAGACCTGCATGAGGTTAGTCATCATTTTGCGATTGAACGTGTATTGGTTGAGAAGGCTTGCGGACAGGGATCCGACAAATTGGTCAAGACTGTTTGAACAGACCTGTGCTTTCCTGCCTTGGTTGATTTGGATCAATCCTTTTGCTTCCAAAAGCTTCAAGGCTTCACGAATCGGTCTTGAGGAAGTTTTGAATTGGTCTGCCAGTTCTTGTTGGGAAGGGAGGAACGATCCCCGTGCAAGTTTCCCGTCAAGAATCAGTTTTTCCAGCGTATTTGCGATCTTCGCTGTTTTGGTTTCGTTTGCTAGTTCCATTACTTTGCCTTTTAATCTGTCATAAGTTACAGGTTATTAACTAAAAATATTGTATATTGTTTTCTAAAAATATGCAACACCTAAGTTTCCACAAAGAAAAATGATGTCATCTGTTTGTGTGAAGCGCATGGAAAAAAGCACTTAAGAAATACTTTTGACAGTATCGTTTCCCATTGTTGTGTTCATGGACAGAAAAAAAGACCGCACCAGGTTTTGGTGCGGTTCTTTTCGTTGACGGAAACGAAACATCTACAGGTCAAGTTTTTCGACTTTATCTTTGATGTTGGTGAGGTTGACCAGTGTCAAAGCGACCGCAAGGTCGGTTTGGCCATTTTCTTCAGCCTCTACCAGGTAGTTGTATTCGTTGACCTTTTTCTTCTGTTCTGCAAAGGTCTCGGCGGTGCGGTCGATGACATTGTACAGTTGAGGGGCAAGGTTTTCGTAAATGGAATTGAGGATGACGTTGTCGTTGGATCGGATCAAAGTTGTATGGAATTCAAAATCAAGTTGTTTGAACTGTTTCAACGCATCCATATCCTTACCGTTTTCCAGCTGGGGAAGAAGCTGATCCATTTTGGTTGCGCAATGTCCCATGGAACGGACAACCAGCATACGGTTTGGGTCACGGGAAAGTTCCCTTGCGGCAGAAACTTCTATGGTGGTGCGGACTTGCAGCAAATCGCTGATCAGTTTCTTGTCAGGAGCCTGCTTGCTGATCATGGAGATAGACAGCGATTCGACAAATTGATCAAGGCAGTTGCTCTTCACGATGGCTTTTTTGCCTTGGCTGACCTGGATCAAGCCTTTAGCCTCAAGGTTTTTGAAAGCTTCCCGAACGGAACGACTTGATGCGGAGAACTGCACGGCCAATTCATGCTGGCTGGGAAGCGCTTCGCCCGCTTTGTACTTCTTTGCAAGAATCATCTCTTCAAGTTTATTTGCGATAGCTGTCGATTTTGTTTCTGTGGTTAAAGGTGTGATCATTCGAGTGCCCCTTTTCAATAACAATCATTATCGTATCATGGTTTCTGTGGTTTGTGCAGTATCTTTTTCCAAAAAATGTGAGAAGTTTTCTGGCTAAATATAACGAATTTGATATATTTAAGATAATTTTATTGTAACCCACGTCAAAAGGATATATGTGAGATGATATGTTAAAAGTGTCATAAGATTCTAAATATTTAGTTTTTGCAACAAAAAGAATTAAAAACAAAAAGATGCAAATAACTTATTCTTTATCTACTTTTAATGGGATTCTATTGACATAGGTTAACGAGTACTGTATATTCAAAATCACCAAGATGGGAAAACTTGGGTTTGTGGAGGCTGTACGAATCATGAGGAAATGGCTTGCATTACTGATTGTCTTGCTCCTTACGGTGCTTCCCCTTGCGGCGACTGAGACGAAGACTGTTACCGCAGATGTGATGACATCGGTAAGTGGATATCTGCTTCACGGTTTTCTGGAGAAGACTGACAAGACCCTTCGCGACACTGCTTTGGTGACGGATGCGCTGGGGAAGGATGGTTCTGACCTGTATTATACGATCAGGACCAACCAAACGGCGTCCATGGTTGTATATGGCGTGATCACCCCATTCCAGCAAGAGGAGAATGATGGTTCCGTCGGAACGAACATTGCCATTGATACGGTGACGGTTGACGGGAAAGTGGTCACTCCGTTGACTGGATTGCAATACATATCTTCCCAACAACCGGCCCTCAACATGGATTTGAACGTAAGCCAGACCAAAACGGCATCTGATGAGAACAAGTATGAGTTGATCGAATTTTCCAGCGTTTTCGGACAGACGGAATACGATTATGTGATTCATATCACGGCGAATCAACGTCAAGTTGCGGAAGCCCCGGCGGGACGGTACGTATCCTCTGTGACGCTGTCTCTTATATATAAGGATTGATACCTATGAAGAAAACGATGATATGTTTGCTCATATTGGCGGTAATGGGATATATGGCTTTTGCCGCTTCTGCAAAGCTGGAACTTCCCAATTCATTATCCGCCACTTTGAGCGATTCGATCAACCAGAGTGACGTCTCTATTCTTGTGTATAATGAACAGGGAGCCCTGCAGACCGGGGAGACGACCACCATCGAATTCACTTTCCCTACCGACAGGGATGCTTGGGAGGTCAGCCATATTGTTACTTTTGCGTATTCCAGCAACCTGTTTAACGGAAAACGTGGCTTTTTGAGTTTTGATGTGACGCCGCTTCAACGTGATGCCGCGAATATCGTGGACACCGCGATTGTCCTTGAGACCTCCAATCCGGATGTCCATATCGTGAATGGTAACGAATTCAGCATTGATTTCAACAAAGGCTACCAAGGTGAGGTTTTGTTGGGAAGTGTGACCATTACGGCGCGGAAACCCGCGGGACAAGTCCTTCAATCAGGTGAATACATAGGTTCCATTTCCGTGAATCTGACCAGTTCGAACTGATGCCGAAAGTGACCAAACCGGAAAGAGGAAGATTGGATGTCTTCCTCTTTTTTTATCCATCACCCGAAAACAAAAAAACAAAAAAAGATTTGACAAATTCCAAAACAGTGCGACAATAACTACTGTCGTTGTTTTTCTTGTATAGACGATTTTGCCAGCGTCTATCAGTTAGGAGGTTGCCGCTATCCATTGCCGGGTAGCGGTTTTTTTATGCTCTTTGCTTCAAGGAATCGAGGAACCGTTGTTGGAACACATACGTATCAAGCGCGACGGCGACAGGACCCAATATCCCCGCTTTATCACCAAGGGCACTGGTTTCCAGCGTGGTATCTGCGAGGCGATGAGGAAGTAAACGCCGTAATTCCGCATTCAGGAATCCCATGTAGGGATCTCCCATGTTTGCCATTCCTCCACCGATAATGATATGACGGATTCCGCTGACAGCCACTGCATCGACCAACACTTCCGCAAGGCTGGTGCATCCCTTCCTGATAGCCGAATCAAAGCCTTCCGGGTTATCCGAACACAGTTGCTTGACGGTCTTTCCTCCGAACATTTCACTGATTGCCCATCCGCTGGCGATAGTCTCAAGGCAACCGATGCCACCGCAACGGCACAATCCTCTGTCGGAAACTTTGATATGTCCGATTTGCGTGGAACCACTGATCACCTGGGGGCCGTATACGATGCCGGATGTGATATGTTCTCCCCAATTCACAAAAAGAAACGCGTCGTACGGCGGATGAGCGAACCATCTTTGGGCTGCGATCATAGCCTCGACATTGTTCACCAGGACTGTCGGAACCTTAAGATTATGGGTGAACGCTTCGGCAAGGGGGAGGTTTTTCCAATTCCAGTCATATTGTTCCTTCAGGATTTTCCCCTCATCGTTGATGATCCCCCCGATGCTGACTGCTGCACCGGCAATTTGTTCAACGCTTCCTTTGGTTATCCTGAGCAGTGATTTGAGTACTTGATAAAGCAACTCCTCCGGTTTCGGGGTCACCGGAGTGGGGAAACGTTCGAAACGAAGCAGATTGCCGGTGAGGTCGGAAACGGCCATGGAACAGTTTCTGCTTCCCATGTCCACCGCGATGACCAGTTTGCCGGTCTTGTTCAACGAGAGTGGTGTCGGTCGCCTTCCCGTCGTTGTCGTTGCTTTTTCTTTTTCCTGCAGGAGGCCTTCATCGAGCAAAGCCTGTACGATTTCACCGCAGGAAGGTTTGTTGAGATCCAGCAGTTTTGATATTTCCGCTCGGCTTACCAGATCATTGGTCCTGACCAGATTGAGCACGCGGAGTCGATTGATGGTTCTTATTGCTTGCGGCTGCGAAAAATTCATGCCTCCAGCATACCTTGCGGTCACTTTTTTGTGAACCACTCGAGAACATTGTCGTTTCTTCATTTTTTGATTACCTTATCCAACGTAACGGAGGTTTGATAACATGGCTGAGAAAAAATTCAAGACAGAAGTGGCTGATCTTTTGCATCTGATCATCCACTCTTTATATTCAAATAAGGAAATTTTCCTCAGGGAATTGATTTCCAATGCGTCTGATGCGCTGGACAAACTCAAATATCTGACGCTGACGGATGACAAGCTGAAATCCCTGCCGTTTGAACCGAGGATTGACATTTCCTTCACGAACGAAGGGCAGAAGACCCTGACCATCAGTGATGATGGCATCGGTATGAACGAACAGGATCTGAACGACAATCTGGGCACCATAGCTTCTTCAGGCACCCGCAAATTCCTTGCTTCCCTCACGGACGAACAGAAGAAAGATTCCAATCTGATCGGTCAGTTTGGCGTTGGTTTCTATTCTGCGTTTATGGTCGCGAGCAAAGTTGAAGTCATTTCCCGTAAAGCGGGGGAAGAGCAGGCCTACAAATGGTCTTCTACCGGCGAAGGCACCTATGCGGTGGAACCCGCCACACGTGACAAGCAAGGATCGACCATCATTTTGTATCTCAATGACGAGGGAACGGAATACGCTTCCGAATGGGAGCTGAAGAATCTCATCAAGAAATACAGCGACAACATCGCTTTCCCGATCTTCCTTACCTATGATGAAGTCAAGTATGACGAAAAGGGCAATGCCAAAGAGACAAAAGAACACAAGGTGGAACAGGTAAACAGTTGCACCGCTTTGTGGAAACGGAGCAAGAATGAGCTGAAAGCGGAAGATTATACCAACTTTTACAAAGCTTCTTTCCACGAGAGCGACGAACCGATGTTTTACCTGCACACCAAAGCGGAAGGTACCTTGGAGTACACCACATTGTTCTATATTCCGCAAAAAGCCCCGTTTGACATGTACTATGCCGATTACAAACCGGGTGTGAAACTCTATGTGAAACGGGTGTTCATCACGGATGATGACAAGGAATTGATGCCGTCATACCTGCGGTTTGTCCGCGGCGTCATCGACAGCGAAGACCTGCCGCTCAACGTATCGCGTGAGATTCTCCAGCAGAACAAGGTCATGTCTTCCATCAAAAGCGCGTCAGTGAAGAAACTGCTTGGTGAATTCAAACGTATTTCCGAGCAGGATCCGACGTTGTATACGAAGTTCCTTGAGCAATTCAACCGTCCGCTGAAGGAAGGTTTGTACAGTGATTGGGAGAATCGTGACGACCTGCTTGAATTGGTGCGTTTCAAATCTTCCAAGGAAAACGGTTATGTCAGCCTGAAACAGTATAAGGACAGGATGCCGGCCGACCAGAAGACCATATATTACATAACCGGCGGAAAGGAAGACACCTTGAGGAACAGCCCGCTTGTCGAGGCCTACACCAAGAAGGGCTACGAAGTGTTGATCATGAATGAGGAGATCGATGAATTCGTTGTCGGTTCGATCGGCACATATAAGGATCTCCCCTTGAAGGCGATCAACAAAAGCGGAAGCATGGATGACTTGAAGGATGATGCTGCGAAGAAAGAGAAGACCGACGCGTCGAAGGATTTGATCGGCATCATCAAGAAGAGCCTTGGGGAACGTGTGAAAGATGTTGTCGTCAGCACAAGACTCACCGATTCCCCTGCGATCATCGTGGTGGATGAGAATGAACCGACCGTGCAGATGCAGCAGATTCTGAAGAGCATGGGACAACCTTATGAAGAATCAAAACCCATCCTGGAAGTCAATGTCGATGATCCTGTGGTGAAGAAAATCTCCGCAGAGACCGATCAGGCGACAATTGACGACTACTGTTCCGTATTGCTTGACCAGGCTTTGCTCACCGAAGGGGTGATGCCAAAGGATCCGGTCGGCTTCACCAAGAAGCTTCATTCGTTGCTTTCGAAGTGAATCAGAGGGCAAGGGGATTTCGGTTCCCTTGCTTTTTTTATGTCCTGATGCTACGTTTTTTTTAATGAGGGAAAGTCATGATGCTGTTTGATGCTGAAGCGACGGAGCAGTCATTCTTCCAACTGCTTGCCGAGAATATTGAGGGATGGGCCAGTAAGGGCTGGAAGGCGTTCATCGCCGCTGTGCTCAGTGGCTTGTTGTGGGTTCTGGTGATGCGGTTGCTCACCAAATGGTTCATCTATGTTTTGAGAAAGGTATTTGCGAAAAGCAAGGGTGTGAACAATTTGATGGCCAATTTCATCTGCAAGATGGTGGATATTCTCGCATGGATATTCATTGTCGTGTGGTTCCTCAACCATATGGGCATCAACATGGGTCCTGTGCTCACCGGACTTGGCGTGACCGGTGTCGTCTTGGGGCTGGCATTCCAAGAAACCTTGGGCAACCTGCTCTCCGGGGTAATGATCGTCATCAACGCACCCTTCAAGATCGGGGATTACATCGACAGCGGTTCTTTCAGCGGGACCGTCACCGACATGGATATGATTTGTGTGACGTTGCTCACTCCGGATAACCGCCGCATCACGATGTCCAACAAACTGGTATGGGGCAGTCCTATCGTGAATTATTCCACGATGGACAAGCGACGTGTCGATATGACTGTCACCGTCGCATATGGATCGAACATATCCTTGGTCAAGACACTCCTGCTGCAAATGCTGGCATCCTATCCTGAGGTGCTGCCGAATCCGGCGCCTACTGTGGAGGTCAGCGAACTGGCCGACAGCTCGGTGAATTTCATCGTCAGACCATGGACCAAACCGGATGATGTCTGGCCTATACGCTGGAGGTTCCAGGGGGAATGGTATGACACGTTGTCCAAAGCGGGCATCAACATACCGTACGACCAATTGGACGTGCACATCAAACACGACGACGATTGATCACGCTTTCTTATCCAGACCGATGATGTAGATTTCGAAGGAGTCTTCCCTGCAGGCTTGAGGTTTGAATGGCTTCACTTTGGTGAAGATTTCCCGCATCTGCCGGATCACTTCAACTTGTCCGCCGCCTTGGAAAATCTTCAACACCATGTTTCCATGCACCTTAAGTTGTTCTTTGGTCAGCAGGACTACCTGTTCGGCTAACCATTCACTGCGTGAAGTGTCCACGGAACGGTTTCCGGTTGTCATAGGGGCCGCATCGCTGATGATGGCGTCATAGGGACCCAATTCCACCAACTTTTCCCTGATTTCTTTGGAAAACGCGTCACCGACAAATGCGGTGACGATGGGAGGGATGGGGGAGATGGATAAGGGATTGAGATCCACACTCACCATAGTCCCTTCGCCTTTGAGCAGTTCCCTGCAAGTGAAAAGCGTCCACGAGCCGGGAGCCGCACCGACATCCAGTACGCTGTCCCCTTTCTTGATGAGCCGGAAATTTTTCTGGATTTCCTCGAGTTTGTAGACACTCCGTGCTGGATATCCTTCCTTGTGAGCTTGTTGCGTGTATCTGTCCGCCTTGTCCCGTCTGCTGTTTGTATTTGGCATGTTGACCTCAGTATGTTACCAGTTTGCCGGTCCGTGAGGATTGGTAGATGCCTTCAATGAGTTTGATGGTTTCCAACCCATCCTCGCCGCTGATGACCGGTTTCCGCCCTTCGCGGATCGCATTGGAAAAGTCTGCGATCTGCAGGCCGAGGAAGTATGCCGCATCAGGATGCGCCGCAAAGAACAATGCGTCTTCCTGCTTCCAGGTTCCGAGCATATCGGCTTCTCCGGGAATCGTCCAAAGGTCATTGAAGGGTGGATCGCCGGAGTTGGGTATGGATGTGGAAGCGCCACCGTCAGTCTGTACGCCGATGGATGCGCCGTTGTCACCGAAAATGTGGACCGTATTGTAGAGTCCCGGATTCTGTGAATTGGAAAGCATCAGGCTTGCCGTCGCACCGCTCTGGAATTTCACGCTACCCACGGATGAGTCTTCGACCTCGATATAGGGGTGATTGATGTTGGTGTAAAAACCGAACACTTCCTTGACGGGACCGAGAAACCAACAGAGCATGTCCAGTTGGTGGGAAGCTTGGTTGACCGTAATGCCGCCACCTTCCTGCGCCCATTTGCCACGCCAAGGTGCGGAAGCGTAATATTGGGCATCCCTCCATTCAAGGACCATGACTTGGCCGAGCATGGGACGCCCGATTTTTCCGTCATCGATGGCTCTGCGCATGCGTAAGGCTGGAGGAAACCATCTTCGTTGTCCCATGACCCCGAGGGCTTTGTGGTTTTTTTCGGAGACTTCGATTAATCGGCTGCAATCTTCTACCGTTATGGACAGTGGTTTCTCGCACAATACGTTCGCGCCTGCTTCCAAGGCCATCATCGACAACTGGGTATGTGAAGCATGAGGGGTCGCCACAATGACCGCGTCGACCTGTTCTTCCTTGACCATGGTATCGATGTCGTCATACCCATGGATTTGCCATTTGGTGGCGAATTCTCTGGTATTGACCGGATGATGCCCACAGACAGCGACAAGACTGCTTCCTGGTGTTGACTTGACAGCTTGGGCATGGCTGCCTGCGATATTGCCTGTCCCTATGATCGCATATCGAATATCTTTCATGGCTTCCAGTATACGGGAAAACAGGTGCCATGGAAACCTCCGGGTTGATGTATTGGCGGGAGGTATGGTACTTTGGGACGGTATGATTGATTGCAAACTCATCTGCTCCGACGTGGACCGTACCTTAGTCACCCAAGACCTCAAGTTGCCCGATGAAAACCGGAAATGGGTCAGAAAAGTGGTGGAGGAGAAACACATCCCGTTTGCCATTGTCTCCGGACGTTTCCGGGGCAGTGTCGAGCCTGTCATCAAAGAACTGGGGGTTTCGGCCATCAAATGTTGTTTCAACGGCAATTTCATCCAGATGGGTGAGGAAGTGTTGTACGACAAACCTATGGATACGGATGTGGTCAGAAAGATGCTCCGATATACCAGAAAAGCGGGCATGACCACCTTGATTTTCGATCTTGATGATTGGTTTATGGAAAGCGATGATGCATATTGGTATAACCATCAACTGAGAATGTCCGGAAAAAAGGGAACACTTTGCAATTTCGACACACTTCTTGACAAATGGGAGAAAGAGGGCCATCCCTTCTACAAAATGATACCCCGTTCCTTGGATACCGATGCCGTGCATACGATGGTTTCCACGCTCCAGGATGCGGTTGGAGACCAAGCGGACATCTTTCTCTCTTCCCCATACATTGTGGAAACGGCGCCGAAAGGAACGGATAAAGCCAATGTCATCCCCATCCTTGCCAAACGACTCGGTATCAGAACCGACCAAGTCATGGCATTCGGGGATTACGACAATGATCTGGGTATGCTCAAGGCCTCGGGTTTTCCCATCGCAGTGGCCAATGCCCAAGAAGAACTCAAGCGGATCGCTTCATATGTTACTGCGTCCTGTGATGAAGCCGGGGTGGCGCAAGCCATCAAAAAGTATTTCTTCGAGGCATGAAAAAAGCCAGCGGAACACATTATCCAGCTGGCTTTCCCTGCATGACATTCCGATGAACGGCGATACGAAAGTTCCTGTGAACTTCATCGGAAATCCTTGAACCGCATGGTCTTAAAAGCTGAACGGAACCACCAATCTCTGCCATGCATCTAAATCATCAGCCAGGTTTCCCGAAAAGTCAAGAGTTTGTTCATGAAAATGAATTGGGATAAAAAGAGGCACCAGCAGCTAAAACATTGTGGGGTGGGGAGAGAGGCTGCTGGTGCCAAGAAATCACATTCTAAAGGAGGTTTGATTGAAAAAAACAGAATTCTTTGCTCTGCCATATATCATGCAAGAGGCGTGCCAACTTTCATAACCGCAGAAAGAAAGCGTCAGAACGCGTTTGCAGGGGACGTGCGCAGAAATTGTACTGTGCAAAAAAGTAACAATTTGCATCTTTTGCACACCTCTGGGTAAAAGTAAGGTGCCGTCCGTCGGACGGCACCTTAGGTTGAAAAAGGAGGTTGTTGTATGAAAAAACGTTGTTTTGTTCTGGCATCTATAATCATGCAACAACCGTGCCAACTTTTTCGCCAAAAACAAGCCTCTATTCACATCCCTTTCTGTGTAGAAATGGAAAAGTGGGCAATATTTGCGCACACAACTGCCCTGATTGACCATTTGACTTGGAATCCATACCTTTAGAACATGAATTGGATGCCTCAACGCAGAAATGTCCGGATGCGGACCTTGCCATATGATTCCTGGCAGGTGACCATCAAACTGGTCATCATCAATGTCATTGTCTTTTTGATGACTTCCGTTTCCCAAAACCTCCAGATACGGCTTGCCATGATCCCCTCTTTCATCCTGGATGGTTGGCTTTGGCAATTCGTCACCTATATGTTTGTCCACAGCAATTTCGAACATATTTTCTGGAACATGTTTTCCCTTGTCATGTTCGGCATCCCTGTGGAGAATCAGTTGGGAAGCAGCGAATTCCTTTTGTTCTATCTTCTCACCGGAGTGTTTTCCGGAATAGTGAGTTTCATCTGTTACTTGCTTGCCGGCATTAATGTCTTCCTGGTGGGGGCGTCCGGCGCGATATATGGGGTGATGTTGCTTTTTGCGGTGTTTTACCCGCGTTCAAGGATTTTCCTTTTCGGATTCATCCCCATCAAAGCGCCTTTGATGATCATCCTGTACACGATAATTGAACTGTACAGCCAAGTCTTCTCCTATGGGGGGAATGTGGCTCACCTGACCCACTTGGCTGGGTTGCTGGGAGCCTTCCTGTACTGTGTCGTGAGGCTGAAAATCAACCCGGTGAAAGTATTTCACTACTCAATGCATGACAGTTATTGAATCTGATATTTGGCTCGTAGTTCCGCATATCGTTTCTTGATGACGTCATAGATCAGCACAAGCTTCTGGTCGTTGTGGATGAAGGCGCTCTTCATCGCGTTGAGCGTCAGTTTCTCCAAGTCATCAAAATCAAGGCCATAATATTTCACCGCGAGAGCCATTTCTTTCGTGATGGTGGTGTCGCTCATCAGCGGATTGTCCGTACAGAGGAAACAACGGAAGTTGTTCCTGAAGAGGATCGGAAACGGATGGGTCGCATAGCTTTCCGTGGCTCCTGTGCCTACATTGCTGGTCAGACACACTTCGATGGGGATGCGTCGGTCCAGCATGAAATGGGAGAGAGAGCCCATCTGGGCGATATGTCCGCCTTCCAGCACCATGTCTTCCACCAAGCGTGTGCCATGTCCGATACGGTGAGCGCCGCAGAGTTGGATGGCCTGCCAGATGGACTCGACCCCGAAAGCCTCGCCCGCATGGATGGTGATGTTGAAGTTTTGGTTCCGGATGTACTGGAACGCCTTGATATGTTTCTTTGGGGGATATCCGATCTCATCGCCGGCGAGATCGAAACCGACAACTCCGCGATCCCTGAAAGCGACGGCTAGTTCAGCGACTTTCAGGGATATCTCAGGGTCTTGGTTCCTCATCGCGCAAAGGATCAATCCCGTTTTGGTCCCGGTCTTTTTGCTGCCGGCCATCAGGCCATCAAGGACAGACTGAACGACTTCCTCAGGTTGCAGGCCTTTGGTGAGGTGCAGCATCGGGGCGAAACGGATTTCCGCATAGCAGACGTTCTCTGCCGCGAGATCCTCAACCGCCTCGAAAGCGACACGATACAGGGAGTCAGCGGTTTGCATGACTGCTGTAGTCACCGCGAAGGTATCAAGATACAAATGGAGGTTCTTTTGCTTGCCTCCACGGACAAACCAGTCATGAAGTTCTTCCGATGTATCACACGGCAACGATATCTGTTGTTCTTTTGCCAGATCAATGACCGTCTGCACCCTGAGCCCGCCGTCAAGGTGGTCATGTAATTCTACCTTGGGGATTTCTTTAAGGATCGAGTTTGTCACCATGGTTGGGAGTATACCACAGAAGGACAGAGATGAGAATGAGACAATACGGAAGAGGAATGTCTTCAAAAAAAGAGAAATTCGGTAAAACCTTGTGGTAATTCTTTTCTATGGCTATTCTATATTTTGTAGTTTTGTCCTTCGTATAAAAACCATAAAACATAAAAATTTGTTATTATTTTTGCGTTATACATCAAAAATGTGAAATTTCTTAAAAAGGTAATTTTTTGTGTGAAACTCTATACTTTTTTTTAGTATTTTGAAATACTCATAGATACTAACTGTAATTCCTAACAGAATTAACAAGGAGAAAAACAAATGGCAAAAAGTGTTGAAAGTCTTAATAAAAAGCTCTTGGCAGCGGCAGTATCCGCAACCAAAGCTTCTGAAATCAAGGCTCTGTTGAAGGATGGTGCGGATATCCATTCGCAAAACGAATGGGGAATGACTCCGATCATGCTCGCTTCCCAGTATAATCCGAGCGTAGCTGTGTTGAACGCCCTGCTGGCCGCTGGTGCTGACATTCAGGAAGCGGAGCCGAAGTACCGCTCCAATGCTCTTCATCTGGCTGCGAACAAAAGCACCAGTCCGAAGATCATTGATGCCTTGCTTGCTGCCGGCGCCGATCTCAACGCCCGCAACTATCTTGGCGAGACCCCGCTCATCATGGCGGTCAATTCCAATCCCGAGACCCGTGTGGTTTCCGAGTTGATCAACAAAGGTGCTGACATCAACGCCCGTGACTATCAGGGCCATTCCGTTCTTGAGTATGCAAAAAGCCAGAAGAGGACTTACATTGTGAACGAGCTGAAGAAGCTTGGCGCAAACTAAGATCTGAAATCGAAGCGATGGTACCACAGGGGAGACCTTGTGGTATCTTTTTTTTGCACGGCTCTTTCCCTTTTTCCCCAAGATGACTACTTTGGTAGTATGCATGGCTTCAAACATGCGATAGGAAAATGCTTTGGGGAAATCGGAATTCTGTTGGTTTCCGCATTTTTTTATGCCTTGTCGTTTCCCAGTTTCCTCAGTACCAAAGGGTGGTGCGTACTGGCATTTGTTTCCTTGATACCTCTCTTTTATGTGATCAACAAGGCGAGCTGGAAAACCGTATGGCTTGAAGGCGCCGTCTATGGTTTCACCTTCTACTTGTTCTACAATTACTGGTTGAAGACTTTCCATCCATTGGCTATTTTGATAGCTCCGACGTTGAAAGCTTTCCAATACATGCTCCTGTTTCCTGTCTTGAAGTTTGGGCATGCCGTTGGTGGGAAACGGGGGTACTTGCTGCAAGGAATGATGTTTGTGGCATTTTCTTACATCACGCAGTTGGGGTTCTTAGGGTATCCATACGGGAATCTCGCTTCCGCTATCTATTCCTGCAATATACTGATACAAATAGCATCTATCACGGGTATTTGGGGCATCATCTTCATGATGGTCATTCCTCAGACGTGGCTTGCCGCATTGGTTTCTGACCGGGAAAACCTGCAATGGTATCAGATAGACATCCGCATCTATCTTGTATTGCTCACTTTTCAACTGTGTTTCGGTATATGCACCTCTGCATATTATTCACGCAAAGAACCACAGAGGGTGGTGCGTATAGCGGCTGTGCAGCATTCTGCGGACAGTTGGAAAGGAGGCTATGAGACCTACAAGACGAACTACCAGGTTTTGAAGGATGCCAGCCTTGAATCTCTGGCTTCCAAACCGGATATGATCCTCTGGTCGGAAACGGCGTTCGTGCCTTCGGTATCCTGGCATACCGAGCACCCCAGCAATTACCTGACATCGGCACTGGTCGAGGATTTCGTCAATTTCGGGAAAAACCTGCCGGTGCCGCTTGTCACCGGGAATCCAGAAGGATTGGTGAAAGACAAAGATCTTCCTCCTTTCCTGAATGACGGTTCGTGGAACTGGAAAACCTACAATACGGTCATCTTGTTCGGAAACGGTGAGATTCTCGGTACGTACCGCAAACAACATCTTGTCCCCTTTACGGAGTATTTCCCCTACGGGAAGGAATTCCCGAGGCTGTATGAGCTCCTGAAGAAGAACGATTACAAATGGTGGGAACAGGGAACAGAGCAGACGGTGTTCTCCTATGATGGGGTAAAGTTTTCCACTCCCATCTGTTTTGAGGACATTTTCGGTGATCTCAACGCCCGATTTGTGCAAAACGGTGCGGATATGCTGGTCAACCTCACGAACGACAGTTGGTCCGGTTCGGTAGCCGCGGAAATGCAGCACATGACCTTGGCTATCTTCCGTGCGGTGGAAAACCGGAGGCCTTTGATACGAGGCACCAACAGCGGCATCACTTGTCTCATCACTCCTGAGGGTGATGTGGTGGAACCCATGGAACCGTTTGCCAAAGGCTGGCGTCTCTATGAGGTGCCAATAGGGCAGAAGGAAGGCTTGACCTTCTATACCCGCCATCCCGATCTTTTCGCCAAGTTGGACATCATCGGCACCATCCTGTATGCCATATATGCCTGTATGTGCACAAAGAAACGTAAGCAGCAAGAGAAACGATATCTCCATCTGTTTGATGGAAATCTTTGGTGAGAAGAGCCGAGGTAATCCGTTGTGGCTTTTCCTGAAGGGTAGAATACCGAATCCTGTCTGAGGAAGCCTGTATTCATGAGGTGAATTTCTTTTGTCCGCTTTTGCGATGGTCCGTGCTTTCCCGGAAGTTTTACAACCAGACGGAAAGCATGTGGCTTGGAGCGTTCGTCAATGCCGGATTGACTTGTTGGATGATGTGCAGCGCACAATCATCGGCAACCTATTACCTGTTTTTCTGATGTGCCTTTTCTGACTGCCGATTCCTTCTGTCGGCAAAACGATGGGATGGGTTTTTATTTGTCTCGGCAATTTGGTTTTGACAGAACAAACGGGAAGAAGAGATACATACAATTGTCAGAACAAGAGGATTGACATAAACGACTTTGTACGGGAAAGCGAGAATGGCGCGTTGCAATGAGGTTTTTTGATGTGAGAAGTTGGAAGAGGGGAGATGGGAGAAGTGAGAAGGGATATGTTGCATGTTAGAGGTTTGCCTCACCTGTCCCTGTACATCTGACATTTTCAAATTATTATAAATAAAGAAATTAATGAAAAGTACATAGGCACATCGAACAGAATGTTGTATGGTTGAAGCATCAGAAGGGAGCGAAGAAGTTCGTTCCGGAAAAGGTCCTCGACGGAAAGCTTTCCGCTTTTGCACTGCGGGATGAGGAAAGAGGCCTGGAAAAGAGTTCTGCGTACGGGGGAAAAAGAGAAGCCCAGCGTCGGAAAAGCGCTGGGCTTTGTTTTTACTCAAGAACGTGGGGTGTTCAGTGCTTCCATTCCTTGACGACCATCTTGTCGGTGATGTCTTTTTCGAGCTTGGCGATCAAATCTTTGACTTCACCGGTCAGGTTGTCCAAATCGAATTCCATGGTGGTGTCCAGAGCGTTGCGGAGTTTCACTTCCGCCTTGCCGTTCTGCAGGCTTCTGTTCCCGATGGTGATCCTGATGGGCAAACCGATCAGATCGGCATCCTTGAACTTGACGCCGGCCGATTCCTTCCGGTCATCAAACAGCACTTCGATGCCTGCCTTCTGCAATTCGTCATAAATCTTTTCCCCTACCTCAGGATCTTTCGCCAAACTGACAAAGTGCACTTGGTACGGAGCGACAGTGATGGGGAGCTTCAGACCAGCGTCATCATGGTATTCCTCGGCAAGACAGGCAAGGAGACGTCCTACGCCGATACCGTAACTTCCCATGATGACCGGTTTGCGTTCGCCACCTTCATCTTGGAAATACAGGTTCATGGCGGAACTATAACGGGTACCGAGCTGGAAGATGTTTCCCGCTTCAACACCTTTCGAACAATGGAGAGGCTCTCCACAGACGGGGCAGAGATATCCTTCCGCGGCGCTGGCGATATCAGCGACCGTACCTTCATAATCCCTGCCGTAGTTGGTGTTGAGGAGGTGGTATCCTTCCTCATTCGCACCAGCGACCATATTGTTGCTCTTGGCGACCGAGTCATCGATGATCTTGATGACCTCAGCCTTGGCTCCGATCGGGGAACCAAAACCGGGCACCATGCCGCCTGCCAGGATTTCCTCAACATGGGCGGGGCGCATTGAATTGCACTTGGCCACGTTCTGCAACTTGCTCTCTTCGATTTCCATATCGCCACGGACGATGCCGACGATCAACTTGTCCTGTTCCGCACCATTGGTGGGATCAATGAACGTGCCGACCATGAACAAAGCCTTCGCGGTCTTTTTCTTGTCAATCTTCAGGAAATCGCACAGTTCGTCGATGGTCTTGCATTCCGGAGTCTTGATCTTTTCCAGCGGCTTCATTGCCTCTGGGGTATACTCTTTCTGGAAGGCAGCGACCTGCCTGTTTGCGGTGTAACCGCATTTCGGGCAGATGATGATGGTATCTTCCCCGACGGGGGAGAGGTACATGTACTCATGGGAGATCTTTCCGCCCATCATGCCGGAATCCGCGCCGACGGCGACCACTGGCAAACCGCATCTGCCGAAAATCCTAAAATACGCTTTGTAATGCTCGGCATACACTTTGTCCAAGCCCGCCGCATCCTTGTCAAAGGAATAGGAATCAAGCATGGTGAACTCACGGACACGGATGAGACCGGCGCGAGGTCTCGGGTCATCACGCCATTTGGTCTGGATCTGATAGACCAGTTGCGGCAGTTTCTTGTAGGAGTCGATCTCATCCACAGCCACATCCGTGACTGCTTCCTCATGAGTCATGGCAAGCACCATGTCACGTCCCACACGATCCTTGAAACGGCTCATTTCCTTGTCTATGCTGTAGAACCTGCCGGTTTCCTTCCAGATATCGGCTGAATTGACTACAGGCATCAGCATTTCTTGGGCTCCAATGGCATCCATCTCCTGACGGATGATGGTCTCAATCTTCGTGTTGGAGCGGAACCCGAACGGCAACAGATTAAACAAGCCGGCACCCATCTGGTTGATGAATCCAGCCCTGAGCAGGTATTCATATCCCTTGCAGTCGGCTCCATTGGGAGCTTCACGCAAGGTTTTGGCAAACATTGAGGACATTCGCATACTATGGCAACTCCTTATCGATGTTGGATAACGGTTGCCATTGTAGCGAAATGACCTTGAGTCCACAAGGCATGAATCAAATGAACAGGTTCACATCGCCTTTGCTGGCTTCTCCCATGTAAGTGCCGACACCGCCCACCTCGACGCCATCAAGCAATTCGTCTTTGGTGATGCCCATGATATCCATCGACATCTGGCATGCGATGAAACGCACGTGATTCGCCTTTGCCGTCTCGAACATCGTCCTCAGTTGGTCCACCTGCTTTTTTCTCATTCTGCTCCGCATCATTTTCGGACCCATACCGCAGAAATTCATGGAGGAGAGCGAAAGATCATCCATGTTCTTGGGCAACAAAGCGCCGAACATTTTCCCCATGAAATCCTTCTTCACTTTGTGGGTCGGTTTTTTCCTCAGGACAGAAAGTCCCCAGAACGTAAAGAACATCGTCACCGGCTTGCCTGAGGCTGCCGCCCCATTGGCCAAGACAAACGAGGCCAAGGTTTTGTCAAAGTCATTGGAGAATACGATGATTGTCGCAGCTTTGGTGCAGCTCGGAATGGAGCATGCTTCCTTCTTTTCCCCTTTCACAATGGTCGCTGTGAAAACCCCGTTGTCACAGGACAGCCTTTCCAAGTTGTTTCCCGTCATGGAGCACCAGGACCGCACATCGCTTTGGAAACCAGGATCCGTCGCTTTCACCACCAGCGTGTCACCGGAGGCGAGCGTGTCCATTTTCTGTTTCAACGAGACGATTGGTCCCGGACATTGCAGGCCACACGCATCCAAAGTCACCACCACATCCTGTTTCTTTTCCATGTTTGTACCCTCATTCTTCAACGTCACGGCATCTTTCTCCTGAAGCACCGCATGCCAGCTCTTGTAGCCGCCGGTCACGTTGTACACTTCCTTCCATCCCCTTTGCAGAAGGATCCTGCCAGCGATATGCCCCCTGAGCCCAATGGCGCAAAGGAGGATGATTGGTCTGTCTTTTGGCAGTTCATCCAAATGACTCCGCAATTCCGCATGAGGATAGTTGATGGCGCCTGGGATGGAACCAAGGGAGAATTCCATTTTGGTCCGAACATCAACCAAGACCGCTCCTGCATGCAGCATTTCCTCAGCTTTCTGGTAATCGATCAGATGATCGAGCCCCATCAAGTCGTTGGAAGCGATGAAACCAAGCATGTTCAAGATATCCTTCGCGCTGTTGAAGGGTGGCGCATAGGCTTGCTCGAATGCGGCAAGGTCGGCGACGGTCCCGTTATGGGCTATCAAGACGGAAAGGACGTCAATCCGCTTGTCCACTCCGTTGTAACCAACCACCTGGCCTCCAAGCAATTTGCCTGACGGTTTCTCGTACACGATTTTTGCGGTCATCTGGGTGGAACCGGGATAATAGGACGCATGATCAGCGGCATGAGTGACAGCCACACCAAACTGCAGACCTTCCTTTGCCGCAGTCCTTGCATTGAGTCCGACGCTTCCCGCGGCAAGATCGAACACTTTCGCCACCGAGGTGCCAAAAGTACCAGGATACGGGGAGGACGGTTTCCCAAGCACGATGGCATCGGCGCACAACCGTGCCATTTTGTTGGCCGGACCAGCCAAAGCGACAGCCCACGGCTTGCCGGTGAACGGAGAGGGATATGCGATGGCATCCCCGATGGCGTAGATATTGGGATCGCTGGTCTGGAAATTTCCGTTGACCAGAATGTACCCTTTCGCATCGACGGAGAGCCCGGCTTCCTTCGCGATGCGGGAATCAGGGGTTATTCCTATGGAGAGGATCACCAGATCGGCATCAGTGATGGTTTCGCCGGGTAGCACCACGTCGACATGCTTCCCGTTTCTTACGATTTTCTGCAACGGGCTGGAAAGCCGGAGTTCAACGCCATGGTTTCGGAGTGATTGGTGGACATACACGGCCATATCATAGTCCAGCGGCATCATGCACTGTGCTGCCGCTTCCACCAAAGTCACGTTGATTCCTTTCCCCGCCAGGTTTTCCGCCATCTCCAGACCGATGAAACCGCCGCCAACGACGACCGCTTTCTTCGCATCGGCCATCCGGGAGACGACAGCGTCAATATCCGGAATGTTCCTTACCTGCAGGACTGCGGGGTCATCAACTCCGGGAAGGGAAGGGACAAACGGTTTCGCGCCGGGGCTGAGGACCAACACATCGTAACCTTGACGTGATTGGCTTCCATCCTGGTTTTGGACGAGCACTTCTTTTTTCGCTTTGTCGATGGACAGGACTTCTGTGCCGGTATGCACTTCGATTCCGAAGACATTGCTGAATGTTTCCGGTTTGGTGACCAGAAGCCGCTGACGTTCCTCGATGACGCCGCCCGCATAGTAAGGAAGCCCGCAGTTCGCGAAACTGACATAGGGTCCCTTCTCATACATGATGATCCTTGCGGTCTCATCCAGCCGGCGCAACCTTGCCGCGGTTCCCGCTCCGCCTGCCACTCCGCCGACCACTACATAGGTTTTTCCGTTCATGTGTCCATTCCTCCTTTGAGTATTTCCCTGATATAAGCCGGAATGGGGATGTCGGTTGTCTTGATGACAGCCAAGTATTTCTCACCTTCCGGCGTAAGCGTAACGATATTGTTTCTCCGATCAACGGTAGAACTTGAACGCATCACCAATCCTTTTCCTTCCAACACGTCAAGCAACCTGGTCATGCGCGAAGGCGATATACCCATCTGGCAGGCAATGCTTTTGCCGTCTTCAAAATGATGGTCGAGCGCGCAAAGCACGGATGCCTGCATGAATGTCAGATGGTATTTCTTTTCAATTGCATCTTCCAGTTTCTGGATATCGAGCAGAAGATGCCGCAATGAGCAGAAATCGATCATGAACACCTCCGATAATATTTGTTAGTAACAATTATTGATATTAGCAATTAATAATACCGGTGTCAACAGGAATTAATTAGTTTCTGAGTGAAAATAATGTTGTGCTGATTCTTTTTCCAATGTATGCTACACTATATAAGGTGCCTATACATAAAGAGGAGAATCGAATGTTGGATGTAGAGAAACTCAAATTGCAAGCGCTGGAAATCCGGAAACTGACCATCATGGAGATCGGACATTTCGGTTCCGGCCATATCGGCGGGAGCATGTCTATCGTGGAACTGCTTACCTATCTGTATTATTATGAGATGCGTATTGATCCGAAAAACCCCAAAAAAGAGGACCGCGACCGGTTTGTCTGCAGCAAAGGGCATGCGGGTCCTGCGGTATATGCCACACTTGCGAGCAAAGGGTATTTCCCCGAAGAGATGTTGATGACTCTCAACCAAGGTGGAACGAAACTTCCTTCCCACTGCGATATGACCAAGACACCAGGGATTGATTTCACCGGCGGTTCGCTCGGCCAAGGCATCAGCGCTGCCGTTGGTATCGCCCTTGGACAGAAAATCAAACACCAGGACACAAACACTTTCGCCGTTGTCGGTGATGGAGAAAGCCAGGAAGGCGAGGTGTGGGAAGCGGCGGAGACTGCCGCACAGTGGAAACTGGACAACCTCATCGCTTTCACGGACTTCAACCGTCTGCAACTGGACGGGCCGACCGAGGATATCGTCAACATGGACAACATCGATACCCGTTGGCTTGGGTTCGGCTGGCATGTGCAGAGGATCAACGGTCATGATTTCAGACAGCTTGATGATGCGGTGCAGAAAGCCAAGGCCGAGAAGGGAAGACCGCATATGATCATCATGGATACACAGAAAGCCCATGGGTTCATTCCGGGTGAGAACACCACGAAGAACCACAGCATGGCATTCAATGAAGAGAAGGCGAAGGAAGCGGTCGCCGCGCTGTATGCGAGAGAAGGGGTGAAAGCATGAAAGATACGAAAGACATTCCGTTTATGCGTGATGCCTTGATGGCGTCCATCAATGATCTGGCGGCGGTCCATAAGGAGATTGTCTTCCTTGACGCTGACTTGTCTTCCTGCATCGGAAGCGAGAGCTTCCAGAAGCTGTATCCCGAACGGTTCTTCAATTGCGGCATCGCGGAAGCGAATATGGTCGCAGTGGGAGCCGGCCTTTCTTCGATGGGATTCGTCCCATTCGTCCACAGTTTCGGATGTTTCGCCAGCCGCAGGACATTCGACCAATTCTATCTTTCCGTCGCCTATGCCCACCAAGTGATCCACTTGATCGGCAGTGACCCCGGGGTCATCGCCCAATACAACGGCGGCACTCATATGCCGTTTGAGGACATTGCGTTGATGAGACAGGTGCCTGGCACCATCATCATCGATCCGAGCGACGAACAGAGCATGTATGAGTTGACAGCCCAGATTTATGAAAGCGGCAAGCTTTCCTATACCAGGACGGGCAGGAAGACTTCCAGCCACCGCTATCCGGTCGGCACGAAGATTCAGCTTGGCAAGGGCATTGTGCTGCATGAAGGTGGAGACCTTGCGATCATCGCGACCGGGGAAGTCATGGTCAACGTCGCGGAAGGCGCCGTGAAACTGTTGGCGGAGAAAGGCATCAAGGCGACATTGGTCGACCTGCATACCATTCGTCCGCTGGATACCGACCTGATCGCCAAAGTCGCCGCAAAAACCGGGCATGTGCTGGTTTGCGAGAACGGCAGATATGCCGGCGGCGTCGGTGAAGAGATCGCAGCCTTCTTGGCGAAGACCAATCCGGTGAAGATGGATTTCGTCAATGTCGGTGAGGAATTCGGTGAAGTCGGTAATCTTGCCTACCTGACCGAACGGTTCGGTTTCACAGCTCCGCATATCGCCCAAGTGGCTGAAGCGTTGGCAAAGCGTTGAACAGTCTGGCCCATGGTTGATAGCCATGGGCCTTTTTGTATGCATTGGAGGATCCATGAAAATCCAATTGGAAACCATCCCCGTGTGGGATGCGATCAAAACAGGAAGCGAATGCTACCTTTGTGATCTCAAAACGCAGGCGGAAGCCGACAGTGTAAGATTCTATCTTGGACCTTCGGTGATGAATCCGGAAACCCGGGTGAAAGTGAACAAAAACGGATTCTGCCAACACCATTTTGGGAAATTGATCGAAGCGGGGAAGCCGCAAGGCCTTGGCTTGATAGCCGAGACCTATCTTTCCGAGACCAGAAGCGCATTGGGAAAATCCATGAAAAACCTGCTGGAAGCGAAAGCGGGAAGGAAAACCGACAAAGCGGTCGCCATTTTCGATGAAGCGCTCCTTTCCCGGACACCACATTGCCTGATTTGCGAACAGATCGAGAACAGGGAGACGCGGTACCTCTATACCACTGCATGCCTCTTTGCGCAGGATCCAGATTTCAAACAAGCCTTGAAGCAATCGAAAGGCTTCTGCCTCCCTCATTACCAGAAGTTGTTGCACATCTCCAAGGAAGCCCTATCCGCCGAGGAACGCAAGGAATTCATCCAAGCCCTGACCGAAGTGGAACTTTCCAATCTCGAACGCCTTCAAGGCGAAGTCGTCTGGATGACGGAGAAGTACAAGACGGAAAATTTCGACAAACCTTGGAATGGGTGTGAGGATGCCCAGAAGCGTGTCGTCAGAAAACTGACAGGCTGTTGATCCCTTGACAAGTGAACGAGCGTTTACTATAGTGTTTTTTGTAAACGTTCGTTTACTTTGAGGAGGGGTTTCCATGCACGAAACGAAAGAACAGATACTGCTTGCCGCCTTGCGCCTGTTTGCCCGAAACGGGTATGAAGCCGTTTCGGTGAGCGACATCGCAAGTACTCTTGGCCTGACAAAAGGCGCGTTATACAGACATTATGCGAACAAACAGGCCATCTTTGAAGCCATCCTACACAGGATGGAACAATCCGACGCCGAACATGCCCATCAATTCGGACTTCCGGAAGGACCTTTGGAAAGTGGCGAAGACGCATACCGCACAGTGAATCCGGAACAAATGGTTTCTTTTGCAAAAGCCATGTTCCGCTACTGGACCGAAGAGGAATATCCGTCTTGTTTTCGGAGGATGCTGACCTTGGAACAATACCAGAATGCGGAAATGGAGAAGTTGTACCAGCAGTACCTCGTCTCAGGGCCACTCGGTTATGTCACCGATCTGTTCCGGTCCTGGAACGTACCGGATGCCCAGAACAAGGCATTCGCATTCTACGCCCCGATGTTTCTCCTCTACTCCCGATATGATGCGGCCGAGGACAAATCTTCTGTAATCCCGCTTTGGGAAAACTATGTGGAAGCGTTTTGCGCGCTATGGAACAAAAGAGGTGATGCATGATGGATTATCCGCGAAGCAAAAAATACGATACTCCGGAATTGTTGAAGAAAATCATGGGTCCCAACCCGGTCAAGTTGGAAGAAGAGCTGCTTGATGGCAACAGGATTGCCCCAGGTTCCGTGGTTTGTGATCTTGGCAGCGGCCAAGGGCTGACTTCTGTGTTTCTCGCCAGGGAGTACGGCTTCACCGTATATGCCGTCGATCTCTGGAGCGAGCCGGAGGAAAACCAAAAATTCTTTGACATCATGGGCGTGCCTTCTGGAAGGATCATCCCCGTCAAGGCGGATGCCGGAAGTCTGCCGTTCGCCCATGATTTCTTCGATGCGGTCGTCAGCACCGATTCCTATAACTATTTCGGGCGCGACAGCCGCTATCTGGATGACAAGTTGTTGCCGTTCCTCAAGACGGGAGGTTTGATCTACATAGCTATCCCCGGCATGAAGCGGGATTGCCATGACAACCTTCCACCGGAATTGTTGCTCTCATGGAAAGCGGAACAACTCGACTATATCCACGATGTGGCGTATTGGAAACGCATGGTGGATGCCTGCAAAGGCGCGGAAGTGCTTTCCGTCAGAGAAATGGACAGCAATGAGGAAGTCTGGGACGATTGGTTGAGGCAGGAAAACGAATATGCCGTAGGGGACCGCAGGACGATGGAGGCGGGAGGAGGGAAATACCTCAATTTCATTTCCATTGTCTTACGGAAGACGGAAGCATGAAGATCCGCTTCTTTTTGGTAGCCGTCATTTCTGCTGTCTCCGCTTATGGGCATGGAGGAAACCATACTCATAAGCCGTCCTGCATATCTTGTATATATTCACAATAAATCAAATATACATCTTTAAAAAGTGCTTGTATTCACATTATAATGCATTATAAGCCTATTGCAGTGGTTTAATTTTCAAATATATTCACATATTATAGGTATGGCTCTTGATTCTTTCCTTGAAACATCGTATATCAAAGACAGTGAAGGAGCCGCATATGGGAACTGAAAACAAGAAAGAACTCTTCGAAGGACAGGATGAACTGGAAGCATTGATCCAGAAAGTGAAACGCGCGCAGACAATGTACGCATCATTCCCGCAAGAGAAGGTGGACGCCATCTTCAGAGCCGCGGCCATTGCGGCGAACAACGCACGCATCACCTTGGCTCAAGAAGCTGTCGAGGAAACCGGCATGGGAATCGTTGAGGATAAAGTCATCAAGAACCACTTCGCCGCAGAATACATCTTTCATAAATACAAAGACGACAAGACCTGTGGGATTATTGAAGAAGATACGGGGTTCGGCATCGAGAAAATCGCTGAACCCAAAGGGGTCATCTGCGGCATCATTCCTACGACGAATCCCACTTCCACGGCCATCTTCAAGTCGTTGATTTCTCTGAAGACCCGTAACGCCATCATTTTTTCCCCACATCCCAGGGCGAAAAGATGCACCTGTGACGCCGCACGTGTCGTACGTGACGCGGCAGTTGCCGCCGGGGCGCCACAAGACATCATCGCGTTCATCGAAGAACCGTCGATGGAGAAGACCGATTACCTCATGACTCATCCTTTGGTCAACCTGATTCTTGCCACAGGAGGTCCGGGAATGGTGAAGGCCGCCTATTCTTCGGGAAAACCCGCCATCGGAGTCGGGGCGGGAAACACACCTGCGTTGGTGGACAAGAGCGCGAACATCAAGATGGCTGTGGCATCCATCCTGATGTCCAAGACCTTCGACAATGGTGTGGTATGCGCTTCCGAACAATCCATCATCTGCCATAAAGATGTGTATGACGAAATGAAGAAAGAACTCGCAGAGCAAGGCGCTCATTTCCTCAACAACGACGAATTGGCCAAGCTCAGTGCGGTGATCATCGATCAGAAACGCGGCACGGTGAGTCCCGCCATCGTCGGACAACCCGCATGGAAAGTGGCGGAAGTGGCAGGGTTCACCGTTCCCAAGACCACAAAAGTGTTGATCGGGGAAGTGACGAGGATCGCACAGGACGAACCGTTCGCCCATGAGAAACTCTCCCCGGTGCTCGCCATGTACAAATGCGACAACTTCGGTGGCGGCACCGACATGGCTGTCCGCCTGATCGCCCTCGGAGGTTTCGGGCACACCAGCGTGTTGTATGTGGATGAAAAGGAGCAGGACAAGATCGAAGCATTCGGCAAAGCGGCGAAAACCAGCAGGGTTCTGGTCAACATGCCGGCCAGCCAAGGTGCCATCGGAGACATCTACAACTTCCGCCTGGAGCCAAGCCTTACGCTTGGCTGCGGAAGCTGGGGCAACAACTCGGTTTCCGAGAACGTCGGACCGAAACACCTTTTGAACATCAAGACCGTCGCCGCAAGGAGAGAGAACATGCTGTGGTTCAAACTGCCGCCGAAAGTATATTTCAAATATGGTTGTCTGCCTGTGGCTTTACAGGAATTGGCCGGCAAAAAACGGGCTTTCATCGTCACGGACAGTTTCCTGTTCGGCAGCGGGATGATCGACAAAGTGACCAAACCGCTGGAGAAGCTGGGTATCGAAACGGAAGTGTTCCATCAGGTGAAACCAGACCCCACGCTGGGGACGATCAACACGGCGTTGCAATTGGTGGAGGCATTCCATCCGGACGTATTCATCGCGGTCGGTGGCGGTTCCCCGATGGATGCCGCAAAAATCCTGTGGCTGCTGTATGAACATCCGGAGGTGTCGTTTGAGGGGCTTGCGTTGCGTTTCATGGATATCCAGAAACGGATTTACGCTTTCCCCGATATGGGTACAAAAGCCAAGTTGGTCTGCATTCCGACCACCAGCGGCACTGGTTCCGAAGTCACGCCGTTTGCCATCATCACTGATGAGAAAACCGGCATGAAATGGGCCATAGCCGATTACGCCTTGACGCCTTCGATGGCCATTATAGACTCGGAATTCGCAATGGGACAGCCCAAAGGCCTGACCGCTTCCTGCGGCGTTGATGTGCTCACCCATGCGCTGGAAGCTCTGGTGTCCAGCATGTCCACCGACTATACCAACGCATTGTCGCTGGAAGCTTCCCGCATCATTTTCAAGTATCTGCCGCTGGCTTATGCCGATGGCACCGACCGCAAGGCCAGGGAAAAGGTGCATACCGCCTCAACCATGGCGGGTATGGCCTTCGCCAACGCCTTTTTGGGGTTGTGCCATTCCATGGCCCACAAACTCGGAGCCCGTTTCCATGTACCCCATGGGATGGCAAACGCGTTGCTTTTGACCAACATCATCCGCTTCAACGCCAATGACAATCCGACCAAACAGGCTGCATTCCCGCAGTACGAGTTCCCGTCGGTGGTGTCGCGGTACGCAAGAGCGGCCGATTACATCGCGATGGATGTGAACGACCAGAAGAACACCACCTATGTGGTGACCAAGCCCGGTATGACGATGGAGCAGAAAGTACAGGCTTTGATCGATGNCATCGAATTGTTGAAAAAGGAATTGGGTATTCCGGCTTCCATCAAGGAATGGGGTGTCGACGAGAAGGAATTCCTCGAAGCGGTCGATGAATTGTCGGTGAAGGCGTTTGACGACCAATGCACAGGTTCCAACCCACGTTACCCGCTGATAAGCCAGATCAAGGCCTTGTATCTGGACAGCTACTACGGAACGCCGTGGCACGAAGAAGCGTGAACAACCGAACGACCCTCAGGATTTCTTGGGGGTCGTTTTCTTTTTATGCGGAGCAAGGAGGACGAGTTGCCCGCTGTCGTCGTCTTCCCGGATTTTCTGCATTCTGAGCCGTGATGTCTTCAAGGTGCTGTCATAATGATAGTAATCGATGGTTTCCCTGTTGACTTTGTAGAGCAACTGATAGGTTTTGCCGGGAAGGAATGCGACGGCCATGGTCAGCTGGCGTGCGTTGTGCATGGCTTTGAGTTGTTTGGCTTGCTTGCCGGTGATGTACCCGTTGTACAACATGATGGTCATCAGGATTTTTCCCGAACGGTCATGGAAGATGATGTCCGCTTTGTTGACTTGGGTGTCAAACACCATGTTTTTGGGAAACATCAGGCACGATAATGAAGCATCATCTTCAGGCAGTGCGAGTTTCAGCCGGAGTCTTTGTTCCAGATGTTCCGTCAGACGGTGGGAGAGCGCGCTTTTGTTTTTCTGTCTGGTGAACAGATATTTGTCTGAAGCGATCAGGTCAGCCAGGGCGTCCTGAAAGACATCGAAAAGCAGCAGAGAAGTATATTTGGAATCAGATACGGGGTGTTCCATCAGGAAAACTCTACCGTCCATTCCATCTTCGCGACCTTGGCGAGCGTGTTGTAGATGGAGCAGTATCTGGTCGCGATCTCAAAAGCCTTGGTGAAAGCCGATGCATCCGAAGCTCCGGTCACCGTTACCTTGATGTCCACGCTTTCCAGCCATGTCGGCACTTCATCTCGTTTGACGCCGTGGGTCTGGAAGCTGATGTGCTCATAGGTGACATGCATTTTCGCCGCGATATCCTTGAATGTCATGAAAAGGCAACCGCTGAGTGCGCCAAGCAGATATTCATAAGGCCCCGTGGTTGAGGTGTATGCATAGGCATCCCCTGCGGGGGTGCTGAACTGGTAATGGTCAGGGACAAAATCAGCACGAACTTGTTTTTCTACACTCATGGCCTTCACTATAACGGGTTTTCACCAGGAAGGCTAGCGATTTCCAGGAGGTACGAAAACAAAAAGGGGAGTTCCTTCCGGAACTCCCTCATGGACAAGCGAAAGCTTATTTTTTGTCTTTTTCCGGCGGCATCCTGACGGAGATGTTGTCCATCGTGAGCTGAGCATCATCCACAGGAGACGGGGAGTCATCCATCGAACAGACACCAACCGTGTTCTTCGGGAACGCAATGACTTCATGAATCGAATTCTGTTCGCTGATGATCATCACCATACGGTCGATGCCCGGTGCGATCCCACCGTGTGGAGGAGGACCGAACTTGAAGGCATCAAGCAGGAAGCCGAAGGCCGCCTGGGCTTTGTCATCAGGATAGTTGCAGATGCGGAATATCCGCTTCTGCAGATCGATGTCATGGATACGGATGGAACCGCTTGCGCATTCATAGCCGTTGCAGACCATATCGTACAGATCTCCGAGGACCGCACCCGGATCTTTCTCCAATGTGGGGATGTATTCCGCTTGCGGCATGCTGAACATATGGTGGGCGGCTTCCCAATGGCCTTCCTCATCGTTGTATTCGAAGAGCGGGAAGTCGATGATCCAGCAGAACTCATAGGTGTGTGGGGGGATCAGGAAGAGTTCTTTGCCGAGACGGGAGCGTATGGCTCCGAGGCTTGCGCAGCACTTCTTCCAGTTTTCATGTGCGATGAACAGGATCACATCGCCTTCCTTGGCTCCGAACATCTCGACCAGCTCTTTTTCCAAGCCGACCAAGTATTTGGAGATGCCGCCGGAAAGCGTGCCGTCCGGACCGACTTTCGCCCAAGCGAGCCCTTTGGCTCCATAGGTTTTTGCGGTTTCCTCAAGACTGTCGATATACTTTCTGGTGTATTCGTCGAGCGGTTTGTCCTTCGGGCCGACCACACCTTTCTTGTCTACCCGCTTGGGATTCGGAGCGCAGAGTGCTTTCACATGGCCTTTGGCGGCGAGGATGTCCTTGAACACCCCGAATGACGTCTTTGCGGCGAAGTCATCCATGTCGTGCATTTCCAGACCAAAACGGAGATCGGGTTTGTCGCAACCATAGGTGTTCATCGAATCATACCATTTGATCCTCCGGAAATGCTCAGGAAGCTCATAATGGACAACTTCCTTGAACACATGGCCGAACAGTTGTTCCATCAAAAGGAGAACATCGTCCCGTTTGACGAAACTCATCTCGACGTCCAGCTGGGTGAACTCCAGTTGACGGTCTCCGCGGGCGTCCTCATCACGGTAGCAACGGGCGATCTGGAAGTATTTGTCCATGCCTCCCACCATCAAAAGCTGTTTGTACAGCTGGGGGCTTTGCGGCAAGGCATAGAATTTTCCCGGCCACAGTCTGCTCGGGACGATGAAGTCACGGGCGCCTTCCGGGGTTTTCCTTACCAGCGTCGGTGTTTCGATCTCGTAGAATCCTTCATTATACAGATAATTCCGGATGGAATGGATGAACTCATGGCGGAGCCTGATGCGATCCTGCATACCCTGTGTGCGCAAATCGAGGAAACGGTATTGGAGCCGGAGATCCTCGTTGGGCACTTGGTTGGGATCATCGATACGGAAAGGAAGCGGATCACACTTGGACAGTATCTGGATCTGTTGGGCTTTCACTTCGATTTCCCCGGTCGGCATATCCTTGTTGACCATTTCTTCCGGGCGAAGCCTGACGATGCCTTTCACTGCAATGCAGTACTCTTCCTTGAGCTGTCTGGCCGTTTCCTGCAACTCAGCGGTGGCGTCATCATCGACGACTACCTGGGTCACTCCGTAACGGTCCCGGAGGTTGATGAACGAAAGCGCACCGTGGTTACGGTCGCGGAATACCCATCCGTTGAGGATGACGGTTTTCCCGTTGTCTTCTTTCCTCAATGCGCCACAGTTCGTGGAACGTTGCATGAATACTTCTTCTGACATGTTGGATACCCTTCTTAAAAGTGAATACAGTGTATCCACAAGTATGGCAAAAAGCAATCATGAACAGGTCTACTGCGGCAACTCCCTGACAGTATAGACGCGTTCCTGCTCGTACACGATGGCCTCCACTGCAGCCGCTGCTGCGGAAGTGGTGGTGGTGTAGGGTATCTTAAGCCTCATCGCGGCGGTGCGGATGTCATCATCACTGCGGCGCGCATGGTAGCCCATCGGCGTGTTGATGACCAGATCCACCTGTCGGGCATGCATCATGTCCACAATGTTCGGATGTCCGTCCTGGACTTTCAGAACCACATTGCACAGGATGCCTGCGTCAAACAAATCCCTTGCCGTCCCCCGTGTCGCAAACAGCCTGAAACCGAGTTTCTGGAGTTGTTTCGCGATGGGGATGATGGTCTGCCTGTCTTTTTTGTTGACGCTGATGACCACATTACCCGAAGTTGGAAGTTTGTTTCCCGCCGAGGCTTGGCTTTTCGCATAGGCTTCGCCAAAGGTTCGCCCCATGCCGATCGCTTCTCCGGTGGAACGCATTTCGGGACCGAGTGCGGGATCGACGTTGGAAAAACGGTCGAAACTGAACACGGCTTCCTTGATGGCCCAGCCGGTGATGCAATGACCCTCGCTGAACGTCCCTTCCTTATGGACCAGACCCTGTTTCACGAGATCCTCGCCATTCCAGACACGTACTGCGGCTTCCACCAGATTCACACCACTCGCTTTGCTGATGAACGGTATGGTGCGTGAGCCACGGGGGTTCACCTCGATGATGTACAGTTTGTCTTCTTTGGAAGCGAACTGGATGTTCATCAAACCTTTCACTTGCAGTTCCTGGGCAAGTTTGAGAGCCCATTCACGCATCTGCGAAAGAACCGTAGGGATAGCTTTGTACGGAGGGAATACCGCCGCGCTGTCGCCCGAATGGATGCCAGCAGCCTCGATATGCTGGAGGATCCCTCCGATGTAGATGCTCTTTCCGTCGCTGACTGCATCCAGGTCATATTCGAACGCATCCTCCAAGAATTGGTCGATAAGTACCGGCGCTTTCTTGGTGATCTCAATGCCACTGTTGTCCAAAAAATCCTTCAGACCGGATTCATCGTCAACGATGAACATGCCTCTGCCACCCAACACAAACGATGGCCTCAACAGAACAGGGAAACCCACTTCGAGAGCTTTGGGTATGATTTCATCCTTGGTGTGCGCCGTTTTGTTGGCAGGATTTCTCAATCCGAGTTTTTTCACCACCTCGCTGAAACGCTCACGGTCCCCAGCACGGTCAAGACCGTCAAGATCGGTTCCGATGATATGCGCTCCGGCGCTTTCAAGATCGTCGGCCATGTTGAGCGGAGTCTGCCCTCCCAACTGCACGACAACGTTTTTCGTGCCCTCGAGCCGCATGATTTCCTTCACATGTTCTGCGGTAAGCGGTTCGATGTACAACCTGTCCGAAATGTTGAAATCCGTGGAAACCGTTTCGGGATTCGAATTCACCATGATGGTTTTCAACCCCAGTTTTCTGAAGGCCAGAGAGGAGAGCGTGCAGCAGGTGTCGAACTCCAGACCTTGTCCGATCCTGTTCGGCCCGCTGGCCAGGATGATCACCGCGTCTTTCCCCAGAGGTTTGGTCTCATCCTCTTCTCCGTAGGAAGTGTAGCAGTAGGGGGTCAACGCCTGGAACTCACCGGCGCAGGTGTCGACATGGTGGGTGATGGCTTTCACGCCATCCTTCATCCTCATCGCATAGATTTCCTGTTCGGTTTTCCCACTGAGTGCGGCGATTCTCTTGTCGCTCATGCCGTACGTTTTCGCCTGAAGCAGCAATTCTTTGGAAAGGGGGACTGTCTTGAGTGTTTTGTCCATCTCTGCCTGCCTTGCCAATTGGTAAAGGAACCAGCGGTCGAAACCGGTGAGTCTGGACAATTCCGGAAGAATGGAAGGACCTTGTTCAACGATTTTCGTATATGAACTCATCAATCTGAGCGGATGGGCGCTGTGCAGGATGTGGTCGATTTCCTCTTCGCTGTACTTGCCTCCTTCCCGCATATCGGTCAAACCTTCGAATTTCCGTTCGCTTGCCCGTATGGCTTTGTTCAATGCCTCGAGCGCCGTCCTTCCGAGGGCGAGCGCTTCACCCACAGAACGCATCTGGGTGCCGAGCGCACTGTAAGGAAGCGGGAACTTCTCCAGTTCGAACCGGGGTACTTTGACGGCGCAGTAGTCCAAAGCCGGTTCGAAACAGGATACTGATTGCCCCGTGATCTCATTGAGTACTTCATCCAACGTATATCCTACGGCGAGCTTTGCCGAACAGCGGGCGATAGGGAAGCCGGTAGCCTTGCTGGCCAAGGCGGAAGAGCGGGATACACGAGGATTCATCTCGATGACCACCATCTTTCCGTTATCCGGATTGATGGCGAACTGGACGTTTGAACCTCCGCAGTCCACACCTACTGCCCGAAGAATATTGATGGACGCATCCCTCATGGTTTGGTACGCTTGGTCGTCCAGAGTCTGGATCGGGGCTATGGTGATGGAGTCGCCGGTATGCACGCCCATCGGATCGATGTTTTCTATGGAACAGACAATGATGGCATTGTCTTTATGGTCGCGCATGACCTCCATCTCAAATTCTTTCCAACCGATGAGCGATTCTTCCACCAGTGCTTCATGGACGGGACTGCTTTCGAGCGCATGCTCGATGCATTCGGCGAATTCCCCGTCGTCGTGGGCGATGGAACCACCGAATCCTCCTAACGTGAAACTGGGGCGGATGATCACGGGATATCCTATGTCTTGTTTCGCCTTGAGACCTTCCTGCAGGGTGTGGACCACTTCGCTCTTCGGGCTTTCCAAACCTAAAGAGCTGACCACTTGCTTGAATTTGCCCCGGTCTTCGGCCAATTCGATGCTTTTGATGGAAGCGCCGATGACCTGTACATTGTACTTGTCCAAAAGTCCTTTCTGCGAAAGTTCCATGGCAAGATTGAGGCCTGTCTGTCCACCCATGGTCGTGAGGATGGCATCAGGCCGCTCCCGCTGGAAGATACCTTCGACATATTCCGGTTTCAGAGGTTCCAGATAGATGTGGTCCGCCAATCCTGTTGTCGTCTGCACCGTGGCCGGATTGGGGTTGATCAAAAGGACTTCATACCCTTCTTCCTTCAATGCTTTGACCGCCTGGGTGCCGCTGTAATCAAATTCGCAAGCTTGCCCGATGACAATCGGGCCGCTTCCCACCACGAGAATCCGATGGATGTCTTCACGTTTGCTCATTTTGCCACCCCCATGTCGATGAACCGGTCGAAAATCCACGAGGCGTCATGCGGTCCGGGGGATGCTTCAGGATGGAATTGCACCGAGGCGACTTTCTTTTGAGGCTCGATCAAGCCTTCGATGGAATGATCGTTGGCATTGGAAAACCACACGGACACTTCGGCGGGAAGATGATCGGGATCGGTCATGAAGCCATGGTTCTGGCTGGTGACGAACGTTTTCCCGCTCAAATGGTCATACACCGGATGGTTAGCGCCATGGTGCCCGAATTTCATCTTCACCGTTCTGCCTCCCAATGCCCACGTGATGATTTGATGTCCCAGACAGATGCCCAGGACCGGCATGGTTCCGATCAGGCTTCTCACCATGGCGACCGCCTGTTGCAACAGGGCGGGATCCCCTGGTCCATTGGAAAGGAACAGGGCATTGGCTTTTGTGGATAAGATGTCTTCTTTGGTGGCAGTGGAAGGCAGAAGCGTCACTGCCACGTTCCGTTGGTACAATTGGCGGATGATGGATTCCTTGATGCCGAAATCCACTACGGCGAATCGTCCTATTGGCTGTGCGGGAGGGCATGCCCCTTCAAAGACGGGATCTTTGGTGATGGTTTTGACACTGACGCCTTCAATGAGGTTGCGTTCCGTGATCAAGGGAAAAGCATGAAGTTTCTCAAGAGCCTTGTCCCTCATATCCTTGGTGAGTTTCCCGTCATAGCCGTACAACATACCATTTTGGCTTCCCTGGTTCCTCAGGTGGAGCGTCAGGCTTCGTGTATCCACATCGGAGAGGAGCATGACCTTTTCCGTTTTCAGGTATTCGTCCAGCGAAATGCGGTCTTTGGGAAGCGGTCCCAGGTACAGTTGGTGGACGATCATGGCGGCAGCTTTCACAGAAGGGCTTTCCCTGAATGGAGATGCGCATCCATAGTTGCCGATCTGCGGATAGGTCATCACCACCATCTGGCCGTTGTACGACGGATCGGTGAGAATCTCTTGGTAGCCAGTCATGCTGGTATTGAAAACGACTTCCGCGATGGGTGCATCCGCACCCTCGGGGATCTGATGACCATAAGCGGTTCCTGAATACCAGGTTCCATCAGAGAGCAGAAGTATGGTGTGCTGCATGGTTCCTCGTCAAATTGACGATACTATACGGTAATTTTCCAATTTATGCAACATATATTGCATGAAGTTGCAACATTGACTATATGTTACACTTTTTATGCAACAAATATGCAACGTCAAATTCCGAGAAGCTCTTTTGCGATGGAGAAATAGATGATCAGGCTCATCGCATCAACAATCGTAGTGATCAACGGGGCTGCCATGATGGCCGGATCAACATGGATTTTTTTTGCACCCAGAGGCAGGAGGCAACCGATCATCTTGGCGAGCATGACGGTGCACAGCATGGTCAGGGATACCGTGAAGGCGATCATGTTGGTCACTCCTTTGTAGGTCAGGATGATGCGTACGAAATTGACCGCGGCAAGAATAGAGCCCACAATGATCGAGACTCTCAATTCTTTCCAAAGGATCTTATACCAGTCCGATGGCTCCAGTTCCCCGATGGCAAGTCCTCGAATGATCAAGGCTGAAGCCTGGCTGCCGGCATTTCCGCCGGTGTCGGTGAGCATCGGAATGAAAGTGACCAGCAGCGGAATGGCGACGAAGGCGTCTTTGAACCGTCCCAAGATGGATCCGGTGATCATGCCGCTGATCATCAGCACCAAGAGCCACATGATGCGGTGTTTGGATAATTCGAGGACGCTTGTCTTCATGTATGGCTTCTCTGACGGCTGCAAAGCCGCCATCTTTTCGATGTCTTCTGTCGCCTCGTCTTCCATGACATCCACAGCATCGTCGACGGTGACGATGCCTACCAGCCGGTTTTCCGCATCGACAACAGGAAGCGCGACAAAATCATATTTGTTGAAAAGTTGGGCTGCCGTTTCCTGGTCATCTGTGGTCGTGACGCTGATGACATCCTTTTCCATCACTTCCCCGACGTGGGTTTCATCTTTTGCCAACAGCAAGTCTTTGATGGAAGCCGTTCCTTCCAGATGGTGTTCTTGGTCGGTGACATAACAGGTGTAGATGGTTTCCTTGTCCTCGCCGGTTTTGCGGATTTTTTCAATGGCTTCCTTGATAGTCAATTCCTGTTTCAGGTCGACGAACTCGCTTGTCATGATCGAGCCGACGCTGTCATCGGGATACCTGAGGAAATGGTTGATCAGTTGCCTTGTCTCAGGCTTGGCGTTGCGCAGGACTTTCCTTACGATGTTCGCCGGCAATTCGCCGATCATGTCCACCGCATCATCGACTGACAGATCCTCAATGATGGTGGAGAGTTGCTGGTCATCGAGGGAACTGATCAATTGTTGTTGGTTTTCGATGGGGAGGTTTGCGAACACATCTGCCGCGACTTCCTTCTCGAGAAGACCGAAAACAATCATCACCTGCGAAGGAGGAAGCGCGCCGATAAAATCGGCGACATCCACTTCATTGAGATGGGTGAGTTTTTCTCGGAGCATGGCATACCGATGGTTTGCCGCGTCTTCAATGAGTTCTTCTTTGTTATACTGGTAATCTTGCATGGCCTACCCCCTGGTAGAAAAAAATAGTTCAGGGTGAAGCCGAATATGGATCAGATGTGTGTCGACGCGCACAAGTGGTAATCCAGATTCGAACTTCGACTGTTCGGTTTCACGGAGGACCTCCTTATGTGGTTTCTTCTTTCCCGTTACAGGGAAACGACACCTTTTTATACCATCATTGTCCGCCAGAGACAACCCGGTTTTTCAAGAAATTTCTAGAATTTTTTTGACAGTGGAGCGAAAAGGCAAGCTTGAAAAACCGCTGGAAAGATATCGAGACCGATGCAGCGTGGGGTGCCGCGTCGCCGCATCATCGACGGAAGTGATCAGGCCTAGAGATCAAGGATTGAGTTGTCACCATGGATGGATTTCCAGCTTGAACGGAAATCCTCGACAGCCTTCTGGATAGGGAAGGAACCAAGTCCTTCGCAAAGCAATTCATACCCCACAGTGCAAGCTTCGGAACCCGCAGCGTACGCCGCGGTCAGTTGGGAAATGGTCTTCAAACTTGCGGTCAGTACCTTTGCTTTCACGGAAGGGGAGGAAAGGTTCCTTACGACAGTATCGGGGTCTTCTCCTTGCGTTTTGATCCTGTTGTAATAAACGGCCAGGTATTCCGCCCCGGCCATGCTGGCCAGCAGGCCTTGGAATTCCGTGTAGATGACCGTCGCAGTCACATGAAAACCCTCATCCGCCATCATCCGGATGGCCTTCAAACCTTCGTGGTCGACCGGAACCTTGATGAAGGTCTCCTTTCCGAGGACCTCTCTGATTCTCACAGCTTCATCAAACATGGTCAGCGCGTCAGAACCGACCACCTGTACGTGCAGGCTGCGTCCCTCGCCGATCAAACCCTTGATCTTGTTGAGATGTTCGAAGAAATCAACGCCACCTTCTTTGGCCAGAATGGACGGGTTCGTGGTGACACCCACGATGGGAAACACATCAATACCTTGTGCGATGGCTTTCAGATCCGCAGTGTCCAACAACAGTTCCATATGTACATCCTTCATTGGGGATTATACCATAAACGCCATCATTTTACGCCGAATTTGGTGCGTCCGCTGATTGATTTGAGTTCGACTTTCACGGAACCGGCACCTTGTCTGGCCGGCGCGAGGTCTGTCTGGCCGGAAAGGGTTTCCATCGAAAGGGAATAGTCTGGAATATCCTGCACCAAGTCGAAATCGATGCCGCCGCTGACGGAATGGATGCGGATGCTGCCTTTTGTCATATCAGAGGAACCCATGATGGAACCGCTGATGGTATGGAGATACATGTCTTTCCCCTGATAGGAATCCAAGGAAATGCGTCCGCTGACTGATTCGATCTCCGCCTTTTCCCCATCGGCGAGGTTGGCGGCGTTGATCGTGCCGCTGGTTGTGGAAAGACGGATGTGTCCGCCTGCGGTGATGTTGGCCAGATTGATGCGTCCGCTGGTGGAGGAAGCCTCAAAATCGCCTTGCAAGGAAAGTGCGGGTAGTTCGATGGCACCGCTTTCCGTCTTGATGGTAAGGCGATTTTGATCCTATCGTGCGTTTGCTGGGAATCGACACATACAGCGAGCCGTTTCTTCCTCCCCATACCGAATGTTTTCCAACCGTGATGGAGACCTGTTTGTCATTATGAGAAAAAGCCGCCTTGTCACCACCCTTGTACGTAACAACAAGATCCTCTTCGTCCGTGTCGGTAAGCAACGTGACCGCAGCCTCTTTTGCGTTGATGATGATGTCTGTTCCGTCAGAAAAAGGTATATGCTGGTCTTCTTTGCTGTTCAGTTTGTTCTGGAGCATACCACCACCGCCACGGATGGCAAGGGCGATAAGGATGACCAGCATGAGGATCTTGTTCGCTTTGGAGTCTTTGAGCATGTTATTTCCCCGAATTAAAGCGGTTGTCCCAGTCACGTTCCTTGTCGAACATGTCATTGCGCATGGTCTCAGTGGTATGGTTCATGTCTTCATATTTCCGTTTGCGTTCGTCATCACAGGGATCGTCGCACTTGTAATAACCGTTTGGTTGCATCGGGATGATCAGCGAGAGGATCAGGTAGATGATGGCACCAGGGAAAAAACCGGTGAATAACACGGTCAATGCGACGATGAGCCTGACCATCTTGGGATCGAGGTCCCGCCATTCGGCAAGACCTGTGCACAGTCCGAAAATCTTCCCTCTGGGGGACCGATACCATCTGCTTGTTGTTTTTGTCATGATCATTCCTTCTTCTCTTCTTTACGACAGACTGGAATGCTATTCCCGTTGCTGGTCGTTGTTTTTCATGTGTACGTCATTTCCCCGGGGCAAATACCTCACTTTGTCGTTCGGGGGAAAGGCCTTCGATTATTTGCCCTGCTGTTTTTTCAGTTCTTTCAGCTGGGCTTCGATTTCATCCTCGTTCTCCAGATCGGAGAATGCCTTTTCGGTATCAGTCTTGTGCGTTTGCGGGCCCATGGCATTCATCGCCTGCATCCGGTCGATTTTCTCTTCCATACTGTTGAAATGGTCCATCGTATCGTGATGCGGTGACTCCTGCGTTTTGCCTCGCTCTTCCTGCTTTGCCTTCTCGCAGAGTATCTGGTATTTTTTCTTCACTTCCGCCAGTTTCACTTCCAATTGCCCGATCTCATCTTGGCTGTCTTTGATCAAACTGCCGTAATTGGCGATTTCTTCCTCAAGCCGTTGCAGTTGGGATGAAGCCAGTTTTTTCTCGACCAAGGCTTCTTTCGCCAAATCGTCACGTCCTTTGGAGACCGCTAGTTCCGCCCGTCCCTGCCACCGTGTGACGGTAGCCTCGACTTCTTTATATTGCCGTTCGACTTTAGCCTTGTTCGCCATTTTGTCCGCGCAATTGCTCTTGATCTCGATGAGCGTATCCTCCATTTCCTGGATCATCATGCGAAGCATCTTTTGCGGATCCTCCGCACGGTCAAGCAGGCTGTTGATGTTGGCGTTCACAATATCAAGAAATCTTGAAAACACACCCATGGTATATCTCCTCAAGAAAGATAGTGCAACAACTGTGCCAAAACTGTTTTATAGGGAATTTTGTGATTCAAGGACAAACCTATTGGTATATTTTGCCATGTGATGGTATAATTCACCTGTCATGGCGGAAACAAACATCCAAAGTCCATTGGGAGAAAGCGAGGTTTTCCTGGATTTCCAGGCACGTCTTTCTCTTGTCGCAAAAGTCAACCGGAGCGTTTTGCTTGTTGGTGAGCGTGGCACGGGAAAAGAAGTTGCAGCTCGCCGGCTCCATTATCTTTCCCCAAGGTGGCAGAAGAATCTGGTTACCATCAACTGCGCCGCATTGCCCCCTTCCTTGATCGAAACCGAACTGTTCGGATATGAGCAGGGTGCGTTTACCGGAGCGCAGAAGACCCGCAAAGGCCGTTTTGAGGAGGCTGAGGGCGGGACATTATTCCTTGACGAGATCGGGCTCATACCGCTTGAAGTGCAGGAGAAAATCCTCAGGGTTGTCGAATACGGGACGTTCGAACGTGTCGGTTCGTCAGTCACCCATACCTGTGATGTCAGGATCATCGGGGCGACCAACCAGGACTTGCCGCGGTTGTGCAGTGAAGGAAAGTTCAAGGAAGACCTTCTTGACCGTCTGAGTTTTGAAGTCCTGTTTCTTCCTCCGTTGCGGGAACGGGGCAACGACATTTTGTTGCTCGCCAACTATTTTGCCGGGAAAATGGCCATGGAGTGTGGCCGCAACGACATCCCATTGTTTACGGAAACCATCCAGAAACAGTTGCTCACCTATCCTTGGCCAGGCAATGTCAGGGAATTGAAGAATGTGGTGGAACGCGCCGTGTACAAAAGACAGGAAGGTGAGGTCATCGACCATTTGGAGTTCGATCCCTTCAACAATCCGTACGCAGAACCACAAAAAATGGAAAATCAACAAACAATACACATCGAAGAGTATCAAAAAGCGAAACAAGAGCTTGATATACTGTATGTGAAAGAAGCATTGAAGGAAGGGCAAGGGAATCAGAAGAAGGCTGCGGAATCGCTTGGTCTTTCTTATGACCAGTTCCGTGGCTTATACCGCAAGTACAAGGAGGCGCTTTGATGAGGAATGTCACCAGTTACCATTACTACGAGGAACTCAACCTCACCATTGGGGAGGACAACGGGAAAATCACCGTCATCGATTGGGGCAGGCAGGTATTTGCCGGCACCAATGAACAGACTCCTTTGACCGATGAGGCATACCGGCAACTATGCGCGTATTTTGCCGGCAAGCGGAAAAGCTTCGATTTGCCGTTGGAGATACAAGGCACGGATTTTGAAATGGCGGTATGGGAAGTCTTGAAGCGGATTCCTTATGGAACGACCACGACCTATGCGAAAATAGCCCAAGAAATTGGGGACAAGGATGCCCAACGGGCTGTGGGGATGGCCTGCAACCTGAACCCGATCGCCATTGTGGTGCCCTGTCACCGTGTCATCGGCTCTGATGGCAGCCTGGTCGGCTATGCAGGAAGCCTGGACAAAAAACAACAACTGCTCAGACTGGAGAAGAATAACAGTTGATCATGTGGTGAAGACCACACGGTTGTGTCCGTTTTGTCGGTAAAGAAGGCTCCCGTAACCCGATAGTTCCCCTGTGTGCAGAAGGTCGACCTGATGGATGCACTCCTGCCTTCGGTTGATGATGTCCACCGTACCCGTTCCCATTGTGAGCTTCACGCCATATCCGTATTCGGCTGATAGCGGCGATCCATCGCCAAGGAAAGAGAGTGTCGTTTCCTCCGCTTGCAACGGAATGGTGCTTGCCACGCTGATGATGTGTCCCTCGGGACCAACGGAATGGGTGATGACGCTGTTCGTGCGCAGCATGTTGTATTCTTGGCTGGTTTCCTCAGGAATGATGCTTTGTGTCCCTTTCCCCATGAGCGTCAGGGCAAGAGGCCCGCACTGGCAGGTGCTTCCCAGCTCTTTCACACTCACCTCAGGCGAAAGATGCCAGGAAAGCAGGGAGTCCGAATGCCCGAACACATCGTCAAAGACCACGAGGAATTGGGCAAACAGCATGACGCGCCGTCGTGTCAGCGTCCCATCAGGATGCCGTATCCAGCACTCGGCACAGTCGCATGCCTCATGAAAGGCCACGCGCATCCCCACAGGCTGAAGCAACGCGTGATACGACCAACTTCCCGAACTTTTGGCATCAGCAAAGGTGGAAAGGACATTGTGCGCTGTCGGGTTTTTCAGGTGTTCCCGTATCGGGGTGGGGGTGTAGGTGAATCTGCCGCTATCCACAAACACCAGGTTTCCTTTGAAGGCGATATCGATGTTCCCTGCATCAAGATGCCCGTGGCCGCTGCCCAACGGGCCGGCGTGGAAAAAGAGTTCCAGATCGTTTTTCCTCATGCGGCAACATCCGCTTTCCGCCAGATAAACGGAACAGGCGGTTGTGGCTATGGCTTTCTGGGGCTTGAGCTCTCTTTCATGAAAATCCAAGAATGTTTCGTCGGTGAAGCCACAGAATAAGGAGGCGTCGTCAAAGAGGATGGCTGCCTCGGTGCGGAGGTCTTTGACGGAGAGGACGTCGCTGTCACCTTGGGGAAACAGCATCGAATCGCCGAAGGTCATCACCGAAAGGGATTTTGCCATCCTATACGCCGTCTCTCCGATAACCGAGGGGAGCGGATATCCCGCATGACGGGTGACCAAGACCGCATCCAACAGGCAACGGAGTACTTCCGCATGGTAGAGCGGGCTTTGCTCCCAATCCACTCCATCGGGAAGAACTTGGAGTTCCGCTTCCTCGCAAAGACGCCGCACGGCTTCATCAAACCAAACGCGTTTTCCTCTCCAGATTCCAGCCAGAAGCAGGCCATGATCTTGGATGACACCCCAATTGGACAGGCGATGGAACGGGGTATGGACGGAAAGCAGGTACGAAGCATGTTCGTCAATGGAAGTCTCGATGTTTCTGGCAAGTTCCTCAGGAACGCTGATGCCGGCGAGTCCGAAAAGTTCCAAAGTACGCATCCATTGTTCCATTCGCAAGCCTGCTTCCAAGCTGCGCCAAGTCGTCGCTTCATGAGAAGGCGTATGAGGTTGGCGAACGAGAAAGTCGTTCCAGATGGAAAAGCAGGTAAAAGCGTATGTCTTGTTTCCTGTGACGGCGCAAGCCGTAGCCAATGCACGCAGCATGGTATGCCGTGAGAGTGCGAAAACCCATTCCATATCTCCGTTGAAGGGCACCTCCCAGGGGATTTCCTTTTCAAAGTGGACAGGAAGCCTGCATTTTTCCATCTCATAGTGGTCGGTATGGATGATGTCGCCCTGGACATACGCATCAGCCATGGCTAGGGTTTCCTTCGGTACTTCCCGTACCCGAATCAGGGAATCCGTCCATAATTGTGGTTTCATTTCATTCCTTCTTCACTTGGTTGTCGGCAAACGTCTTTGGCGACAGGCCTACATAGCGGTTGAACACACGGATGAAACTGGTCGCGCTGTTGAAACCCACCGCGTTGGCCAAGTCATTGATTTTGATCTGCGGGTTGTCTTTGATCCTTTCTTTAGCCACATTGACCCGGTATTCGTTCAGATAGTTCTTGAAAGTGTCGTTGGATAATTGGGAAAAGACCTTTCCGCAATACTTGGCCGTAATGTTGAACTGGTCAGCCATATCCTGCAACATGATATCCTGGTTGTAATGCTTCTCTATGTAATGACGCATCAGCGAAAGCATCTTCGCGTCATTTGTCGTTCCTCGTTCCTTCATCGCCTTGGTGATATCGCCTGCAATGGAAAACAGGGTTTCCAATGTGTCCCGGTCTTTTGCCGAGGCATACAGGCTCGCCCAGTCCGTCGGGACGCCATACAATTCCAATGTGGTGGATTTCAAATCCTGAAGCGCGCGGCAGATGGTTCCAGCGACGGCATAAGTGAGGTTTTGGCGTGCTGGTCCGGAAAGATGGCGGATGACAAGGTTTTCCTCTTTGATTTCCATAATTATGACTTCCACTTGACCGGTGCCCAATTCCATGGCTTGCAGGAATTGTTTTTCCAAGGAAAGCGGATAGTAATAACTGTTCTCATCCAACGTGTCGACATCTTCCGGGAACAAGAGCTGGTAGGAGGGGTGCATATGCCGGTATTCAAGGATCCATCGGGCTTGGATGAACGCTTTGCTGATGGCGTTTTTCCCGACTACGGGAGACGATACCGCAGCCTGCAACTGGCTTGGACCTATCAATGAACGGATTTTCTGTACTGCGACATCCTTCTGTCCTTCCTGCAGGATGATGGCGATGAGCGTATTGGAATAGCGGACGAACGTGAGGGATGAATCGGTTCTTGCCTCCGCTTCGATTTTGAACGGCAAGATAGGTGATGAAGCCTGCACGTCATCTAGGTCGATGCAGGCGACGTAATAGGTGTTCTGGTCGTTCTGATAACGGGCATCAAAGATACCTCCCAGGAAGGAAAGGGCTTCCTCTCTGGCCTTCAAAGCGATTTGCGCATTCATCGCATCATCAAGTTCCTTGGAGAGTTTTTGCATTTGCCGCCCATTTTCTTGGATGATGGCGAATTCATCCAACAAACCTTCTTTCCCGTCCTGAGCCTGTTCAAGGACAACCTGTTTGATCGGCTGGTACAAAACTTCCGCCGTGTGATGGAAGGACAAGAGCAAGGAACTCAACGAGATCAAAAGTACGCCCAAGAGGAGCAGGAAAGGCCATCCTATGCCGGCGAACAGGGAAGGTATGGCGAATAACAGGTTCCAGTTCGTGTTGGGGATAGGCTCGATTTGGCCGTACAACCGGTCGGAAAACAGGTAGGAGGAATTGGACAGGTCAAATTTTCTTTTCAGCGTGTCCATGTCCCGCATGACCTTCTCGTTTTTGCACCCATAGACAATCTGTCCCTCATCGTCCCCGATTCCGTATTCCATCTCTGTGTTTGTGGGAAACAAGGTCGGTACCATGATTTTTACGATGGCGATGGGATCGTACGAGGCGTATCCCACCGTAGTGACGATGTAGATTTCCTGTAACATTCCCTTTGCGTTATAGGACGGGAGGAGCATCGGTGAAGCATGNCTGGTGTGGGCGAAATGGTTGATGGAATCCTGTTGCGCTGTCTCCAACGTCGTTTCTTCTTGATAGTATAATTCCCTACTTATCGTGCCATTTCGTGTGAGTACAAGCCCGTTCAGACGATCAGAAGTGACAGAAAATTCATAATTCAGCGTTCCCAGCGGACTGGTGACGGTTTTGAGTTTGTCCCACAGTGCGATGGAGTTGAAATAGAAATTCGGATCGTCTTTGCTTGCTGCCCAAGCTTCCAGCAACGGAGAGGAAAGGAGATCTTCCAAAGCTTTTGTGATGGAGGAGAACCCTGCGTTGATATATTGGGTCTGGGACATCGCGGCGAGGCGTTTTGTCTGCAGGTCGTTTTTCTTGAGGTGGTTGAACAACAGGAACCCCAGTCCGATGACCAGCAGACTGGTCACCAGCATGATGAACGTGAAAACCCGCTGAAGTTTTTTCTGATAAAGCCCTTGCATCTCAGAGCGATTGTACCATGGTTTCCGTTTTTTTCATGTGACGTGGCGGAAAAAACAAGTCGAATGCCACAATTTGTGGAAAAAACTCCTTTTTGCGGATTCTGTTTGCTCTGTTTGGAGGATGTTCGGGGAAACTGTTCATAGACAACGGTTTTTTTCCAAGGGATAACGAAAGCGTAAGGAGAGGGCGCTATGAAAAAGGAAACGGTTGCCCACCGGATACGGAAAGACTGGGATTTGTACCTGTTGTTGCTTCCCGGACTCATCTGGTATCTGATGTTTTGTTACAAACCGATGGTGGGTTTGCGCACCGCATTCTATGACTATAATGTGTTCCGCGGCTTTTCAGGAAGCACGTTTGTAGGTTGGGGAAACTTCAAGGATTTTATGGGAGGACCCGATTTCCTCCGTACCGTTTCCAACACCTTGATGATTGCCCTGTGGCAATTGCTGATCTGTTTTCCTTTCCCCATCATTCTGGCCATAGCCGTGACGGAAATGCATAACAAACACATCCGCAAACTCACGCAGACCGCGACGTTCCTTCCGTATTTCATATCCGTAGTGGTCGTTTGCGGCATGGTGGTCAATTTCCTTTCTCCGTCCACAGGCATCATCAATCTGCTTCGCAAACGGCTTGGGATGGAATCCATATATTTCATGGTGCAGCCCCAGTGGTTTCGGTTGATCTACACGTTGATGACGCTTTGGCAGACCGCAGGTTTCAATGCGATCGTCTACATCGCCGCCTTAATGGGCATTGAACCGGAATTGTATGAAGCCGCCATCATTGATGGAGCGGGAAAATGGAAACGGATCGTTCATGTGACCATCCCCTGCATCATTCCCACCATCGTGACAATGTTTGTCATGAACATAGGGAAAATGGTGAAGGTAGGCTACGAGTCGATCCTGCTTTTATACAATCCTTCCACCTATCCCGTCGCCGATGTGATCTCCACCTATGCGTTCAGGGTGGGGATCGAGAACGGAAATTATGGACTGGCGACGGCTGCCGGTCTGTTTGAGGCCCTCGTGGCCTTGGTCCTTGTGGTTTTCGCCAACTGGTTGAGCAAAAAACTTACGGAAAACAGCCTTTGGTGAGGGGAATGACATGGAAAAAGGTAATCAAACTATCGGCAATGCGAAAATCATGAGCAAGGGGGAGAAGACGTTCAACAGGTCGATGAACATCATCGGAGTGTTGATCTCATTAGTCTGCCTGTATCCATTGTACTATGTTCTCATCGCTTCACTGTCGAAACCCTTGTTCGTGGAAAACGGAAGCGTCATCCTCAGGCCAATCGGTTTGTCCTTGGACAGCTATCGGCAGGCCTTCTCCAAAAATGGGATTTGGACGGCATATGCAAATACCATCTTCTATACGGTGTTCGGCGTGTTGGTGAATATGGCGTTTTCCGCTTCCATGGCATACGCCTTGTCAAAGAAACGATTGGTCGCCAGAAAATTCTTCACGTTGTTCACCGTGTTCACCATGTGGTTTTCTGCGGGGATCATCCCGTTGTATATGACCTTCCGGGATTTCAACCTGCTGGACACACGCTCCGCCATCCTGTTCGGGTTTGCCATCAATACATACAACATGATCATCCTCAAGAGTTTCTTCGAGCAGGTGCCTTCGAGCATGGAAGAAGCCGCATTTATGGACGGAGCCAGCAATTTCACCATTTTCGCAAGAATCTATCTTCCGTTGTCCAAACCTGCTTTGGCCACAGTGGGATTGTTCTATGCGGTGAACCGTTGGAACGGCTATTTCTGGGCTATGAACCTGATCACCAGCGACAACAAACTGCCCTTGCAGGTCCTGTTGAAAAAGTTGATCGTCGACCGTGTCGCGAATGAAACGGAAGCCGCGATTGTGACAAGCGCTTCCACTTGGTCACCTACCACGGTGATCTACGCCATCATCATCATCGCCATCGTGCCGATGTTGGTTGCGTACCCGTTTGTACAGAACTATTTCAAGACAGGCCTGACCATAGGGGCTAATAAAGGCTAATACTTCCCATAGGGGAAAGAAAAAGAGAGGATAACCATATGAAAAAACGTTTCTTGAGTATCGTGTGCGTCATGGTTCTGGCATCAGCAATGCTCGTTGCCCAGGGCGGACAGGAACAACCAACCAAAACCGAGCCGTCAGCACCTGTCTTGCAAACCGCCGCACCAGCCAAAAGCAACGATTCTTTTACGTTGCCGATTGCGGCAAAACCCACCGAATTCACCATTTTCCTGAATTTCAACAACATGCCGTTCAACGCTGAATGGCCTGTCTGGCAGGAGATGGCAAAGCGGACAAACATCAGTTTCAAGAGCATCATCAGCCAATCCAACTCAAATGAGAAGGAAGCGTTCAACCTGATGCTTTCGTCCGGAAAACTCGCCGATGTCATCGGTTACGTCAGCGCGACGGATTTGGAGAAACTTGGACGCGATGGAGGTCTTCTTGCCCTTAATGATTTGATCAAGAAAAACGCGCCTCACATCCAATACTATCTGGATCATGATCGTAAATTCGCCAATACCGCATATTCATTGGATGGGAACATCTACTACATCCCCAAGAACCAGACGCTGAAATTCGCCGAGTTCTGGTGGATCCGTGGCGACTGGCTGGACAAACTCTCCCTCAAGGCGCCGACCACCGTCAATGAATTGCATGACGTTTTGTATGCGTTCAGAAATCAGGATCCCAATGGGAACGGAAAGAAAGATGAGATTCCCTTGTTTGATCGTGCCGGTCACAAAATGCCGGATGAATACCTGTATCTGTGGGATACCAGCACGGAATTCTATGTGCGGAACGGCAAGGTGGAGTTTGAACCGCTTGGCGCCAATTTCCCCACAGGGGTGAGAGGCTTCGCACAGTGGTATAAGGAAGGCTTGGTCGACCCGGAATTCTTTACTCGTGGCCCGAAAGCGCGTGACATCCTGATGACGGGAAACTTGGGCGGTTTCACCCATGACTGGGTTTCCGCCGGCGATTACAACAAGAAACTGCAGAAAGAGATTCCTGGCTTGAACATGATCGCCATCGCGCCGCCAAAAGACCAGAATGGTGTGGTCAAAGAACGCACCGAACGGTTCCCTGGTGTGGGTTGGGGTATTTCCACCCGCTGCAAAGATCCTGTGACGTTGATCAAATTGTTTGATTATTGTTTCACCAAGGAAGGACAGGACTTGTTGAATTGGGGTATTGAAGGACAGACGTATACACGCGACGCCGATGGGACGAAGAAATTCATGGATGTTGTCCTCAACAGTCCGCTGACCCCCGTTGGGTATTTGCGTTCGAATGGCGCTTTGTATCGCGTCGGATGCAACCAAGACGCGAATTATGAGATTTCCGTCATGGCGCCGGTAGCTCAGGATGCCGCAAAATTGTATGAATCGCATCCCGAGTGGTATCTCTCCGATGAACCGCCGTTTGCTGATGGCCGGCTTGATATGAAGCTGCTGCCACAGGACGATGCCGCATACAAGAAGATCATGTCGTCGATTCGTCCCTATGTGGATGAGAAATTCCAGTCTTGGATTCTCGGAACGAGTGATTTCGACAAGGATTACCCTGCCTTTGTCCAAGAACTGAAGAATCGTGGCATCAATGAAGCCATTGCGATTGTCCAACGGGGCTATGATGTCTACAAATCCCGCTGACCTGAATCTGCTGTATGTGTTCGCCGACCAATGGCGGGCACAGGCAGTAGGCTGTATGGGGGAGGATGCCGTATCCACCCCCCATATGGATGCCTTCGCACAAGAAAGCATCCTATGCAGGAACGCGGTGTCGACGTACCCTTTGTGTTCGCCGCACCGGGCGGCGTTGCTGACGGGCAGACATCCGCTTTCCTGTGGATTCTGGACGAATTGCAAAGCGCCGCTTGACGGTAGTCCGTTCCTTCGTGACGACGAAGTGACCATCGGGGACATCGCTTGGGCTGCAGGCTATGACACCGCATACATCGGAAAATGGCACCTTTCGCAAAGCGAACTGAACCTGTCCGGACATCCTGTCTCCGGCGCGCAGGGCTGGGATGCGTACACACCTCCCGGCAAAGGACGCCATGGTTTCCGGTTTTGGCATTCCTATGGCGCCATGGATGACCATCTTCATCCTCATTATTGGGAAAACTCCCCCAGACAGCTTCACTATGACATGTGGTCACCCACTCATGAAACTGATGTGTTGCTTGAGTATCTGGAACAACGTCCCAAAGACAAACCCTTCATGGCGTTCCTTTCTTGGAATCCGCCACACCCTCCGTATGACACTACGGAAGCCGCATTCCAAAAACAATATGAAGACATGCCGATGCGGGAAAACGTACCGCAATCTTGGAAGACAGATCCCGTATATCGGAAAGCTCGGTGCGGATATTTTGGAGCGGTCAGCGCTTTGGACAGGGAATTCGGCAGGATTTTGGACTTTCTGGACAAGAACCATTTGCGGAAGTCCACCATTATTGTCCTTTCCTCAGATCATGGGGACATGATGGGTTCCCAAGGTCTGTACGGGAAAAACACTTGGTACGATGAAGCGTCCAGAATACCGTTGATCATCCATGTCCCTCGCTTGGGGAAAGGAATTTCCGATTGCCTGTTCGCCAGTGAGGATCACGCACCGACGCTGTTGCAGCTGCTCGGTTTGGAAATCCCTCCTGCCATGGAGGGGGTCAGTCATGCTGGGGAATTGGCGGGTGGAGACAGGGAAGAGCGGACGTTGGTCTACCATTGCATGAATCCCGGAATGCCGGATCTTGTCGCGGCGTATCGTGCCCGAGGCCTGGATCAAAAGGCATATGGCTGGAGGGCGGTCAGGGACAAGCGATATCTGTTTGTTGTTGATCGTGGGATACGACCGGGGATGGAGGAACAGATCCATTTCTATGATGAGAAGGAAGATCCGTTCCAGATGCACCCTGTTTCGCCGACGCAAGAACAGGAACGGATGTACCGGGAATTGATAAGGGAATATGCGAAACGCATACAGGATCCATTCAGAATGGAAGCACCATGAGGAGTACTATGAAGGATTTCACGTATCTGCCACTCTTTGCTGAACGGGAAGAGGCTGTGGAGGACGCATTGCGCCAAAGCCGGAGCTGTTTGCCCGGTTTCTTCGAGGCCTGCAAGTACACCCACAGCGAACACGGGTTTTACGCAAAGAGCGAAAATGTCGAATGGACGACAGGTTTCTGGGTCGGAGAATTGAACCTGGCGTATGAACTGTCCCATGAATCCTGTTTTTTTGATGCCGCGAAAGCCCACATACCATCATTTCTGGATCGTATCGTCCGAAAAGTGGATGTTGAGCATCATGATATGGGATTCTTGTATTCGCCCTCTTGCGTCGCATTCTACCAACTTTGCGGGGACAAAGACGCCCGCAAGGCCTCCTTGTTGGCCGCGGACAACTTGGTTTCCCGTTTCCAGGAACGGGGGCAGTTCATCCAAGCATGGGGACCGATGGGGGAAGCCGGTAACTACCGTTTGATCATCGATTGTCTGTTGAACCTGCCGTTGTTGTTTTGGGCAAGCCGTGAAACCGGCGAACCCCGTTATGAGGACATTGCCAGACGCCACCTGCATACGGCGCTTGCGTGTGTGCTCCGTGCGGATAATTCCACCTATCATACCTATTTCTTCGATCCCCAGACAGGCAAACCTGTTTATGGCAGGACAGCCCAAGGATATCGGGACGGTTCCGCATGGGCACGGGGGCAAGCTTGGGGTGTATATGGCTCAGCCGTCGCCTACCGGTACCTGCATGATGACCGGTCGATGGAGGTGTTCGAACGCACTTTGTCGTTTTTCCTCGACCATTTGCCTCCTTCCATCATTCCCTACTGGGATTTCGATTTCACCGACGGTTCCGCCGAACCGCGTGACTCGTCTGCGTTGGCTATTGTGGTTTGCGGCATGCTTGAGATGGCGGAACATGGAGAAGGCCAGCGGTGGAAAACGTACCTTTCCCAAACTGCAGAACGCCTCACCCGGGTTTTGTGGAAAGAATGCGCCGTCAAAGATCCTGCTTTTTCCAATGGACAACTGCTCCATGGGACGTATGCGAAGAAGAGTCCATACAATACGGTGAGGGACCGGGGTGTCGATGAATGCAACCTGTGGGGGGATTATTACTATGTGGAGGCTTTGCGAAGGCTTGCCGGTGGCTGGGAGTCCTGTTGGTGATGGATTGTCCGAATATTCTTGTCATTGTCACCGACCAACTCAGCGCCCGTGCTTTGGGCAAAGACGCCCATACCCCGGCGATTGACCGTATACGGGATCATGGGGTGAGGGCACAGGGTTGCTTCTGCCAGTTTCCCCTTTGCCAACCCTCGCGTGCCAGTATGTGGTCTGGGGTTTATCCTCATAAGACAGAGGTGCTTTCCAATGGAAAACGATGGCCTGTTCCGACCATTCCCCCCTCATTCCCGACATTAGGAAACCAGCTTAAGGCCTATGGATATCATCCTGTGCATTTCGGCAAGAAACATGATGCCGGCGCATTGGCAGGATTTGCCTGCGATGCGGAAGCGCAGGAGACCATACCTGACGCCGATCCCCGTTTCCCATACAATATGGACACCTATGCTGACGCATATACCCATAGACGCGCTGTGGAGTTTCTGCGTTCGTACCAATGGGAGAAACCGCTGTGCATGATTGTGGATTTCATCAATCCGCACAACATATGCGGTTGGGTCGGAAAAAACAAAGGGATCCATGACGACCCTCCTGGAGGGTCGCTTCCCCAACTCCCGCCGAATTACCGTTTTGATGACATCAATAACCGTTCACGATCCGTCCAATACATCTGTTGCAGCCACGTGCGCCAATCGCAGACGGTGGGGTGGACGGATACTTCGTTCCGTTGGTACCTGGCCGCTTACAACTATTACCTGGAGCTTGCCGACTGGTATATCCAAGATGTGCTTGGGGCATTGGACGCCAGCGGACACGGTGGCGAGACCATGGTGCTGTTCACTTCCGACCATGGGGACAATATCACGGCCAGAGGGCAAGTCACCAAACAGGTCAATCTCTATGAGGAATGCGTTGGTGTGCCGTTTTTTGCTTGTGGACCAGGCATCCCCTGTGGAGTCCTTCCCGGGTTGATGGAAAGTCTGGATATCGCGCCCACTATCCTTGGCTTGTGCGGCATTCCTGTCCCTCCGGAATATGACGGTCTGGATTTGTCGGAAAACCTCAGGAACCTCAAACCCATCCCGAGAGCATTCGCGACAAGCCAATGGCATACCGAATGGGGGTTCACGGTTTCCCCGTCTCGGATGATCAGGACGGAAGAGGCAAAATACATCCGCTATCTGGAGGATGGGTTTGAAGAGTATTATGATTTGGTTCGGGATCCTTATGAGATGCACAATGCCGCACAAGACAACCCCGAAGCAGTGAAAAGGATGCGGTGTCTCCTGGATGGATATGTACGTTCGAGCGGCGATCCGTTTTGGTCTTTGAAATCCGTCGTTCCGGAAACATCCCGAAACCATCCTGTCGGCTACCAATGCCACAAAGGGCTTTCTGCCCCGGAACTATAAGGCAACGGGAACCCGATTTCCTGTCAGGTTCCCGCAATGTCTCAAACAGCTGGCACCAGAATCGCGGCAAGCAGATAGAGAACCCCGGCAGGGACAAACCCTATCTTGCAGGCGATGAGGAAGGCCACCACACGGAGTATCCAAACGTTTACGCCAAGACGGCGGGAAAGGGAATGGAATACTCCAAGAAGAAGCACTTCGTCATGTTCCGTGCGGCAGTCATTTTGCCGGTTCATCATTTTTCTCCTTCAGTGCTTTCAATTCGGCTTCAATGGCGCTGTCATGCTCCATTTTGGCAAAGGTATCTTCGGTGGAGACGTTTTTCCCGTTGTAGTTGGTCATGTCGGCTTCCGCTTCCATTCTCTCGATTTTCGCTTCCAACTCATTGAAATGCCGCATCAAGTCGCTGGAAGCCGTCTTGCGCAATACCCGTTCGGCATCGCGTTTTTCCTTGACGCTTTGGGCTCTTTCGACCAGTTCAGCCTGTTTGCTTTTCACTTCTTCCAGTTTGTCGTGGATTTCGGCGACCTGGGCTTCTTCTTTCGCGATGATTTCATCCAATGTGGACAGTTGATGATCGGTGCGGTTCATCCGTTCCCCGGCACTGCGTTTCTCCACCAAAGCCTCACGGGCAAGATCATCACGTTTTTGGTTGACCGCCATTTTCGCCCGTTCTTCCCAACGGCTTACCGCAGCTGCGAATTCCACCTTTTGCCTGAACAGGGTGGTCTTTTCGGCTTTGTGTTCGGCAAGCGACGCACGTGCCTTGTCCAACGTGTCCTCCAAATCCTTGATCATCATGTTGATCATTTTCTCAGGATCTTCCCATTTGTCCAACGCGCTGTTGATGTTCGCGCTCATGATGTCACCCATTCTCTTGAATACATTACTCATATCGTGTTCCTCCGATGAATTGCTTTTTTTCGTACATTCTCAGTAATGCAACTGCCGTGCCAAGTTCTAAAAACGTGAAAATACAGACGGGATTTTGCGTTTTGGTTTTCTTTGCCAATAAGAATGGTGAAATTTACCAATGATTTGGTATGGATGGCCATAGGGAAATGGTGTATCCTTCATCCAAGGATAGTCCTTGATGCTTGTTGACATACTGTTTTCCAAAAAATCCATGCTTGGTTCCATCCCCGAACGAGGTGAAGTCCCTCCGATGGGTTTTCTTGTCCGCCACACCATGAAAATGGCGTGGCCAGCCATTGTCGAGCAGTTTCTGGTTTCTTTGGTCTCTTTCATCGACACCGTCATGGTTTCCGGTCTCGGTGCGTATGCGATTGCGGCAGTCGGACTCTGCGGGCAACCGAAATTCGTCACTTTGGTGCCGTTTTTCGCTTTGAATGTCGCGCTTTCCGCATTGGTCGCCCGGAGAAAAGGGCAAGGGAACCGGGATTCCGCCAACAAGATTTTGCAGTTTTCGTTGGTGTTTGCCGCCTGTCTGGTCATTGTCATCTCCACACTCGGCGTCAAGTTTGCTGACCAATTTCTTCGCTTCGCGGGAAGCCAACCGGACACCCACCCATATGCGGTGGAATACTTCCGCATTGTTGTGGGAGGAATGGCATTCAATGTGTTTTCGTTGGTGATCAACGCGGCGCAACGCGGTGCGGGGAACACCATGATCGCCATGAGGACAAACATCACCTNGAACGCCATCAATCTGATCCTCAACTATTGTTTGATCGAAGGCCATTTCGGATTCCCCGCCTTGGGGGTGAAAGGGGATGCCATCGCGACCGTCACCGGGACAGTCGTCGCCTTGTTCATGTCTGTAGCGTCCATTCTCCACAAGGATGGTTTTTTGTATCTCTTTTCTGGCGCAAAAGGTCAGAGAAGAATCGACAAATTCTCTTTGCAGAGCATGTGGAAGGTTGGTTCCGCTTCTTTGATGGAACAGATGTTCCTTCGTGTCGGATTCATGGTGTACGCCATCATCGTGGCGCATCTTGGGACGGTCGCCTTCGCCGCGCACCAAGTCGGCATGAATGTGATCTCCCTCTCTTTTTCCCTGGGGAACGGACTATCCATCGCCGCAGTATCGTTGGTCGGTCAGAGCTTGGGGGAGAAGCGTCCTGACATGGCGAGGATTTACGGCAGGATCTGCCAACGGGTCGGCATGATGTTCTCGCTGACGCTGGCGGTCTTTTTCATCACGTTGGGGCGAGATATCTTCAAATTGTTCTCAAACGATCCCGTCATCCTGGATTACGGGACTTCCATCATGCGGGTCATCGCCGTCATTGTCGTGTTGCAGATATCCCAAGTGATCTTCTCCGGTTGCCTGCGCGGTGCGGGAGATACCAAAGCTGTAGCCCTTATCTCATTGGTATCGGTGACATTCATCAGGCCGTTCTGCGGATGGTTGTTTGTCTATCCGTTGCAGGCGGGCCTCTTGGGTGCGTGGTTGGGCATTCTTGCCGACCAGTTCATGCGGTTTATCCTGACTTTCACCCGCTATCATAGCGGCAAATGGCTGGGTATCGACCTATGAGCGGCCTTTGATCACAAAACTGTTCCTGTTGCAGTAGATGATTCCTTCTTTTTCCAGACTTGAGAGTGTGGCGGAGAGCGCGCTGCGGTCCACACAGAGGTAATCCGCCAATTGTTGTCTGCTGAATGGGATGGCGAAAGAAGGTGATCCTTGGCGTTCCGCTTCCCGTTCAAGATAGGAAAGGACGCGTTCTTTGATGGTTCTCGGAGAGATGTCTTTGATCTTCCTGTTCAACATGAGGTTCTTTGCCGCCATGATGGACAACAGGTTGGCGATCAGGCGGGAATGGAAAACACAGGCTTTGCCACACGGTTGGGATATCTTCCCAAGCTCGAGAAACAGGACAGAACAATCGGAAGAGGCGACCACATCTACCCTGAGAGGTTCTCCTGTACAGGCATACGCTTCTCCAAACAGATCCCCTTCACCTGCCATTCCGATGATTCCTTCTTTGCCCCAGATGTCGAACGCTTTGATGCACACGATGCCTTCCGCAACGACGGCGATTTCATGAATCGCCATTCCGCTGTGCCAAATGGTCTCGTCTTTTTGATAGCTTTTCGTTTTTGCCCCGAGACAGGAAAACATGGATGGGATATCATCCGCATCGATACCTTCAAACAATGGTGTTTGGATGTTCATGATTGCATGCTACTCCATAAATTGTTGTAATTACAACATACAAACGGTTCCTTCCCTGATAAGCTGGCATTGTATCAGGAGAAAAGACGATGAAACGACAGATCATCACGATTGATGAAGGAAAGTGCAACGGTTGCGGCCTTTGCGCACATGCTTGCCATGAAGGAGCCATCGGCATCGTGGACGGTAAGGCGAAGCTGCTCCGCGACGATTATTGTGATGGTATGGGGGATTGCCTGCCCGAATGTCCGCAGGGCGCCATCACTTTCGCCGAGAAGGAAACCGTTCCCTATGACAAAGAGGCTGTCGCCAGGCATAAGGCGGCGGTATCCGGTTGCCATGGCTTTGGTTGTCCCGGAGAACAGCTCCACACCATGAAACCGGAGCGATCAAAGGAAACGGTCTTGGCGGAATCCCAACTGCGCCAATGGCCCGTGCAGATCAAACTGGTGCCGGTCAAGGCTCCGTATTTCCAAGGTGCCGACCTGCTTGTCGCCGCCGATTGCACGGCATATGCCTATGGGGCGTTCCATCAGGAGTTCATCAAAGGACACATCACGGTGATCGGCTGTCCGAAACTCGATGACGGAGACTATACGGAGAAACTCCAGGCGATCCTTTCGCAGAACGACATCAGGAGCCTGACTGTTCTCAGGATGGAAGTGCCTTGCTGCGGTGGGTTGGAATACGCGGCTGAGAAAGCGTTGGAGAATTCAGGAAAACACATCCCTGTCCGTGTGGTGACCATCACTATTGACGGGAAAAAACAGGAATAGGAGGAATAGCATGAAATATCACGTAAATGACACTTGCATCGGTTGCGGCTTGTGCGAAGGCACTTGTCCGTCGGTTTTCTCACTCAATTCCGAAGGTAAGGCGGTCGCCAAGGACATAGACACCAATGAAACCCAAGCGCAGGAAGCTTTGGAAGGCTGCCCGGTCGGAGCGATCGAGGTGGTGGAATGATCAAGAACATCGAACACGCTGAAGTGATGGTCCTGAAAGACCAGGTGTCCGCCCAGAAAGGACAGGTGGTTTCAAAGACTCTGGCCCAGAATGATGCTGTCAGCATCACGCTGTTCGCCTTCGCTCAAGGAGAAGAGATCGGAACGCATGACAGCGAAGGAGACGCCATGGTTTTGGTGTTGGAAGGTGTGGGGCGTTTCACCGTCGGTGGAAAGCCTTTTGAAGTGAAAGCGGGGGAGAGCATCGTCATGCCTGCGACGATTCCCCATGCGGTATATGCGGTGGAAGCGTTCAAGATGCTTCTCACCGTCGTGTTTCCCCAATGACAAGGAGGGTCCGAATGAACGAAATGTTTTGTTTCCAATGTGAGCAGACCGCAATGTGCAAAGGTTGCACAGGAAAAGCGGGAGTGTGCGGGAAGAGCGCTGAAGTCGCCAACCTGCAGGATCAACTGCTTGGCGCTTTGATCGGCATCGCGGGCGACAGAAGCGCCGACAAGCTCGTTATCGAAGGCTTGTTCGCCACCATCACCAACGTCGATTTTGATCCGAAAGACATCACCTCCATGATTGCGCGTGCCCACCAACACGGATACAACGACTATGACATGCATGACATATGGGATGCCGGGGATGAGGACATCCGTAGCATGAAGTCTTTGATCCTCTTTGGCATCAAAGGGATGGCGGCATACGCCTACCATGCCATGATGCTCGGATATGCGGATGAGGAAGTGACTTCCTTCTTCCATGAGGCTTTGTATGCCCTCGGTTCCAACTGGACGGGAGAACGTCTGCTGCCGCTGGTGCTGAAGACAGGAGAAGTCAACTTGAAGTGCATGGAACTCTTGGACAAGGCCAACACCATGACGTATGGCGATCCCAAGCCGGTGTCCGTACCGCTGACTATCGGGAAAGGTCCGTTCATCATTGTTTCCGGACATGATTTGAAAGATCTCCAACTCCTGCTTGAGCAGACTGACGGCAAAGGCATCAACATCTACACCCATGGGGAAATGCTTCCCGCACATGGCTATCCTTTGCTGAAGAAGCATCCCCAGCTGAAAGGGAACTTCGGTACCGCTTGGCAGAACCAGCAGAAGGAATTCGATGGTGTGCCCGCTCCTGTGCTGTTCACCACCAACTGCCTGATGCCTCCACGTCCCAGCTACAGCGACCGTGTGTTCACCACCGAAGTGGTGGAGTATCCCGGCATGACGCACATCGATGAGAAGAAGGACTTCACGCCGGTTATCGGGAAAGCACTTCAGCTCGGTGGCTACAAAGAGGATCATGCGATGACAGGCATCAACGGAGGAGGCTCGGTGATGACCGGTTTCGGACACGCCGCGATACTCTCCCATGCGGCGGATGTGGTCAAGTTGGTCAAGGAAGGAAAGATATCCCACTTCTTCCTTGTCGGCGGTTGCGACGGGGCGAAGCCGGGACGGAACTACTACACTGATTTTGTGAAAGCGACACCTAAGGATTCCATTATCTTGACTTTGGCTTGTGGCAAATACCGTTTCAACGATCTCGACCTCGGAACGATCGGAGGTTTGCCAAGGATCATGGACATGGGCCAATGCAATGATGCCTATGGCGCGATACAGGTAGCCGTGGCTCTGTCGCAGGCGTTCGGCTGCTCCGTCAACGAGTTGCCTCTCTCGTTCGTACTGTCTTGGTATGAGCAGAAGGCCGTCTGCATCTTGTTGACTCTGTTGTATCTTGGCATCAAGAACATCGTACTCGGACCCTCGTTGCCTGCGTTTGTCTCGCCTGCGGTGCTGGACTTTCTTGTCAAGCAATACGGCATTGCACCGACGACGAATGTGAAGGATGACCTGGACAGATTGTTGAAGAGGTGATGCGACCTTGGTGTGGAAGGGACTTCATCTTTGGGATGCGTATGCTCATTGAAATGAAACTGTTCTTCCGAACAATGGGCGACGAAGCGAAGTGTCAGGTCTGTAATTCACCCCTTCGGTGACGGGTAGTGTCGCTGAAGGGGTTTTGTCTATGTGCGTGAAATACCCCTCTCATGAGCGGATCGCATGTTCCCCCCGATATCCGTTTTCCCCCACAACAAGCGCCTCCGCGCCAAGACAGGCCACCGCAAGAACGGCAGGAAATCCCTCGGATCTCAAACCGATCACGCTGTTTCTGTATGACATGGTGAAGCATACCAACATCATTGACTTCTCGGGAAATTACGGAAGCATGACCAACCTCAGTCAGGATGTGTTCAATGCGGCAACGGTTTTTTTGACGGTCATCCCCATTCTTGCGGTATATCCTTTCATGCAGAAGTATTTTTTCAAAGGAACCCTGTCCGGCGCCATCAAAAAGTGAGTTTTCCTCTGGCCATGTATGGGGCCCTCTGATAAAATGCGGGAAAGAAGGAACGTGATGGAAGTTTTGGTAATCAGACACGGACAGACAGCATCGAATGCGACGCATACCCATAGCGGGTGGGCACCCATACCGCTTTCGGAGACCGGGAGAAAACAGGCGACTCTGGTGGGAAAGCTGCTGAAGGACGTATCGTTTGATATGGTGTACAGCAGTGACCTTGAGCGTACCAGAGAGACAACCTGTCTGGCAGGGCTGGACAAACGTGGAGTTCCCGTCATTTACAGTCCGTATCTTCGAGAAATTGATGTGGGTTCACTTGAGGGGAAAAGGGTGGAAGACTGTGAATGCGAGCTGGGAGAGAATTACAAACAAAACCGGAAAAAACTTGACTATCGGAGCTATGGAGGCGAAGACAAAACCCAGTTGGATGAACGCATTTCTTCCTTCATGCGATTGTTGGAAGGACAGAACGGGCGGCGTGTGGCTGTGGTGACCAGCGAAGGCCCTATATTCTCCATGATGCTGTACGCATTGCATCTTGACCTGCCTCGTTCGTTGATGCAGCTGCCCAATACAGCTGTTGTGCTTCTCTTGTGGGAGGATGGCGTCTGGAAACTGAAATCATGGAACATGAACGCAAAGCCGGAAACGGAAGGGAGATTGTCACAATGAATGGCATGATACGTCCTGAATCGATCATTGCATTATGCTTGAGCGCCATTGTATCCATAGGACTGCCGGTGTTGCTGTTGTTGGTCTGGCATAAGAAGGCAAATGGAGCATGGATTGATGCCGTGGTAGGGGCTTTGATCTTTCTGGTGTTCGCCATGGGATTGGAGCAACTTCTTCATTCGGTGGTACTGAAAAGTTCCATCGTCAAGAAGCCTTGGGCGTTCATCCTCTATGCTTCCTTCGCCGCAGGAATCTTCGAAGAAACCGGACGTTTTGTCGGTTTCCGCTTTCTTTTGAAAAAACATACCCGCAAACAGGACGCAATCATGTATGGCATCGGGCACGGCGGCATCGAGTCCATCTTGATCGCAGGGCTTCCTTTGTCCATCACGCTCATCGCTTCTTTTCTGGTCAATTCGGGGAAGACGGTAAACGATACGTTGTACAAAAGCGTACAGGCAATATCCACGCAAAGCGCGGGACTTTTGCTGATGGGCGGGGAAGAACGGATCGCCGCCATCTGTCTGCACATCGCCTTGAGTGTATTGGTGTTCCTGTCCGTCAGGAAGAAAGGAACGTTGTGGATGTATCCACTGGCAATCCTGTTTCATGCCGCTGTGGACAGCTTGGCAGCCATGTACCGTTTCGGAGTGCTCAAAATAGGTGTGTTGGGGCTGGAAGGGCTCATCGCCCTGTCCACGTTGCTCATTTGCCTGTTTTCTTACGCTTTCTACCGGGGTGAAGTCACAGCATCTGACTGAATTCCACCTTTTCGCCATCTGGTCCCATGATGGTGAAGAACTTCACCCCATGCTCCCAGAACGGCAGGAATTGGATGCCGTTTTCCAATTCCTTGTAACCGAGCTTGTGGATTTCTTCATACGTTTTTTCTATGTCTTTCACATCCAATGCCACGTGATCCCATGCGCCTGGGGTCATCGCCGCCTTTCCGTTCTGATAGGTTTCGATGCAGATGTTTCCCATCCTGAAAAACACGACCTTTTCCCCATTGTTCATCGTGCTGTACGCTTCCTTGAAGCCAAGGCTTTCAAAGAACTTTCTGGTTCTGTCACTATCATTGGTGGGGAGTCCGATGTGTTGGATACCCGTTATATATTGTTTCAACATGTCCTACCTCGTTCTGTAAATTATACCACATGAAGCGTGTTTGGAGTATGCTTGTCGTATGGAAGACGTACAAACATTGATGCGGATAATGGAAAACCAAAAAGGGAAACCATCCTGTGAGGCTTTCCGGCAGTTGATGGATATGAGCCTTGCAGGGTGTCAGGTATATCCATTCTTTGAGGTATTTGTCAAAATGATGGATGCGCCCAATTCCCTGGTACGGAACAAAGGCTTGCTCCTTGTCGCTTCCAATGTGGCTTGGGATGATACGGGGAGAATCGAAGCCATTCTCGATAAGTACTTTTCCCATCTATCCGATGAAAAACCCATAACGGCTCGACAATGTATCAAAGGTCTGGGAATGATCGCCCGGACGCAACCGCATCTCCGGGAGAAAATCGGCACGGCGCTGGCCGAAGCCGATTTCTCTGGTTATCCGGAGAGCATGCGTTCCCTTCTGCAAAGGGACGTCGCCTCGTTTACCGAACGTGCTTGACGGCAGCCTTGAGGACGGGCAACCCATCTTTGTAGGACTTGAGGAAAGAGTTGAAGCCTTCAATATCTTCTTTGCTTGGGGTGATGGTGCTGGCTTTGGCGTTGGCGAACACTTTCTCCTGAAGGAAGACCGGCAGGCTCTTGCCTTCGGCATTGACCAAGAAACTCGCTAAGAGTGCGATGCCCCAAGCTCCGCCTTCTCCCGCAGTGGACAGCACGGAAACAGGGGTGTGCAGCGCGCTGGCCATGATTCTTTGCCCCACTTCCGCAGTCTTGAAGAAGCCGCCGTGTCCGTTGATGGTGTCAAGCCGTACATGTTCGTCATCAAAAAGGATGTCCATGCCGATACGGAGCGCACCGCAAGCGGTGAAAAGTTGCGCACGCATGAAGTTGGGGAGCGTGAACGAGTTCTTCGTGGAGCGTACGAACAGCGGTCTGCCTTCTGAAAGCCCGGTCATCGCCTCTCCTGAAAGATAGTTGTACGGCAAGAGTCCGCCACAATCCTTGTCTCCTTCCAAAGCTTTTGCCAGCAGGGTGTCATACAGCATGCTTTTTTTCAGCTTTGCTCCGGAAACTGTCTCCACCACTTCCTGAAAGAGATGCATCCAATGGTCATACTCGCCGGTGCAGTTGTTGGCATGGCTCATCGCAACAGCCTTTCCATCCGGGGTGGTGACGAGATCGATCAAGTCAGGATAACTCTTGGAAAGCGGACGTTCCAAGACCACCATGGCGAATACACTTGTTCCCGCCGACACATTGCCGGTGCGCGGGGCGACGCTGTTGGTGGCCACCATGCCGGTTCCGGCATCCCCTTCCGGGGGACAGAACGGAATGCCTGCTTCCAAAGTTCCGGCAGGATCAAGAAGAAGGGCACCTTCTGTGCTCAGGTTTCCCGCCTTCCGGCCTGCGACAAGCACCTTGGGAAGAATGTTCTTGAGTTTCCATGCAAAGTGGCGTTTGCTGACAAGGTCGTCAAACAGGGAAAGCATTTTCGCGTCATAGTCGTTTGTGGCGCTGTCGATGGGGAACATGCCTGAGGCGTCGCCAATACCGAGGACGTTGTTTCCCGTCAGGAGGAAATGGACATATCCTGAAAGGGTGGTAAGGTAAGCGATGTCTTGTACATGCGCTTCATTATTCAATATCGCTTGGTAAAGGTGTGCTATGGACCATCGTTGCGGGATAGGGAAGCCGAACAGATCACCCAATTCCCGAGACGCCTTTTCCGTGATGGTGTTCCTCCACGTACGGAACGGAACCAGTTCCTTTCCTTGTTTGTCAAAAGCGAGGTATCCGTGCATCATCGCACTGATGCCGAACGCCTTGAGTTTTTTCACAGGGATGCCATAGGTTTCCTTCACGTTTGCGACAAGGTCGGCAAAGCATGCTTCCAGACCTTTCCTCACTTCGGCAAGATCATAAGTCCAGATGCCATCGACCAATTGGTTTTCCCAATCATAGGCACCTTGAGCGATAGGGATATTGTGCTCGTCGATCATAACCGCTTTGATACGGGTTGAACCGAACTCTATGCCGACGATGGCTTTGCCTTCCTGAATCACGTTTTTCGCATCCATATGCGTCTCCTTCCTCAGTCGATCGTATCGACGAGATTTTCCTTAAAGAAAATATCGATGGGTACGTGCACATTGGCATCGGCCTCCTGTTGGAGGACCACATGTTTGTACAGTTGGTACACACCGGTATACCCTTGATAAGCCGGTCTCTGGCTGATGATGCAGTCGATGGAGCCATCAGCCAACGCTTTCCGGTTTTCCGGCACAAGATCGTATCCGACAAGCACAAGGGATTGTTTCAGCCCCTGCGATTTCAGGAAAGCCGCGACTTCCCCGGTGATGGAGGATGTGACGAACAAACCTTTGATGTCCGGATTATGGGAGAGTTTTTGCCGCAACAAATCAGGCATCGCCTCCACTGAAGGAGGGATGACATCCATAACCGTGTTTCCAGCTTCCTTTTCGAGATATGCCCTGAATCCCAAAGCCCTCTGCCTGCTGTTGTACGCCTCTGGATGGATTTGCATGCATACATAGGTTCCGGGAAGCCCCGTGAGGAGACGTGTGATCTTGCCGGCGGTGTAGCCGCCGTCGTAAGCGTTCTGGGCGATGGTGGAGATGGCGGGGAAGCCCGGATAAGCCGAGTCGATCAAGCAGATCGGCGGGAGACCTTCAAGATTCTTGATTTTCTCCATCACTTCTGAATCAGAAGGAGGGAGCAGGATTCCTTGCGGTTGTGAGGACATCATTTCTTGAAATACCGACAGAAAACCGCTTCTGTCTTCCCGCCTGAAATGGTGAAGATCCAACGTGACGTTGAAACTTTCCAGCTCTTTTCCCGCTTTGTTGATGCCGTCACCGACGAGATCCCAATAGTGCGATTCCGTCGCATACTCGGGGATGAGGATGGCAAGATGGTAATGTCTGCCCAGCTTGAGGTTTCTGGCGTACGTGTTGGGACGGTAGCCTTCCTGGTCGATGATGGCCTGCACCCGTTTGCGGGTTTCTTCGCTCACTCCCTCCCGTTGGTGGACGACTCGGTCTACCGTTCCGATGGATATTCCGCTTTTCTCAGCGATTTCCTTGATTGTCACCGGTCATCTCCTTTCGTAAACGTACACGGAATGAGTATACTCGTATTTTTTCCGATTGCAAACAGTTCTTTGCATCCCTATACTGATGGCAAGGAGCGGAACGTGAGCGCGACATTATTCATGGTGGCGACTCCCATCGGGAATCTGGAAGACATCACCTACAGGGCGGTGCAGACATTGAAGGATGTCGATGTCATCGCCTGCGAGGATACCCGGCATACATCTCTGCTCCTGACCCGGTATGAGATACACAAACGCCTCATCGCCTGCCATGCGTATAATGAGATCGACAGCGCCAAAGGCATCATCGAGCTTCTTTCCCAAGGCTTGAATGTGGCCTATGTCAGCGATGCAGGGACGCCTGGCATCAGCGACCCCGGTTCGCGTCTGGTCAGTGCGGTGCGTGAAGCGGGTTTTCCCATCTGTCCTATACCAGGACCTTCGGCACTCGCCACGTTGGTCAGCGCAGCGGGATTCGTCGGCAAAAGCTTCACTTTCGAAGGTTTCCTCTCCCCGAAAGCGGGAAGGAGAAAGACCCGCCTTTCCGAATTGCTTTCCCGGGATGAGGCGTTCGTCATCTACGAATCGCCGTTCAGGGTGGTGAAGACCTTGGAGGAAATCGCACGCATCGAGCCTGATCGGCTCCTTGTCATCGGGCGCGAGATGACGAAAATCCATGAAGAATACCTGAAGGGGACGGCCACATCCATTGCCACGGATTTAGCCCAACGTCCCGCTGTCAAAGGTGAGTTCGCGATACTTGTCTGTCCCCGTGAAGCCATGAAGGAAGAAGATGATAACCCTGAGGAAACTTGAAGGATTGAAGGACAAGGTGTGTGTCCGCAAGACCGCTATTGTCCTGCATGAACAAGCCATGTTCCTTGAGAAGGGAATAGCGGTCGATTATGGCTACATCACTTCGTTGACAGCCGTCTTTCAGCTTCCCAAATTCCGTGCCGTTTTGACGGAAAAAGACCTCTCCCGTCTGGATAGACTATCCGTCATGATGCCTTCCAAACGGGGCAAGGAGCTCGCTTTCGTTCTGGAAGACCTCTCCCAACTGCTCTTTTCCGCTCTCGGTGCGGAACCTTCCGATTGGGACTTCACCGACCAAAAAGGGAACCTTGATGAAACGAAACGGATCGTCAAACGGCATACCTTGATCCTTGACCGGCTCCGTTCACCGTTCAACGTCGGTTCCATTTTCCGTTCGGCCGACAGTTTCGGCATCCAGGAGATTCTCCTCATCGAGGGAACCGCCGAGGTGACGCATCCGCGTTCTCTCAGAACTTCCCGGGGTACGGTTGATACCGTGCCTCATCGGGTGATGGACGAACAGAGCCTGATGGGATTGCTTCAAGACAAACCTGTTTTCGCATTGGAGCTCGGTGGCACCGATATACGGAGTTTTCGGTTTCCCGAGGAGGGATATGCCGTCATAGGGAGTGAGGAAATGGGCGTCAGCCCCGCTTTGTTGGACCTGTGCGACCAGAGCTTGGGACGGGTTTCCATACCTTTGTCAGGAACCAAAGGCTCACTCAACGTTTCTGTCGCCACCGGCATCCTGTTGTTCAGTTGGACATAACGAGCCGATTGCGAATCCACGAAAGGCATTCCTCCGTCCGTTCCTTCAGATAGGACATATGGCCTTTTTCGTCGGTCACATAGGTTCCTCCAAGATACGAACTGGTGAAATCGGTGGCGCTCCTGCTGTCTTTCAAGGCATCTTTCCGTCCTCGTCCTTCATCCTGGCCCGAACAAAAGAAATAAGCGGTTCGGCTTTTGTCCTGACACCTGAGCCAATCGGTCCAGCCAGGATACCAGAATGAACCGGATATGGACGCACAGAAGGAAAAGACCGGTTTCCTGATCGTCGCGTACACTCCGAAAAGCGCTCCCAATGAGAGGCCGAGGATGCCGAGTTCCCTGTTTTCCGGTAGTGTGGAGAAAACGTGTTCCAGAAACGCCTCCGCATGTCCACCGAAATTCCCTTCCCCTTTCAAGGACGGTATGACCGTTGCCCAAGGGGAGAAAGCGTCATTCCTGTCCATCGGGTCGAGACCGATGATTTCTACATCCAGTTTCCCGTCAAGAAGATCGGACAACATGGAGTAATCAGGCACCAGCAGCAACGTTTTTTTCTTCATAGTCGTTCAAAATATACGGTTCTTCTGCTGTTCTTGCTAGTGAGGCAGAGTACATATGATGGTTTTTGTTCGCATCGGAGGCGTAACCCGCTGTCCTTCCCGCTACGGGAAAGCACCCCGTTTTCCGTAATGAGAAACGGGATGTTCCTGTGTCCTTGTGCGGTGATGGTGAGTATCTCCCCGTCTTGGGAGATGGACAAACCTTCCGCATTCCAGCCGATTTCCTCAAGAATGGGTGCGGTGGAACCGCCTTCGTTTTTCCATCTGCTGCCTCCGAGTAATTGGGTATTCGGCACTGTGGCGGGATCGGTCTTTTCCGGTCGTTTGGAGATGAGCGTGAAGCCGCAGAGCAAGCAGAACACTACGATGAGGATTATGGTGTTTTTTTTCATGGTACCACTATGGATCGGCAACAGGGTCCGAGTCTTGGAAAATAATTGATGCGGTTTTTCTGAAAGGGTAGGCTGCATCCTTGCGGACAAGAGGGAAAGAAGACTGGCTGAGGAGGGGAAAAGGTGGGGGATAATCAGTTTTTTGAAGGAAGGTGTTGACAATCAGGAAGAAAGGGAAAAGAATTGACGTGTACGTTAACGAAAAAAGGAGTCAAGACCAATGAATAATATTCCGGTCGTTAAACCGGCGATCGTCGCCGTGTCGCGTGATTGCTTTCCCATAAGCCTTTCCGAGAAACGCAGACATGCCGTCTGTGCGGCTTTTGGGGATGGATTGTATGAATGTCCCGTCACCATTGAGAAGGAAACCCAGGTTGCGGCCGCACTTGATGCGATGAAAGCGCAGCAATGCAATGCCCTTGTCCTGTTTCTTGGAAATTTCGGTCCTGAAACGGCGGAGACCTTGCTTGTGCAGAAATTTGATGGCCCTGTAATGGTGGTCGCCGCAGCTGAAGGGGACGGAAATCTCCATGATGGGAGAGGCGACGCTTTCTGCGGGATGCTCAATTGCTCCTATAATCTTGGATTGCGTTCTTTGGATAACGTGTATATCCCGTCGTACCCGGTGGGGACCGCCGAAGAGATTGCCGTGATGATCCGTGATTTTCTGCCGGTCGCACGGGCGTATAACGGTCTGAAACATCTGAAGGTGATTTCCTTCGGACCGCGGCCGCAGGATTTTCTTGCCTGCAATGCTCCCATCCAGCCGTTATATGACCTTGGGGTGGAAATCGAGGAGAACAGCGAGCTTGACCTGTTGGTCGCCTACAACCGCCACAAAGATGATCCTCGGATTGCTGATGTGCGGAAAGACATGGAGAAGGAATTGGGGGAGAATGCATACAGTGGCGTCATCCCACGCTTGGCCCAATATGAATTGACGCTTCTTGACTGGGCTGAGGAGCACAAAGGTTCCAGCCAGTTTGTGGCTTTCGCCAACAAATGCTGGCCGGCCTTCCAAACGGAATTCAAATTCGTTCCGTGCTATGTGAACAGCAGGTTGGCGGGACGAGGCATTCCTGTCAGTTGCGAAGTGGACATCTACGGAGCGCTTTCCGAGTACATCGGTTCCTGTGTTTCTGGCGGTCCTGTGACGTTGCTGGACATCAACAACACGGTTCCTGCAGCGTATCTGAAGGGCAAGAAGCTGCCGTATACACAACATGACCTGTTTATGGGCTTCCATTGCGGCAATACCTGTTCGTCGTTGCTTTGCAGTCCGCACATGGGCTATCAAGTCATCATGAAACGTAGCTTGGAACCGAATGGGGAACCGGATATCACCCGGGGTACCATCGAAGGGGATCTCAAACCGGGAAAAGTGACGTTGTACAGGCTTCAGGGTAATGCCCGTGGAGAATTGGTCTCCTACATGGCAGAGGGTGAAGTGCTTGACATGCCGACCCAGAGTTTCGGCAGCATCGGCGTGTTCGCCATACCGGAAATGGGGCGTTTTTACCGCCATGTCTTGATCGACGGACATTTCCCCCATCACGGGGCTGTGGCGTTCGGCCATTACGGAAAAGCGTTGTTCAGCTTGTTCCGGATGCTGGGGCTCAAGGAAATAGGCTACAACCATCCGGCGGGTGTCCCGTATCGGAACGAGAATCCGTTCGCCGCGTATTGACCATGCGAAAGTCCTGGAAACAGGACTTTCATTTTGTCTGTACGGCTAGATACATTTTCTTCAGGCGGCTCTCGATCTGCCAGTTGAACGTATCCATCGGGAAAGCGCCTTTGTCGTTGCGCTTTCCCGCCGGACGATCGGTGAGGATTTCCATCCCTTCATCGATGGTCTTTGCCACATAAATGTGGAATTGCTTGTTCTTGATCGCCTCCAATACTTCATAGGGGAGGATCAGGTTGCGGATGTTCTGGTAGGGGATGACCACAGCTTGGTGTCCGGTCAGACCGGTGGCTTTGCAGGTTTTGAAGAAGCCTTCGATCTTCTCGTTGATGCCTCCTACCGGTTGCAGGCTTCCCATCTGGTTGACCGAGCCGGTCACCGCGATATCTTGGCGTACCGGAAGATCGCCGATGGCTGACAGGAGCGCATACAGTTCGCTTGAGGAGGCGCTGTCTCCATCGATTTCCGAATAATTCTGCTCGAAGGCGATGCCGGCGTAGATGGAAAGGGGGAAACCATGCGCGTAATGCTTGCGAAGATACCCTTGGAGGATCAAAAGGCCTTTGTCATGAATCTCGCCGGAAAGTCCCGCTTCATGCTCGATGTTGACGATGCCCTCATTTCCCGGTGCGACGGTAGCGCTGATGACGGTCGGTGTCCCGAACGAACTTGAACCCCTGTCCATGACGGCGAGGCCGTTGACCATCCCCACTTTGTACCCGGCAAGGTTGATGACCAGTTCCCCGGTGATGATGTCTTTGTTGATGCGTTCTTCAGAGATGCCGGAAAAGAACGTGCGTTCATCATTCGCCTTGAGGATCATCTCGCGGTTGATGGCATCCCGGTGTTCCTGTCTCGCCCAATAATCGGCCTCCACCAATACATCTTTCAGTTGGGAGAACTGGGTGGTCAGTTCATCCCGCATCTCCGCGAACCATGCGCTGTAGCGGAGAAGTTGGGCTGCCCCGTCGTCCGTCAAAGGCAAGAGGTGGTTGTCATTTGTGAAATGATCCAGCAAGGTCACGGTCTCCAGAATATTGTGGCTGTTCGCCTCCATGGAGTAATCGAATTGGGCTGAGACTTTGAACAGCGACAAGAACAGGTCATCTTTTTCCGAGAGACTATCATACGTATCTTCGTCTCCGATCATGATGACCTTCAGCGGCAATGATGCGATGGCCGGACGTACCGGCGGACTTTGGAGTTCTCCTATGGGATTCTTGCTATCCTCAATGGCGCACAGATATCGTTTCAGCGCATCCCACAATCCTTTTTCTTCGGTCAGTTGCCCCGCATCCAGTACGATGAACCCCCCGCTTGCACGCAACAGGGAACCGGCATGAAGCGCGAGATGGGCGAATCGGTACTCTTTGTCCACGGAACCGAACAGATTGGTGAAGGTGGGATGGGTCTCCACAATGAAAGGCCGTTTGGTGTCCCCTTTGTGGTTCACCAACAGTTTCACCTTGTATTTCTCGGGATCATAGCCACCCCGTTGGATGTCGGCGCGCACATGGGTGAAGAAAAGCGCACATGTTTGGTCGGTGTAGGTTCGCTCGAGGCCGGAGAGCAGAGTGAGTGCTTTCTCCTTGTCGCTTTTCAGTTGCCCGACAAAGGCGTCCATTCCATCGGCAAACCCGAGTCCTTGTCCGATGGGAAGCATCAGGATATCAGGGCTGTCGGGCTGTTGGAAGTTGAACGTATACAGGATGTCCCTCAGCATGCCGGTATCCTGACGGAACCTCTCTGCCATACGGCGCACTGCCGTAAGCCTTCCGCTCCCGTTGTCACCGCTGACATAGACATTGTAGCCGTTTTGCTGGATGGACAATGCCATCGCCAAGGCACGCATCGCCCTTGGTTGTCCGATGATCGTCCCATCGTATGACAAATTTCTGCATTCCTTCACCACGGAAGGATTGAATTCGAACGTGGCTTCCTCGTAGGAAAGTTCATGGACAGTGAAATCACGCAATGACATGCCACAAACTATACCAACAAATAAAGAAATCGTCACGACTGTTCCCCCTTCCGGAAACGCGCACATGTTTTGGTATCTTATGTAGGATGTGAAGCGTCTTGAGCCGAATGTGTGCCATTCGTTGCCAGGTTGTTGGCGACTGTCATACCACGATCACATCGTCCGTGGATTCCATTATCAGCGAAAGCGCGAGGATGAACGCCACATCCGCGCTGTCGATGTCGTCGTTGAGGACGATATGCGTCTTCCTTGAGAGGATTCCCGTGATTTTTCCTGTATTCCTGCCACCGGTCTTCACGGTGAAGCTCCTGTCTTTCTCTTGGATCAACGAAATTCTCTCCAGCCCTTTGCTGTAGTCCGCTTCATGTGCCATTGGTGGTCTCACAATGCCTTTGTCCGCCGAGAAACTCACCAGGACGCTTCTCTTTTCGCCATCATCATATATGGCGTTGATGGATGACTTGCCATCGTACTGCACTGTGCAGACTTTTGATTTCTCCGGCCTGTAGATCCCATAGCCTCCGTTCTCTTTCCTGATGCACGCAGCCTCGGTTCCATCATCCCCATACAGCACATGCCTTCTGATCCCGGCTTTTGCGATATAATCTTTCATTGTGTTTCCTCCTAGATGATATAGATCAGCAGGGATGCCACTCCGCAAAGCGTCATCACCAGTATCGTGTTCCACTTCCTGATTCTGAGAACGAGAAAGCCTATGAGACTCAGCGCAAGTCCTCTGCAGTTCATGCCGGAAAGGGCAGGTGGCGCATCTCCGAACAGCACGAGTTTCATGATTGAGATTCCGGCAGACGCGATCAGGGCGACGATGACGGGTCTCAGGCATGCGAGAATGCTTTGCATGGTCGAGATGTCCCGGTATTTCGCATAGAATGCGGAAAGCAAGGAGACGATGATGAGGGAGGGGAGTATGCATCCGAAAGTTGCGATGCATGCCCCCGGGATTCCGGCAATCCTGATGCCGACGAATGTCGCGGAATTCACCGCTATCGGCCCCGGGGTCATCTCGGCGATCGTTATCAGGTCCGTGAACTCGCCCATGGTGAGCCAGGCATGTTCGGTGACGACCTGTTGCTGGATGAGCGGCATTGCGGCATATCCGCCACCGATGCTGAACAGCCCGATTTCGAGGAAGCTCCTGAAGAGTTGGAAAAGGATACTCATGCGGACTTCCTTTTTCCCCCATGACGGAGAATCAGCTGGGAAAGGATCCCGATGCAGATTGCGACGAGGATGATCGACGCTACATTGATCTTGAAGAAACAGGACGCGGCGAATGCGGCGCCCATCAGAAGGATGTGGAGCGCATCATGTTCCGCGACGATTTTGCCGCCAAGGTCACAGACGACATCGAAGATGACTGCCGCAACACCCGCCTGCATCCCCTTCAGCGTCGCCGCGACGTAGGGATTGGCCGAGAACGCTTTGTAACAGAACGAAATCGCGATGATGATCACCATGGGTGGGATGATCGTCCCCATCACCGCGACAGCGGCACCAGCTCGTCCCCCGACCTTTCTTCCCACCAGGATTGAAGCATTGACCGCTATCGCCCCCGGTGAGGCCTGTGCCAGCGCCGCCATGTCAAGCATTTCCTTTTCGTCAATCCAGCCGAGTTCGTCGACGAACTTTTTCTTCATGAGGCTGACGATTACGAATCCGCCTCCGAAGGTGAAAGCGCTGATGTACAGCATCGAGAAGAACAACTGCAAGAGTTTTGCAGGTTTGTTTTCTTCCATATTTTCCGTGCCTCCGAATCTCAGATGACAAGGTAGCATTGAGCTGATAATGTGTAAAATGCTATTATTTTATAAAGTTAATGCCTAAAAAGGCATCAACCAAGGAGGTAATGATGACCTTGAGGAATATTGAAGTGTTCGTGTCAGTCTATCAGGAAATGAACATCACCAGGGCTGCCGAAAGGTTGAACATGACGCAACCGGCCGTAACAAGGGCTGTGAAAGAGATAGAGTCGTATTATGGAGTGAGGCTTTTTGAACGCATAAACCAACGGATTTATGCCACTGAGTGTTGCAAAGCATTCTACGAACATGCGGTTCATATTATCGATTCAGTGGATTCCTTGGAAAAAGAATTCAGGAGTTGGGATCAGTACGGCATTCTCAGGGTGGGAGCGAGCATCACGCTCGGTAACTATGTCCTTCCCCGACTTGTTTCCGATTTTCGGAAGACGCATCCGGATTTCAACATACAGGTGACGATTTCGAATGGAGGGAAAATCCAGCATCTCCTGCTGGCGAACGACATAGACCTCGCACTGATCGAGGGAAGCGTCCCTGCGGAGAACTTCCACGCTGAGAGGCTCCTCACGGACCGGCTCGTCCTGATCGTCCCGCCGGGGCACCCGCTCCTACGTGCGGAAAGCGTGAAGGTAGAAGATCTCGGGCATTATCCGTTGCTGTTGAGGGAGGAGGGAAGCGCAGGACGCACATATGTCGACCAGGTGTTCGGCATCCACGGGTTACAGGTGGAACCGATGTGGACGAGCGCGAGTACCCAAGCTTTGGTGAAGGCTGTGATGGGCGGGTTAGGTATCTCAATCCTCCCGGAACATCTTGTCCGCTATGACCTCGATATGGGGCACGTGGTGGCGAAGAAAGTGGATGATGAGGCCTTCATGCGGGAGAATTTCATCGTATGGCACAACAAAAAGTATCTGACGAGAACCGCAAAAGAGTTCGTCAAGGCCTGCCATACCATGAAGACGGACTACTGAAAGTCGTTTCATACCCGAAAGCCATGACCTGATAGCGGAAACGGGCGATCTGAAGGATCAATATGCGTCGGGAGAGTTTTGGGGAAAATCTTTTTCCGCAGTGATGTCTTCCCATGCGGGAAGATGGAGGGTATCATTTTCCGTATGAAACGTTCACAATTGACCCAATTCCTGACTACCTATCTGGCGATCGACCGGTTTTCCGCCATCGACAGATCAACCAACGGACTCATTGTCGGAGCACCAGCGGACAAGGAAATCGTCACAATGGCCTTTGCTGTTGACGCAAGTCTTTCCACTTTCCGCATGGCTGCCAAAGCCGGTGCGGATATGCTTTTCACCCACCATGGATTGTTCTGGGGAGAGCCGATTGCCGTCACTGGGACGCATTACGAGCGGATCAAGACACTTCTTGACGCCAATCTTGATCTTTTTGTCTGCCATCTACCGCTGGATGCCCACCCCGAAGTGGGGAATAACGCCAGAATGGCTGCTCTTCTTGGGTTATCCGGCATCACGCCGTTCGCACCATACAAAGGTGTGGAATTGGGCTGTTGGGGGAGAAGCGAAAAAGCGTTGGATGCGGAGGAGATTTGCCAGCGTCTGGGGTTCTGCCATGCCGTCATCCTGCCGTATGGAAAAGGTGATATCCATACGGTGGGGTTCGTCAGCGGAGCAGGTAGTGATGATCTTTCCGGCGCCATCGCCTTGGGCTTGGATTGTTTTGTGACCGGAGCGGCCGCACATGAACAATTCTCCGCTTGTGTTGAAGCCGGCATCACGATGATTGGTGGTGGGCACTACCAAAGCGAAGTGTTCGGGGTGCAGGCTGTAGCCAAGCTGGTATCGGAAAAGTTTGGTGTCAAGACACTGTTCCTGGACGACCCGACCGGGCTATAATGCATGCGATGAAACGATACAAACCCTTGATCCTGACGGCAATCATTCTTCTGTGTGACCAGCTTTCCAAGGCGTGGGTCGTCGCCCATATCCCGGAGAACACCATTGGCTACAAACTGTTTGGCGATTTTCTGGAAATCTGGCACGTGAGGAACACAGCCATCGCTTTCAGCTTGGGCACAAACCTGCCTTTGGTGGTCAAATTGCTGGGCTTCATCTTCTTGCCGCTCGTCCTGCTTGTGGTGGTGGTGTGGGCGATGTTCTCCCCGAAGCAACCGGTAAGTGAAAAACAGCGCTGGATTCTTGCGCTGTTCCTTGGCGGCGGTATGGGAAATCTGGCAGACCGCATCTTCCGCCATTTCCGAGTGGTGGACTTCATGGCCAATCGGGTGTACGGTTTGTTCGGAATGGAATTCTGGCCCACTTGGAACATTGCCGATGCATCGTTGGTCGTCAGCGCCATCCTTCTTGCGTTGACATTGTTGTTTCCTGACAAATCGGCTACTCTGCATCAATAAAGGATGAAAAACATGTCAAAGAAATCAAATACCGTCTGGTTCATGGTCCTGGCAACCATACTCAATCTGCTCTTGATGTTGGTGTTGTTCCTCATCTGCTTTGTCTTGATCGCCAAGTTTGTCGATCCAAACAGCAATTTGGTGCCCCTTTGGCTTTCCTTGGCGTTCATCGTGAGCATCGGTGGCAGTTTCTGGTTGTATTCGGTCATCGTCAAGGCGCTGAGCCGCAAGTTCGACTTGGAAAGCAAGATGGCGCCGCTTTTCAATCGTCGGCCAAAGAAACCACGCAATGAGGAATCATGAACGAGCCTGTGTTGCTTTCCCAGTTCGGAAAACTGTCATGGTACCCCTTCAGTGACGAAGCAATGATCCAAAGCCGTTGGTACATGACCCGGTTATGTGATCCTTGCTTTCTTTTCCCTGACCAGTCTCCTGACGGCAAATGGCACCTCTTTGCCCATACGTGGGTCGGATTGGAACACTTCACCAGTGAAAACGGGATTAGTTGGGCGCCGTTGAAAATGATTGAATTCCGGGCCCATTCGCCGTTTATTTATTATGAAAGCGGTGTTTGGTACTTGTTGTATGAGAAGCATGACAAACTGTTGCAACGCTTCAGCCGCCGTACCAAAGAAACGCGGAAGATCGAGACAAGCCGCATCGAGATGCGTTCTTCCACTGATTTGATTCTGTTCAGCGAGCCCAAGATCCTTCTTGACGCCACACATGTTCCGTTTGCCAAAGATGGCCTGGATAAGGCAAAGATTTCTCGTCCTGAGCTCTTCAAAACCTCTCAAGGCTATCGATTGTATTTCGGTGCGTCCCATCTCGTTCTTCAGGATTCACGACAGAAGGCTAGCCGGTATTTCGCGACGGCGACTTCGGCGAAACTGGAAGGACCCTATACCGGACCGACCATCCTGTTCCGTCCCGAAGCGGATGACCGCTACCGGAATATGGCGACCGGTTCGGTGAAAATCGTGCAGACGGATGATGGATTCGCCGCCTTCAATTGTTGTTTCGCTTGGGACAGGGCACAAGGAAAGACCAGAAGTGCCTTGGTGCTGTTCCTTTCACAGGACGGAACCACATTCAGAGCCCTCGAACCAAACCCTGTCATCCTCACCACACCCCAGAAGGGCTGGGCAAGCAGGTATATCACCAGTTGTGATGTCCGCTACAAAAAGGATGAACAATGTTGGTACTGCTATTTCAGCGCCAACGAGAAACGTATCCTCAACACGATGGCCAACGAGTCCATCGGCTTGTTGCTCGGAAAAGATCCGACACTCAGGAAATTCCCGTCGTTATAGGCTGTACGGACTTGCTTTTGCCAGCTTTTCCCGTTTTTCCCAAGTGGTTTCCCCTTCCCAGACGACCGAGGCGGATCCATCAGCTTCCATCCGTACGATTTTATGGGCAAACGAGGGGGTTTCCTCAGAAAATGGATTCTCTTGCGTGCTTCCCGTGTACACGGTGACGTGATCTCCGAGGAATGTCTGCCTCAGCCAAGAAGAGTCAATCATGCTGACTTTGTAGGTGTTCCTGAAATCGGGAGGGAAGCTGTCCAAGACCCATGTGATGTAGGAGACATTGTTCACATGGCGGTTTCCGTCAGTGTCCAGAAGATGTATGGCTGGTTCATAGGTGGCGACATCCCGGACTAGGGAATTGTCATAGGAAGGGCGCCTGCCCAAATTCCCATCCATCGCATGTTCCTTATCCGTTGCGAAGGGGACTTTCATCGCAGTGGTGATGTCCATGGGGCGTACCGGTCTGAAACCATGATCGATGTCGAGCACCGCCCATTGGGTCATCGCTTCGAACAGCAACTGATGTTGCTCGTCATATGCGCGCACGCCTCTGGGCATATGCAGCCCGGCCGGCTCCTGCGCCCAAGTCTCTGCGAGCAGATCCTCTGGCCAGGTGGTGTAGCGGAAAACACGCATTTTTGTCCTGAGGATCACCCAAGTTTTTCCTTGTTTGCGTAATTCCGGTATGGAAAGGTGACGGCAAGCGGCATGGACTGCCGCGATATCCTGCACGACGCCGAAATAAAAGGAAACGCGGGCTTGGTAGTGAGGATCGGTCTCATAGGTGTAGGTGGTGAATCGCATCCTCATCACATTGTCCGCACCGACTAAATTGGTATTGATGATCATAAAAGACAAAATAAACTATTTTGTCAAAAAAAACTATACCAAAACCTCAGAAGGGTATAGTAACTCCTGTTGTATCCGGATTTTCCAGATAAGCATACCATTCTTTGACCGTCTTTCTTGCATCGGTCTTGTGCATGTCAACCGCACAATTCAGCAGTTCTTCGTCATACTGTTGCGCCACAAGCGATTTGTTGAAGGAAATGATCTCTTTTCGGGTGAACTTTCCGCTTTTGCGGAGGTTGACCAACATTTCTTTGTCTTTGTCGCTGATGGAATCAAGATTCTCCCCAAGATACGCCCAGACTCTTCCCATTGGATGCCTCCTGCTTCCAATATACCTTCGTTTTCGTCAGTTGGAAACACCACAACCTTGGAGTGTGCTTTTTCCGTTGCTGTTCCTGACGGCTTCGATGCGGGCTGGGATATAGTCCTGCAGGATCGGCACATGGCTGATAATGCCGATGGTTTTTCCGCCTTCCTCCAGACGGGTCAGCGAAGAGATGATCGGCTCGATTTCCTGTGGATTCAGAGTCCCGAAACCTTCATCAAGGAACAACGAATCGATTTTGACCTTTCCCGCATTCATGGAGGAAAGTCCCAAGGCCAATGCAAGACTGACAATGAAGGATTCGCCACCGGAAAGGCTTCGTGCGGGGCGTTTCGCATTCGCCTGCCAGCCGTCAAGGACATAAAACTCCAACGGTTTGTCCGCATCATCAGCAAGAAAGTACCGGTCACTGAGCAAGGAGAGTTCCTCATTGGTTTTGAGAAGCAATTTGCGGAAGGTGATGGCTTGGGCATAATCACGGAACTTCTTGCCGTCTGCGGAACCGATCATCGTGTTGAGTGCGCTCCAATCGTTGGTGATGGCCTCCTGGTTGGCGATCTTTTCCTGCTGTGTATGGTATTTTTTCCGGTTTGAGTCATCGTTGGCGATGTCATTTTGGCAGGCGCCGATTTTCTTGTTGCTTTCTTGCGACGATTGGTTTCGTTCGTTGAGTACTTTTTTGACTTCTTCTTCCGAACGCTCGGGTTCCTGTACGTCGGGTTCTTGCGCATAGGTATCCTTGAGCGTCTTCAGCCGGGTTTGCGACGCGGTGATGGTATTTTTGATTTCGGTGATGCGTTGTTCCTCCGTTTTGTTCAGGAGCTTCGCTTCGAAGGCTGTTTCGCCGTCAATGCCTTGGGCAAGCAAGTCCGCCATGAACTGGTTCCGCGATTTCTCAGCTTCCTGCCGGAAGGCCGAAAGGTGTTCCTCTTCCGTGGAGAGGGCGCTTTTCGCCTTTTCCGCCGCATCGTGGGCAGTTTGATAGGTTGAGGAAGCCTTCTGGAGATTCTCCTCTTCCGACGCATTTTGTTTTTCGATTGTTTGTTTCGCTTGTTGTATGGTGATATCTCCAAGAGAGGAACGCCGTTTCCCTATCATTTGGGTGACCGTGCGTTTGGCCTCGTCCCGTTCCGTTATCGCATTCTCCAGTGCTTCGGACTGTTCATCCACTTTGATGCGTGTGGTGTTTATGGACGCCGAACCCAATAAAAGCGCTGAAAGGAGCACATCCTTCTGTTCTTTTTGGTTTGTCCAAGCTTCGGAACGTTTTTGTAATTCCCCAAGCGTATGTTCCGTCCACATGGTGATACCATAGGAGGAGACTTTCTCCAACAGTTTTTGCTGTTCCTCCTTCAACTGCCTTTCGTCTTCTTCCCGCTGGCTTTGCCAGCCGGTTAGCTGCAGTTCCGTTTGTCGCACCTTGGTTTGTGCCTCAGCGGTTTCCTGTTTGACCGCTTCCAAGGCATCTGATGCCCTTTTGATGCGTTCTTCCCCTTTGGTGAGCTCGTCTTGAAGCGTCGTGACCATGTTGATGTCCATCTGCACTTTTTCTATTTCGTCATCGATATGCGAGGAAAGAGGCGGCGTTTTGACCGCATACGGATGGGTGGTGGAGCCACACAGAGGACAAGGTTTCCCGTCCTCCAACGTTTTCCGTCGCTCTTCCAAGGAAATGTACAGGGTGAGGTCCGCTTTGCTTTTCTCCAATTCCCCTTTCATGGTGAACAGTGCGGCAAGAGAACGGCCGTCGAGCGTCTCATCAATCCTGTCCTGCACTTCCTGCTGGCGTCCTTTATCCGTACTGATGTTTTCCTCTTGGGCATTTTTCTTTTTCAGCAGGCGTTCCAATGTCTCTTTCTCAGATGCCAATTGTTCCTTTTGTTTCTGTATCTGCTCCGATTTCTTACCGACATCAATGGTATCTTTTTCCAGTGTCTGGGATGCTTCGGTTAGTCCTGAGAGCAGGGAAGGAAGCGAAGCGTCGGCTTGATGTGCATGCAGCCATGCCTCAGCGGTTGTGAAGTTCTTCAGATCCTCAGCGTAGGATTCATCCGCTTCCTGCTGTTTTTCCAAAGCGTTTTCGTATTTTTTTCCGACGGTTGCGACCGTTTCCTTTTTTGTCTCAAAAGTTTCCGTTTCGGTGTTGATCTGCTTGTCCAGTGCCTCTACGTTGAAAATGATGGCGAGCCTGCGCTCTTTCTCCTCTTTCCAAGCCTCTTCCCGACTCTTTGCGGTTTCCAGGTTTGTGAAAGCTTGCTCTTCCGCCTTTGCTGTTTTCTTCACCATCTCGTTCTTCTTGGTGATGGCATCCAGGGAGTCGGTGACTTGATGTTCTTTTTCCTTGAGTGAATCATACCGGGGAACCAAGAAAGAGATGTGTTGATAGGCATCCAGACGTGCGAGGTCGTTCCTATGGGTAGCCATTGTTTCACTCAGGTTTTGCGATTCCTGTAAAATGATACAAGCTTGGTTCGATTTTCTGTTGATTTCGTTCCATGCTTTTGCCTCATCTTCAAGAACGTTGATTTCCTTTTGTAATCCGGCCGACCTGGCCTGTTCGTCTGAAAGCTCCTGTAGCTTGGAGGCCCGTTCTTCGTCGGAAAAGACAGACATCACCTCCAGTTGCTTCTTGAGGGAGTCAAGTTCCTTCTGCTCTTGGGCAAACCGTTTCTGGACTGCTTTGGAGATGTTGCTGTAGATGCCCGTTTGGGTGATTTGCTCGAGGATCGGAGCCCGGGCACTGCCGTTTTCCAGCAGGAAGGAAGCGAATTGGCCTTGGGGAAGCATTACGGAGGTGGTGAACTGGTTGTAGTCCAGATGGATGATTTCTTCTACCTTGTCGTAATATTCTCGGACTTTCGTCTCGAGGATGGCGCCGTCCTTGATGGCTAATTCGACTTTTGCATCCAATAAGTTCGCTCCCGCTTTCTGCCGTGCTGTAGCCTGCGACCAAAAGGCGAGATACGTGACTCCGTCCGAACTGAATTCGACTTCGGAGGCGCAGTAACCTGTTCCATTGCTCATCAACACGGAACCGGGTTTTGAGGAAAGTCTGGGGGTTTTGCCGAACAAGGCCAGTGTGATGGCATCCAGGATGGTGGTCTTTCCAGAACCCATGGGGCCGAAGATCAGAAAGATGCCGCTTTCTTTGATGTTCGGGGCGTCGAAATCGATGGAATGCCGCCCATACAATGAATTGAGGTTTTCAAAGGTCACTTTATGGATTCTCATCATCGCCTCCTGAGGCCAACGTGTCGGTTATCTCATGAAAGAGTTGCATCAGGTGATCCTTCATTGTTGGTTCATAACCGCTTTCGTCCAATTTCATCGAAAACACGTCATCCACTGAGAGCAAGGAGATGTCTTTGGCTTCCTCCTGTTCCTCCCGTATCCGCAGAAGCTGAGTGTCGTCACAGATTTTCAGGACCTGCACGTTGCTTCCTTCGACCTCTTTGCGGACCGTATCCGCCAAGGAATCGGCTTTGTTGGCTCCTGTGTAATGTACTTCGACCCAGACTGGTTCCGAACCTTTGAGCGCATCCAGTTTTTCCAGCAAGGAATTGGTATCATCAGAGGTGACGACTTCCAGATTGCAGAACGAAGGAATAGGGAGGACATGGCGGGTGAGTCCTTCTTTCGAGGTATCGAGTACTTCCACTTCCTTCTGTTGGTGGGCTTCGGAAAAACTGATGGGAAAGGGGGAACCACAGTAACAGAGCCTTCCGCCTTCGATTTCCTGTGGCGTGTGGATGTGACCCAAAGCTCCGTATGCGATCTCTTTGGGGAAAATGGTGCTTTCCATCGCACCCAACGTGCCTACTGCATCCATTTTCCGGGCCAGACTTCCTTTCAGATAGCAATGTCCCATGGCGATGAGGATACAATCGGGGTTTTCCTTCAGTGCCTGTTGCGTAAGATGGCGGTAGAGCTCACGTACTCCCTCTTCGAGCGATTCGGCTTTTTCTTTGGCGCTCTGTCCTTCGAGCCCGATGCGCACGTCCCAATCCCTCAGATACGGGACAGCCAGGACTACCACATCTTCTGAAAGGGGGATGATCATCTTATCCTTCCGGCTGGAGACCACATCGATATGGAACTGGGCTAGCAGATCCTTTGACACTTCCAGCTTTGAGGGAGAGTCATGATTGCCGGCGGTGATGATGGTATGTTTGCAACAGGTGCCGCACAACGAGGAGAGAAACGAGTAGTATTGTTTCTCTGCCGCATTAGACGGAAGCACGGTATCAAAAACATCGCCGGCGACCAACAATGCGTCGATGTTCTCCTTGACGATGGTCTCTTTCAACCAATCCAGAAACAGTTGGGAATGATCGAGCCGTTTCTGTTCGTACAACATGCTTCCCAAATGCCAATCTGAAGTGTGGAGGATTCTCAATACTGCTCTCCTATATAGACCGATTCCAATTCCGCGGTATCGTACATGCCGCCTGGTACCGGATGGCAGGGATACGGCAACGGCTCTTTGTTCCTGAGGATCAAAGAAGAAATCCCGTGAGAACGCAAGGTTGTGATCAAGAGCAGAAGCGCGTCATGATCCGTATAGCCTGCCTCCACCGCGATGCCGTTTTCCACCAAAGCGTAGCCGTTTTTGGTGGATACGCCACCTTGCCGGTAATCATCCAGGAAGAAATCCCAAGAGAGCCGGTCTCGGTCAAGCGATTTGCCCATGATCTGATACAGGGATTGCAGTCCCTCAAGATTCTTCCGGGGTTGTTCCAGAGGCTCTTTCCTATCGCTCATGAGGTCATACTGCCACAAGATCTGGCTGAAAAAGCCATTCCCCGCATACATGGCGCGTGCCGTTTCCTCCGGATAGAGGAAGAGAGGGACGGCGAAGAAAGAGCGGGTGAACGACAGCAGACGACCCATCATTCCTTGTCGGCGGTACTGTGGCCACGTTGCCGCCCCCACAATGTACCTGCATGGTTTGCCGCCATAGGTGAAGGGCAGGGCATGCAGGCTACTTGCGATGACCCCATCTTGCCGCAGGATGACGGTGTTTTCCGGTTTGTACCGTTCACTGAAGAACCGTTCAAGGAAAGCCGGTTCTTCCTGGAAGACGGTATTCCACATCTCTTTCAGTTCCAGACTGTCTTCCTGAGTCGCCAGGCAGGGATGCTGTTCGGACATCATTTCGGCTCCTTGCTGTTGCGGTAGAAACGGAGCATGCTCCGGCCGTATTTCCGTTCATCAATGGTGGACAAGTTTCCGATGACCTGAGGCCACGTCCCCCGTTCTTCAGACGGGTAGTGGACAATGAAGATACCGTCAGGGATGAGAAGTCGTGCGTTGTCGATGGCTTCGGTCATTCTGACTTTGCCTTCCATGGCAAACGGGGGATCGGCATAGATGTAGTGGAACTGGGCCTTGGCTGTCGGGATGTATTTCCAGACATCTGCTATCACCAGCTGTATGTCGCTTTCCACAAACCTGATGTTCTTCAGGATCGTCTCCCGTTTTCCCCTGTCCATTTCCACAAGGACGACAGGCGAAGCGTTTCTGCTTGCCGCTTCGATCCCGACACAACCGGAACCGGTGAAAAGGTCAAGCCAGCTGTGGCCGGACAAATCTCCCAACTGGTCGAACAGGGATTCCCTCATCATGTCCATGGCGGGACGGATTATCCCGGGAGGGCATTCCACCGTCCTGCCTCGATACAAACCACCTGTGATGCGCATGACTCCATAGTACTGTAAAACGGAGTATTTGCGAAGGGAAGGATGACCATCATTATGGAAAAGGATATACTGCAACCAAGAGGTTGCTATGGAGAAATGGGATATCTTGGACCAAAATGGCGAAAAGACAGGTAAAACGATGGAACGTGGCGAATGTGGCGACGGAGTCTATCATCGTGTTGTCCATGTCTGTCTGTTCAGTACAAAGGGGGGCCTGTTGATCCAGAAACGCACCTCCACCAAAGAAGTGTGGCCGGGCTTTTGGGATGTCTCAGCCGGCGGCAGTGTGCTTGCCGGGGAAGACAGCCGTACCGCAGCCATGCGGGAAATGAAGGAAGAACTCGGATTGGACATCGCTTTGTCCCATCCTGCCTTGACCATGTATTCGGCACATGCCATTGATGATTACTACATCGTGGTGCAGGATTTGCATCGTGATGCGCTGATCCTGCAGGAATCCGAAGTGGAGGAAGTCCGTGGCGCCAATGAGCGTGATATCCGCGAGATGATCAAGGATGGGACGTTCATTCCCTATCATGTGAATTTGATCAAACTCCTGTTCGATCTCCGCTATGGTTCGGGAGCCCATCGTTCATGAACTTGACCATCATCGGGGAAGAACTGTCCATCTGCAAGCTTTCCAGCCTCTCCGGTGTGGATTTCGAGATGCCGTTCACCTTCTTCGCGCGTACAGACACAGAACGTTCCTTGGTTTGCCCGACCAGAGCTGTTCCGCGGGATGTCGTCGAGGTCAGTAACGGCTGGAAGGCGTTCCGCGTGGAAGGGACATTGGATTTTTCTCTTGTCGGCATCCTTTCGGCCATCACCCGGGTGCTCGCTGACGCACATATCGGGATTTTCGCCGTTTCCACCTATGATACCGATTACGTTTTGACCAAATCGGCTGCCTTCCCTGAGGCCTGCAAGGCGCTGGCTGAAGCAGGGTATCATCTGAATTGAGGCTTTTTTCTTCGTTGCCTGCCTATGGTCTGTCGTGCATCGTGTCCCTATGGAATATGTGCTTGTTCGTTTTCAATCAGCCATTTATCTGACTTCAAGGCCCCAGATGGAGACTCTGGGGAAGACGATTGCCCGATACGGCAAGGACAAACGTGATGGCCGCTTCACCCAACTCGTTGTGTTGGATGAGCAGACCGGTTTCATCGATAAGGAACTCTGTGTTTTCCTGTCCGCCACGCTCCTGGACCGCAGGAAGTACCTGCCGATGAATCCTGAATTGATGGAAGCCTATCTGAGTCTTGACGACATAGCGAAAGAAACTTTTGCACGGGAGCATTTCTCGGACAAGCGTTCGCGGTTTCCCTTTGTCGACATCTTCTTGGTGCTGGCCATCGTGGCGGTGTTGGTTTACGTCTTGTCCTGACCGTAGTAGGCGTCTTTCCCATGCTTGCGCAGGTAATGTTTGTCCAGAATCGCCTGTTGTGCGGGCATTACGTACGGATTGATGCTTTCGGTGAGAAACGCCATCTTTGCGCATTGCTCCAACACGGTCGCATGATAGACGGCTTGGGCAGCGTCTTTTCCGAAGGCGAATGGTCCGTGGTTGACGCAAATCACGCCGGGGGCGGAAAGGATGTCCCTGTCTTTGAACGTTTCGCAGATCACAAGGCCGGTATTCTGTTCGTAGGCGTCTTTGATCTCATCGATGGTGAGGGAGCGGGTGCAGGGAATGTCTCCGTAGAAGTAGTCGGCCTGGGTCGTTCCGTAACACGGGATGTTTCGTCCCGCCTGCGCCCAAGCCGTGGCGTAGGTCGAATGAGTGTGTACCATACCGCCGACGGCGGAAAAGTGCGTGTAGATTTCCAAATGCGTCGCCGTATCGCTTGACGGACGATAGGTACCATCGACAACGTTGCCTTCGAAATCGACCACCACCATATCTTTGGGTTTCATCACCGCATAGTCTACTCCGCTGGGTTTTATGGCGAACACGTGGTTTTTGTGGTCGGCAGCGCTGGCGTTCCCCCACGTGAATAATACCAATCCGTTTTTTACCAATTGCAGATTCGCTTCAAACGCTTCTTCCTTCAGTTCTTCCCACATATCCTTTGTTTCCTCTCACTCGATTGAATCAAGCCATTCATCGATTTGTTCGTTGTGCTTGACCTCCGGTTTGGCGATCAACTGTCCGCGCACCATCACGATGTCGACATGTTGCAAAGCTTTGAGATCTTCCAAAGGATTGTCCTTCACGACGATCATGTCCGCGCTTTTGCCTCGCTCGATGGAGCCGGTCTCCTTGTCGATACCCAGGATCTTCGCATTGCGGAGCGTCCCTGTGTACAGCGCAAAGGAGTTCGAAACACCATAAAACTTGGCGAAGTAGTGGATTTCCCGCGCCATGCTGTAGGGAGTGACCAACGGGCAGGACTCATCAGTGCCCAACCCCACAGGGATTCCGTTTTCAAGGGCTTTTTTGGCACCTTTGATCATATGTTCGAAAAGCACTCCTGAGTTGTATATGCACAGTTCGTTGAGTTTGGTGACCGATGAAGGGAGTTTGAACAATGGGTAGGCAGGCGATGAGGTTACGATGAATGCCGCTTTCCGTTTCAGGAAAAGGGAAACCAGTTCATCATCCAGCTCACTGCCATGCTCAATGGTGTCCACTCCGTTTTCCAACGCGACTTTGATGCCTAAGGAACTCTCTGTGTGTGATGCGACGCGGTAGCCCAGTTCATGCGCCTTGTCGCAGGTTGCTTTCGTCTGTTCCGGCGTCATCCTGACAATACCCGGTTCCCCTTTCACTTTGGCGTCCATGACACCGCCGGTGACGCAGATTTTGATCCAGTCCACGCCATGGTCTTTTCGTTCCTGAACAAACTTTTGCAGTTCCTTTGGATCGTCGCTACCGACGGCAAAGGTTCCATAACCGTGTCCGCCGACGCAGGTGATGGCGGCTCCCGGAACCAGCAACCGTGGGCCTATCATCCTGCCGCTGTTGATCAAATTGCGGACTCTGACATCCGAATAGACGAAGTCTCCGCTGGAACGAATGGTGGTGACTCCGGAGTTGAGAGCCTGCCGTACATGGTTCTTGACCATGGAGTCGATGACCGGTTTGCCCAGAGGTGAATTGATGAACTTCAGGATTCTTTCCTGATTTTTCCCCCCTCCGAGGTTTTTGGAAGGTTTTCCTGTTCCGAACAGGTGGGCATGCAGGTTGATCATCCCGGGCAACAGATATCTGCCATCCACGTCGATCACCTCATATCCCGCAGGTACGGCTATTTTGCTGCTTACCTTTTCTATGATTCCCTCATTGACCAGAACTGTTCCGGCTTCCATGATGTTATCCGTGTCTGTGCCATCAATGATATTTGCATGAATGAATGCGTATTTTGCCATATTGTTTCCTTACCGTAACACCTAGTTTCCCTCCAATCAACAATTTATGCAAGAAGCCAGATATACTTTCCTTACAGCTTGCCGGAAGCGTAGCCCATATACATGGTCACCGTATACCTGTGGAAGTTCTTGTCCGAACCACCCCATGTGGTGTGGTTGAAACCGTAGGAACCCAGACATCCCAACGTCAGCAAGCTTTGGTTATCCAAGGAAACGTATAAAGAGTCATCACAGGCGACGGAACAAGTGTACATGTAGGAGTTGTCTTCCCAAAACGTACATGAGAACAACAACCCGCATGTTGCTGCGAAGCGCCAGGATTTCCCATTCCATGCGCATCCGGTAAAAGGACCGAAGTCGATACCTAAGGGAATCCATCCGTTGAGGCCGTCACTATGCTCTACCACGGTTTCTGAAACATCTTTGACTGTATGCCTTCCAAAGAACGGGGCGGAAACGATGGCTTTGTACCCAAAGTCCCACTGCTTTTTCTCGCCTGAGAACCAAGATTGGGATAATTGGTACGTGTCGAGCATATACGTTTCCTGAGTTGCATAACGATTGGCTTTTTCACCCCATGTATAGTTCTGCGTAAGATACTGTGGCCCGCCCACCAGAGAAATGATGGATGTCTGCGATGCCCAAATCGGGATCGTTGCGAACAGGATGCCAAGAGAAAGCATCATCCGTTTCCGTCTCATTTCACACCTCCAGATTCCCGATGAAGGAATCCATCACTTGATAGCGTTTCTTGAAGTATTCCGTGATGCCATACGTTTCGCCGGAGAAGGTTTTGAACCGTTCTCCGGTAAGGGGTATTCTCATACCCCAGACCAATACATCCTGTTCCCAGGAGGAAGCTATCAAGGTGGAGGTGGCGTTTATATGGTCGATGATGGCATCCAGACCTCCGTTGTCCTTGAGTTTCTGCCATTGTGTTTTGACTTCGGAACAGAATGAGGGACTCTTGAACAGACAATCATAATATACGCTGGACTCCATCAAAGAACTGGTTTCGGGGTTCTGGCAGGTAAGATAGTCAAAATCCCACACAGGTCCGGCATGAAGCCTGTCGCTTGCGGTTTTCCGGTACATGTAGACACTGTGGGGGATTGCCGTGTCTGCATTTGCCATCAAAGCCTCGACGATCCAATATGTTGCGAATGAAGGGATGTCGAGACGGGCGGTGATTTGTGCATCAGTGGGATTCTGATTGTACAGAAAATCTTCGGTCTCCTGGATATACTCCTCTGCGGCGGCCACTAAAGATTGGTCATCATCTGTATCTGGTGAGCAGAGCATCACCGGATACTTCTTGACAACTGTGCGGAATTTGGGCTCTTCATCGTAGTAACTGTCGTATTCGGCAATATAACCGCCTTTTTTCTTCTTGTAGCCGGATATGCAGTCTTTCCCATCTTTTGCCCGGTCGGCAAGCTGGTATAGCCCTTGATAGTTGCCGTTGAGAAACAGATTGACGAACTGTACCTGAGGTGTCCATTCCATTTCCAACAAGTGTTCGCTGATATACAACGCCGTATCTTCCTTCAATCCGGTGGATGGATCGAGATAGTTTGCCAGAAGTGCCCATTTTTTGTGGTTTGAAGAAATCCCCAACGGGGTTATTGCATTGGGAAATGAGATGGTATAGGGTTTTTTCGGACAATTCCAAGAACTGTTCCCTCTGCCTTTGATGGTTATGGAATAGTTGGTTCCATTCATGGTAATCGTTGCGTCTTTCTCGTCAGTCTTCGAAAGGACTGCCTTCCCGTCATCAGTATTGATGGATATCGTTTCCAAACCTTTTGCATCGACGAACGATTTTGAGGATGTCTTGTAGATAGTCGGATCCGTACAACCTGCAAGTGCGGGAAACATACCGAAGAGGAGACAGCGCCGGATGATGTTCTTCATAGGTTCTTTCATGATTGTCACCTTATATATAAGTTAAAAGGTTTAAACATTTAAACCAATATGAAAGAAAAATAATTGTTTCTTTGCGGAAATCAACGTACCCCAGACTGACAGAACCACCGGGCATGGCAGATTCTTGTCTTCCTTTCAGGAATTGGTTTCCACCGCATATAAAGGAGAAGCTTCCAAGGTCTGGCGGATGACCGCATGTTCTCCCTGGGTCAAGCCTGGATCGGTGGACAAAAGACGGTCGACGTAATCCTTCACCTGTTCCAAGAGGGTGATGTCGCTGAGGGATCCGTAATGCAGATCAATGAATCCGCTTTGTTTGATGCCGGTCATGTCCCCTGCGCCACGGATTTCCAGATCCTTTTCCGCGATGACGAAACCGTCAGTAGTCTGTTTCATCACCATGAGACGTTGTTTCGCTTCGTCGGTGAGGTCATCACCGAAAACCAGAAAACAATATGACTGGATTGAGGAACGTCCGACACGTCCCCTGAGTTGATGAAGTGCCGCCAAACCGAACCGCTCGGCATGTTCGATGACCATGCAGGTGGCATTCGGGATATCGATGCCCACTTCAACAACACTGGTTGAGACCAGGTATTTCAGTTCTCCCTTCTGGAATTTCAACAGAATGTCGACTTTCTCCTGTTCCTCCAGTTTGCTATGCATCAAAGCCGAAGGGACACCCGGATATTGGGTCTTGAGAAACTCATACATGGAAGTCACATCCCTCAATTCGCTCTGACCCGTGTCATCGATGCGGGGATAAACGAAATATGCCTGATGCCCCTTCTGGAGTTCTACGGCGATACTTTGGTACATCCTGCTCCGTGAGGCTTCCCTGACCAGATAGGTGACCACCGGTTTCCTTCCGGGAGGCATGGTCTTCAACGTGGAAACGTTCACCGAACCGAACACCGTCAGGCAAAGGGTGCGGGGGATTGGGGTTGCCGTCATCAAAAGGAGATCAGGGACATTCGCCTTGTCGGTGAGCGCCAAGCGTTGTTCGACACCGAAACGGTGTTGCTCGTCGATGATCACATAGCCGAGATCATGAAAGACGACTTCTTTGGAAAACAGCGCATGGGTGCCGATGATGATGTCCACATCCCCATCCTGGATATGTTGCAGCAATTCTGTCCGTTGCTTTCCCTTGACACCGCCGGTGAGGAAGGCGAGACGGATGCCGAGCGGAGCCAACAGTTGTGCTGCCGAATTGGCATGTTGGCGAGCCAACAATTCGGTGGGCGCCATGAATGCGACCTGTTTTCCTTTGGGCAGCACATGCAGCGCGGAAATCCATGCCACTAGGGTTTTCCCAGAGCCGACATCTCCCTGCAAAAGGCGGTTCATGGGCTCTTCACTGTCCAAATCTTTCCTGATTTCCTTCAGACTGGCGAGCTGGTCCTCGGTCAAGCTGAACGGAAGTCGCTCGATGCATTTCAGTTCCAATTTGTTCGGTATGCTGGAAGCGGTGTTTTGTGCGGTTCGCGTACGTTGCCTGCGGGTCAGCCACATCATGTAGAAGAGCTCGCCGAAAGCAAGGGATTTCTGCGCCGATTCGCGTTCCTTCTCGCTGGACGGAAAATGCCAAGCCCTGATGGCCTTGTCCACCGGTTCCAAATGGAAACTGTCAAGAGCCGATTGCGGCAGTTCGTCATGGAAATGCGGCACACCCGCCAAAGTCGCCTTCATGTCCCGCCTGATGATCCGTTGCGTAAGGCTTCCCCGTAGCGGATAGACCGGGAGTATCTGCCCATACTGCGGAGGTCTTTCCTCCTCTTCCGGCCAAGGATATGCCTCAAACTGGGAGGACTCGCGTCCGCCACGGAAGAAATGTACCTGCGCGTACAGATAATAATATTGTTCCACCAGCAGAGTCTTTTCCAAAAAACTCCTGCCGAAACAAAGCAAGTCCAGCCGTTTGCCCATCCCCTCGCAGTCTTGGACAACCACTTTGAGCGTGCGGCTCTTGAAGGACTTGCCTCCGAAATAGTCATGCCTGATTACCTTCACCCGCGTATTGGCGAAATCCCCGTCCTCACATTGGTCGATGGGTTTGATGACCGAACGGTTTTCCCAGGTACGTGGACTGAGTCCGAGCAGATCGCTTTTGGTCACGATCCCCAGGTCCTGGTATCCTTTCATTGCGGAAGGCCCCACACCGTTGAGCGTGCTGACCTTTTCGGGAATGCTTCTGAGAAACTTGTCTTCCATCACAAACGCACCAGGAAGGAGACCAACAATCCTACGAGGTACTTGGCGGCGAGGAACGCTACCAGATAAAAGATCGTGCTGCTCCAAACGACCGTCCTGTCGCTGACCGCTTTGCCTGAGAAAAACAGGCGTTGGACAAAATCGAGCAGGTCGCCATCCATCGAATCAAGCATGCGGATGTAGTACATGGTATTGGGGGAACGGCGGTAACAGAAGACCAAACGAATCACCAGGATGATCATGATGAACCAGAACAATGGACTGACGAGGTATCCCCACAATGTCTGGACGATCATGGCGAGCACCATGCCTATGGTCAGTTTCCCATAGGTGCCGAACATGCGGAAGATGCTCTGAAAAATGGAAAGAACCGCCAATGCCGCCAATGGAGTGAGGTCAAAATTGGAACGTTTGAGACCAGACAGCGGGGAAAACCAATTCAGATACGGATCGACGATTTTCCTGAGGAACGTCAATACGGGATTCTCCATCATTTGGCCTGGGATACGGACCCAGGTGAAGACCACACGTATCCAGATGAGGAACGAATAGATGCTGACAAGACTGGCCAGAACTCTGGCCAGTTGCATCAGTGTCGTGGGGTTCTGCGATGCGTACATTTCAACTTCTCCTTCCTTAGTTGTAGTACATTGATTCGATGGGCAGGGTTTCTTTTACTTTCGAAGTGAACTCATCACTGAACTGAACGCTGTATTCCCGTCCGCACAGGATGGTCGTCCTCGTATGGTTTTCCGTATCTCTGATCGTCAGGAAAAGCCGAAGGGAACCCAGAAATCCCAGACATGTATCATGAAGCGTGTTCAGCACTTCCGGGGTGCAGACCAGTTTGTCCATTTCGATGTGGCATTCAGTCACGGCCGAACGGGGGAGTTGCGTCGGATCCTTATAGACCGTACTGATCAAGAAGGAAAGCTTGTCGATTCCCCGGGATTTGTCGAACTTTCCCGAAAATCCATAGATGCCGTCCACCTGCAGGCTGTCTTTGTACTGGGCATAGGTTTTGGGGAACATCGTCGCGCTGAAGGTCGCATTCTTGTCAGTCAGGGAGAGGAAAGCCATGATGGTGTTGCTCTTGGTCGTATATTGCCTGAGCGAAGTGAGGGAAGCGACGATGTTGGTGTCCCTGCCAAACGGCAACAACTCTGGTTTTGAGGTATCGACTACCACACATTCCTTGATCACTTTCCTATATTGGTCAAGCGGATGCCCGCTGATGTAGAAGCCGAGGATTTGTTTTTCCGTTTCCAGTTTTTCCGCCATCGCCCAGTCCTCTTTCATATCCATCTGGAATTCTTCCATCTGCGGTTCCGTGGTTTCGTTGAACAACGAAATCTGGCCGTAGGCGGTTTCTTCTTTCCGATGGCTGACGAATTGCACTGCGCCTTCGATGTTCGCCAAGAGTGTGGGGCGGTTGATCCCGAGGCTGTCAAACGCACCCGCCTTGATCAACGATTCCAGCAATTTTGAGTTGTAGGACCGTCCGTCCAGCCTCATCAGGTAATTGACGAAACTGGTGAAAGGCCCATTTTTTTCCCGTTCGTCGACAAGCAGTTTGACCGGTTCCTCACCGACGTTCTTGATGCCGGCGAGACCATAGACGATCACACCCCTGACCACGGTGAAGTAACAATCAGACTTGTTGATGTCCGGCGGCTGGATCTTTAAGCCCATTTCTTTGGCGACTTCCAGATATTCGTTGAATTTGTTCGGGTTGCCCATTTCGTTGGTCAGGTTCGCCGCAAGGAATTCAGCAGGATAATTCGCCTTGAGGAACGCCGTCTGATAGGCGACGATCGAATACGCCACGGCGTGACTTTTGTTGAAACCATACCCCGCGAAGGGTTCGAGCATCTCGAATATCGCATCCGCATGCGCTTTGGTACGTCCCAGTTTCTCGGCACCTTCCTCAAAGATGGGCAACTCATGGGCGAGTTTGTCCGCTTTCTTTTTACCCATGATACGCCGGAGAATGTCCGCTTGCCCGAGGGAATAGCCGGAGATGATCTGGGCAACCTTCATGACCTGTTCCTGATAGACGATGACTCCATAGGTGGTCTCCAGCACCGGTTTCAAGTCCGGATCGGAATAGACGATCGGTTCCGTACCGTTTTTGCAGTTGATGAATGTAGAAATGTTTTTCATCGGGCCCGGGCGATACAGGGCATTGAGAGCCACAATGTCTTCTATGTTGTCGGGATGGGCCTGCCTGAGTATCTGCTGCATGCCCGGGCTTTCGAACTGGAACACAGCTGTTGAGTCTCCGTCACACAACATTTTGAACGTCTTGGGATCATGATCATCTATGGTATTGATGTCAAAGTCAGGTTTCTTTTTCTTGATCAGGTCCACGGTGTGCTTGATCAGCGTCAATGTCTTCAGCCCAAGGAAGTCCATCTTCACCAGTCCGCATTCTTCGATCTGGTCCATCGTGTATTGGGTGGCTTGGTTGCCGGTTTTCGGATCACGATACAAGGGAACGTAGTTGATCAACGGTTCCTGGCCGATGACCACACCGGCGGCATGGGTGGATGTATTGCGGTTCATGCCTTCCAGTCTGCGCGCCACGCTGAACAAGGTGGCGTACACGCCGCCCTTCGCCTCAAGTTGGCCCAATTCGGGATTCTGCTCGAAGGCTTTGGCCAACGTCATCTTCGGGTCTTCGGGGATCAATTTGCAGATGCGGGTGGATTCATCAAACGGAATGTCCAACACCCGGGCGCAGTCCTTCACGACCGCTTTTGCCTTCAATGTCCCGAAAGTCGCAATCTGGGCCACACGGTTCTTTCCATAATGTTCCGTAACGTATTGGATGACTTCCTTCCGCCTTTCAAAGCAGAAGTCAACGTCGAAATCCGGCATGGAAACCCGTTCAGGATTGAGGAAACGTTCGAACAGCAGATTGTATTTCATCGGATCGACATCGGTGATGTTGATGCAGTAGGCGACAAGACTGCCGGCGCCGGAACCGCGTCCCGGTCCGACGGGGATGCCATGGCTCTTCGCCCACCAGATGTAGTCCCTGACGATGAGAAAGTACCCTTGGAAGTCCATCTTGATGATGATGCCCAATTCGTAGTCCAGACGTTCCTGAAGGGTTGGTGTGATGGTCCCATAGCGTTTTTTCAGACCATCATTCGCCAGGAAGGTGAGATAATCGCCTGTGTCTTTATATCCTTCAGGGATTTGGAACACCGGTAGTTTCGGTCCCGGGAAATTGATCTCTATGTTGCATCGGGATGCGATTTTTTCCGTGTTGGCGATGGCTTCCGGGCACCAGGCGAAGAGGTGTTTCATCTCATCCGGACTCTTGAAGTAAAACTCAGCTGTAGGAAACCGCAGCCGGGATGGATCATCCCGTTTGCTGTTGGTACCGATGCACAGCAGGATGTCCTGCGCTTCCGCGTCATCTTTCTCAATGTAATGGATGTCGTTGGTACACACCAACGGGATGCCGGTCTCCTCATGGATTTTCACCAACAGCGGATTGGTCTGTTTCTGTTCGGGCAGATTGTGATCCTGCATTTCCAGATAGAATCGTCCATCATCAAAGACTGACTTGAACCACAATGCGCGGGCTTTCGCCTCATCATACTGGCCGTTGAGCAGGTCCTGGAGGATTTCCCCGGCAAGGCAGGCGGAGAGGCAGATCAGACCTTCATTGTGTTCGGCCAGAAGCTTGTCATCGATTCTGGGTTTGTAATAGAAACCTTCCGTCCAAGCAATCGAGTTGAGTTCCATCAGGTTGTGGTAGCCTTTCTCGTTCATGGCCAGAAGAATCAAATGATAACGATGGTCTTTGGTATGTTCTCCGGCGGGCGGGATGTACGTATGGTCTGAAGGATTACAATAAAACTCACAACCGATGATCGGATTGATGCCCGCTTCCTTGCAAGCTTTGTAGAAGCGGAGGGAACCGAACATATTGCCATGGTCGGTCAATGCCAGGCTGGTCATGCCATAGCTTTTTGCCTTTTCCACGTACGAACTGATTTTCGCGGCGCCATCAAGCAGGGAGAAATCACTGTGGTTGTGCAGATGCACGAAGCCTGCACCGGATACCGTCTCCGCGATATGGGCGGGAGCAGGTTCGGGAAGCGGTGCCGCTTCCTGTTCCTCCTCCATTTCCTGTTCTTCTTCAATCTGTTCCTGCAATAATTCCTCGTCAGAGGCGAGTTGTTCGGAATTCTGTTGTTCAGTGTTTTCGATTTGTGTGTTTTCCATGCTTCAACTCTGCAAATACAATGCGTTGAGGTCGTGGAGGATCGACCCGAACATTCTTAAAGCCCGTTCCAATTGCAGTGAACTGATGCTTGGATAGTTCTTTTGCAATTCCCCCTTCAGGCTTCCTGTGATATTCTGTATGGTTTTCGGCACAACCGGCAGGTTGATGCCTGACAATTGCCCGATGATTTCCTTGCTGATGAAAAATCCCTTCTTGGGGAAGGTGATGCACAATTGGACCTTCCCGAGGGCGACAGCTGTTTTGTCAGCCTGAAACGCGACGATGACAGCGGTATTCCCCCCACGGGCAGGATCTCCTGCGATGAGGAATCGTTGGTAGTTACCGTTTTCCAGACTGATACGGATGTGGGTGAGGAGGAATTTACCTTCGAACGGGATGAGTTTCCCGTCCTTGTCATACAAACGGGACACAGGAATCCAACGTGTGGTGCTTTTCCCGTTTGGCTGGTAGATGCGTACTTCGGCAATGGCGTCCAACACGGCCAATGCTGTGGGGAGCGAAAGCCGGATATCCGGTATGCAGAGGGAACCGCCGATGGTCACCTGCCTGCGGACGATGGTCGATCCTATCGAGTTGAGCGCATCAAGCAGAACCGGCGGGAGTATCTGCTTGCCGGTGTCCATCATCTGGGTGGCGTTGACCATTGCGCCAAGTTCGACGAAACGGTCTGTACGGGTAATTCTCTGCAGTTCTTCAATCCCTGACAGGTCGATGATTTCTATATTGGAATCCATCGGATAGAAATTCGGTCTGCTCATCAGGTATGTTCCGCCTGCCCAGTTCAGAGCATCGGGAAAACGGCTGACAATCTGTCCATATTCGGAAAGCGAAGTCGGTGTGTGTATCGTGGTGGATCTAAGCTCTTCGTACATTCTTCCGCCTCCTGTAGGAAAGGGCTATTTCCACAATCTGCAGCAACTCTCCGGTATCCATGCATTGGCAGGTGTTCAAGGCCAGTTCCTTGGCGATGGCGTTCTCATCAAGTTCCATCGCATCCCCGATGATCTGGCTGCGCATCTTTCCGGGCATCGAAATCTCTTTGCCCGCATGATGTTCCCCGGTAAGATTCTGCAGTATGGATTCGATGAGCAGGGTCTTGGAGGCGTAACAGTTCGGACATGGCATGTTCCCTGAGACTTGATAAGCCCGTTCGATGTCCCTGCACTGGCGAGTCTTTGAGAAACCTTCAAAGGTCTGTATGTTGGCGTCTTTCAGGCGGAACGCCGGCACAAGACAGGAAAGTACAGCGACATCGTTGACCAACACAATGCAGTTGCCGCAATTTGTTCCATGGCAATTGCTGTTCAGAGAACGGTTGCCCACATCTTCGGTGAGGATGAGCAAGAGCGGTTTGTTTGAGTTTACCGAAAGGGAAAGTCCCCTTCCGTCAATGATGCAGTCAAGATTCATGTGCGTTTCCTTTTGATGGCGGACAACAACATCTCACTGGTGACCGGAAGAGACACCGGCATGCCACCAAGCGCCTGTTCCAAGGCTGCGGTGAACGTGGCGAGCGTCATCGACCGTACGGTACTGGTCACCGACGAACTGATGTCCTCCCCGTCGCTTTTGACGGAAAGATCGATGGTCAGGTTCCGCCCTGTGGCGAGGTCGGCACCGTTCTCCTTCAAGGTGGTCACGATGGTGTGCCGGATTTTTTCGCGATAGGCTTGCTCATCAAAGATACGGCCGGTGAGTACCGATACACAGACTTTCTTCACCAACGGCTGGAAGGTTATGGTGTCCACCGATAGCTCCAGAACCATGCCCACCCAGCTGGTGCTGGAGAAGAGGCTGTTGGATTTGGGGAAGCCGTTGATGCTTTCCACAATAGGAAGCGGATTGACGAACCGCTTTTGCTTGACTTGTTCGCAGAGACTCTGGATTTGCATCGGCATCTTCCCGCTGTTCGCCGCCAGCACAGACGGACCGCTGTCGATCATTTCATCGACGTCTGAAGGGAAGTTGATGTTCGCTTCCGGTATCCCCAACTGCTCGGTGATCAACTTTTTCCAGATGCGCGCGCTGGAACCGTTGCTGTAGAAACTGGTGTTCAGCATCACTTTGTCGCCCGGATCAAGTTCGAGTTGTACGGAGAGCGGGGTGATGTTTCTGCAACCATTGGAAAAGCCTGCTATTCCTGGTCCGACGGCGAACGCCACACCACGTGCGTAACCGAAAAACGAGGAAAATTTCTCCTGATGGTTCTTTTGCACTTGGTAGGTGGCGTATTTACGGACATAATCGCTTCTCTGGGCAAGTTCTTTGATCATGTTCTTCATATCAGCGAATTTCGCACATTGTATCAAAGTGTCATGTTTGTCTGAGGCGTCATAATACTGGGTTTTCCACAGGAAGGGGTTCTGTCCGGCTATCTGCCCGATGTGGTTGTATTGGACTTCGGTGGAGGAAAGGGCCTCTCCATAACCAAGATCTCCATAGAAATTGGCCGGACTCTGGTCACTCGTCTTGAATTCGATGGAGAAGCGGGCAGCCTGAAGATTGCACGGAGGGTAGAAACCGGTGAACATCTGGTTCGCCATCTCTTCGGAGAACAACGTATTGGCTCCTTGGTCGACTTCCGCGTTGACTGCTTCCGCAACCGGCTTTCCGTCCCCCATGTACCATGTGGTGCGTTCGATGTGCATAGCCGCCCGATAGACGGGATAGCTGTCCTGAATCTCCACAGGATAATTCCCTTTGATGCAGGCCAAGGCGGCGATGGACGCCAGAATTGAGGGATTGAGCAACATTTCATCATGAGGGGCGTAGAACGGTGTTCTGTGTATGATGATTTTTTTCTTGGGTACCAAAGTCGTGTCGCTTATGGCATCCCTCATGCGGAACACCCACTGGGTCGGTGCGAAGACATGGAGGAAGCCCCCCTCCATACCTGCGGTGATCCGCGTAATGTAATACGAAGGGCTGTGCAGTCTGCTGAAGTCATAGGCTTGTGTATAGGATTTGATGTCAGGGATGGATTGCACCGTGTCGATGTTTCCGAATTCCTTCACGTAAGGAGGAGTGGCGTCATGAGGTTGGGTGTTTTCCGCAAGGCGATAACTGATGTCGATTTCCCTGGCTTTCAATTGCACGGATTCACTGTCAAATCCGAACAACGCCATGATAGGTTGCCCTTTGTAGGTGATCTGGTTTGAGGAGAGAAGGGGAATATAGTCATTGGCGACCTTGATCCGGTTATCCCCTTTGATGTCCCTTGCCTCAACGGTAAGGAAACGGGTGCCCAGAGCCGGCAGATTGATGGTGTCGATGATTCCGTTGTCCACGGTCGAACGGATGACAATGCCGTTCAGAATGGTGGATCGTGAGAAATATGACTTCGCCATGTTCTCCAATGTACCATGGAACGGTTCTCTTAGCAATAAAGAGCGAAGACTTGAATAAGAAGAAGTAAATCGGTAAAGTAGCAGTTGGTTTATGGAAAAGATGAGGTAAAAGAGTTTCCTTTTGTCTCCTTTTTCAGTAAGCTATGGTAGGTAAAATAAATAGTGACAGGGTAAATCCCTGTGAAGGAGTTTTTTCAATGGCAAAGATTCGTGTTGGTATCAATGGATTCGGAAGAATCGGCCGTCTGGCTTACAGAAGGATTCTGGAGGTCGGAAACGAAATGGAAGTGGTCGCGATCAACGATCTGACCAGCCCTGCAATGCTCGCGCATCTGTTCAAGTACGATACGACATTCGGAACGTTCAAAGGGACTGTCGAGTCCACAGAGGATTCCATTGTCGTGAATGGTAAGAAAATCCGCATTTACGCCGAGAAGGATGCCCACAACATTCCTTGGGGTGCTGAGAAAGTCGACGTGGTTCTTGAATCCACTGGCTTCTACACCTCCGCCGACAAGGCTCAGGCTCATATCGATGCCGGTGCCAAGAAAGTCTTGATTTCCGCTCCTGCGGGCAAGATGAAGACGATTGTTTACGGTGTGAATGACAATACCCTGACCAAGGAAGACAAAATCATCAGCGCCGCTTCCTGCACCACCAACTGCTTGGCTCCTATGGCAAAAGCGTTGAATGATGCGTTCGGCATTGAGATCGGAACCATGACCACTATTCATGCCTATACCAGCACCCAGATGTTGCTTGATGGACCGGAGCGCAAAGGTAACCTTCGTGGTGCCCGTGCTGCTGTTGAGAACATCATCCCGCACACCACTGGTGCCGCCAAGGCGATCGGCATTGTGCTCCCCGAGCTGGATGGAAAACTTCAGGGCCATGCCCAGAGAGTCCCTGTAAAAGATGGTTCCGTCACTGAATTGGTTTGTGAGTTGAAGACCAAGAACGTCACTGCTGATATGGTCAACGACGTCATGAAGAAAGCGACTGATGGCAACGACAGCTTTGGTTACAATGCGGACGAGATTGTTTCCTCTGATGTCATCGGCATCACCTATGGCTCATTGTTCGATCCGACCCAGACTGAAGTCACCACAGTCGGCGACAAACAGTTGGTCAAGGTTGTTTCTTGGTACGACAACGAGAACGGCTTCACCTGCCAGATGATCCGCACGCTGAAGAAGTTCGCGACGATCTGATCATTTCCCAATAATTGATCTATCGAGGTGCTGCAAGATCCCTTCGGGGTGTGAGGCGGCACCTTTTTTTATCCGGCCGATAGCGCAACGGTGTCCTGGAACTCGATGACCGGCGGCAATCGCTTGGGGTAGGTTGCTTGCCAATGACGCGACCAATGTGGGAAGGGTTGATTGGTGCCGGAAGAAGCCTGTACATTTTTCTGTGCGTCAACTTCTCCCAAGAAAAGAAGGATAGAGACTTCTGGTAAGAAAAAAATCCTGAGAGTCCCAGCCTTTGGGAATCGCATTCATTACCTTGTGAGTCCCGTTGCGTTGGGGTACAATCATGCCATGGATATCAAAGAAGAAGTCGCGGATCTTTCCGAGAAACTCCGCGCGTACCAGAAAGCATATTACGTGGACAGCCATCCGCTGGTGAGCGATCAGGAATACGATCGCTTGTTCGACCGCTTGGTGCAATTGGAAACAGCTTTTCCCGAATTGAAAAGCCTTGATTCCCCGACGGTAAGGGTCGGCAGTGACCTTACCAGCGACTTTCCAGAGGTAACCCACACCATTCCTGTGCTCAGTCTGGACAAAGCATATTCTGCCGAGGCCATCCTTTCATGGATCAAAAAGAGCGAAGAAAAAATGGACGAAGACCTCTCTTTCGTCATCGAGGAGAAGATCGACGGAGTCTCAATGGTCCTCTATTATGAGGACGGCGTCCTGGTCAGGGGCGTCACCCGTGGCAACGGTACCATCGGGAACGATGTGACCGCCAATATCAAGACCATCCATTCCATCCCGTTGAGACTCCCCGAACCCATCACTATGGCGGTCAGAGGGGAAGTCTATCTGCCCAAAGCCCCATTCGCCAAGCTCAACGCCGAGATGGAGACGCCCTATGCGAATCCACGCAATCTCGCTGCCGGGACGATCAGGAGGATACATTCCAGTGAAACGGCACGCGTGCCATTGGATATTTTCGTCTATGAAGGTTTTTGGGAAGGGAACCGTCCGTTCGACGACCATATCCAGATTCTTGAAACCTTGAAACAATATGGTTTCAGGACCAATCCCACCATCGGGTACTTCTGCAAAAGCAAGGAAGAAGCTGCATCACGCTTGGAGAAAGCCGGATTATCGGGAAAAGCAGGAGCCTTTGAGGAAATACCGGCATATATCGAAGAACGCACGAAAGGACGAAAAAACCTGCCCTATGAGATCGACGGTTTGGTGGTGAAGATCAACGAACTATCAGTCCGGGAAGTGTTCGGTTATACCGGCCATCACCCACGCTGGGCCATCGCCTACAAGTTNGAGGCTCCGCAAGCCCAAACGACGCTCAACGGTATCGATGTGCAAGTCGGACGGACGGGAAGGATCACGCCTGTAGCCAGGGTGACCCCGACGGAGGTCGGCGGTTCGACCGTCAGCAACGTGACGCTTCACAACCAAGACTATGTCAACCAGCTGGAGCTGGCCATCGGGGATACGGTGGAAATATCCAAACGAGGTGACGTCATTCCAGCTGTGGAGCGTGTCATCGAAAAGAACGAATCGGGCAACCAGACATGGGAAATGCCCAAGACCTGCCCGTGTTGTCATACCCTGTTGGTGCAACGTGGCGCCCATACGTTCTGCCCAAATCCGCTCTGTCCTGACCAGATTCGCGGTAGGGTTGAGTTCTTCATCGGCAAGGAACAGATGGATATCGAAACATTCGGTCCTGAGACTGCGGCTCTTTTGATAAGCAAAGGAGTCCTGAAGGATATTCAGGACATCTATGCCATCGATTATGCGCACGTGCTTTCCGGGGAACCGGGATTCGGGGACAAGAAGATCACCAGCATCATCGAAGGAGTCAGGGAAAGCAAGAAGCAACCCTTCCATCGGGTATTGGTCTCTTTGGGCATCCCGGAAATCGGGAAAAAAGCAGTCGACCTTCTCATCAAGGACGGACTTTCAAGCATGGATATGCTTCTTGAGGTCGCCAAACGGCGTGACGTCGGCAGGTTGACCGGCATCAACCAGATCGGAGAGAAAACCGCGGCCTGCCTTTTTGACGGCTTGCTGGATCCCCTGAACCAACAGAGGATAGAGGCTTTACGGCAGGAAGGGCTCTCGATGGAGGAGAAAGTGGAGGAAAACCACCTGCCTCAAATATGCAAAGGCCAAGTGTGGTGTGTGACCGGCTCATTCTCACATTTCAATCCCCGCTCCAAAGCGATGGAAGAGGTGGAGAAGCGAGGCGGACGCACCGTTTCTTCCGTATCGGTGAAGACAACCCACCTGTTGGTGGGAAAAGGCGGAGGTTCAAAAGCCGATACGGCCAAAGCGCTTGGCGTGAAACTGGTGGATGAAGGGGAATTCCTCCGGTTGATGGGTATGGCGGACGACGGGAATAATGACGGCTTGCAAGGGGAATTGGGCTTTTGAGGATGACAAGAGATTTGAAAACGGCTATAAGGTACTATAAGAAAGGGTAGGAACGCATATGCATGCATTGGCCATGGAATTGAACAAAACATTGGAAGGGACTGTGGCTGCCGACTTCATGTCTGAGGCAGGGAAACGCATTTATTTTCCCAAAGGGATTGTCGCGCAAAGTGCTGAAGCGAAGAGCAAAGCGACTTTGTACAATGCGACCATCGGTATGGCCACGAAAGATGGACAGCCGATGTATCTTTCCGACATCTATAACCAGTTCGTGCCTGGTTCTTTCAAACCCGCACAATTGTTCAGTTATGCTCCAGGCGGTGGCGATCCGACGCTTCGTGATCTTTGGAAAGCGGAAATGCTCAAAAAGAATCCATCTCTTGAAGGGAAACACATCTCACGGCCGATCATCACCGGAGGTTTGACGCATTCCCTTTCCCTCATCAGTCTGTTGTTCTCGGGCGAAGGGGATACCTTGGTTATCCCAGACCTCGCTTGGGACAACTATGAGCTTATCTATACCGCACTGAACAATTCGGTGATAAAGACCTTCAAGACCTATGATGCCGCGGATGCGTTCAATGTCGCAGGGATGGTGGAAGCGATACGGAGCGTCAAAAACAAAAAAGTACGCATTCTTCTCAACTTCCCCAACAACCCCACAGGATATACTCCGAGCAAAACGGAGATGAAGATGATCGTCGACGCGCTGAAGGGTTTGGCCGATGACGGTTATAAGCTTCTGGTCATCAGCGACGACGCATATTTCGGTCTGTTCTACGAGCCTGAGACGGCAAAAGAAAGTCTCTTCGCAGCCCTTTGCGATGTTCACCCCAATATTTTGGCGGTGAAGGGGGATGCCGCCACCAAAGAGGCTATGGTCTGGGGTTTCCGTGTTGCGTTTGTCACCTTCGGTTGCAAAGGCATGACTGATGCGCAGTATGATGCGTTGGACAAGAAAATGCTCGGCATGATCCGCGCCACCGTTTCCAGTTGTGACCATCCGGGACAAACCCTGTTGATCCATGCCATGCAAAGCGACAGTTACCAGAAAGACAAGGATATGGTCTTCGCAGAGATGGGAATCCGCTACAAAACCCTCAAGGAAACGCTCCGGCAATATGCAGGCAAATATGATCTGCTCAAACCATATCCGTTCAACAGCGGATATTTCATGGCCTTTTCCTGCAAAGGAAGCGCCGAGGCTTTGAGGCAACATCTTTTGAATGACTACCATATCGGATGCATAAATATCGCAGACAAGACCTTGCGTTTGGCGTACTGTTCGGTTCCCAAGGAACAGATATCAGGCCTTGTCCGACTGGTGTACCAAGCTGCCGGAGACATATGGAACTGAAGACGAAACTGTACCTCGTTGATGAGGAAGGCGAAAAATTCATGGGTATCGGCGTTCTTTGGTTGCTTCAGAAGATCGCCGAGGACAAAAGCTTGAGAAAAGCCGCATTGGATTTGGGGATTTCCTATTCTAAAGCNTTCGGTATGGTCAGAAATCTGGAGAAATCCCTAGGCTGTGCGGTAGTGAATCGGCAAAAAGGCGGCGCTGACCATTATGGTGCCACCCTGACGGAGTTTGGGACACAGTTCATCAGGTTGTATGATATGTTCCAACAACAGGCGAAAGAGCGAATCGAAGGTCCGTACAAGATTTTCCAGACCTCTCTCGCCTCTTTGATGGAGTCCGTAGGACAGGAGACAGACGATGGAAAAAAAGAAGATTGATTTCAGCATTCCCAATTTGGGAGAGGCGAAAATCCCTTCCCCGATCGCGATGAGCGAGAATTATGGCGATGGTCGTGCCGACTATGTCAGTGACGATGATAAGATTCTTTATTCCATTGAGGCCAAGATGACGGGCGGGAAAATCACCTGTGACGGCGACGATTATCTGGAAGTCGCCGGTCCCCGCGCGAAGATTTATTTCAATCCCGCCCATGTGCATGCAGCCATCTGCACTTGTGGCGGCATCTGCCCGGGTTTGAACAATGTCATCCGTTCCGTGGTCCGCTGTTTTTGGTATCGGTATGGTGTGCGTCGGATCAGCGGCATCCAGTTTGGCTATCAGGGGCTTCTTGAAAACAGTCCCTGGCCTCTGATCTCCCTCGATCCGGATATTGTCGATGACATTCAGGAAAAAGGCGGCACCATCCTTGGTTCCGCCCGTGGCGGCGGACAACAGGTGGATGAGATTGTCGATTCCCTTGAGAGGCTGAACATCAACATCTTGGTGACCATCGGTGGTGACGGCACCCTCAGGGGGGCCAGCGACATCGCAGATGAAATCGGACGCCGAGGTTTGAAGATCGCCGTCATCGGTATTCCGAAGACCATCGACAACGACCTTTTGTATATCCAGAGTTCGTTTGGTGTGGATACAGCCGTGCAGATGGCCGTACCTGTAGTCCGTTGCGCCCATATTGAGGCCAAGAACAGCATCAATGGCATAGGACTGGTGAAAGTCATGGGACGAGAATCAGGTTTCATCGCCGCACGCACTTCTTTGGCGCAGAGTGATGTCAATTTCTGCCTTATTCCTGAGAATCCGTTTGACCTTGACGGACCGAACGGATTGCTGGCGCATCTGAAGACAAGAATCGTCGAACGCCATCATGCGGTCATCCTTGTAGCAGAGGGAGCCGGGCAGAACTTGCTTCCTGCGTCCACTGAACGTGATGCGTCGGGAAATGTGAAGTTCCATGATATCGGCGTGTTCCTCAAAGACAGGATCAAGGAATATTTCAAGCAGGAAGGGATGGAGTGCAACATCAAGTACATTGATCCCAGTTACATAATCCGCAGTGCGGCTGCAGACAGCTATGATTCGATTTATTGCGCCCGCTTGGGTGCGCATGCCGTCCATGCCGCCATGGCAGGCAAAACAAAGGTTTTGATCAGCGAATGCAACAACCGTTTTGTCCATATTCCCATTTCCGCCGCAGTATCCCGTAGAAACCATGTCGATCTCGAGGGCGCGTTGTGGAGAGATGTCCTTGAGAACACACGGCAACCTGTTTCCATGCAAAACACACTGTGATACAAGTTGGGTCGGTATAGTTCAATTTTGTGAAAATGCCGACCTTTTTTTTATAATTAATGGCAACGCAATAAAAAAAACAAAAATTTTTTTTAAGAATATTGACACTTAACCGGTAAACCACTATATTGCATAGCAAGAAAAGACAACGAGATACCGCCGAAAGGCAGCAACAACATCGGAATTTTTTCTAACCTCCTTTTGTACCAACCTTGGGTTTAACCTCCTTTTCCCGGGTTGGTTTTTTTATACCTCACCTATTCCTAAAAAGGCTCTATGCAGGAATCCGTGTGATGAAGGGAATGGGAAAAGCCAAGTGAGGGATGCGGAGGTGGAGAAAAGGGAATGGGACTTGTCTATCGTAAAGTTGCCTCTCCAGACAAAGAGAGGGCCGTTCCCGTGCGAGAGCCTATCGGCATCGAGCACAAAATCCGATGCTTCAGCGTCACGAAGGAACCGGTATCTGCCAAGTCGAGGACGGGGAAGGATATCATGGTGACCGAAGGAAACCGCACGGCGCCGCAATCCAGGATTGCGAGGTCTTCGGCTGCCTGTCATCAGCACTCCGGCACCTTGTTCCGTATTTCGTTTGACACCAAGAAAAAACAGGTAAATGCTGACCCCGCAGCCACCTGTTCCAGTTCCTCGTCGGAAAGGGATTCGCCAGCGAAATATGCCTTCAGCTTTGCCCGCAGTTTGCCTGCTTCTTCAGGGCTTCTTCTTCTTTCATGACGCGTTCGATGATCTTCGCTTCTATCTCTTTATCTATAATCTTATCCTTTCACACCCAGAGTAATACCATTGCAATCCATCTGCAATGGACCGGCCAAACCAGCCCTGGAGCCGCAAACCGTGACTGGAGATACCGCCATGGGACGAATACGGATTGCGCAGGAACTGCATGCAGGCCGCCGTTCCGTTAGGTGCGGGGACACCGGATGCCTCTCATGTCCGAGAGCCGGCTCAAGAGATCCTCATTCTTATCCCGCAAAGTTGTGTGTTGAACATAAAAAAGCTCCCGGCAAAACCGGGAGCAGAAAGCATTATGCTTGGCCTTTCCGTTTTTTCGCCGTCTTTTCAATGGCATCGATGATTTTCTCATAACCGGTGCAACGGCAGAAATTTCCTGAGACCTGTTTGCGGATCTCTTCCCGTGTGAAAGTCTTCCCGCTTTCTATGATCGGTAGGGAAGACATGATGAAACCGGGAGTGCAGAAACCGCACTGGACAGCACCTTCATCGACAAATGCCTGCTGGATGTCGGATATGTGTCCTTCCTTGTCCGTGAGACCTTCCAACGTGCGGATCGTTTTCCCATTTGCCCAGATGGCAAGATAAATGCATGAGTTGAAGGGTTCCCCGTCGATGAGGACCGTACATGCTCCGCATTCGCCGACTTCACAGCCTTTCTTGACGCTGGTCATCCGTTCATCAAAATGCAGAAAGTCAGCAAGTGACGTCCTCACATCGATGTATTCTTCGATCTTTTCACCGTTGATGGTGCATGTGAGCAATGCCTTAGCCATTGAATTTGCCTCCTGCCTTTTCGATGGATATCCTGAGCGCTCTCATGGAAAGCTCATGGATCAAATGGATTCTGAATTCCTTCGAGGCACGCCATGATGTACGGGGATTCACATCACCGATGGCTGCTTTCGCGACATCTTCCAGCAAAGTCTCATCAAAACCTCTTCCTTGGGCTATTTTTTCCGCAGAGGTGGCACGAATCGGAGTTGGTGCCGCCACACCAAAAGCGATGCGCATCCGGTCGATATGCTTTTTGTCTTTGTCCAACCTGACATTGACCGAACAACCAAGAGTCGCGATGTCCATGGCACGCCTCATGGCATATTTGATGTACTGACCGTAGGTGTTCTCATAACTGTCTTTGGGAATGCGGATGGAAGTGAGTATCTCTCCCGGCTTGATGTCGACTTTCCCAGGTCCGAGATTGAAATCCGCATACGGAAGGATTCTTTTTCCGTCCACGCTGGAGAGGACAAGAATGACATCATATGCCTTCAGGGTGGAGGCGGAATCGGCGCTTGTCACCCCGTTGCAGATATTGCCGCCGATGGTGCCAATGTTCCGTATCTGCGGCCCCCCGACAAGATCGACAGCTTCCCCGAGGGTAGGGACATACTGCTGAATGAGCGGATCTTGGGTGACGTGTGAGAAGCTGGTCAATGGTTTGATCACCAAGGTGCCATCCTCCTCCATCGAAACGCCCCGCAATTCATCAAGGCCATACAGGTTCAGCACATCGCAACCGGAGAGCCTTCCGCTTCTGATTTTTATGAGCAGATCACTTCCTCCGGCAAGGATCAAAGCCTGGGGATGTTCTTTGCGCATATGCAGCGCCTCATCCAAATCTTTGGGTTGGTAGAATTCATTGAAATCGTACATTCCTCACTCCTCCTCTTTGATCAAGCCGGCTTCCTTAAAAGCGAAAAACAACTTCTCTGGATTCAACGGTACTGACGGCACCGCCACTCCGGTTGCCTGAAACAATGCATTCCGAACGGCCGGAGCGGGGGAGATGCACGGGGGTTCACCGAGCGCTTTGTTGCCGAACGGCCCTGTCGGGTCTTTCGTCTCCACGAACTCACAATGCAGTTCGGGAGTATCCAATGCGGTCATCAACTTGTAATCCAGCATGTTGTCGTTGAGCATCTGTCCCGTTTTGGGATCGAGGATGATGTGTTCGGTGAGCCCATAGCCGAGCCCCATACTCATGCCGCCATGCACCTGGCCTTCCGCCGCCTTCGGATTGATGATGACGCCGGAATCATGGACGTTGATGATATTGTCCACGGTGATCTGGCACATCGGAATATCCACAGTGATTTCCGCAAAGGTCGCCCCGAAGGCAAAGGTGTTGTCGGTACAGTGGTGTGTCTCCTCGGCATGCAGATGCTCGCTGTCACTTCTGCTATAACAGGATTCCATGGCAACATTCCCCACCGTGGTCAGCACATTCGTCGTGCCTTTCCTGAAAATGTTGCCGTCAGCCATGTCGAGGTCTGCCGGATCCTTGTGGAGCATTTTCCCTGCATATGCGAGGATTTCGCCACGGAGTTTTTCCCCTGTTTTCTTGACCGCCATCCCGGACACATACGTTTGACGTGAGGCGTATGCCCCGCTATCGTACGGAGTCACATCGGTATCCTGTTGGGATACGATATGCACTTTATCGAACGGGATGCCGACAGCATCAGCCGCCATTTGTGAAAACACCGTATCCGCACCTTGCCCGATTTCCGTAGCACCCATCTGAAGCTGTACGCTGCCGTCTTGGTTGAGGAGCATACGGCAGGAAGAAGTCTCAAGAGAAATCGGATAAACGCCGACTTTATAGCAGAAAATCGCCATTCCCACCCCATGTCGGACGGATCCCGTCTGGTTGGCGTAGGCTTTTCGCTTCTCATCCCAATGGATGAAGTTCTTGCCTTTCTCCACGCATTCCGCAAGACCGGTAGAGTGGCAGGTGATGGTGGTCCCAGGGTCGACATAACCCAGTTTCATCCAGTTTTTCCGCCTGATTTCAATCGGATCCATATGGAGGATATGGGCGATCTCATCGACATGGGATTCCATGGCGAAGTCAATCTGCGGGATGCCGTAAGCCCGCATCGCGCCGGCGGTGGGGCAGTTGGTGTAGACAGTGTACGCCACTCCTTTGACCGCCCCGGTCGGATACATCATACGGAACTCATTGACCGCATTGGCCACCAATGCATGGGCATGGGACGCATATGCGCCATTGTTGGAATACGCCACGATGCTTCTGGCTGCGAAAGTGCCATCAGGCCTCACGTAACTCGTGATGTGGAACAGCATCTCATGCCGGATACGGGTTCCGAAGAAGGTTTCCTCACGGGAATAGAAGAGTTTCACACATTTGCCACCTACTTGGGTGGTCAGATATGCGGCAAGTGGTTCGATTAGGGCATCCTGCCGGTTTCCGAAACCTCCACCGATGTACGGTTTGATGACCCTGATCTCCCCAATGCCGATACCCAGAGCTTGGGAGATGATCCTTCGCACAATATGGGGGAGTTGGGTCGCCGAGACTACGACGATTTTCCCGTCCTGCATGTATGAGAACGTGCTGACCGGTTCAATGTGGCAATGCTTGACCATCGGGGTCTGGTAATCGCCTTCCACTTTGATCAAACCTTGTTCCTTGATAACCTCGTCGTAGTTCCCAACTTCATAGTGGGAGTTCACCAATACGTTGGTCGGCCTCAAATCGGGGTGCAGCGGTGTGGCGTCACTCTTCAATGCGTCCTCCACGGTGAATGCTGGTTTGTACTCCTCATACGTGACTTTGATTTTCTTCAGCGCGTGTTCCGCAGCCAAGTCGTTTTCAGCAATGACGACAGCGATCTCGTCCCCATAGTACCGTACCCGGGTGTTCAACAGCTTGCGGTCTGCGATGTCTTGGTGTGAAGGTTCGGTGGACCAAGGGTGCCCGGCCGTCGGAAACTGGATGTCAGGAACGTCGAAGCAGGTGATGATTTTGACGACACCAGGTTCTTTTTTTGCTTCCTCAAGTTCGAATGAGACAACCTTTCCGTTTGCAATCGTGCTGTGCAGGACTTTTGCGGTCAGCGTACGTTTCGGCAGCATATCGGCGCAATATTGCGCTTCGCCCGTGACTTTCGCCAAAGCGTCAACCCTGTTCAATGCTTTTCCAACGACCATATCTTTCGCACCTCCATGATTCCGTTTCCAATTGTACACGATTCAAACTGTTTGTGTACCCCTTTCATCCATATTCTCACAGAGGAAAAACAAAAACAGGACCGTACATGTCATACGGTCCTGTCCGATCCAAATCCGAAGCGTGGTCAGAAAAGGTCTGAGACCGCTTTGAGCACATCATCCCCTTGGCAGCCTGACAATACCTTTTTCGCCAGTATCTTGCCCAATTGGACGCCTTCCTGGTCGAACGAGTTGAGGTTCCAGACGAAACCTTGGAACATCACCTTGTTCTCGAAATGGGCCAGAAGGGCTCCGAGCGCTTTCGGCGTCAACTGTTCACCGACAATGAGTGAAGAACAACGATTGCCTTCGAACTGCTTGTTCGGGTTGGCATCATCCTTGCCACGGGCGAAGGCGACGATTTGGGCGGCAAGATTGGCGTCCAATTTATCTTGGCTTGTCGAACCTTCGATGACAATGTCTTTCCCATATTGGTTCTTCTTGAACCCGATGAACTGCAACGGCACAATATCGGTTCCTTGGTGGAGCAACTGGTAGAATGAATGCTGTCCATTGGTACCCGGTTCCCCGAATACCACAGGACCAGTCGCATAAGCCACTTTCTGCCCAAACCTGTTCACATGTTTGCCGTTGCTTTCCATGTCCAACTGTTGCAGATGGGCTGGAAAACGGATCAATGCCTGCGAATAGGGGAGAATGGCGGTCATGGGACGGTGAAGCACGTTGCGCAGATATACACCGAGCATGGCATCCATCAAAGCGGCGTTTTTCCGGATGTCCTTCTGGCGGGAGATCACATCGACTTCATGTGCACCGGCAAGCACTTGTTGGAAGACATCATACCCAAACGCCAGGGAAAGCATCACTGCTCCGACCGCACTGGTCGAACTGTACCTGCCGCCGATGTAGTCGTCGATGAAGAACGCATCCAACATCCCTTCATCCTTGGCGAGCGGGCTGGTCTTGCTGGTAACGGCGACCATGTGTTTGCCCGGTACGATACCTGGAATGGCGCTTTCCTTGATGGCGTCAAGCACCAGATCCCTGTTGGTCAGGGTTTCCAATGTCGTGCCGCTTTTGGAAACCAGAATGAACAGCGTGCGTTCCATATCCAGTGTCCGGATTACCGCCGAAGCGTCATCCGGGTCGACATTGCTGATGAATTTCGCTTCCAGTTGTTTGATGCCTTTGCCCGCGGCGTACCCTGTGAGAGCCATGTACAAAGCCCTGGGACCCAGGTCAGACCCTCCGATGCCGATCTGGCAGACCGTCGTGAACGATTTGCCTGTAGAACCTTTGATGACTCCTTTCCTGACATTTTCGCTGAACAGACGGATGCGCTCGAGTTCCTTCTTGTAGAAAGCGCCTATGTCTTCCCCATCAGCTTTCACGTTTCCCAACACCTGACCACGGCTGAGTTGATGAAGCACCAATCGGTTTTCCCCGGGGTTCATGATCTCTCCGGAGAGAAGCGCATCATACTTTTCCAGAAGCTGTTGTTCATCGGAAAGCGCTTGAAGCTGGTCGATGATCGCTTCATCCACCGGCATTGCCGCGTAGTTGTAGGAGAGTCCGGCGCCTGCAGGAATCATATAGTCATGAATCCGGGCGACCGACAAACTGTCTTTTACAGAAACCAGCGACAACAAACACAGGTTTTTGAACGCTTGTGTACAGTCAAGATTTATATATTGCATGCGAAACCCCTATTCGTTGATCTCTGGTATTCTGGTCTTGAAGCTTTCCAGCAAGTCTTCTTTGGTCATTCCTTCCCTGAGGATGACCAGAATGGTGTCATCTCCAGCCAACGTTCCGAGAATTTCAGGGAGCGCCAGGATGTCCAAAGCGATGCCTACGCTGTTCGCATGACCTGGTCGAGTCTTGATGACTCCGCAGTTTCCGCTGAACTCAATGGACAGAATGCCTCTGCGCACGTCTTGGATGTAGCTTTTTTCGCTTTCGCTTACCAGATCATTATCAGGCAAGGCATAATAGTATCCGGACCAACCATCGGAAATCTTGCCGACTTTCAACATCTTCAGGTCTCTGCTGAGAGTCGCCTGGGTGACGTTGTATCCTTCGTGTTTGAGCATGTCCAGAAGCGTGTCCTGGTTGTCGATGCGATTGTTTTTGATAAGTTCCTTCACCACTGCGAGGCGGTTGTTGCGTTCTCTCATGAAGACTCTCCTTGAAATTGCATATGTGATACAGGTCTTTGTATAAATATACAATAACATCACTGTTAATGCAAACGGATTGAACAGCCAAAAGGACTTTTTGTCGTTACAATAGAAAGCGTATGGCTAAAGAAATGAAAAGGGGGCGCTCAACAGCGTCCCCTCTCGTTACTGAATCATTGTACGGTAGTATTAGTCGTGCATGGGTCCGCGAGACGGACGAGGCTTTGCAATAGCTTCATTGACCCGCAGATTGCGTCCACCAAATTCCTTTCCATCGAGCTGGGCAATGGCATCAGCTGCCTTGTCGTCTTCTTCGATCTCTACAAAACCGAACCCCTTGGGGCGATGGGTCTCGTGATCCATAATGATAGTGGCGCTGTTGACAGTGCCATACTGGGCGAACAGGTCCCGAAGTTCCTCTTCGGTGGTGTTGTAACTCATGTTACCAACATAAATTTTCTTTGCCATAAAAAGCATCCTTTGCTGGACTATAACCAGCGTTCAAAACATTTGCTTCATATTGGCGCAGTCTCGAACTTTTAACCTGTCTGCGGGAAAGAGATTCAGTAACGCATCAGTCGGACAAATAGGATAAACAGACTAGCTGCAACACAAATAACGAAAGCAATAGGAAAAATATCATGAGTCAGCCTCGTTGTCAATCTTTTGCCTCATCTCTCCATTATGGTTCATTTGAATTGTATTCGGGCGGCAGGCCCGAACCAACATCTGAAAAGCAGGAGCGACGCAAAACACTGGTTTTGCCGCCACTTTCCCGTATCGTGCGTCTTGCTCATGCTTTCATGAGGCGAAAGGAACGGTTCATATCCTCTAGTCCTTTGCCGAACTCTGGTATACACTGACTGATGTTTTTAAGGAAGGAGCATGCCTATGTTGTATTTTGCGTCGGATTACCAGGAAGGTTGTTGTCCTGAAATACTGAAGAAACTGGAAGCGACCAATCTGGAACATCATGTCGGATATGGGAAGGATTCCATTTGCGAGGAAGCGAAAGCGAAGATCCGGGAAGCCTGCGGAAGTCCTCACGCCGCCGTTTCCTTCCTTGTCGGAGGTACACAGACGAATTCCACCGTCATTTCCGCCATCCTGCGGGAGTGCCAAGGCGTGATCTCCGCGGAGACCGGCCATATCGCATGCCATGAATCAGGCGCCGTAGAGTTCACCGGCCATAAAGTCATCACGCTTTCTCCCGTTGACGGAAAGCTATCCGCCTCTTCCGTGGATACGTACATGAAGGCGTTCCTTGCCAACGATACCAACGACCACATGGTGCAACCCGGCATGGTGTACATCTCCCATCCTTCGGAAGGCGGAACGTTGTATTCGAAAAAGGAGCTGTCCGCTCTGCACCGGGTCTGCCGGAAGTATCAGCTTCCCTTGTTTCTTGACGGGGCGCGCCTGGGGTACGGCCTCGCATCTCCGAAGACAGACCTTACGTTGAAGGACATCGCATCCTTGACGGAAGTGTTTTACATCGGGGGCACAAAAGTCGGGGCGTTGTTCGGGGAAGCCGTGGTCTTCACCAAACCCAGTCTTGCCGATCATTTCTTCACCATCACCAAGGAACATGGAGCGCTTTTGGCCAAAGGATGGCTGCTCGGCCTCCAATTTGATGCATTGTTCACGGATGATACATATATAAAGATAGGGAGACATGCCATCGACATGGCCATGATCCTCAAGGAAGGATTGATCCGAAAGGGATATGCCTTTCATCCTGAGACTTTCACGAACCAACAGTTCCTTATCGTGGAGAATGGGAAACTTGCCGAGTTATCCAAGCATGTCATCTACAGCATGTGGGAACCGTTGGAGGGAAACCGTTCCGTCATCAGATTGGCGACCAGTTGGGCCACCACGGAAGAGGATGTCAGGGAATTGCTCACCTGGCTTTGAAATATGGAAGGATACCTGTATACATTGATCTTGTTCTCAGGAGTGTTGCTTGTCGCTTTGATCGCTGGCAAATGCCATGCTTCTGAGATGATGGTGAGGAAAATCATCCATATGGGAGTGGGGAACTGGTGGTTTCTTGAAATGCGCTTCTTCCCGACGATGGGCAAAGCGTTGGTCCTTCCCTGTTTGTTCATCGTGCTCAATGCGTTGTATGTGGTTTTCCACAAAGGGGAGAGCGAACAGCGGAGAAACTATGGTTTGGTGTATTATCCGATCTCCCTGGTCATTTTGGTGCTTCTTCAGTTCAAGGCTGGCTTGCCGCAATCCGCATGCCTGACCGGGGTGCTCTGCATGGCGTATGGTGACAGTATCGCAGCCATTCTCGGACGCACCTGGGGAAAGCGGAGACTGCCTGGTTTCATGCATGAGAAAACGGTGTTGGGCTTCGTCTCGATGTTCGTCGTCTCGTTTGCCATCATTTTCATGATTGACGGCAATCCCTTCGTCGCACTCATCATCGGACTGGGCGCCTCTGTGTGTGAGGCCGTCACTCCCTATGGGTTGGACAATCTTACGGTTCCCATTCTGACTGCTTTGGCCATGGGGGGGATGTAATGGACCGTTTCGCCAATCTTGCACCGGATTGTCTTTCGTTCGCATCAATGCTGAATAAGAAGTTTTTCTCTCTTCCAACCGCTTCGTGGATCCTGTTGGGCATAATGCTTGCCATAGGTTTCCTCGCTTGGAAGGGCCGCCAACTGAAAGTGGACGGAAGCGTAGCGGCTGTCATCATCGGATTCGGCATCACCTGGATTCTTGGGTTTGGCGCGCTTTTTGTCATGATGTTGTTTTTCCTTGGAGCCGCGGTGGAAGGGCGGCTTTCAAGGGCCTGTCGCGTCAAAGACCAAACGCTTATTCAGAAAAAGGGTGGTTGCAGGGATAGCAGACAGGTTCTGGCCAATGGAGGCCTTTCCTGCATCTGTGCCGTTTTATATATCTTTTTCACGTCCCCGGTGGTTCTCGTGATGTTCGGGGCGTGTATTGCGGAAGCGGCCGCCGACACTTCGAGCGGAGACATCGGAATCCTGTCAAAACAGAAACCGGTCAGCTTGTTGACGGGACGCGAAATGCCGAAAGGCCTTTCCGGAGCAGTAACGGCTACCGGCATGCTTGCCGGTCTGCTTGCATCGTTTGTCATCGCCCTATGCTGGCAGTCCAATTTCTTCGCTCCGTCGGCGCATGCGTTCCTTGCGATGTCCATCGTGACGGTCGCAGGCTTCTTCGGATCAGTGTTTGACAGTTTCCTCGGGTGCACCTGCCAAGCCTGCTATGTCGATGAGGAACATGGATGCCTGACGGAACATGAAGGGAATGGGGTCGTGAAATTCCAATTGGAACATGGTTGGCCTTGGATGGACAATGATATGGTGAATTTTCTTTCAAATCTGTTTTCTTGTGTTTTGGCGGGAGTCCTTGGCTTCATTCTTTTGTAAACCGGAACGGTTTTTTTCCATACTGCAGAGGTTGACTTGCCTCTTCCAGAAAAAATGAGTACATTACATCACGGCAGAAAAAAGCCATCAATGAAAATCAATATCTAATGGAGAGGTTACGATATTATGGCAAAGCAATTACAATTCAATGAAGAAGCCCGTAAGTCTTTGGTTGCCGGTGTTGAGAAGATTTCCCATGCCGTCATGACCACACTCGGACCGAAAGGCCGTTTGGTTGTCTTGGACAAGAAGTATGGTTCCCCAACAGTGACAAAGGATGGTGTCTCCGTAGCACGTGAGATCGAGCTGGAGAATCCGTTTGAGAACATGGGTGCCCAGCTTCTGAAGGAAGTCGCCACGAAGACCAACGATGTCGCTGGTGATGGAACAACCACAGCAACCGTTCTTGCCTGGTCTATCATCAAGGAAGGCATGAAGAGTGTTTCCGCCGGTGTCAATCCGATGGGCATCCGCCGTGGTATCGACAAAGCGGTCATTGATGCTGTTGCGCAGATCCAAAAGGTCTCTACGCCGATCAAAGAGAAGGAAGAGATCGCACAGGTCGCATCAGTCTCCGCGAACAATGACCACACCATTGGTGATGAGATCGCCAATGCGATGGAGAAGGTCGGACTTGATGGCGTCATCACGGTTGAGGAATCCAAGACCATTGATACCACCACGGATTATGTGGAAGGCATGCAGTTTGACCGTGGATATCTTTCCGCATATTTCTGCAACAACAGGGACACCATGACTGCTGTCTTGGATAGTCCGTACATCCTGATCTACGACAAGAAAATCTCCAATATGAAGGAATTGCTCCCGATTCTGGAGAAAGTCGCCCAGTCTTCCAAACCGTTGCTCATCATCGCCGAGGATGTGGATGGCGAGGCTCTCGCGACATTGGTCGTCAACAGCGTCCGTGGCACGTTGAATGTCGTCGCCGTCAAGGCTCCTGGTTTCGGTGACCGCAGAAAGGCCATGCTGGAAGACATCGCCGTCCTTACCGGCGGCCAGGTCATCAGCGAAGAGCTTGGCATGAAGTTGGAGAACGCTGAGTTGAACCAACTCGGAAAAGCGAAGAGCGTCAAGGTGGAGAAAGAGAACACCACGATCATCAATGGCAGCGGCAAGAGTTCTGACATTCAGGATCGCATCGCGCAGATCAAGAAGCAGATCGCTGATACGACCAGTGACTATGACAAGGAGAAACTCCAAGAGAGACTTGCCAAACTTGCTGGTGGAGTCGCCGTGATGAACGTCGGTGCCGCCACTGAAGTCGAGCTGAAAGAGAAGAAACACAGGGTCGAGGACGCTTTGTCCGCAACTCGCGCCGCTATTGAGGAAGGTGTCATCCCCGGCGGTGGTGTCGCGCTCGCTCAGGCTGCGAAAGCAATGGCCGCAACCGATATGACCAAGATGACGGAAGACGAGAAGGTCGGTTACCGCATCGTCCGCCGCGCTCTTGAGGAACCGGTACGCCAGATCGCCGAGAACGCCGGTGTCGATGGCTCGATCATCGCTGACAAAGTGATGAACCAGAAACCGGGTGTCGGCTTTGATGCCGAGAAGATGGAATGGTGCGATATGGTGAAGAGCGGCATTGTGGATCCGACCAAGGTCACCCGCAGTGCATTGCAGAACGCCGCATCCATCGCTTCGTTGATCCTGACCACAGAATGCTGTGTCACCGATATTCCTGCCCCAGCTCCTGCTGCACCCGCAGCTCCTGCCGATGGCGGAATGGGCGGTATGATGTGATGTGATTCCCTTTGGGGAAAAAGACGGGTCGTGGGGTATCTCCTGCGGCCCGTTTTTTTGTTCTCCATATCTGCAAAATGTGATCGTATCGCTTGTTTTGAAACAGTGATCAAACTGCCGATTTTGACGATGATCAGGTTCAACCGTTGTCGCGGTTGCCGACTCCATTGAACGTTTTTTTTGAAAAAATGGTTGGAAGAACGGACAGATTGCCGATTCCGTTCCGCCTTAGTGATGTCGTGCATGTTCGTGGCGAGAATGGACAGCAGGAGTTCAGTCAAGCCGCTTGTTGCGGACACGGATGACTTCAAGGCATATGATGGTCTGTCCATGAAAACGCCGATATCTGACGGTTGCCGCCTGGCTTCTCCAGCCTTTTCGCATCTGAAGATGAGGGAAACATGAAACCGCAGATGAGTTGGAAACGTTGGTTTTTTTCTGCCCCGAAGATACCCGATGTCGCGGCTGAATCCAGCGGTATGCGGTAATCTGCCATGCAGACAGCCTTTTCCCCCAAAAAGGATAGTTGTTAGGGTGATACTTGGTTCTTTTTACCTTTTTTCCGTTGAATATCTTTGTTTTTTGGGGGTGAGGATTTTGGAATCGGTGGTTGTCTCTTTGTTTTTACCATTTCCAAGTGCCATACCCAAACTTGACTATCATAGGCAAGCCGTGGTACTTTGTTCGATACTTGGAAAAATGGGTGTATGTTGTTTTCCTATGCCTGAACACCAATAAAGTGAGGGAGCTATGGTAACGTTTTTACTTAATGCCGCGGCAACCGCAGAAACCTCCGGTTCTGCGAGTTCGCAAGGATCGATGATGACCACGTTGATCACATTTGTCCTGATTATTTTGATTTTTTACTTCATGATGATTCGTCCGCAGAAGAAAAAGGACAAAGAAGCCCGTGAGATGCTGAACGCCATGAAAAAGGGCGACAAGGTGGTATCCATCGGTGGCATTCATGGCACGGTCATCGCAGTGAAAGATCAGACCGTCATCGTGAAGGTTGACGACAATACCAGGTTGGAATTCAGCAAGAACGCCATCAGCCAGGTTGTTGACAAAGCGAAGCAGGCGCCTGCAGCGACCAGCAAGAAAGATGCGAAGAGCGAGGATTCGGTTGAGAAGATTGAAGCCCCGACCCAAGAAGCCGCTCCTGCCGAAGCGTCTGACAAGACTGAGAAGACCGAGAAATAACAAGAATCTTAGATCATCTGGAGAGTATCATGAGTAAACGGAGTCGTCTGTTCATTGTGATTCTGGTGGTTGTGATGTGCGGTGCATTCCTGTACCCGACCATCAAGTGGTACGGTTTTGTGCCACAAGCTACCAAGGATTTGGCAACAGGCTCGAACGTACAGATTAAAGAGTATGCCCGCGGACAAGCAACGAGGGATCTGCGCGCCCTGAAGGATCTCGTAGCGAAAGACGGTAATGCAGCCGTCCCCAGCGAGTATAAGTACTTGCAAACGACCGCCAAAGCCAACTACAAGGCATCCAAGGAATCAGTGCCGTCCTCATGGACTGTTGCGGCATTGCTCCGAGGCTATTACAGCGAACAAGACCTGTTCGATGCGATCGAAGCCCATTATCGCACCAGCCTGATGGCTGCAAAAAAGCTTTCCAACAAGGCTTTGCAGCTTGGTTTGGATCTCCGCGGAGGCATGAGCATCCTGTTGGATGCCGATGTCGCCGCTTATGAGGCGAAAAAAGGGACGACCCTGAAAGCTGCTGAAGTGACTGATTTGGTCAATCAGGACATCGAAATTCTCCAGAACAGGATTAACCAGTTTGGTGTCAGCGAACCGGAAATCCGGCTTCAGGGCACTGACCAGATTCTCATCGAGATTCCTGGTGCTTCTGACCCCGAACGTGTCAATTCTTTCCTCCGTGGCAAGGGTTCTTTGACCTTCCAGATGGTTGACACCGATCTGACTACCCAGTTGCAGACCTACTTCAAGGAACATCCGAGCGAAGTGTACACCACAAGCGGTGCCATCAAGCAGCCGGATTTCCTGCCTGCGGGAAAAGTGGCGACCGGCTATTATCAGAATGACGCATATGGAATCGATGAGTTGCAGAGTTTTGTCGTGCTTGACCAAGAGATCGGCCTTGATGGCGAACATCTTGAGAGTGCGACGACTTCCACCGATCCCGTCACCGGCAGGCCAGTGGTCAACTTCCAGCTGGACACCCTCGGCGGTGATTTGTTCTATAAGCTGACTTCAACCAATGTCGGGAAAACGCTTGCCGTGGTTATGGACGGAAACGTCAAATCCATGGCCACGATCAACGAACCGATTCGCGCCAGCGTGCAGATCAGCGGTTTCGGCCAGAAGGAAGCCAATGACTTGGCGATCGTTCTGAAGACAGCGGCTTTGCCCATCCAGCTGACCGTTGCCAACCAACAGAGCGTCGGCGCCACTCTTGGTGAAGACTCCGTCAACCAAGGCATGAAAGCCTTGTTCATCGGCCTGATTCTTGTCATGGTGTTCATGTTCGTCTATTACAATGTCACCGGTCTGGTGGCGGATCTTGCTTTGTTGTTCAACTTGTTGATTATGGTGAGCGTGCTTTCAGCATTCAATTTCACGGTTACGCTTTCCAGCGTCGCAGGTTTGGTGCTGACCCTCGGTATGGCAGTGGACGCCAACGTCATCATCAACGAACGTATCAAGGAAGAGCTCAGACTGAAGAAGAGTGACCAGGCTGCGGTGCAAGCCGGGTATGGAAAAGCCTTCTGGTGCATTATGGACTCCAACATCACGACGATTATCGCCGCATTGGTGCTTTCCTCTCTCGGCTCATCAGCAGTCAAGGGATTCGCCAACACGTTGGCCATCGGTATTGTCAGCTCCCTGTTCACGGCTTTGTTCGTGTCTCATCTGATTATGGACGCTGCTGTCGTGGACAAAAAGAATGCCAAGCTGCACATCGGCTGGAGGAAGGACGAAAATGTTTAAAAAGAATATTCCTGTCATCAAATACCGCTGGTATTCCGTTGCATTGGCTTGTACGCTTCTGCTTGTCGGAATCATCAGCTTCATTGCCTTCGGCGGTTTCAACCGTGGCATTGACTTTGAAAGCGGCCTCGGCGAACGGGTGCAACTTGCGCCTACAGGGCTGGTTGTCACCTACGGCGGAGCAGAGAACGTAACCCTTTCCATCGCATCTTCGACCATCACGGTTGATGTGCGTGGTGAGAACGGGGTGAAGAACTATGCGTTTGACGCCGCCGCATACCCGACCGTCGCTGACTTGGCGAACGGATTGGCAAAGGTCCCCGATGTCAAGGTGAATGTCGTTGATGGTTCCCTGAAAACGGCAGCCATCCTTTCCGGTTACGGATTCCCAGCTTCTTTGAGCTCCAAGGATACGGTCCTGAATTTCGCCAATGGAGGCAATGTCACCATTGATGGAGTGCGTTCCGCCCTGTCTTCCTTGAACAATGTGAAGATCCAGACCGTCGGCGCAGCCGCGGATCAGATATTCCAGGTCAGGGTCGGCATCAAAGAAGGGGATACACAGGCCTCCATGGAGGAAGCGGTGAACTCCGCCCTCGCCAAAGCGTTTGGCGCGCAGAATCTGGTTGTGCTCCAGAGCGACTATGTCGGACCGAAGTTCAGCTCTTCGCTGCTCAAAGGTTCGATTGTTTCGATTATCGTCGCGCTTGCCTTGATCTTGGTCTATATTTGGATCCGGTTCAGGTTTGCCTATGCGGTCAGCTCGATTCTTGCGTTGTGCCATGACGTGTTCATGTTGCTTGGCTTCATCTGCTTGTTCCGTCTGGAGTTCTCCAGCACGACCGTTGCAGCGCTTCTGACCACGATAGGTTACTCACTGAACAACACCATCGTCATTTTTGACCGTGTCCGTGAGAACGTAAAAACAAGCAAGGATTCCTTGGCCGACATCGTTGACATGTCCGTGACCCAGAGCATGAGCAGGACTTCATTCAGTTCGCTGACCACCATCTTGGCGATCCTTCCGCTTGCCATCTTGGCCGGTGGCGACATCAAGCTGTTCGCCATCAACATGATCTTTGGTGTTGTGGTCGGAACCTTCAGCTCCAACTTCTTGGCGCCGGTGTTCCTCAATTGGATTACGCTTTCCCAGGAAAAACACAAGAAGGCAAAAGCCGAAGTGAAGTGATTTTTTCCATTGCATGATCGGGACCGCCTGGGGAGACCTTTGGCGGTCCTTTTGTTTTGTTGTATAGTGAAGACATGCATATCATCTTTTCGGACATCATTACCTATTGTGGCGGGGTTGACCGTGCGCTCAAAATGACGGAAAACGCGTTGAAGAACGCAAAACCGCCAGTCTACAGCCTTGGCCAGCTGATCCATAACCATGAGGTATGCTCCATGTTGGAGGCCAAGGGCCTTGCCATCATCAGTTCTCCCGAAGAGGCCAAACCCGGGACAGTGATCATCCGTGCGCATGGTGTCGGGGATAGTACGAGGGAAGCTTTCATCAATGCAGGTTTCACCCTCTGTGATGCGACCTGCCCTATAGTCCAGCACAACTTGGATGAGATCCGGCGCCTGGCAGGTTCATACCGCATTGTCATCATCGGGGACAAGCAGCACGATGAGGTCAGATCTATGTGCGGAGTGAATGGAGTCAGCGCTACGGTGATCGAACGGGTGGAAGACTTGGTGTCCCTTGCTCAGGGACAATCCTATGCCGTCTTCGTACAGACGACCTTCAGCCAGGACCGGTATGAAGCCATCTGCGAGGCCATGAGGCAGCAGGGGTATTGTTTCATCGAGGCGAACAAAGTCTGCTCAAGTCCGATCAAACGGGAAAAAGCGGTGTTGCGTCTGGCCCAGCGGTGTGACGCCGTCATCATCGTCGGCGGCAAAAACAGCGCCAACACCAAGATGCTCGCCGATCTTGCCGCAACAAGCGGGAAACCGGTCTGGCATATAGAAAATGCGCAAGAAGTGAATGATGAAATGCGTAGTTTTGGAACCATCGGAATTGCCAGCGGGACTTCAACGTCGATGGAAACCATCTTGCGGGTCAAGGCGAAACTGCTTGGGCGGTTACGTGAAGATAGAAAAAAGCCGATAAGTTGAATTGATGTACAAAATAAAACGTAAAAACCATATAATATGTGAAGTTATTCATTATAATATGATTCTATTCACGTAAAATAACGAATTATTTGGCATTATCGCATAACAAACGTATCTTTTTGTTGACGAGTATGGGAAAAAAGGATACCTTGTAAAACGAAAGGGTGTCGATATGGATGCAATTACTGTGGAGTTGTGCCTTGGAAGCTCATGTTTCGCACGAGGTAATTCCGAGGCTTTGTCGAATTTGGAAACCTACATCAAGGATCATCATCTTGAGGGCAAGGTGAAACTTGTCGGCCATTTGTGCGATAACGCATGCGCCTTGGGACCGAATGTGACCATCGATGGCGTATCGTACCATGGGGTAAAGAGTGATGTCATGGTGGATCTCCTTGAAGAAGCGTTGGAAAAGAAAGACAAAGGCGGTCAAGCATGATGTATCCCATCTATACGGAGACGACAGAATGCCGGGACTGTTACAAATGCGTCAGGAATTGCCCGGTGAAAGCCATCCAGGTGAAAGACGCGTCAGCGGTCGTCGTCAAGGATCGTTGCATCTATTGTGGCAAATGCGTCGACACCTGTCCGTCCCATGCGAAGAAAGTGCGTAGTGATGTAGCACGTGTACGACAGTTCATGAAAAGCAAAAACCGGGTCATCGCATCGGTTGCGCCGTCTTTCGCCACGGAATTCGCGGGCATGGAGGACAAGTTCCTTTGTTCGTTGATCAGACTGGGATTCTGCGGTATCAGCGAGACTTCGATCGGCGCTGCCTTGGTCAACGCCACCGTGGAGCGGTATGCCAAAGAACATGACGGGTATTGCCCGAAGATCAGCACCGCGTGCCCTTCGGTGGTCGCCTTAGTCAAGAAATACTATCCGGAACTGGAAGACAGGCTTGCTTCGGTGCCCTCTCCTCTGCAATGTCACAGCGCATATCTCAGATACCTGTACGGGAATGATATCGGGATCGTGTTCATCGGGCCGTGCATCGCCAAAAAAGTCGAAGCGGACGAACACCCGGGATACCCGGATTTTGCGTTGACTTTCAACGAATATCGTTCCTGGCTGGAAGAAGAGAATATCGGGCTGAAGGATGTCGATGACTCTGATGTCCCCCGTTTCATGCCTTGCAAGGCGGGTGAAACCTCCTTCTATCCTGTCGAGGGTGGCATGATCGCCAGTCTTGTCTGGGGCAAGAATCCATTCCAGACGAATGCGGTTGCCATCAGCGGTACCGATTCCATTGTCGGTACCTTACGTAACATGAACGTACAGGATGTGCCGGGAAGCCAATCTTTTCTTGAATTGCTTTGCTGCGAAGGGGGGTGCATCAATGGCCCCGGTACGGAGAAAGGCCGTTCTTCGGCTGACAGGAAAGGCAATGCCTCACGCTATACGTCCAAACGGCTTCAGGAACCAAACACGTTTGTGCCGCCGGAGGACTTTGTGGATACCCTTTGCAAAGAAGGGTATGGTGTGCTCAAGCCGATACGAGAGAAGGAAGACCTATCCAGCGATAAGCCGTTTGCCAGCCATCATACCGAGGATGAGATCCAACAGGCGCTGCATGCATTGGGCAAGAATGACAAGAGTGACGAATTGAACTGCGGCGGTTGCGGCTACAACAGTTGCCGGGAGATGGCCATCGCCTATCTCGACGGTATGGCTGAGCCGGAGATGTGTGTCACCAAGATGCGCAAAGAAGCGCAATCGAAGATTGATGTCTTGCTCAGGACGATTCCTATGGGTGTTGTCATGGTTGATGAGCAATTACGCATTCATGACTGCAATGCCGGTTTCTTGATGCTTTTCGGCGATATCGGTTTTGAGGTTGACGCCCAGGCCCTCAACATGGTCAAAGGTTTGCCTTTGGAGCAGTTTGTCCCATTCTACGAACAGTTCCAGAACCAGTTCATCGCAGAAGGGAAAACGAATCAGTACCGTCTCCATTACAAGGACAAGTTCCTCCGGGTGACTTTCTTTAATGTGGGAAGCCAGAATCTGGTCGGGGCGTTGTTTGAAGACGTCACCAGCCCGACGGTTCGCCGTGAGACGGTGGTGAAGAAAGCTGAGGATGTCATCCAGAAGAGTCTTTCAACCGTACAACAGATTGCCAGCCTCCTGGGGGAGAATGCAGCGGACACGGAGATCATGCTGAACAGCCTGATCGATGCCTTCAAAGTACCGCCTACGGAAACGGATGATGAAAACGGGTTGTCCAAAGACGACCAGCAGGATCTGACATGAACGATATTTTCATTGATGTGGACCATGACCAGATATACAAGCACGACCAGAAGATAGGTGGTGATGTCTTCCTGTTGTCCAAAAATCCGGACAGCAGGCAGATTGTGGCAACCCTCAGCGATGGTCTGGGCAGCGGGGTGAAGGCCAATGTTCTCGCATCCCTTACGGCCCACATGGCCCATAAGCTTTCATTCAGCGATATGGATCTTACCCATAGTGCGAAGATCATCATGAACACCTTGCCTGTGTGTAAGGAAAGAAAGATCAGTTATGCGACGTTCACCATTGCGGACATCCGTTATCCGGTGGGAAAGGACATCAATGTTTCTCTTGTGGAATATGATAATCCGGATGCGTTGCGTTTCTCCGGCAGTAACGAGATCATGTGGGATCGGGAGAAGATTGATTTGAAACGGCCTGGCGCGTTCAAGCAGGAAATCCTGAAACGTTCGGAATTCCCCATGAAGAACGGGGATCGTCTGATTATGTTCAGCGACGGCGTGACCCAGAGCGGTATGGGGTTGACCATGCCGCTAGGCTGGAGGCTGGAAGGTGTCAGAAAATTCGCCAAGGAATGCATCACCGAGGATCCTGACATCTCAAGTCATGAGCTTTCCCGGGCTATTGTCCAGCATGCGTACAGTCTTGATACCCTTTGCAGCAAGGACGACATCACCTGTTCTGTGGTGTACGTGCGGTGTCCTCGGCGTACGTTGGTGGTGACCGGTCCTCCCTTCAACAAGGAGAGTGACGCAATTCTCGGAGAGAAGATCCGGACGTTCAACGGACGGAAGATTGTCTCCGGCGGAACAACCGCCTTGATTGTCAGCCGTCTGTTTAACGCGCAGCTCCATGTGGATATGGTGCATTGGTCAAAGGATGTGCCGCCGATGTCGACGATGGAAGGCCTTGATTTGGTGACTGAAGGGATGCTGACACTGAGCAAAGTGGTGAAGGTGCTGGAGGAGAAGATCCCTGAGAATGAGCTGCCGGATGATGCGGTAAGACGGTTCGTCCACATCCTTCTTGACAGTGACCAGGTGCATTTCATCGTAGGGACGAAGATCAACGAGGCGCATCAGGATCCGAATATTCCGGCTGAGATAGGGATTCGCAGGACAATGATCGCGAGACTGAGAAAGGTCTTGGAGGATAATTACCTCAAAGAGACCTCATTGGAATATATGTGAGGGGAGGAATGGTTATGGACAAGAAAGAAAAAGTGGTGGTGAAGATCTGTGTCGGAACGGCATGTTTCGTTCAGGGCGGGGCTGATTTGCTTTTGTACAACGATTTTTTGGATCCCAATATCCTGGCTGGTTGTGAGATCGAGGGATCTTCCTGTCTGGACGTGTGCAAGAAGACATGCGACGCGGCGAAAGCCGATGACAAACCCCCATTCATTTCCATCAACGGAAAGGTGTATGGAAGTGTGACGCAAGAACGGTTCTGCAAACTTCTCGCGGAGGCTGTGAATGCTTGAACTGAACAACCAGTACACGTTGATGAAACGTCGGCTCCAGACCGAAGTCCTGAAACAATTCTTTGATGGGACTTTGGAAAAAGATGCCGACAAGATCCCGTTCATCATCATTCCGAAAGACCGGATCCCAAACCGTTGTTGCATTTACAAAGAACGTGCGATGGTCCGTTACCGTATCATGGCGTTCCTCGGCATTGATATCGAACGTTTTGACGATGAGATGAAACCGCTGACCGAATATGTCAAGGAAGTGCTGGAGCACGACCAACCTGCAGCTCCCACCTTGACGACGATCAGCACGGCTTGCTCGGCCTGTCCTCCCAATCAATATAGGGTCAGTGATTCCTGCAGGGGATGTTTCGCACGTCCCTGTATCGCCAACTGTCCGAAGGATGCCATCAATTTCATCAATGGGCATGCCCACATCCAGGAAGAACGCTGTGTGCGGTGCGGCAAATGCATGGAGGTCTGTCCCTTCCATGCGGTCATTCACATCCCCGTCCCATGCGAGGATGCTTGTCCCGTCGGTGCGGTGAAGAAGAACGATGCGGGTTTTGTGGAAATCGACCACAAGAAATGCATCAGTTGCGGACGTTGCGCCATGAGTTGTCCGTTCGGAGCCATAGTCGAACGTTCCGGTTTGTTCCCTGTCCTGAAAATGTTGAAGAGCGGGAAACCGGTGACGGCCATGATCGCCCCTGCCATCGAAGGTCAGTTCCCCGGCACGTTGTCCCAGATCAAGGAAGCGTTGCTGAAGGCGGGATTCGCAAAAGTGGTCGAGGTTTCCCGTGGTGCGGAAGTGACTGCGTTGCATGAGGCCGAGGAACTCGCGAAGCGCAAATCGGAGGGCAAAGGGTGGATGACTACCTCCTGCTGTCCCGCATATCTGGAGATCGGAAACAAACTGTTACCCTATCTGAAGGAAAAACGCAGTGATGCCAAGACTCCGATGGGGTATACCGCCGAGATCTGCAAGAAAGAGGATCCGGACAACTATACCGTATTCATCGGACCATGCCTCGCCAAGAAAATCGAAGCGGTCAGGGATCCCAATGTCGATGGGGTGATGACGTTCAGCGAACTGGCTTGTGTCTTCATCGCCCAGGGTATTGATGTCAGGGAAATGGCGAAAGCCGACCTCGGAGACACTGCGTCGTTTGAGGATTGCCGTGAGTTCGCGCTTTCCACCGGAGTCGCCAACAGCGTGATGCGCAGGTATCAGGGTCCGACGCCCAAAGTGCTTCCCGTCAACGGGGTGGACAAGAAGATGTTCACATTGATGAAAGTTTGGGAAAATCATGCTCCTGACGCCGATATCGTCGAGGTGATGTGCTGCGAAGGCGGCTGCATCGCCGGACCCGGCACTGTCGTCAAACCAGCCGTTGCCATGAAACTGCGTGGCGGCGACAAGGCGGCGACACCGGTCAAATCGATGTCCAAATGAGATGTCTGCTTTCCGAAGAGTTGTCAACTCTGCTGGAAGACTGGGATGGCGATCCGCTTGTCAGGGTAACGGGCTTGTCCAATGCAAGCTCGTTGCTCTTCCATGCTCTTGCAGATGTCAGTTGGGTTGGTTTCTACCTGACTGACGCCACAGGAGCAACACTCGTGCTTGGTCCGTTCCAAGGCAAAGTCGCATGTACCCGTATTCCGTTTTCCCGTGGTGTGTGCGGCTGTTCCGCACGGACGAAAAAAGCGCTCATCGTCCCCGATGTCCATCAGTTTCCCGGACATATCGCTTGTGATTGCGATTCGGAAAGCGAATTGGTCATTCCGATGCTTAAGGACGGAACTGTGGTCGGAGTCCTCGATTTGGACAGCACATCCCCATCCCGTTTTTCCCAAACCGATGCAGACCTGTTGGGTGAATGCGTTTCTGTTATTGTCTCGAAATTGTTCTCTTGACTATTTTTCACTTCCGTACCATGCTTGTTGCAGGCGTTGAGAAAGACGAGTAATCGGAACATGGCTTCGTAGAGAAGGTCTTCCAGGATGAAAGAGACCTGTGGCCGTACCGGTGAAAACCCCTTTTGAGCCGCCCCCTGAACGGGAAACCAAGTAAACGGGGCCGGATGGCGTACGATATAAGCCGCAATGAGCGTCTTTCCCCGTCTGGGGGAAAGGAAGCAGGGTGGAACCGCGGGAGCCTTGATGCTTTCGTCCTTGCCGGGAAGTACGGGACTTGGCCGTAACCGGAAGGCGAAGGCATGAAGGCTTCTTTTTTATATGGATTGGGGGAGGAATTATGGAAACAAACAAAACGAAGACACCGCAAGAGGAAAAGTTGGCGCTCATCCGTCACAGCATGAGCCATGTTATGGCGGAAGCTGTGTTGCAGATGTTCCCAACTGCACAAATCGCCATCGGACCGTCGATTGAAGATGGTTTCTACTATGATTTTGAATTGCCTCGTTCTCTGGAGAACAAGGATTTGGACGAGATCACCGAGAGGATGAAGAAGATCATCGCGGAAAACAAACCGTTTGTCCGCAAGGAAGTGACACGTGATGAAGCCAGGGAGATGTTCAAGGACCAGAAGTACAAACTCCAGCTTCTCGATGCGATTCCTGAAGGCGAGAAAGTGACCACCTACAACCAAGGTGCGTTCACCGATTTGTGCAGGGGACCGCATGTAGCTTCCACAAAGGAACTCCATGGCGATGCTTTCAAGCTGATGAAGATCGCCGGCGCATATTGGAGAGGCGACGAACACAACCAGATGCTGACCCGTGTCTATGGCACGGCTTGGAACAACGCAAAGGAATTGCGGATGTACCTCGACCATCTCGAGGAGATAGCTAAGCGCGATCATCGCAAACTCGGCAAAGACTTGGATCTGTTCAGCCTTCATGAAGAAGCCGGCCCCGGATTGGTCTATTGGCATCCGATGGGGGCCAGGGTCCGTCAGGTCATCGAGAATTTCTGGAGACAGGAACACTACAAGAACGGATATGAGATGGTCTATACGCCGCATGTCGGCAAGTCCTGGCTGTGGGAGACCAGCGGACACCTTGGTTTCTACAAGGAGAACATGTATCCCCCGATGGTGATGGATAAGGCCGATTACTATGTCAAACCGATGAACTGCCCGTTCCACATCATGATTTACATGAATAGCCCGAAGAGTTACCGGGATCTTCCCTGCAGATGGGCGGAACTCGGCACCGTGTACCGCTATGAGCAGTCCGGAGCTTTGAACGGTTTGTTCCGTGTCCGAGGCTTCACTCAGGATGATGCCCATATTTTCTGCACGGAAGAGCAGATGGAAGATGAGATTATCGAAGTGTTGCGTTTCAGCCTTCATATGCTGAAGTGCTTTGGTTTCAATGAAATCCATGCGTACCTTTCCACCAAACCAAAGGACAAATCCGTCGGTGCGAAGGAAAAGTGGGATGCGGCGACTGAATCGCTGCGCAAAGCCATCCTCAAGGAAGGCTTGCAGTATGACATTGATGAGGGTGGCGGCGCGTTCTACGGACCGAAGATCGACCTGAAGGTCAAAGATGCCATCGGACGTGAATGGCAACTTTCCACCGTCCAGTTTGACTTCAACCTGCCGGAGCGGTTCCATATGACCTATGTGGACAAGGATGGTTCGGAAAAACAGCCATACATGATTCATCGTGCGCTTCTCGGTTCCATCGAACGGTTCTTTGGAGTTCTGCTTGAAACCTATGCCGGGGCTTTCCCGCCATGGCTTTCTCCTGAGCAGATCAAGGTCATTCCTGTCAGCGAGAAATACAATGATTATGCGAAAGAAGTGGAGATTGCCTGCAAACAGGCCGGTTTCCGCGCTTGTGCTGATCTCGGTGATGACCGGATGAACCTGAAGATCCGCAACGCCCAAGGCTTGAAGATACCCTACATGGTGATCGTCGGGCAAAAGGAAATGGACGACAAGCAGGTTTCCGTCCGCTACCGGAACGGCAAGCAGTCCAACGGTTTGGATATGCAGGCGTTCCTCAAGGAAGTCCAGGCGAAAGTCGATTCGAAGGAACAACTGTAAGGCTTTGCTGATGTATACTGTATCCTGCCTGTGGAAATCCATGGGCAGGTTTTTTGTTTTCAGGAGGATGCAATGACAGGGGAAGAAGCGTTTGCCCGTTTGGAGGAAATCGATCGGAAGATCACCATGTTGTCCCATATCGCCGCGGTGCTGGAATGGGATAACGAATTGTATGCTCCCATTTTGGAGAGCGAGGAACGAGGACGGCAGATGGGCTACCTTTCCTCTGAGATCCACATTTTGGAAACCTCCGACGAAATGGGGGAGCTTGTTTCCCGTCTGGAAGGATATGGAAAAGATGATTTTGAAAAGGCTTTGATCCGCGAGCGACGCAGGGCTTACCGACGGGAGAAAGCGTTGCCTCCCGATTTGGTTTTGCGTCTTTCCCAGGCAAAAGCCCGGGGATATGCCGTATGGGTCCAGGCACGGAAAGACAATGATTTCAAAGCGTTCATCCCCTCTTTGAAGGAAATCGTGTCACTCAGCAGGGAAGCGGCTTGCGCATACGCCCATGGAGAGTTGGGACTATACGACGCACTGCTTGATGGGTATGAGGAAGGGATGACGTGTGCGGAAGTCGACCGTTTGTTTGGTATCCTGAAACCCGTACTTTGCGAGCTTGTCTCACTCCGTTCCGCCGAGAAAGTTGATGATTCCTTCCTCCGCAAGCCATATGAGGTGGCCAAACAGGATGCCTTCGCGAACCAAGTGATGACGGACATGGGTTTTGATTTCACCCGTGGTTGCCGTGGTGTCTCCGCCCATCCGTTCACCTCCGCCCTCGGCAACGATGACGTGCGCATCACTACACGGTATACCGATCCGTCAGTGATGGACAGTTTCTTCTCGACAGTGCACGAGAGCGGACATGCGCTGTATGAACAGGCCGCTTCTTCTGGCAGACTGAAGGGAACCAGTCTGGCCGGAGGCGCTTCGTATGGCATGCATGAATCCCAGTCACGCCTGTGGGAGAATCTCATAGGCAGGAGTCGGGCTTTTTGGGATCATTATTACCCGTTGTTCCGGCAGACCTTCCCCGAACAGACCGAAGGCGTGTCCCAGGAAGCCTTCTACCATGCGGTGAACAAGGTCGGAGTTTCATACATCCGCACCAATGCGGATGAGGTGAGTTACGGATTGCACATCATGCTCCGGTATGAACTTGAGAAACGATTGGTCTCGGGCGAGCTGATGGTGGAGGAAGTCCCTTCCGCTTGGAATGAACTTTCCCAAAACCTGTTGGGGCTCCCCATACGTGATGACCGGCAGGGGTGCCTGCAGGATGTCCACTGGGCTAGCGGGGACATCGGTTATTTCCCGACGTATGTGCTGGGAAACCTCTATGGCGCCCAGATATGGTCTGCCCTGTCTTCCCGGATGGATGTGGAAAAGTTGCTCTCCGAAGGGGACCTCAGGACGATATCCCGCTGGCTTGCCGAAAATATCTATGTGAACGGCATGTTGTACACGCCACAGGATTTGCTTTTCAGAGTGACCGGCCGAGGACTCGATGCAAAGCCTTTCACCGATTATCTGGTGGATAAGTATCGGACTTCTTGGTGAACGTTTGCTGGACATTCATGGGGACGTATTGTATGCTGAGTAAGGTAAAGTCTGATTTTTACTTATAACTATATATTAATTATGAAGTTAATTGCTTCTAGAGGAATGTGGAATGACAATACCCAACAAATTGACGACAGCCCGGCTTGTGATGTCCCCGCTGTTTTTCATCGCTTTCAATCTGAGAAAGGATGCTCCCGATCTTTCCACTGTACTGTGTTTGGTGCTGTTCATCGCCATTGAGCTCACCGATCTTTTGGATGGGAAGATCGCCCGCAAGTACCACCTCGTGACGGATTTGGGCAAAGTCATGGACCCCTTTGCTGATACGTTTGCCCATCTGACGTATTTTGTCTGTTTCATGATGTGCGGCATTATGCCCAGTTGGGTGTTCATCATCGTCATGTACCGTGAGTTTTCCATTCTTTTCATCAGGATGTTGATGATTTCCCAAGGCAAGGTGATGCCCGCCAACAAATATGGGAAGGCAAAGACAGTCACCTATGCGGCAAGCGGTGTGCTCGGCATCCTGTATCTTGCCTTTGTCCGGTGGATGCCTGACGCAGTTTGGCTGAAAGGATATTTCACGATGCTGTCTGTGGTCTTCGTCCTGTGTGCGGCGGCCAGTCTGTTCTCCTTCCTCGTCTACATCTCGATCATCAGGAAAAACGGCAGTCTTTCAAAGATGACCAGATGAGCGGATGGACAAGATGCATAGGTGATGATATGATGATTTGACAATTTAGCGAAACCTTAGAGATAGAGAGTAAGGTTCTTTGGGAAACCAGGGATACCTTGCTCTTTTTTTTGTGTCGGGAGGATACCAGAAATGGATTATGACGTATTGGTGATCGGAGGCGGAGTTACTGGTTGCTCGATTGCGAGAAGCCTTTCCCGTTATGATTTGTCCATTTGCCTGTTGGAAAAGGGCGAGGACGTATGCAGTGGAACATCCAAGGCGAACAGCGGCATTGTCCATGCCGGTTATGATCCGGTCCCGGGGACATTGAAGGCCGAACTGAACATCAAGGGAAGCGAAATGATGCCACAGTTGTCCAAGGATCTTGATTTTGATTTCAAGCGCAACGGAGCCATGGTCATTTGTTTCGACCCGCAGGATCTTCCCAAATTGAACGTATTGTATGACCGTGGAGTCCAGAATGGCGTCAAAGACATGAAAATCCTGACCGGAGATGAGGCGCGGAAACTGGAACCAAACCTCAGCGATGCTGTTTGCGGCGCCTTGTACTGTCCTACCAGCGGCATTGTCTGTCCGTTCGGCATAACCATCGCATTCGCTGAAAACGCCTATGCGAACGGAGTCAAATTCCGTTTCAACGCAGCAGTGACGGAAGTCAAGAAGATTGAGGGCGGCTATAGCCTCACTCTTTCCGACGGCGCCGTCTTGACCAGCAGATATGTGGTCAACGCAGCCGGTGTCTATGCGGATACCCTGCACAACATGGTAAGCGACAAACCGATGAAAATCGTCGCAAAACGCGGAAACTACCTGTTGTTCGACAAAGAGTACGGTTCGTATGTGTCCAACACGATTTTCCAGCTTCCCACCAAAGTGGGCAAAGGCGTGCTTGTCACCCCAACGGTGCATGGCAACTTGATGGTCGGACCAACCAGCAAGGAAGTTGCGGACAAGGAAGACACCTCAACCTACGCTGTCGATCTTGATGATGTTTCCCGGATGGGCTCCCTGTCGGTGAAACAGATTCCGTTCCGCAGCGTCATCACCAGTTTTTCCGGACTTCGCGCCCATGAGGTCAACGATGATTTCATCATCGGCGAGGCTAGTGGCGCGAAAGGATTCTATGATGCCGCAGGCATCGAGAGTCCGGGACTTTCCTGCAGTCCTGCCATCGGAGAATATGTGGCCGATATGATCGCAAAAGTTTCCGGAGCACGAAAGAAACCCCATTTCATCGACAAACGGACAGGCATCCTGCGGACAAAAGACTTGGATGCGGCAACCCGGAGCAAGTTGATCAAAGAACACCCAGAGTACGGAACGATCGTCTGCCGTTGCGAACAGATATCGGAAGGGGAGATCATAGATGCCATCACCAGACCGCTCGGAGCGACCAGTATGGATGGCATCAAACGCAGAACCCGGGCTGGCATGGGCCGTTGCCAGGCAGGTTTCTGCACGCCGCGGACCATGGAACTGCTCTGTGAGAAGAAAGGGTTGCGGATGGAAGACATTTGCAAGAACCATAAGGGTTCTGAATTGCTCGAGGAGGAATCGAAATGAACGGACATGATATCGTCATCATCGGGGGGGGGCCCGCCGGACTTGCCGCGGCTGTCGCCGCACGCGAGGCAGGAATCCAGGATATCCTCATCCTCGAGCGGAACCATCAGTTGGGCGGGATACTCAACCAGTGCATCCATAACGGTTTCGGCTTGCATACGTTCAAAGAAGAACTTACCGGACCTGAATACGCCCAGCGTTACATCGACAAAGTGCTTCAGGAGAAAATACCGACTTTGGTCGACACCATGGTTTTGGATGTCCAGAGCCATAAGGTGACCTACATCAATCGCGAAGAAGGAATGGTGAGCATCAGTGCGAAGGCTGTCATTCTTGCGATGGGATGCAGGGAACGTCCCCGCGGAGCCTTGAATATCCCCGGCTATCGTCCGGCAGGCATCTACAGTGCGGGAACGGCGCAACGCTTGATGAACATTGAAGGCTGCAAGGTCGGTTCCAAGGTGGTGATTCTCGGTTCCGGAGACATCGGCTTGATCATGGCGCGTCGCATGACGCTGGAAGGCGCCAATGTACAGGTCGTCGCCGAATTGATGCCATTCTCCGGTGGCCTGAAACGGAACATCGTACAGTGTCTGAACGATTACAACATTCCTCTGAAACTTTCCCATACCGTAGTGGACATCGAAGGAAAGGAACGGGTGACCGGCGTGACCATCGCGGAAGTGGATTCCCACCGGAAGCCGATTCCCGGCACCGAAGAGCATTATGATTGCGATACGCTGCTTCTCTCTGTCGGCCTGCTGCCGGAAAACGAGTTGTCCCGGGGCGCACATGTCGCCATCTGTCCGGTAACCAGCGGACCTGTGGTTGANGACACGCTTCAGACCAGTCAGGACGGTATTTTCGCCTGCGGTAACGTCCTTCATGTTCATGATCTTGTCGACTATGTCTCAGAAGAAGCCACACTTGCCGGCAAGAACGCCGCATTGTATGTGCAGAACGGGAAACAGGAGAAACAGGAGATTCCGTTGGTGGCGGCCGATGGTGTCCGTTATACCGTACCGCAGACATTGGATGTCAGGCACATGGCCGATCTCGTGACGGTACGTTTCCGTGTGGCTGATGTGTACAAAGGGCGCTATGTTTCGGTGTACTATGATGACAAGCGTGTCATGCATCTGAAGAAAAAGGTGCTTGCGCCGGGCGAAATGGAGCAGGTGTTGCTGCAGAAGAAGAGTTTTGCGGATTGTCCGGACGTGAAAACCATTACGGTGAAGACCGAGGAGGCGTGAAATGAGCAAAAAGGAATTGATTTGCATCGGTTGCCCGCTCGGGTGCAACTTGGTGGTGGATTTTGACGACGAGAAGAAAGAAGTGCTTTCCGTGTCGGGAAACACCTGCATGAACGGCGACATCTATGCGCGTAAGGAAACGACCAATCCTACAAGGATCGTGACCAGTTCTGTTCCTGTCACCGGAGGTGACATGGCAATGGTGTCGGTGAAAACCCAGCATGATGTGCCGAAGAGCATGATTTTTTCCATCATGGATGACATCCACAAGGCCAGCGCCAAAGCTCCGGTCCGCATCGGGGATGTGGTGATCCATGATGTCGCCCATACAGGCGTTGACGTGATCGCGACAAGGAACATTCATGCAAGATAAAATATTGCTCCTGAAGAAGTGCAAACACTTCGTATTGGATATGGATGGAACCTTCTATTTGGGTGATTCCATTCTCCCAAACAGTTTGGCGTTCTTGGAAAAAGTGAAGGAAACAGGCAGGGATTTTATTTTCTACACCAACAACTCCTCCAAAAGCCCTGAGGTGTACATCCAAAAGCTCGCCAAGATGGACTGCCATATCCAGAGAAGGCAGATCATGACCAGCGGGGACGTGATGATCGAATGGCTCCAAGCCAACCATAAGGGAGAACCTGTTTACCTTGTGGGAACACCCCCGCTTGAACAGAGTTTCCGTGAGGCGGGCATCAACCTGGTGGAAGAGGGTGCACGCATCGTCGTCATCGGCTTCGACACCACCCTGACTTACGCCAAACTGGTCAAGGCTTGCGATTTCATCCGTGGCGGTGCGTTGTTTTTGGCCACCCATCTGGACATCAACTGTCCTGTGGAAGGTGGTTTCATCCCTGATGTCGGTTCTTTCTGCGCCTTGATTTCCCTGTCCACCGGCGGGAAACAGCCTCGTGTCTTGGGTAAACCCCATGCTGAAACGGTCGACATGATCGTCAAGCATACCGGGTGGAAGAAAGAAGAAATCGCATTTGTCGGCGACCGTATCTATACGGATGTCGCGACTGGGGTGGATAACGGCGCCATAGGGCTGTTGGTGCTTTCCGGCGAAGCGGACATGCAGACGGTCAAGGAATCGAAGACCAAACCGGATGGGATTTTCACTGATCTCGGGGAGATCGGTTCCCTTCTGTCATGAACAGATAGGCGAGATACTCCCGGACGGCTGTTTTGCGCCGGGAATTCTCCGGTACCATCAGATAGTACGGTTCTGAGGGATTCTTTCCTGCAAGGTACCTGCTTTGCGCCATATTGACGGCGTAGGCTTTTTCGTCGCCTGTCCCGTCGCGTCCCGTGATGAACCATTTCTCTAGTGACGGGAAATCCCATTGCCTGAGATCCATAAGGGCGAAAGCTGAGCCATAATGACCGAGAAGATGTTCCGGAACCACCAGAAAATCCAGTTCCTTGGCTGAGGTGTAGGCGACGATTTTGCTGGCGCTTGCCGTGGTGTAGTCTTTTGTGGAACCGACCTCCACAAACAGGTCATCCTCAAAATGGATTTGTTCCCATTTCCCCAGTCCCAACTGGGAGGCGTACGCTTTTTCCAGTTCGTCAGCAGGAAAGAAGTCGCTTTCATCGTTGCAGAAGAAACCTTGCAGGACAATGGAGGTGTGTTTGTGAACCACCGCATCACCGATGATGACGGCGCACAATACGATGAGAAAAATCTGTTTTGCCCCGATTCGGCCTGTTTTCATACGCTTCACGTTCCATTACTATAAAAGAAAAGGAAGGGAATATCCAATGTGGCAGGGATTGTTTGATCCACAGAACAAATTCTGGTCATTCATGAACAAATTGACGGATTTGTTTTTCCTTTCCTTATATTGGATCCTTTTTTCGCTTCCTGTCGTGACGATAGGTGCTGCGACGGTAGCGTTATACCAATTCATGCTCAAGCAGGTGGATGACACCGAAGGATACGCTTTTCGTTCCTTTTGGAAGGCTTTCAAAGAGAATTTCAAACAAGCGACTTTGCTGTGGTTGGTGTTCGTTGCCGGCTGTGCGTTCTTTTTCTTCGATTATGAAATCCTTTTCAGTTTTCCGCTGCCTTCCGGGGTGCAAATCCTTGTATTTGCCGTAGTGACTTGCCTGTGCTTCCTGTTTGCCGTGATGAGTTGTTTCGCGTTTCCCTTGTTGGCTTGTTTCCGTATTTCATTGGGAAAAGCGCTGAAGGATGCCTTGGTGATGGGCATGCAACATCTTCCCGTGACATTATTGGTGCTTGGAATCCATGCCTTTTTCCTGTGGACTACGGTGAAAGCCCCCTATCTCGGGCCGTTGTTTTTCTCGCTTGCCTTGTTCTCCGGTTCGTATCTCTTCAAACCGGTTTTCCGTTCCTATCTTGCTTCCTAGGTGCTCCCGTGGTGGCGCGGACCACCAGAAGGTTGGTGAATTCCACATGGGTTATGGAATCCTCGACTCCTGTGCGTTCCAGTTTAGCCTTCAACAGGGAAAACGCCTTGCGTCCGCGTTGGTTGATATGATGGTCGATGGTAGTCAAGGCCACTCCGTGGAATTGGGACGGATAGATGTTATCGAAACCACAGACGCTGTAATCGCCGGGAATGGAAAGACCTTCCGCGAGCACTTCGTCGATGACGCCATACGCCACCATGTCGTTGATGGCCACCATGGCGGTGACGTTGGTCGTTGAGGCGATGCATTTTCTGGCCAGTTCCATGCCCACTTGGTGTTCGATTTCCACCGTGTCGAGTTCTTTTGAGGATTCGACGTCATGGATTATCAGAGAGACTGAGCCGGAAGGGCAGAGCTTCTTGAAACTCTCCACCAGACCATGGTAACGGAGCAGGCGTGAACTGTGTTGGGTGTTCATCGACGTGGAGAGATAACAGACATCCGTATGTCCCAAACCTATCAGATGCTCACCGATTTGATAACCCGCATCGAAGTTATCCACTTCAACAGTGTCCAAACCTGTTTGGAATTGTTTGTCGCTGACAGTGACGATGGGGATGCGTCCGGCGGCGATCTTAACCAGTTCCGGTTGTTGGGGCGCCATGGCGAAAATGATCCCTTTGACAAGCGGGTTCGAACTGATATCAAGGATGCGTTTCTCCCGGTCTGTGGACCAATAGGTGTTGAAGACGACTGTATTGCAACCGTTGGCTTCCGCCTCACTTTCCATCCCTTGGAGCAGGGTTGCGAAATACGGGTTGATGACAGACGGGCAGACGATGACGACGATGTCTTCCTGCTTGTGGTTTTGCTTGCGGTGGTAGCCGAGATTCCGTGATGCATTGTAGACGGCTTGGATGGTTTCTTGGGAAAACCGGGGGAGTTGTCTTCCCGCCAGAATCATTGATGCGGCTGCAGTCGAACAACCGGCAAGTGCGGCTATGTCTTTCAATGTGGTTTTTTTTTGATACATAGCTCTATTATTCAACAATTTTTAGCAGATTACAAAAGAAAAAGAAGAAAAATTTGACAAAAATACAAATGTGCTTTACAGTTTTTTGTGGAATATTATGAGAAATGTTGTTGAAAAATGTTGAAATCTGAAGGAGAGATGAACATGATGAAAAGAACGTTTTGTATCCTGCTTGCTGTGGCATTCTGCTTGACGGGTGTGTTTGCAACCGGTACCCAAGAAGCGCCAGCCAAACAAGCCGCCCCTGCAGCAACACCTGCAGCCGCACCAAAGGTAGATGCATCCAAATACCAAGTCACTGCACCAATCGAGATTACTTGGTGGCATGCGCTTGAGAATCAGTACACTGACTTGGTCAATGAGATTGTTGACAACTTCAACAAGAGCCAGAACAAGATCAAAGTGAAGGCTGAGTATATCGGTAGTTACACGACTGTCAACGAAACCCTCGTCGCAGCCCAGGCAGCAGGAACCGGACTTCCCGCTGTTGTTGTCGCCAACACCCCGTATGTCGCGCAATATGGAGCTTCCGGGCTTTGCGAAGACTTGAATCCGTACATCCAGGCTACCGGTTTTGATATCGGCGACTTCGGTGAGGGCATGATCAAGGCTTCCGCCTACGAAGGCAAACAAGTTTCCCTGCCGTTCCTCATTTCGACGCAGATCATGTATTACAACAAGGACATGGCGAAGGCCAAAGGCGTGGAGATTCCATCCCAGTTCAAAGACATGGAGGAATTCCTCGGAAAGGTTTCTGAATTCAACGCTGATGGAACCACCAAAGTATGGGGCACCGTTGTTCCTGGGTGGGATCAGTGGTATTTTGAGACATTCTTCCTGAACAATGGCGTGAATATCGTCAATCCTGATGGCGTTTCCACCGATCTTGGCGGAAAACTCTCCCTCGACACGACTAAAGCGATGGGAAAATGGATGGACAAGGGATATGCGTATTTCGCCGTCGGAAAGGACGCATCTTCCATCATGAGGCAGCTGTTCATCGACCAGAAGGCATTCTCTGTGATCCATACTTCCAGCTTGTACAACACGTATGTCAGCAAGTGCAAGAATTTTGAAGTCGGTATGGCTTGGTTGCCTGCGACGAATACCCGCAAACAGGAAATTGGTGGCTGTGTCTTGTTGATCCCTGCCAAGAACGACCAGCAGACAAAGAACGCTGCTTGGCAGTTCCTGTCCTATCTCTGCAGCAAGGAAGTCAACATGAAATGGGCTGAAGGAACCGGTTACATGCCGACCCGCAAGTCTGTTCTGGAAACGGAGGAAGGCAAGGCTTTCTTGGCGAAGAAACCCGCGTTCAAAGCGATTTTCGACAATTTGGACAACATCTATCCGCGTATTCAGAACAAGAACTGGAACCAACTTGCGAAGATTTGGATGAATTACCTTTCCGAGTTCTACAACAATAAGCAGAATATCGACAAGGGTATTCCCCAGATGGCCAAGGAGATTGACGAAGTTCTCGCCGACTGATTCTGTTTTGTCAAGGGAGGACACCTGCGAGAGGGGTGTCCTCCATGTTTTTTCTTTTGAGGAGGTTGTTTTCCATGATGACGAAAGGCATCAAGCCAAGGACGTTGGATCATTTCCAGGATTTTGGCTGTACAGTCCCCGCTTTGATCCTCATTGTGATGTTCACCTATTTCCCTATTGTGAAACTGATACAGATCAGCTTCACCAATTGGAATCTGCTCAATGACCACTATGACTATGTCGGGTTCAAGAACTGGAAGTGGTTGTTCAATGGTTCCGGAAAGAAATACTTGCTGAATTCCTTGAAGGTCACTTTCATTTATTCGGCTGGGGAATTGACCATTACCATTCTGGGGGGGCTGGTTCTCGCATTGATCTTCAATACGATGAATAAAGGTTTTTCTGCGTTGCGTGCGATCGTCTTCATGCCGAAATATGTCGCCATGAGTTCTGCCGCAGTGATTTTCCTGTGGATACTCAATACCGACAATGGAGTGCTGAACTACTTCATCATGCGCATGGGTGGAACGAAAGTCGATTGGCTGGGGCAACCTGCAACAGCCATGGTATCGGTGTTGATGCTTACCGGCTGGCGTGCTATCGGGTATGGAATGATTGTCTATCTTGCGGCAATGCGCAGCATTCCCAACGACTATTATGAAGCGGCGGAACTGGATGGAGCATCCTATTGGACGAAACTGAGGAAGATCACGCTTCCGATGCTCAGCCCGACCACGCTTTTCCTGTTTGTCACGACGTTCCTTTCTTCCATGAAGGTGTTCCAAAGCGTTGATATCCTCACTGGTGGCGGCCCGAACCGTTCCACCGAGGTGTTTGTCTTTCAAATTTATTCCTATGCGATGGAAGATTTCCGTATGGACCGCGCCTCGGTCATGGCGTTGGCTTTCTTCGTCTTGCTGTTGATCATCACCGCCTCAACGATGAAATTGTCCAACGGCAAAGTCAACTATGACACGTAAGGAGCACGGTATGGATAAACAAGAATTGACACTAACAGAACGCAACCGGCGCGCTATACGCAACCGTCAGATCGTCCACATATTCCAATGGCTTTTGGCGGTTTTGGTCACGGTTGTCGCCTTTTTCCCCATTTATTGGATGCTGATCACTTCAGTGAAGAGTCAGGATGAGGTGTTGTTGCTCCAACCGACCTTCTGGCCGAAGGAATTCCATTTCGAGAACTATGCGAATGTGATGAAGAAAGTCCATTTCGGCAAGTACTATATCAACACGATGATCATGACGGCCGGTATCCTTTTCTGCCAGATCGTCACTGGCGTGTTTGCCGCTTACGGCTTCTCCAAGGGGGAGTTCAAATACAAGAACACGTTGTTCCTGCTGGTTCTTGGCGCTTTGATGATCCCGTTGCAAGTGACCTTCATCCCCATCTATGTGATGTTCGCACACTGGCATCTGACTGACACATACCTTGGCTTGATCCTCCCTGAGGCGGTCAGTCCGTATTATATTTTCATGTTGCGGCAGACGTTCATGTCCATCGACAACAGCTACATCGATGCCGCGAAGATGGATGGGTTGGGGAAAGTGGGGATCATCACGAAAATACTGAGCCCGATGTGCCGTTCGACTTTGTTCACGGTCACCTTGGTGACGTTTACCACCGGTTGGAACAGTTATTTCTGGCCGAAGATCATCGCCAAGGAAGAAAGCCACAGGGTACTCACCGTTGGACTGGCGAAACTCAGGGATACGTTTGCTGGTCAAGGGACGATGAACAACCATGAGATCATGGCGGGAGCCGTCATGGCGATTCTACCTGTCATCATCCTGTTTTTCATATTCCAAAAATACATGCTTTCTGGCTACAGTAAAGCTGCAATGAAGTAAGGAGAATACGTCATGAAAGTTGTCGCACATCGCGGATACAGCGGATGTTATCCGGAAAATACCATGTTGGCCTTTGAGAAGGCCGAGGAAGCCCATGCGGACGAGATAGAATTGGACGTGCAGCTCACCAAAGACGGGACTGTCGTCGTTTTCCATGATGAGACTGTCGACCGGACAACAGATGGCAGCGGAAACATCAGGGATTACACATTCAAGGAATTGGAAAAGCTTGATGCGTCCAAACTGTACCAAGGGAAATGTCCCATCCAGCATGTTCCGTCGTTCGAAGAGTATTGCGAATGGGCTTACCATGCCCATCTTACCACCAACATTGAGATCAAGACGGGGCTGGTGTACTACGAGGACATCGAGAAGAAGACGATTGGCATCCTTGAAAAGTACGGTTTGCTTGGCAGGGTGATGTTTTCTTCGTTCAACCACCTTTCTTTGGTCGAAACAAAGAAATTGGCGCCGCAGGTGCCGGTAGGAGCTTTGGTCGGGAAAGAAGGCCTTGCCAATGCAGGGTATTATTGTGAGAAGTACGGGTTTGAGTTCTACCATCCGAGCTTTCTTGCCTTAAATGACGCGGCGGTCGCTGAATTGAAGCGCCATCATATAGGCATGAATGTCTGGACCGTCAACGGCATGGCGGAACTTGAACAGGTGTATGCATGGGGTGTGGACGGCGTCATCACCAATTACTGCACGGTTTGCAGACAGTATCTTGATGGAATCAAATGAAGCGGCGTATCCTCTTTGTCTTTCTGGCGATTCTGCTTTGTCTGGTCCCTCTGTTTTCGGAAGAACGGGTTGACCACTTCGCGCAGGTGGTCGACCGCAGTGGAGAGAAGGGAAAACTTACTGCATATTTCATCGATCTTGATGTTCCTTCGGACAGCAAAGACAAAAGTGGCGACTGTACCATACTCATCAGTCCTGAGGGGAAAGTCATGATGGTCGATTGTGGCCATCCTGATGCAGGCAAGGATGTGGTGAAAGTGCTCAAAGCCTTGGGCATTGACCATATAGACATATTCGTCAATTCCCATCCCCATATCGATCATCTCGGAGCTTTTCCCCAGATCGCCCAAGTTTGTTCCATCGGCCAAGTATACCGTTCGCTTGTGGAATACGACACATCATACACCAGGAATTTCGCTTCGACGATTGAAAAAAAGGGGATTCCCGTGCAGATGCTTGCGGAAGGGGATGGTTTCCTGTTTGGGGAAAACGTGCGTGTCGATGTCCTTTGGCCTGAAAAAGGCCCTGTCGAATATCCAAAAAACTACCCGGGAAACGGGGCGACCCAATTTCTCAATGATCATTCCCTTGCACTGCAACTGACTTTTGGGGAGAGCAAACTCCTTTTGTGCGGGGATTTGTACCGTGCGGGAGAGCGGGCTGTTTTGGATGGTCATGGGGCGATTCTCCAAAGCGACGTGGCGAAAGCCAATCACCATGGCAATGACACATCGAACCAACGGAGTTGGATCAAAGCCGTCAAACCGCAGGTGGTTGTCGCGATGAATGATGTCATGGGAAGCATGGATGTCTACAATGATTTTCGGAAATATGGTGCAACTTTCTATCACACCTTGTACAATGGGACCATACGGGTCAGGCTGGATGAGCACCATCATGTGGAGGTGACTCCCCAATTTGAGAGTTGGGTGGAGAAAAGCCCGAACCAATAAGAGGAGTTTCCGGATGCAATCACGGGACGTCAGGGATTTGTTCGCCCAATCGCCGATTATCGCTGCGGTGAAGTCAGACGAGTTGCTTGCCGCAGCCGTCAAGAGTGACTGCTTTGTGGTGTTCGTCCTCTATGGTACGGTATGCACCATAGGAACTATTGTCGACGAATTGAAGGAAAAAGGCAAAATCGCCATTGTCCATACCGACCTTATCTCCGGATTAAACGGGAAAGATCCCGTAAGCATCGATTATATCAAAGAACATACCCGGGCTGACGGGATCATCAGCACCAAACAGAATATGGTCCGTAGGGCAAAAGAATTGGGTCTCATCGCCGGTGAACGGACTTTTATGATCGACAGCATGGCCTTCGCGACGATCAATCAACATCTTTCTTCCTGCAAGCCGGATTTTCTTGAAATTATGCCTGGCCTTTTGACTAATATCATTCAGGAAATCCACGATTCCACTGATGTGCCTCTTGTGGCAGGGGGGTTGATACGTGATAAAGCGGACATCTTGCGTGCGCTCAATGGTGGTGCTTGTGCCATTTCAACCACAAAATCGTCGCTTTGGGCTCTGTAAGTGTGGAAAACTACAAAAAAAAGAATTCTTCCCCTTGACATGTCTTGAGGGTTTTAGTTATGTTATTTGGGCACGCTCAAAAAACCAAGTTGATGAGCGAGGGTTTTTGACAGTTTATAAGTGAAGAGAAGAGAAGTTGAGTTTAGCTTGAATGATTGCTGCAAAGCCGTTGATTCAAGTGTGATGGAAGCTTGAGGGCTTCCTTGTCAATTCAAAAAGGGACAAGAACGGGATCGAGAGAGAACGTTGGAGTTCGTGATGAGGGGACTGGGGAGGACAGTACGGAGAAGATTCCGGCGTGCCCGAAAGGGCTGCGCCGGGTTTCAATGACGGAGAGTTCGATCCTGGCTCAGAACGAACGCTGGCGGCGCGTCTTAAGCATGCAAGTCGGGCGGCAGCCGTGGCGACACGGCGAGAGCGGCGGACGGGTGAGTAACGCGTGGACAACCGACCCCCCGGACCGGGATAGCCGCGGGAAACTGCGGATAATACCGGGTGAGAGCGCGGGCGCGCAGGCGCCTGCGGGGAGAGCCGCTGCGGCGGCGCCGGGGGACGGGTCTGCGTCCTATCAGCTAGACGGCGGGGTGAAGGCCCACCGTGGCGACGACGGGTAGCCGGCCTGAGAGGGTGGACGGCCACATTGGGACTGAGAACGGCCCAGACTCCTACGGGAGGCAGCAGCTAAGGATCTTCCGCAATGGGCGAAAGCCTGACGGAGCGACGCCGCGTGGACGATGGAGGCCGTGAGGTTGTAAAGTCCTTTTCCGCGGGGTGAAGTACCGCGCCAGGGAATGGGCGCGGGGTGACGTGACCGCGGGAATAAGCCCCGGCTAACTACGTGCCAGCAGCCGCGGTAACACGTAGGGGGCGAGCGTTGTTCGGAATCATTGGGCGTAAAGGGCGCGCAGGCGGCCCCGAAAGCCCGGCGTGAAATCCACAGGCCCAACCTGTGGGGGTCGCCGGGGACTTTGGGGCTGGAGTCCAGGAGGCGGCTCCGGAATTCCCGGTGTAGGGGTGAAATCTGTAGATATCGGGAAGAACACCATTGGCGAAGGCGGGGGCCGAGCCATGGACTGACGCTGAGGCGCGAAGGTGCGGGGAGCGAACAGGTTTAGATACCCTGGTAGTCCGCACAGTAAACGATGTGCACCAGGTGGCGGGGGGCTGACCCCCGGTACCGAAGCGAACGCAGTAAGTGCACCGCCTGGGGAGTATGCCCGCAAGGGTGAAACTCAAAGGAATTGACGGGGGCCCGCACAAGCGGNGGAGCATGTGGTTTAATTCGATGATACGCGAGGAACCTTACCAGGGCTTGACATGCGCCGGAGCGCGGCCGCGAGGCCGCGGCCCTTCGGGGCCGGCGCACAGGTGCTGCATGGCTGTCGTCAGCTCGTGCNGTGANGTGTTGGGTTAAGTCCCGCAACGAGCGCAACCCCTGCCGCCAGTTGCCACCAGGAAAGCTGGGCACTCTGGCGGGACCGCCGGCGACAAGCCGGAGGAAGGCGGGGACGACGTCAAGTCATCACGGCCCTTATGTCCTGGGCCACACACGTGCTACAATGGCCGGTACAGAGCGCAGCGGGGCCGAGAGGCCGAGCGAACCGCAGAAAGCCGGTCACAGTACGGACTGGGGTCTGCAACCCGACCCCACGAAGTTGGAATCGCTAGTAATCGCGCATCAGCATGGCGCGGTGAATACGTTCCCGGGCCTTGTACACACCGCCCGTCACACCATCCGAGTCGGGGGCACCCGAAGTCGCCTGGCCAACCGCAAGGGGGCCGGTTCCGAAGGTGTGTCCGGTGAGGGGGGTGAAGTCGTAACAAGGTAGCCGTACCGGAAGGTGCGGCTGGATCACCTCCTTTCTGGAAAGAAAGGGAAGCCTGCGGGTCTCACACCCGCGGGCCGGCGGATACGAAGTACGCAAGTACGGCAGGTGGAAGCCCTGCGAAGGAGCCCCGGCGCGGGCGTCCGCTCGACAGAGAGTCTCTCTTCCCCCTTCCCCCGGTCGCGGGGACTATGCGGGGGCATGGCCCAGCTGGCTAGGGCATCGGCTTTGCAAGCCGAGGGTCGGGGGTTCGANCCCCCCTGCCTCCAGTGGAAGGGTTTTTGACAATAGAGCGAGAGGGCGGGAAGGATGATATGGTCAAGCGAATATGGGTTCGCGGAGGATGCCTGGGAGCCGCCAGGCGAGGAAGGGCGCGGCAAGCTGCGAAAAGCCGGGGGGAGGAGCCGACATCCCGAGATCCCCGGGTGCCCGAATGGAGTAATCCGCGCGGGGCGATCCCGCGCGCCGCGCGGCCGAACACATAGGCCGCGCGGGGGGAGACGCAGGGGAGTGAACCATCTAAGTACCTGCAGGAAAAGAAATCAAACGAGATTCCCCCAGTAGCGGCGAGCGAACGGGGAGGAGCCCAAACCGCGGGCCTTCGGGCCTGCGGGGTTGCAGGGGCGCGCCTGGGGCACAGCCCCGGGGCCCGTGGCATGTCCAGCGGAACGGTCTGGGAAGGCCGGCCGGAGCGGGTGAGAGCCCCGTACGCGAAGGGCATGGCAGGGCGCTGGGCGCGCAACCTGAGTACGCCGGGTCACGAGGAACCCCGGCGGAATCTGGGGGGACCACCCTCCAAGGCTGAATACTCGGCGGCTACCGATAGAGCATAAGTACCGTGAGGGAAAGGTGAAAAGGACCCCGGGAGGGGAGTGAAAGAGAACCTGAAACCGCGGACCCGCAAGCGGTCGGAGCCATGGCGACATGGTGACGGCGTGCCTTTTGTAGAATGAGCCTGCGAGTTGCCGTGCGCGGCGAGGCTAAGGGACAGGAGTCCCGGAGCCGGAGGGAAACCGAGTCCGAACAGGGCGCGAGTCGCGCGGGGCAGACCCGAAGCCAAGTGATCTAGCCGCGGCCAGGCTGATGCAGGGGTGGAACCCTGGGGAGGGCCGAACCTAAGTCCGCTGAAAAGGGCTGGGATGAGCTGCGGCTGGGGGTGAAAGGCCAAACAAACTTGGAGATAGCTGGCACTCTCCGAAATAGCTTTAGGGCTAGCGTCGCGCGGACCGCGCGGGAGGTAGAGCCACCGGATAGGCGAGGGGCCGTCACTGGCTGCCGAGCTTAACCGAACTCCGAATGCCCGCGCGCAGTACGCGGCAGTCAGGCGGCGACTGATAAGGGCCGTCGCCGAGAGGGGAACAGCCCGGACCGCCGGCCAAGGTCCCGAATGCGCGCCGAGTGGGAAAGGAAGTGCGGATGCACAGACAGCCAGGAGGTTGGCTCAGAGGCAGCAACGCCTCCAAGGAGTGCGTAACAGCTCACTGGTCGAGTATCCGCGCGCCGATAATTCAACGGGGCTAAGCGCGCAACCGAAGCCGCGGGAGCAGACGAGTTCTGCTCGGTAGGAGAGCATCCCGCGAACGGGCGAAGCGGGGGCGGGAGCCCCCGTGGACGTGGCGGGAGAGAGGATGCAGGCATGAGTAACGTGAAAGACGGGTGGGATCCCCGTCCGCCGGAAGCCTGAGGTTTCCAGGGTAAAGGCAATCTGCCCGAGGGTCAGCCGGCCCCTAAGTCGAGGGTGAAGACCGTAGACGACGGGAAGCGGGTCAACATTCCCGCGCCGCCGGGCGCTTACGATGGGGCGAAGCACTGCGAGGAGGCGGGCGGGCTGGCGGAACAGCCCGCCGGAGCGGCGAGGCGTCGAGGGGGCCAGGGAAGTCCGGCCCCCGAGCCGAGCCGTGAGGGGGCGCGCCCACGGGCGCGCGCAGCCGCCGGCTTGCGGTGACGAGAAAGAACCCCTGGGTGCTACGCCCGGGACCGTACCATAGACCGACACAGGTGGGCGAGCTGAGAATGCGAAGGCGACGGAAGAGTTCGCGTCAAGGAACTCGGCAAAATACATGCGTAACTTCGGGATAAGCATGGCCCCCGCGAGGGGGCCGCAGAGAAACGGCCCATGCGACTGTTTACCAAAAACACAGGTCCGCGCGAACCAGCGATGGGAGGTATGCGGACTGACACCTGCCCGGTACCGGAAGGTCAAGGGGAGCCGTCAGCGCAAGCGAAGCGGCGAGCCCAAGCCCCGGCAAACGGCGGCCGTAACTATAACGGTCCTAAGGTAGCGAAATTCCTTGTCGGGCAAGTTCCGACCCGCACGAATGGTGTAACGATATGGGCGCTGTCTCGACGCGAAATCCGGTGAAATTGAAGTCCAGGTGAAGATGCCTGGTACCCGTGGTTAGACGGAAAGACCCCGTGAACCTTTACTTCAACTTGGCGTCGGCGCGCGGACAGGGATGTGTAGGATAGGTGGGAGGCAACGATGCGGGGCCGTCAGGCAACGCGGAGCCGCCGGTGAAATACCACCCTTCCCTTTCCTCGCGCCTAACCGTGGCCGTCATCCGGCCACGGGACTGGGCCAGGCGGGAAGTTTGACTGGGGCGGTCGCCTCCTGAAGGGTAACGGAGGCGCGCGAAGGTCGCCTTAGGACGGTCGGGAATCGTCCGGCAAGCGCAAAGGCACAAGGCGGCCTGACTGCGAGGCGTACATGCCGGGCAGACGCGAAAGCGGGTCTTAGTGATCTGGCGGTGGCGTGTGGAAGCGCCGTCACTTAACGGATAAAAGGTACTCCGGGGATAACAGGCTGATCTTGCCCAAGAGTTCACATCGACGGCAAGGTTTGGCACCTCGATGTCGGCTCATCGCATCCTGGGGCTGGAGCAGGTCCCAAGGGTTTGGCTGTTCGCCAATCAAAGCGGTACGCGAGCTGGGTTCAGAACGTCGTGAGACAGTTCGGTCCCTATCTGCCATGGGCGCTGGACGTCTGAGGGGTCCTGCCTCTAGTACGAGAGGACCGAGGTGGACGGACCTCTGGTGTACCGGTTGTCCCGCCAGGGGCAGCCGCCGGGTAGCCATGTCCGGAAGGGATAAACGCTGAAAGCATCTAAGCGTGAAGCCCCCCCCAAGATGAGACGTCCCCGAGGGTTCAGCCCTCCTGAAGGAACCAGGGAGACTACCTGGTCGATAGGCCGGGGGTGCAGGCGCCGCAAGGCGCACAGCCCACCGGTACTAATCATCCGTGAGGCTTGGCCATATCATCGTTCCCGCCGTCGCGGGAGGCTCGGCTGCAGCCCGCCCTTCGTGGCGGGCCACGGCGGAGCCGGCCCGGTGGCAACAGCAAGGCGGACATACCCGTTCCCATCCCGAACACGGTCGTCAAGCGCCTTCGCGCCGATGGTACTGCGGTTATTCCGCGGGAGAGTAGGTCGCCGCCGGGCCCTTTTTTTTCTTTCCTCTTTGAAATCCTCTTTCCCGGAGGATTTTTTTTTGCTCGGAGAATACCATAAGAATATGGTATTGGAAAATCTCTGCATCATCACTTTTGTCGGGGCATCCATTCAGGCAATGACTGGTTTCGGGGCACCGATCCTGATGCTTGCGTTTTTCCCAAAATGGTTTCCTTATACGACAAGCGTGACGCTTTGCCATTTGATCGCAATCGCAAGCACTGGATACCTGATGATGCGGTACAGGAAACATATCCAATGGAAGACCCTGTTTCCTGTTCTTGCACTTTCGCTGGTATTTTGTGCAGGCGCAGCCATTTTCAGCATTTCGCTTTCATCTTCCTTCATGACACGTCTTCTGGGTATCTTCCTTGTTATCCTTTCTATCTGTTTTTTGTGTTTGCCGCAGGAAATTCATATCAAGGCGACGCCTCGAAACGGTATCATCACCGGAATCTTGGCCGGCATCTGTAATGGGTTTTTCGGCATCAGCGCACCTCCGACAGCGATTTACTTGATGAGTGCCATCAACTCGAAGGAAGCATACCTATCCACCATCCAGACATTCTTTTTCTTCTCAAACATCGAAAGCATCCTCATTCGGACTTTTGCGGGATCCATGTCCGCCGAAGGAGTATGGAAGTATGTACCCATCGGCTGGATTGCCATCCTGGCAGGGACTTTTGCCGGTCAACAGGCCTTCAAGCGACTATCCATACCCATCTTGAGGAAAACCGTCTATGTGTTTGTCGGTTTGGCTGGATTTTGGAATATTTTTTCCGTACGGTGAAGAATGATTCCTCATTCCATTGTCTTGATTATGGAAGCATGTACACCCAATGATTGATGGAACAATGTTCTCGATATGCATGTATCCGAAATCAGTAAGATCATACACGAACCAGTTATCGGGGAAATACGGCTGTAAGATAGGGACGCTTTCCTTGACTGGCTGGAATGTGGCCGCTTCCCTGTGCAGCCATCCTTCAATTCCACTGGGTTTTGTGTTCAAAACCGCAACAAGCACATCGTGATGTACCGTTTCACCGACAACAATGATGTCTCAGGCACCGTTGCCATGAAGAGCATCGATTCCGGGGTTGCAAGCGGTATGATTCCTTGGCGTCCGTTTCCACGGAGAATCCCGTCAAAGGACAGAATTATGTCTGGCATGTGGGAAGCGGCTCATCTGAAAATGGGACATCAGTATGACCGGTAAGTTGGATGGTTCTTTCCCCGCTTTTGCGGATACGTGGCCGGATACCGTCATGGGGATGGATACGTTGCGCGGTACCAGTCCGGTCCCTTACGACCTATATTGAGGAAGAACTCCTTTTTGGTTACTATGAAACGATTGACAGGAAGAGGTCGTATGCAAATCACTTTGAAAAATCTGAAACGTTCTTATGGTGCTCTCCATGCGGTGAACGGCATCAGTCTGACCATCCCATCCAACACGATTTTCGGAATCATCGGAAAGAGTGGGGCGGGAAAATCCACATTGGTGCGTCTTGTTTCCCTTTTGGAGAAACCTGATGAAGGGGAAGTCTTTTATGATGGCAAACGCGTGGATGACATGTCCACGACAGATCTCATGTTGCAACGCCGCCATATAGGGATGATTTTTCAGAATTTCAATCTGTTTACAAGCCGTAATTGCGCGCAGAACATCGCTTATCCGATGGAGATCAACGGTTACAAGCCGGAGGCCATCCAAGCCAGAGTAAAAGAACTGCTCTCCTTGGTGGATTTGGAAGGCAGGGAAGAAGCACGCATCAGCACGCTTTCCGGAGGCCAGAAACAACGTGTGGCCATCGCCAGGGCACTGGCCTGTAATCCTGACATTCTGTTTTGTGATGAGGCGACCAGCGCTTTGGATCCCCAGACAACCAGTTCCATTCTTGATCTGCTGAAGGACATCCAGAAGAAGATGAGTCTGACCGTCGTGATGATCACGCACCAGATGGAAGTGGTCAGAGATGCCTGCAAGGAGGTGGCTGTTCTTGATGAAGGAACCGTGGTCGAACAGGGCAAAGTATCCGAAATCTTCAGTAATCCGCAGAATCCGGTCACCAAGGATTTCCTTTCCCGGCTTGTCGGTCGCGACGATGGCAAACCACGGGTGTACCAGTGGTCCCACAAAGAAGGCACCTACATCCTCCGGTTTCCCGGCGATGTCACCGACGAACCGGTCATTTCCCATATCAGCAGGGAATACGGTGTGGATTTCAACCTTCGGGCGGGAGGCGTCCAGATGGTTGATGGCGAAGAGATCGGCACGATGGTTGTGGATATCCTCAGCCCGGATGTGAAGACGTTGCCGTTGGTCATCATGGCGTTGAAGAAACAGGGAGTCATAGTCGAGGAGGTGCATCATGGGAGCTAAGCTATGGGTTTTGGTCGGACAGGCGACTGGGCAGACGCTTGTCATGGTGCTTTTTTCCACATTGTTCAGTTTGCTTCTTGGCTTGCCTTTGGGCATTCTTTTGACGGTGACAAGCCCTGAGGAACAGGGTGGCATCACGCCAAAGCCGGTGCTCAACAACGTCATCGGCAGAATCGTCAACATCCTCCGCTCGTTTCCGTTCATCATTCTGATGATTNTGCTCTTCCCGCTTGCCCGCTTGATCTTAGGTACCAGCATCGGAACCGCGGCGACCATCGTCCCGCTTTCCATTGCGGCCGCGCCTTTTGTCGCCCGCGTCATCGAGAGCGCCTTGAAGGAAGTGGATCCCGGTGTGGTGCAGGCCGCCCGGGCGATGGGTTCGACCAACAGCCAGATCGTGTTCAAAGTGTTGATTCCTGAAGCGATGCCTTCTTTGGTCAGCGGAGTGACGCTCACCATCATCAATTTGATTGGATATTCGGCAATGGCCGGAGCAATCGGGGGGGGCGGCTTGGGTGATTTGGCCATCAGATACGGCTACCAGCGGTTCCGCGGGGATGTGATGTTTGTCTCTGTCGTCGTGATTCTGGTGCTCGTTGAAGTGATCCAGATGATCGGCAACAGGATTTCCGCAAAGATGATGGCAAAGCGTTGAGATGGATTGATGGATGACTTTTGTATTTTTATACAAATAATATCATCTGTTAATATATATAATGTAAATACTTATGAACCAACAATAAACCATATTTGAGGAAATGGGCACAAAACTGCTTGCAATTCATCGTAAAAAGGTTTATGTTGTCGACAACACTTTTCAAGGAGAGATGTCATGACGAATACACATATCATCGTTCGTTGCTCAATGATGTCTCTCATGATGATGCCCGTCAGGGCATAACCATATATACAAATCAACCACAGTATTTTCAGGTTTTTGGAAAGCAACCAGCTTTTTACCCTACCATTATATCGTATGAGGAGAAAACGTATGAAAAAGATTTACGTCGCAGTTTTGGTCATTTTGTCGGTTCTGTCCTTCGGCGTGTTCGCCCAAGGCTCCCAGGAGGCAACATCATCCGCAAGCAAAGTATTGAAGGTGGGCGCCACACCGGAGCCTCATGCCGAATTGCTCAGTCTGGTCGCCGACGACCTCGCTGCCCAAGGCATCACCCTGAAGGTTATTGAGTTCACCGATTATGTGACTCCGAATGATGCCCTGGAGAGCGGAGAGATTGATGCAAACTACTTCCAGCACATTCCGTATCTGGAAAGCTTTAATAAAGAGAAAGGGTATCACCTCGTCAATGCCGGGGGCATCCATGTAGAGCCATTCGCCATCTATTCCAAGAAGTACAAGAAGTTGGCCGATCTGCCCAACGGTGCATCGATCGCCATTCCGAACGACCCGACCAATGAGGGCCGCGCCCTTTTGCTGCTGCAGAGCGCGGGTTTGCTCAAGCTGAAAGATGGTGTCGGACTCACCGCCACACCGCTGGATGTCGCCTCGAACCCGAAAAATTTCAAGTTCAAGGAAATTGAAGCCGCTTCGCTTCCGCGTGTGCTTTCTGATGTCGATGCAGCGACCATCAACGGCAACTATGCGATTCCCGCAGGTTTGGTCGCTACGAAGGACGGCTTGTTTGTGGAAGGTTCGGACAGTCCGTATGTCAATGTCATTGCGGTGAAGTCCGGCAACGAGAAAGATCCGCGCATCGTCGCGTTGGTCAAGGCTTTGAAGAGCCAGAAAGTCGCCGACTATGTCGCCAAAAAGTTCCCCAACGGAGAAGTCGTCCTGGTGAAGTGACGTTTCTCGATCGGAAAAAGGGAGATCGTTCCGGCGGTCTCCCTTTTTTTTGGGCCTTGGGATATCCTGTGGGTATGGAATACCTGATGTACATCTTTTTCGCAGTGATCATCGTGTTGTTGTCCATTCTGCTCGTCAAGGTTGGGAGACGGGGTGACGACAAGGATACGGCCTATCTGAAAGCCTCCCTTGACCAATTGTCCCGTGAGAGTGGGGAGACCCGGAAAGAATTGCTCGGCATGCTTGAGCAGTACCGGTTTTCCGTGACACAGTCTGTCCAGAGTCTGCAGGGACAAGTCGCCGCATCACTGGATAAGATCCGGTCGGACAACGATGCGGGGCTTGAATTGATGCGTCAGAGCGTCGACACGCGTCTGAAGACTTCCCTCACGGAATCGTTTTCCCTTGTTTCCCAACAACTCAATGAAGTCCATAAGGGTCTGGGTGAGATGCAGAATCTGGCAAGTGGCGTCGGTGACCTCAAACGCCTGATGGGTAACATCAAGAGCAGGGGTATCTTAGGTGAAGTGCAGGCCAGGAACATCCTCGATGACATTCTGTCTCCAGGCCAATATGAGACCAATGTGGTCTGCAAGAAAGGGAGCTCTCAGTATGTGGAGTTCGCCGTAAAGATGCCTGGCGACGGAGACAACCCCGTGTTCCTTCCGATAGACTGTAAATTTCCGAAAGAGGATTATGAACGGCTGCTCAATGCCCAGGACAATGCCGATAAAGAAGGTGTCCAGACGGCGGAACAGGCTTTGCGGCTCAGGATTCTTTCCGAAGGGAAGGATATTGCCAAAGGCTATCTGGATCCTCCGCACACCACCGATTTCGCGTTGTTGTTCCTTCCCTCCGAAGGTCTGTATGCCGAAGTGCTCCACATACCCGGGCTGTCTGACCAGTTGCAAAACCAATTCAAGGTCATTTTGGCGGGTCCCACCACGCTTTCGGCGATTCTGAACAGCCTGCAACTCGGTTTCAGGACGTTGGCCATTGAAAAACGCACCGATGAGGTGTGGAAAACCCTCTCCGAAGTGAAGACGCTTTTCACCAAGTTTTCTGAAGATCTTGAGACAACCCAAAAGCGGTTGTACCAGGCCTCTTCTTCACTGGAAGATGTATCCAAACGGAGTGAGACGATGGGAAGACGATTGCGTGATGTGGAAGTGCTGGATACACATAAAATGGAAGAAAATGCAAATCAACTGAATGATAACGCATAATTTTGCAAAATGCTGGACATTAAATGCATAAAAATGTAGAATGGCTTCATTGTTTGGAGGTGTTGCATGGCAAGTGAAAAACCAAATCTGAAGGGGCGGAGTTTTCTGACCTTGAAAGACTATTCGAAGGAAGAAATCCTGTTCTTGTTGGAGCTGGCCCAGAATCTGAAAGCGAAGAAGCATGGGCAGGAACATTGCAGTTGTGTCGACGGCCATCTGTTGGATGGCAAGAACATCGTTTTGATCTTCGACAAGACCTCCACCCGTACCCGGTGCTCATTCGAAGTCGCCGCATATGATGAAGGGGCTCATGTGACCTTCCTCACCAACAGCCAGATGGGAAAGAAGGAATCCATCGAGGATACGGCGAAAGTGCTTGGAAGGATGTATGACGGTATTGAGTATCGGGGCTATTCGATGGAGCTGGTCAAGGATTTGGCCAAATACAGCGGGGTCCCGGTATGGAACGGCTTGACCGATGACGACCATCCGACGCAGGTGCTCGCCGATTTCATGACGGCGATGGAGCATACCGGCAAGAAGCTTGAGGACATGAAACTGGCTTACATAGGAGATGGACGGAATAATGTGTCCAATGCCTTGATGATCGGAGCGGCGAAAGTCGGTATGGATTACAGTATCGGCACACCGATGGATCTGTTTCCTTCTACTACGTTGCTTGGGGAGATGAGGGATGTCGCCGAAGAGACCGGCAGCCACATCAAAGTATTCACCGATCCATATGAGGCAGTCTTGGATGCCGATGTCATTTACACGGATGTCTGGGTTTCGATGGGTGAGGAAGCCAAGACGGCTGAGCGCATCAAACTGCTCAAACCGTACCAGGTGACGATGAAATTGCTCAAGGCGAGCGGAAATGACAAAGTGCTGTTCGAGCATTGCCTGCCTTCGTTCCATGATTTGGGAACAGTGATCGGGCAGAACATCTTCAATGAATACGGGCTGAAGGAGATGGAGGTCACCGATGAGGTGTTCCGTTCCCCCAACTCGGTCGTGTTCGATGAGGCTGAGAACCGGATGCATACCATCAAGGCGGTGATGGTTGCGACCATGAGTGACCAACTTTCGACGCATTGACGGGATTGTCCGAAGAAAGGGGATGCAGGCGCATCCCCTTTTTCCATTTTTGGGTCTGATGATTGCTCTTCTTACAGTTTGTGCTATTATGTCGTTATTAACACGATAGACTGGAGTGTCGGAATAATGCCGAAGAAAATCGATCATGATGAGCGGAAAGAGCGGATTGTGCAGACTGCCCTGAAAGTGTTTGCGCGCGAAGGGTACAGGAATTCCAATCTCAGCCTGATCGCCAATGAATGCGGCATATCCCGGCCGACCATTTACCAGTATTTTCATGACAAGGAACAGATATATTACTATGCGGTGAAGCTGGTGACAGCCAGAATGTTCAACAAATACGCCACCTATGCGTGGGGGACAGATGTGAACACCATCGACCGTATCGTCCATATCTGTTGTGACATCATCGATGCGGCGAAGAACAGCGAAGGGGAATTGACCAATCTTCTGGATGTGATGAGCCAGATGAAACGGGAAGGGAAGGATTTCAACGACATCGTCCTGAGACGCACCGCAAAACTGACCATTCTGTTCAAACGGCTCCTCCGTTCAGGCATCATGAACCATGAAGTCATCGAATGTGATGTGGACAAGGTTTCCGATCATCTGCTGATTCTGCTTGAATCCAGTTGCCTGCGTGTCGGTTTCTTTGAAGTAATCGATCTGGAGAGGGACAAACAGCTCATCGGCAACTATCTGGAATTCTACAAGACACACCCGCATTCCACTGCTGTCGTAAAACGGTAGTGGTCGATTCTCCGATTCCTTGTTATATTCCAAAGCGTACAAGGCAAGTCTCTTTATCATCATAAGGAGAATACACTATGGATTTTGAGAAATTGACGATAAAACTGCGCCAGGCGATCCAGGACGCAGACCAGATAGCTGCGGAGGCAGGCAACCAGGAGATTACGACAGAGCATGTAATGCTCGCTTTGTTGCGCCAGAAAGATGGATTGCTTCCTCCTTTGTTTGACAAAATAGGAGTTTCCTCAGGTCAGATCGAACAGACCTTCAAAGGCTTGGTGGATAAGCTTCCCAAAGTATATGGCAGCAACCTGCAACGGAATCTTTCCGGTTCTCTCGGCAGCCAATTGTATGCCGCGCAGAAGATCGCCACGGAATTCAAGGATGAATACCTGTCTGCGGAGCATCTGTTGCTGGCCGTTCTCGAGGATGACTGTCCTTCAGGGCATGCCTTGAAAAATCTTGGAGTGACGAAGGATGCGGTAATGCAGGCCTTGAAGGCCATCAGGGGCAACCAGACCATCAACAATGAGGATCCGGAAAGCCGTTACCAGAGTTTGGAAAAGTACTGTAAGGATATGACCGCTCTTGCCCGGAACGGAAAGCTCGATCCTGTCATTGGCCGTGACGAAGAGATCAGACGGGTGATGCAGGTCCTGTCGCGAAGGACGAAAAACAATCCTGTCCTGATAGGCGAACCCGGTGTCGGCAAGACCGCCATCGTGGAAGGCCTCGCCCAGAGGATTACCAGCGGTGACGTCCCTGAATCCTTGAAAGACAAGAGGATTCTGTCGCTTGATGTCGGCTCTCTGGTCGCAGGGGCGAAATTCCGCGGGGAATTCGAGGAACGTCTCAAGGCGGTGATCAATGAGGTCGTCACCAGCGAAGGACGGATCATCCTGTTTATCGATGAGCTTCACACCATTGTCGGTGCAGGTGCCGCCGAAGGTTCTACGGACGCCTCCAATTTGATCAAACCGGCGTTGGCGAGAGGGGAACTCCATGCCATCGGCGCGACAACCTTGGATGAATACCGGAAATACATCGAGACGGACAAAGCCTTGGAACGCAGGTTCCAACCTGTATACTGCAAGGAACCGACGGTTGAGGATACTATTGCCATTCTGCGCGGACTGCGGGACAAATATGAGGTGCATCATGGGGTGCGGATTAAGGATGACGCGTTGGTCGCAGCCGCCGTATTGTCCAACAGATACATCACCAACCGTTTTCTGCCTGATAAAGCCATTGACCTCATCGATGAGGCCGCGAGCCAGTTGAAGATGGAAATCGAAAGCCAACCGGTCGAGTTGGATAAGATTGAGCGGAGAATCCTCCAGCTGAACATCGAGCAGAAATCCTTGGAGAAGGAGACAGACGACGCGTCGTTGGCCCGGTTGAAGAAGATCAAAGGGGAATTGGCCGAACTGCAGGGCAGAGGCGATTCCATGAAGCTTCAATGGCAGAATGAACGTTCGGCCATCTTCGGCATCAAGGAAAAGAAAGCGAAACTGGAACAACTCAAAGTGGAGGAACAGCAGGCTGAACGGCAGGGGGATCTTACCAAAGCCGCGATGATCATGCATGGTGAGATGCCGAAACTTCAGGCTGAAATCCAGAAGGACAGCGATAATCTTGCCGCGGTCCAGAAGGATGGCAGGCAGTTGCTCCGCGAGGAAGTAAGCGAGGATGACATCGCCAGAATCGTCAGTTCGTGGACTGGCGTACCGGTGGCGAAGATGCAGTCAAGCGAGAAGGAGAAGTACCTGAAACTTGAGGAAACGCTTTCCCATGAAGTCATCGGGCAGGAAGAGGCCATCAAAGCGGTGGCGAATGCCATCAGAAGGAATAAGGCAGGTATCGGGGATGAGCATCGTCCATTGGGTTCGTTCCTGTTTGCCGGTCCGACCGGTGTGGGAAAGACATTGCTTGCCAAAGTGCTTGCGGGTTTTCTGTTTGATGATGAGAAAGCCCTGACACGCATCGATATGTCCGAATACATGGAGAAGTACTCGGTCAGCCGCCTGATCGGAGCGCCTCCCGGGTATGTGGGCTATGACCAAGGTGGGCAACTCACCGAAGTGGTGCGCCGCCGTCCTTATTCCGTGATTTTGTTTGATGAGATCGAAAAGGCTCATCCCGATGTGTTCAACATCCTGCTTCAGGTGCTGGATGATGGTCGTCTCACCGATGGACAGGGGCGGGTGGTGGACTTCACCAATACGGTGGTCATCATGACCAGCAACCTCGGATCGGCGGAACTGCTCGGAGCAAAAGACTACGAAGAGGGGAAGCAGGAAGTGCTGCAAGCCATCCGGCATGCTTTCAAACCCGAATTCATCAACAGGATTGATGAGATCGTAGTCTTCAAGAGCCTTGGGGAAGCCCAGTTGAGGCAGATCGTCACCTTGCAGTTGCAAGCTTTGGATAAGAGGATGGAGTCGAAGGGCTTGCGGCTTTCCTGGAAGCCCGAAGTGGTTGATCTGGTGTTCAAGGCGGGTTACAGCCCTGAATACGGCGCACGCCCTGTCCGGAGGGCGTTGCAGGATTTGGTGGAAGATCCGCTGGCGATGCGGTTGCTTGAGGGAAAATACGCCGAAGGCAGCACGATTCATCTGGAAGTCAGTGGAGGGAAACTGGTCATTTCCTGAGGATTTTCTCGTAGGCTTGTGCGGTGTCGATGTCCGTCACGAAGGCGGTGTCCTCCGTCGCATAAGCCAGCATATCAGGTCGGGTCAGAAGGTGATGCATGCTCTCGTCTTTGCCCGCTTCCAAAATCATGGGGGCGAACAGGTATCGGAGTAACACCGGATGGCCCGGTTTTCCGTTACAGAAGGGGCGCACTCCGTTATATCCTTCCAGATGGAGCGCAAGCATGTGGTAGTGCGTGCTTTCGATTAAGGGGAGATCACCGACGGTGATGAAAAAATCCTCATCTGGACGAAGAAACCGTACCCCTGTCTGTGTTGAGGAGAACTGGCCGTCGGAAAAAGACGGATTGTACGAGAGAAGCAGGGAAGGGCGGGCAAGGTCTGATAAGGATGCCTCCACCCGTTCCTTTTGGAAACCGGTGACGACAATGGTGAAAAGACCTGCCTCGAGCGAGGCTTGGACTGTGTGGTGGAGAATGTCCTTTCCTTTCCAGGGATAGAAGAGTTTTTCACCGCCGCTGCGTTTTCCCAGTCCTGCCGCCAAGATGATGTTCTGCATGATTCCATCATACACGAACCATGCAAATTGACCAACCCGATTCTTTTCTGGTATTCCTTCCTTATATGTTGGCAACCTATGTGAATTGTCTGGCTGTGATTGTGGGATCACTTGTCGGACTGTTGTTGAAGAAGGTTATCAAGGATTCCTTCAAGGAAATCGTTATGACCAGCGCAGGGCTGGTCACTGTCGTTATCGGCACCGGTATGGCGTTGAAGACCACTTCCTATCTGGTGATGATTTTCTCCGTCATTCTAGGCGGTTTCGTCGGTTATGCGTTGCGGATAGAGGACCACGTGCTTGCTTTGGGTGGCGTGATACAGAAGAAAACAGACAAGAACGGGGATGGAGCGAGCTTTGCTCAGGGCTTCCTCAACGCTTCTTTGTTGTTCTGCACCGGTGCGATGTCCATCGTCGGTTCCATCCAGGCGGGTACCGTGAAGGACTATCAGTTGATTTTGGTGAAATCGGTGATGGATGGCTGCATGGCCATTGTGTTCGCCGCAGCCTATGGGGTGGGTGTGATGTTCAGTTCGGTCGTAGTCCTGGTCTATCAGGGCTTTTTCACGCTTGCCGGGGGTTGGCTCCAACCACATCTGGGAGAGCAGGGCATCAACGAGATGGGAGCTGTCGGCGGCATCCTTTTGTTGATGATCGGGTGCAACCTTCTTCAGGTCAAGAAATGCCGGACCGGGGATTTCCTTCCCGCTCTGGCATTCGCCCCGCTTCTGGCCAAATGGATTGCTCTGTGAGGCTCAAACTCCTTTCTTGAGGGTTCTCACTTCAGGCTTTTGGCGTTGGAGAGCGCTGTTTCATTGGCTATGTCTTTCTTGACCGGGCATTTCTTCAGGTCCCAGATATCCGTGGCATACTCGGTGATGGTGCGGTCGCTGGAGAACTTGGCGCTGGATGCAATGTTCAGCACCGCTTTCCTGTTCCATTCCTTTTGATCGTCATGGTACAGAGCGCATGCCAGTTTGTGCTCGTCACGGTACATTGCCAGGTCTGCAAACGTGAAATACCGGTCACCCTGCTCAAACAAGGACTTCCTGAGCGGTTCGAAGATGTTCGGTTCGTTGATGTTGAAGAAACCGGAGAGCAGAAGATTGACGCTTTCCTTGATTGCGGGATCCTTCTGTACCCATTCCATTGGATTGTACGCGCCTTTCATCGTTTCGATTTCTTGTTCCGTGTGCCCGAAGATGAACATGTTCTCTTTTCCCACTTCCTGGGCTATCTCGATGTTCGCACCATCCAGTGTTCCGATAGTCAATGCTCCGTTGATCATGAATTTCATGTTTCCGGTTCCTGAGGCTTCGGTTCCCGCTGTGGAAATCTGTTCGGAAAGGTTGGTTGCGGGAATGACGCTTTCGGCCATGGTCACCCGGTAATTGGGCAGGAAGAAGACCTGCAGCTGTTTGTTGGTCTGTGGGTCGCTGTTTACTGTTTTCGCGATGTTGTTGATGAGTTTGATGATCAACTTGGCATTGACGTAGCCCGGCGCCGCTTTCCCTGCGAAGAAAAAGGTGATGGGTGGCATGTCTTTGGTCAGCGGCCCATGGTTTTTCAGGTCGTTGTACAGCAACACGATGTCCATTGCGTTGAGCAACTGCCGTTTATACTCATGCATACGCTTGATTTGGGTGTCGAACAGCGTGTCCGGATTGATGCTGTAGCCGCAATCCTTGCGAATGAAGGCTGCGGCATTCCGCTTCGCCTGTTGCTTGATCTTTGCGAAATCCTCAAGAAACGCAGGATCGTCGGCGTATGGTTTCAAGTTGGCGATTTCCCCATAGTCGGTTATCCAGCCATCTCCGATCGCCTCGGTGATCTTCTGCGCCAAGGCTGGATTTGCGTTCAGCAGCCATCTCCGCTGGGTGATGCCGTTGGTCTTGTTGTTGAAGCGATTCGGGAAGATCAGATTGAATTCGGGGAACATTTTGCTCTTCAACAGTTCCGAATGGAGGGCAGCCACACCATTGGTGCTGTGGCTGCCGATGATGGCGAGATTGGCCATGCGTATCTGTTTCGGAGTGGATTCTTCGATGATGCTCACGTTTGCCAAGTGTTCGTTGCGCATCGGAAAGTAAGACACCGCTTGTTGCAGGAAGCGGCGGTTGATCTCATAAATGATCTGCAGGTGGCGGGGCAGAAGATGCTCAAACATCGGCAAAGGCCATTTTTCCAAGGCTTCCGGCATCAACGTATGGTTGGTATAACCGAGGGTTCGGACCGTAAGGTCCCATGCATCATCCCACGACAGGTTTTCCTGATCGACGAAGAGCCTCATCATTTCCGGTACGGCAAGGGATGGATGTGTGTCGTTCATCTGGATGGCCGCATGGTCGGGAAAGTCCTGCCAATCGGTGTGGTGCCGTTTGTACCGTTTGAAGATGTCTTGCAGGGAACAGGAAACAAAGAAGTACTGCTGTTTCAGCCTGAGTTCCTTGCCCAGATACTGGGTATCGTTCGGATAGAGGACTTGGGAAAGGTTCTCGGCTTGGACTTTCTGGCGTACCGCTTCCGTATAGTCGCCTTCGTTGAATTCCTGGAAACTGAATTCCAAAGGGGCTTTTGCGGACCAGAGCCGGAGTGTGTTCACCGTTTTGCAGCCATAACCGATGATCGGGGTGTCGAAAGCCATACCCAATACGGTTTCCGCTGGTATCCATTTGAAGTTGTCCTTGTCATTTTCCCGTATCATCTGGACGGTTCCGCCGAAATGGACGGGATACACGGTGTCCGGTCTTTGGATTTCCCATGGATTCCCGTCACGCAGCCAGTCATCAGGTTGTTCCTGTTGCCATCCGTTGGTGAGGTATTGGCGGAAAATGCCGTAGTTGTAGCGTATGCCATACCCATACGCGGGGTATTCCAAAGTCGCGAGAGAGTCAAGAAAACAGGCTGCGAGTCTTCCCAAACCACCGTTTCCCAGACCTGCATCGGGTTCGACGTCGGCAAGTTCTTCATACGTGTATCCCAGGGAGGCGAGTGCTTCTTTCACTTCTTTCTCAAGTCCGAGGTTGATGATGTTGTTGGTCATCGCCCGTCCCATGAGGAACTCAAGAGAAAGGTAATATACCCGTTTTGCGTCGGTAGCCCGTTGTGTCTTGCGGCTTTTGTCCCACTGTTGGATGATCCTGTCGCGGATGGAAAGCGCGAGAGCCGCATATCTTCCTTCCGGCGTGGTATGGTAGATATCCGCATCCTCGCTGTATTTCAGGTGTTCCGCAAAATCCTGCGCGATATCACCAGCGGTATGGCCGAAACGGGTGTTGTTGCTGTTCTTTTTCACGATTCCCTCCATTGGGACTATATGTATATTTCCGTCACAATATAGCAAGGTGCACCAAAAAATGCGATACCTTGCGGGGGTTTCTTTTTCTGAGGGACAAAAGCGTGAGGGGCGGGATGTGCCTTCAATGCATTTGCGGGTGAACGGTTTTTTAGGATGATTTGCCCAGTCTTCGCGAAACAAAGAAAGTGTATTGACAAAGAAGCCATACCTCTGGTAACGTTCCAGATGCGCGTCTCAAAATGCGCGAGTGGTGTGTCTTTTTAAGCCCTTGTAGCTCAGCGGTAGAGCACCACCTTGGTAAGGTGGGGGTCAACGGTCCAATTCCGTTCGAGGGCTCTCTTTTATTTCAACGGTGAATGTTCGCCGGGGAGCAGTAGGTATGGGTGAAGCGAAGAAAAAAACCAGTGTGGAGAAAATTGCACTTCAGTGCACCGTTTGTCATCGGAAGAATTACACAACCGAGCGAAACAAGAAAAACGGCGGGGAAAAACTTGAATTGAACAAGTATTGCCCGTTTGACAAAAAGCATACTCTGCACAAAGAAGCCAAAATCAAATAAGCATCGTTTCGAGAAGCAAATAGGCCAATAGCTCCAATGGTAGAGCACTGGTCTCCAAAACCGGGTGTTGGGGGTTCGAGTCCCTCTTGGCCTGTCTGCTTCTTGAGCGGATAAGGAGCCTTTCGATGAATAAACTGATGAAATATTTCAAAGAGTGCCACAACGAATTGAAGAAAGTGGTTTGGCCGACTCGTGAAGTAGTGATCAATTCGACGAAAGTTGTCATCATTTCCACCATTTTGGTGGCCGTCTTCCTCGGTTTCGTGGATTTTGTGCTGCTGAAACTGTTGTATCTGATCTTTTAAGGATTGAATCATGGCAAAGGGCTGGTACGTAGTACATACATATTCTGGTTACGAACAGAAGATTGAGAGAATCATCCTCAAAATGCGTGAGGGTGATCCCAATTTTGCAGCCGTTTGCACCGATGTGAAAGTTCCGTTCGAAACAGTGGTTGAAGTGAAGGATGGGGTCAAGCGCGATGTGAAGCGCAAGATTCTTCCTGGATATATTCTTGTGGAGATGGATCTGCCTCAGGATGCATGGAAACCGTGGTGTTTCCAGATCAAACGCATCCAGGGTGTGACCGGTTTCCTTTCTGCTGATGACGACAAACTGAAGCCTCCGGTACCCCTCAGTGCATCTGAGGTGAAGGGCATTTTCCAGAAAACGGGTGATATTCCGGCAGACAAAGTGTTCAAGCCCAAACAGACCTTCGCTGTGGGCGACCATGTGAAGATTATCGAGGGGCCTTTCGAGTCTTTCACCGGAGTGGTGGAGGAAGTCAACGGCGAAAAGTCGCGGCTCCGTGTCAGTGTGGGGATTTTCGGACGTTCGACCCCGGTAGATGTCGATTTTCTGCAGGTTGAAAAGGTGGTCCTGTAAGCGTTGGACGAACGCCAGGGTTGCCAATTGATTTTTTACATTCGTCCGTTTTCCAATTGTACACTCCCTCGGATTTGTCCGAGGCGTGGGAGCCTACCGTATGGCAGGCGTTATTACCAGCGTGCAGGCCGGAACTATCCGCCAACTCAGGCAGGCCAGGGCACGTAAGGAGAGAAATATGGCAAAAAAGGTTACTGCGATCATTAAATTGCAGTGCCCGGCTCAGAAAGCCACACCGGCACCACCGATTGGACCGGCTCTTGGCCCTCATGGAGTCAGCGCTCCAAAGTTCGTTCAGGAATTCAATGCCCGTTCAAAAGATTATGAACCGGGATTGGTCGTTCCTGTCGTCATCACCGTTTATGCAGACAAGAGCTATACCTTCATTATGAAGACGCCGCCTGCATCCATCTTGATCAAGAAGGCGTTGGGACTGCAGAAAGCAAGCGCCACTCCGAACAAAGCGAAAGTGGGAACCCTCACCAAAGCACAGTGTCAGGAGATTGCGAAGATGAAGTTGAATGACTTGAACAGCAACTCGCTTGAGACTGCTATGAAGGTCATTGCGGGAACCGCTCGCAGCATGGGCGTTGAGGTGGAGAAATAACTATGGCACATGGAAAGAAATATCGCGAAAGTGCGAAAAAGATTGACCACGAAAAGAGCTATACCTTCGATGAAGCGGCTGCTTTGGTGAAGGCAATGGCTTACGCCAAGTTTGACGAAACCATTGACCTTGCAGTGAAACTGACCCTGAAGAAGAGCCAGAGCGTTCGTGACACGGTTGTGCTTCCGAACCAGTTCGCCGCTCAGAAGAGGGTGTTGGTTTTCGCCAAAGGCGCAAAAGCCGATGAGGCGAAGGCTGCCGGTGCTGCGTTTGTCGGTGACGATGACTTGATCGAAAAAATCAAGGGTGGCTGGTTGGATTTCGATGTCGCCGTAGCGACACCGGATATGATGAAGGATGTCGGTCGTCTTGGCCCAGTCCTTGGCAGGAAAGGCTTGATGCCGAACCCGAAGACTCAGACAGTCACTTTCGAAGTTGCGAAAGCGGTTGCCGAGCTTTCCAAGGGACGCACTGAGTTCCGTTCCGACAAGACAAACGTCGTGCATCTTCCCGTCGGAAAAGTATCCATGGATGCGCAGAAAGTCGCTGATAACGCGAAAGCTGTCATTCAGGAAATCATCCGCAAGAAGCCGAGCGATGCGAAGGGTGACTATATTGGATCAGTGGCGCTTTCTTCCAGTATGGGACCTGGCGTTCATGTGGCGACTGCGAACCTGATGCAGACGAATGCCGCAGTGTAAAGGAGAGAGATATGGAAGGCTATAAAACTCGTATTACTCCCGAGAAAGAGGCGGCCGTCAAGTCATTGCATGACGAATTCGCCGGATACAATGGGTTCATCTTCACTGATTATCGCGGAATGACGGTTGAGCAAATCTCCAAAATCCGCAAAGAATTGATGAAGTCCCAGGGAAATTATCGTGTTGTGAAGAACCGTTTCGCCAAGATCGCTTTGAACCAGTTGGATCACAAAGGATGCGATGCGCATCTGAAAGGCCCCACTGGAATCGCTTTGGTGAAAGGGGATACCACAAACGTCATTGCCAAAGAATTGTTTGCTGCGAAAGAAGATGGCTCACCGATTGATATCAAAGGCGCTTTGATTGACGGGCAAATTCTTGATGTCAAACAGCTTGAAGCTTACAGCAAGTTGCCTAGTCGGAACGAATTGCTCTCCATCTTGATGGGGACCATGAAGGCGCCGATTCAGAAACTCGCCGCAACGTTGCTCGCTCATGTGAAGAAGATGGGAGAAGGCCAACCGGTAGCGCAGGCAACTGCTGCACCAGCCGAACCTGCTCCTGCCGCGAATTAACACAGTCTTAGTCTTCGTTGTAGTAACCTGCTACGACTGTGATGAAAAAAACTTTTTAAGGAGAAGGTAATATGGCTACCAAAGAAGAAATTATTGATGCGATTTCCAAGATGTCGGTTCTTGAGGTTTCTGACCTCATCAAGATGATGGAAGAGAAGTTTGGTGTGCAGGCTGCTGCCGCCGCCGCTGCTCCTGCAGCTGGTGCCACTGCCGCCGCCGCTGGTCCTGCGAAGGACGAGCCGACCGAGTTCAATGTCATCCTGAAGAGTGCTGATGCGACCAAGAAGATCGCAGCCATCAAGGAAGTCAGGAATTTGACCGGTGTCGGACTCGGCGATGCGAAAGCGATCGTTGAGGCTGGAAACAAGACCATTAAGGAAAATGTCTCCAAAGCCGACGCTCAGTCGATGAAAGAGAAACTTGAAGCCGCTGGTTGTGTTGTCGAACTCCAGCCCGCAAGCTGACATCTGTTTCCTATGTTTGAGAGAGCCACCAATGGGTTTTCCCTTTGGTGGCCTGCTCTGTCTTCCTAAGCTCCGTTAGGAGTATGTTCGTTTGTTCGTTATTTCTGGAGGGTACATGATGGTTGCCAAGGGCAAAGCCATAACACGCACGTACATCGGCTCTGATTTCCAAGAGGTTTGCGAGCTCCCCAACCTTATCGGTGTCCAATTGGACAGCTATGAACGGTTCCTTCAACTCGAAGGATACAAGAAAGGTGAGTCTCCTGATCCGGCGTATGGACTGGAAAGGGTTTTCCAGTCGACATTCCCGATTGAAGTTCCAAATGGTGAGATGCGGCTCGTCTACAAGGGCTACAAGATCGACTTGGACAACATCAAGTTCTCCGAAACCGAATGCAAGAAAAAAGGACGCACCTACAGCGTCCCCCTCAAAGCTACCGTAAGCTTGGAGTTCAATACTGGTGAGATCAGGGAAAAGGAAATTTTCTTTGGAGACATTCCCTTGATGACCAACCGCGGCACCTTCATTGTGAACGGAGCTGAACGTGTTGTCGTCAGCCAGATCCACAGGAGTCCTGGAGTCATTTTCAGCAACGAGAAGGATGTATATTCTTCCCGTATCATCCCGTACCGCGGCTCTTGGCTCGAATTTGAAATTGATGAGAAAAAACGGCTGATCTATACCAAGATTGACCGTAAGAAACGTATCTTGGGTACACTGTTCCTTCGTGCCATCGGATATGATACGCGTGAGAAGATCGTCGCTGAGTTCCATAAAGGCGAAGCAGTCGAGTTGTCTGACGCAAACAAGACAGATGTTGAGAACAGATATCTTTTCAAAGACATCTATGATACTGTCGATGGCGAAAAGAAGCGCATTCTGCGTGCCGGAGACCAGCTTCATGCCCATGAGATTGATGAGTTGATCCAACGGAAGATCACCAGCATCGAACTTGTCGATCTGAAGAGCGAGGGCAGCCTCCATTCCGAGATTGTCTTGAACTGCTTCAAGGAAGAGGATGCGAAATACACTTCGGAAGGTTTGGACGAACCATCCAAGGAAGACGTCCTCACCCCGATTTTCTCCGTTTTGATGCCTGGCGAAATGGTCGCCATTGAACGTGCAGAGAAGGATCTTCCCGATATGTTCTTCTCTCCGCGCAAATATGACTTGGGTGCGGTCGGCCGCTACAAGTTCAACAAGAAATTCGGTTCGGATGATGATTCCACTGAAGTGACCACGTTGCAGCCGAAGGATATCGTCCATACGATGTCATATCTGATCCAGGTCTTCATCAGGGAAAAGAACATCGATGATATCGACCATCTTGGCAACCGTCGTGTCCGTTCCGTCGGCGAGCTCCTTCAGAATTCTTTGAAGGGTGCGTTCGCTCGTATGGACAAGATCGCCAAGGAACGCATGAGCCTGATGATGGCTGATGAACATTCCAAGGAATCCGCGAAACCGCAGGATTTCATTTCCATCAAGCCGATTGTGGCTGCGGTGAAGGAATTCTTCGGTTCTTCCCAGTTGTCCCAGTTCATGGATCAGGTCAACCCGCTTTCTGAGCTGACCCACAAACGCCGTCTCAACGCTCTCGGCCCGGGTGGTCTTTCCCGTGACCGTGCAGGCTTTGAGGTGCGTGATGTCCATTACACCCATTACGGTCGCATTTGTCCGATAGAAACTCCGGAAGGTCCGAACATCGGTTTGATTGTTTCCATGGCGAACTATACCCGTGTCAACGAGTATGGTTTCTTGGAGACTCCGTACCGCAAGGTAGTGGATGGGGTGGCGACCAAGGATGTCAAATATCTTGATTCCAACGACGAAGAGAAGTACATCATTGCGATGGCAAACGCCAAATTGGACAAGGCAGGGCATTTCCTTGACAAGGAAGTCCCTGTCCGCCATGCCGGTGATTATACGACACGGCCTGCCAATGAGGTATCCTGGATGGATGTCTCTCCGAAACAGGTTATCAGTGTGGCTGCCAGCTTGATTCCGTTTTTGGAACATGATGACGCCAACCGTGCGTTGATGGGCTGTAACATGCAGCGTCAGGCTGTACCTCTCTTGTTCCCTGAGATTCCGCGTGTCGGAACGGGTATGGAACAGAAGGCTGCCTACGACAGCGGCGTGTTGGTCAAGGCAAAACGTGCGGGTACCATAGAATATGCTTCTTCGACGAGGATTGTGGTCAAACCGGACCAGAGCGATATCGAAGGGGAAGTCGATTATTACGAATTGCAGAAATTCCAAAGGACCAACCAGGACACCTGCTTCAACCAGCGCCCGATCGTGGATGTCGGACAGCATGTCGAGGATGGGGGAGTGCTTGCCGATGGACCGGCGACCCAGAACGGGGAGTTGGCTCTCGGACGCAACATTCTTGTCGGCTTTGTCCCTTGGAACGGGTACAACTATGAGGATGCCGTTTTGATCAGCGAGCGTGTCGTGAAGGATGATATCTTCACCACGATCCATATCAAGGAATTCACCACTGATATCCGGGAAACGAAGCTTGGCCCTGAGAAGCTGACCCGTGATATCCCCAACACCAATGAGAAATTGCTTGAGGCGTTGGATGAAGACGGTATCGTACGTATCGGCACGATGGTCAGGCCGGGTTCCATCCTGGTGGGCAAAGTCACGCCGAAGAGCGAAAGCGATACGACTCCTGAATTCAAGTTGCTCAACTCGATTTTCGGTGAAAAGGCCAAAGAAGTCCGTGATACTTCCCTGAAGGTTCCCCATGGGACAGAAGGTACGGTCATTGACATCCAGCGTTTGTCCCGCAGTGAGAATGATGAATTGCCAGCTGGCGTCAATGAGACCGTGAAAGTGTTGATCGCCACCAAGAGGAAACTCCGTGAGGGCGACAAGATGGCCGGACGCCATGGAAACAAGGGCGTTGTTTCCCGGATTCTGCCTGAAGAGGATATGCCGTACATGGAAGACGGGACACCACTTGATGTCTGTCTCAACCCGCTCGGTGTGCCTTCTCGTATGAATATCGGACAGCTTATGGAAACCCAGCTCGGATGGGCAGCAGTTTCTTTGGATGAATGGTATTCCTCCCCGGTGTTCCAGAGCGCGACGATGGAGCAGATTGAGGCGAAGATGAAGGAAGCGGGGCTTCCGACTAATTCCAAGGTGACGCTGTATGACGGCCGCACGGGTGTGCCGTTCGTCAACAAAGTGTTCTGCGGTTATATTTACTATCTGAAGTTGCACCATCTGGTCGATGACAAGATGCATGCGCGTTCCACTGGTCCGTATTCGCTCGTCACCCAACAGCCGCTCGGCGGCAAAGCCCAGTTCGGCGGTCAGCGTCTCGGAGAAATGGAAGTCTGGGCGTTGGAGGCATACGGTGCCGCGAATACCTTGCAGGAGCTTCTGACGATCAAGAGCGACGACATGAATGGTCGTGTCAAGATTTACGAAAGCATCGTGAAGGGTGAACCTGCCACAGCAGTAGGCATGCCTGAGGCATTCAATGTCTTGGTGCAGGAAATCCGTGGTTTGGCGTTGGATATGTCCGTATATGACGTCAATGGAAAACAGGTTCCGCTCACCGAGCGTGATGATGAGCTGATCAACAAGCAACAGAAAGGCTCATTGAACAACTAGGAGTAGACGGATGAATGAAATTCGTGATTTTGATAGTGTAATGATCCGGCTCGCTTCGCCGGAACAGATCAAGGCTTGGTCGTATGGCGAGGTGAAGAAACCGGAAACGATCAATTACCGCACATTGCGTCCTGAACGTGATGGTTTGTTCTGCGAAAAGATTTTCGGAACCACCAAACAGTGGGAATGCTACTGTGGTAAGTTCAAGTCCATCCGTTACAAGGGCGTCATTTGCGACAGGTGCGGTGTTGAAGTCACCGACACCAAAGTGCGCCGTGAGCGTATGGGGCACATCACGTTGGCAGCCCCGGTAGCCCATATATGGTACTATCGCAGCGTCCCCTCCAAGATGAGCATGTTGCTGGACATCAGCCGCAACTCATTGCAGAGTGTCCTGTATTATGAGAAATATGTGGTCATCGACAAAGGTGACACTACCCTGAAGGACAAACAGATCCTTTCCGAAGAAGACTACCAGAAATATCTGGAGCAGTTCGGAGAGGGGAGTTTTGACGCCGAAATGGGTGCGGAAGCCATCCGCAAACTGCTGTCCCGTCTGGATCTCGAGGAGCTGTCCCGTGATCTTAGGAACAAAATGAGGGATCGTGAGGATAAAGCGGACAAACGGCTTCTGCAGCGCATCGAGGTGGTTGAGAACTTCCGCGACAGCGGCAACAAACCCGAATGGATGATCCTTACCGTCATTCCTGTGATACCGCCTGATCTCCGCCCGATGGTGCAACTTGACGGCGGCAGATTCGCGACGAGCGACCTGAATGATCTGTACAGAAGGGTCATCAACCGCAACAACCGTTTGGATCGTCTGGTGAAGCTCAATGCCCCTGACATCATTATCCGCAACGAAAAGCGGATGCTCCAGGAAGCTGTCGATGCATTGTTCGACAACTCCAAGCGGAAAAAAGTGGTCAAAGGAGCTTCTTCCCGTCCGCTCAAGAGCCTTTCCGATATGCTCAAAGGCAAGCAAGGCCGTTTCCGCCAGAACTTGCTTGGAAAGCGTGTCGACTATTCCGGCCGTTCCGTCATTGTTGTAGGACCGGAACTCAGAATGCACCAGTGTGGTCTTCCTTCCAAGATGGCGCTCGAATTGTACAAGCCGTTCCTGATGAAGAAGCTTGTCCAGGACGGAGTCGTCTACAATATCAAAAAAGCGAAAACCTTGGTTGAGGAAGAGACTGAAGCTGTATGGTCCATCCTTGATGACGTGGTCAAAGAACACCCCGTCATGCTGAACCGTGCGCCTACGCTGCATCGCCTTGGCATCCAGGCTTTCGAACCGGTGCTCGTTGATGGAAAAGCCATCAAACTGCATCCTCTCGTATGCCATGCGTTCAACGCGGACTTTGATGGTGACCAGATGGCAATCCACGTTCCACTCACCCATGCGGCGCAGATGGAATGCTGGACGTTGATGCTTTCGGTTACCAACCTGCTTGATCCGGCGAACGGCAAACCGATCGTCTATCCTTCGCAGGACATGGTCCTCGGCATCTTCTATCTCACCAGAGAGATGAAAGGAGCCAAAGGCACAAACAAGTATTTCGACAATATCGGTGAACTGGAGATGGCCATCGAGGCGGGTTCCGTTTCGTACAATGCCGCTATCCGGTACAAACTGCCCACCGGCGAGAAGATTCAGACCACTGCGGGAAGAGTCATCTTCAACAGTGTGTTGCCTGAAGGTATTCCTTACCAGAACAAGTGTCTGGGAGACAAAGACCTGAAGAAGTTGATCGGCGCGACGTTGAAAACCAGGGAGAATTCCGTGGTTGTACAGATGCTCGACTCCATCAAGGATGTCGGGTATAAGTATTCCACCTTGTTTGGCGCGACCATCGGTCTTTCCGATATGCTCGTCCCTGATGAGAAGAAGGAGCTTGTCTCCAAGGCCGAACAGGAACAGCAGAAGATTCTTGACCAATACCGCCAAGGCCATATCACTCAGGAAGAACGGTACAACAGGGTCATTGACGTCTGGACGCAGACCAACAACAAGTTGTCCACCGTGTTGATGTCCGAATTGGAGAAGAGCCAGAACAGTTTCAACCCGTTGTTCTTGATGGCGGATTCCGGAGCCCGTGGTTCCAAGACGCAGATTAGCCAGTTGGGTGGTATGCGTGGTTTGATGGCTCGTCCGAACGGCGATGTCATTGAATTCCCGATCAAATCGAACTTCAAGGAAGGACTCTCCATCATCGAGTTCTTCATTTCGACCAACGGTGCCCGTAAAGGTTTGTCTGATACCGCATTGAAGACCAGTGAGGCAGGTTACCTGACCCGCCGTCTTGTCGATATCAGCCAGGACCTTGTCATCACGATGGACGATTGCCATACCATCAACGGTATTGAACGTTCAGCCATCAAGGATGACACTGGCGAAATTGTCGAATCCTTGGCTGACCGTATCGTCGGCCGTTGCCCGGTGGAGGATGTACGACATCCGTTCACCCATGAGGTCATCGTTCCGGCCAACGAAGAGATTTCCGACGCCAAGGCGAAGGAGATCGAGGAAGCCGGTGTGGAACATGTGTTGCTCAGGACTGTGTTGACATGCGAAGCCAAACATGGAGTCTGCCGCAAGTGCTATGGCCGTAACCTGGCCACCAACCATACGGTTGATATCGGTGAGGCCGTCGGTATTGTCGCCGCTCAGTCCATAGGACAACCGGGCACCCAGCTTACCCTCCGCACCTTCCACAGCGGTGGAGCCGCTTCGGCAAGCGCAGAGGAGAACAAGTTGGTCTTCAAATTCCCGGTCATCATCGGGGATATCACCGGCAGCCGTGTGGAACGGCAGTCCGACAAGGTCAACGTGTTCACCAGAAAAGGCCATATCGAGTGTTTCAAGGTGAACTTCGAGCTTCCCAAAGGCAGCTACGACGAACTCCTCGTTCAGGATGGCTCGTCCATTGGAAAAGGAACTCCGTTGTATAAGAAGGATGGGAAGGAATATACGACTCCGGAAAATGGCTCCATCCAGATTACTGATGGAAACGTCCTTTTGCTCGACCATCCTACCTATCAGGTTGTCAAGGCAGGCAGTGAGCTTGTCGTCGCGTCCCAGCAATATGTGAAGAGCGGAGACCCGATCGTCACGTTTGACCCGTTCAGCGAACCGATCATCACCGAAGAGGGCGGTTATACCCATTTCGTCGATATCAAACTGGGGACCACGTTGCTTGAAGAAGTCAACCCGGAAACCGGTAACGTCGAGAACCGTATCACCGAGCATGCTTTGGAGAGGCTGTCACCAACCATCCAGATCACCTCGGAGAAAAACGGCAAAGGCGATATCCTTGCTTCCTATCAGGTACCTGGTAATTCGTACCTGCAGGTCAAGGAAAACGTTGAAGTGACCAAAGGTGAAGTGCTTGCGAAGATGTTGAAGGAAGGTGTCAAAACCAGTGATATCACCGGTGGACTTCCCAGGATCGGCGAGTTGTTCGAGGCGAGAAAGCCAAAGAACGCAGCGATTTTGGCGCAGGTCACAGGCATTGTTTCCATTGGCCCGACGATAAAAGGCAAACGGAGTGTTGTGGTCACTGATTCGTTCAAGCACGAGTACAAGCATCTCGTTCCGATGGGCAAGAACCTGTTGGTTCGTGACGGGGACTCCGTTGAAGCCGCGGATTTGCTTTGCGATGGCGCCGTCGACCCGCATGATATTTTGGATATCTGCGGCGAAAACGCACTGCAGGCATTCTTGGTGGATGAAGTCCAGCAGGTGTACCGGATGCAAGGCGTTGACATCAACGACAAACATTTTGGCATCATCGTCAGGCAGATGTTGAGGAAAGTTGAGGTCGTGCATGTAGGCGACACCAACCTGATTCAGGGGCAGAGGATCGACAAGTACAAATTCTTCGAGGAGAACCAGAGGGTTGTCAGCGAAGGCGGTGAACCTGCTGTGGCTCGTCCGTTGCTGTTGGGTATCACCCATGCATCGCTCGCCATCGATTCGTTCATCAGTGCCGCGTCGTTCCAGGAGACCACCCGGGTCTTGACAAGTGCGGCGATTGCTGGTAGTAAAGATGAATTGCGCGGTCTCAAAGAGAACGTGATCATCGGTCATTTGATCCCTGCCGGTACAGGCATGAAGATGTATCGGGATATCAAGATGAAGGATGAGGAACTCTTCGCATTGAAGAAAAAGGCAGCCGAGGAACAGATGAAAGCTGAGAAAAAGCAGCAACAACTGGCCGAGGATGACGATTTTGATGTGGAGAGCATTGCGGACATGAAAACCGTAAGTGATAAAGAGGGAGTGGACGAAGGGAACGATGAGGAGTGATAAGCGCCTGTCGGCGTTTGTCGCCTCACGACCTGGTTGTCGTGAACACACCTTTTCATCCATGCTGAGTACGGTTTTTAGATAGATGTGCTGCCAGTTTGGCGGCACGGGCCCCCGTTTGGTGAGAGGCGGTGGACCAGAATCAAAAAGGGAGTGTATCGAAAGATGCCTACTATTAATCAGCTGATCAGAAAGGGCCGGAAGGATGTCGGTAAGAAGACAAAAGCCCCGGCACTTGAGGGTTGCCCCCAGAAACGTGGTGTTTGCACCCGTGTTATGACGGTTACCCCGAAGAAGCCTAACTCCGCTCTCAGAAAGGTCGCGCGTGTGCGCCTTTCCAACGGGTTTGAAGTTACCGCCTACATCCCCGGTATCGGGCATAACCTCCAGGAGCACTCTGTTGTGCTTATGAGAGGCGGAAGGGTCAAGGACCTTCCCGGTGTCCGTTATCACATCATCCGTGGTGCCAAGGATACCCAAGGCGTCGCCGATCGCAAGAGAGGCCGCAGCAAGTACGGCGCCAAAAAGCCAAAGGCTTGATGGGGGAGGTAGCAGACTATGTCGAGAAGAACCAGTGCCCACAGCAGGGAAGTATTGCCAGATCCTCTCTATAAGAGTGTGGTCGTTGAGAAGTTCATCTGCCGCATGATGGAAGATGGAAAGAAATCCATCAGCAGCGCGATTTTGTACGATGCCATGAAAGCCATGGGTGAGAAGACCGGCGAGAAACCGCTGGATGTTTTCACCAAGGCGATTGACAACGTCAAACCGTTGGTCGAAGTCAAGAGCCGCCGTGTCGGTGGCGCCACCTATCAGGTGCCGACTGAGATCAGGGACAGCCGCCGCGAAGCTTTGTCCATGAGATGGATCATCGCAGCAGCGCGTGCCCGCAATGGCAAGAACATGAGCGAGAAACTCGCCGCTGAGTTGCTTGATGCCATCAACAATACCGGTGCCGCCTTCAAGAAGAAGGAAGACACCCACAGAATGGCAGAGGCGAACAAAGCGTTCAGCCACTATCGCTGGTAGACGTTCCGCCAAAGCAAAAAACCACCGACCAATCATCGGTGGTTTTTTTTGCCTATTTGGTCAGGTATAACCGGAGGTTCTCCAGCTCACAGAAGGATTCCGCCTCAAGGCGTTCGATGGTGAAGGTGAGTTTCTCATTGGTTTGTACGGGAAATGAGACGGACAAGTCCATCAGGTGTGTCTCTTTTAAGGTGGTCTCCTGCCATTTCACCATTCCCTGTGCGTTGGTTATGGTAAGCCGGGTGCCGCTGCCGATCGCATCCATATAGGTGGATCCGCTTTTTCCGAATCCTTTGCAGAAATGGTAGCCTGAGGGAACTGTCGCCTTGCACAGGACTGAAGCGATGCCCGGATTGCCTTGATGCAGGTGGATGAACAGGGTGATGGCAACCCACAATGCGGGATCTGCACTTGCCTTGATATCTTCTTCTGTCCGTGATTCTTCAATGCATACGGGTTGCTTCGTCACAAGAGGGGGGGCTTGAGGTTTTTGTTTGGGCACTTCTCCTTCGGGGTGGGTTGGAGGTGTTTGGACCGGTGTTTCTTCCCTATGTTCTTCCACAGGGGGGGCCACGTAGTGCTGCGCCGTTTCATATGCTTCTTTGGATATTTCCAGATAGCCCTGTTTCTCCAGCCTCTCGGATGCATGGTCATTAGCCACAAAGGCGACGAGCAGGTTGAAAACGGGGAGGGCCGCAAAACCGATGCCTCCGGTGTGCAGTCCAATATAACCGAAGAGGATGTCTCCGGCAAAGAGGAGGAATGTGAAGGTCCAATCTTTCCGGGCTATGGTGCTGAAAATGCCAAGAAAGAGGGTCGTTGCCGAAAAACCTGTTTTCATTTTGCGCTTGAGATCGGTTTTTTGGAAATAACGATAGGTTCTCATCTGTTTCTCCTTTGCAAAGTGTATCGCTGTGAAAACGGGAATACAACCAGGAAAAGCGTGGCTTTTTCTGATGCAATTCCTTTTCTTGCAATCAATTTGTGAAATGCTTGACACAAACTTGCGTTTCCCGTATAGTAGTCGGGTGCGCTTAGGGGGTACTACTATCTCTGTGCGCGACGGGCCAAACCGATTATTGCAACGCAATGATAAGGTGGTTCCAGAATGAAAAGTTTTTTTAAAAACTTTGCTATGTCGGCCGGATTGCTTCTGCAAGGCCAGTCGACCTCTGGATCCTCCGTGTAGTTCGTTACCAACAATCAGAATGTCCCCTGTGAATAGGTAAAGGCCTTGCCTTTATGGTAACTTATATGATTTGCGGCGATAAAGAATAATCGCCACAAGGAGGAAACGATGGCAAAAGAAAAATTTGTGAGGAACAAACCGCACGTAAACGTCGGGACCATTGGACACATCGACCATGGCAAAACAACCCTCACCTCCGCAATTACCTTGCATTGCGCAAGGCTTTTCGGTGACAAAGCATTGGATTACGACCAGATTGACAATGCGCCAGAGGAAAAGGCTCGTGGTATCACCATCAACACCAGACACGTTGAGTATCAGACCAAGAACCGTCACTATGCGCATGTTGACTGCCCGGGACACGCCGACTATATCAAGAACATGATCACCGGCGCCGCGCAGATGGACTGCGCCATCGTCGTTGTCGCCGCAACCGATGGACCAATGCCGCAGACTCGCGAGCACATCTTGCTTGCTCACCAGGTTGGTGTTCCGTGCATCATCGTGTTCATCAACAAGTGCGACCTTGTCGATGACCCCGAGTTGATTGATCTTGTTGAAGAGGATATGAGAGATCTTCTGACCAAGAACGGCTACGATGGGGCCAACGCTCCTTGCATTCGTGGTTCCGCATTCCAGGCCATGAGCCATCCGGATGATCCCGAGAAGACAAAGTGCATCGATGAGCTGTTGGACGCTATGGACAGCTACATCCCGCTTCCTGTCCGTGAAATGGATAAGCCGTTCCTGATGCCGATCGAAGACATCTTCACCATCAGCGGCCGTGGCACGGTTGTTACTGGTCGTGTCGAACGCGGTGTCGTCAAGGTAAACGATCCGGTCGAAATCGTCGGTATCAAGCCGACCAAGAAGACGGTCGTCACCGGACTCGAGATGTTCCGCAAGACTCTGGATTATGCAGAGGCCGGCGACAACATCGGTACTTTGCTCCGCGGCGTTGATAAGAAAGACGTCGTCCGTGGCCAGGTTCTTGCCAAGCCGGGTTCCATTCATCCGCATTCCAAGTTCGTTGGTGCGCTCTACGTACTCAGCGCCGAGGAAGGTGGAAGACATTCTCCGTTCTTCACTGGTTACCGCCCGCAGTTCTATTTCCGCACCACTGATATCACCGGTACGGTTTCCCTGCCCGAAGGCGTCCAGATGATCAAACCGGGCGATCACTGCTCGATCAATGTTGAGTTGATCCACCACATCGCTATGGACAAAGGTCTCCGCTTCGCTATTCGTGAAGGTGGAAAGACAGTTGCTTCCGGTCAGGTTACTGAACTCGTAGACTGATTTCAAATAGAGAATGCCTTGCCGGCATTCAATTGCTGGCAAGGCCCGTTTTTTGGAGGAATAATGGCTAAAGAAAGAATTCGGGTAAGACTGAGAGGCTTTGATGTGGAACTCGTTGAGCAGAGCGCCAAAGCAATCGTCGATACCGTAGTGAAGGCCGGTGCTACTGTTTCCGGACCTGTCCCACTCCCGACTCGTATCAACAAGTATACAGTCCTCAGATCACCTTTTGTTAACAAGAAATCTCGTGAGCAATTCGAGATGAGAACCCATAAAAGGTTGATTGACATTTTGGATCCCACATCGAAAGTCATGGATGCCCTCATGAAACTTGAGCTCCCTGCCGGTGTTGATGTTGAGATTAAACAGTAAGAGTTGAGGTAAGAAATGTTAGGGCTTATCGGCAAAAAAGTTGGAATGACCCAGGTGTTTGACGCGCAAGGCAGGCTCACACCCGTAACGGTTATAAAGATTGAGGACAACGTGGTTGTGGCTGAACGCACAGATGAAAAGAATGGCTACAATGCAGCAGTCCTCGGTTCCATGGACAAAAAGAAAAGCACCATCACCAAGCCGTATGCCGGCCAGTTCAAAGATATTTGCGAACCGAAGCAGATTGTTGCTGAGTTCCGTGATTATGAAAAGGACGTGAAGGTCGGTGAGGTTCTTGGAGTGGATGTTTTCAAAGACACACTGTATGTCGATGTTTCTGGAACTTCGAAAGGTAAAGGGTACGCTGGCGCCATCCGGCGCTACGGGTTCAGCGGCGGTCGTGATACGCATGGTTCCAAGTTCCACAGAGATCTTGGTGGTACGGCCATGTCATCCACACCAGCACGCACGTTCAAAGGCCACAGGATGGCCGGCCACATGGGTGTTGATGCGGTTACCGTTCAGAATCTGAAAGTCGTCAGGATTGACGAGGATCTTCAGGTTTTGATGGTGAAGGGAGCTATCCCTGGTCCCGCTCATAGTGTCGTCATCGTGAAAAAAGCGGTTAAGAAGTAGGGGCGAGAGATATGGAAGCTAAAGTTTTTTCTACTGATGGAAAAGAAGCGAGAAGCATCGAGCTGAATGAAGAGGTATTCAACCACGAAGTCAGCAACGGATGCATCTACTATGCCATCAATAATGAGCTTGCGAACCGCCGTGTTGGCACTGCATGCACTAAGACAAGAGCTGAAGTCAACTACAGTAATACCAAACCTTACAAGCAGAAGGGAACAGGAAACGCCCGTCAGGGTGATAAGAAGTCCCCGGTGCTGGTAGGTGGAGGAACGATTTTTGGACCGAGACCCCGCGAGTATGGCTGGGTCCTTCCCAAGAAAATGAAGCGGTTGGCTATGAAGAGTCTCCTGACTCTGGGAGTTCAGGAGAAACGCTTGGTGGTTGTTGAGGATTTCACTTCCGCCAATGGCAAGACCAAAGAGTTGATCCCAATCCTGAAAGCGTTCAATCCCGACGAGACACGTACTGTCATCGTCCTCAAGGGCAATGATGCCATGTTGCGCCGCGCCGCACGGAATATTCCGTATGTGCACGTTCTCGCGTATGACAAACTCAGCGCCCATGAACTGCTGTATGGACGGAAAATCTTGGTTCTTGAAACTGCCGCCAAAAATCTGAACGATTTTTACGGTGTAACCAAAGAGGCCGCGAAATGAGAGCTGACCAAGTTATTATCGCCCCGATTCTGAGTGAAAAGAGCAATCTGGAACGTGAAGGGGAGACTAAGAAGTATACCTTCAAGGTACACATGGATTCCAACAAGATGGAGATCAAAGCTGCCATCAAAGAGCTGTTCAATGTGACTCCTGTGAAGTGCAATACAATGGTAGTGAAAGGAAAGCCTAAATATACCAGAGGCAAAGCGGGATTCGTACTTGGATCCACTGGTGACTGGAAAAAGGCTGTCGTGACCCTGGCCAAGGGTGAAAGCATCCAGGCCATCGAAGGCGTATGAGGAGAGAGGTGAAATATGGCTCTTAAAAGTTACAAACCGAATACTCCCGGCCTTCGCCAAAGGACCACTTTGGTCTTCGACGAGCTGACTACTGACAAACCGCAGAAGTCACTCACCAGTTACCTCCACAGGTCTGCTGGCCGTGATGCGTATGGTCACATCAGTGTTCGTCGGCGTGGCGCTGGCTGCAAGCGGAGATATCGTATCATCGATTTCAAGAGAGACAAGTATGGCGTTCCCGGTACTGTGAAGACCATCGAGTATGATCCGAACAGATCCGTGAACATCGCGTTGGTTTTCTATGCTGATGGCGAGAAGCGGTACATAATCGCTCCGCAGGATATCAAAGTCGGACAGAAGATCGTCAGCGGACCGGAAGCTCCGATCACCGTTGGAAACGCACTTCCCTTGAAGAACATTCCGCTTGGGTTGATCGTCCATAACGTGGAATTGACCAAAGGTCGTGGAGGCCAATTGGTTCGTGCTGCCGGACTTGGCGCAACCATCGTCGCCAAAGAAGGTGACTATGTGACGTTGCGTCTGCCTTCTGGTGAGATGCGTATGGTGTTTTCTGAATGCTACGCGACCATCGGGACTCTGGGAAACGTCGATCATATGAATACCAACCGTGGAAAAGCCGGTGTCACCCGTCATTTGGGTATCAGACCATCGGTACGCGGTACTGCGATGAACCCGATCGATCACCCGCATGGTGGTGGTGAAGGAAAGACGCATACTGGGCGCATTCCTTCTACGCCTTGGGGCAAGTTGGCTAAGGGTGGAAAGACCCGTTCCAAGAAGAAGCCTTCGAATGTATTCATTGTGAAGAAGAGGAAATAGGAGTTTACCGTGGCTAGATCAATCAAGAAAGGACCCTTTGTAGAGAGAAAACTCTATAAGCGGATTCAAGAGTCAAGCAAGACGAATCAGAAGACGATGATCAAGACGTACTCCCGGNCCTCAACGATCATCCCTGAGATGGTAGGATTCACGATTTCCGTCTATAACGGAAAGACTTGGATTCCTGTGTATGTGACCGAGAACCTGGTTGGACACAAACTCGGCGAGTTTGCCCCGACCAGAATCTTCCGCGGCCACTCGCTGAATGCCGATAAGGCAGTCGCTGCACCTGCCGGCAAGTGAAGGATAAGAAGATGCAAGAGAAAAAAGGTTTTACTGCAACTGCAAAATATCTTCTGGTCTCTCCCTCCAAAGTCCGCCCTGTCGCTGACTTGGTGCGCATGAAGCCCTATCCCGAAGCGGTAGCTATTCTCGAGGCGATGCCCCAAAAGGGTTCACGCCTGATCCTGAAAGTGCTGCAGAGTGCCTGCGCCAATGCGTTGGATCGGAACAAGAAGATTGATGAAGAGAATCTGTATGTTTCCGAACTGCTTGTTGACGAAGGCCCAAGGCTCAAGAGAGTTTGGCCCAGATCCCATGGAAGAAGAGATATTCTTCTTCGCAGGATGTCGCACATTACCGTCACTGTTGACGAGAAAACGAGTGTGAGGAAATAAATGGGCCAGAAAGTTAATCCTATTGGACTTCGCCTTGGTATCAACAAAACGTGGAAGTCTAAGTGGTTTGTGGATCGTAAGGAATATGCAGACACGCTGCATGAAGATTTGAAGCTTCGCAAAGAGTTGCTTGCGTGTCCTGAGGTCCAGGGTGCTGAGATTTCGGATGTTGAGATCATCCGCAAGCCTCAGCGTGTGACAGTCGTTATCACCACCAGCCGGCCGGGAATCATCATCGGCAGCAAGGGTGCCAACGTTGAGAAACTTGGCCTCCGCCTGCAGAAGCTTTCCGACAAGAAAGTCCAGATCAAGATCAAAGAGATCAAGAAGCCTGAAGCTGATGCACAGCTGATTTCCGCGAATATCGCGCGTCAGTTGGTTGCGCGTGGTTCTTTCCGCAGAGCGATGAAGACAGCAATCTCCAAAGCGATGCAGAGTGGAGCACAAGGCATCAAGATTCGTCTTTCCGGACGTATCGGTGGAGCCGAAATCCATCGCAGCGAATGGATGAAGGAAGGTCGTGTGCCTCTTCATACACTGCGCAGTGACATTGATTATGGTTTCACCACGGCGGATACCTCTTTTGGATGCATTGGCGTCAAAGTATGGGTGTTCAACGGTGAGATTTACGACCATGTGCAGAAAGAAGACGATGCTGGTGCTGTAGCCAAGAAACCGATGAAAGTCGAAGAGATTGGCACGACATCCGCTGGTGCTGATGTTGAGGCAAGGAGTTAGGCCATGCTTAGTCCGAAGAGAGTTCAATACAGAAAAAAGCAACGTGGCAAACGCACAGGGATTGCCCAGAGCGGAAACACGATTGCATTTGGCGAATATGGCTTGATGGCGACTGAACCGTTGTGGATCACGAACCGCCAGATTGAGGCGGCGCGTGTTGCATTGACCCGTCATATCAAACGTGGTGGAAAGATTTGGATCAGAATCTACCCCGATATGCCATATACCAAGAAACCTGCCGAAACAAGACAGGGAAACGGAAAGGGTGCGCCTGAGGGATGGGTGGCTGTGGTCAAGTCTGGAACCATCATGTTTGAGATGGGCGGTATTAGTAAGGATGTTGCGCAAGAAGCTTTGACATTGGCTGCTTCCAAACTTCCCATCCATACCAAATTCGTCGCAAGACGTGATGTGGAGTGATTGTTATGAAGAATTCATTTAAAGATTTGACGTTGGAAGAGCTGAAGGCGAAAAAAGAGGAACTTCACAAGCAGTATCTGAACCAGAGAATGGACAAGGTGCTCGGCCATGTGGAAAATCCCCTTGCTACGCGTACCACACGCAGAGCCATCGCCCGTGTCAACACCTTGATTTCCGAGTATGAACTTGGAATCCGCAAGGCCGCGACCAAATAGGGAGTGAGATATGGAAAAAGCTTGGAAGAAGACGATGACAGGCCAGGTGGTCAGCGACAAGATGGATAAGACGATTACTGTCGCCATCACCAAGAAGACGCTCCACCCCCTGTACAAGAAGTATGTGAGTACTACCAAAAAGGTAAAGGCCCACGATGAGAACAATGAGGCGAAGATCGGCGACACGGTTCGTGTTGAGGAATGCCGCCACCTGAGCAAGGATACATGCTGGCGTCTCGTTCAGATTGTCGAGCGTGCCCGCTGATAGGACAGGAGAGACACTATGATCCAGATGCAGAGCTATTTGAATGTTGCGGATAACAGCGGAGCCAAGCGTGTGCAGTGCATCAAGGTTCTCGGTGGAAGCCATAGGTATGTTGCCGGTATCGGTGACATCATTGTGGTTGCCGTCAAGGACGCACTCCCGAATGGCGCCATCAAGAAAGGTGATGTGTTGAAAGCTGTGATTGTCCGTACAAAGAAGGAATACCGGAGACCTGACGGTACCTATATCAGGTTCGATGATAATGCATGCGTCGTCATCGATGCCAACAATAACCCGCGCGGCAAGCGTATCTTCGGACCAGTGGCCAGGGAACTCCGTGACCAGTATATGAAGATTGTTTCCCTCGCGCCGGAAGTGTTGTAGGAGATCAGCTATGAGACTGAAGAAAAATGACACCGTTAAAGTCATTTCAGGGAAAGACAAAGGCAAGAGTGGCCGTATTCTTTCCATTGATCATGATGCGGAACGCGTAATCGTGCAGGGTGTCAACATGGTCAAGAAGACCATGAAAAAGAAGAACCAGCAGGATAAGGGCGGAATCGTTGAGATCGAAGCCCCGCTTTCTGTTGCCAATGTCGCTTATGTCCTGAAAGATGGAAAGACGACTCGCATCGGGTACAAGTTCGACGATAACGGAAAGAAAGTCCGCTTCGCCAAAAAGACTGGGGAAGTAATCTAATGGCAGACGAGAAGAAAGTACAGGTAGCCGCTCCGCAGAAAGAAGTTGCTCCTAAGAAAGTTGAAGCCAAGAAAGCCGAAGCCAAGAAGCCGGAAGCTCCAGCCGAAAAGTTCATCCCGAACTTCAAGAGAAAGTATTTGGAGACTGTTGCTCCCGCTATGTTCAAGGAGCATGGTTACAAATCCCCGATGCAGACTCCCAAGTTGGAGAAAATCGTGGTCAGCATTGGTTGCGGAGACGCCATTGAGAACAAGAAATTGCTTGATTCGGCCGTCAAAGAGCTTGAGCAGATCACAGGCCAGCATGTTGTGAAGACAAAAGCACGGAAATCCATTGCCAACTTCAAGCTTCGTGAGGGGCAGGAGATTGGAGCGATGGTAACGCTCCGTGGTGACAATATGTGGTTCTTCCTGGAGAGGTTGATTTGCATCGCACTTCCCCGTGTGAAGGACTTCAGGGGTGTCAATCCGAACGCATTCGATGGACGCGGTAACTACTCTCTCGGCATCACCGAGCAGATTATCTTCCCGGAGATCGACTTCGATAAGATTGAACGGATCAGTGGCATGAACGTTGCGATTGTCACGACTGCGAAGACGGATGAGGAAGGTTACGACTTGCTGAAGAAGCTTGGCATGCCTTTCGCAAACAAATAAGGGTGAAGCAACATGGCAAAGAAATCATTGATCATCAAATCCAAGAGAGAGCCGAAGTTCAGCACCAGAAGATATAACCGCTGCAGAATTTGCGGACGTCCTCGTGGGTATATGCGTCAGTTCGATATGTGCAGAATCTGCTTCCGTAAACTGGCAAGTGAAGGCCAGATTCCTGGCGTTACCAAATCAAGTTGGTAAGGAGAGAGATATGGCTGTAAGTGATCCAGTAGCAGATATGCTCACCAAGATTAGGAACGCTAGTCTGGCGAAGCACGAGAAAGTAGATATTTCCAACTCCAAGATGAAGATCCAGATCATCAAGATCTTGAAGAATGAGGGATATGTGAAGAATTTCAAGAAAGTCACCAAAGACGGTTTCCCGTTTGTCCGTGTCTTTCTGAAATACGACGAGAATCAGGCTTCTGTCATTCATGGCATTGAGCGTGTGAGTACTCCAGGCCGCCGTGTGTATACCGGGTATCGTGAGATGCCTCGTGTCTACAACGGATATGGTATTGTGGTTGTCTCCACTTCAACGGGTGTCATCACTGGCAAGAAGGCGACTGAGTCCAAGATTGGCGGTGAGCTGATCTGCAAGGTTTGGTAGGGGGTAGAGAATGTCCAGAATTGGAAGATTGCCTATCACGATTCCCCAGGGTGTAAAGATTTCCGTGGATCCGTCCAATACAGTCCATGTGGAAGGTCCCAAGGGGAAACTGACCTGTGCAGTGCACTCGGAAATCAAAGTGGAAGTAAAGGACGGCAAGGTCGTACTGAGCCGTACAAGTGATGATCTTCAGATCAAGAGTTATCATGGATTGTATCGCCAGATGATCAGCAACATGATTGTTGGTGTCACCCAAGGTTATTCGAAGACATTGATCATCAATGGTGTAGGTTATCGTGCTGAGGCGAAAGGCAAGTATGTCTTGTTTACGCTCGGCTATGCGAACCAGATTGAATTCATGCTTCCGGAAGGCGTTACCGCTGCATGCGAAACCCCCAACAAGGTGACCATCAGTGGCATTGACAAGCAGAAGATCGGACAGACTGCAGCAGACATCAGAAGTCTCCGTGGACCAGAGCCGTACAAAGGCAAAGGTATCAAATATGAGACTGAGATTATCCGCCGCAAGGCTGGTAAGACCGCAGCTGCGAAGAAGTAATGGGTAGGCGAAGAATATGAACAGAGTGATTGATAAAAGAAGAAAGCATCTGCGCCGCAAGCTCCACATCAGGAAGACCCTGAACGGAACTGCAATGCGCCCAAGAATGTCGGTTTTCCGCAGCAATTTGCATATGTATGTCCAGGTCATCGATGACGAGGCTGGAAATACGTTGTGTTCCGCCAGTACTGTCGAGAAAGAATTGGCAGGGCTGAAAAACAACGTGGAAAACGCCGAGAAGCTTGGTGAGATTGTGGGGAAGCGTATGCTTGAGAAGAATATCAACACAGTGGTGTTTGATCGAAACGGGTATATGTACCACGGGATCGTGAAGAGCATCGCGGATGGCGCTCGCAAGAGTGGCATCAAGTTCTAGGGGGATACTGTGGAAAATTCTAGAGAAAGAGATCGGGACAAGGAAAAGAACGACGGCTTGGTAGAAAAGCTTGTCAAACTGAACCGTGTCTCCAAGGTTGTCAAGGGTGGTAAACATCCCTCTTTTGCCGCCTTGGTTGTGGTCGGTGACCAGAAGGGCAAAGTCGGGTACGGATTTGGAAAATCCAATGACGTCACCGAAGCCATCCGGAAGGCTTCCGACAGGGCTAGGGCGCATATGGTGAACGTTCCGCAGAAGAACGAAACGCCGATGATTCCTCATGAAATCATCGGAAACTACAAGAGCGCAAGCGTATTGCTTCGCCCTGCAGTTCCTGGAACTGGTGTTATTGCAGGCGGTGCAGTCCGTGCCGTTTGTGATGCCGCCGGCATCAAGGATGTGTTGAGCAAGTCACTGGGTTCCAAGAATTCCATCAATACAGTCAAAGCCACATTCGATGCGATCGAGCATATGTTTGATGGCAAGACTCTGGCGAAGGAACGCGGCAAGAAGTCTCTTGCTGAGTTGTGGGGGTGAGCGTATGGCTGAAGCGAAGAAAATCAAGATTACCTTGGTGAAGAGCCTCAATGGCCATCTGCCTGTACAACACAAGACGGCAAAAGGCCTTGGGCTTGGAAAGATCAGCAGTTCTGTGGTTCAGGAGGATAATCCTACCATCCGCGGAATGGTTCGTGTGATCGAACACCTTGTGAAAGTCGAGGAGATGTAACATGGCACAGATTCAAGCACCTTATGGTGCGAATACAAAGAAAGTCATCGTTGGTCGCGGGATCGGCGGCAAAGGCAGAACCTGCGGCAGAGGAAACAAGGGGCAGAACTCTCGTTCCGGCGGTGGCGTGAGCCCAGGATTTGAAGGTGGCCAGATGCCTATGTACCGCCGTGTGGCGCGCAGAGGTTTCTCCAACTATCCTTTCAAGCAAGTGTATTTGCCGGTTTCCCTTGATGTTTTGGATGCCAACTTCAATGATGGGGATACTGTAACGCTTGATGCTTTGAAAGACAAAGGCATCATCCGCGGATGCAGGACTTTGGTGAAGGTTCTCTGTGATGGGGAGCTGACCAAAAAACTGGTCATTGATGGATTGAAGGTTTCTGCAGCTGCAGGTGAGAAAATCAAAGCTGTGGGTGGCGAAATCAAATAAAGAAGGGCTTTATGGCAAACACCTTGGTTGAGATGTTTCGGATTAAGGATCTCAGAAAGAAGATACTGATCACCCTGGGCCTGCTGGTCGTCAGCAGGGTTGGGGCGGTCATTCCTATTCCTGGTGTTGATCCCCAAGTCCTGAAAACCTATTTTCTGTCACAGAGTAATAGTTCCAGTTTCGGTCTTACCGAGTATCTGAACTTTTTCTCTGGTGGCGCATTTTCGAATTTCTCTCTCTTCATGTTGGGCGTCATGCCGTACATCAGCATGCAGATTATCCTGCAGTTGTTGCTGTTGATCGTGCCGTCCCTCAAGAAGCTGACTGAAGATCCCTCTGGACAGAAGAAGATTCAACAATACACCAGATATGGTACGATTGTGGTATGTCTGATTCAGTCTTATGTGGTCACCATCTATGCGAAATCGATTCCGAATGTCATGACCATGGGGATTGTTCCTTTCACTTTGATTGCCATGCTCACCGTCACCACCGGTTCCATGCTTTTGGTCTGGCTTGGTGACAAGATCACCCAGTGGGGTGTCGGAAACGGCATCAGCTTGTTGATCTACGCTGGTATTGTCGCACGTATTCCTGATGCGATGGTTACGTTGGTGAGAGGTATTTCGGCTGGCACATTGAACCCAATCGTCGTGCTGGTCGTTGTGCTGATGTTCATCATTGTCGTCGCATTGGTCGTATATGAAGAGCAGGGCGTACGCAAAATCCCGGTAAACTACGCAAAACGTGTTGTCGGACGCAAGATGTATGGTGCACAGAACACCTATATCCCGTTCAAGATCAACCCGTCCAACGTCATTCCGGTCATCTTTGCAAGCGCGTTGCTTTCATTCCCGTTGCAAATCGCCACTTCCCTTGGACCTCAGGTCCGTTGGTTGGCGCGGTTTGCCAATTGGCTTAATCCGCAGGGAGCCCCCTATCTGATTATCTACACCCTGTTGATCATAGCTTTCGCGTTCTTCTATACCCAGGTGAGTCTGAACCCGGTGGAGATGGCCAAACAGATCCGTGAAAACGGAGGTTCCGTGCCAGGTGTCCGAAGCGAAAAACTGGAAGAGTATCTGACCAAAGTGCTCAACAGAATCGTTTTGCCCGGCGCTCTGTTCTTGGCTTTCATTGCCTTGATACCCACATTGGTACAGAAGTTGTTTAATTTCCCGTCTTCCGTTGCGATGTTGTTCGGCGGTACTTCGTTGATCATTCTGGTCGGCGTTGATCTGGACACCATGCGGCAGGTTGAAGGGTTGATGAAGATGCACCACTACGATGGGTTCACCAAAGTGGGCAAGAACAGAAGTCTATAAGGCTGAGGAGCTTGGAATCATGAAAGTAAGAGCAAGTGTTAAGCCGATCTGTGACAAGTGCAAGGTTGTTCGCCGCAATGGTGTCGTAAGGATTATTTGCGAGAACCCGAAGCACAAACAGAGACAGAAAGGTTAAGGTTCGGCGAAAGCCTACCCTATACAAGGAAGGAGACCACGAATGGCTAGAATTGCAGGTGTGGACGTGCCGAACAAGGCGACGAAAATCGCGCTGACCTATATTTATGGTATCGGCAGAAAAACGGCAATGGATATTTGCGAAAAGAGCAAGATCAATCCGGACGTAAATATCAGCACACTTTCGAATGACGACTTGGCGACGCTGAGAAAAGTCATTGATGAGAATTACAAGGTTGAAGGTCGTCTCCGCACAGAGACTGCCTTGAACATCAAGCGCCTTATGGACATTGGCTGCTACCGTGGCCTGCGTCATCGTAAGGGTCTTCCCGTACGCGGACAGAGGACCAGAACCAATGCCCGTACCCGTAAGGGCAAGAAGAAGACCGTTGCAGCGAAGAAGAAATAAGGAGCAGGAAAGAAATGGCGAATGCTAAACGCAAAGTGAAGAAAACGGTATATGAGGGGAACTGCTACATTCAGGCAACCTTCAACAATACCATTATCACGATCACGGATTTACAGGGTAATGCTGTTTCTTGGGCGAGTGCAGGCGGACTTGGGTTCCGCGGTGCCAAGAAGTCTACTCCGTATGCCGCTCAGACCACGTGTGAGAAAGCAGCAAAAGCTGCGATCGACAATGGTCTTCAGGAAGTCAACGTGTTTGTGAAAGGACCTGGTGTGGGTCGTGAGAGCGCCATTCGTACGCTCGGTGTCCTTGGACTGAAAGTCAAGGCCATTCGTGACTGCACCCCGATTCCGCACAATGGTTGCAGACCTCGCAAGAGCAGAAGAGTGTGATGAGGAGTAAGGAAAGTTATGGCAAGATATACAGGACCTAAGTGCAGATATTGCAGAGCCGAGAGGAGCAAATTGTTCCTCAAAGGCGAGAGATGCCATACCGGCAAATGCCCGCTGACTGATGTGAAGAATGCGGGCCTTCCCGGCAAGGATCCACATGCCCGTGCGAAGAAGCCGACCGAATATGGTCTGCAGCTCCGCGAGAAACAGAAGCTCAAGAGAACTTATTGCATGCTTGAGAAACAATTCAAATTGGCATTCAAGGAAGCCGCACGTATCCCCGGAAAAACTGGTGAGACGTTGATCAGCTTGCTGGAGTCCCGATTGGACAATGTTGTATTCCGCATGCACTTCGCATCCAGCCGCAACCAGGCTGCGCAAATCGTCAACCATGGACACATTCTGGTCAATGGAAAACGAGTGGACATCCCTTCATACCAGCTCAAAGCGGGTGATGTCGTGAGTGTCGCACCGAAGAGCCAGAAAATGCTCACCATCAAAGAGAACTTGAAAGAGTACTCCAAGAGTGGCGTATCTCCCTGGCTTGCGTTGGATCCGGATGCAATGAAAGGTACTTTTGTTGCGGTTCCGAGAAGAAGCGAAGTAACAGAGCTCGAAAAGATCAACGAACAGCTGGTCGTCGAGTTGTATTCCAAGTAAGGAGTAGTTCATGGCACGCAAAAACCTTCTGAAGGGTTTCAAGAAGCCCAAGGGGATAACCTTCGAGCATAGCGCAGTAGAGCCTAATTATGGGAAATTCATAGCCTACCCGTTTGAGAGAGGCTTTGGAACGACGATTGGCAATACACTTCGCAGGGTGCTCCTTTCCTCTATCCAGGGGTATGCGGTCACCGCCGTGAAGTTCACCAGTTTCAATGAAGATGGCGCCCCGCATCTTGTGAGCAGTGAGTTCGAGCAGATTCCTGGTGTACGTGAGGATATCACGGACATCATCGCCGCTCTGAAGAAGCTGCAGATCAAGATGCCTGAGGATTCGGAAGGCACAAACCTGCTGATCGAATGCAAAGGACCCGGCGTCATTACTGGAGCGAACTTGGAGCGTGACCAGGTTGAGATCACCAATAAAGATCTGGTTCTCTTCACCATGATGGATGATGCCAATCTTGAGATGGAAGTCCAAATCGATCTCGGAAGGGGATATGTCCCGTCTGAATTGAATGAGAAATACATCGAAGAGATCGGTACAATTCCTATCGATGCGTGCTTCTCTCCGGTCAAAAGGGTGAAATACTCCATCGAACCGACCAGAGTCGGCTATCGTAATGACTACGACAAGTTGACCCTTGAAGTGTACACCGATGGAACCATCGCACCGCAGAACGCGCTTGCTGAAGCGGCGAAGATTGCCAAAGATCATTTCCAGATCTTTATCAATTTTGATGAGACCCTGATCAACAGCAACGATGAGGTTGACGAGGAAGAGGAAAGAGTCCGCAAGGTTCTGAACACTTCCGTTGAGGAACTGGAACTGACCGTACGGTCTTCCAACTGCTTGAAGAACGCCAACATCAGGACGATTGGAGATTTGACGAAAAAGACCGAAGATGAGATCGCCAAGACGAGGAACTTTGGGAAGAAGAGCCTCCAGGAGATCAAGGAAAAGCTCAAAGAGTGGAACCTGAGTCTGGGAATGACTGACTACAGCGTACTGAAGACCGCGATTAAGGTCCCCGGTGCAGCCGAGAAGGAAGAGGATACAAAGAATGAAGCATAAGATTGGATTCAATGCTCTGGGGAGACGTTCGGCTGAACGTCGTGCCCTCAAGCGCTCCATGGTGACTTCACTGTTCAAATACGAACGGATTGAGACCACCAGGCAGAAAGCTCTTGAGGTCCGCAGAATGGCCGAAAAAATGATCACCCGTGCAAAAGTTGACGGTGTGCACCAGCGCCGTGTGGTCAGTGAGGATATTGCTGATCAGGCAGTGGTCGCAAAACTGTTCACGGAAATTGCGCCGCTTTTCAAGGATCGTAATGGTGGATACACCAGAATCTTGAAGACCGGTAACCGCCTTGGCGATGCCGCCGAGATGGTTATTCTGGAATTGGTCGAAAAGACCGAAGGCGCAACCAAGAAAGCCGAAAAGAAAGCCGCGACCAAAGAGGCCAAAGCTGAGAAGAAGGCTGAGAAGAAGACCGAAGAAGCAAAGAGTGAAGACAAGGCTGTCAAACAGCATGCCACTTCCGCCAAATCGGCGAGGGCCCAAGCAGGAATGCAGAAAGCCGCAAGCGTTCGTAAAACGATGGCCGGCGGTGGTGCCGGTGGCGGGGACAAATAAGACCCGAGTTTCCGTTTTACCAATGATTTCAAGCCATATAATGGCAAAGCCGCTGTCCTTACGGATGGCGGTTTTTGTTTTTTCTTGGGAAAAAAGGAACCTTGACAAGCATAAATGCCCTAACTAGAATAAATACATTACAATTAGGGGGCAGTGTATGAATGTACTTGGCATCCTCCTGGTTGCGGTTGTTGGAATTGCTATTGGTTGGCTATGCCGTTGGCTGTATGCGAAATTTAAGCTTACGTCAGTCGAGCAGCGTGCTGAACGACTGAATCAGGAAGCGATAAAGGAAGCGGAAGCAAAGAGCAAGGAGCTCGTGCTTGAGACTCGCAATCAACTGCTGTTGGAACAGCAGCAACAGGAACGAGAGGAAAGAGAAAGACGGAGTGAACTTCAGAGGACAGAACGCCGTCTACAGGATAAAGAAGAGAGCCTGGAGCATAAGCAGACCGAACTGGACACCATCAAAACGCAGCAGGGAGATCGGGAAACGGAATTGGGAAAGCGGGAGCAAGCGATTGTTGAGAAAGAATCCGGCTTGACCAAGGAACTTGAGAAGATCGCATCAATGACAGCGGATGAAGCGAAAACCGTCATCATGTCACAGATGCAGGAAAGCGCGAAACGCGACGCACAACTGGAGATCAACAAGATCGAACAGGAAGCGCAGTTGACCGCCGAAAAGAAAGCCCGTGACATCATCATTTCTTCCATCCAGAGACTGGCTACGGAGGTGACAGGGGATACCACCGTCGCATCCGTCTCGTTGCCCAGCGATGAGATGAAAGGAAGGATCATCGGCCGTGAAGGGCGGAATATCCGCACGTTGGAAACCCTGACAGGCGTGGATGTCATCATTGACGACACACCGGAAGCGGTGGTGTTGTCTTGTTTTGATCCGGTACGCAAGGAAATTGCCAGAGTCGCTCTTGAACGCTTGGTGCAGGACGGCCGCATTCATCCGGCACGCATCGAGGAAGTCGTCAACAAGGTGACCAAAGAAATTTCCCGTGTCATCATGGACCAAGGTGAGACCGTGGTATTTGACCTTGGCATCAACAACATGGGACAGGAAACGATCAGGGCGTTGGGCAGATTGTATTTCCGTACCAGTTACGGACAGAGTGTGCTCAATCACAGCAAGGAAGTCGCTTTGCTTGCCGGTATGATAGCCAGTGAAGTCGGTGCGGACAGCCAGCTCGCCATGCGTGCGGGTCTGTTGCATGATATCGGCAAAGGCATCGAATCGGAAAGTGACGCCAACCATGCAGAGTTGGGTGCTGATCTCGCAAAACGTCTCGGAGAGGATTCCAAAGTGGTCAATGCCATTCTTGCGCACCATAATGATGTTGAACCGGAAACACCGGAAGCCATCATCGTACAGATTGCAGATGCCATTTCCGCCGCTCGTCCCGGCGCACGCCGCGAGACGTTGGACAACTACATCAAACGTCTTGAGTCGTTGGAAAAGATTGCTCTTGGTTTTGAAGGTGTCGACACTGCATTCGCCATCCAGGCCGGTCGTGAACTCCGCATTGTGGTGAACAATGAGAAGGTTTCGGACGACAAAGCGAAGGAGATTGCCAAAGGAATCGCCGAGCGTATCGAAGCGGAGCTTCGTTACCCCGGCAGGATCAAGGTGACCATCATCCGTGAGACACGGGTGGTTGAATACGCAAGGTAATGATGTCTGACAAAAAAGTTTTACACGCCCTGATGCTTGGTGATGTCTGCGGACAGCCCGGGTGCAGGGCGTTATTTATGGGCTTGCAATCACTGGCAAAGGATGTCCATGCGGACATTATTGTCGTCAATGGAGAGAATAATGTCCGCGGATGGGTTCGGACTCTCTGTGCCACAGATGAACCAGTTCTTTGGCTTGGGAGTGGATGTCATCACCAGCGGCAACCACATCTGGCAGCAGGAAGACATCCTGCCGTATCTGGATAGTGAGTCCAGGTTGCTCCGGCCCGCCAATTATCCCCAAGGCGTGAAAGGCCATGGGTATGGGGTGTTTGCGACGAAACTGGGGCCAGTAGCTGTCATTAACCTGCAGGGAAGGCAGGAAATGCCTGTCACCGATGATCCGTTCCGTGTGGGTGCCGAACTAGCCATGAAGATGAGGAAACAGACTCCGATGATTTTAGTCGATTTCCATGCGGAAATCACTGATGAGAAGGAAGCGCTTGCTTTTTATCTGGATGGAAAGGTATCTGCTCTGGTGGGGACGCATACCCACGTGCAGACCGATGATGCGAAAATCCTTCCCGGCGGAACCGCATATCTTACTGATTTGGGGCTCTGCGGACCGAAAGACTCCGTAATTGGCAGTGATCCGAAACTGGCTGTGCAGAAACAATTGTCGCAGATGCCGTTGAAGAACCCTGTATCGGAAAACAATCCGGGAATCCAAGGGGTATGCCTCACCATTGATGCCGAAACAGGAAAGGCCCTGTCCATTGACCGGATACAAAAGACGTATCTTTGATGAAAAAGCAACCCTTGCTTGCCATTTTGGTTTCCCGCTTCCCCGAGTATACACGGGAGCAGCTTTCCGCATTCATCGCCTGCAGGAATGTGTTGGTCAATGGAGAACTTTGCGGTGATCCCAGACAACAGTTTCAGACTGATGTGCCGCTCTCGATGACCTGTGAGAAATATGTGTCGCGTGGTGGCCTGAAACTGGAGCATGCGTTGTCCGTTTTCCCGGTATCCGTCAAGAATCTGGTGATGTTGGACGCCGGTTCCTCCACGGGAGGCTTCACTGATTGCCTGCTTGCTTATGGCGCGACCATGGTTCATGCCGTTGATGTCGGCACCAACCAATTGGATTGGAAGCTCAGGCAGGATTCCCGGGTCATCGTCCATGAACGGCAGAACATCATGACGGTTGAAGAAGGTTTTTTCACACCTCCTCCGCAAGGCGCTGTCTGTGACTTGTCGTTCCGTTCCATTTCCGGTGCAGCCTCCCATATCCTCTCCCTTGTGGGAGACACCTTTCTCATTTCATTGATAAAACCCCAGTTCGAGACACCGAAAGGACTGCCTGGCTTCCATGGCGTGGTGGAGAATGAGGACTTACGTAGACATATCATGGTTTCCGTCTTCCATCTGCTGGAACGGGAAGGCGTTTCCATCGAGGCCATCACCAAAAGCCCCATCACAGGGGCGAAAGGGAATACCGAATACTTGGCTTTGCTCAGCCACAGAAACGGCTTGGATGAAACGGCTTTCTCCTCACTTCTGTAAGGTGAAAGGTTTTCCATCCACGATGAGCATGATGGCATCGACTTGCGTGAAATCTGTCGCTGTCTTTTCGATTTGTCGGTAGGCCTTGTTGAGGTCGGGACTGTTGAGGAATTCCTTGGAAAGTGAAATGAACAAAGTCTTTTTGCTCAACGTACAGCCGATAAGCCGGGTGCCCTTGCGTATGAAGGTCGCTGCCCCATCCCTGATGGCAGCTTCGTCCGGACCTGCCAAGAGCGCTTCGAGCGCGTCGTGATACATGTCCCCTCCCAATCGCTTCTGCCGTATCGGATACAAAGAGAAGGTGGCGTTGGAATCGACGAAGCATGCGTCCACAGCCCGATAATCGGGAGAAAGCTGTCCGTTGGTTTTTTGCGACATCAGCGCCGGTATACCGCTTTGTTCGATGGAACGCACGATCGTCGGACGGAAAACGGCTACCAGGCACGCCGAGATGACGAACCAGAGAAACCAGAGGATGCCGAGTGCGTGGTGTTTGCTTTCCATATCTGTAAGTGTAGTAAATTCTTTCGTGCTTTACAACTTTTTACAAACAACGGTATGATGTGCGTAACATGAGAATCATGACGGGTATTCCATCTTCTTCTGGGCTTGCGGACGGACCGGCTCTTGTCTATCTGCATACCGCCGTTTCGGCTGAAGAGGAACATATTTCCCCCGAAAAGGTTGGGGAAGAGATCCAACAGTTCCATAATGCCCTTGAATCTGTTTCTGTTGGCCTCTCCGGAATCAGCGGCGGGAGCGTCTCGCAAGATATCTTGGAAACGCATCTCTTGATGCTCAGCGATCCTGAATTCATCAAAGCTGTTGAGCGGATGATAGCAACTGAGCTTGTCTGCGCGCCATGGGCTGTCAAGACGACTGTTGAACAGATGGCGAAACCACTTCAGGATTCAAAAGACGAATCGTTTCGTGAACGCGCCATGGATTTCGAGGATGTCTCGCTGCAACTCATCAAAGTACTCAAAGGACAGACACAGCAGGGTCTTTCCCATTTGGAGCACGATGTCATCCTTGTAGGCGACAAATTGTTGCCGTCCGAGCTCCTTTCGATGGATAAACGGCATGTGCTGGGCATCGCTCTCGATGGAGGAGGTCCGACAAGCCATATAGCGATTCTGTCCCGTTCCCTGCGTATCCCTACAGTCCTTGCTTTGGGTTCTTTCAGTTCCAAAGTGCATACCGGGGAAGAAGTGATCGTTGATGGAAACTGCGGTGAGGTGTTTGTCAGGCCTGAATATACCGCCAAACAGATGGTCAACGAACGGTATACGCGCATGCTTGCGGAACAGCATCAGTTGGATATGCTCTCCAAACTCCCCACTGTGACGTTGGATGGACATACGGTGGAGATCCTTTCCAATATCGAGATGACGGACGAGATCCCGATGGTGCGGCAGGTGGGTAGCGACGGCATCGGTCTGTATCGTTCTGAATATCTGATCATTGAAGGCGGGGAAAAGATTTCCGAAGAAGTCCAGTTCGAGAACTACAAAACGGTCATTCAGGCGATGGCTCCGAAACCGGTGACCATCCGCACGTTTGATATTGGTGGCGACAAAGTGGTTCCGGGACTTGGAATTGATGAGCAAAACCCCATTTTAGGCTGGCGGGCGGTACGCTTCTGTCTTGCCAGAAAGGACATTTTTTCGGTACAGTTACGCTCACTGCTCAGGGCGAGCGTCTATGGGAAACTGCGGATCATGTTCCCGATGATCAGCGGAGTGAAGGAGTTGGAGGATGTCCTGGCGGTGTTGGATCATGTGAAACGGGAATTGGATGCCCAACAGATTCCGTATGACCATGATGTGCAGGTGGGGACAATGATCGAAGTTCCTGCAGCTGCGATCTGTGCGGATCTGCTGGCTCGGAAGGTGGATTTCTTCTCGATCGGTACCAACGATTTGATACAATATACGTTGGCCGTAGACCGAGGGAACGAGAAGATAGCATATTTGTATCAACCATTTCACCCCGCGGTGCTCAGGGCCATCAAAATGATCATTGACAGGGGCCATGAAGCACACATTCCGGTAGGGATGTGCGGTGAGATGGCAGGGGATTGCCTCAGTTCCGTATTACTCTGCGGAATGGGGCTGGACGAGTTCTCAATGGATCCACAATCGGTGCTCACCGTACGGCGCAGTCTCCGTTCAGTGACCTATACCGAATGTCAGGCTGTCGCTGACGCGGTGCTGAAGCTGGAATCTTCTGAGACCATCACGGCATATATAAAGGAATGGATGGAACAACATGAGCGAAAACAACAATGAGACGGGCAGAATCCCCGTCGTGGCGATCATAGGACGCCCCAATGTGGGCAAATCGACGCTGTTCAACAGACTCCTCGGTAAGAGGAGGGCCATCACCAGCCCGGAACCGGGAGTGACACGCGATGCCATCGAAGAACGGTGGTATTTGGGCAACCACCCCATCACGTTGGTGGACAGCGGTGGCATCAAAATGGAGAAGGAAGGTCTTGATGACCTCGTCTCCAGCAAAAGCCTTTCCCTGCTGGGATCGAGCGATGCGATCCTGTTCATGATGGATTGTACCGAAGTGACCGCGGAGGATAGGCAGATCATTGAAGACCTCAGACCGTACGCCGACAAGGTTGTTCTGGTGGTCAATAAGGTTGATGACGAAAAGCGTGAATCACTGGTTTGGGATTACTTCCAGTTCGGCTACCAGCGTGTGGTGGGTATTTCGGCCGCCCATGGCTTGGGCGTGGAGGAATTGGAAGACTGTTTGTGCGGCATGCTGGACCTGACGACTGTCGCGGAAGAACAACAGGAAGAACCGACAGTGAAAGTCGCCATCATGGGAAAACCCAATACCGGCAAAAGCACACTCACCAATCTGCTGGTCGGTGAGGATGTGTCTTTGGTCAGCGATATTCCCGGCACGACCCGTGATGTCATCAGAAGCCGATTCACCTACAAAGGGACCTTGTTCACCGTTTTGGATACCGCAGGTATCCGCCGCAAAGGCAAAGTCAGCGATGACGTCGAGTATTATTCGGTCAACCGTTCCATCAAAGCGATTGAAGAAGCTGATGTGGTGCTCTTGATGATCGACAGCGAAGAAGGCATCTCCGATCAGGACAAGAAGATCGCGAACCTGGTGGTTCGCCGTGGAAGGGGCATCATCCTGGTGTTGAACAAGATCGACTTGCTTCATGGTCCGCAGAACCAGCTTACCGCAATCGAAGACAGGACAAGGTATCTGTTTCCCATCCTTTCATTCGCCCCGCTCATCGCCATATCGGCAAAGGACGGAAAGAACATCAGCAAATTGCTGGACAGCGTCTGGGCTGTATGGACGCAGAACAACAAGCGTGTGGAGACCGCACAGCTCAATACGGCCATCAAGTCGTGGGGTGAGAAATACCAGCCTCCTCGAGGGGAAGCTGGGCATTACAAGGTGTATTACGGCACACAGGTGAGCGTGAACCCGGTCAGGTTCCTGCTGTTTGTCAACAGGATCAAGGATTTCCCTCCGATGTATATCCAGTATGTGAAGAACTGCATCCGTCGTGATCTTGGTTTCACGATGATTCCTGTGGAGGTTGATCTGAGGGAACGCACCCGCAATCCGTCACTGCATGATCGTGGACCGAAAGCCGCAACGTTGACGGACATCAAGAAGAATGCCGCCAAGAAGGCGGAGCCGAGAACCGGAGGAAGGGCGAAAGCGAAACCGAGACCTGTCAAACCTGGCAACAAGGCGGCGTTGGGGAAGGCGATCGAGAAAGCGCAGAAACGGGCGAAATCGAGCGCCACCAAACGTGGAAAGTGAGGTCAATGTCGTCGCTTTTGATGTCGACGGAACATTGTATGGAAAGGGTGCGTATGTCTGGCGCATGATGGCAAGCGGTTTCCCTGATTTGGCGCTTGCTTTCGCGTACAATCGCGCCCGCATCCTGTATCGTCAGGAGCAGGGCACCGTGTCTGTGTCTCCGGAGAATCGTGAAGGATACAGGCGCCGTCTTGCGCTTTTGATGCTTCGCGTTCTCCATATACAACCCACAGAGGAACATATCCGGAGGATCGACGCCCGCACCCAGAGGCAACTGTATGGGACATGGGAACGCCTGTACCGTCATGTGCGGGGGCGCAGTGGCATGAGTGAGGCCATGGGCTCCCTCAAAGAAAAAGGGTACCGTATCGCCATCCTTTCCGATTTCCCGTTGGTTGGGAAACTGGAGGCGCTGGATGCGGCTTCCTTTGTGGATGTGGTTTTGTGCAGTGAGGATACCGGTTATCTCAAGCCCGACTGTCATGTCTTTCAGGAACTCCTGAAGCGGCTTGGCTGCCGGCCGGAACAGGTGTTGTATGTCGGGGACAGTTACCAGAAGGATGTGCTGGGTTCCCGAAAGATGGGCATGCATAGCCTTCTTCTCACCCGAAAAACCGGAAGGATATACCCAAAAGCTGAATATGTGGTAAAGTCATTTAAGGAACTGGTTTCGTTGTTTGATTGATGGAGGTCTTCCAATGCAATTGCTGCCTGTCATTTCCTTGATCGTTTCCATGCTTACGCTGATCATCATTTTTTTGCTTCGGGCCGAGGACAGAAAGGACAAGAGTTTCTCCCGGGTCATGGATATGATCGGCAAATTCCGTTCTGAAGCCGACAAAACCGGTGCCCAATTGAAGGAAACCAGCCAGCAGGCGAGTAATGACATCAATGCGCAAGCCTCTTCCGTCTACCAATTGATGCACTCCATTGATGACAAAATCCTGGATTTGCAAGGACGGAGCGAAGACCTTGCGAAACTCCAGGCCGTAATGACCAACTACAGGAACGTTCTTGTGGAACTCTCCGACACCACAGCTCAGGCTGAACAGAAGATCAAACAGGTGAAAGAGGAAGTGGCCGAAGTCCAGCGGGTGGAGAATGTCATTGCCGGTTTCCAACGACAGATTGAAGCGACCAAGCAGACCATCCAGACCGATCTTGAAGACTCCAAAGCTGCAGTCACCTCCATGGAGGAGGAAGGAAAACAGAAACTGTCCTCCTACAAGGATGAGGTTACGAGGATGATGCAGGAGTCGCAGGATGGCATCAACACGTTGACTACGACGCTCAGGAGCGAAGAGGAGCAAGCCATGGTCAACGTGCGCAAGGAAAGTGACCAGTTGCAGGAACTGGGCAAACAGACCGAGACATTGGTGGATGAAAGCCGTGCGCGGTTCAACCAATTGCAGGCGGATTCCCTTTCCCAAGTCAACAAGGATCTTGCTTCTTTCTCGATCGCCTGTTCCGAAAAACTGGAGATGGTGTTCAAACAGACCATCGAACAGATAGACGCTTCGTTCCTCACCATGGTCCATACCTCTCAGGTATTCATCAATGAGTTGGACAACAGGTTGGCTTCCACCAAGGAAGTTGCTGCAAGCATGGATGCCAAGAGTGCGGCCAGCCTGTCGGATGTGGCGAGAAAATTGGCGGAATACTCCAAACAGCTGGAAAACACCCAATCCATCAACGCTTCGCAGGAAAGCAGAAAGAAGCAGATGGAAGAAAGCATCAATGCGATGAGGGAAGAAACGGAAAACCTTCATCAGGAATTGCTCAAGCTCAAGGAAGAGAAGGCTGCCATTGTCCTTGATATGGCTGGTCGTACCCAGCCGGAAATACCGGTGAATTCCATTCGCAAGCAAAAGGATGTATCCGCCAAAGAAGCGGAAGAGCAGGAAGTTGGGGAATCTATCCCGGAAGAAGAAAACCGGGATGCCCTCGAGGCGGAAGACAAGCCTGCGGAGGCTGTTGAACCCGCCCAAGAAACGGAAGAGCAGGAAGCCGGGGAACCTATCCCGGAAGAAGAAAACCGGGAAGCCCTCGAGGCGGAAGACAAGCCTGCGGAGGCTGCTGAACCCGCCCAAGAAACGGAAGAGCAGGAAGATGAGGAGCCGGAACTGGAAGACTTGCTGACCAGCGATATTGATGAAGAAACCTCGGTGACCATTCCTCGTGGGGAAGAAGTGGTCATTGATGATTCCAAACCGCTTCCCATCCATGAATTTGAATCAGCTTTCGTTCAGGAAGACAAAGCACCGGAGCCTGTGGATCGACCTGATCTGTCCGAGGCAGATGGTTCGCCGAAACAAAAGGCGAAGCAGGACAAAACCGTCAATTACGTTCCTGTAGGAAAAGAAGAAGTCATCCATCTTGATGATGGAGCGTGATTTGGCTTGACGATACAGCGACCAATGAGTACTTTACAGGCATACCTTCAGGGTGGGTATGCAGTGTATTCGTACAAAAACAACAACAGGCCTTCCTGGTTTGCTTCAGGAAGGTTTGGAAAATTGAGGGATAGAAATGGAAAAAGCTGAAGAATCCAAAGAGAAAAAAGAAACCGTCGAGGAAGTGAAACAGCAACAATCCGCCAATCCGGAACTGGAAAAAGCGAATGCTGAGATCACCGCACTGAAGGCGGAGAATGCAGCCGCAATGGCGAAGATCGACGTTTTGTTCCGTCAATGCGCTGAGTTGGACAATATGCGCAAACGTACCGTCAGGGACAGGGACGATGAGATAGCCCGTGCGAAAGCGGACATGGTAAAAGCGATTCTTCCCACATTGGATGATTTCCAAAGAGCTCTTGCTTCTGCGGAAACAGGCAATGAATGCGCGAAGATGGTCGAGGGCGTGAAGATGATCCAAACGAATCTGTATATGATGTTGCAGAAGAATTACGGACTTGAAGAGATGCATCCCGAGGGGAAGCCGTATGATCCCCACCAACAGGAAGTGTTCATGATGGTTGAGGATGAGAATCTGAAGGAAGAGACGGTTCTTGAGTCCTTGATCGCAGGCTATACGGTCGGTGGAAAAGTGTTGCGTCCCGCCAAAGTGAAAATCGGAAAACCGAAAGCGAAAAATTGACGATTGGCCTTGAGTTGAGTATTTTACAGACAGTTCGGAAGAACAATATGAATTGGAAACAAACACGAGAAGTGAGGAGAACATATTATGGGAAAAATCATTGGAATTGATTTGGGAACGACAAACAGCTGCGTAGCTGTTATGGAAGGGAATGAACCCAAAGTAATCATCAACAGTGATGGAGCGAGGACAACACCTTCCATCGTTGCGTTCACGGAAAATGGCGAGCGTCTTGTGGGCCAGCCCGCTAAGAACCAGATTATCAAAAACGCCGAGAATACCGTCTATTCCATCAAGCGTTTCATGGGTCATAAATACAGTGAGGTCACTCTGGAAGCCTCAAGGGTTCCGTACAAGGTAGTCGCGAGCAACGAAGGGTATGCTCGTGTACAGATCCGTGACAAACAATACTCTCCTGAAGAGATCAGCGCGGCCATTCTTCAGAAAATGAAGGAAAGCGCCGAGGCGTATCTTGGCGAGAAGGTTACTGAAGCCGTCATCACGGTTCCTGCATACTTCAACGACTCACAGCGTCAGGCTACCAAAGATGCCGGCAGAATCGCCGGTTTGGATGTCAAGAGGATTGTCAACGAGCCGACTGCTTCCGCACTTGCCTATGGTTTGAATAAGGATACCTCCAAGGAAGAGAAGATTGTTGTCTACGACTTCGGCGGCGGCACGTTTGATGTTTCCATCCTGGAATTGGGTGATGGCGTGTTCGAAGTGAAATCCACCAATGGTGATACCCATCTTGGCGGCGATGACTTTGATGCCCGCATCATCGAATGGATGAACAACGAATTCATGAAGCAGTACAATCTGGATCTGAAAACCGATAAAGTCGCGTTGCAGCGTCTGAAGGATGAGGCGGAAAAGGCGAAGATCGCGCTTTCCACAACGATGAGCTATGAGATCAACCTGCCGTACATCGGCAATGTTGGCGGAAATCCGGTCCATCTTCAGATGACTTTGACCCGTGCGAAGTTCGAAGAGTTGGTTGATGACCTCATCCAGCGTTCCAAACAGCCGGTACAGAATGCGCTTCGCGACGCAGGCCTCACCATCGCTGATATCGATGATGTCATCCTCGTCGGCGGTACTACCCGTATTCCGAAGGTGCAGGAAACGGTCAAGAAGATTTTCGGCAAGGATCCGAAGAAGGGCGTTAACCCGGATGAAGTCGTCGCCATGGGCGCTGCGATTCAGGGTGGCATTCTTGGCGGAGACGTCAAGGATGTGGTTTTGTTGGATGTCACTCCGCTTTCCCTTGGAATCGAGACCCTCGGTGGTGTCGATACCAAGATGATTCCGAGAAACACCACGATTCCTACCAAGAAACAACAGACCTTCAGCACTGCGGCTGATGGACAGACGGAAGTTACCATCAATGTCCTTCAAGGCGAGCGTGAGATGGCTTCCCAGAACAAGTCTCTTGGACGCTTCAACTTGGTCGGCATTCCTGCGGCACCGCGCGGGGTTCCTCAGATTGAGGTTGTCTTCGATATCGATGCGAACGGCATCGTCCATGTATCCGCAAAGGATCTTGGAACCGGCAAGGAACAGAAGATCCGCATTGATGGAGCTTCCGGTCTTTCCGATGATGAGATCAACCGGATGGTGAAGGATGCTGAGAGCCATGCCGAGGAAGACAAGAGCGCCAGATCCAAGATTGATGCGCGCAACGAAGCAGAGAGCATCCAGTACAGTACGGAGAAGTCTTTGAAGGATTATGGGGACAAGGTTTCCGCTGACGAGAAGGTGAAGATCCAGAGTGCCCTCACAGACCTGAAGAACACTTTGGCCAAGCAGGATGCTTCCGCTGAGGAGATCAAGAGCAAGAGCCAAGCTGTGCAGGAGGCCGCCTATAAGCTCTCCGAAGAGATTTACAAAGCGGCCAGTGCCAGTGCCCAGGCAAGTGGCGCGCAACAGCAGGCCCAGCAGCAACAGGCGCAACAGCAGAAGCCTGATGACTCAAAGAAGCACAAAGGCAATGGTCCTGACGATGCCGACTATGAGGTGGTGAACTGATTGCTGTTTTCTGGTACAATACAGTAGCATATACGTCATGTCGGCCCAAAAGCCGACATGATGCATGTTAAAGGGTTTGAAGGGATTGTATGGCGACAAAACGTGATTACTATGAAGTGCTTGGCGTCGCGAAAGACGCGACACTTGAGCAAATAAAGAAAGCGTACCATAAGCTGGCATTGCAGAATCATCCGGATACGCATCCGGGCGACAAAGAGGCTGAGGAACGCTTCAAGGAAGCCACCGAGGCCTATGAGGTCCTGGGGGATGAGAAGAAGCGTGCCGCCTATGATCAATTCGGATTTGCCGGAATTGATGGCGCTGGAGGCACGGGACATGATTACTCCCATGTCTATCAGGACTTTTCTGATATTTTTGGCGGTCACGGTGGGTTTGAGGATATCTTCAGTTCGTTCTTTGGCGGCGGAATGGGAGGTGGCGGCGGTTCCCGGGGAGGAGAAGAAAGCGGACCTGCGCAAGGTTCCAATCTCCGGTATGATGTGACCATCAGCTTCGCTGAGGCTCTGGCCGGTACCAAAGTGGATGTCAGTTATGCCCATCAGGTGGCGTGTGATACCTGTCATGGAACGGGAAGCGAAGGCGGGAACGGAGGGACGAAAGTCTGTCCTACCTGTGGAGGTTCAGGACAAGTACGCCGCAACAGCGGTTTCTTTTCCATCGCCACCACTTGTCCTACCTGCGGCGGCAGCGGGAGAGTCATCGACCATCCTTGTGCCGATTGCCATGGCAGTGGCGTGAAACGCAAACAGACGAAAGTCAGGGTGACTATCCCTGCAGGTGTGGATACGGGAAACCACATGACGCTCAGAGGCATGGGTGATGCCGGCGCCAACGGTGGGGAAACCGGCGATTTGTATGTCTACATCAATGTCAAAGCGGACAAGTTTTTTGTCCGTGACGGTGCGGATTTGTATCTGCAGGTGCCTATTTCCATCACCCAGGCAGCGCTTGGTTCCGACATTGAAGTGACTAATTGGGACAACACGACATTGAAGGTCAGCGTCCCCAGCGGGACACAGAGTGGCAAGATGCTCCGTATCCGCGACCAAGGTGCGCCGAAGCTTAACAGTTCGGACCGGGGTGATTTGTACATCAAGTTCCAGGTGGATATCCCGAAACATCTTGGCTTGAAAGCCAGGAAATTGATGCAGGAACTGGAAGAAGCCATGGGCTCGGACACGCATCCGTCTCCGGTGACCTTTGAGCAGTGAGGTGTTTGATGGGCGAGAAAGTCTTTGGCAAGCATAACATCGAGGAAGGGATCAAGGTCGCCTCAATGGGGTCGACCTTGTATGTTTCGCGTTCTGTGGGGAAGGCGTATGCCGATCTTGAACGCAGTGCCGTGCTTACCGGGAAGATCGCCATCAAACGTATCAGCCCCATGGAAATGGATCATATGGCGCCTGGTATCGATCATCGGGGCGTTGTGTTGTCCATCGGTGGGGCGCGTAAAGGCGGCGGACGGTTGATCCAGACTACCGTCGACCAATTCCTTGATGGCCTTAGCGCAGAGGGAAGAGCTCTTGTTTTGGTGTTGGATGAGATTACAGACCCTCATAATCTGGGTGCGATCCTTCGTTCAGCTGATCAATTCGCTGTCGATCTTGTCGTTGTCCCCCAGCGCAATTCCGCTGGTTCGACGGAGACGGTGACCAAAGTTTCTTCAGGTGCGGCACAATACGTGCCGATGGCTGTTGAGACGAACCTGAACCGGGAGATCAAGAAACTCAAGGACAATGGCTTTTGGGTGTACGGCGCCGACATGAGCGGCACTTCGTCGTATGCGACTCAATTCCCTTCCCGTACCGTGATCGTCATGGGGTCCGAAGGTTCCGGCATACGCCAAATGACTCGTTCTTTATGTGATCATATCGTCTCCATCCCCATGCAGGGGCATATCGATTCCCTGAATGTTTCTGTGGCCACGGGTATTCTTTTATACGAGTATCGCCGGCAGAATCCCTGTATAGTTGAAAGTACTATGCAGTAAGAGGGGAAAAAGTTACATAAAAATACAAAAACTTCTTGCATCCTTGCTCTTGTGACAATAAGATAGATACCATCTATAAAAAGAGGAGTGAGGATTAGGGCAATGAAAAAGACTCTTGCTGTTTTGTTTTGCTTATTGCTGGCTGTCTGTGCATTCGCACAAGGCAACTCTGAACCTGCTGCCGCTCCCGCCGCCGCGCCTGCCGCGACTGCCAAACCGGCTGCACAGAAATACCACATTGGCATCGTCACTGGGACCGTCTCCCAGTCTGAAGATGACCTCCGCGGTGCTGAAGCGTTGATTAAGGAATACGGTGCCGTCAAAGACGGTGGAATGATTCAGCACGTGACGTATCCTGACAATTTCATGGATGAAGCCGAGACCACCATCAGTGTGATCGCCGGTCTCGCTGATGACCCGTTGATGAAGGCTGTCATCGTCAACCAGGCTGTTCCTGGCACGACCGAGGCTTTCCGCAGGATTAAAGAGAAGAGACCTGACATCCTGACCATCGCCGGTGAGGCGCATGAGGATCCGGCCGTCATCGAAAGCTCTTCCGACCTTGTCGTACAGAACGACTTTGTCGCCCGTGGCTATCTGATGATCCACACCGCCCATGAGCTTGGCTGCGATACATTCGTCCATGTTTCCTTCCCGCGCCACCTCTCCTATGAGACGATGAGCCGCCGTGTCGCCATCATGAAAGCGACTTGCCAGGAACTCGGCATGAAATTCGTCATGGAGACCGCTCCGGACCCGACCAGCGATGTCGGTATTCCCGGCGCCCAGCAGTACATGCTTGAGAAAGTCCCTGCTTGGGTAGAGAAATACGGCAAGAAAGCCGCATTCTTCTGCACCAACGATGCGGAGACCGAGCCGCTTCTGAAACAGTTGCTTGCCTATGGCGGGTACTTCATCGAAGCTGACCTCCCGTCGCCGCTCATGGGCTATCCTGGGGCTCTCGGTATTGACCTTTCCGCGGAAGCGGGCAATTTCCCCGCCATCCTGAAGAAAGTTGAGTCCGCCATTGTATCCAAGGGTGGCGCAGGCCGCTTCGGGACATGGGCTTATTCCTATGGTTACACGGTATCTGCCGGTCTTGGCCAGCATGCCATCAACGTAATCGAGGGGAAGAGCGAACTGACCAAACTGTCTGACATCATGAAAGCGTACAACAAGTACACTCCGAATGCCAAATGGAACGGCAGTTTCTATACCAACGTCGACACGGGCGTCCGCGCGAAGAACCACGTGTTGATCTATCAGGACACCTACATGATGGGCAAGGGCTATATGCATGCCACTGACCTTACGGTTCCTGACAAGTATTTCACACTGAAGTAGGATATATCCAAAAAAGTGAAGGGGGAGATTTTCTTCTCCCCCTTTTGTTTGTCATCATGTGAGGGATGTGGCTTGAGCTGTTCCCTTGTCGAAAGGAAGAGTTCAGGCCATACAGAAGGATGGATTTATGAGCGAACAACAGATTCCATTGCTGGAAATGAGGAACATCTCCAAGGATTTCTTTGGGAACCAAGTTCTTCAGGACATCAATTTCAAACTGCAGAAAGGTGAGATTCTTGGTCTGGTGGGCGAAAATGGTGCCGGAAAATCAACCTTGATGAAGATCCTCTTCGGCATGGATGAAATACGGGATACAGGCGGATATGGAGGGGATGTGATCATCGACGGGAAGGTGGTGGATTTCTCGTCATCCCTGGATGCGTTGAATCTGGGTATCGGTATGGTGCACCAGGAATTCTCTTTGTTGCCGGATTTCACCGCGGCAGAGAATATCCTTCTCAACAGGGAACCCATCAAACCTAGTTTTTTGACAGAGCTTTTCGGTGATCGTCTCGATACCATAGATCGCACGAAATTGGAATCGATCAGCGGGAAAGCCATTGAGCGTCTTGGTGTTCCGTTGGACAAAAACATGCTCGTCTCGCAGATGCCGGTAGGCCATAAGCAGTTCACCGAGATCGCGCGTGAGCTTTCCAAGGAAGACAGTGAAAGCGCCGGTACCATCCGCTTGCTTGTGTTGGATGAGCCCACCGCGGTGCTTTCCGAAAAGGAAGCCGAAACCTTGCTTGTCGCCATGAAGAAACTGGCCAAGGAAGGGATCGCCATCATTTTCATCAGCCACAGACTTCAGGAAATCATTGATGTCTGTGACCAGATTATGGTCATGAGGGACGGGAAGATCATCAAGGAAGTTCCCAATGACTCGAGCGTCAGCATCGCCGAAATCGCCCAATGGATGGTTGGCCGTGAGGTTTCCATAGGCTCCGGGGCGAAACGGCCGTATGATTATCAGAAGGCCGATGTGGAGCTGTCAATCAGGGATTTGTGGGTCGATATGCCGGGCGAAGTCGTCCGTGACGTGAACCTTGATGTGTATAAAGGTGAGATACTGGGTATCGGCGGACTGGCAGGCCAGGGCAAGTTGGGCATTCCCAACGGTGTCATGGGTCTGTATAATGCCGGCGGGACAGTGGAGTTCGAAGGACAGCAACTTGCCTTGAACAGCCCGAGGCGATTCCTTGATGCGGGTCTGGCGTTTGTCAGTGAGGACCGCCGTGGCGTTGGATTGCTTCTGGATGAATCCTTGGAATGGAACATATCGTTCACCGCCATGCAGGTGGAGAACAAATACCTCAAGACGAAGCTCGGCTTCATCAAATGGAGGGATCAGGACGCCATTGAGGCGGAGACGTCGAAATACGTGAAGAAACTGGAGATCAAGTGCACCTCGACGAAACAGAAAGCCAAGGAACTGTCCGGAGGAAACCAACAGAAGGTTTGCCTGGCGAAAGCATTCGCCATGGAGCCGAAACTGTTGTTTGTGACCGAACCGACACGCGGCATTGACATCGGGGCGAAATCTTTGGTACTTCAAGCGCTTAAGGAATACAATCAACAGAAGGGGACGACCATTGTCATGATCAGCAGCGAGCTGGAAGAGCTTCGTTCCGTTTGTGACCGTATCGCCATCGTGACGGATGGGAAGGTTCATGGTATCCTGCCTGCCACCAGAGCCAGCGCCGATTTTGGTTTGTTGATGGTTGGTGCGGGAAAGAAGGTGGCAAATGAATAAAGTCAAGGAATTCGTCAAGAGTTTTGGGTTGCCCCGCATCATCATCGGATTGTTCCTGTTGATGTTGTTCGTCATCGCGCCGTTCGTCGGCGTGAAGGTTTCCACCAGCATCAACGACACGTTGGTGCGTTTTGGCATGAACAGCGTGTTGGTGCTCGCCATGGTGCCGATGATCCATAGCGGTTGCGGCTTGAATTTCGGTCTTCCTCTGGGCATCATCGCAGGCCTTCTCGGAGCGACCTTGTCACTGGAAGCGGAAATCCACGGTTTCGCCGGTTTTTTGATGGCCATCGTATTTGCCACGCCGTTTGCCTTGGTGCTTGGCTGGGGGTATGGAAAACTGCTCAACAAAGTGAAAGGCGGAGAGATGATGATCGCCACATATGTCGGTTTCAGCTCTGTGTCTTTCATGTGTATGATGTGGTTGCTCTTGCCATACAAGAACCCGACCATGGTCTGGGGGTACAGCGGAAGAGGCTTGCGGACAACCATCACCACGGAAGGCTATTTCCTCCATGCGCTGGATTCCTTCCTGCAGATCAGGCTGGGACCGGTCTCCATTCCCACCGGGATGCTCCTGTTCTTCGCATTGCTGGCATTCCTGATGTGGGCGTTCCTCCATACGAAAACAGGAACGGCTATGACGGCTGTCGGCTCAAACCCGATTTTCGCACGTGCAAGCGGCATAAATGTGGATCGTATCAGGACGTTGTCCGTCATCATGTCGACATGGCTTGGCGCCGTCGGCATTCTGGTGTATGAACAGAGTTTCGGCTTCATTCAGCTGTACATGGGTCCCTTCTATATGGCGTTGCCCGCCGTATCCGCCATCCTCATCGGGGGGGCAAGCGTCAACAAGGCTTCCATTCCGAACGTGATCATCGGCACGTTGCTGTTCCAGGGAATTCTCACCATGACGCCTTCCGTCATGAATTCCGCGGTGCATACCGACATGTCCGAGGTCGTGCGTATCGTGGTTTCGAACGGCATGATCCTGTACGCATTGACCCGTAAGACGGAGGCGACAAGATGAAAAAGTTGAAACAGTCTTCAGGACAGAAAATCATGGGTTTCGTTTCAGACAACATGGTGCCGATCCTGTTTGTCATCATCTGTGCGATCAGCATCCCGTTGTCCGGTTACAGTGCCAATTACCTGCTTTCGGAAATCGTCGTCCGCATCAGCCGTGACTCGTTTCTGATTGTCAGTCTTCTCATCCCCATCATGGCTGGTATGGGCTTGAACTTCGGCATGACCCTCGGCGCCATGGCTGCCGAGATCGGTTTGATTTGCATCTGCGACTGGGGCGTCGTCGGTATTCCGGGCATGGTTCTGGCGGCCATCATTTCCACTCCGATTTCTGTTCTTTTGGGATGGTGGTGCGGGAAAATCCTCAACATGGCCAAAGGCCGTGAAATGGTGACCAGCTATATCATCGGATTCTTCATGAATGGCATCTATCAGTTGATCGTCCTGTACTGCATGGGCGCAATTATCCCTGTCAGAAGTGCGAAGTTGGTGTTGCCCCGTGGCTACGGCATCCGTAATACCGTCAACCTCTCGGGCATCCGCCGCAGTCTGGACAACTTGGTGTCAGTGAAGATCGGAGGCATCAGTTTCCCGATCGCTACCTATGCCTTGATCATTCTTCTGTGTGTGTTCGTGCTCTGGTTCAAAAAGACGAAACTCGGACAGGATATGAGGGCTGTCGGACAAGATATGGAAGTGGCGCGTGCCGCCGGCATCAAGGTTGAACGCACAAGGATCATTTCCATCATCATCAGCACGGTGCTTGCCGGTTACGGGATGATCATCTACCTGCAGAACATGGGGACGCTCAATACCTACAACAGCCATACGCAAGTCGGTATGTTTTCCATCGCGGCCTTGCTGGTTGGAGGCGCTTCCGTAGCGAAGGCGAACATCCGCAATGTGTTCTTGGGTGTCATTTTGTTCCATCTGATGTTCATTGTCTCGCCGATGGCGGGAAAGAACCTTATCGGTGAAGCGCAGTTGGGCGAATACTTCCGTGTATTCGTTTCCTATGGTGTCATCACCCTGAGCTTGGTGCTCTATGAAGTCCGGAAAAAGCGGGCTGTCAACATGGAAGGCGCCGCATTGGCGGCAGACCAAGAGGAGGATGCATGATGAACAGACGTTTTTGCATCAGGCTTGTCGCGATTCTCCTGATGGTCGCGTTGGCTTTCTTGATGTACTTCATCGGACGGCAGCATACCATTTTGGTGGATGACAAGACCATGACGCTTGCGGACGGCAGTGAGGTGAAAGCTCTTGCCACCGTGCAGGTGCAGGTGGACAAACAACCGAAAATGGAACTGGCGGCCCGCGATCGTGACCAATACATCGTGACCAATCAGAAGCACACGCTTACCATTACCTACACCGACGCACAGTGGAATGAGAAAACCTTTTCCCGGACGTTCAAAGTGCCGGTGGGTCAGGATATGGTCATCATCTCGATTCCGACACTCGTGGCCAAACAGGATGCCCCGCAGTCCGCATGGTTGCAAGAATATATTCCTCCGAAGGTCGTAGTCAAACAGGACCAGACGGAAGAAGCGGCACCCTCAGAGGATCCCACCCTGGGTACCTTCTGAGACAATTGCCCGCATACAAGGACGGCCGGTGCGAACCGGCCGTTTTCTTTGCTTTCAGTTTTCGAAGAAACGATCTCCGATATCCGGACGATACCAGCAACCGGGGAATTTGATGAATTTCGCCCCATTGTAGGCCTGTTTGTTGGATTGGATGATATTTTCCTTGATGCCGACCACGGTAACGCAACGACCGCTGGTGGTGATGGCTTTTCCATCCTTCTCCTGTACTCCGCCGAAGAAGAACAGCGGCGCGTCTTTGAATGCGTTGAGCTGGATGGCGGCGGGAAGCGGTTCCAATTCCTTTCCGACTTGCGGCTCTTGGGGATACCCTTCGCTCGCGATGACTAACGCGACTGAGGAGTTCGTGGAGACTTCAAGGCGAAAGTCCGAAAGTTTGTTCTCTTCCATCGCGTTGATGATGTCGATGGCATCACTCTTTACGAGTGGCAGGAAGGCTTGTGCGGCCGGGTCGTTGAACCGGACATGGTAATCGACCAGGATCGGTCCTTGGTTGGTGATGATCACACTGAAGGTGAGCACGCCTTTGTAGGACATCCGTTCCACTTTCAAGCCATACAACGTTGGTGCGATGATGCGGTTGATCAAATCCTGACGGATGCCCTCTTCAAGGGGCACCGGGCAGATGGAGCCCATGCCTCCGGTAGGAATGCCGCTCTTTTCGGATTTCATGTAATCGCTGCAGAACGGCATGAGCAGATACCCTTTGTTGTCCACCATTGCAGTGACGGTCACGGAAAGACCGGTCAAATGGTCTTCCAAGATGATCGGACCGCTGGAAAGGAGTGTCCGGGAGAATCGCATCAAAGTATCGTAATCTGAGGAATCCACCATGACACGGCTTGGCGCGACGCCGTTGCTTTTCACGACGTACCGTTCGTGTTCATGCCGTTTCAGATATTCTGACAGGGAGTTTTCTTCAGTGAACAGGCGATGTGTGGGTGTGGGGATGTTGTGGCGGTCTGTGAAGGCACGGGAGAAATCCCTGTCCCCTTCCAGACGGAGCGCATTGCTTGGTGCGCCGAACGTCTTGATGCCTTGGGTATTGAGTTTGTCAATGACACCGGCAAAAAGCGGTTCTTCGGTCCCGACTACCACATACTCGATGGCATGTGTCCGACATGCCGCATACACTTGGTCGAAATCGGAAGGGTCAATGTCCAGATTGACCGCGAACGTCGCGGTACCGATATTTCCTGGAGCCACAAACAAAGCATCGATGAAATGGCTGCGGGACAACCACCAGGCCACGGCATGGTCTTTGGCTCCTGAGCCCAACACGAGTATGCGCATGCTTCACCTCTTTATCGAAAAGGTACCATGTTCAGAGTGGCGAGGTCAACAACCGACATGCCTCAACATATTCGTTACGATTCTCTGCTTTTGACAGTTTGCGCTTGGCTTCCCCGACCTCCCGCATGCCTTTCAGGTAGAAGGTCGCGCATTTGCGCATTTGGTGGCAGGCGCTTCGTTCGCCATACAATGCGATTGTCTTGTCCAGATGTTCCAACATAGCCTGGACACGCCGTTCCGTGGTCAGTTGCCCGATTTCTCCGCCTGAGGCAAGGGTTTTCACCTCTTCGAAGATAAACGGGTTTCCGATGGCTCCTCGTGCGATCATGACGGCGTCCACAGCGCATTTCTTCAACATCCGGATGACATCTTGGGCTGTGAACAAGTCTCCGCTGCCGACAAGGAGCGGGTGTTCGTCATGCTTGTCCAGATATTCGCACAGTTCCGTGATCCTTTCCCAATGTGCATATGGTGCGTATCCTTCGGTACGGAGCCGAGGGTGGAGGGTCAGTACCTCTGCGCCCCCGTCTAATGCTGCTTGGGCGAATTCCAGGAAATTGACATGATCGTCATCCCAACCCAGACGGAATTTCACCGAGACGGGAATGTCCGTATACCGTTTGATTTCCTTGACCATGGAAGTGATGAGGTTCGGGTTCTTCATCACGGCGGAGCCACTGCCCGTTTTGGTGACTTTGGGCACCGGACAGCCGCAATTGATGTCGATCATCACCGGTTTGAGGGCAGAGACCTGTTCGACGGCTTTCCCGATGGGTGCGGCCGAGCCCATGAAAAGCTGGATCACATAGTCTGTTTCATTGGGGGCGCGCTTCATCATGTCAGCCGTCTTGTCGCTGTCTCTGTACAAACCTTCCGCGCTGATCATTTCCGTGTAGGTGAGGTCGGCTCCATGGTCGATGCAGATGGAACGGAACGGAATATCCGTATAACCGGCCATCGGGGCAAGGAACACATTTCCTTTCAGGGTTTTCGCTCCGATGGCGAGGGGATGGCAGAGTGTTGGTTTCATGTTTCTTCCAGATGAAAAGCCCTGAGGCTGTTCGCATAGAGTACCGGAGCGATTGCCTCAGCATCAACCCCTCTCAGGCAGGCGATGCACTTGAGCGTCTCGGGCAGGAAGGCGAGCTGGTTGCGCTGGTTCTGGTAAGGGACGGGCGCGATGAAAGGCGCTTCGCTTTCGATGAGCATACGCTCTATCGGGATGAGGCGTGCGACTTCCCTCAAGGCATGGCTGTTGGAAAAGGTCACGTTTCCGGCAAAACTGATCATCAGCTTCAGGGAGAGCGCTTCTTGCGCGAAAGACCAATCCTCGCTGTAGCAATGCAGGATGCCGCCTTGCTCCGGAAGTTTTTCCTTGAGGATGGCCAGCAGGTCCCTGCCTGCCATCCTGTTGTGGATGATCACCGGCAAGTTGAGTTTGCGTGCGATGTCCAGGCTTTTCAGGAACACTTCAATCTGTTCATTCCGTTCCCCTTCGCGGTGGAAATAATCCAAACCTGTTTCTCCGATGGCGACTATCCGCTCACGGGAAGCGTAAGCGATGACTTTCTTTTCCCAGTCGTCCCCAGGATTGGTCGCGACGGTAGGTGAGACACCCACGGCATGGTATACGTCCTGTTGGCTCTGCAGATTGGCATAAGTACGTTCAAAATCGGCAAGAGTGTTGCAGATGCTCACCATGTGCTTGACGCCTTTTATTTTCGCTTTTTGCACAGCCATCAACTGTTCCAGTTGGTTGGAGTCGATAAGCCCGATATGTGCATGTGTGTCAAACAACTGCATGACGTTCTCCTTTGAGGTGGCGTTATTTGGGAATGATGGTTTGAATATAGCATCCGCAAAGGGGAAAGTCAAATTCAGTAATTCATAATCTTGACAATAGTTACATATTCCGTCGGTTTGACAAAAGCCAGAGCATGTGATAGCGTGGGCAACATGAGAAAAGAGCATTACCACTCTCCAGAGTCACAACATACCGATCATGCTTCGCAGGCATACATCTATTTGGTCCGCAATCCTTCCAGCAATGAGATATCCATATGCGCTTGGGACAGCGTTTTGTATCCAGGCACTTCGGTGGTCACACCGACCCGTTACGGGCTTGATTTGGGTGTCATCGTCGCCAACGCGGCCCATCTCGGAGGACAGTATGCGCCTGGGGATGCGCAGTGCCATGGTATCTGTTCAAAGTGTGCTGAAGGGCAAACGGACGAGGATCCCCAGCCGCTTGTCGCAAGCGGAGAGCCTCTTCCTGATGGCGAAACCCATATAGAAGAAATAGAATGGAATGAGGATCCTGATGTGGATCCCTGCAGCGAATGTGATTTGTGTTCCAGTACGTCCAATCCGGAGATGGTGGATCTGAACGGGGAAACTGTATGGATCGACCGGCTTGCCACACCTTCTGACCTGTCGCATTACCAGGAACTGGCGGCAAAGGAAGATGAGGCGATGCGTATCTGTCGGGAAAAGATCGCGGTGCACAAGCTGGACATGAAACTGGTCACCGCACACTTTCTGCTTGGCGAACCGAAAATCCTGTTTTTTTTCACCGCCGATGTGAGGGTCGATTTCCGGGAGCTCGTCAAGGACCTTGTTTCCGTGTTCCGGATCCGTATCGAACTCAGGCAGATCGGGGTGCGGGATGAAAGCAGGGTGTTGGGCGGACTGGCCATCTGCGGCAGGGATTTCTGTTGCCACAGCGTGACGGACAAACTCAGTCCGGTTTCCATCAAGATGGCCAAGGAACAGAATCTCTCCCTCAATTCGATGAAGATATCAGGTCCGTGCGGCAGGTTGCTTTGCTGTTTGGCCTACGAATATGACTTTTATGTGGAAGAGAAGGCCCAATATCCACAGGAAGGCAGCAGATTGAAAGTCGAGGATGAGTTGATGAAAATCACAGAGGTGAACATCCTTTCGAAGAAAATCACCTTGGTAGGCAGTGAAGGACGTACCCTCACCATCCCCACATCAGCTTGTGTTTTCAATGACGAAGAGAGGAGATGGGAGCTCTCCAAAGAGTACTTGGATCAGTTATTCTCGGAGTGAAAAAGGGATAGCTCCATATTGACCCATTTTCACGTCTGTGGTATTTTGTTAGACCGTCAGCCTTTGGGGTTGGCGTTCACAGAAATCTTTTATAGTAAAACACATATTGTCGTGAATATGTTCGGAGGAAGTACATGAGAAATCGGTCTGCAGAGAAAAGAGAGCGCCAGGATGCAGTTCGCCGGATGAGAAACCGTGCGACGAAGAGTGCTGTGCGCACCGCATGCAAGAAATTTGAAGCCGCAGTGGCTGCTGGAGACAAAGAGAAAGCGACAGCGACGATGGCTGTAGCCTTCAAATTGCTGGATTCCGCAGCATCCAAAGGTGCTATTCACAAGAATACCGCTAGCCGCAAGAAATCACGCCTGCATGTCCGTTATAACCGCATGATGGCTCCAGCCGCCGCTCCGGTAACAGAGAAGAAGGCTGAGGCTGTGTCCGCCCCTGCAGCGAACTGAGACAAACTACGAGTAGTGAGGAGTAGATCATGGCAGAGTCCAAATTGACAAAAGCGGCTATCATTGAAAACCTCCACGAGACTCATGGATTCAACAGAAACGATATCCATATGGTTATTGATGAATTCTTTGAGGAAGTGAAAAAGGGGCTCAAGAACGATCAGGTGATCGAACTCCGGGGATTTGGTACGTTTGAGGTTCGCACCCGCAAGGGTCGCGAAAAGGCCCGCAATCCCAAAACCGGCGAAATTGTCGCGGTTGAGACCCATGGAGTAGCGATTTTCCGTCCTGGCAAGGAACTGAAAGATTACGTCTGGAATCTCAGGGAAACCAAATCAGACAAATAGGAGCGTCGTATTGCCCGGTATTTCTTGTCGGAGGAGCCTCAGGACTGTTTGTTCTGAGGTTCTTTTGTTGTGTATAAGTGCTTTTATCTACTCATTGGCCTTTCCTGGGTTCGTCACGAAAACAGGGATCGGCTTCCTCTCGTTCTTCGCGTTGATCCCGCTTTTTGTGGTGATCCGCAGGACTACTTGGAAATTGACGCCTCTGTATGGCTTTCTTTACGGGTTCGTGTTCTACCTGTTTTTCAATTACTGGCTGAAAACCTTCCATCCTCTCGCCATCCTGATCGTCCCGATCATCAAAGGCGGGGAGATGCTCCTGCTTTTCCCCTGTCTCAAGGCCGCTGACCGTTGGTTCCGGAAGTGGGGGTTCTTGGTTCAGGCTGTCGTTTGGACCGCATATTCCTACCTGAGCCAGAATTGGTTCGCCGGTTATCCGTATGGAACCATCGCCTATGCGCTTTGGCAGTATCTGCCGCTCATCCAGGTTTCCTCGCTCTTCGGCATTTGGGGCATCAATTTCCTGATGATCATCCCGCAATCCTTCTTGGGTGTCGCCTTCTGTGACCATATCAAGATCAAGGAATGGATTGCTTCCCAAAAGCGCTTCGTCGTCGTGTACGCTGCTTTGGTCTCCTTCTGTCTGGTGTTCGGTTTTGCGAGCATGACCAGATGGAACAACGAGAAACCGGACAGAGTATGGAAAATCGCCACAGTCCAGCACAATGCCAACTCTTGGCTTGGCGGCTACACCACGTATAAACGGAATTTCAACAATCTGAGGAAGATGAGTCTGGAAGCCATGGAAAAAGAACCGGAGATGGTCATCTGGTCGGAGACGGCTTTTGTGCCGTCTGTGGCCTGGCATGAAAAGTATCCGTCTGATCCCGATACTTCCGCATTGGTGGAGGAATTCACCGATTTCGGCAAAAGCCTCTCAGTGCCGTTGCTGACGGGAAACCCCGAAGGCGTGTTGGATGATCCTTCGAAACCGGCGATCCTTGAAGACAAATCCTGGAACAGGAAGGACTACAACACCGTCATCATGTTCGAAAACGGGAAGATCAAAGGAACGTACCGCAAACAGCATCTTGTTCCGTTTACCGAATATTTCCCGTATGGAAAAATATTTCCCCGGCTGATAGGCAATGAGCAGAGTGAGCGGACGCATACAATGTATACCGATGACTACAACGCGGCGCTGGTTTTTGACAAACAGCTGCATTCAATCATTCCGCCTGAGCCAACAATGTATAAGAAAATACATCTTGTTCCGTTTACCGAATATTTCCCGTATGGAAAAATATTTCCCCGGCTGATAGGCAATGAGCAGAGTGAGCGGACGCATACAATGTATACCGATGACTACAACGCGGCGCTGGTTTTTGACAAACAGCTGCATTCAATCATTCCGCCTGAGCCAACAATGTATAAGAAAATACATCTTGTTCCGTTTACCGAGCATTTCCCCTATGAAAAACAGATGCCGCATTTGTATGCGTTGCTTAAGGCGAATGATTACCATTGGTGGGAGACTGGGACGGAAGCTGCGGTTTTTGAGACGGATGATGGGTTGAAATTCTCCACACCCATCTGTTTTGAGGATGTGTTCGGCGGTTTGTGCGCCCAGTTTGTCCGTAACGGTGCCGACCTTTTGATCAACATGACCAACGACAATTGGTCGCAATCGGTGGCGGCCGAGATGCAGCATCTGGGTATGGCGGTGTTCCGTTCCGTAGAGAACCGCAGGACTTCGGTTCGGGGAACCAACAGTGGCATGACCTGCCTCATCACGCCGACCGGAAAGGTCGTCGATCCCATGGAACCGTTCAAGGCAGGCTGGCATATTTACGAAGTGCCGGTTTTCCAAACCGCCAATCACAGCGAGACGTTGTATACGAAGTATGGGGATATCGTCGCGAAGCTGTTTGTGTATCTTTCCTACATCCTGCTCTGCATCGGGGCGTTGGATGCTTTGAAAGTAAGGAAAAAGCATTGATATGGATTACCAGACTGTTTCTTTGATCATCATTGGTACGGAACTTACCCGGGGCATCATCGGAGACAAACACGGACAAGTCATTTCGACGGAGCTTTCCCATCTGGGGTATTCCGTACAGAAGATCATCATCGTCCCCGATGATGGTTCCATCCAAGGCGTCCTGGGCGATTGCATCGGGCAAAGTGATGTGGTTCTGGTCACCGGAGGGCTTGGCCCCACCAGCGACGACATGACCCGCAAGGCCATTGCAGACGCTGCCGCTGTGGCTTTGGTGAAGAATGAAGCTGCCTATGCGTGGCTGTACGCAAAAGTCGGGGAGCGTATCCACGGAGCCAATGAGATACAGACGATGTTCCCGTCCGGTTTCGATCCGATTCCGAACCCCAATGGGACGGCGCAAGGTTTTTGGGGCGTCATCCCGGAAGGAAACCGCCAGGTCGTGTGCATTTCCATGCCTGGCCCTCCCCGTGAGATGGATCCGATGTTCTTCGATTATGTCCTGCCATATCTTGGCAAACTGCGCGGTCATGAGGATTTGAGCAGGGATGAGTATTCTTCGTTCCTGGTGGCGGAATCGAAACTTGAAGAACTGTGCCAGAAAGCGGCTGTTCCGGGAGTATCATGGGGCGATCGTTTCCAGGATTTCCGTATCAGCCTGTATCTGACCGGTGATGCGCCGAAACGGCAGGAATTCGCCCGGAAATTGCGGAATTTGATGGGATCTGAGCTTCTTGTTGACGGTGATGTCGAAGCGGTTTCGCTGTTGGATGACCGGCTCGTCAGCGACAAACTGACCATCTGTTGCGCCGAATCCTGCACCGGAGGTTTGTTGGGCAAACTGCTCACCGATCGTGCCGGCTCGTCCGATTGGTTTTGGGGAAGTCTGGTCACCTACGCCAATGAGGCCAAACATGCGGTCCTCGGGGTCGGGGAGGATATCCTCTCGACGTATGGCGCTGTCTCCGGTGAATGCGCCATCGCCATGGCGGAGGAAGCGCTTGGCAAAAGCGGAGCATCCCTTGCCATTTCCACGACAGGATTTGCTGGTCCGACCGGAGAACAGGTGGGGCTGGTTTGGTTTGGCTTCGCACGTGCCGGTCAGGCAAGCCAGGCGGTGAAACTGGAATTTTCCTCTTATGGAAGGGAATCGATCAGGCGCAGGGCTTCGGTGGCTGCATGCCTTTTGGCTATCCGGTATCTTGATGGAACCCGGTTGCTTGACACGACAAACGCATGGCAATATATTTGAAGTAAATTAACTATTTTATCAAACGAGTTGATGTGGCTTCTTCAGTCGCATCCCCGTACTATTCTCAACCTACAGAGTAATGCAGCATAACGGGTCAATGGAAACCTTGTGCATAGTGGAGTATCATTCATGTCTGAAAACTTATTTGACGATTCCCAGATTCCGCCGAATCCGGAAAATCCAGAAACAAAGGAACCACAAACGGTGGTGGAACGTAAAGCTGTCGTCCGAAGGGTTCACAAACCCAGGATGGTCGTAACCAGGCAGACAGCCCAGAAAGCAGAGGAAAGCACACCGGCGCCAGCCGTTCCTGCCCCTCAGCCGGAAGTACCTGCCCATGAAGAGAAGGTTCCTGAGATTCCCTTGCGTGTGGAGGAGGAACCGAAAGTTCAGGAGGAGTATGCCGCCGCTGTGGAACGGGAACGTGCTGAAGAGCAGGAATCCGTCAATGAAGGCGACAGTCCCGAAGAACAGGCCATGGAACGGGAAGCCAGTCGGGAGAATGAACGCAAGGAAGCCCGGGAGAACGCACCGGAGCAACCCAGTCGCATGCCTGACCGTGGGGATGGCATGAACCGCAGGATGAACAATAATTTCCATGGCAGGAACCGGAACCGTCAGTTCCAGAAAAACAACCAGAAACCGAACAACAATCCGAACAATAACCCGAACAACATGAACAGGAATAATGGTCGCCATCAGGAAGATTTCCCGCAGGACATCAATATTGAGGAGCATCCTGAGGCTCCTGTCCTGAATGTCAACGATTATTCATGCCTGCCCATCGAGACGTTGCGGAAGATAGGGGTGGAGAAGGGCATAGACGCCGAACTCATCCTTGACCTGCGCAAGCAGGAAATCCTTTCCGAAATCCTGAAACGCCATTCCGCTTCCGGCGGGGTCATTGTCGGCAGCGGCACCTTGGAGATCCTTCCTGATGGTTTCGGCTTCTTGAGAAGTTCCAACAACAGCTATCTGTCAGGTCCCGAGGACATCTATATTTCTCCGGCTCAGGTGAAGAGTCTGTCGTTGAAGACAGGGGATTTGGTGTACGGGCAGGTACGGACTCCGCGGGATGGGGAGCGGTTCTTTGCCGTGTTGCGGATACTGACCATCAATGGGGAGAATCCCATCAACGCCAAAACCCGTTCTTCGTTCGAAAGCCTCACTCCGTTGTTCCCCAATGCGAGGATCAACCTGGAGACCAAAGAGGAAGACATATCGATGAGGATCATCAATATGTTCTGTCCGATCGGCAAAGGGCAACGTTCCTTGATCATCGCGCCTCCGCGGACCGGAAAAACCGTGTTGATGCAAAAGATCGCCAATTCGATCAGTACCAATTATCCTGACATCGTCCTGATGGTCCTTCTGGTCGATGAACGGCCGGAAGAGGTCACCGACATGCGTCGCCATGTCAAAGGTGAAGTAATCGCCTCTACGTTCGATGAACAGGCTTCCCGGCATGTCCAGGTGGCGGAGATGGTCATCGAGAAGGCGAAGCGCCTGGTGGAGCACAAGAGGGATGTGGTCATCCTGCTTGATTCCATCACCCGTCTTGCCCGTGCGTACAACCAGACAGTCCCAGCCAGCGGCAAAATCCTTTCCGGTGGTGTCGATTCCAATGCGCTCCACAAGCCAAAACGGTTTTTTGGCGCTGCGCGAAACATCGAGGAAGGTGGTTCCCTGACCATCATCGCGACAGGTTTGATCGAAACCGGCAGCAGGATGGATGAGGTTATTTTTGAAGAGTTCAAAGGCACAGGCAACAACGAGATCATCCTGGACCGCAAACTGGCTGACCGCCGTGTGTTCCCGGCCCTCAACATCAAGAAGAGCGGTACCCGGCGTGACGATTTGCTTCTGCCTGCCGATGAGGCCGCGCGGGTCTGGCTTTGCCGTAATGCGATGGGGGATATGGACGAACAGGACCTCACCCCGTTCCTCATTGACAAAATACGGAAGACTAAGGATAATGAGGCGTTCTTACGTTCGATAAATACCGATGCGCAATCCAGCGTACCTGCGTATTGAGGGACGGAGACGGTAAGAAACTGTAGCTGCTGTATCTTTCAGCAGTAAATCATAGACTCGGAGGAAACGTATGAAGAAAGGCATTCATCCCGACTACCAGCTTCAGGAAATCCATTGCTCTTGCGGCAATGTGATCAAGACCAAAACCACGGCGAAAAACCTGCAGGTTGAAATTTGCTCCGCTTGCCATCCGTTCTACACCGGCGAACAGAAAGTCGTCGATACTGCGGGACGCATCGAGCGGTTCAACAAGCGGTACGGTTTGGACAAAAAGACGAACTAAAGCTTCGTTTTTTCTGAAACCACCTCGTGATGGGGTGGTTTTTTTGTATCCGAAAGTGAAGCTTGGACGATGGGGGAACATTTTGGGGACAGTAAAGAGATATAAGAGAAGATCATCGAACGCATCATGAAAACGAAGCGCTGAAGAAACAGGTCATGGCGATGGTCGCCAAAGCCGCGCAGGCGTATCTCATCGGGCAAGGCATCACCAAGGTGAGCGAGCAGGAAGCCGGCAAGCTTCTGGAGAAGCTGAAGGCGTATTTCGCTGTCGGATCCCTCTCCGACGAGGAACTGTATCAGGTGGCGGGGACAGAGCCAGCTGAGCTGCGTGACTGGTGCTGATGACAGTCATGGTGGTTTCCGCGTTCTGGGGGGCATGTGAAACGGGGCCGGTTGCCCTGCCCGCATCTGGTGACGTAAAGAAACGATTCTGTTGGCAGGCAGCCGAAGACCTCGTAATCCTGGATTGTGGCGTCGTGCGGTACCCTTCATCGCACGGATTCCTGCAGAGAACTAAAAAACTTTTCGCATTTTACGCAAATGAAGCGGACGTGCAAGTGAGTCCATGCTCGTCTCCAACTCGTTTTTAGACAAGCAGTTGTGACGTAGGATTTGGGGTGTGGGAAAAAATGGGAACCTGTCGACTGCTGGTGAGTCACGAATAATTTTTTGTTGCAATATAGAGACTTGTGCCATAAAATTACTACCAAAGGCACATGGTAGATGGCATTTGATGGATAAAATTTATGAAGCACATGTGAAAGAATATGGTGTGAAACCTCAGGCTGTCTGCGAGGTACCGGGGGTTTGTACGCTCTTTGGGAGCTTTTCAGACCTTTGCGGAGGGTTTTCCTTGGTCGGCACCGCTTTCACCTCATTGCGCATCGCTGTCAGCAAGAGGGATGATGATGCTGTCCGAATGTACAATGCGACATTGAACGACCGGAAGCGGTTCTCCCTTCCTTCCATCAAATACCGGAAAGAAGACCGTTGGGCGAATTTCATCAAAGGGGTCATGTTCACGTTGGTCGCTGACGAACACAGCTTCCATGGCATGAACTTCACGGTGGAGGGAAACCTGCTTCTCGGGGATACCATGTCGGTCAGTTCGGCCCTTTCCTTAGGTACCTGTATGGTGCTGGATCAATTATATGGCCTGAAACTTGACAGCCAGACCGTCATCAGGATCGCTTACCAATCCAATGTGTCATTCAACGACAAACCCTGCCGCATCACCGATCTCTTGGCGATGATGAACTGCAAGAAGGACAACCTGTTGTTCTATGATCTCTCCCAGGTGAAATCATCCGGCATAGAGTTTCCGTTCAGCGATCCTGATGGTGAGTATGTGGCGGTCATCGTGGACAGCAAGATTTCTCCTGCGGCCATGCGGGAGGAGATGAAGACCAAGCGGGATGACACGAAAGAAGCGTTTGAGGCTTTGAAGAAACTCAAGCCGAACGGTCCGATCCGGGATTTCCCGGAAGGGGATTTGCATGCCCGTGCCGTATCTTTGCCGGAATCGATGCGCCATATCTGCACCTATGTGTTGATGGAATCCCATCTTGTGCAGGATGCAGCCACCTTGATCGTGAAGAAAGACGCGCCGGGTCTGGGCAAAGTGATGGGGCGCATCCAGAACGGTTTCCGTGATTTGATGGAGATCACGTGTCCTGAAGTCGATTGGCTCATCAAACGGGCCAGCGAGACGCAGGGATGCCTTGGCGCAGTCCAGGTGTCCAACGGCCTTGCGGGGAACATCTTGCTTCTCTTGAGCAAGGACGCCGTGCCACAGTATATTACACGCTTGGAGGAGTATGAGCACATTTTCGGCTTCCATCCCAAGTGGCACGTATACCAGAGTCAGGATGGCGCGAGGATTGTGTTCCCGACACCAGAGTAATGAAGATTTTGTTGGTCAACGATGACGGCTATAAAGCTGAAGGCATCCATGTGCTTGAAGATGTCCTCTTGCGTCGTGGCCATGAGGTTTGGGTATGCGCTCCGACAAGCGAACGAAGTGCGTCAAGCCATTCCATGACGGTTCATGGAGGTGTTGTGATGACTCCGTTCGGCCAGAATCGCTTCCATTGCAGCGGATATCCTTCAGATTGTGTCTTGTATTCGCTGAAAGGCGGCATTTTCCCGTCCAAACCGGATGTTGTTGTCTCGGGCATCAACCATGGGTTCAACATTTCCACGGACACATTGTATTCAGGAACCGTCGGAGCTGCGAGCGAAGCGGCATTGATGGGTATTCCCGCATTCGCGCTTTCCTGTCAGAACAGGAAGGGCGAGGCGTTTCCGTTCCGCTTGACGGCTGAGTTTTTCGCCGACCATCTGGTGGCGTTCCTGCCTCTTTGTTCCGAACGTTGTTTCATCAGCATCAACGTGCCTTGGAATGCCGATGGCCGGTGGAGCGTCTGCAATCTTTCGTTCCTAAATTACAACGATGTGGTGCAAAAGCAGGTGGATGAACAAGGGGATGTCAAGTGCAAGGGCGGACAGGGGTTCCTGTCTTCCAGCCTGATGATTCTTGGCGGAAACCCCTGTCAGCGATATGAGGATGAGAATGCCGATTTCAGCCAGGTGGGGAGGGGCATGATTGCCGTGAGCGCCCTCTCGGTATTGTTTTCCCTCGGCGAGAAGCAGCAGGAAGCCTTGCGTAGCCTCTGGGAGGCGGAACGTGTGTGTGCATNGCCGTGTGTGCATCGTACGGCGTCACAAGGGCTTCTGCCCGTTCTTCAGGGGTGAAGGATTCGCTTGTGCGCTCGTGCGTGCGGCTTTATGGACTGAAGGCAAGAAAAAAGTCTTGGAGCCGGTGAGGGATGAAGCCGTCCCCTCTGCTTTCCCGCTGGTCAGTATTCCTTCCTTGGTCAGCATCCTCAACAGGTTGCATCCGCGTCACTGCCCGCCGTCCTCTGTGGCTTTCGTCGCTTGACCATTGGTGTGGTCATCACTACTTTTACGAAAGGAAGTCACACATGTCGCAGAGAGTTGTATATCTTGATAATAACGGGACTACGCAGATGGATGAGGCCGTTCTCAAGGCGGTCGACCAGGCTGAGTATCTGTACGGCAATGCCTCCAGCATGCACGGTCTTGGCCGTGATGCGGAAGCGGCGATCGAAGTGGCGAGGAAACAAGTCGCTTCCTTGATAGATGCTGAGGGCGCGAGGATTGTATTCAACAGTGGTGCGAGCGAATCGAACAACACCGTGTTCAATATTTTCCGGGACAGGATTGATGACAAGACGGATGGCAGGGATAGGATCGTCACCACGACGATCGAACATCCGTCCATCATCGAGACGGTGAAGTACCTCAGGAAAAAAGGCTATAAGATTGATGAATGTCCTGTGGACAACCAGGGTCGCGTCAAGTTGGATGTGATGCGTTCCTTGATGGGGCCTGATGTCGCGTTGGTGTCGGTGATGACCGGCAACAACGAGGTCGGGACCATCCAGCCGATCGCGGAGATCGCGCAGATGGCCCATGCCTGTGGCGCGTACATGCACAGTGACGCTACCCAGGCCATCGGAAAAATCCCCGTCAGGATGGAAAGTTGGGGTGTCGACTACCTTTCCCTGTCCGGCCATAAGTTCTATGGCCCGAAGGGTGTGGGTGTGCTGGCTGTGGCGAAAGGCGCCCCGTATTGTCCGTTCCTCCATGGCGGACACCAGGAGAACGGCATGAGAGCCGGCACGTACAATACCGCCGACATCGTCGGTATCGGTGTGGCGGCAGAGCTTGCCCGGAAGAACCTGCAGGATGAGCATGACAAGCTCTGGCAATTGAGGGAGATGCTCCGCAAGGGTGTCGTCGCCGCAGTTCCTGATGTTGTGGTCAATGGCCCCCTGAAGGCCGAAGATTGCCTGCCCGGCACGCTGGATATGTCGTTTCCGTGTGCAGAGGGTGAGTCGATCCTCCTGTATCTTGATCTGGAGGGCATCGAGGTTTCCACCGGTTCGGCTTGCGCGAGCGGAAGTCTCGAGCCGAGTTACGTGTTGCTTGCCTGTGGCATCGATGTCGAGTTGGCCCATGGGTCCATCCGTTTCAGTTTCGGCAGGTACAACACCGAGGAGGACGTGCGATACGTCCTGGAGAAACTCCCGCCGATCATCGCGAAAATCCGCAAAATGTCTACAAGGAAGTTACCAAAATGAGTGATACCAACAGTTTCATGTCCAATTGGGTTTATACGCCGACCGTAAAGGAACATTTCATGCATCCCCATCACCTGTGGGAGGATGAGGATGAGTTCACACCGGATGGAGTCGGGGAAGTCGGTTCCCTGGCTTGCGGGGACCAAATGAGGGTGGGCATCAAGGTGAAGGATGGGGTCATCGTTGACCTGAAATGGCTTACTTATGGTTGCGCTTCGGCCATCGCCAGCACGTCGATGATGAGTGACATCGCCATCGGCATGAGTCTGGAGGAAGCGTATCACATCACTCCGACCCAGATCATGGATGCTCTTGGCGGACTACCGGAGCATAAGTTCCATTGTTCGGTGCTGGGGGATAAGGCGCTCAGGGCTGCCATCGACGACTATCTTGAGAAGAACCACATGCCCAACACATTCAAGAACACCATCGCGAAGATCGTGTGCGAATGCAAGAATGTGACCGACATGCAGATCGAGGAACTGGTGAAGAGCGGCAAAGCGAAGACTTTGGAGGATCTGCAGAAGCTGACCGGCTATGGCACCGGTTGCGGCAAATGCAGGGACAAGGTCAAAGATATGTTTGAGGATTACAAGCACATCTACAACAAGTAGCATCACCTGTTCGTGGAGAAGGCGGCGTGGGGGAAACTCCATGCCGCTTTTTTTTCTTCAGCGGTAATGGTTGATGATGACCAACTCCAATGCATCCTTGCCGTTGTTGTGGTAGGTGTGCGGTTTGTCGGAGGGAAAATTGATGGCGTCCCCCTCGTGCAGTATATGCTCGCCGTCATCCAGTGTGATCGTCAATGTGCCGCAGATGACGAGCGCGTATTCTTCGGTGCGTTCCCCATGGCCTTGCGATGAGTGGGTGCCGTCAGGCCGGATATGCATGTGGAACAGTTCGAAATCCCTGCCGTTGGTGTGGTGGTAATAACAGCGCAGGGATCCGCAATCATCGTCAAGTTTCTGTGAGGGAATATCCTTCAAGGAAATGGTTGTCCCTCCGCTCATCTGGCGTTCCAGAAGGGCCGTATAGGGTAGTTGCAGTGCGTCTGCGATCTTCCAGACGGTGTTTATGGAAGGGTTGCTTGCCCCTTTTTCGATTTGTGAGAGCATTACTTTGCTTACGCCGCTTTGTGCGGAGAGTCGTCCGAGGCTGAGTTTCCGTTCCGAACGGAGTTGTTTGAGGTTTTCGCCGATGATTTCCGAGATGTCCATCCTGTACCTTCTTGGTTGACATCGTCCAGTATAGCATGTTTAATATAATGAACAAAAGTAAAATATAGTGTATAAATGACAGTATGGGCAAACCGGTGTTTTTCTCAAACAAGGATTTGGGGAATTTGGTCATTTCGTTGTTCATCGAACAGTTCCTGCTTGCGTTGGTGGGGGTGGTGGATACGTTCATCGTCAGTTTTGCGGGTGAGGCGGATGTATCCGGTGTTTCCTTGGTCAACTCGTTCAACACCATTTTTGTCTTCCTTTCCACGGCGTTGGCCTCCGGTGGCGCCGTCATCATCAACCAATACATCGGCGTGGGGGAAAGAGGACGTGCCGGGCGGAGCGCAAGCCAGTTGCTGATGTTCTCGTTTGTCAGTTCCATTCTCTTTTCCGTTTTCGTGCTGGTTTTCCATACGATGATCCTGAACCTGTTGTTCGGTAAGGTCGAAGCTGATGTCATGGTTGCCTGCGAGACCTATCTCCGCATTTCCGCATATTCGTTTCCCGCTCTGGCTGTATACAATACCGGCGCGGCCCTGTGCAGGAGCGTGGGAAAAGCCAATGTTGCCATGTATGTTTCCGCTGTCGCGAATGTCATCAACATCATCGGTGATGCCGTCGGGGTCTTTTGGTTGCACGCGGGGGTGGCGGGGGTGGCTTATCCTTCGCTCCTTTCCCGGATGATCATGGCAGTGGCGGTGAGCATATACTGTACGGGCGGGTGTGGTGATGTCCGCTATCGTTGGGATGATGTGCGTGTGTGGGATCATGGATTATTGGGGAGGATCCTTTCTGTCGCCATCCCCAATGGGGTTGAGAATGGGGTCCACCAACTGGTGAAGGTGGCGCTCAGCAGCATGGTGGCGCTGTTCGGTACCAGCCAGATCGCCGCCAACGGGATAGCGCAGAGCATTTGGTCCCTGGCGGCTTTGATGGGGTTGGCCATGGCGCCGGTATATACGACGGTGATCGGGCAGTGCATGGGAGCGCGGGATGCGGATGCAGCGGATTTCTATTTCCGGAAGTTGACGAAGATCTGTTTCTGGTTGTCCGTGGCTTGGAACGCATTGGTATTCGCATTGACTCCGTTGTTTCTGAAAACCTATGCGATTTCCAGCGAGACCGCATCCTTGGTCATCGTCCTTGTGCTGATCAACAACTTGTTCAGCGGCTTCGCCTATCCCTTCGCCGGGCCGCTGGGAAACGGTCTCCGTGCCGCGGGGGATATCAGGTTCACGATGGTTGTCTCCATCGCCCTGACCGTGTTCGCACGGCTTTTCTTTTCCGCGTTGCTTGGCATCAGGCTTTCCTTGGGTGTGGTTGGCATCGCCTGGGGAATGAGCATTGATATCGCCATCAGGGGAATCATCTTTTTCCTGCGGTTCAAGAGTCGGAAGTGGACGCAATTCCGGTTGGTATGAATCATTGCGTTTGATGGGTAATCATGATACGTTCACATCGGGGTGTACCGATGGATGACGTTTTGTTGCTCAAAAGGATCGCGGAGGAATACCGGAATACGGCGTCTCTCGCTGTGCTTAAGGATGGACGGCTTGTCTACGAGAAGTATTTTGATGGCCTTTGTCCTGATGACAAGCTGCATGTGTTCTCCGTGACGAAGAGTGTGGTGGCCTTGCTTGTGGGCATCGCCATCGACCATGGGTTCATCACGGGTGTACGGCAGAAGGTGTTGGATTTCTTTCCCGATTATGTGCCCAAGCGGGGAGAGAAGACCTTGCAGCAGGTCACGTTGCATGATGTGCTTTCCATGACGGTTCCCTACAAATACCGATCCGCTCCGTACACCAAGTACTTCGGTTCTCCCGATTGGGTGAAGACCTCGTTGGATTTGATGGGAGGAAAAGGGACGATCGGGGAATTCCGGTATGCGCCTTTGATCGGTCCCGACGTGCTGTCGGGCATCCTTGTGAAGGCTACGGGCATGTCCGTCCTGGATTTCGCCATGAAGTATCTGTTCGGGCCTTTGGGAATCACCATCGACGGCAGTGTGGTTTTCCACTCCAAGGAAGAACAGATGGCATGGTACCGGAACAGGACGTCCCATGGATGGGTCTCCGATCCCTGTGGCGTGCATACGGCGGGTTGGGGGCTTTCCCTCAGTCCCCGGGATATGGTGAAGATAGGTTCCCTCTGTCTCGATGGAGGCAGGGACATCGTCTCGGCTGATTGGATCGCCCAATGCACGACAGAACAATCCCGTTGGAAAGAACGGAATCTTCCCTATGGGTATCTGTGGTGGCCTTTGGAAACGGATGGAGCCTATGCGGCCTTGGGAGATGGCGGGAATACCATTTATGTCAATCCCAAGGCACGCATGGTGGTTGCCTTTACGTGCCGTTTTGATCCCCGTGCCAAAAACCGCATCGGCTTGATCGAAGAGGCGATCCTGCCGTCAGGGTGTGGGAGGAATAAGGTCGAAGACGAACAACCCTCTGTTTACGTCAGATCCTGAATTATCATAACGGAAATAGTATGTGTTTCCCCGTTTGCTGAAGTCAGGATCATCGATGATTGCATCCGTTCTCACATGGACCCTCAAGAGGTTGTCGCAACCGGAGAAGTCGCTGCCGGAGAGATGAGTGATTGCTTGGGGAAGGTCGATGCTGTTTTGGAGTCCACTGCAACTTTGGAAAGTTCCGCCTGGCAGTTTTGTGACCTTCAGCAATCCTGGCAGGCTTGTGATGGCGGAATTCTGGAAGACAAAGTGCCCAAGCGTTATGACGGACGGGAAGTTCATTGTGTTTGCCTGGGATCCATGGAAAGCCTCATCAGCCAGTGTCGTCACCGAGGAAGGCGCTGTGTACGCTACATCTGCCTTTCCCTCTGGGTAGACAAGGATCATCGTGCCGTCTTTGATCAACACGCCGTCAGTCGAGGAATAGGTCGTGTTGCCCGATGCCACATTAATGGCGGTCAGGCTGGTACAAGACCTGAAAGGAGTGCAATATTTGTCAGGAAGGTAGTTGTCCGTGAATTTCTCGTCATACCCGATCTGCGTGACACTTGCGGGAATGGTGATCTGCTCCAGTCCGGATTGCACGAAGCACTGCCCCTTGATGGTCTTGAGACCACTGGGCAAGGTGATGTGCTTCAGGGCCGTGCATCCTTGGAAGGCGGTGACGCCGATTGATTGAATGGAATTGGAGAGGGTGACGGAATCCAGCTTCGAGCAACCACTGAAGGTGTCATCTTCGATTGTTGTCAGGGAGGAAGGGAGCAGGACGGCTTTCGCCCCGCCGTTGGTGGTGCCTCCGATGACGACCGTGGTCAGCTCGGTGCAATTGAAGAACGCCTTTTTCCCAAGGGACATGACATTGTCCGGAAGGGTTACGCTTGTGATTTTGCTGTATTCGAATGCCTCATCTTCTATGGAAATAAGGTTTGTGGTGCTGTACGGGATGGTCAAGGACAGGTCGCTGCATTGGTAGAAGGCTCCTTCCCCGATGGTTTTGACACTGTCAGGAAGGGTGAAGTCGCCTTCTTTCGCCTGCGGGTAGGCGAGGAGTTTCGATTTGTCCTTGTTGTACAGGATCCCATCCACAGAGGTGAAAGCGGTGTTGTCACCAGAGACTTCAATGGCTACAAGTCCAATGCTGCCGACGAAAGCGGCCGGAGTCTTGATGGATTCCACCGTGCTGGGGATGATGAACTTTGTTGTCGTTGCTGTGTTCGATGAGAACAACTGGTCGATTGCTGTCACGGTCCTGCCGTTGATCACCGAGGGGATTTCGATCTCCCCGTGCCCGACGTTTTCCGTCAAATCGCTGATGGTGCAGGTCGTCGACGCTTCTGATGGGTAGCTCACGCTCAATCTGCCGATCTTCCAGTAATTGGGGAAGAATTCCGTGTTTTGGGTGATCGTTGTGGAGTTGTCGCAGGCATAGATGCCGTCAGGGTCGGTGCTCCAGTTCAGGAAGGTCTGGTATTGCTTGTAGGGTTCCACGGTCTTCCCTTCCCCTTTCGCATCAGAGAGCAACTTGGAGAGTGTTGTTCCTTTTGTGCAGGTGAACGAACCGGAGACATCCATGAGATACACGGTTACGTCCTCTTCTGTTGTGCTTTGGTCACGCCATTTCGGCCAGAGATTGACATTGCTGCCATGATCTTGCGGATAAGGGCAATATCCTGCGGTTACAGACTGAGACATCCTTGGATAGTGGTAATTATGGGTTTCCCAGCCTATGAAATCCTTTCCGGTTTGTGTAGGGGTGTAGAGGAGTGTGTTGGTGAAAGGTGTGCCGGCTGTGATCGTCTCCGTTTTGCCACTCCCATCTTGATAGTAGACGGTCATTGTATCCGCACCGGTTCCCGTGGGTGTCCAGCGGGCGAAGAGGCGCATGTTGTGGTCGACGGTGGAATCCCCATCCTTTTTGTTCGTGTCTTGGAAATAATGGCAGTAGGTGTCGACCTTCTCTTCATACCAACCGCCGAAGGTGTATCCGGTTTTTACCGGTTTTGCAGGGAAGGAAGTGTTTGCCGAAAGTTTTTTGCCTGAAGTATACGTCAACGAAGTGTAGCTGTCGGAAGAGGGGTTGTCCGCCTCTCTGAAGATGACGGTGTACGTAAGGGCTTTGGTGGTCTGAAGGGATGATCCAGAACCTGAGCCCGGAGTGTTGATGTCACCTCCGCAGGAGATGGAAGCAAGTATGAGCGGGATGATGAACACTTTTGTACAGACAGAAAGGAATTTCCTCATATCAGCGACCTTTTGGGTTTGTTTTGCTGAAAATAGAACAAACTCTGTGAGATAAAGATACAACCAAAAATTTCTGTTTAGGGAACAGATATTTGGCGACGATTATACTGCAGTTTGTCCTACAACACCAGTCTTGAGATTGCTGTTTGTAAAGGATTCGCAGAAGGTACCGCGTCAGGTTGTCGGACGGATGGGGTGCCGGATCACCGTCTTGAGTTTTGCGCTTTCCGTCTTGCGTGCATCAGAAAGATAGATCTCATGATGTCGCCTCTCCTCGGAGAAATCCAAAGTGTACCCGTGTTTTTGGGCATAGTCGTCCATCAATGCGACGGTTTCCGGTTCGTTGTCAAAGGGACCGGTGTGCATGCATTGGACGCAGAGACCTTCCTCAAGGGTCCAAAAACGTACAGCGGAGAAATCTTGCCGCTTCTTCCTCGTCGCTTCCGTGACGGCCCAGCCGAAATCCTTTTGGGTGACGAAGTCGGGAAGGCGGATGGAGGAGATCCAATGGAACTGTTCCTTGTGCCCGTAATCCATACCATCCCGGCCAGGCATCCACCAGAACCCTTCCAGAGGGGGGACGACGTACTCGAAATATCCGTCGATGCGATGGTCTCCCTTTTTGCTCATTTTGATGGTGAAGGCGATGCCGTAGAGCAACCCCATCGCCTTTTGGTATTCTCCATCCGTTTGGTTGGGGTCGCCTTTTCCTTCAATGGCGATGAAACGCATTTCCGGGATGGTGATGATTTGTGGTGCCTTTGGCGGCAGATAGTATGCTTTGTATTCCTGTTTGTAGTCAAAAGCCATGACGTGCTCCTTTTCCTTTCAGTGTGGAGGCTGGTACGGTGCGAGAGTCAAGAAGGGGGATGCACAATTCCGTGATGTAGTTGTCCGGGTCGCTTTCCATTTGGGGCGTGCGGTAATAGGAGCGGAAGTCCGTGCCGCTCTGTCTGTAATGGTTGTCCTCGAGCCATTGATGGAGAAGCGGGATCATCTCGGAAAGGTGGGGGTAACTTCCACGGAATGCGATGGAAGCGACAAGACGGGATGGGAGGCGTGCATAGGAAAGCCCGTCTGCTTCCGCTCCTCGTGCGATGACGGTCCTCCATATGCGTGTGACGAACCGGTGGTTCTGGAAATCCGCACAGAGGGTGGAGGCGAAGGAAAAAGGTGATGGGGACAGGCGTACATGATGTTCGGCGCACAAACGCATGAAGCGAGTCCAAAGCACCCCTTCCTCGGGAAAGTCTTTGAGCGTGTCTTCAAGGAAAACGATGTTCTGAGGTGCGAATACCTTTGTATGAATTGATAGCATTTGTTCTCTATAAGATGTCGTTGCTTCCAGAGCCTTGTGGAGTTGGGATATCTGCCGCTGGATGAGCAACGCTTCCCTTTGTTTTTGGGCCAGTTTTTCCTTCACCATTCCGGCTATTTGCTTCTTGTCATAACGGAGGATTTCTTCAAGCCCAAAGCCCAAGTCTTTCAAGGCGGAGATGCGGTTGGCGTCGACTAATTGCGCTTCGTCATACAGGCGGTAGCCCGTGGCGGGGTCGGTCTTTTGGGGTGTCAGAAGCCCGATCGTGTCATAGTGCCGGAGCATATCGATGCTCAAGCCGGTGAGGATGGCGAATGCACCGATCCTGAGCATCAGATGACGCCGTATTCCGATCCTCCGATGAATTCCCTGAGGAGGGAATCGCTGGGGACCATGGTGTCGGCGATCGGCTGGAAATTCTCAAGGAATTTCAACAACCGTCTGGCTGTCACATATACCGGGTCGTCGCTTGGCTTGACCATTTTGAGCAGTGGTTGTGCGAAGGGCGCGAGGACGGCGAGTTCGTAATCCAGGGCAGAGTTGATCATCACATCGGCGTTCTGCTGGAACGGGAAGATGTACAGGTTCTCTCCCCGTTGGATCGAGGGGATCATGGCGAGAGTTTGTTCGGCTGATGTCCCGCGGGTGCGATGGTCGCGGACGATACGGCGTATGATCCTGTTGTCCGTGGTGCTGATCCTGTTGTGGTCGTCGATGTTCACTTGGGTGAATGCGGAGATGTAGACGCGGAAGAGCAAGTCTTTGTCCATGTTCCCGACCAATGCGGGATTCATGCCATGGATGCCTTCGATGACCACGATGGTCCGGTTGTCGATCTTGGCTTTTTCCTCGAAGGTGGTGGTTTTGGTGGCGAAGTCATACCGGGGCAGCAATACGTCCTCACCTTCCTGCAGGCTCTGGATCTGTTGTTGGAACAAAGGGAGGTTTAAGGCTTCCAGCCGTTCGAAATCCGGATTCCCGTCTTGGTCTTTGGGGCATTTGTCCGGGGTGAGGTAATAGTTGTCCAGACTGATCTTCACGGTTTTCTTTCCTCTGACCTGCAGTTGGGTGCAGAGTTTGAACGCGAAGGTCGTCTTTCCGGAGGAGGAAGGTCCTGAAATCATGACGAAACGCGCGGTGGTGTCCTCGCAGATGGCGTCGGCGATGTCGGCTATGTGTTTTGCCTGGAATTCTTCGCTGAGCCGGATGAATGGGGCGACTTCGTTCTGATAGGACAACCGGGAGAGGTCGCCGATGCTGGCCACCTGGATGATTGGGGCGTTTTCCTTGCCTTGTTGGAGTGCTTCAAACAGTTTGCTGTTGTCTTTGTAGGCATCCAGTTGTGTGTAGTCAAAGGAACGGGGATAGCGCAGGAGCAGGCCGTTCTGCTTGTAGGTTCTCAGTTCCCATACCGAAATAAGGCCGCTGGACGGGACGATCGGTTCATAACTGATATCCTTGAAATCCTCCATTTGGTACAGCTGGACGGAAGGGTTGTTGTCGGTTGACAGCAGATCCACCGTCTGGGCAAAATGCTTTTCCTGAAAATAGGAGATTGCCTGCGCATAGGGAACCGTCACTTTTTCGATAGGCAGGTTCTGTTGCTGGAGGGCTTTCATTTCCTTGGATATGGCATCAATGGTGGATTGGCTGACCACGTAACGGTCCTGGAAGGTGAGGTAGTACCCGTCACCGAGGGCGAAGCCGATGACCAGCCTCCGGTTCGGGTACAGTTTGTTCACCGCGGCATACAGCAGGTAGCAGATGCTTTGCCGATACACCCGTTTGCCGATGCTGGAGAACAGCCTGACCGGAACGATGACGCTGTCGCAGGTGAGCCGGTCGGAAAAACTTTCCAATTCGTTGTTCACCAACGCGCAAACATAGGGATTGGCTTGGTAATCGCTGCCTGTTTCCGCCTTGAGCTCGAATTTCTCCATGGCTTCCTGTACTGTCGAACCCAGTTGGATTGAGGCTTTCACATCCTCAAAAGTCACCGTTATGCTTTTCATGGTATCCATCATACAACAGAATCCTTTCTTTGTACTGTGCCAATTGCGTCCGATTGACAGGTTTCAAGAGGGCGGGTACAGTTTTCGGTGTGAAACCGAATAATCGGGAATACCCCTATCGCGAACGTGCCATATTGGTTGTCGACCTTTCCAAAGAACGGTATCAGTTCATCAAATTGGAGATGGTTTTGGCCAAGAAAATGCTTGGCGGCCGACTTATGGCTCTTTCTTTGTGGAATTCTTATTGCAACTACCAAAAACTGGGGCCGACCGATTATGAGGAAGGAAATCCCATCGTCATCGCAGCGGGTTCGGCGAGTGATCTGGACAATCCCATCCTCAGCGGGTTTGTCGTTACGACACGCAGCCCGGTGACTGGGGGCATCGTCACCTATGCCGGACACGGAGGCTTCGCCAAAGTGCTGTACGGCTGTGGTGTCTGCGCCATGGTCATCCAAGGAAGAAGAAGCCGCACCACGGTTCTTGGAGTCAGGGAGAATCAGGTGACTTTCTCCGTCAATGAACAACTCCACAATCTGACCATTTCCGATTGCAGGGCGCAGTTTCCGTCCGTTCCGATGGTCGCCATCGGGCCGGCTGCGGAGCAACAGGTCATGCAGAGCAGCGTCAACTTTGATGGGGAGAATTTGGGACGGGCCGGCATCGGTGTGGTGTTCTCGCGCAAGAACCTCAAGGCCATCACGTTTTTCCCGACCCACAAGGAACGCACCAGTTACAATCCTCAGGATCTTGGACGCCTGTCTGAAATGGTGGACAAAATGGAAGCCCGCCAGATACCCCGTTCGTTGATTTCCTATGCGAACAAAAACGGCTGGTGCGCCATCAACGGTTTCCAAGACCGTGTGGATGGAAGGCTCTGGGCTTTGGAAGGGCAAAAGCCGCTTCTTCCCTCGATAGCGCTGGGCGCCAATCTGGGGTTGTTCGATCCCAAACACATCAATCCGATCATCGTCGCCTGTTCCGAACTCGGCTTGGATCCATTCTCTTGTGGGGTTTTGCTGTTGTGGTTGGCGGACAAGGGGACAGTCGATCCCCTCAGGACGCTTGAGAGCATCGCCTATGGAAAGGGCTTCGCTATGGATCTTCCTGCCAAAGTGCCCGCTTCCTTCTATAAGATCGGGAATCTGGAATTGGCTCCGTTTGACCTCAGGGCGCTGCCCCCGCAAGCTTTGCTTGCATCCTTGGGTGATGACACCATCGTCTTTCCGTGCCTGATTCATGGAGGGCGATACCGTCGCGGGAGGGAACTCCACTATGCGAGAATGGCGGTGTACTGCCAGGATCTCAGATACACCATGGAGAGCCTGGGAGTTCCGTACGACCAGAGTTTCGTCTGTTTCAACCAATATCTCCCCTTTTTGTCCCATCCTTTCCGGATGTTGGCGCGTTTGGCGATGGACAGTGAAGGGTATCCGTTCTCTGAAAGCAAGACACGGGAGATCGGCAAAGCCTGCTATCGGGTGCAGAAGGAAATCAACCGTCTGTTGGGGTATGTGGAGCCCGAGATGGTGCCTGACCAACTGACGACCGACCCCTCGTCAAACCATCCCCATCCGGCTGTGGTCGTGCTTCCCCGTCTCATTGAGGCGTTTCATTTCCTCAGGTCGAATGTCTGAAGCGTCTGGTCCGTAATCAGATTCCGGATCGTGATGGCTTTTTGTTCCACGATGGCGTAGCTTGGGGGATAGCCACCTCGGGGGAGTGTCGTTGAACCCGGATTCAAAATGATTACGTCGTCTTGGTCACGATAGAGCCGAAAAGCATGGATGTGGCCGAAGATGAACAAGTCATCCTTTCTCAGTCCAAAACCGAACGGGGACGGATATCGATCCCCATGGGTCATCACGATATTCCTGTTGTCCCATGTGGTTTTCTGGATGATCGGCGGCAAAGAACGCCCTGTTTCCGAGAAGTCATAACTTGAATCGCAGTTTCCCCGCACCATAGTCACCGGGACGGGAATGAGAGGGAAGGAATGCAGATACAGGATGCCGGTGTCTCCTGCGAGATACAGTTCCTGGCCTTGGTGTTCCCCGATACGGGTGATGAGAAGATCAAGCGCTTCGTTATTCCCATGGATGTCGGAAGCGATGATGAGCGTATGAGTGTCCATGGCTCCAGCATACAGCAATAAGACGTGTTTTGCTTCCCATTTGTAGACGAAAAGGGCGGAATTCCGGAAGGCGGTTTGTGGGTGATGAAACAAATGAGTAGCGAAACACATGGAATTGATGTAATATGCTACAAGAGTTATATTGGTTTTGAGGAAGAAGCAGGGAGGGAACATATGGAGGATATCCGGACATTGGCCTGTAAAGACGGACATGAGCTGTATTATCGTGTGTGGTTGCCGGAACCGGGAACTGAGGTCAACGCAGTTTTGCATATTCTCCATGGCATGGCGGAGCATGGAAAACGGTATGCGCGGTTCGCTTCCTTGCTCAATGAAAGCGGAATTGCCGTGTATGGCCTTAGCCAGGATCATCGCGGACATGGGCTTACCGCCACCAAGAACAAAGAACCGTTGGGGTTTCTGGCCAAAGAGCATGGCTGGCAAGTCATTGCGGATGATTCCTATGCGTTGGATGAAGTCATCGCAAGCGATTTCCCCAAGGTTTCCCATTTCATGCTTGGACACAGCATGGGGTCCTTTCTTGCGCGCACGGTCATGGTGCAGCATCCTGATTTCTTCAGCGGGGTGATCGTCATGGGAACCGGTGCTTCACAGGGGATTGTAGGGAAGATCGGCAAGAAAATCGCCTTGTCCCATGTGCGCAAGTATGGCGCCACCTTCAAGGATGAACAGATGAACAAGATGAGTTTCGGTTCCTACCTGAAACGGATTCCCGACAAAAAGACCGATTTCGATTGGTTGTCCCGTGATCCTTTGGAAGTGAAGAAATACATTGACGATCCGCTCTGTGGCTTTGTATGCACTTCTTCGTTCTATGCGGACATCATCGACGGCATCGCGTATGCGAACAATCCCAAGAAGATCATGTCGGTTCCGAAGGATCTGCCGTTATTGTTTATCAGCGGGGATTGCGATCCGGTCGGCGCATATGGGAAAGGGGTGCGCAAGTCCTTTGAATTGTACAAGGATGCCGGCATTTCCGATGTGGGGCTGACCTTGGTGCCTGGAGCGCGGCATGAGGTGCTCAACGAAACCGACAGGAAACAGACAGAGTCATTCCTGTTGAAGTGGATGGAAGAACGCGTCTGATGGAATTCAAGAAAAAGCTTAAGGCTGCGGGGGACCTCGGGTACCTCGCTTATCGCATGGGGATGAAGGACAATATCTTCACCGCGGCAAGTTCGATGGTGTATTCGACGTTGATGGCTTTGGTGCCCGCCTTCACGTTCTTGTATGCGTTTTTTGGTGCCTTTGGTGTGTTGCAGACCTTCATTGAAGAGTTGGGACGGCTTTTCGGCAAGGTGTTCGGAGAAGGGACGGCCCAACAGTTCGTGGATATCCTCAACACCTATACGGGCAATGCCATGCGTTTGGGAGTCCTCGGACTGTTTTCCTTTTTGGTCACCATGGTGCTCCTCATCGACAAAGTATGGAATCAGGTGAATCGGATTTTCCGCACTTCCGTCAACAGGAACCTGTTCAAACGCATTTCTTCGTTCATCACGTTCCTGCTCATCTCAGTGGTGCTCGGGGCAGCGTACATCAGCATAGAAAGCAAATTGAGTACATGGTCTGCGAGGGTGATGGGACAGTATGTCTCGACATGGGATTCCATAGTCGGTTTCTTTGCTCCGAACCTTGTGTTTTTGTTGATGCTGTTCATGCTTACGTATTTCGTCCCGAATGTGCGGGTGCAGTTCAAACCGGCGTTCTTCGCCTCTTTGTACGGGACCGTCGGCATCATGATCGCCAACCTCATTTTCTCATCATTGACCAGTCTGGTCACCCGGTATTCCATCATCTACGGCTCGTTCGCCGCCTTGTTCCTGTTCCTGTTCTGGATGTATGTGATCTGGGTCATCAGTTTCTGGGTGATTGAATTCACCTATGTCTACCAGTTCAGGCCTGATTTGCAGAAATTCAAGGGGCTTCCCCAGAGTCCCGCCCAGCAGCTTTCCGAGGGTGTGAACATCATGATGTTGATCGGCAAGAACTTCAAGGATGGCCAAGGTTCGACCGAAGTGCGGGAGATTGTCGAACGGCTGGCCATTTCTGAATACCGTCTGTACGGATTCCTGGATTTGATGAGTGAACTGAAATTCATTATGCCGACCAACAACCAGCATGCTTCCTATACGGTGGCGCGTCCTCTTGAGGACCTGCATGTGCAGGATCTCGTCAGCGCCTTGTACAGTTTGGAGAACATCGGTGGGGATGAACATGATACGGCTGGTGAAGCGGTCGCCGCGGAGATCAAGGGCCATGGGATTTCGAGTTTGGGCGATCTGACCTTCGACAACCTGTTGCAACGTATCTGAACACCTGCTAAGGTTGGATCATGACCATCAATAAAGACAAAACACCACCGGTAGAGGAGTATCTATGGCATGGCATCATAGATGCGCGGACCGGGCAGCTATCTCAGGAAACATATGCCTTGTCCGGTTTGAAACTGCTGCTTCATAAGAATCCGTCGCTCAGGCAGGGTGCGGATTTGGTATTTGTGCCTTATGCGGCAAGCCTGTGGCGCGAGGGAAGGCTTATTCTTGTCGTCGCTCTCGAACAGGAGGATTACCGGAGTCTGGCGCAGAGCTTCGGCTGTTCCGTGCGGGAGATTCAGGAAGAAAGGAAAACACGCTCGTTGTTCGGACCACCCAAAATAATAGCCTATGCGGCCGATGAGCGGGAGGAATTGGAAGCGTTTGAGGGTGCGTTGGATTTCCCAGAGGTGAAGAAAACGTTGTTTGAATGGGTGGCCGACATCATCGACACCATGGATGAGCCGGTAAGAGCCTGAGGGTTCAGACCAACGTATACAGGTTCCGTTCCACTTTGATGAGGCGGTCATCCTGCAGTTTCTTGAGCTCATGGGACAATGCGCTCGGATCGATGCACAGGAGCGTCGCCAGTTCTTTTTTGCTCATGGGCACCAGAAATGTCTTTGCATGGTGGATGTCTTTCTGCAGGCTTAAATAGAACAGGATCCTGTCCCGTACGGTGCGTTGCATCAAGAGGGCTGAGCGTTTCATCAGCCCCAGGTTTCTGGCCGAAATGATGGAGAGCAGGTTGCCGGCGATGGTGAGGTCCTTCAAGACTTCTCTCAGCGGAATGTAGGCGATGACGGTCTCATCAGAGAGGGAGATGGCGTCCACCGGGCTGCGTTCCTTGCTCACCGCCAAGGCTTCCGCGAAGATTTCGCCTCGTCCCATGACGCCGATGTTTGTCAGCTGCTCGCGGTAGTCGGAAGCTTGGAGGAGTACGTTGCCCTCTGCAACCAGCAGGATGTCCTGGACGACCATGCCTTTCTTCAGGACTATGGCATTTTTGGGAAAGGTTTCGAAACGGATGTCCATCAAAACCAGGGTTTCCCTCAGGTGCCTGATGTCAGGGATGGCGAAAAGCGGGCAGGTGGCGAATGCGCTGTAATGTTCCATGTCATGGCCTCAGGGTAAAGGTAAGTACCACCGGTTGGTGGTCGCTGTAGGCGAATTCGTTGTTTATGTTGGTGGCCGTTGCCGTGATGTTGTCGGAGACGAGATATCCATCTAGCACCGTGGTGTAGTTGACGCCTTTTTTGTAGGGCAGGTCGCTACTCCTGCACGTTGGGACGGTCGTCCGATTGTCAGCCTTGACGATGCGCATTCCTTCTGCGAGGTCTTTGGTGTCGATGGTGTGGACCCAATCAGGCTGGAGCTGGGTTGTCGGGAATGTGTTGAGGAGATCANTTCCGAGCGTGCTGTTGAAATCTCCGCCTACGATTACATAGTTGCCTTTCTTGTATTCTTCTTCCATGAACGCATTGAGTGTTTCCCGTTGCTCCTGTCGGATGAGTCCGTCCTTATCGTAGGCTGACATATGGCTGTTGATGACAAGCAGGTTCTTTCCGTTGGTTACAGGCATGACGCAGACAGAGAAACACCGGTCTAGATCAAGGAACTTGTTGGGGATGGATCCGTCCACCGGGTATTGTTTGCGGATGGCTTGCCCGATGGGGCGCTTGGAAAAGGTCAGGAGTCCCGCTTCGGTCGCCCCATGGGGGTCGGAGAACGGGTAGGCGAGGTAGGCGCTGTGAAAGTTCGAGGCATAGACGGAACTCATGCCCGGCAGGTTGTCCCTGAGCATCTGCTGTTCGTCGACACCACGGGCACGATTGCTCTTGATATCCACTTCTTGGAATAAAATGATATCCGGATTGAGCTTTTTGACTGTGGAAATGATGCCTTTCATATGTGATAGGACATTGTCCTTGCTGATTGCTTTCCCATATATCCCTTTGACCGGTGTGCCGTCCTGCATCTTTCCCGTGTCCATGAAGAAACTGAATTCAGGGCCATATGCGCCGAATCCGATGTTATAGGTAGCCGCCGAGTAGGTTTTGCCGGTGGCTAACAAAGGTTGTGAGGTTTCTCCGTTGATGTCCAAGACAAGATTGTCCTCAATCCTTGAGTACTGGATGCAGACATACAGGACATATGCAAGGACGAATGCGATGATGAGCAGGATAGTGGTGATGATGATCCGGGGAATGGAGAATTTTTTCTTTTCCATGTGTTTCAGCTTTGACTTGTGTGTAAGTGTATCATTTCTTTGTGGTCAACAACAACGGTTTTCCTGTCTTGTCAAACAAAAATGGGGAAAGGAGGTTACGGAAATAACAACATTTTGCAACAAAAAAGGGATACTCCATTTTTTTATCCATTGTCTTGCTCCTTGGAGCGAGCCTTGATACTATTCCAAATAGGAGAAAACAATGACAATGCAAAAACGAAGTTTTGGTTTCATCGTGCTTTTGTTGGTTGTTTGTCTGGTCACGGTAAGTGCGCAGGCAGTTACCGAGCGGAAGGTCGCGCAGGATCAGGAATATCTTAAAGTGTATTTCAATGTCGATCCGTTCACGTCCCCAGTGTCCGCCAATGCGTTTGGCAAAGCTCTGGAGGCTGTCATCGGGGAGAATTGTGTTGATGCCACTGCGTTTAGTCCGCTTGCGGCGGTGAAGTCCGTGGTCAATGATGCAGGATATGACGAATTGGCCCAGACGTATAGCCCTGATAAAGCGGCTGCGCGGCTGAAGCTCGCCGGAGTGGATGGGAATGATCCCTATCTGGCTTGTGCTGTGGACGCCAATCTGGTGGATGCCGCTACGGCAAAAGCTTTGGCTGACGGATCAACCCTTTCGCCTGCTGTGGCGACAGAATTGGTTATGGCTGTGGCCGATGCCGCGGGAAAGGGAAGGAACATCCTTGGTTACAGCGATGATCCTGACATCGATGCGAAGATCGCCAATGCGTTCAACAAACTTGAGCTGTACAGCAACAAAGAGCTTGATCAGATCGGGGCGAAGCTTGTGGAGAGCCAGGCTTCCACAGGGTACAACCTGAAGAAAACCGCTGATGATGCCCGGTTCCTGCCCAGCCTCACGTTGCGCTATGGTCATGACAGCGGGAAACATGCCAAACAGTTGATCGCGCTGTTGAACAGCGAGCATATCCGTGTCGCCATCCAGATCGAGCCGAAGACTTCCATCTACCAATACATGCTGGAATGGGGGCCATACACCAATACTCCGACGTATCGCGTCGAAAAATACAACGACAATCTGTATTTGGTCTATGCGGTGGAGTATGATATGGAGATGGAGTTCGCTTCGAAAGAGGATTTGCTCCGTTTCAATGCCGTGATGGAGAAATATTCCAAGAAGAACGATGCCAACCAAGCGAAGGGAAGCACTGTCAAATTGATCAGTGGCGCATGGTGGCAACCGTTGTACAGCGCCACGTTTGAGCCGAACGCCACCGATTACAAGATGATTTATGACAACATCCTGTATTCGGAAGATGGCGCGTATTCCATCCATCCGTATTCACTGCCGGATGCCAAGGATGCCTTGGATGCCAAAGTGAAGGAACTGTCCGGGAGACAGGCTGTCCCCGAAGCCCGGTACGTGAACAATGCATTCTATCGGTACCTGACTGGTTCTGACCACCAGTAAGGCTCCGGAGTATAGAGGAGAGTATCATGAAAAAGACCATTTGTTTGGTGTTGGCAATTGCCATGATCTGTGGCGTTTTGTTCGCCGCTGGTTCCAAAGAGCAGGCTCCGGCCGCCGCCGATGCCTTGAAGATCGCCATTGTCACCAGCCCTTCCGGTGTGGATGACGGGTCGTTCAATGAGGATAACTATAACGGTATTCTTGCGTTCATCAAGAAGCATCCCGCCGCTAAAGTCACTCCGCTCAGAGAGCCGACCGGCGACAGCGCAGCCGCGGTCAAAGCGGCAAGCGACATCGTCGCCGACTATGATGTCGAAGTCTGCACGGGCTTCCAGTTCGCAGGTATCGGCAATCTGGCCAAAGAGAATCCGAAGACCAAGTTCATCCTGGTCGATTCCTTCCCCAGTGACGCCAACGGCAAGGAAGTCGCTTTGAACAACGTCTATGCCATGCAGTTCGCCGAACAGGAATCCGGTTTCTTCGCTGGTATGGCTGCCGCTTTGGAGACGAAGACGAACAAGGTCGCCGTCATCAACGGCATCGCCTATCCGTCCAACGTCAACTACCAGTATGGTTTTATGTGTGGCGTGAAGTATGTCAACGAGACTGAGGGCAAGAAGGTCCAGTGTGTTGAACTCGCCTCTCAGGCTGGTACGGATGTCACCGGCAAGAACGTCGGCGGCAACTATGTCGGTTCGTTCGCTGATGAGTCCACCGGAAAGATCGTCGGGCAGAAGCTCATCACTGAAGGTTGCGACATTTTGTTCGTCGCCGCCGGCGGATCCGGCAATGGCGTGTTCACCGCAGCCAAGGAATCCAATGGCAAGGTGATGGTCATCGGCTGTGACGTCGACCAATGGAAAGATGGCGCGAACGGAGACAAGAACATCATTCTGACGAGTGTATTGAAGAATATGTCCATCAACGTTGACCGCCAGCTGGAGAGCATCGTCGCAGGTGCATTCAAAGGCCAGAACATCGTTCTCAAGGCTGATACCGATTCCACGGGGTTTGTGAAGACGGCAGGACATCATCAGATGAGCGCCGCAACCGTGGCGAAACTGGATAAGGCGTATGCCGCTGTGAAGGCTGGAACCATCGTTCCCGCTGCCAACTTCAATGGCATCACCCCGGAGACTTTCAAGGTTTCGAAATAAGGTTTGGTTTTCAGACATCCGTCCCGTTTTGGGACGGATGTTTGGATTGAGGAGTATCACATGCAGGAAACGGATGGGACGATCATTCGGCTTGAACACATCACCAAACGGTTTCCGAAGATCATCGCTAATGATGATATCTCGTTGTCCATCAAGAAAGGCGAAATCTTCGCGCTCCTTGGGGAAAACGGTGCCGGAAAATCGACGTTGATGAGCATCCTTTTCGGTTTGTATGAACCGGATGAAGGGCGGATTTTCATCAGAGGGAAGGAAGAGGTCATCCATTCGCCCGCAGAGGCTTCCGCCTTGAACATCGGCATGGTGCACCAACATTTCAAGTTGGTGCAGAACCAGACGGTAACGGAGAACATCATTCTGGGTCTGGAACCGGTGAAGCGGCATTTCGGCCTGTTTTCCCAGATCGACATGAAGGGTGCCCAAGAGAAGGTCAAACGCCTTTCCGAAGAGTATGGCCTTGATGTGGATCCCAAAGCGGTCATTTCCGACCTTCCGGTATCGGTGCGGCAACGGGTGGAAATCCTCAAGATGCTGTACCGGAACGCCGAGATATTGATTTTCGACGAGCCGACTGCGGTGTTGACGCCACAGGAGATCGAATCGTTGCTCTTGGTGATCCGTTCCCTTCGTGACGGTGGCAAGACGATCATTTTGATCACCCACAAACTGGATGAGGTGAAGAAAGTCGCCGACCGTTGCGGCATCCTCTGCAGGGGAAAACTGGTCGGAGTCCACCAGGTGAAAGACATTACCACCCAGCAGATGGCTTCCCTGATGGTCGGTTATGATTTTGAAACCAATGTGGTGAAGGATTCCCATCCCTTCGGTGCGGAGGTGTTGTCCCTCGAGCATCTTTCCTATGTTGATGCTGATGGAGTCCGGCGTGTCGATGACGTTTCCCTCACCGTCCGCCAGGGAGAAATCCTGGCCATCGCCGGCGTCGCCGGAAACGGTCAGGTCGAGGTCGCCGATATGGTGGCCGGTCTTTTGAAACCTTCCGCGGGTAGCATCAGCTACAATGGGCAGGACATCACCGACAGGGAAATCCGTCAAAGGATCGAAGCGGGTATCGCCTATATCCCCGAGGATCGTCAGGATGTCGGCTTGCTTCTTGATTTCGATCTCGGAACCAATCTTTCCCTGAAGCGCTATTACCAGAGTCCTTACACCAGAAAAGGCATTCTCAACAGGGAAGCGTTCCTTTCGAGTGGGGATGAACTCATCAAGGAATACGACATCCGTTGCAGCGAAGGGTGCGCAACGATGGTCCGTTCGATGAGTGGCGGCAACCAACAGAAGGCGATTGTGGCGCGGGAGATCAGCATGGGCAGCAAATTGCTGATATTCGTGCAGCCCACCCGCGGGCTGGATATCGGCGCGATCAAGACGATCCATGAGCGGATCGTCGCGCAACGTGATGAGGGCAAGGCTGTCCTGCTTGTGTCGCTTGAACTGGATGAGATCATGGAACTGGCTGATACCATTGCCGTCATGTACAATGGCAGGATCCAGACGGTCAGGAAAGCGGCTGAGGTGAACGCCAACACGGTTGGCGAATATATGATGGGGGTGCGCCATGAAGCGGAAAGGTGACGGATACAAGCGAACCATGATACGCCTTCTTGGCGTCGGGAAGAGCCAGAATATCAAGACGGCTCTTTTCTGCATCCTGTTATCCCTGCTGGCGGGATCCGTCTTGCTGCTGTTGCTTCACAAGAATCCGTTGACGGCGTACAAGAGCATTCTGCAGGGTGCGGGTTTCTTTCCGAAGAGCCGGTATGCGGGTCATAAGAACATGCTCACCGATTTCATGAGTCTGCTCAATTATACGGCGCCGATGGTTTTCGCCTCGCTTTCCGTGGCGGTGGCTTTGCGGTGCGGGCTCTTCAATATTTGTGTGTCCGGCATGATGGTGTTCAGCGGTTTCATCGCTACGGTGCTGTTCGGTTACAGTGATTTGCCGCCATTCGTCGCCAGAGTCTCGGTGGTGCTCGTCGGGTTTGCCAGCGGAGCAGCTTTGGGTGCTTTGATCGGGTGGCTGAAGTACAAGTTCAACACCAACGAGGTTGTCGTCGCCATCATGTTCAACTACATCATCAGCTATGTGGTGAGTTTCTTCATCCAGACACAGTTCATCGATCCTACGACACGGCAGTCGGTGAAGATCGGTCAGAATGCGCGACTGACGCTCTTTGACCAGGATGTGGGGAATTTGCGGATGGAGGTGTCATTGGTCCTGCCGCTTGCCATTGTATGCGTCATCTTCTTGGCGTTCCTGTTTTCCAAAGCACGGCTTGGTTTCGAACTCAGGGCAGTGGGAATGAACCGGAAGGCTTCCCGGTATGCCGGGATCGCCGTGGGGCGGACGATGGTGACGAGCATGGTGATCAGCGGCGCCATGGCCGGCTTGGCCGGGGTGTCCTACTACATGGGTTGTTTCGCTTCCATCCAACCGAAAGTGTTGCCTGCTTTGGGTTTTGATGCCATTGCGGTCGCGCTATTGGGAAATTCGACGCCGTGGGGTTGCTTTTTCGCTTCCCTTCTGGTGATGACCATTTCCAACGGAACGACGTACATGGCGTCTTCGCTGGGTGTGCTCAGGGAGATCGCCTCTTTGATCACCGGACTGCTTCTGCTGTTCAGCGCATGCGGAGCATATTTGAAGAGTGAGGCGAATCATTTTGCGGAGGAATTGGAAGAGGAGCGCATCGTCGCGGTGAAAGGAGGCGAAGCATGAACAGCATCATTGTTGATGGGATGGCTTTTTCCCTGCCGCTTTTCATCATTGCCATCGGTGGCATTTTCAGCGAGGGTTCAGGCATCACCAATCTGGCCTTGGAAGGGTTCTTGGGGTTCGGCGCTTTCTGTGGCGGTCTTTCGGTCGCTTTGTTCGGCAGCGGCATGCCTGGCGGTTCGTCAATGTATCTCGCCTTCATCATGGCGGCGTTGGGGGGGATGGTGTATTCCATGCTCCATGGGCTTCTGTGTATCCACTTCAAAGCCGATCAGGTGATCAGCGGGGTGGTGATGAATGTCCTGTCCACCGCTTTGACCGCATTTTTGGCCAACCAGATCAACGCGTCGGTGTTCGGCAAGGCTTCGAACAAGTTCATGCTTGATGTCTCTCCAAGGCTCACCGTACCCGGCCTTTCCCGCATCCCGCTTCTCGGTGGGTTCTTCACGTCGGTGTATCCGTTTGAGTTGATCATCATCGTGGTGGCAGTCGTTATGTGGTATGTCTTGTATCGGACCCCGACCGGTATGCGTATCCGTGCGTGCGGTGATAATCCGCAGGCTGTAGATGCCGCGGGCGGAAATGTGGCGAAAATCCGTTTCGGCGCAGTCATGGTCAGTGGAGCGATGGCCGGATTGGGGGGCATGTGTTTCGCCTATTCAATCTCCACTAATTTCTCGCCGTCGATTTATGCGGGGTTCGGCTATCTTTCCATCGCCGCCATGATTTTCGGCAACTGGAGGATTCTGCCGACGTTCTTCGCCTGTATCCTGTTCGGTTTCGCCAGGAGCGGCGGGTATTTCCTGGTGACGAAACTGGGGCTTCCGAGCAGTTACAGCGATCTTGTGTTGACGTTGCCGTATGTGACGACATTGGTTTTGCTGTTGTTCTTCTCACGTTCCAACCGTGCGCCGCGTGCGCTTGGGGAGATTTACGACAAGAGCAAGCGGTGAACGGTTTCATTGGTGATTATTGCTTGAGAAACTGAAGGCCTATTTTTCGGAAGGAGCCCTCTCTGACGAAGAGATGGCGCTTGTCGCCGCAGGAGCTGGTGAATGCCTCCAGGACCGTGTATGTTGAAGTGGTCCGGGTGGGCATCTGTCTCACGACATTCGGCGTTTGGAGCTTGAACGCATGCTGCCACAGGGGGAAAAGTGTATAGGTCTTTCCGCATCTGTGGCACTTCAGATGATGGATTTTGTATCGTTCTGGCTTGCTCTGGCCATTGACGGCCTATCTCTTCCTCCATCCATGGCCATGCGGGATGGAATCGCGTAAGGCATATCCGCGCTCGCCGGAAAAACCGAATCAGCATGAAGGGAACATCAGGTTGTTTTTGATTCGGTCAGAAACGTAACCTGTTTCTTTTCTCCTTGTGGAAACCGGTTGTTGTCCGTATCATGGAAGGCATGAAAAGCATTGTGTGTTTTGGTGATAGCAATACGTTCGGAACCAATCCCCATGGCGGGCGTTGGGGGCATGATGTGCGGTGGCCGAGGGTTCTGCAGAGTCTGCTCGGCGAAACGTACTATGTGATCGAGGAAGGCCTTGGGGGTCGTGAGACGGTCTTTGATGATCCTTTGGAAGGGGAGCGGAACGGGTTCACGGCGCTTCCGTATGTGTTGAAGACCCACAAACCCATCGATATTTTGGTCATCAGTCTGGGGACAAACGACACGAAGGTGATGTTCGCCGCGACGCCGAAGATCATCGCCAAAGGGTTGGAACGTCTCGTCACCTATGCGCAGCATTTTGACTTTGGGGAGTTTTATCCCGTCCCCAAGATACTGGTCGTTTCTCCGATCCATGTGGGGGACCATCTGGAACATTGTCCGTTCGCTTCGTTTGATGAGACGTCTACGGCAAAGAGCAAACAGCTGGCTCCGTTGTTCGAGGATGTCGCTGTGAGGAAAGGGTGTGCTTTCCTGGATGCTTCCCTTGTGGCGGAGCCGAGTGATTTCGATCAGCTTCATATGGAGAAAGCATCGCATCTGGCCTTGGCCGCCGCTGTGGCGGAGAAGATCAGGAAAATGTGATGGGATTCTTCGGCAGGCGTGATTCAAAGCACAGGTTCGATCCTGACAACGAGAAGGCTGTCATCGTTCAGAGCATCTGCACCGGGGAGAAGAGTCTGTGTTTTGTGGACAAAGCGACGGGAATACGCCATCAGGTCGGTTGCATCCGTGACGATGCCGATCTTGACGCATACGTGAAGGAATATCATCTGTCCAAGGGACAGATCGAACGGGAGTTCTGAGATGTTGAACAAGCAGGTTGAGGAAGAAATCAGGGAATTCGTCCATGAACGCGATTGGGAACAGTTCCATAATCCCAAGGATCTTGCCATTTCCATTTCCTTGGAGGCGAACGAGCTGTTGGAGAAATTCCAATGGTCGGCGTCTGATGTGGAAGTGAAAGCCAAACGGGATGGCATGAAGGAAGAACTTGCTGATGTCTTCATGTATTGTTTCATGATGGCTGATGCCATCGGTTGTGACGCCAAGGAGATCATCGAGGCGAAACTTGCCGTGAACAAACGAAAATATCCGGTAAACCTTGCATATGGCAACGCCAAGAAATACGACGAGCTGAAAAAAGGTTGATGCCATGATCGTGTATGAGGGGACGAAGGGGGAATATCAGGCGTTGGGTGATGGCAGGGCGCTTGCCGTCGCTATCGCCAGAAAGATGGGACGCGACCCTGACCCTGGCAATACCGAATTCCATTCTTGGGAGAGTTCCTTCACACCGGTAAGCAGGCTCCTCAACCATGCCGCCATCCCAAACGACATCTGCGTGGCTATCGAGTATGGGCTGCAGATCGGGAATTTCCGCATTGATTATTTCTTTACCGGCTTGGATGCGGACGAAAAGCCGGTGGGGGTCATCGTCGAACTGAAACAATGGACATTCAAGAATGTCAGGATTCATGATGCAGCTCCCCAGTTGCTCAGCGTGAAGGGGTACGGTTCCCAAGCTCTGGTGCATCCGAGTTATCAGGCTTGGTCGTATGCCGCTTTGCTGGAGAACTATGACGCCAATGTCCAGGACATCCCCATCACCTTGTCGCCGTGTTCCTATCTGTTCAATTATCTGCCGGATGGCGATGATGTGCTTCGGAATCATGAATTTGATGAAATCCTTCAGAAAGCGCCGCTCTATGATTATTCCGGGGAGAATGACCTGAAGGATTTCCTGGCGAAGACCTTGCGGTTCGGTGACGGCCGCTTCGAGATCATCCACAGGATTGACGAGAGTGAGATACGTCCCAGCAAGGCTTTGCAGAATGCTGTCGGGGACATGCTTGAGGGGAACCAGGCCTTCCTGCTGGTCGATGACCAGGAGCGGGTATTCAGAAAGGCGTACAGCATGGTTCTCAAAGGGCTGGTTGACACGAAGCGTCGTGTGTACATCGTCCATGGCGGTCCGGGGACGGGGAAGTCGGTCATTGCCGTCAATTTGATGGCCCGTCTTTTGACCGACGGCATCCCCACGGAGCATTTCCGCCATGACGCGGGACGTCCGGCACTTTCTCATATCCGACACCAAACCGCTTTGTACTGCCCATACGTGACGAAAACCAGTGCTCCTCGTAACGTGTATGAGGCGTTGCTTGCCCGCCATTCCCAAACAGGGAAGAAGTGGACGAAAAAGGAACTGGAGGGGCTTTTCCTCGGAGCGGGTAAGTTCCGGAGAATGGAGGAGAGGCCGACGTACGCCGGTTTGATCGTCGATGAGGCGCATCGGTTCATGGAAAAAGACCGGTTCTCCCATGGGATGAATTATCTGGAATGTGTAATGAGCAGCGCCTATACCACGATTTTCTTCATCGATGACAAACAGCGGGTTTCTACGGCCGATTACGGTACAAGCGAGGCCATTCTGGCTTTAGCGAAGAAGTTCGGGGCCGATGTGGAAGAGGATACGCTGAAGACGGAATTCCGTTGTCTTGGCGGCAATGCGTACATTTCCTGGGTGGATGGGCTTCTGTATGGCAATGAAAAGCGTTCCTTCGCCGGAGATTATGACTTTCGGGTGTTTGATGATGTGACGAAGATGCATCAAGCCATCATCGAGAAGGATGGTGAAGCGAATGCGTCACTGCCGAGCCGTGTGGTCGCGGGGTACTGTTGGGATTGGATCAGCAAGAAGAATTCCGCGCTGCATGATATTGTGATCGACCAAAAGGGACATCCCCGATATGCGCACACGTGGAACCTTTCCTCAAAAACGCCATTCGCCATCGGGGAGAGCCAGCAAGAGGTGGGGTGCATCCATACGGTTCAGGGATTGGAGTTTAGTTACGTCGGCGTCATCATCGGAAATGATTTGCAGTATCGTGACGGGGAAATCGTCACGGATCGTAGGGCGAGGGCGAAGACGGACAATACGTTGGACGACCTCAAGACCGTCGGCAAGGCGGAGGTGGACGAGATCATCCGCAATACGTATCGTGTCTTGCTGACACGGGGACAGAAGGGGTGTTTCGTGTATTGTTGCGATCCTGCCCTCGGTTCGTATCTGAAGAGTCTCACCGCTTCAGCTTTTGTCGCGGATGCCGCATACGGAACGGCGCTTGCGGCGGAGAATGATCTTATCTGAAATGATATACCTGCAGGTACGCAACGGCGATGATGAAGGAATGGAGAGACATCCATCACCGCCGTTGGAAGTCTGGTCAGATCGGGCAGGTGGAAGAAAGGGAATAATTGGTGCAGGTGATCGTAACGTCGTCAGTGTGTGCGTTGGTGACGAAGGATGATTTGAGGCAGAAGCCGGTTGATTCCTCCAGCCAGAAACTGTAGGTGGCGGTGATTTGGGGGAGGGCGAAGGTATACACATACTTGGTGCAGGTCTTTCCGCTGACCGTTTCCGTTCCGGATTTCTGGAAATCGCCGGAATGGGAAGTATAGGTGAGATAGTTCGCCAGGAGGCCGAACGCCTGCCTTTTGTAATTGCTGATGTCCGTTTCGGCTTCGGTTGCTGCAACCGAATCACTCACCAACGTGTAAGGTCCATCGCTTTTCAGGTAGCAGGAATAGGTGTTCGTCCCCGCATTCTTCTTGACCACATATCCTACCGTGGAGCCTGCCGAAGTGATCTCCAACTGGTACCAGTCGGTCCCATAGCCGAAGAGCAAGTCGTAATCACCGTTCGGATCGACGGTGTCAACGTTGAACGTTACCTTGAGGTTTGACGGAAGGTGTTCTTGGATGTACTCATCCGAATAGATGAAATCGTCAGAACCACCAGAATTGAGGTTCGTCATTCCATTGCAACCCGCGATAACCAACACGAAAGCCAATACCAAGCATACATGTCTTTTGCGCATTTTTTCCTCCTTGCTCAAGCCTAGGGAGGAACACCGGACCCCGCTACTGCCACGAAGGGAGGGAAAAGGTGCATGGAGATTGGTTATTTTATACTATGGCACCGTTTTTCCACCAAAGAGAAAAGTTCCGGACGGCTGTGGATGCCCAGTTTGGCGTATGCGCTGGTTCGGTAGGCTTTTTCCGTTCCGGTGGTGATGCCCATCATCCGTGCGATCTGGGTCGTGGTGTATCCTTGGATGATGAGTTCCATGAGCCGTTGTTCTTGCCCGGTCAATTCGGGGAAAAGGATAATATTGCTTTGCGTGTGTTCTTCAGCAAGCAGGGAGGCAAGCATCCAGGGGAATGCTTGGAAGGAAAAGAGTACGAGCAGGAAGGCAAAGCATCCGTAGAGCAGGATGGTGCGTTCTTCGCCGTCCTGCTCGAGGATGCCATACAGGATAAATGCGGTCAACATGGAGCCGATGATGCCGACGGAGAGAAACCGTTCCGCACGTTTCTGAAAAGCCACCATCCCATAATAGGAGACGAATCCCGCGGGAAGCATTCCCATGCCAAGGAGAAAGCAGGATACCCTGCCCAAGCCGCCGGCATACCATCCGATGGCGGAAAGGAGAAAGCCCGCTCCGGAAAAGGTGATGCCGAACCGGAGGATATCCAGTGGTTCTTGCCTGAATGGTTTCCATGCGATGAGGAAGAAACACAGGGAAGCCAAAAGTCCAAGTCCGCGGTAGAACATGCCATTGGGGATGGCTTCGGCGAAAGTGCCGGAGCACAATGTCATCAGGCAGGACAAGAGGGAGAGCATGCAAACGGAATGCGATGGCTTCCCGAAGCCTTTTGCCAATGGCTTTTTCAAGGGATTCCCGGAAAAATGGAAGAAAAGGAGGCCGCATGACGTTCCGATGATGCCGGCCAACGGTTTCAGCGGAGACGGAAGGTTGACGGGGATGATGGTGGTGACGGAAAGGAATGCGGAGAACAGCATGATGTACATGACCATCTCTTCGGCACGGAAATTCTGCATGGTATACACGGTGGTGAAACCGATCAACAAGACGGAAAGGCAATCCAATGGTTTTTCTGCGGGGAAGGTCGTGTATGACAAGAGGAGCAGAAGGAGGGAAAGGATGAAGCAGCACCGAATCATCAAGACCAGACGGCGGGGAAACTTCCATGAAAGGAACATGCTGGCGCCATACCCTATGGCGAATGTGTCGATTCCCCAGGTTTTCGGGTCGAGGGAAAACAGCGGATGGCGGAAATACACATTCCCCATTTCCCATACGGTCGCAAGGCTAAGGAGCAGCAAGAGATGTGCTGAGGGACGCCGCATGGTGCCATGATAGCATGGAAATCCGTTTTCGCATCATCCCTCTTGCAGGGAAAACCAAATGATGATAGCAATGGTCAGGGGGCTCATGTGAACAACAGGTTTTATGATGACAAACAAGAGTATGCGGTCTCGACGTTTCTGTTTGAGGATTGGGATCTGGATACCGCTCTCTGGAGTATTTCCCGCCATGGATTCCATTCTGTGGAATTGTGGGCGGACAAACTCGCCCATGTGGATCCGCGGATAACACCGGACGAGAAGCAGGTCGCCGCATTGCTCAGACAGTATGGGATGCATGTCCATGCGCTTCATACGCCGTTCAGGAATTTCCGGCATTTTGAGGATGCCGAGGAAGGGAAAGCTTATCGGGAGAACATCTGGAAGAAATCGTTGGATTTCTGCGGACGTTTCGGCATACCCATCGCGGTCATCCATGCGCTCAATCGTGCCGATTACAATTTTGGGGAAGCGGATGTGCCGTATCTGCATGATTTGCTTGCCGAGTTGGCTTCGTATGCGAAATGCCGTGGGGTGCGGCTCGCTTTGGAGAATATTCCCGGTAGCAAGACCGGAGGTGCAGAACTCTGCTGCACGTTGGTCGAAGAAGCGAAGCGGTTCGGCGACATCAAGGATTTGGCTTTCTGTCTGGATATCGGGCACGTGACGGTGACCAGCAACGATATGGCTGCGGAAATCAAAGCGGCGGGGGATCGTCTGGTGACGTTCCACATCCATAACAACAACGGAAAGAGCGACCAGCATTTGCTTCCTGACCATGGGGTGATCGACTGGCCGAAGTGGCATGATGTCGTGAGGGCGAATGGTTTTGAAGGTCAGTTTGTCCTTGAGGTCTGCGGGTATGATGATCCGTTTTCCCGGATGGACCAGATTTCCGCATTGTTCGGACAGGAGTGAGGCTATGGCGATCGCATATACTGAGGAGAAACGGTTTACGGTGGAGGATGTCAGGCGGTTGTTCCTGTCTGTGGGGTGGGTTTCCGGGCAGTATCCGACACGGCTCCACAAGGCTTTGTCGCATTCATCGACCGTCATCAGCGCATGGGATGGAGAGCGGCTGGTTGGGTTGGTCCGGCTGCTGGATGACAGCGAAATGGTCGCTTACCTGCATTATGTTTTGGTTGATCCTGCTTACCAGGGGCAGGGGATCGCAGGAAACATGATCGAGATGGCAAAGACGAAATACAAGGATTATTTGTATCTTGAAGTGATGCCTGAGGAAAGCAAAAACGCCACTTTCTATGAAAAACATGGTTTCCATGTCATGCAGGATGGAGTCGCGATGCAGATCTGCAACTTCGCCGACAAAAGATGAGATGTTTGGAGATGCTTCCCCTTACGTGGTGAGCGTGGCGACGGAATCGCGGACGGTCAAAGAAGCATTCATGACAGCCTGAAGCAAGGTCAGATCTTTTGTGGTGATCAGATTGACCAGCATTTTTGCCGCTTGCAATCCTAATTCCGCATCGAATCTTCGCCGGGCTTTGATCCTTTCAAAGGGGAGTATGCTGATTTTTGTGGAAAAACCCATCAATTTGCTTTTTTTGGTTTTTACAGTGCTATCCATCGTTTGGCCATTCTTGGTGAAAAAGTACAAAGAAATGAAAAAGCGGCAAGAGGTTTTGCCGGTCTGAGATAACAACCAACGCACAAGAAAAAACCACCCGGTCTCATGGAGGATCTGGTGGTTTTCTTTTGTATCCGAGCTACCTTACTGGTCCCAAGGGAATTGCGTCCAAACAGGTTTTCCCGAATAGGTGAAGGCTTTGTCTTCGTGATGGAGAACCTTCAGCACTGCCTCCGCCATGGCTTCCTGTTCCATCTCTCCGGGGTATACGGTTATTGGGGCGATCCATGAACAGTGGTCTTGAATGGTTGTGGTGATGTCTTCGAAACGCATCAGGCCTCCGGTAAGGAGAATGCCATCGACATGCCCTTCCAAAACAGCCGCCATCGCGCCGATGGACTTGCATATCTGGTAGTTCATGGCTTTCCAGACCATCGTCGTTTTCGGGTCTTTGCGTTCAACCAAAGCGTGGATGGTGTCGGCGTTGGACGTGCCGAAGTGGCTTACAAAGCCCCCGGAACGCGAACACATCCTGATGATGTCTTCGGGGGTGTGGGTTTCCAGATACTTGGCGAGTTCGATGCAGGGGATGCTGCCTAATCGGGTGGGGCTGAACGGACCGTCCCCGCCGGCGCCTTCGGTTGAGTCGATCATCCGTCCATGCCTGTGTGCCGTTATGGTGATGCCTCCGTCGATGTGACAGACGATGAAGTCACAGTCTTCATACCGTTTGCCCATCCTCAGGGCATGTTCCCTGGCTACCGCTTTCTGGTTGAGCACATGGGTCTGAGCCCTCCGGTACAAGCCTGCGATTCCGGTTATTCTCGCCTCATCGCACAATTCATCGACATTGGTGGGGTTCACCGTGAACATCGGTTTTCCCAAAGCGCTTCCCAGTTCCCAGGCGAGCATCACTCCGAGTTTCGCCGGGTGGTCGCTGCCGCCTTTGTCCTGCTTGGTGTCTTCGACGAGCCGTTCGTCGATGGACATGACCCCTGCCGGCTGGGAATATGCGCAGCCTCCGCGTCCCACAAATACATCGATATCGGAAAGGGTTACCGAATGTGCCTTGAGAAAATCAAGGACAACCTGCTTCCTGAATGGCAGTTGGTCGTTTGTCGTCGGATACTGCAAAAGCAGGGGGGCGTCATGGAAAATGCTTTCCGTGAAAAGGCACGACATATCCGCAAAGAGGCTTATCTTTGTGGAAGTCGAACCCGGGTTGATCACCAATATCCTATACGGTTCCATCGGTTGCAGTATACAATGTTTGCACCGCCGTAATAAAGATGTCAGAAAGCAAATGGTGAGACCGACGCTGAAGGAGCCAGTCCCATCCTTTTCTATGCGGGATCGGGTGTCCTTTCCGTTTTTTGCGTCGGAGACATCATGCGCGACAGAAAGAAGCCCGTTGATGATATCTGTCGCGGAGACTGATGACGTGCAAACAACCAACAATATCAGGATTCGAATCGTTTTTTCAAATGTTTTTCTTTGGAAAGAACCGAAAAATGCTTGATTTGTCAAAGTATACCATGTGGTTTCATCATTTCTGAAGGGCCACAGGGGATTCGCTTCATTTCCCTGGTAATTGGAGATATGTTTTGCGATATTGGGTGGGGGATATGCCTGTCGCGGTTTTGAAACAACGGGAAAAATAGAATTCGGAACAGAATTGGAGTCGGGCTGCGATTTCCTTGATGGACATGGTGGTGCTGGCGAGCAGTGATTTGGACGCTTCCAGTTGCAGGTTGGTGAAATACTTCATCGGGCTGATGTGCAGGGCGCTTTGGAACAATCTGATGAAATACGAGGGATTGAGTTTCACATAGTCGGCGAGTTGCTGGAGGGAAAGATGTTCGAAGATATGCGCTTGCATGAAACCCAGCGCTTTCTTGATAGAGATGTTTTCCTCTGCAGCGCGGAATTCGGTGGTTCCTCCTTTCAAAGCGTAGAGTAGTTCCAGGACTTGGTGGCAGGCGCTCGTTTTCAGATCGTCGTTCATTGACAAGCCTTTGTCCCGAATCTCCTCAAAGAAAAAACGCATGTTCGAAGACAGGCTGAACGGGCAATGGGCGGACAAATCGTTGATGAAGCCTGTCATGTCGGGATCCTGTTCGATCAACGTGGCGTAATAGGTCAATTCAGCTTCTTTGGTGGTCATGATGTTGTGTATCATCATCCCCGGGGTGATGAACAGCATGCCCGGGTGGATGGCGAAGGTGTGGGTTCCGTTGGTGAAGGAACCGTTGCCCGAGACGAAATAATGAATCTCGAATTGGTTGGTTTTGTGATGGTGGATCCTTTGGTGCCACCAGAGTCCTTCGCTTTCCTGAAGACGGTAGACAAAGACGCAATCGAGGAATCTCATAAGTCAATTTTATATATGAAAAGTGAATCCTGTCTATGGCTGATTGCAAAATTGGCGTTATGCTGAAAACAGAAGAGAGGTACACCCGTGATAATCGCAGGACTTGATGTAGGTACACAAAGTACAAAACTGGTCTGCTATGATACAGACACCCATGCGTTGGTCGCATCCGCTTCCACATCGTACGGATTGTTTTCCGCACCTGACGGAACGAGGGAACAGGATGCTTCCACGTTTGTTGATGCGGTTGCCACCTGTTTTTCACAGATTGGCGTGTCCGTAAAAAAGTCAATCAAAGGTATTGGTGTTTCCGGGCAACAGCATGGTTTCGTTCCTCTTGATGCCAAAGGGGAGGTTCTCGCACCGGTCAAGCTTTGGTGTGACACTTCCACATTCCGCCAATGCCAGGAGCTGACAGACGCTTTGGGTGGTCCTGAAAACGTCTATGCTTTGCTTGGCAACCAGATACTACCGGGCTATACGGCAAGCAAAGTGCTGGCTTTGAGGGAGAATCATCCTGAGGTATATGTCAGATTGGCGCATGCGTTGTTGCCTCATGATTATGTCAATTTCTATTTGACCGGCAGGTATGTCATGGAAGCCGGGGATGCCAGCGGAACGGCGTTTTTCGATGTCAGGAAAAAACGCTGGTCTGAAGAAACCCTGCATGCCATTGATAAGGACTGTGACTGGTCTTCCGTATTGCCGGAACTCGTTCCTTCCGACACCGTGATCGGGACGGTGCTTCCTCCCGTCGCAAAAGTGCTGGGTCTTGAAGGGGAAGTGATGGTTTCCGCAGGTGGCGGCGACAACATGATGAGCGCCATCGGGACTGGGTGTGTGGAAAACGGCATGATGGCCGTCAGTATGGGCACGAGCGGCACGATGTTCGGTTCCAGCGATACCGTCGTGACCGATCCTCAGGGACGGTTGGCCGCCTTCTGTTCTTCGACAAACGGGTATCTTCCCTTGTTGTGCACGATGAACTGCACGGTGGCGACGGAAAACGTCTGCAAGCTTTTCTCCATGGATGTACATGAACTGGATTCCTTGGCCGCCGGATCGCCCATCGGAGCGGATGGGGTCGTCCTCCTTCCGTATTTCAATGGGGAGAGGACCCCGAACTATCCGCATGGGAAAGGGGTTGTCGGGGGGCTCACCAATCTGAACATGACCAAGGCGAATATCGCCAGAGCCGCATTGGAAAGCGCTGTATATTCGTTGCGTCAGGGGCTGGATGCGTTTTCGTCGCTTGGTTTCACCGCTTCACGCATTCTCCTGACGGGTGGAGGGGCGAAGAGTCCCGTTTGGCGGCAGATGGTCAGTGATGTCATGGAGAGGCCGGTGGATGTGCCCTTGATCGCCGAGAGCGCCGCTTTTGGGGCTGCGCTTCAGGCCTATTGGGCTATGACCGGTATCCCACTGGTGAAACTATGCAGGGATCATGTGGGGTATGACCCCAGAAAGAAATGCATGCCTGAAGCTTCCGCTCTGGACGCGTATCGGGCTTCGTATAAAGCATATGCTTCGTATGGGGCATGCTTGGAACCGTTGTTTCGATAGGAGGTTGACATGCGGTATTTTGTAGGTGACAAGGAATATTTCAAAGGGATCAAGGACATCCCGTTCGAGGGAAAGGGAAGCGACAATCCTCTGGCATTCCATTATTACGATGCCGGCAAGAAGATCGCCGGCAAGACGATGCGCGAGCATCTGCGTTTTGCGACCGCTTATTGGCATAGTTTCTGTGCTGACGGAACCGATCCGTTTGGTCGGGGAACCATGGTTTTCCCATGGGATGATGCCGATCCGATGAGAAAGGCGCAAAAGAAAGCGGATGCCGCGTTTGAGTTCATCACCAAACTCGGTACGCCGTTTTACTGCTTTCATGATGCGGATGTGGCGCCTGAGGGGAATTCCCCGTCCGAGTATGAGAAGAATTACCATCAGGTGGCTCAATGGCTGCTGGAACGCCAGAAGGCGACTGGGGTGCAACTGCTTTGGAATACGGCCAACGTGTTCAATCATCCGCGGTATATGAATGGGGCCGCGACCAATCCCGATTTTGATGTGGTGGCGCGTGCGGGATTGCAGATCAAGAATTGTTTGGATGTCAATGTGTTGCTTGGCGGCCACAACTATGTGTTTTGGGGCGGCAGGGAAGGCTACATGACGTTGCTCAACACCAATATGAAACGGGAACGGGAGCATTTGGGACGTTTCCTCGCCATGGCGAGGGACTATGGTCGGAAGATTGGCTTCAAAGGCACGTTCCTCATCGAACCCAAACCGATGGAACCGACCAAACACCAATATGACTATGATGCGCAGACTGCGATAGCTTTCATCAAGGATTTCGGTTTGGAGAAGGACTTCAAATGCAACATCGAAGCCAACCATGCGACGCTCGCGGGGCATTCATTCGACCATGAACTGCAGGTTTGCTCCGATAATGGAATGCTCGGTTCGGTGGATGCAAACCAAGGCGACCGCTTCAATGGCTGGGATACCGACGAGTTCCCCACTGACGTCTATGAGACGGTGAAGGCCATGCTGGTGATTCTCCGGCAGGGTGGTTTGGGCGAAGGCGGCTTGAATTTCGATGCGAAGCGCAGAAGGAATTCCACCGATTTGGAAGATCTGTTCATCGCTCATATCGGTGGTATGGACAGTTTCGCTCTGGGTTTGGAGATCGCAGATCGCGTTCTCGAGGATGGAAAACTGGCCGCATTTGTCAGAAACCGGTATGCTTCCTTCGATGCGGGGAAAGGAAAAGCGTTTGAGGATGGCAAGATGGATCTCTCCTCATTGGCTGAATATGGACGTTCTGTCGATCCGGGGCTGGCCAGCGGGAAACAAGAGTATCTCAACAATCTCCTGAATGATTATCTGTTCAGCTGAGGCTTCGCTTTTCCCCTCAGGCCGGAACAAACCGGCCTGGGAAGGCATCCAGAAAAGCTTGGGGTGGTTCCTGCTCGGAGATGATGTAGTCGAATCCCGCAAGGGGACAGTAGGAGAGAAGGGAGAACAACCCGATTTTCTTCGCTTCCACCAACAGGAACACCTGTGAGCTTTGTTTCACTACGTGTTGTTTGATTTCATATTCAAGGGCTGTGGATTGGGTGGCGCCGTTTGCCACCGTGATGCCGTTTGCGGCCATGAATGCCTTGTTGATGTTGAAATCCTCAAGTCCGTCGACGGTTTTATGTCCGATGAAGGAGAAGGTGCTGCGGTTCAGCCGTCCGTTCAGGGCGATGAGATCGATATCCGGCATGTTCACCGCGGCGTTGATGACGGGAAGACTGTTTGTGATGACGGTGAGGTTTTTCGTTTCTTTCAGGTACTCCATGATATGCCAGGCAGTGGTTCCTGAATCAATGTAGATGATATCCCCATCTTGGATGAACTGTGCGGCCTTTTGGGCGATGTTCCGTTTGATATCCAAATGCTGTTCGTTCCTGTTGACGAAGGCCGGAGGCACAAAAGTACTTTTCGCGCACACTCCCCCGTAGGTTTTTTCAATGGCTCCGCGTGCGATCAATTGGTTGATGTCCCTTCTGGCCGTGTTATAGGAAATATGGTATTCCTCACACAACTGTTTGACCGAGACGGTATGCTCCGATAGGACGTAATCTTGCATCTGGTCTATTCGTGAAGCCCTCATAGCCACTCCTTCTTTTCCATTGTAAAGTGGGTGTTTGCATTTTACAAGGGTAATCTTGATAATTTTTTGGTATAATCTTGGTCAATTCTTGGTATAATTGATTTTTTTTTGTTGTTGAGTCTGCGTAATGGTGGTATACTCATTTGCACGAACTGAAAGAAGGTGGCAGGATGGAGTTGATCAACAAGGAACCAAAAAGGAAATCAAGAAAACTCAAGGATTTCACCGACGAACCTTCAAAAATCCGTACGCTGCGCATGGTGCTTTCCGTTATCGTCGGCGTTTGTTTGTGGTGGGTGCTTTCCCTCCTTCCCGGAATCGGCGTGATTCTCGCCGGACCCCAAGACATCATCCATAACGCGTTGCCTGAACTGATGAACAACGGGAAAAGCGGGGAATTCGAACGATACCTGCTTTTGAAACATATCTACTGGTCCTTCAGGAGAGTTCTTGGCGGCTGGTCGCTGGCGTTCGTCTGTGCGGTTCCCGTCGCGTTCCTCATGGGCTGGTACAAAACCTTCAGGGATATCGTCGATCCATGGATACAGTTTTTCCGGACCATCCCGCCCATCGCGCTGATCCCCATGGTCATTTTGATGATGGGTACCGGCGAGAAGGCGAAGATAACGGTCATTTTCATCACGTCATTCCTGGTGATGACCGTAACGGTCTACCAAGGGGTGAAGAATATGGATGAGACGTTGATCAAAGCCGCGTATACCTTCGGGGCTGGCGATCTTTCCATTTTCTTCAAAGTCGTGGTGCCGTATTCCTTCCCGTTCATTCTCACCGCGGCGCGGTTGGGGCTTTCCACTGCGCTCACGACCTTGATCGCCGCCGAGATGACCGGGACTTTCTACGGGTTGGGCAGCATGATCCAGACCGCACAGATTTACTTCCGCATGGATAAGGTGTTGCTGGGCATCATCTGCATCGGTGTGATCGGATTCATTCTCGACCGGTTGCTGCTGCTTGCGGAAAAGAAATTGGCCAAATGGAAGTGAGGTGGGAACAATGATGCAACACGGAAACACACCGATGATCGAGATACATGGCGTGAGGAAAGTATTCAAGAATCTGGAGGGGAAAGAGACCGTTGCCCTCAACGGAGTTGACCTGGATATCTATGAGAATGAGTTTGTGTGCGTGGTCGGGCCTTCAGGCTGTGGCAAGTCCACGCTTCTGAGCACCATCGCCGGTTTGGAGCAGGCGAGTTCAGGAACTGTTTCCATCAACGGGGAGGCCATCATCGGACCGGGGAATGATCGTGGCGTGGTGTTCCAGCAGTATGCTNTGTTCCCGTGGCTGACGGTACGGCAGAACATCGAGTTCGGTTTGGCGTACCTCAAGAAAAATGATGCCGAAACCCATGCCGTCCGTTCATACACAAAAGAGGAAAAACACGCGATCAGCGACAAATACATGAAGATGGTGGATTTGCTCGATTTTGCCAATGCGTATCCCAAAGAACTTTCCGGCGGCATGAAGCAGCGGGTGGCCATCGCACGTGCGTATGCCATTTCGCCTCAGGTCCTGTTGATGGATGAACCCTTCGGCGCTTTGGATGCGCAGACACGGGCGCAACTCCAGGAAGATTTGCTCAAGACGTGGGAGCAGGAGAAAAAGACCTGTTTCTTCATCACCCATGATGTTGAGGAAGCGGTGTTGCTCGCCACCCGGGTCGTCATGATGAGCGCTCGTCCCGGACGGGTCAAGGAGATTGTGGACATCAACCTGCCGTATCCGAGGACTCAGGCCATCAAATTGTTGCCTGAATTCAACCAGTACAAGAATGCCATCTGGGAACAGGTATATAAGGAATACCTTGAGGTCAAACGATGAAGCACAGCATTGGGATTGTCGGAACCGGAGCTACCGTTTCCATCGCGCATTACCATGCACTCGGGTATAAGGCTGATGGCCGTTGTTCCGTTGATGCGGTGTATGACGTGAATCGGGAAGCTGCGGGGAAATGGGTGGAGGATCATGACCTTCATGCCACCGTCTGCGCTTCATATGAGGAATTGCTTTCCCGTGTGGATACGGTCGATCTCTGCGTCCCGAATTTCCTGCATCATCCATATGCCCTTGCCGCACTCAAAGCGGACAAAAACGTGTTCGTCGAGAAGCCTCTTGCGACTACCGTCCAGGATTGCAGGGAGCTGGAGATGTTGGCGTTGGCTTCCAAACGGTGCGCGCGAGTGGGGTTTGTGTATCGGTATGCCGATACGATCCAGCTGGCGAGGAGAATCGTTTCCGAACGTTTGGGCCTGATTTATTCCCTGAGCGCATGGTTCGGCGGAAAACGTCTCGCCAATCCCCAAATTCCGCTTGAGTGGCGCATGCTTAAGGCTAAATCCAGAACAGGGGCTTTGGATGACTTCGGCAGCCACTTGGTCGATATCGCCGGTTTTGTGGCGGGTCAAGTGTATGAGACGGTGTCCTGTTCCCTTTCCACCTGCATTCCTGAGCGTCTTGATCCTGCGACGGGAAAGATGGGTAAGGTGGAAAATGATGATGTCGCCGTGATGCTGGGAAAAAGCGGGACGAGTTTGGGAACCTTCTCCATGAGCAGGGTCGGTATGGATGATGTGATGCTGCTCATCGTCGGTGAGGGAGGAATGCTCCAAGTGAGTCTCCGGGCTCCCGAGTCCCTGTTGTTTTGGGAAAAAGAGCGGAACGGCGCCTATAAGGGGTCCTGTGTTCCTTGTCCTGTCACCACCCAAAAACCGTTTGAGGGTTGGTTCTTGTCAGAGATGCGTGGCTTCATCGATGCGATTGAAGGAGATATCGGTCTTGGGGCTACCATTTCCCAAGGGTTGTATGTCGAGAAGGTGCTTTTTGCGGCGGAGCAAGCCGCTTTGTCGGCAAGGGAAGTGAGGGTATAGGGCATGCGAAGGGGATTCCATACCAATGCGTTCGTTTGGTCGGGCGTGAATGATCTCCGGTCAATCGTGGATTTCGCTGTGGAAGCCGGATTCACCTGCCTTGAAGTGGGGCCCGGTATCCCGTTGGACCGGAATCTGTTTTTGGAGCAGGGCAGACGCATTCCGTATTCGGCGTTCATCTATTGCAGGAATTTCCTTGATGACGATGAGATGGCCGCCCGGAAGGAGCAGGAAGAGCTGTGGCGGCGCATGGATTTCGCTTCCGCTGTCGGCGCAAAGAAAATGGTTTGTTCAACGGGCATCAGCAAACGGTTGTCGTTGCCTGATGACAATGGCTGCAATCCTGTGGCGAGCGAGCAGAAAGTCATCGATTTCTTGGGAAAAGCTGTCGAGCATGCGAAAGAAGATGATCTGACGCTCTGTTTGGAAAACTGCCCGATGTTCCGGAACATCGCCACGTCCCCATACATGTGGAGACGGATTTTCACGGCGATATCCGATGCGCATCTCGCGTTGTGTTATGATCCCGGTCATTTTGTCTGGCAATTCATCGATGTGTATGAACCCATGAAGGAATTTGCCTCGCGGATCGCGCATGTCCACTTGAAGGATACGAAAATCGATGATGCGAAACTCAGGGACGTGGGTATCCTGCACAATACGGCCAGGGAGAGAGGATTTGAAGCCAACCAATGGTGGCGCCATACCATTCTTGGCGATGGAGACATCGATTGGGCGCGCTTTTTGGATTTGCTGCTGGAAGAGCCCAATCCGTTGCTTGATGTGAGTTTTGAGATGGAGGACTATCGGTATGAGGGTGATCCTTCAAAGGTGAAGCAGGCGTTCATGGTGCAGTCTTTACGATTGGATTCTTTATTACAAACCCGTAAGGAGGGGAAAAAATGAGAAAGTCGCTTTCCGTTCTTCTCATTGTTTGTTTGGTGGTATCGGGATTGTTCGCTGGAGGCAACAGTGAACAGAAACCTGCGCAAACCGCCAAAGTCGATACGGTCAACGTGATCTACCATCCGACAATCGGCGGTTCCACGGCGATCGCGACTGCGATCAACCAAGGGTATTTCAAAGATGAGAACCTTGATGTGCGGTTGCAGATGTACACTTCCGGGCCACCCGAGATAGCAGCCATGGCAGCGGGACAGGCGGATATCGGCTTCATCGGCAGCGGTGCCGCTTGGTTGGCGTTCAGCGGTCAGGTGAACATCATTGCGTTGGACAACATCGCTTTGACCGAAGAGATCCTCACCAGGTCAGATTCCGGCATCAAGTCCATCAAAGACTTGAAAGGCAAAACCGTTGCGGTCCAGGAAGGTGCGGCGGGCTATACGTTGCTTTTGGTCGCCTTGCAGTCTAATGGGATGACGGTCAAAGACATCAAAGTGCTCAACATCAGCAACGACAATATTCCTTCCACGTTCAAAGATGCTTCGATCGACGCTTGGGCCGGATGGAAGCCTTCGACGACAAGCCTGAAAGCAGCTCTTGGTGACAAAGCCGTGGTGCTCGCCAACAACGCTTCCTATCCTGACTACGCGTTCCCCAGCACGTGGGTCGCGAACAAGGATTTCGTCAAAAACAAAGCGGATATCGTGCAGCGCTTTGTCAATGCGTTGACGAAAGCCCAGATCTATCGTTCGGCGAATGCCAACCAAGCCTGCGCCTACGCTTCCACCTATGCGCAGCAGGCGACGAACGACCTGACCGCCCAGCTACCCGATGTCGTGTTCCCGAACAAGGATCAGTTCAAAAACTACTACACGACTGATTCTTTCAAGAACATGCTGAAGAACCTCCGTTCCGTGCAAAAAGCGAAGGTTACCGGTGAGCTTTTGATGGAACAGGTGTATGTCGACACATTCGTGAAGAACACGATCACAAAACTCTGATCTGTTCCTTCTCGCAAGGGGAAGCCGTTCTGTTTGGGACGACTTCCTTTTTTTGTGCTTGGGGGAAATGGCTTTTCTGGTTATCCGAACAAAACTATCTTGGTTTTTACCATTAGTTATTGACAAATATAATGGTGGGTTCTACATTCTTTGCAGGGAGTGGTCGGTAAACACCGTGAAATTAGTAAAGACAGAAGAGGCCGTAGGACACGTGTTGTGCCACGACATGACCCAGATCATCGTCGGGGTGACGAAAGACGCCCGATTCCGCAAAGGACACATTGTCACTAAAGAAGACATCCCCATCCTGCTTTCCATGGGTAAGGAAAACCTGTATGTGTGGGAGATGGACGAACAGATGCTGCATGAGGATGAAGGTGCGGCCATCCTTTGCGCAGCTGCCAAAAACAGCCATATGGAAAGCACACAGCCCAAGGAGGGGAAGATTGAGCTGAAAAGCACTATAGCGGGCGTGCTTGAGGTGGATGCCGAACGCCTCAGGCGGATTAACGCCATCGAGCAGGTGATGATCGCCACAAGGCCGAACCATAGTGTGGTGCATCCGGGGGACAAACTCGCCGGCATGCGCGTCATTCCTTTGGTGATCGCCAAGGCTCTCATGGAAAAGATTCCGTTGATCGCCAATCCCGCCGACCCGATCCTTCAGGTGGTTCCGTTCAAGGTGAAGGATTGCGCCATCATTGTTACGGGGAATGAGGTGAAAAAAGGCTTGGTCCACGATACGTTCTCGCCGATTGTTTCGGAAAAACTGGAAAAGGAATTCTCTGTGGAGACAAAGAGCGTCTCCTACAGCGGTGATGACCAGGAAACGATCCGGAAGATGATTCTTGAAGCCCGTGCGTCGGGGGTGGGGATAATCCTCTGTACGGGAGGCATGAGCGTCGATCCTGATGACCGTACGCCGAAAGCCATCAGGGAGAGTGGCGCGGACATCATACGCTATGGTTTCCCTGTCCTTCCCGGTGCGATGTGCATGGTGGGGTATTTCAGCGATGGGGTTCCCGTCGTGGGGTTGCCGGGGTGCGTCATGTATGCCAAACGGACGATTTTCGATATCTTGTTGCCTCGTCTTGTCGCCGGGATTCCGATTGCAGAGAAGGATATCATCGCTCTCGGGGATGGCGGTCTTTGCCTTGGTTGTGAAACCTGCACTTTCCCGAACTGTGGTTTCGGGAAAGGGGGGCTTTGAGCCATGCCGTTGAGCCATATCAAGGAAGACGGGTCAGTCACGATGGTGGATGTCTCCGAAAAGGCGGTGACGGAACGCATAGCTGTCGCCGAAGGCCGTATCCTCATGCAAAAGGAAACCTTTGCGGCCATTGTCGGAAAGAGTCTGAAAAAAGGGGATGCGTTGGCGGCAGCCCAAATCGCCGGCATCATGGCGGCGAAGGAGACCAGCCGCTTGATTCCGTTGTGCCATCCGATTTTCCTGTCCGATGTGGATGTGGGGTTCTCCTTCGAGGACGAAATACCCTCTATCGTTTGTCGCTGTCGCACGAAAACAACCGCACAGACCGGTGTGGAGATGGAAGCGTTGACCGGGTGTTCCATGGCGTTGCTCACCTTATACGACATGTGCAAGGCTTTGGATCGCGGCATGCGGATCACAGATATCCATGTTACGGTGAAGGATGGGGGGAAGAGTGGCCGCTTTGTTGGTTGACGGGTATCGCAGAACGATCAACTACCTGAGAGTGTCGGTCACAAATGCCTGTGATTTCCATTGTGTGTATTGCGATCCCCAAGGGGATTCGTGCGTTTTGCCGTTGGAATCTCTGGTCCGCTTGGTGAAGGTTGCAGCCTTATGCGGCATCACCCATGTGCGCGTCACCGGCGGTGAACCGCTTATCCGAAAGGGAATTGTGGGTTTTGTCCGTGAAATCCATGCATTGGAGGGTATCAAATCGGTAAGCATCACCACCAATGGTTCCCGGCTTGCGTCAGTGGCAGGGGAGCTTGCCGGAATTCCTGTCTCGGACATCAATGTCAGCCTTGATGCGGTGAAGGAGCCGTTGTTCCGCCGGCTTTCAGGGGGAGTCCGGCCAGATGCTACGGTTCGTGGCATTGATGCTGCGGTTGAAGCGGGGATTCCCGTCAAACTCAACTGCGTTCCCTTGGCTGATTGCTGGAAGGAACAGGCGGAGCAGACCTATGCCTTCGCAAAGGCGCGGGGGATTCCGGTCCGTTTCATTGAGTTGATGCCTTTCGGGCCGGCAAACCGGCTGTCCGGAGTGCCTGTCGCCGAGGTTTCCGCATACTTGGAAAGTCTCTATGGACCCTCACAAGAAACCGGCAATCCCGGTAACGGACCCGCCACGTATCGGCTGTATGACGGCGTGGTTGTGGGAACCATAGGACCACTTTCCCGACGGTTCTGCAGTACGTGCAACCGGGTACGTCTTTTGTGTGACGGACGATTGAAACTGTGTCTGGACCAGAACCCGTCGGTCGATTTTTCCCAAATGCTCGGGCAAAGCGATGAAGAATTGCGTGAAGTGATGGTCTCGGCCATCAAGGAAAAACAGAAACAGCATGCTTTCGGACGAAAGGACGAAAACCGTGTCGCCTTGGGCGATATTGGAGGATGAGATGCGTGGAGCCACCATTGTCGCGGTTTGCGTGAGTGCGCAAAAGGGAACGGCGAAAGTGCCTGTTCCCGAAGTGGAGGTCCTAACGGATTGGGGGTTCAAGGATGACGCACATGCCGGACATTGGCACCGGCAGGTCAGCCTGCTTTCCAAGGACAGGATTGATGCGTTCAACGCGTGTGGAGCAGGCGTTGCCTATGGCGCGTTTGGGGAGAACATCGTCCTTGATGGCGTCGATCTGGTGACCTTCCCTTTGGGAACGGTCTTCGTCAGTGGCGGTGTGGTGCTTTGCCTGACCCAGATCGGCAAACAGTGCCATAGCGGTTGTGATATCCAAAAGCGTATGGGACAGTGCATCATGCCGACGAACGGGGTGTTCACGAAAGTGTTTCATGGCGGAGTGTTGCAGCCGGGAGATGCCGTTTTGGTGTATCCGGAACCTCGGGTTTCCATCATTTGCCTGAGTGACAAGGGGTATCAGGGAGAGCGTGAGGATGTGAGCAGTACGGTCATCAAAAAGATGGTGGTGGACGCCGGTTTTTCCATCGTCACCATGGATCTTTTCCCGGATGGCAGGGAACTGTTGGAGAAACGCTTGATGGAGCTCTGTGACGGTTGTGTGAGCGATCTCATCCTGACGACCGGGGGAACAGGGCTCACGGAACGGGACCTCACGCCTGAGGCGACCATGGCGGTCGCGGAAAAAACGGTGCCGGGAATAGCGGAGGCGATGCGTTTCTCCGGGCTTTCCCATACGCCGAGGGCGATGCTCTCCCGTGCGGTGGCGGTCACCAGAGCGCATACACTCATCGTCAATCTGCCGGGAAGCCCGAAAGCGGTTGAAGAGAATCTCGGATGCATCCTGCCTGCTATGGAACATGCGGTGATGATGCTTCGCGGCGGTGGTGCGGAATGTGCGAGAACCTAGCGGTTTTTATGTGGAGGTATATATGAAACGGTTTTTATTGGTTGTTTTGATGGTGTTGATGGGTGTTTCGGTGTTTTCCCAACCACAGGTGGAATCACAGGAACAAACGGAGATTCTGATTTCTGCGGCGGCGAGCCTGACCGATTGCATGAATGAATTGCGCAGTGCCTATATGGCGAAAAACCCGTTGGTCAAGGTCACCGCCAACTATGGTTCTTCGGGTTCGTTGCAGCAACAGATTGAGCAGGGAGCACCGGCGGATTTGTTTTTCTCTGCAGGTCTCAAGCAGATGAAAGCTTTGCAGGACAAGCAGTTGATGGACAATGACACCGTGAAGCCGATATTGGAAAACAAGTTGGTCCTCATTATTCCGAAGAACGGGGCTGCGGTGACGATGATGGATGACCTGACGAAGGATTCCTTCGGAAAGATCGCGGTTGGAGATCCCAAATCGGTGCCTGCCGGACAATATGCCCAAGAGACGCTGAAGAATCTCGGACTTGATGGGAAGGTCAAGGCGAAACTCGTTTTTGCGAAAGATGTGCGGGAAGTTTTGTCTTGGGTGGAAACGGGTAACGCACAGGTCGGATTCGTTTATGAGACCGATGCCTTGATCTCCAAGAATGTGACGATCAGCTTCACCACGCCGGAAGGAAGTCATGCGAAGGTCATCTATCCGGTGGGCGTCATCAAGAGCAGCAGGCATCCTGAAGCGTCGAAAGCTTTTGAGGCTTACCTGTTCTCTGATGAAGCGAAGAATGTGTTCAAGAAATACGGCTTTACGGTGATCTGACATGTTCGATGCCACTCCCTTATGGGTTTCCATTCGTTCTTCGTTGCTCGCCACGGCGTTCGAGTTCGCTATTGGTTTGTTCGCAGCCCGGGAGACGCTGAAGCTGGGAGGGAAAAAGGCGTGGGTCATTGATACGGTATTGACGTTGCCCATGGTGCTTCCCCCGACGGTGACGGGTTTTTTCCTGCTTGTCCTGTTCGGACGCAACGGTCCCTTTGGAAACCTGTTCGGGAGTACCATCATCTTCACGTGGCAGGCGACGGTGCTTGCCGCGTTTGTCGTCTCGTTTCCGTTGATGTATCGTGCCGCCAAAGGTGCGTTGAAACAGGTGGATGCGGATCATGTCTGGGCGGCAAGAACCTTGGGAATGAGCGAATGGAAAGTGTTGTGGAAGGTGATGGTGCCTGAGGCATGGCCTGGTATCGGTTCGGGTGTCGCCTTGGCTTTTGCCCGTTCCCTCGGGGAATTCGGCGCCACCATGATGGTTGCGGGAAACATCCCGGGGCGCACGCAGACGATTCCGATGGCGATTTATTTCTCCACGGTAGGCGGAGACATGCATACCGCATGGATATGGGTGCTGGTCATCACCGTGTTCAGTTTTGTGGCGCTCGGTGTGATGACGTTCCTGTCAAAGGAGTCGTCATGAAAGGGCTTTTCGCGCGATTCAGGGAGACGGTCGGCACGTTCGACTTGGATGTGGAGATTCATGTCGCCTCACAGGAAATCCTTGGGCTTGTGGGGGGAAGCGGGGAAGGGAAGAGCCTGACCTTGAAGACCATTGCGGGCATCCAGACGCCCAGAGAGGGGGTGATCACGCTGGAGGGGCGCACCTTGTTTGATTCCTCCGCCCTGATCAATCTTCCCTGCAGGGTCAGGAATGTCGGGTATATGTTCCAATCCTATGCGCTCTTTCCACGGATGACAGCGTTGCAGAATGTGATGTGTGGCGTCAAAACCTCTGACCGTAAGGAAAAGGGAAGGAGGGCGATGGCTTATCTGGAGTTGCTGAAGATGGAGGGTTTTTCTGAGCGGTTGCCTTCCCAATTGTCCGGAGGCCAGCAGCAACGGGTGGCTTTGGCCCGGATGCTGGCCAGCGAGCCTGCGTTGCTGATGCTGGATGAGCCCTTTTCCGCTTTGGACCGGCAGCTGAAACAGGAGATAGACGAGGGGTTGATGTCTGTGCTCAAGTCTTTCAACGGTCCTGTGTTGTTCGTTTCCCACAGTGACGATGAGGTTGCCAGGTACTGTAACCGCACGGTCAGGATCAAACAGGGATTTCTTCGATAGTGATGTCTCTGATTGGCACCAGAAGGAAAAAGACGGTATCATGGTGCTGAAAGGGGCTGATCACATGCAGGCGGATGCGGGGGAAAAACAACAGTTGTTCGAAACGGTGCCGGTGCCGAAGGCCATCACGGCTATGGCTGTGCCGACAATCATCAGCCAGTTGGTCAATCTGGTGTACAATATGGTGGACACGCTGTACATCGGGATGACGGGTGACGCCTACAAGACCGCAGGGGTGACCCTTGCCTTTACCCTGTTCATGATGACTATTTCCTTCGCCAACCTGTTCGGTATCGGTGGCGGCAGCTTGATAGCCCGGCTTTCCGGCGCAGGCAGGCAAGAGAAAGCGAAGAGTGTGAGTGCGTTCAGCTTTTATGCGGCCATCGTCGTCGCTTTGGCCTATTCCTTGTTGGTTTTCATCCTGCTCGATCCCATCCTGCTTTTGTTCGGCGCTTCCGCCCAGACCATCGTCTATGCCCGGCAATATGTGTGGCAGGTGGTCATTTTCGGAAACGTCCCGGTCATCCTTTCCATGACATGCGCGCATTTGTTGCGTAACGCCGGTTATGCCAGGCAAGCCAGCATGGGGTTGAGCGGAGGCGGTGTACTGAACATCCTCCTTGATCCGCTGTTCATGTTCGTCCTGTTGCCACGCGGGCTTGAGGTGTATGGTGCGGCGTTGGCGACCCTTGTTTCCAATATCGTCTCGTGTACCTATCTGGTAGTGGTCATGAAGAAGGTGTCGGCCACGTCGCCGTTGAGCATCAGTTTGAGGGACGCGTTGTCCATCAGGCGTGAAGAGACCAAGAGTTTGTTTTCCGTTGGTGTCCCTTCGGCCGTGTTGACCGGTTTGTTCGATGTCGCCAACATCTTCCTCAATTCCCTGATGGCGTCCCATGGGGACTTGCAGTTGGCGGCTATCGGCATCGTGATGAAAGCCGAACGGTTTCCCAATGCCATCAATATCGGCATCTGCCAGGGCATGTTGCCCTTGGTGGCGTACAATTACACCTCGGGCAACTGGGACAGGATGAAGGAAGTCATCCGTACCGCCAGGTTGTATGGACTGGCCGTCGCGGGAGTGAGCCTTGTGTTTTTCGAATGTTTCGCCTCCGGTATCGTGCATCTGTTTCTCAGCACTTCGACAGGGAATGTGGCGGATTCTGTCGCTACCATTGGTTTTGCCGCAGTGTTCCTTCGGCTGAGGTGTACCGCATCGATTCCGCAGTTTCTGAACTACAGCACGTCCTTTTGCCTTCAGGCTGTGGGAGATGGACGGGACACACTCTTGCATGCTGTGGTGCGAGAGCTGGTGTTTTATATCCCCTTCATGTTCGTGCTCGACCGTCTGTTTGGAACCACAGGGCTGGCGTCAGCGCTGACGGTCGGGGAAATCTGTGGCGCGGTGTTTGCGGTTATCCTTTTGGAGCGTTGGAAACGGAAACGGCTTGTGCGCGCTGTTGGCGTGGGGAGCGAGTCCTGATTGCGGACAGATAGGGACATCGGTGCGAAACGTACATGGCGGGCAAGAAAGTGAGTTGTGTGATAGGCGAGAGATGAAAAATCCTTGCATCCCTCGTGAAGAAGCCATGCAAACAGGGCACGTCATTTGCCGGTAAACCTCTTCTTTGAAAGGGTGTCATCGGTGGGTGGCTTGATGCGGCGCATAAAAGAGGCAAATGAAAGCGGGAATGGATCCAAGGTTTTCGGCAAAACAGGAAAGCCGGATTCGCGCGCAAGGGGTGCCTGTTCTGCAAGATTGCCAACACGCTTTTCAGGTGATAGTCTGGGAGAATAAGATCGTTCCGTCGATGAAAAGTGAGGATTGAGTCGATGAGAAAACACTGGTTCGTTGTGATGCTTTGCCTGTTGTGCTTGGAGTCCCTTCCTGCACGTCAGGTGTTGTCGGTGGACTTCAATGATGTGCATATGGTGGAAGCGGGTATCGCGAAGGATGTTTCCGGGCGGAACAACGACGGGAAGATTGCCGGTTCCCCCGAAATCGTGGAAGGGTTTGATGGTTCTCCGGCACTTTGGTTCAACAACAAGGATGTGGCTGGAGTGGCATCACAGTATATCGATTTTGGCAATGCAAAGGATCTGCAGCTGGGAAAGAAGGATTTCACGATTGTTTTCTGGTGCAAAGCCATCAAAGGCGGCGGTTTGGATTGGGTCGCCGAGGATGTGCCTGCAGATTCGTTGCTCAAGTTCTATTCCATGGGATATGGGGCTGGTGTCTATGTGTCCAACAAAAGTTGCAGGGATGCTTTCAAAAGCGGATTCGCGCTGTGTAATGTGCCATATTCCTATTTCTTCACGATGAACATGGTGGGGAAGGATACCACATGGGTGAAAGCGGCATCTGCGGTCAGGCAGATCAACGGAGTCATGGAACCTGAGGACGGACGTTGGCACCTTGTCGCCGTCACTTGCAACAGGAAAGGCATGTGCAGCCTCTACGTTGACGGTGTGCGGAAGAAGCAGGTTGACGTGAGTTTGTTTGCTGCGGACGATATTTCCGGAAATGGTTCGTTTGTAGTCGGTTCTGACGCTTTTTTCCATTATGGCTTGCAGAACAACATCATCGATTCTTTCCGTGTATATGATGAAGCGGTCGATGGGGATGCCCTCGCACGGCTCTATGCCGTTGAAGGCTTGCAGGAGGAGAAACACACCATTTTGCTCAGACTCGGGCAATTGGAACCTGGAGTTCCGTATCCGAAGGAAAGCCTTGATGCGATGCGTGCTTTTGTCGGCGAAGCTTCTTCGGTCGGGGAATTGAGGAAGGCATATGACGCGTTCCTGTTGAAGGAAGATGCGCAGGCTGTCGTCATGCTGGTCAGCGATACCCACATCACTAATACGGAGAACAGCAACGCGAAATACCTCAGGACGGTGCTGCAGGATTCGAAGAGGGGAGGATACCGATGTGATGCTGTGGCGATCACCGGGGATTTGACGGATGTCGCGAAACGCGGGAACATGAATGCCTTTTTCGACATTCTGGATGGTGTGGATGGTCTTGTCTGTTTGCCGATTCTCGGAAACCATGATGTGCGCACCAACATGGGAGGCAACTATAAGGATTCGGTAGGTGCTTTTCTGGAGCGGAGGAAGAAATATGTTTCTTCTGATACGTTGTGGTATGCAAAAGAGATCCATGGGATCACGTTCCTCGGCATCAGCAGCATCGAGGACGACAAGAGTCCCGTGTTGCTCAATGCGGCTGTCCTGAACGATGATGTCATCGCTTGGGTGAGACAGAAAACGGACAGCCATGTCTCCGGACCGCTGTTCTTCCTGTGTCACCAACCGGCTTCCCATACGTGTTTCGGTTCCGGCGAACAGAACAACCTTGGGAACCGTGAAGCGTCCGTGTTGCCGCTTTTGGAAAGGGAGTATCCGGTGGTGATGATCAACGGACATACCCATAATGGCTTGGGAAGCGGCGGTCTCATGCGGGTGAAAGGCAACCTGTGGCAGCTTAACATCCCCTCAACCAAGGGGAGAAACCGCGGATATGCCAGTCAAGGAACCGCCTATATCATGTATGTGTACGAGCATGCGATCGTCTTCAGGGCCAGAGATGCCCTGAAGGGGGAATGGATACCGGACTATGATGCGGTGCTTCCGCTTCAGACGATGATTACCTGAATTCCCAACTTGATGAAGTCTTCTTTGGCTTTGTCGGAGATACCATTGTCGGTGATCAAGGTGTTGACGACGGAAATCGGTTCTATGAAGAAATTGGAGACTTTCCCGATTTTCGAGCTGTCCGTCACGACAATCACTTTCCCTCTGGTGTGTTCGATCATCATGCGGTTCACTTGGTTGTCCGCCTGAAGCGGGGTGGTGAGTCCATGTTCGATGTCGATGCCGTCCACGCCGACAAACGCCTTGGTGGCCCACGTCTGTTGGATCGTCTGGCTTGCGATATCACCATAGTAGGTGAATGATTCCGAATTGAAGCTTCCGCCAGTGGAGATCACATCGACATACTCGGGGATTTTGACCATCGGGAAGCATGCGTTGTTGGTGACGATTTTCACATGATGTGCGGTGATTTTGGTGAAAATGCGCAGTGTGGTGGTTCCGCTGTTGATGAAAAGGGTTTCGTAGTTTTCGATCATGGTGGCCGCCATTTGGGCGATGGCGTCCTTTTCCTTCACATGTTGTTGGTTTTTTTGTGAAAACAGCGGTTCGAAAAGCCCGTGCTTCGAGGGAATCGCCCCTCCATGCACCCGTTCGACAAGCCCTTTCTTTTCCAGATATTCCAAATCCCTGCGGATGGTCATCGGCGTGACGCCCATCTGTTGGCTCAGTTCATTCACGTTCACCATTTTCTTGGAAACGGTCAACTGATATATTGCGTCCCGTCTCATCGGGTTTTTTTGTTCGTCTTGTTCCATCGCCTACCATACCTTTCATTCCGTTCATCCATGAAGAGGGAATACAATTCTTTGTGCACTATGAAAAACCCGTTCTCATTCTACTTGGATATCGATGATTTGACAATCATTATTTGATAAGAGAACATAAACAAACATTTCAATGGTCTCGTTTTGATATATTGCCTTTATATTTTTATTAAATGTTCAAATGAACATAATAATTGGGGATAAACTGATATATAATGTGTTCGATTGTGTTTTTTTGTTGACAGATAGAAAAAACCGTTTTTATACTTTGGCTATCGGGGGTGCCCATGGCTGAAATTCAATTCGTGGATGTATCGAAATCTTTTGGGAGCACCAAAGTGATCCAACATCTGAATCTGACCATCAAGGATGGCACGTTTACTGTGCTGGTCGGTGCGTCAGGGTGTGGGAAAACGACGTTGCTCCGAATGATTGCGGGGATCGGGCCGGCTACAAGCGGACAGATTTTCCTTGATGGAAAAGAGATCACGGATGTGGCGCCTGGGCAACGTGGGATTGCGATGGTATTCCAGAACTATGCGATTTACCCAACGATGACGGTGAGGGAAAACATCGATTTCGGACTGAAGAACAATAAGGTTCCCAAAGAGGAGCGGAACCGTTTGGTGCAGGAGGTGTCCGAAGCGGTTGGATTGTCGGAATTGCTTGACCGCAAGCCTTCGACCCTTTCCGGTGGTCAGCGGCAAAGGATAGCCCTTGCCAGGGCAATGGTCAAAAAACCGAAGGTATTCCTGATGGACGAACCCCTTTCCAATTTGGATGCGAAGCTCAGGGTCGCCATGCGGGTTGAATTGATAGAGTTGCATAAAAGGCTGAAAACAACCTTTGTCTATGTGACCCATGACCAAGTGGAAGCCATGTCCATGGCTGATGACATTGTGTTGATGGATCGCGGAGCCATCCAGCAGGAAGCGTCCCCTGATGTGATTTATCATGATCCGAACAACGTGTTCACCGCCCAATTCATCGGTACTCCTCCGATGAACGTGTTCGGTATGGGCGTACGCGGGGATCGCTTCGGTTTCAGGGCGGAAAAAGTCCTCTTGACCAATGAACCGATGGCAACGGGATTCTTTGTCCGAAAAGGTGAGATCGTCACCCGTGAGATGCTTGGTTCTGAAACCCAGTATCAGGTCGGGATTCCCGAGGGGCACCTGATGGTGAAGACGTTTGATGAAAGCTTTAAGGCGGGAGACCAAGTGTACGTCAATGTGAAGGATGCGGATTTGTATTTCTTTGACAATGAGGGGAACCGTATCCGTGAGGCCGATCGTGTTTCCGGATGTCTCAGTGAACTGCGGGATCTGGGAGGGAAGGCATGAAAGCGGTGAAGCAGGAAGAACGTCGGTTCGAGAAACGGTTGGGTGAGGGCAGATTCGCCAGAGTCGCCCCCTATCTGATGGTCTCCCCGGCGATGGTGTTTCTCATCGTGTTCACGTTCTACCCGATGATCAACTTGGTGTACCTGAGTTTCTTCGATTACAATCTCGTCAAAGCGAAAAAGTTTGTCGGGCTTGCGAATTTCCACAACTTGTTTTTTGTGAAGACGGATTTTCTGGTTGCGCTGAAGAACACCAGTGTCTACACGGTGTCGGTGGTGTTGTTCCTGATTTTCTTTTCGGTGTTGATGGCCATTTGGGTGCAGAAGAACAACTGGTTGAACCGATTCGCCCAGACAGCGTTATTCACACCGCACCTCATCGCNATGATCAGTTGCGGAATGATCTGGGCATGGATTATGGATTACGATTCTGGTCTGCTCAATGCGGTGCTGAATTTCTTTCATCTGCCCGGTCTCAGATGGCTGAACAGTTCGAAAACCGCAATGCTGTCTATTGTGATCGTCTCTTTGTGGAAGAGCGTCGGCTACTATACCTTGATCGTCCTTTCATCCTTGGAATCCATCCCCACCGAGATTTATGAAGCGGCGGAGTTGGACAACACGCCTCGGGTGAGGAAATTCTTCAAGATCACGCTTCCCCTGTTGTCCCCGCAACTGTTCTTTATGTTGATCACCATCACCATCAATTCCTTCCGTGTGTTCGACACTGTCCGCATCATGACGAATGGCGGGCCTGGGGACGCTACGGATGTCATCACCTATTACATCTACCGGTATGCGTTCTTTCACTTCAGGGTCGGTCTCGCTTCTGCTGCGGGGACTGTCTTGATGGGCATCCTGATCATCATGACGGCCATTTACTTCAAAGTGCTCGCGAAGCGGGTGTACTACCAATAAGGAGGTGGATGTCATGGATACAAGGGAATTCAAGCGGCATGCCATGTTGTTTTTGCGGCACCTGCCCGGCAACCTGATCAAATTGGCGGTGGTCCTGATGTTTGTCTTTCCGTTCTATTGGATGGTCATCACCAGTTTCAAGACGTATAACGAGTCAATCCTTTTCCCGCCGACATTGTGGCCGAAACAATTCACCACTGAGGCGTATACCTTGATGTTACACAAGATGAAGTTGCTCAACTATGTCAAAAACAGCGTCATCGTGACGGTATGCGCCATTGCCATCCAAATGATTGTGATGATTCCTGCGGCTTATGCGTTTGCCCGGTACGATTTCAAGGGTAAAAACCTGATGTTCTCCCTGGTCCTCGTCGCATTCATGGTTCCGTCGCAGATTACCTTCATCACGGTCTACATCATGATGGCGAAAGCGAAACTTCTCATGACACTCTGGCCACAGATATTGCCGTTTGGTGCGAATGCGTTCGGCATATTCCTGCTCAGGCAGGCTTTCATGCAGATTCCCGAGGAGATCATCGAAAGCGCCAGGCTTGATAACGCGGGCGAGGTGAAAATCATGGGCAGGCTGATGCTGCCGATGTGCAAATCCACCGTGGTCACCATCATGTTGTTCAGTTTCATTTCCCATTGGAACAGTTATTTCTGGCCATTGGTCATGACGCAAAGCGAAAAAGTGCGTCCTTTGACCATTGCCATCGAGAAACTGAAGGATGTCGAGTATGGCATCAATTGGAACATCATCATGGCGGGCAACGTCCTGTTGGTGTTCCCGATCATCATCATCTTCATCTTCGCAAGCCGGAAAATCATTCAGGCTTTCGCGTACAAAGGTATGAAGTGAATAACATTGGTAATTCCTATAAGGAGGAATATATGAAGAAGATTGCGTTGTTGTTGGTCTCTTTGCTCCTGTGCGGATTCCTGTTCGCGAATGGAAGCGGCGAGACGGCATCTGCGGCGGTTCCCGCTCCTGCAAAGGTGCTTCCGGCAGTCACTGGGCCGGTTACCATTCAGATTTGGCATACGCGTGGCGCTGGTCCGAACGGCGATATGATCGCTGCGTCCGTGAAGGAATTCAATGCTTCCAACAAGCTTGGGATCACCGTTGAGGAAGTTTACCAAGGGAATTATGCCACAGCGTTGTCCAAGATCCAAGCTGCTGTCGCAGCCGGCACGAACCCGGCGTTGTGTGTGCTGGAGAGGGCCGCTGGAGTTCCTGTCATGGAAGACAACGGATTGCTTTTTGATATGATGTCGCTGGCCAAACGGGATGGCTTGGATTTGACCAATTTCCCCGATGCATTGATGTATTACTCCTTGCATAACGGCAAATTGATTTCCATGCCGTATGTCCGTTCCACACCGGTGTTTTATTACAACAAGGGTATGTTTGATGCGGCTGGCATCACCAAAGCCCCCGCGACCATCGATGAGCTTGAAGCTGATGGCAAGAAACTGACCAAAGTGGTCAATGGCAAGACGGAAGTCTATGGCTTCGAACTTCTCAATGATCCCGCATGGTATATCCAGAACATGACCTGCCAGCTTGGCAGCAACATGCTCAGTGCGGACGGAAACGCCCCTCAGAGCTTGAACGATGGCACTTTGCTGAAAGTCCTCAAGGCATGGAGAAAGTGGGTGGATGATGGTTGGTGCGCCGCTCCTGCGGTGACAAGCGGCGAATCCGCCATGAAACAGGCTTTCTATCAGGGGAAGCTTGCATGTTTCATCGCTTCTTCAGGCGGCATGAAGGGAATTCTGACCAATTCCGAGAAATCCAACATTGAAGTCGGCGTCGCGATGCTTCCGTCGTGGGGCAAACCGATGGCTCCTGTTGGTGGCGGAAATGTCGCCATCATCGATGCCAATACGACCGACCAGCAGAAGGCTGCCGCTTGGGAATTCGTCAAGTTCCTGATGACCGACGATCAGATTGCGCGCAACAGCGTGAACAGCGGATACCTGCCGGTCTCGAAAACTTCTGTGAAATCCAGTGTCGTCCAGGATCAGTGGAAGATCCAACCGCAGTACAAAGTCGCGTTTGACCAGCTTTCCGTCGCCCAGGAAATGCCGTGGTCTCCCTATAAGAGCCAGTATGAGGAACAGATGGTCGTCATTTGCGGCAAACTGATTCAAGACCGCAGCATCAGCGCTGAACAGGCGATTGATGCGCTCAAGGCTGAAGCGAAACAGATTTTCCCAGCTTCCAAATAACAAGGTTTTTTCCGGAGCCGCAGATACGGCTCCGGATGCTTTTTTTTGCAGATTCCCTTTCCGGGGAGTCCTTCATGAGTGTTTCCGATGGACTTCATGGTATTCCCATTTTCCGGGAAAAAAGCTATTGATGAAAACAATGGGTGCCGGTTATCACGCACCTATGAGATAAAGGCAAGGCATATGAAACAAAAAAGGCGTTTGGTGGTGTTCTCTTTGGATGCCATGGTAAGGGAGGATGTCGAATACCTGAAGACACTTCCCCATTTCCGAAAGTACTTTGCCGGCAAGTACAGTGAAGTGACGACGATTCGTTCCATTTATCCGACCATCACCTATCCCGTACATACCAGCATCCTTACCGGTTGCTATCCGGACAAGCATGGGGTGATCAACAATTCCCCTTTCAATACGATGACCAAAGGTGAGGTGCCTTGGTGTTGGTTTCAGGATGTGGTGAAGGTGCCTGATATCTTCACCGCGGCGAAAAAGGCAGGTCTCACCACGGCGGCTGTCTTCTGGCCGGTGACCGGTCTCCATCCGGACATTGATGATCTGATCGATGAATACTGGATCCTTCCCGGTGAAACGCTGGAAAGCGGTTTCCGGCGGACGGGAAGCAATGACCATATGCTGAAGATCATCCAAAAGAATAAAGACTTGCTTCCCGAAGGGTATGAGCTCGGCGGCCGGAAAAACTTCGTCCAGCAGCCGAACTTGGACAATTTCCTGGTCAAGTGCGCTTGTGATGTCATCGAAGAATGCAAGGATGACGTGGTGTTCCTCCATGGCGGTTATGTGGATCATATACGCCACGATACCGGGGTGTTCGGAGAGGCTGTGACTGAAGGCGTGAGGCTCTGCGATGGGTGGATCGGACAGGTCATGGAGGCTCTGGAACGGGCCGGTTTGCTCGAGGATACCAATGTCGTATTGCTTTCAGACCATGGGCAGATGAATATCGTCCGGGCCATCAACGTCAATGTGTATTTCCGTGACCGAGGGTGGATAGAAGTTGATAAGGATGGTAATGTGAAGTCCTGGAAGGTCTGGAATTTCCCCAATTCCCTCAGTTCGTTGGTGTATGTGAAGGATCCGAAGGATGTGCCTGAAGTGGGGAAGGTGCTTCGTCAGATGGCCGATGAAGGCATTTACGGTTTTACTCAGGTATGGAGTAGAGATGAGGCGGAGGCAAAGGAACATTTGTCCGGTGATTTTGCGTTTGTGCTGGAAAGTGACGGTTATTCTTCGTTGGTTGCCGGCGTCAACCGTCCGATCGTGCGGAAGCTGACCAACGAGAATTTCATGATGGGACATGCGACGCATGGATATCTTCCCGACCTTGCCCCGCAACCGTTCTTTCTGGCGATGGGGCCACAGGTGAAAAAGGGTGTCGTACTTGACCGACGACCCATCGTCGATGAGGGGCCGACGTTCGCGAAGATGCTTGGTGTGAAGCTCCCGGACGCCCAGGGCAGGAGCATGGATGAGTTGTTGGTGTGAGCCGTTACAAAGAAGGATAAAAGAATTATGATCCGCAGCAGATTGGTATTGGAAAAAAATGCGTTGAAACTGGTTGCCGGAGAGTTTGGAAAACAGTTCCCCGGTAAAAGGCCGTATATCATTGCGGACAATACTACTTGGAAAGTTGCCGGCAACGAGGTCAATGAAGAATTCGGAGGGTGCGCGCATCATGTGTTCGATGCTTCCGAAATCTATGCTGATGACACCCATGTGGCGGTTGTCGAAGGCATCCTTGCCAAGAATCCCGATGCCATTGCGGTGGCTGTCGGTTCGGGGACGATCAACGACTTGTGCAAGCGTGCCTCTTTCACCAGCGGAGGACGTCCCTACATGTGTGTCGCTACGGCTCCTTCGGTGGATGGGTTCACCAGCAATGGGGCGGCCATCACCGATCATGGGTTGAAGATCACATTGCCGTGTCCTGCTCCGGTATTGGTGGTTGCCGATCCGGTGATTCTCAGCGCCGCGCCGATTTCCATGATCAGCGCGGGATATGGGGACCTTGCGGCGAAGGTTCCGGCAGGCGCCGACTGGTTGATCGCCGATGCCCTTGGTATCGAAAAGGTCGACAAGCATGTCTGGGAAATGGTGCAACCGAACCTGAAGGATCAACTCGCCGAACCGAAGAAACTCAGAGAGCGTCAGGATGTGGTCATCGCCAAGGTATTTGACGGTTTGATCCATACCGGGTTCGCCATGCAGGAATATTTCGATTCCCGGCCGGCCAGCGGAGCCGAGCATCTGATGAGCCATGTTTGGGAGATGAACGAGTGTTGCATGGTCAATGGTGTGGCCGCATCGCATGGATTCAAGGTAGCCATCGGTACCTTGACCAGCACGGCGATTCTTGAGGAGTTGCTCAAATTGACTGCTTCGGATGTCGAAAGACAGATCAAGCGTGCGAAGCCGCAGACTTGGGATGAACGTGTCGCCGATATCAGGACTCTTGTCCATATACCTTCTGTGCAGGATCGCCAGATTGAGATTTGTGCGAAGAAATTCCAGGCAGGTGAGGCGTTGGTGAAGCGTCAGCAGGCGATGGTCGCCGGTTGGGATGAGATACGGAAACGCATCAAAGGGCAGATCATCCCGTTCAAGGAACTGCGTGAGCGTTTCCAGCTTGCCGGTTGCCCGGTAGAACCCAGTGATATCGCGTTGAGCGGACAAGATTATCGTTATGGGATCAAAGTGGCTCAGATGATGAGAAACCGCTATACCAGCCTTGACCTGTTGTATGAGATCGGATTGCTGGATGGCATGATCGATCTGCTCTGCTCACAGAAAGCGGGGTATTTCCATACGTTCCGTACCGTCAACGGCTGAAGGAGTGATGTAACATGGTGAAAAGACTCACAGAGAGAATGGAAGGTTTCATCAGGCTTTGCACTGATGGATACGCGCTTGGATGGCATGAACGGAACGGCGGGAATCTCTCGTACCGGATGACGGATCAGGACATCAAGGAATGCTCGCCGTTGTTCTCCGAGGGACCCGTATACCCCATGCAGAAGCCGATACCTGAAGTGGGCGGTTACTGTTTCATGGTTACCGGGACAGGTCGGTTTTTCCGGAATACGGCCATTGACCCGGAGCACAGCTTCGGCATCATCCGTATGGACGAAAATGGGGCGAACTACCAGATTCTCTGGGGTCTTGTCGACGGCAAACCGACCTCTGAGTTGCCGACCCATCTGTTGAACCATGCGGTGAAGTTCAAGGCGAGTGACGGCGTTTGCCGGGTCATCTACCATGCCCATCCGGCGAACATCACAGCGCTTTCCTATTGCATCCATCCTGATGCCAAAACGCTCAGCAGGATACTTTGGCAGAGTGAGACGGAATGCGCCATTGTCTTCCCGCAAGGAATCGGCATCCTTCCTTGGATGGTGCCGGGCGGGACCGCAATCGCTGAAGCGACGGCGAAACTGCTTGAGGAGTATCCCGGGGTGGTATGGTCATGCCATGGCGTGTTCGTCAGCGGACAGACGTTTGATGAGGCGTTTGGGTTGATGCATACCATCGAGAAAGCCGCGGAGATCTACATGAAGGCAAAGGCGGTGGGTATTGTGAACACCATCACCGATGAGGATCTCAGGGTGCTTGCCAAAGCGTACCACGTGGACATCAACAAGAAGTTCCTGAACTGAATCGGGAAGGGCAAAACACTGCTTGGCGGTGTTGCCGGGGATATGATGATTTCTGGGAATGGTTGCCTTGGAGCAGGAAGGCGACGCAGACTTTCTGTGGGGAGTGTGGTTGAAGGATTCCTTCACAGTTCTCAGAATGGACAAGTTCAGCTATAATCGTGGCATGAATGATCGTCAGATGGAAATGGTGCGGATCGTCAATGAGAAAGGATGGGTATCCTTCAAGGATTTGAGGGCTTCTTTCCCTCATGTGTCCGAGATGACACTTCGTCGGGATTTGGAGATGCTTGACCAAGGCAAGCATTTGATTCGCATTCATGGAGGGGCCAGGTCGATTCCCACATTGGTGGGCACCGATGATGTGTTTTCAAAACGCGCCGTTTCCCATGTGGAAGACAAACAGCTCATCGCCAGCAAAGCCCTGCGCTTCTTTTTGCCGGGGAGTTCGGTGTATCTTGATTCCGGGTCGACGGTGACGGAGTTCGCCAAGGTCATTCCGGACGAACATGTGTTGATTTTCACCGGCAGCCTGACGGTTGCGTTGGAATTGACCAGATTGAAAAACGCCACGGTCAATGTCTTCGGTGGTCAGCTCAATACGAAGAGCCTTACCATCAGCGGTTCCCGGAGTATCGGCGGACTGGAGGACATCAATCTTGATTGCGCGTTCCTCGGCACGACCGGTTACAGCAAAGGGCGGGGCTTCACCTGCGGAAACGAACAGGAGTACCTGTTGAAGAAATCCATAGCGGAAAAAGCGGAAAAGAACATCGTGTTGATGGATTCATCAAAAATAGACGTGGTATCCACCTTTACGTTCGCGACGCTGAAGAATATCGATGTCGTGATCGGAGATGGCCGGATACCGGAGAAAGTCATTGAGGATTTCCAGTCCAATGGCATCGAGGTGTTGTGATGTGGAAAGGGGTTTTCTTCTGCGACGTGGATGGCACTCTGCTTCCTCAGGGGGGCAGTGAGGCTTCACGGAGTATGCTTGCGTTGATGGCCTCCGCACCCTCACAGGGATATCTGTTCTGCATCACCACGGGACGGATGTACCATTCCTTGCATATGATTTTCGGTTCTGTCGAGGACAAGGTGTTGTATGGGTGTTCCAGCGGTTCGCGTCTGTTTGTAAGGGGTGTTGAACAGCCGGGAAGCGTTTCCATCCCGCTTGGCTTGGCTGAGGAACTTGGCGATGAGGCGTTGGCGCACGGCTGCGCCATGGTCATGAGTTCCGGGGAGAGCCTGTATTCCTTAGGCGTGTTGGATGCGCGCATGCATGGTTTTTTCATGTCTCAATTCTGCCCTGACCAGCCGGTCAGTGATGTCGGTGTCTTGTCTGGCCCCATTTGGCAGATAACGGTTGTGCCTCCTGCGGGGTACAGGCAAACGGACGGATTGCTTTCCCTCTTGAAGGAACGGTTTGGGGAAAGACTGACGATCGCATTGAGCGGGGAACGCATCATCGACTTGGCGCCAGCCGACAAGAGTAGGTCGGTCAGTCAGGTATGCGCGTTGCTTTCTGTTCCCCGGGAACGGACCTACGCGTTCGGAGATGCCCAAAACGACATTCCGATGTTGGCTTCCGCCGGAACCGGATACGCGATGGAAAGCGGGGAGGATGCGTTGAAACGCAGGTTTCCTCGTCATGTCACTGATTTGGAGGCGACCATCCGGGATATCATGCTTGCGTAACCGGGGTTTCTCCGTCAGCCACATACATCGCTTTGCAGATGGAAATGCTGTGGTCATGAATACCGTCGCAGAGTTTGGGCAAGCCCGGAAGATCCGTGGTGTGCGTGATGAGATCGGACGGATCGAATCTGCCTTGGTCCATCATCGAGACGGTGAATTCCCATTCATTGATCGGTTTGCTGTTGAAGTTTGAGTTCCATACCGTTTGGATGACCACTTCCTTGCGGAGCAACAGGCTGTGTTCCTTCATCTTGATGGTGGTGTCGTGGCTTGGGTTTCCCAGTAACGTGATGGTGCCGAAAGTCTTGATGGCGTCAATGGCGTTGTTCAGTGCGGGGCCGCTGCCGGTGCCTTCAATGCAGATATCTGCAAGTTTTCCGCCGGTCCTCTTCCGTATTTCGGCCGTCACGTCTTCCGTCATGCTGTTGATGGCGTCCGCCCCATGGGCTTTCGCAAACGCGACTTTGTCATCCAACACATCCACCAGCATCACCACGGAAGCTCCGAACAGTGTGGCCCAACGGCTAGCCATAATGCCTATGGGGCCTGCGCCGAAAATGATGATGCTGCAACCTCCGAACACATTGCTGCGCCGGACGGCATGTTGGGCGACACAGCTTGGTTCGGTCATGGCGAGGGTCATCAGGGACAAGTCGGGATTGCGGGATTCCACGAAATTCCAGACGCTGGGCACCAGCACATACTCGGCGAAGCCGCCATCACGCCTGCTTCCCATGTAGTCATAGTCCAGGCACATCGCATAATCGCCTGTCTGGCAGTTCTCACATTTCATGTCGGGAATCAAAGGGAAGAATGTCCCTCGTTTTCCGATGAGATTCTTGTCCGCTTCTTTTCCGATCTCCACGATGGTGCCGGAGAATTCATGTCCTATGGTGAGCGGGTATTTCTGTCTGCTTGTCCCCAGCTGGTAGATACGGGGAATATCGGAACCGCAGATGCCGCATGCTCCGATTTTCACCAGCAGTTCCTGCCCTTTGGGCTCTGGGACTTCCACCATATCCACTCTGAAGTCTCCGATGGCATGCAGTCGCGCCGCACGCATGGTCGTTTGTTTCATGGTTTCTCTCCTTTATCCAGCCAATGCGGAACGCATATGGAGGATGTTCTCCCTGACTGTCGCTGATGTGCAGAATATGCTGGACGAACCGCCGACGAAGATGTTGGATCCTTTCGCTTTCATTTTCACCGCGTTTTCGAAGCTGACGTTTCCATCAACTTCGATTTCGATGTCAGTCCGTCCCTTTGCATCCAGATACCGCCTGCAGTCTTGTATTTTCTGAAGTGTGGCGGGGATTATTTTCTGTCCCGCGTAACCGGGGTTCACAGTCATGATCAGGACGGCGTCGATGTCGTCGAGGATGTAGTCAAGCACGGAGAGGGGTGTCGCCGGGTTGAGTGCGGCCATGGGATGCGCGCCGGTCTGGCGGATGGCTGCCAGTATGCGTTGCATGTGATTGGTGCTTTCCCAATGCACTGCGGCGTATTCCCCTTCCCGCAAGCCGAACCAACCGAGCTTGTCGTCGGGGTTTTCCACCATCAAGTGGATGTCCAGCGGAATGTCGGTCATGGCGCGGATCTTCTTGCAGAAATCCACACCTAGCGCGTAATTGGGCACAAATAATCCATCCATGATATCGATGTGAAGGAGTTCGATGCCGTTCTGCCTGAATGTCTCCAATGTTTCCTGGATGTGACCGAAATCCATGCACATGAGGGAAGGAGATAGTTTGTCCATCGCTAAGCCGCCTTAACGGTAGTATGTACATTGTTTGTTTCAAAAGTCAATAATGGTAGAATTGTTCGTAAAAGGAATTTTTAGTGGATATAATAGGGTATAAAAGTGTGTAAATAACATATAAATAGTTTGAAACAACCATCAGATAGAGATGGATTTCAGACGGAATTCCATTGACGAGGGATGGATATTCAGGGTAAATGGATACAGGGAGGCGGATATGGCGGGGAAGCTGGTTATTGGGCTTGATTTTGGCACCGCATCGGTTCGGGCGATTGTGGTTGATGCTACGAACGGACGTGAACTGGGGCATGGTGTTTTTGAGTATCCGAGTGCTTCCAATGGGTTCATGGAGGTGCCGGGAGAACCATTGGCCGTCAGGGAGGAACCCGCCGATTATCTGAAAGGGCTTGAGGTGTCGGTCCTTGAAGCTTTGCGGGACGCCGAGATTCATGAAGGGGTTTCCCGAAAGGATGTTGTGGGTATCGGCCTCGATGCCACAGGCACGTCGATCATGCCGGTGTACCGTGACGGCACCCCGCTTGCCTTCAGCGAACCGTTTAGGGGAAACCCCGATGCGATGGTCTGGATGTGGAAAGACCATTCCGCCATCAAGGAGGCGGAACGCATCACCGAACTTGCCGGAAAAACCCATCCCGAATATCTGGTACCCATCGGGGGGAGACATTCCGCTGAGATGTTCTGGGCCAAGGCGTTTCATTGCGCCGAGGCGGACACCAACGTTTTTGACGCCGCATGGAGTTGGGTGGAGATGGATGACTGGCTTCCGTTTGTGCTTACCGGAGGTGTTGATTGCGATCTGATGTACCGTAATGTCTGCGGAGCGGCGGCGAAAGCCATGTACCATCCTTCCTGGGGCTATCCTTCAATGGAGTTTATCCAGACCTTGTCGCCCCGGCTGGTGAAACTCAGGGAAAGTATTCGGGAAGAACGTGTCAGGAATGTCGCGCAGCCTGCAGGCATGCTTTGCCGCGCATGGGCTGAAAAACTGGGGCTTTCCTCTTCGGTGAGCGTCGCTATGGCGTTGTTCGATGCCCATTCCGGGGGTATCGGGGCCGGTATCCGTCCAGGAGTGTTGGTGGAGACCATCGGCACTTCCGCCTGCGATCTTGCCGTCGTGCCTCTTGGACATGGGGAACCGGTGATACCCGGGATGTTTGATATCGCAAAGGATTCCATCATTCCCGGCTATTATGGCGTTGAAGGTGGGCAGAGTTCGGCAGGGGATTTGTTCGGATGGTATGCGCAAGACATCGCACCCTGCGGGATGGGGTTCAAGGAATTGGCGGAAAAGGCTTCACATCTCAAGCCGGGGGAGAGTGGCTTGGTCGCTTTGGATTGGTTCAACGGCAACCGTTCGGTATTGCTCGACCAGCAGCTCAGCGGACTGTTGCTGGGGCTCACCCTCAAGACGAAGCCTGAAGAAATCTACCGCGCTTTGGTGGAAGCCGCGGCTTTTGGGTCACGGATTATTTTGGAGCAGATCGAGAAAGGCGGCATCACGATCGATTCGATCATCGCCTGTGGCGGGATTCCTGCGAAGGATGCGTTCTTGATGCAGGTGTATGCGGATGTGGCCGGCAAGCCCATCCATTTGGCCGGAAGCAGGGAGACCTGCGCGTTGGGTGCTGCGGTCGCCGCTTCGGTATGTGCGGGCGTCTATCCTGATTTTCCGACAGCCATCGACAGGATGACGAAGGTCTCTGGTATCTGTTATACACCGAAACCGCAAAACAGTGAGGTTTATGAACGTCTATATCGTGTGTACCTGACGCTGTATGACGCATTCGGAAGGCCAGGATGTGACGAGAACATGTATGGCGTGATGAAGACACTGTTGCGGGAAAAAAGAGCGTGAGGGGTTTGCGATCGTTTCTGGTTGCCCTTCATGCCAAAATGACTTGCAAACCGTTTTCTTTCAGTTGTCTGACGGTCTCCTCATCGGTTTCCTTGCCCGTGATGATGACGTTGATCTGATTGAAACGGCAGAAATTGACGAATGCGATCTTTGCAGAGGGATCCAGTGAAAGTTCAAAGGTCGACCAAATTACATTCAAGAATGGGTGGACAATTGAAGAAGCGGCAAAACCTTGGAAGGGGCAAACCCTTCACTTTATCGGAGAGGCTCTTCCTCCTTTGGCTGCATTGAATGAAGTCAAGGGTGAATTCGAGAAGATCACCGGGTGCAAGGTTTCAATTGAGCAGTATGGACAGGAAGAAGTCAACCAGAAAACGACGGCTGATTTTGTCGGGAAAACCGCCATTTATGATCTTGTTCTTGGACCACACAGACAGAAGGGAACCTACGTTGAGAACGGATGGTTGTATCCTCTTGACGATTTCTTGAATAATCGAAACTCAGGGACCCGTAATTCGACATTCAGGGAAGTGGCATTATGGCGGTTTCCTGGTGGACGGTAGCGAGCAATAACCCGCCACGGGTGTTGGTGTGTATCGGAAACAAGTCATTGACCAGTAATCTTGTTACGGAAAGCAAAGAATTTGGATTGAATCTTGTCGGCAGTATGTTCAAGGAGAAAGGTCTGCAATGCGGTCTTACCACCGGAAGAACCACACGGAAAGCCGAACAATTTGGTATTGCGTTGGTTCAGGGGACCGCCATCAAGACCAGTGTGGTGAAAGACAGTATTTTCACCCTTGAATGTCATGTGGTGGATACGTTTGCCAGCGGAGACCACTTGTTGTTCCTTGCCGACGTGCTTGCTGTCGGAGGTTCCGGGAATGGTACCCCGCTTTCCGCCGTCGAGGGATACAAACGGCTTGAGGAACGATGATTCAATACTGTTTGTGGATTTCCACAGCACTGAAGGCGAGTGCCATGATGGTCATGCCACACCAGAAGGAAACCGTAACGTCCCATCCCCATTTTTCCACAATGATGCCGCTGGAGAATGTCGTCAAGGCTGAACCAAGATAGGCGATGGCGTTGAGAAGACCGGATACAAACGCGACGCGTCCCATTTGTTGGAACCGGAGGGGGATGATGTTCACATAGATTGTGTTCAGCGCCATGACAGATGCCGTGGCCAAGGCAAACAAAATTGTGGAGAAAAGGACGTTCCATCGCCCTGCGCATCTGAACAAAATCAGGAACAGGCTGTCGGCGAGCCAAAAGCAGAAGATTGATCTGCTTTTATTCCCATGGAAATGACGGTCAGCCAGTTCCGCCAAGGAAGCACCGAACAGTTTCATGCACGGGATGAGTACCGTCAACAGCAAAGAGAAGGAAGGGGATGCGAAGAACCGTTCGGTGATGTAGGTGGGTATCCATGAGGTCATGCCATCCTTGATGGCGCCATGGATCATCACCGGGATGAACAGGCAGGCAAGCCCCTGTCTCCAGGGAAGCGAACTGGCTTGCTCCCTTGCTTCTTTTGCGATTGGTTGTGCCACATGAGGGTATTGGAAGAACCAGAGCAAAGCCACCAGACAGAGGAGCCCTGAGGCGAAGAGGAAAACCCATTTCCAAGATAAGAAACGCAGGATGATGGCTGATGAAAGCAGGGAGACAATGGTACCTGCAGCAAGGCTGGAGACAATGCGTATGCTTGCTTCTTCTTTATCCTTGCCGGCGAACTGTTGGGCGAATATCCTGATCAAAGGAGGCCAGATCATCGATTGCAGATAACCATTCAACCCCCAGAAAAAAAGCATCGATTGGAATGTTGATTCCAAGGACATCATGCAGTTGGTGATTCCGGCGAGGAATAATCCGAAAAAAATCATCAATCTTGGACTGATTTTGTCACCGAGATACCCATTGATTAGTTGCCCAGAACCATAGGTGATGAAGAAGGCCATGGTGATGATTCCCGCCTGTTTATGATCAAGGATGCCCAGAGAGATCAGGGAGGGCATGGAAGAGGTGAAATTCAGCCTCCCGATGTACGAGGTGAAATACACAAGCCAGCAGAAACAGAACATACGCTTGGTCTTTCCTGAGAAAAGCATGCTTCACCCCCTCTGGCAAGTGTACCATAAAATGGAGGGCAATGCAGGGAGACCCATACGCTGTGGGGAAACCGGGAGTTTATTGATTATTCGTAACCATGACAAGGATATGCGTCATTTACCGCAGGTTTTGCTGTACAGGTAACAGCAGAGGGGGACTTTCCCTGCGCTGTCAACTTCAACGGTGGTGTCCTTTTCTTCCATCCGTCTGAATCCACGGTGTTCGTAAAATTGATAATTGCAGTTGTGGTCGGTATAGAGAAAAATCCTTTTCCCGTATTCCCTTCTCTCCAATTCTTCAAGAAGCATGGTCCCGATGCCTTTTATCCCTGCGGTAAGATCTGCGGCCAGGAAGACCACTTCCCCATCTGGTGTGTACTTCCGGGAGAAGTCTTCAAACATTTCGGCGCTTACCAGGTCGTAAGGGTCATATGATTTTTTATAGAATGTTTTTTGGATGCAATCAAACACCCTCACAAACAGCCTGCTCCAGAAGGGGTGATTGGTCTTTGGTTCTCCTTTCATATCCGCAAGCAAAACCCCGACAAGTTCGTCATCGTGATATGCGGCGATCACCTGACTTGACCTTTGCAGTTCACTGTACCAGAAGAACCAGCCATAGGTTGTCAGAAGCAGCTGGCTTTTCATGTAACGGTTGAAATGCATGCCTTCAATCGCAAAGCGCATCGCTTTTCCGTAATCCTGTTTTCTCAAGGGGCGTAACGCAAGTTCCATGGGATTAGGCCTTTCCGTATGCCGTTTCTGTTTCCGCGGCTAGCCGATCAGCCAACTTTTCCGCGGTTTTCAGAAAACCGTTGATGTCCCGTTCCGAAAGAGATTTGAGGGTTTTGCCTTCGATCAGATCGGTTTCTGACGAGATTTTCCGCATCACGTCTTTTCCTGGGGAGGTGAGAGTGATGTATTTTTCTTTTTTGTTTCCTCCTGGGGCAAGAAGAAGGTATCCGCTGCCCATAAGATCTTCCATGAGGGAATGGACAGAGGATTTCGGGAGATGCAGGGTGTCACAGACCTGTTTTTGGGTAAGCGTTCCGGTATCCTCAAGCAGATAGAAAATCATCAAGGAATTGTAGGTGAGTCCGTTTTCCTTTGCGATGCGCACATACGACAAATCAACCAAATTGAGCAGTTTGTTCAATTGCTTCATGGTTTCCCTGGTATCCATGCATTCCTCCTGAATGGTTCAATTACGCACTATAATAGTGCGAATTCGAACCATCGTCAAGGAATAGCCAGACTTTTGGGTTTTTCACATCATCAATCTGTATGTTTTGCTTCCTGCACTGCGTCTTTGAGTTTCTGCCGCATTCTCCGGTACTCGATGATGGGGCGGTCTCCTTGGATCAGGTTCTCACCGCAATTCACCTCACTCTTTTTCGGCAGTTGGGTCAACACCACCCGTCTGTCTTGATGGAGGATTGTGCGGTCGGCAACATTGCCAAGACGGTTCATCAGCCAGCAGAGTCCGGGGAATTTGAGGAAACTGTGGTAGAAACGCATGTAGATCATGGTGTTTTCCTCATCCACCGGAGCGAAAGCGGCCATAATGCGTACTTTCTTCGCAACCCGGTTCTGCCAGAGATTCGGCATTTGCATCTGCAGGCTGAACAGTTTCTCATACTCCTTGATCTCATCCGGTTTTTCCGGTTTGGAGCCATCATCGATGCGGTTCTTCACATAAAAAGTCATCAAAGTGCCGTTCCATTTCACCACCGGTCCGTTCACCAGACATTTCCCACCGCGTCCGATGGTCGATGCGTGCACGAAGGGCAGGTGGACCACATCGAGTTGGTTTTCGATAGCCCTGCTGTAATGCACATTCCAGTTTTCCGAGAGTTGTCCATATGCGAAACCGTCCCTCAAGTCATCGAAGAACGGGATTTCCGGCAGGTTTTCTTTCCCATTCCCATACCAGAGCCAAATGAATCCATAGGCTTCCTTGACTACATAGCCTTTGACTTTGTAGTTTTCCGCCACCTTGCTGTTTTTCCCGTTGGCGGGTATCAATACGACTTTCCCTGTGGAATCATACGCAAAACCGTGAAACGGACAAGCGACATGGCCGTTGTTGAGCTTCCCGCACGAAAGGGAAGCGCCCCTGTGGCAGCATTTGTCCGCGATGCAGCTTACGGTTCCGTCAGGACTTCTCCAAAGCACCAGTTTTTCCGACATGCGTGTCACACCTGTCAGTTTTCCCGGTTTCACTTCATGGGAAGATAGAATCGCATACCATTGGTTTTGTATCATGTTTTCCTCTCAGTATAGGAAATATTACCGCATCTCTTTTCCGTTTTGTGAAGTATCTTCAAGAAAGACAAACAAGTTCGGGAATGCTTGGCAGATAACCTGAATTCCATCCGTTTCAAGATAAAAAACATCCCCTTGGATTGGGTTCCCAGGGGATGAGGTGATCGGTGAAAGAATATGCTGCCATCAGGTAAGAGATACTACCCAATACCCAGCCTTGCTGTTTTCCTTTCCAGCCAAATATAACTGGTTTCCCGAAATATAAACGGAATTCACTTGGGAATTATATGAGCCACTTCCGAGTGGCATCCATGTTTTACCTGATCCATCTATTATCCAATAACCTGCTACAGCCTTTCCTCCTTCATTATAAATGAAGCCCCCGATGTATGTTTTCGAATCAGAGAAGGCGATGGATGTGGCTTGGGAAATAGTTGTGCCGCTATCCAATGCGGTCCAAGCTGTAACAACCGTGGAAGAGGAATCTGCCTCGTTCACACAGTAACCTGCGACATGATGACTGTCATTGAACTGATATCCGGCCATATACAGTTTTGAGTCCTGAAGGATAAGTGAAGTGACTTCTGATTTTTTGTCAGTATTTGCTGCTACTTGTATCCACTCTGTACTGGATGTACTCATCGTATATTTCCAGAACCCGGCCACAAGTGGGAGATTCGTGTATTTTTTGTTTCCGCCAAGATACATGTATGTTCCGTCTGTAGCGATGGCGTTGCAATTGAGGTCGATTTCCCCTGCGATTTTTACCCAGTCACCGTTTTTGTCCCAGTAGCCTCCTTCCCTTGTGCTGGAAGATGATGTTTCTTGCTTAAATCCACTTATATAGAGGTCTGATCCATTCTTGGTCACGGATGTGGCTCGAGAGAAGTAATTCCCTCCTGATGCCGTATCCAATTCACTCCAGGGATTGGTGGAACCATTGAATGTCCAATATCCGGCCCGCTCCGTGGCGCTACCGATTTCCTGATATCCGATGGCAAGGATATTCGTACCATCATTCACCAGTGCGTTTGCATAGGATGATCTTGATGTGTTGCTGGTCAGTTGTGTATACTCGTCATTTTTCCAGAGGCTGGCCAAAGAAGTATAAGATGCATTTTCCTTGGTGCCGCTGGCATATATGTCACTGCCGTTCACGATGATGGATTGAGACTCGGAAGAAGAGGAGGAAGTATCAAGAGCGTTGAAATTCGTCCAGATGGCATATACCGTCATATTCCCGGTGATCCTCGTGTCTGTTGTCAACGGAATTCCCATACCGGTTATCAACGTATTGAACCCCCCGAGAGTTCCGGTTGGGGCGGTTGTCGCTGTGGGAAGGCTTTCCACCGTTTCACCTTCCGCCACTATTTCGCTTGTTTTGCTGAGCGTACCGCCATTTTCATCATATGTTATGGTGTAGAGTGTTTTCCAAACAGCGTATACGGTCATGTTTTTATAGATGGTTGTGCTCGTGCTGAACGATGATCCTTTGCCGTCGCGTTGGGTGTTGAAGCCTCCAAACTTTTTCCCCGAAGGAGTTTTTGTGACAGTGGGAAGTGATGACACTGCATCACCCAAATATACAGTGTCGGATGGTTTTGACAATGAAGCATTCGCATCGTTCGCGTCATACGTGACGGTGAATTGTTCGGTTTTGTTCTCAACGATGCATCCCATAAAGAGCATCACCGTCATGACCAAAACAACCGTGAGGAAACCTTTAGCCTGTTCGTATCTCATACCCTTTTCTCCTTCTAGACAAAAAGTATTTGGAGTCGGTGATCATGCAATCACACGAAACCGCGTAGCATCTTTCAAATAAGATGAGCTGGTAGCTAACCTCATGTGTGGCCAGAAAGCCAAATGAGAAAGAAACCTTGAATACAAGTATAATCAATAAAGTAACTGAATGAAAAGGATTTGATGCATGAAAAGAAACAAGTTCGTGCAGGGGGAAAAGACGATGTCCTATCCTGTTCTTGACGGAAATATGGGATTTCTTGTCTGGTATGGATATTTCTGGATAAAAGGTATGAAAACGATCAAAGAAACTCGGTTTGCCGGGTTTTTACAACATAGCTATGGTCACTTTGTTCTGTATCTTGTCGTTTGCATCAGGCAATGTCTGTTTTGGCCAGTCAGCAATGGACATCTTTTCAGACGCTCAGGTTGTTTTTGCCGCTTGTCATGGACAAACAGCTGATGTGGCGATGTACACCAAAAGCGGCATGGGCTGGCAGCAGAATGTCGTTACCTCAGGATGTATCGGCTGAAATGGGTTGGGGAAAGCGAAAGAGGGAGATGGGAAGACACCACAGGGGGCATCTTCGCTTGGCCAACTGTTTGGACTTAAAGAAAATCCCGGAACATCAATGTCGTATCTGAAGGTGGGCGTTGATGGTATTCCAGGAAAGGAATCTGCAATATTCCTCCACGGTTCCCAAGGTATTCCGGCGGACGGATGCATCGCTGTCCCGGAAGAGGATATGGAAACGGCCGTCACATCACTCCATGCCGATTGCCTCATTGTCATTGACAACCCCTGAAGTGATCTCCGTTAAAAATGGCACTCGGAATTTAGCTTCTTCCCGACTGATTGTATGGATATCTCCGTAGCCTAAGAAACAGAAGCGGTCGGAAAGATTGCCTTTGGCCATCCATTTCTGAAGGAGCACACTCAACATCTCCAGCATGGCTGCACATCTTGGTTTCTCGTTGGTAGTGCCGTATTGTTCCAGCAAAGGTGCCATCCTTTCTATGACAAGGGGTTTGGCGATTGAATGGGCTCATGACAATATCACGGTGAACAGTATTGCTCCGGGATGGTTCCCATCTGAAATGACCAAGAGCGTTATGGATGAAAAACGCAAAATGCAGATTCTTGCACGGATGCCTCTCCATGCTTTCGGTGATCCAAAGGACATCGGCGCTTTAGTGAGTTTTTTGCTTTCCGATGCGGCAAAGTACATCACTGGTTGTGATTATCCTCTTGACGGAGGGGCTTTGGCGTATGGATTTTGAAGATACCCAGTAACGGTTTGGATTGTTGCTGGTTCTTCTTGAGTTTCATTCAGCCTGAAACCTGCATTGGGGATGTTTCCCGATGCAGGTTTTTTTGATTCTTTTCCCCTTGTAAAAAGAGCGTTTGGTGGAGACAATGGTATTACCAACATACGAGAAGAATCACCAGGAGGCTTTCGTTGATGGATACGTTTACATTCGCGTATCGGGACAATTCAGGAACGATCGACCATGAGGTATTGAAACAACGGCTTGAAGAAAACACCCATGCGCTTTTGCTTGCCCAGAAAGGCGAAGCGAAGCATGCGATGAGCCTAGGCTGGCATGATGTGGACACTTGGGCTGGAAAAGAGTGGGTGGAAACCTACAATCGCTTGGCAAAGATAATTCAGAAAGATGCGGATGTCCTTGTGGTGGTCGGTATCGGAGGTTCAAACCAAGCGGCACGGGCCGTGTATGAAGCGATGGGGAAGAAATCGCAGGTATCACTTGTCTGGATGGGAAACACCCTGTCGCCGTTTACGGTCAATGAGGTCCTTGCTTCTTTGGATGACAAGCGGAACATATATGTGGACTGCATTGCGAAAAACTTTGAGACACTGGAACCGGGCATCGGTTTCAGGATTATGAGGGATTACCTGAGAAAACGGTATAAGGATGCATATGCTTCCCATGTGATCGTCACCTTTACCGAAAATACCAAATCTTGGGCACTCGCAAAGGAGCATGGATACACAATGCTTCCCTTCCCTGAGGATATCGGGGGAAGATATACCGCTTTATCCCCTGTCGGTCTGTTTCCTCTCGCGGTTGCGGGTTTTGACATTGCCCGTATGGCTCAAGGCGCCAAGGATATCCGTTCCTCTCTCATGAATGAGCAAGGCGGGAACAATATGGCTCTCCTCTATGCGACCTTGAGGACCGAGCTCTGGAAGAAGGGCAAGAGCGTGGAGTTGCTTTCCTACTTTGAACCTCGTTTCTTCCGTTTCGCCAAGTGGTGGAAACAATTGTTCGGAGAGTCGGAAGGGAAGGATGACAAGGGGCTTCTGCCCATGGACACCTGCTTTTCCGAGGATCTTCATTCGCTCGGACAGTTCATACAGGATGGTTCTCCCATGCTGTTTGAGACCTTTTTGAACGTGACAGGACAGGATTCTTCGTATGTTCTGAAGGATGATGATGTGGCTGACGGTTTCCATTATTTGGATGGAAAAGACTTGTTTGCCATCAACAAGGCAGCCTACGAGGCTACGGTCATGGCGCATGCGAAGCGGTTTCCCTGTCTGATTTTTTCGATACCCGCCATCGATGAATACGGTTTCGGCCAGTTGTTCTATTTCTTCGCCTTCGCCTGTTATGTTTCGTGTCTCATCACAAACGTCAATCCGTTTGACCAGAGCGGAGTGGAAGCGTATAAGACCGATATGTTCGCTTTGCTGGGAAAATAGATATCTAACGCATTTAGATTTAGGCACGAATCGTCAGAAAATCAAATTTGGAAAGAGAAAGCTGTATTGGTGAGAAAGAAAAGCCTCTGGCTGAGAACACCCAGAAGAGATGGGTGAGGCCAACGTATGGAGACAAGTGCAAATGAGGCGTCTAAAAAATGTTCTGAAGCCAGCGTTTTTTTTTGGTGGAAGAAGGTCATCTCTGAGGGAAATTATCAATGTGATCATAATAAGAATATTTTAATCATTGATCGGCATGTGTCTTTTTGCATCAATTTGAGCGATTAGTAATCAGATTTTTCTATTTTTGTCATGGTCATTCAGCAAATTCCGGGTGTTTTGATAGTAATGACTTATATGAGCATTTCTTGAAATGCTCAAATTGCTCATAAATTGCTTCTTTTCTTGCATTCTTCATATCAGTCAGGTATTATGCATGCATACACAAGGGGCAAATATGTCATTGGCTCTTATTAAACGGCAAGAAGAAATCGTCGATCTTGTCAGACAGAAGAAAACAGTAACCTTTACGCAGTTGAAAGAACATTTTCCAGATGTGTCGGAAATAACTATACGCAGGGATTTGGTGCTTTTGGACAAGAATAAGCAACTTGTCCGGGTACACGGTGGAGCCAAAAGCATAGATGCCTTGTTTTCTGTTGAGGATACCTATCTCTCCCGTTCTTCCCAAAATATGGACAACAAGCGCATCATTGCGGAGAAAGCCATTCCTTTCCTGAAGGAAAACACTTCTGTTTTCATTGATTCCGGCACCACGCTGACACAAATGTGCAGCATCCTCCCTGACAAGCCTTTTTTGATCTACACGAACAGCATTTCCTGTGCGATGGAATTGACTCGGTTGAAGTCAGCCCTCAGCTATATGTTGGGAGGCAGGATTAATTTGAATAGCTTCTGTGTGGATGGTTCGTCCTCTCTGGCTGCCATACATAACGTCAATTTCGATATTGGTCTGTTTGGGACGACAGGGTATGTTTGTGGCAAAGGCTTCGCCACCGGCATTCCGGAAGAATATGAACTCAAACATTTGGCTTTGGAGCATTGTGAGAGAGTCATTGTATTGATGGATTCTTCGAAATTTGGTGTCTCCAGCACGTTTTTCTTCGCATCGCCCAAGGATGTTGATGTCGTCATCAGTGACGGACACCTGTCCCAGCGTGCTCTTGAAGAGTTTGCCCAACAGAACATCAAAGTTGTTTGAGTCTCAGTTATTTTTCTTGGGTCGCAGCTTTTCTAAAAAGTTGGTTCATTTATTGTTGTTCTTGACAATGTGAAAAAACCGAGTACACTGGGATAAGTTACAATTGTAAGTAATAAAGTTAAAAATGTAACAAAGGAGAAATGGAATGAAGAAACTGTTGTCATTGTTCAGTCTCGTCTTGTTGGCGGGGGCGATGCTCTTTGCGAATGGGACACAGGAACAAGGTGCCGCATCATCAGCACCTCAGGCAAAATCACAGATTAAGGTCATGGTTTGGACATCTACGTACGATGAGAAACTGGGACCGAACAAGATTAAGGAAGAGTTTGAAGCGAAATATCCCCAATATGAGTTGGTGATTGATCGCATCGAATATGATAAATTGGATCAGCAGACGCTGCTTTCCCATTCTACAGGGAATGACTACGATGTGATTCAGGTGAACCATTCTTCCCTTCCTCAGTTTGTCAGTGGCAAGGTGGTCGCACCGCTTGATGAGTATATGAAAGACGGAAGTGTCGACTTCTCCTATTATTCCCAGAAAGCAGTGACGGCCAGTGTGTTCAATGGCAAGACGTATGGCATTCCTTATGATCCTGATTGCCGGATTCTCGCCTACAACACGAAAATCCTCAAGGAAATCGGTATGGAACCGCCAAAGACTACAGCTGATATGCTTAAGATTGCCCGTGCGGCGTTCGCAAAGGGGTATTATGCCATGGCTGGCGGATTGAACAGGGACACCTTCTGTGTCTATGACCTTGGTGGTTTCATGCTTTGCTGGGGTATTCAGGCTTATCAGCTGAAAGATGGCAAGTATACAGCCATGTTGGGCACTCCTGAAGCGGTGGATTATATGAAATGGGCTCAAGAAATGTACAAATACATGCCTCAGGATGCAAACTTGGATAACAACTCGGCGCGCAGTATGTTCGCGCAGGGCAAGGTAGCCATGATGTGGTGGACTCCAAGCCAAATCGCAAGTGTGCTTCCCAAGTTCGCCAATAGGGAAGATTGTGCGTTCACCGTCATGCCCGTCGGTCCCACCGGTATCAGTTCTTCCGCAATGGGCGGATATATGTGGTCTATCGGTTCAGGCGCGAAAAATCCGAAAGGTGCCTGGGCTTTCTTGAGTTGGGCTTTGCAACCGACTCAGCAAGGAAGGATCGCCCGTGGACTTCCTGCTGATTCCAGGGCTTTCGACTATGCTCCGTACAACAAACCTGACTACAATATGTTCCGTGAACAGATTCAGAAAGCCGAGTATCCGTGCCCGCTTACCTCTGTGCTTCCCAAAGTGTTCACGACATGGAACAGGACATACAGTGAATGTCTGATGGGCAAGATTACTCCTGAGGAAGCTTGTCAGAAAGGACAGAAAGAAGTCCAAGAAGTTCTCGATACCATTAATAAATAACGTTTGGCCGTTCCGACAGGGTTCTGCTCTTGTGAAATGATGAGGCGGAACCCTGTTTGGTGTGAAAGGGAAGAAGTATCACATGAAAGAAAGCAGATTCCAGAAAACCGTTCCATATATTCTTGTAGCCCCGGCTCTCATCATGATGGTGGTGTTTTTGCTCTATCCGATGATTGAGAATCTGGTGCTGAGTTTTTATTCGTATAGTCTCAGTGAAGTGGAACGCCCGTTCGTCGGTTTCAAGAACTACTTCAAATTGGCTCAAGATAGGCGTATGTGGGCCGCGATAGGACGGACTGGTGTTTGGACGGCTGTCAACTTGGTTTTTGCGATTCTTCTTGGTGTTGGTTCCGCGTTTCTGCTTTTTTCGGGTTTCAAGGGAAGTGGTGTGCTGAAATCCTTCATCCTGATTCCTTGGATTCTACCGTCTGTGGTTACCGGCTATGTTTTTTCCTTGATGCTCAATGAGGATGCCGGTATTATCACTTGGATGCTTAAATCTTTGCATATCGTCCATGGCAAGTTCTCATTCTTCCGATCGGGGCCATTGTCGATGGCTGCCGCCATCATGGCTAATGTATGGCGTGCTTTCCCGTTTTTCACGTTGATGATCTTTGCTAAACTCTGCACCATCCCGAATGACCAAATGGATGCGGCCGAGCTCGAAGGAGCTCGAGGGTTTACATTGTTCCGGTTTGTATTGTTGCCGTTCATCAGGGATGTTCTGCTGTCCTGCATTTTCTTGTGTTTCATCTGGACCTTCAATGCATATGACATTATGAAGGTTATGACGAATGGTGGTCCTGCGGAAATGACCACGACGATGTCTATCCTTATCCAAAGAGAGGCATTCTCTTATTTCTCGTTGAGCAATGCTGCCACGATGAGTGTCTATGCGTTCTGTATCATGTTGCTGGTTATTGGGCTGACCAATCTGGGGGTGAAGTTGGGAGGCAGGACAAATGACTGAAAAGAAAAGACGTTCCACAGGCGCAAACATTTTGGTGTATGTATTTGCCGTATTGATGTTCCTGATTATTTTTTTCCCGTTCTATTGGATCATCGTCACATCGTTCAAGGATTTGATCGGCATTTATGAATTGCCTCCGCGTCTCATCCCCAAACATTTTGATCTGACCAATTACTACTTATCTTTTCAGAAGTACAATGTTGGGAAATATTTTTTCAACAGCATTAAAGTCGCGTTGATAACTGTGGTCATCACGACGTTCATTGCAAGTCTCGCCGCGTTTTCATTGACGCGGTTGCATTTTGCCGGGAGCAAGTTGATCCGTAAATTCCTTGGAACGACTCAGATGTTTCCCGTGGTGGTACTTTTGGTGCCTTTGTTCCTGTTTTGCAACAAACTTCATATCTATAATTCCCTCTCGTCGTTGATTCTCCCCTACATCGCTTTGCAACTTCCTGTGTCCATCATCCTGCAGATGAGTTATTATCGGGATGTCCCACAGGCCTTGGAGGAAGCGTCGACCATTGATGGTTGCAACACTTTTCAGATTCTTTGGTATGTGTTTTTCCCATTGGTGACTCCTGGGGTTGTCGCCACTGGCGTATATACGTTCATCCAAGTGTGGCAGGAATTTCTCATCGCTTCGTCTTTCATCATTGACAGGAACAACTTCACCTTGACGGTAGGCTTGACGACTTTCAAGGGTGATGAAATGACTGACTGGGGTGCCTTGATGGCAACGAGCGTCATCATCGCTATACCTGCTTTGATATTGTTCAATCTCGCTCAGGATTTCTTCATCAACAGGATTGCGGGGAGTGTGAAAGAATGATTTCCGACGAAAAACTTCTGACGGTTGCCATAGAGTATTATCTCCAGAAAAAGACACAGACGGAAATTGCTGACGAGCTGAATGTTTCCCATGTGCAGGTCGGCAACTACCTGAAGGAAGCGATGCGCCGGAACATTGTGAGTATTCATGTCAATCTTCCCGTCAGTGAAAGCGAGGAAGAGAATCTTCGCCAATTGTTCAAGGATATCTTTCATTTAAAGAATCTGGTGGTTGTCCAAGGGAGTGAGAATTCCGACAAATCCCAAGTGCTTGTCGTGCAGAGAGCGGTGGAATACATCTTGGAAAAGATCCCTGACAACAAGTTGCGGATAGGTGTGGGTTGGGGAAAAACGATACACGACATTTCTGTGACGAGAAATCCCGGGCAACTCAAGGAAAAGTGGGAATACTGTCCTGTCTGTATGTTGGAAAAGCGTGAAGTGAATCCGTATTTTGATTCTGTCCGCTTGGTGAGGAATTTGGAGAAAAACTGGGGCGGAAAAGTTGACGCTATGTTGGTCGACACGATGTGTCTCAATCAAAAGCTTCCCAATGAGGAGTTCCAGAAACGGATGAGTGAGTCTTGGAAAACCCTCAACATGCTGGTATGTGGTCTTGGTTGTACATGGACACGTTGTCCTTTGCCACAGAAAGAGATGTTTTCTGAGAAAGTGTGTGAGGAAATAAACATGAAAAGTCTTGTCGGAGATATCATCCATAATTTTTATGATATCGACGGCAATATGTATACGGTGAAGGATAATGAGGATTTGATCCCGATAGAGGACATCAGAAACATTCCGCGTGTCATTGCTGTGGCGAGTGGGTTCCCCAAGGTGGAGAGTATCATCGGTGGTCTCAGGACGGGGTTAGTCGATACATTGATCACGGACGTGCAAACCGCACGGCATGTGATTGAGTATCTGAAGTAGGAGTGGAATGATGATCGGAACCATTACCTTGAATCCCTGCATCGACCGAACCGTGGAGATACGGAATTTTGTCTTCGGGGGCATGAACAGGACGGTGAGCGACCGAAAGGATGTTTCAGGGAAGGGAGTGAATGTGGCCCTTGCTTTGAAGCAAAATGGCGTGCCTGTCCGGGTCGGTGGTTTTTTATATCATGAGGGTGCCGGTTTCTTTTGCTCGGAATTACTGAAGAAAGGTTTGGAGTATCAGGGAGTCGAGGTTGAAGGTGCACTCCGCGAGAATGTGAAAATATGGGATTCAGCTCAAGGCGTCACCACGGAAATCAATCAAGCAGGTGGTTTCATACCGCAGGCGAAGCAGCAGGAGTTTCTAGTTTTCTTCCGTAAATTCGTGCAAGGTTTGGAGTATGTCATTCTTTCGGGAAGTGCTCCTCAGGGAGTGGAAAGGAACATATATCGGGTATTGATGAACATCGCCCATGAAGAGAATGTGGAATGTGTCCTTGATGCGGAAGGACCGTTGTTGGCGGAAGGATTGAAGGAACATCCTCTGTTTATCAAGCCGAATCTCCATGAATTTCAGATGACTTTTGGTTTTCAGGATACAACGGTTTCTTCCATTGTGGGAAAAGCCCGGTCATTGATACGGGAAGGAATGTGCACGTACATTTGCGTTACGCTGGGGAAAGACGGAGCGCTCCTTGTCGACAAGGACAAAGCGTATTTCTGTCCTCCGCTTCCTGATGAAGTGAAGAGCACTCAAGGTGCCGGTGATTCGGTTGTTGCTGGTATATGTATGGCCTTACTCAAAGGCATGGAGCCTGATGAAATGTTGCGCCATGGAATCGCCATGGCTCAGGGGACATTGTCTTTGGAAGGATCTATGATCTGCAGGGCGGAAGATTTTGCCCGATGCTATCCTCGTATCACCGTCAAGGAGGTCTCATGAACATCCCTCGTCTGATTGTGATAGCCGGAAAAGCGGGAACAGGAAAAACCACATTGGCTCTTGCCATTGCACAACAGCTTCATATTCCGTATTTTGATTATGATACGTTGGTCCAACCGTTTCTGGAGGCTATAGAAACCAAGTATGGCCGCGGTGGAAATGGAAAGTATGCCTTCTATCATGAGTGGAGGAATGCCAGTTACGGAACGTTGTGGGGAGTGGTGAAGGAAAACCTCCGTTTGGGAAATGATGTGATTCTTTCGGCGCCCCTCACCAAGGAAATGCAGAATCCTCAATTCCCCGAGGTGATCAAGGGAATCATGCAAGTCCCGTTTTCCCTGCTTGTGTGTTATATGGCACCGCCGCTTGCATTGCATCATGCGATGCTGACGGAACGAGGTTCGAAGCGGGACGAAGAGGTGCTTTCGGATGAACAGAAGTTTTCCGAGGTGTTGAGTCCTGAAAAACCTCGGTTTGATGGCACATGGTTGTTGTATCTCGATTCGGGGGATGTTTCCCTCAATAGGGATGTCGTAATACGGAAAGTACAAACTTTGGATAAGGAGTAATAGTATGGGATTGGTTACAATGAAGTATGAGTTGAAGCGTGCCTCAAAGGGTGGATACGCCGTTCCTGCATTCAATTTCTTTACACTTGAGAATTTAATCGGCATGGCGCAGGCAGCTGCAGAGACAAAGAGCCCTATTATCGCGATNTGAAGCTCATGGGGGAAAAGAACACTGTTGCGATGACTCGTGGAGTTTCTGAAGATTATGGTATCAATATGGTGTTGCATCTTGACCATTGCACTGATTTTGACATGATCAAGAGGTGCGTAGATCAGGGATTCACCAGTGTCATGATTGATGCTTCGAAAGAGACGTTTGAGAAAAACGTGGAAGTGACCAGCAAAGTTGTTGAATATGCTTCGAAGTACGGGGTGACTGTTGAGGCGGAGCTTGGACATGTCGGAGGCAAAGAGGATGACATCGTCGTTGCGGATGATTCCATTTTCTTTACGGTTCCTGAAGAAGCGGTGAAGTTTGTGAAAGCAACTGGAATCGATTGTCTGGCTGTTGCAGTAGGCACCGTCCATGGCTTCTACAAGAGTACTCCGAAATTGGATTTCCCACGTATCTCAAAGATTCATGAGTTGCTTCCTGATACTCCGTTGGTACTCCATGGGGGTACAGGCGTTCCCGATGATGATTTCCGGAATGCGATTGCACGTGGTGTCAGAAAGATCAACGTCGGAACGGAATTCCGGGTACATGGCATCTATGATGTAAGCAAGAAAGGATATGCGGAAAATCAGGGTGATGATCCTCGTGCCATCTCCAAACTTGTCATCGCTAAATGCGCCGCTATTGCCAAAGAGAAGATTGAGGTCATGGGAAGCGTTGGCAAGGCGTGATGGTTGAGTAAGATCGGGCCGACACTCTTAAGCGTGGCAAAACACGTACGAAACGGCAACTGTTGGTTCATCATCGGCTATGGTGATGAATCAAAGGTTTGCCGTTTTCGGGAATATTGGTCTTTCTTCCGCAGTCTTTTGGGGATTGTGTGTCGTCCGGCAATGGGATGTCGGTGTCTGGTGAGGGTGGACAACAATGAAAGAAAAGCGTGTTTTGGTCGTGTGCCTAAATCCGACGTTTCAAATGACTATGGTGTTCAATTGTTTTCACGAGGATGAGGTGAACCGCTCTGATGCGTACTTTCTTCTTCCTTCGGGGAAAGGGGTGAATGTAGCCCGTGTAATAGGACAACTTGGCGGAGTCGCCACGGTTTTTACCCACTTGGGTGGGAATCGAGTGGATGAGTTCATGGAGTTGTGTGGCAAAGAACACATCACATTGCTTTCTTTCCCGTCAGAAAGTCCGATCAGAACATGTACCACATTGGTCAATCAAGAACGGAAGACAAGCACAGAATTGGTGGAAGAACCTTTCCCTGTGGAAGAGGCTGCGACAGAACGGGCTATGGATTTGTTTCTTGCGCATGTGGATGCGTATGACGCTGTTGTCTTTACCGGTACCAAAGCGAAAGGTTATGCGGATGACTTGTTTCCCCGAATGGTCTCCGCGACAAAAAAAGCGGGAAAGATTGTGGTCATGGATGTGAAGGGTATGGATTTGCTCAATAGTCTTCCCTGTCATCCTGATGTGGTCAAACCGAATCTGTCCGAGTTGATCGCTACCTTCCAACCTGGGAAAGTGGTATGGGAGAATGAGGCTTCTGAAGGCTTATATGATACGGTTAGCGCCATCGCCGAGAATATTTACCACGAATATCAGACTAAACTGGTTCTCAGTCGGGGAAAACATGACACATGGGTCTATGACGGTCTGTCTCTGAAGGTCCTTCCCAACGTTGATGTGCCTGTGGTCAATACAATCGGTTGCGGTGATGCGCTGACAGCCGGCATGATAGTCAGGATGCTCCAAGGTGATGACTTGGTCGTAGCTGTGAAGTTTGGGATGGCTTGTGCGCTCAAGAATGCCCAATCACTCCGTCATGGCATCCTTTGAAGTCTTTTCTTCAAAGTGGCATATGCATCCCTTGCCAAGGCGATGCGTCCTTCCAAGGCAGGTTGTGGTTCTATGGTTTCGGTGGTATAGATTTGTTTGTTGAGACGAGGAAACATTTCCTTATCCTTGCCACAGGCCTTGATGCCCACACAGACGCCACCTAACGCCGATATCTCCGCAATGTCGGGGAAAACGATCGCATGGTTCAAAGCGGTTGCCAGATATTTCATGAACAACGTGTTTTTGCATACGCCTCCACCTGTAAGGAAATCTTTTGTACCGGTATTCTGAAATCGGGAGAGGTCGGCTTGCATGTCGCTTGTCACCGTTGCCAGATACAAGTAAATAGCCTCTTCCAGTTGGGGAAGCGTGGCATCACTTCGGAAATGGTAAAAATCGATTTCGCCGTTGCTGGAGTTGCCGACGATCAAATCTCCATCACAGGTCATGGTAAAGGCAAGGAAAGGCGAGAAAGAAGCTTCAATGTCCCTGTTCAACTCTTCAAATTGCTTGTCCCCGATTTTTCCCCACATAGCCATCAAGCTACCAAATTGCCTGAACGAACGAGTAAGGACGAATTGGTTGGTTTCGAAACCTGGTATGAATGCGCTTCCATTGGGATTGTAGGTTTTCTTCCCGTCGAATTGGGATTCAGCACCTTGAACAAGCAGGGACAGTACGGCGCTGGTGCCCATGGAATAGTAGAAAAAAGGTTCGGCATTACAACGGGAAGCATAGAGGCCGTACAGACCCGTTTGATGGTCATGGCCTCCAATGCCATAAATAATCCCATCCTTTTCACCGCCATAGGTCCCCATTTCTCCCAGTCCACAGGTGTTCACCATGCCAAAACGCTCCAATAAGGCATCATTCCATCGTTTCTCATGTACGACGAACATATTGCTTCGGCATGCTTGGGAATACTCCCAGATGGTGCATCCCGTCTTTCGATATACTTGGTAAGTCGCCATGGGAAGAAAGGTTTCGGCTTCTTGGACTTGGGGAAGATTACGACGCATCCATAGGATTTTGTCCAAAGAAAGCAGACCATTTTGGAACAATCCTGTCACTTCAAACGGGCATTCCTGTCCAATGATGCTTCGTTCTGCGTCATTTGTCGTGATTCTTTGTTCATTCCACATCGGTGCATCATACAAGGCTTTTCCGTGTCTCACAGGAACCACGGTCTCCCCGATGGTCGAAAATCCGAGAGATATGCAATCGGTGACAGAGGCGATGAAACTATCAACAAGCTGGTCAAGTTGTTTCAGGTCAAAGAAGGCAAGTCCGTCATGGGTTGTTTTTGGAGTGGGCTTGGAGACACATTTCAGAATGGTTCCATCTTCAGCGACGACCAGAAGTTTTGTGTTCGTGGTGCCGATATCGATTCCCGCAAAGCTTTTCATGGTTCCATTATACTATGGTTTTATGAAAAAAAGGCTCAATGCAAAAAGCTGGGGGATGAGGAAAAGGTAAAAAGTCAATAGCCCAAGAAAAAGCCTAGAAAAAGAGGATGGAACTCATCTATTGTTGAATAACCAAACCAAACAAAGAAGAGAGCCATCCTCATGAATGAATCTATCAGCATTGAGCATAAAATCCAATACTTCAGCGTAACTGGAGAGCCAGAACAGCACAGGTCAAGGTCGGGAAAGAGCGTCCTGGTCACCAAGGGCATGTGCACTTATGGCCTGCCAAGGGCATGTCCTGTCTGCGGAGGCCCGATGCATGTCCATGATCGCCAGCACGTGATGCTGCAGGACTACGAGCTGTTCGGCCAGGTGAGCCTGCTTGATGTGAGCTTCCACAGGGTTGCATGCCGGTTCTGTGCGCACACAGAGACCCAGAAGGTGCCTTTCCGCAGCAGCGGGCATATGCTCACAAGAAGACTTGAGGAGCGGGTGTGCAGGCGCCTGAACCAGGGCGCCACCATCAAGGCTGCATCAATCAGCCTGGGAATCCATCCATCAGTCGTCAAGGACATCGACAGGCGTCGTCTGGAGAATATGCCCTTCCTCACGCATCCGCCAATGGCCAGGTACATTGGAATAGACGAGTTCCTGCTTCACAAGGGGCACCGCTACGCCACAGTCGTCACAGACCTGGAGCGAAGGACTGTCATCTTCCTGGAAGCTGGCAAGAGGAAGGAGCAGGCAGAGCACTTCATCGCCAGGATGGGGCCTTCATGGATGAAGCATGTCGAGGCTGTGTCAATGGATATGAATGCACAGTACGACAGCGCGTTCAGGGAGAAGGCTCCTGATGTCAATATCGTCTACGACAGGTTCCACATGGTCAAGCTGTTCAACGATTCGGTGATCACAGCCATACGCAGAAGGCTTCAGGGCGATTGCGAGCAAAGGCATGACAGGCAGGGCTACGAGCTGCTCAAGGGCTCCAGGTACCTTGTCCTGACATCAAGGCAGAATCTGCACAGCAGGGAGCTGGAGGCTGTCGAGAACAACAGGCGCCTTCACGATGACTATGCCGCAAAGGGCCTGTCCATACCCCCTGGAGAGAGGCTGATGAGAACTGGACGTGAGCGAAGGCTTGGCGACCTGCTTGCCGCCAACTCCGACCTGAACGTAGCATACACAATGCTTGACCAGTTCAAGTATGCCTATGACGTAACCTCGTCGGATGTGATGTCCAGGGGGCTTGCCGACTGGTACAGGCTGGCAAGGCAGAGCAAGGTGCCTGAGATACTCAGGTTCGCTGATACCATCAGGTCCCATGAGGATGGGCTGGTGAACCGTGTCATGCACAAGATCTCAAGCGGCGTGGTGGAGGGCATCAACAACATGATCAAGACCCTGAGAAGGAAATCCTATGGATTCAGGGATACGGAATACTTCTTCCTCAAGATCATGTTCGAGAGCTACAAGCCCAGGTCTGGCTATGTATCCCACAAGATTCTGTCTTGAACCGTTTAAATTAAATTAAACGATGCTCATTTACCTCCTTTTGAAGGAGATCTTCCGTGGGCTAAGCTTATGAAACTCTTCTTTGATTATCCTGTGATGCTTGATCTTGTCATGGAAACTTCAAATAGAGCTACAAAAAATGATACTCCAGAACAGGTACTTGAAAGAACTCTTTGTGCAATTGATAAATTGATTGCTCCATATGTGAAATAATGTTTTGGGGGAATTTTCAACGATAAAGATTACGAAATGGTTATGCATTACACACAATTGGTTTGCTACAATTCTTGGATATAGAAATGGGCAATAGTTGGGGACCGTTCATGGCGACGGCGACATTAGCCTCTTTGCCGGTGATTATTGTCTATGTTTTCATGCAACGAAACATCATAGAAGCATTTCTTTCTTCTGGCATCAAAGGGTAAGTTTGGACAGATAAGGGCATTTTTCTATGCCCTTATACTGATTAGTTGTTAAAAGGGAAAAGGCAATGGCTGTAGTAACAATCATTGGTTCTGGTCAAATGGGTTCTGCTCTTGTATTTCCGGCAAGGGAAAACGGAAATGATGTTCGTTTGGTTGGCAGTCCTTTGGATGGCAAGATAATTGATGCATGCGTCAGTACAAATCGGCACCCAGCGTTTCAGACGGAATTTCCTGCGGGTGTGCATTTTTTCAAAATTGACCAAATGGCGAAGGCTGTCGAGGGTGCCGATGTTGTCATCGGAGGAGTGAGCAGTTTTGGTGTTGATTGGTTTGGGGAATATGTTCTTCCTCGTATTCCCCAGGATGTTCCGGTCCTCACTGTCACTAAAGGTCTATATGACACACCTGATGGTCATTTGATGACATATCCTGCATTATGGGCTGAGCGTCTTCAAAAGCAAGGGCTTTCCCGTTGTTTGAATGCGATTGGAGGTCCTTGCACCAGTTATGAACTGGTCGCGCATGATCAGACGGAAGTGTCGTTTTGTGGCCCAGACATCAAAATTCTCGCCAAGCTGAAGACTATCATGGCAACTTCATATTACCATATCAGCATAACCACCGATGTGACCGGGATAGAGAGTGCGGTCGCACTTAAAAATGGATATGCCCTTGGCATTGCGCTTACCATTGGATTGAACCAGAAATCGTTTGGTTTGGACAGTCCGTTGCATTTCAATTCACAGGCTGCGGTGTTCGGGCAATGCGTGAAGGAAATGAAACGGTTATTGGCATATCAGGGAGCTGATACGTTGAACAATCTCAGCGTTGGACTGGGCGATTTATATGTGACCGTGTATGGGGGCAGGACAAGAAAAGTGGGTATTCTCTTGGGAAGGGGAATGGACATCGATCAAGCGAAAGTTGCGCTCAACGGAGTGACTCTTGAATCATTGGTCGTTGCTGTTCGTGTCGCAAGAGCCGTTCGTATCGCAGCAAAAGCCGGTAGCCTGAATGAAAGGGATTTCCCTCTGTTGTTGCATGTTGATGACATACTCACCAAGAAAGCTTCGGTCAATATTCCCTGGGAAAGTTTCACTACAACGGATTGAGGGCGTCCAATATTTGTTTCACTCAATTTCTAGTGTTTTCCTTCCATGTCTACTCAGTGACAAGCATGGCTCTTCCCCGTATGATTGCATGAGTATGATATAGTCCGATAGGGGGGTACATGCTTGTTGCATTTGCCGGGTTGCCAGGTTCAGGCAAGAGTTATTTGGTTCATGCGCTTTGTGAGAGCCATCCGGGTATGATTGTGTTTGATAAAGATGTGGTTCGTGCAACGTTGTTCCCTGACAATCTGACAGATTATACTTCGGGACAAGATGATTTATGTATGGAGATTATTCTGAAGGCGGCAGGGTACCTTATTGCGAAAAATCCCGATCAGATCATCCTGCTTGATGGCAGGACTTTCTCCAAAAAGACCCAAGTGGACATGGTGGTGAAAGCCGCAGAAGCAATGCATACACCTTGTAAATTCATCCTTCTCACTTGTAGCGATACCATCGCCAAAAAGAGATTAGCCGAAGGACAAGGGGTACATCTTGCCCAAAATCGTAATGCGGATCTCTATCTGTCCTTGAAACAAAAAGCCGAACCCTTGTCTGTAACCCACCTCGCCCTGCAAAGCGATGATGGGGATGTTAGTACAAGGGTTCGTGCCGTATGGGAATATATCCAAGCTTGAACGTTATTCACTCTTCCCCGTGGTTTCCATCACTGCAAGCTTATCCATCATATTGAGTCTTGCGAAATGGGAAGCTTGCCCGGCTGAGTTGGTCAACCCAATCCAATGAGATACAAGATGTTTGGCGGCTTGTTCCATTCCCATGATGAGTTCAAGGTATGGGGTTCTCGGATTGGTTGCTAGAGTTTTCGCTAAATAATCACGGGCTTCATTGAATACGTCTGTGACCACATTCACCTTGTTGATGCCCGCTTCCACGGCTTTGATGATATTCTCATCGCCAGAACCGGAACCTCCATGGAGAGCCAAAGGCATGCCATTCGTGATTCCTTTGATTTCCCGTATGCGATCGAAATTGATATGGGGAACGAAACCTTTGGGGTATTCTCCATGTGCGGTCCCCACCGCAATGGCCAGACAATCCACGCCGGTGCGATCGACAAAGTCTTTGGCTTGTTTGGGGTCGGTATAAAGGCTGGCATCCCTTCCGTCACCTTGTGCCGCTTGCCCCACATGACCAAGTTCGCCTTCCACACCCAAACCATGAGTATGGCACAGTTGTACCACTTGGGTGGTCATTTGTACATTTTCCTCATATGGTCTCACTGATCCATCGAACATGATGGATGAGAAACCATTGCGGAACGCATAGGTTACCCGTTCATATGAACTGCCATGGTCGAGGCATGTTGCAATGGGGACAGGGCTTGCTTCGGCCATGATTTTCACCATGGGGATGATCAACTCCGCTTTGGCGTGTTGTTTCATCATGTTCTGCCCCAACAGGAGAATGATTGGAGCGTCGGCTTCCGTCGCCGCCGTGATGATTGCTCTTCCGATTTCAAGATTGATGGGCGAACAGGCGATGACGGCATAATGGTTCTTTGCCGCATCATCCAAAATGGTGTTCAAATCCGTATACATAATTCTGTTTCTCCTATTTCACCATTGGTGACAACGTACCGTTGTCCACGAACGTTCCGTTTTTGTCAAACAGCATAAAGCCTTTGCCACTGAAGTTTGCGTCGATGGAACTTCCCACGCTGAAATCCAAAGATCCAAACACCACGGAATTCAAGAGCAAGTTTCCTATTTCCAGTCTCAGAATAGTTTCCATGCCACTGGGAAGAGAAGAATGAACGGTTGCCTTTATTGCGTGGTTACCTTGGAGGGTGATGAATTCGGGTCTGATGCCTAAGGTGACTGGTCCATCAAGTCCATCGGGTAGTTTGTTGTCCGTTTCAAACAGGAAGGAAAGCGAAGGATTGGCAAGTTCCAGCGAAACATCACTGGTTTTCTTTGCTTGGAAAGGAACCAAATTGATTGAAGGGTTTCCGACAAAGTCAGCGACAAACGTATTTGCCGGTTTGTTGTAGATAGTCAGTGGACTCTGATATTGCTGCAGCAAGCCGTTTTTCATCAAACAAATTTTGGTGGCAAGCGTCATGGCTTCCAATTGGTCATGCGTAACATAAATGAATGTAGCACCTGTCTCATGGTGAAGCCTTTTCAACTCAGTTCTCATTTCCATCCTGAGTTTGGCGTCAAGGTTGGAAAGGGGTTCATCCATGAGAAGTACCCGTGGGTTTGTGGCGAGAGTCCGGGCGATGGCGACACGCTGCTGTTGTCCGCCGGAGAGCTCTGCTGGATATCGGTCAACAAATTCCCTGATCTTCAACATGTCAAGAAGTTTGTTTACGGCTTCGTTGATCTTGTCCTTGTCCCATTTCATGTTTTCCAAACCGAACGCAATGTTTCGGTAAACGGTCATATGTGGCCAGAGCGCATAGTTTTGGAAAAGGAATCCGGTACCACGTTTCGCAGGCGAAACGTCAATGTGTCTTTCTGAAGAAAAGACGATGTTGCCATCGATGGAAATTTCGCCTTCTGTCGGGGTCTCTAGTCCAGCAATCATCCTGAGTGTTGTGGTCTTGCCACAACCTGATGGCCCCAAAAGGGTGATGAAATCACCATTGTTGATGGTCATGTTCAAATCATCGACAGCCACAAAGTCTCCAAAGTGTTTGCTGATGTGTGAAAGTACGATTTCCGGCATGTTCAACCTCCAATACCTTTGTCAACAGAAGCTCCAGTAGCCTTGTTGACCACATAGTTGATAATGATGACGATGATGACGATAAGCAGGTTGATGCCGTTGGCATACTGGTTCCAACCCTTCTCGTTATAATAGAACAATAAAGTTGTAAGCACTCTGTTCGTGGGGGTGACAAGCAACACGAAGAGGGACAGCTCGCGCATGCAACTGATGAAGGGAAGGAGATAGCCGGAAATGAAACTGCTCTTTTGGATTGGTATCACCAAACTGAACATTCGTTTCCACCAGCCGATTCCCAAGATCAATCCAGCTTCCTCAATCTCTTTTGACAGTTGGTACATGGCGTTGATGCCGGAACGAGATGCAAATGGCAAATACTTCACCGTTCCCGTGAGGACAAGAAGCGCGAAGGTACCATACAAAGCTGGTATGGGACCTTGTCGCAGAGAGAACATGGAGAGATAGATGGCGCTGAATGCCATGGAAGGCATCAGATACGGAAAGAAAGCCAAATTATTGACGAAATCAGCAATTTTTTGTCCTCTTCCACGCACGATGGCGTAACCGGCCAGAAAACCAATTGAACCGGCAAATACAGCGCAACAGATGGACAGTTTGATGCTGTTCCACAGGGCATGATAAACGGTTGGATTCCTGAGCAAGCCTGGTTCGCTGTTCGCCATCCAGTTTTGTTTGGCTGTGCCGATCCAGAATTGTGTGGTGAAATTGCTAATATGGTAGTTGCCTGGTTGAAGGATTATGGATTCAAGTGCGAAGCTGACAAGCGGCAATACGGAAACACACAGCAAAAAGATTACGACGATAATGGAAATGGGTGTTCTGGCCTTTTTCAGGTTCACCAATGCGATATTGGAACTCTTGCCCGTTACTGTAGTGTAGTTTTTCCGTGTTCCGATGATTTTCTGGTTCATTGTGAGAATACTTACGCCAAGAAGGATCAGGATCAAAGCGATGCAATAGCCCTGACCTTGGTTCACTCCGTTCAAAGTACGGTAGAGTTGCGTGGTAAGCACTTGGTATCTGACCGGCAAGCCCAAGAACGTAGGAACGGCGAACGAACTCATTGCAGACGAGAACACCAGTAAGAAGGTGGAGAGAATGGCGGGCATTACCATTGGAATGGTAATCTTCTGGATGATCCTGCGTCGTGAAGTATTGAGCATCATGGCGGCTTCTTCTAGGTTCGCATCCATATTCCTGAGAATGCCACCGATCATGATATATGCGAAAGGAGAATAATGTAGTCCAGTCACCACACTGATGGGAAATGCTCCGTATGAGAACCAATTAGGGCATTGGATTCCTGTAAGTGCGGTGAAAATTCCTGGAGTTCCGCCAACTACGCTGTTTTTGAAAATGTTATACCAAGCCAAAGCCAACGTCCAGGAGGGCATAATGTAAGGAAAGATACAAAGGGAAGAGAGAAATTTCTTCCAGCGAAGGTTTGATCTTGTGATTAGCCACGCAAAAACCCCTCCAAATGTCAAAGCAATCAAACAGGCTCCGAGGCTTGTTATCAGAGAATGGAGGAACGGTTTGTAAAAGAGAGCGAGACTTGCGGGGTCAAACAAGACTTTTGCCCAGTGGGCAAGGGTAAAACTTCCGACAGGTGCTTTCAGACGTTTTGCTTCTGAGGTATGCACAATCAAGGTATCCTTGACCATGGAAAGCATCGGGATGAAGGTCAAATACCCCAAGACAATGACAAGCACCACAAGAATGATGTTGTGTGGTTTTTTGAAGAAGCTTCTGATGCGATAATTAGTTGTCATGGATCACCTACAAAAGCAGGGGCTGAAAAAGCCCCTGCTGGATTTGAGAAACTTGATTACATGATGGAATTGACGAAATCCTCAACATCGGCACGAGCCTTTGCGCACCACTGGGGATCCTCATACACTAATTGTTTGCCCCAGTCCAAGATGGAAACCTTGTCTTCGGTGTTTGCAAGTTGCGGGTTCGGTGAATAATCTCCGAGGGTATTGAAGTAGGAATATCCTTCGGGGGACAGCGCATACTGGATGAAGAGCTTTGCGGCGTTCGGGCTTCTGGTATTGGAAGGAATGAAAGCGTAGATTGGATAGTAGAATCCGCCAAATGGTTTAACATCATAGCAAGATGTCAAATCAAGGTTCTTCGCTTTTGCTGTACGGAGTTTATTTGCGGTGAACAGCCCCATCATTTGTTTGGCTTGTCCTTTTGCTCCGACCTGTTCAGCGATGGTCGTATCGCTCTTGCCGAGCACTGTATTCGCATAGAACATCTTGATCCATTCGTAACCAGCGTTTTTTGTGGTGAGTTTCAGGTCTTTGCCGTACAGATCCTTGTATGCGTCGGAAAGTTTCTTCGCATAATCATCGCGGGTGATCATCGTCAGGAAGTTCATGTTGACGCCTTCTTGGAACGGATCTTTAAACTGGATCCTGCCTTTCCAATCCGGTTCCGTGAGTTGCCAGATGTTGGTGATCGGTTGACCGCCATTGCCGCTGTTGTAGTTGAAGGTTTTCGTACAAAGATCCCAGACTTCAGGGGATTGGTACTGTGCGGGAATGATCGAGCGGAGCTCGACTGGGGTATAACTCGTCACATAACCCGGTTCCATCAACTCCGTATAGACTCTTCCGCCATCTTGGCAGAATACACAGTCTGCGGCATCCAGATTAGCTGCTGCTTCTTTTGAAACTTTTTCAATCATTTCGACGTCTTTCACGGTGCTTACAGTCGTCTTGATGCCATATTTCTTCTCAAAGTCAGCGGCGACTTGGGCATGGCGGGTACTCGGAGTGTACACGGTGAGCGTCCCTTCTTTCTGCGCTGCAGCAATCAATTCTTCCTGCGTAGGCTCTTTTGCGACAGGAGTCGCAACTGCCGGTTTACTGGCGGGTGCTGCCGTTGGCTGAGCTTCTTGGCCGCCTTGTGCGAAGAGGAAAAGAGGTAGTGCAACAGAAACAATCAACAAACAAATCAAAAACCTTTTTTTCATAGGAAACCTCCATAAGTAGGTAAATCAACCTTATTGTTAACTGTATCGCATTTTTTATCCCTGTCAATGAAAATTATGAAAATTTTTTCGTTTATAAGGGTGGATTATTGTTTTTATAGATTGATTTATTCTTTTTTGTCTGTTTGATTTTCCTTTACATGAAATTATTTTCGCATTATGCTCACAAAAGAGGCAGGATGATGACAAGGACGTTGCACAAATGAATGAACAACTGGGTGCGCAAGAACAAAAAGTTGCTTCGTATATCCGGTTACAGGGTAGTGAAATCATCAGGCAATCCATCGGGGAAATCGCTGTTGGAAGCGGAACGAGCGAATCCACTGTCGTGCGGTTTTGCCAAAGTCTCGGCTATAATGGCTTGAAAGATTTCAAGATTCATTTCTTCCAGATGGGGGCGAGAATAGCATCCTCGACTTCTGAGTTGAAATGGGATGATGATGATCAGGCTATTTTCCGGAAAGTACATGATGGAGCTGTCTCTGCACTGGAGAATTCTTTCACAAAAAGGAACGAGACTGTCATAAAAACAATGGCGGATCTGTTTTGTCAGGATCGGAACATCGACATATACGGAGTGGGAGGTTCCGGGTTCATTGCCTCTTATGCCCGGCATCAACTGCAAAAACTTGGTCTGAGAATAAACGCATATACCGATATTCATGGACAGAACCATTGTCTTTCCCATTTCAAAGAAGGGGATATCGTTATGGTGGTTTCCTGTTCCGGTGAAACCAAGGATGTTGTTGAAGCAATACAATGTGCGAAACAAGCACATTCAATAATTCTGGTGATGACGGATAATCCAGACTCTTCATTGGGGAAGATGGCCGATTATATGCTTGTCAGCAAAAGTGATACGTTTTTCTGCGATGATGTGAACAGTTATTCCCGGATCGCACAACTGGCTTTGGTGGATGCCCTGTACATCTCCATAGCCATTCGTATGGCATCGATGTCTGCGGACTTCAAGGAAGCATATGTGGTGAGGACTGAGTATTGATTTTCCTTGTATTGTAGAATAATTCGGGCTTGCTCCCCATAAAGAATGTTGCAACGGTTTTCATGTCTCAATAGATAGCATTTGGGGTTATTTGTTTTTTGGGGTGATTAACTCTGTGTTGCTTGTTCATTAACACAGAAGATTACTCGATATTGGGCAATGAATAATATTGATGTGGAGCTATTATTTTCATGAAATTTTCGTGATATGAAGCGTGAAATGCGGTAAAAATGATACCTTGTCTTCTAAATATATGATATACTCCTCTGCATGGTTCTTTATGATCCGTGATTAAAAAACAAGAGGGGAAAAAATGAAAAGAATTGTTTCTGTCATGCTTATCATTTCGCTTGCTTTTGCGCTATTCGCAAACGGTACAAGTGAAGATAAGGCGGCTGCAGCGACCAAAGAGCGAAAACTTGTCATTTATTCGGCGCTTAATGAAGATGAAACGAAGTTGGTGACTGATTTGTTTGAAAAAAAGACTGGCATCAAGACCTCAGCCATCATTCTTGGTGGTGGTGAAATTCTTGCCAGAATTCGTGCTGAAAAAGCAAATCCAGTTGCAAGTATTTATTGGGGAGGCTCTTGCGATGCCTTTATTCAGGCTGCAAAAGAAGGCTTGCTCGCACAATATGTGTCACCGCAACTGAAAGACATTAGTTTCTATGATGCAAATCATTATTGGACATGCATTTATTCTGGATATGTGTCCTTTGTCAGCAATAATAAGCGTTTGAAAGAACTGGGGATTGAAGCACCAAAATCTTGGGCAGATCTCATTAATCCGAAACTCAAAGGTGAGATAATGATGCCAAGTCCTGCAACTGCAGGAACAGGGTATGTTATTATTGCATCCATTCTTCAGAACCTTGGGATTGATGAAGGTTGGAAGTACATTGACCAACTAAACAAGAACGTATTCCAATATACTGAACGAGGAAATGCATGTATTCCTTCTGTCATCGCTGGTGAAGTCGCTGTGGGTATTTGTTATGCTCACGACCAAATCAAGAACCAACAGGCCGGTTATCAGGATTTGTTGACTGTTACTCTTCCTAAGGAAGGAACAGGATGTGAGATTGGAGCTATGGCGATCATCGCTGCTGGCCCTGATCAAGCAGAGGCAAAGGAATTCTATGAATTTGCCCTTACACCGGAAGCTCAGGAAATTCGGCAGAAGGCAGGTGCCCTTCAGTTCCTTTCGAACAAGAATTCCAAGAATCCTCCTGCAGCGGAAGCTCTCGTAGGTGTCTGTCCAGTCGTGTATGATCCTGTTTGGGCAGGAGAGAATAAGCCTGCAATTGTGAAGAAATGGCAACAGGTTACTGGACGTTAATGGTAAGAATTGAGGTTAAGGGAAGGCACTTGGTGCCTTCCTTGTTTTTTTAAGGAGCTTCTTTGTGAAATCAAGACGTATAAAAAACGAATCGTACGGGATATCCCGTGAACCAATTCTTGTAGCACTAGTTGTATTTGTAATCATTGTCTTGGCTCTATTTGTTCTTTATCCATTGTTTACGATTCTTAAAGAAAGTTTTACCAATGAATCTGGGCATATTTCTTTCAGATCTTATGCTGAGTGTCTTGGTAATACTAATTTTCGAGTTGCTTTTGGCAATACCATCAAACTAGGTCTTTTAACAGCTTTCTTCTCAACCGTTGTAGGGTTCCTTTTTGCCTATACCATTTCGTGTGTAAAAAGTCCCTTTAAATCGCTTTTCAAGGTAATTGAGGTATTACCTATGGTTACTCCACCATTTGTCCTTTCTTTCTCAGCAATCCAGTTACTAGGGAAACGGGGGCTTATCTCATATAACCTTTTGCATCTGACTGATTGGAATATTTATGGTATCCAAGGCTTGGTCATTGTACAGACAATGTGTTTCTTTCCTATCGCTTCCATGACCTTTGAAGGTTTGTTCCAGAATTTTGATGTGTCCATGGAAGAAGCGGCAAGAAACATGGGGGCAGGTAGGTTCAAAGTGTTTATGACCGTTACTCTGCCAATGATGCTTTCCGGCATTGCAAATGTTTTTTTGATTGCCTTTATTGAATCAGCAACAGATTTTGCGAACCCAATGGCAATAGGAGGTGGTTTTAAAGTTCTTGCTTCTCAGATTTATATTCAGGCAATCAATAATTTTGATATTACAACTGGTACAACGTACGCTGTTGTCCTCCTTGCTGTAACGGTGGGGGTTTTTATTATCCAGAAAATGTATCTTGATAAGAAATCTTTTGTAACACTGACAGGAAAAGCTTCACGGGAACGTGAACAGATCGATGACAAGGGTATCATGTTGACCTGCAATATTCTCAGTGTTTTGATTTGTTTCATTGTCTTGGTATTCTATGTATTCATGATTCTTGGAGGATTCTTTAAGAGATGGGGTGCAGATTATCATCTTATTCCCGATAACTTCTTGTTTGTTTTGAAAGTAAGTGTGAAACCGATTAAGGATACATTGATTATTTCTTTGTTGGTTGCTCTGTTCTGTAGCTTCTTTTCAGTGCTTGTCGCTTATCTAATCGTCAGGAAGAAATTTCATGGAAAGACCTTTGTCGAATACGTCTCATTGTTTGGTATGGCGGTTCCCGGAGTTGTTTTTGGACTCGGATATGTCCTTAGTTTCAACGCTAAACCTATTGTCCTGACCAATACAATGGCGATTCTTGTGATAATTCTTGTAATGACACGATTGCCTGTTGGCGTGAGATCGAGCATTTCTTCTCTCAGACAAATAGATCCTAGCATTGAAGAAGCCGCACAAGACGTCGGGGCTGGGACAACAAAGGTTTTTTCATCTATCACTATTCCACTTATCAAACCGGCATTTTTTAGCAGTTGGGTATTCAGTTTTATCAAAAGCATGACAGCAGTCAGTGCCGTGGTATTTGTCATCAGCGCCAAGTACAATTTACTTACTGTACGAGTAATGCAGTTTGTTGAGAAAGCGCAGTACGGAAATGCGTGTGCTCTGTCTACAGTTCTGATAATCATTGTTCTTCTTGTTGTAGGAATGATGAGATTGGTCATGAGTAAACTGGGTGTCAGCAGCAAGGAAAAACAATTTATATAAGGAGAAAGTTATGGCTTCAAAAAGTCTTGCAATAAAAAACCTCATGAAAATCTATCCAAGCCGTGGAACCCAAGAAAAAGAAGTTCACGCTGTTGATGACATTTCATTGGAAATTAAAAGTGGCGAGTTCATTACGCTTTTGGGGCCTTCAGGATGTGGAAAAACCACAACGCTCCGAATGATTGCGGGTTTTGAGAAACCGACTTCTGGTGAAATACTACTTGGCGGCGAAGTAATCAACAATCTTTCTCCGGATAAGAGGGACACTGCAATGGTGTTTCAGACATATGCTTTGTTTCCCAATTATGATGTGTGGGACAACATTGCGTATGGGCTAAAGCTTCGCAAACTCAGCAACGATGCCATTGTGGAAAAAGTGAAGAACATCATAGATTTGGTCGATTTGAAAGGTCTCGAGCGAAGGCATACAAACCAACTTTCCGGTGGACAGCAACAACGAGTCGCTCTTGCACGTGCACTAGTTCTTGAACCTGGCGTCCTGCTGTTTGACGAGCCTCTCTCGAATCTTGATGCAAAACTCAGAATTCAAATGCGCACCGAAATACGTAAACTGCAGAAACATGTTGGAATCACTTCCGTTTATGTTACTCATGACCAAGCTGAAGCGATGAGCATGAGTGATAGGATTGTAATTCTCAATGAGGGGAAAATCGTTCAGGTCGGGACTCCAAAGGAAGTTTATTACCATCCTACAAGTGAGTTCGTCGCCAATTTCATTGGAACTGCGAATATCTTGGATGGTACTGTCCGGAAGAGCAATGTTGACGGAACAATGGATATAGAGGTTTTGGGGAAAGTTCTTGAAGGCATTGTAGGAACGCCTCATGCCATAGGGACGACATGCCATCTTGTTGTTCGTCCTGAGGCCTGTTCTCTTGGTGATGAGGGTCTGTTCCAATCTACCGTTCAGCTTTCCGTATTTATGGGATCATACCAGTATTACGAAGCTATGATAGGAGAAAAGAACTTTATCATTAATGAAAACAACCCGAATAACAAGAGAATCTATGAAAATGGTGAATCGGCTTATATCAATCTGAACCTCAAGGATATCCACATTTTATAGGCTTATCCAATGAGTTCTCCCAATAGCAGACTTTTGAAAGAAAGTTTGCTTTGGGAAATGATGAATTCTTTTAAATGCATAAAGGAACGAAGTGTTTTCGTTTCCCTTAGCGTATTTTCACCGTGAAATTTTTGAGCATGAACTCGAGCACCTTTGGAGTTGCTGCATAAACAGGAAGAGGGTATGCTTTTCTTTTAACAAGGTAATCGTCTGTGTAGAGTGCATTCGTTCCATCAGAAAGAATGGTATGTATTCCATAGTGGGAAAGGATTGCATCGGTTCCTGCGATGTCCCAAGCGTAACACCCAGCATCATTGATTGTTGCTGCAAAATCAACGAAAAGAATTTGTGAGATCATATCAACGACACTTGAGCAAAGAGAGCGTAACTTACATGAGAAATCCGGCATTTTTATGCACTTCCAAGTTCTGTCGCCTGTGATTATATCATGCATTTCGTCATGCCCTTCCATTGATATCTCAAATGGTTTTCCATTGAGATATACTACGTTTGAGTTTGGTTCGAAAACAAAGAAACTGCTTTCGGAATTATACCCGAAACGGGGGAGTGAAATGATTGCTCCAATCGGGGTTCTCTTAGCATCAATGATTCCGACTGAAACAGCCCAAGTCGGCATGCCCCGACTATATGCGGTTGTCCCATCAATTGGATCAACGATGAAGGTCAAAGGTGCCTTGGAATTGAAAACTGTAAGGTTGTTCTCTTCCGTAATAACGTTTGCTTCAGGGTACAGTTCACCAATCATTTTGATCATATTGTCACTGATGGTTAAATCTGTCTCTGTGATATATGTACCATCAGCTTTGGTTTTTCTATGGATTTTTGACTGGTTTTCTTTTGCAAAAACACCCATCTGAAATGTGTACTCGGCAAGTTGCTTGAAGCGCTGTTCCATTAAAAGTATCCTTTTGCTTGAATTATATTGATTTACTTGATTGAGTTCAATGAGGATTATCAGACTCACCTTGTACGTTTGTAGTATTCTATTATACAATATGTACGTCTGGAGGAATTGTGAATAACGATTATAGAGATGCCATCAGGCAATATGTATCAGATGAGGTTTCGGTTCTTAAAACCCTTGATGTGGATCAAATTAATGCTGTAATGAATCTTCTTGTCAAGACAATGGAAGACAGCAAAATGGTGTACATTTTTGGCAACGGGGGCAGTGCTGCTACGGCTTCCCATTACCAAAATGATTTCAATAAGGGGATTTCTGAACATACAGAGAAAAAGTTCCGGTTTCAGTGTCTTAACGACAACATTCCCACCATGCTGGCTATAGCCAATGATATTGGGTATGGGGAGATTTTCAGATTCCAACTCAAAGGCAAACTTCAACCTGGAGATATTGTAATCGGCATTTCTGGAAGTGGCAATTCAGAGAATGTGATCAATGCCGTCCAATATGCAAAAAGCCAAGGGAACACAGTTGTTGGCGTTTTTGGGTTTGGTGGTGGAAAACTTAAAGCACTTTCTGATTACCAACTCGAAGCAAAAACAACAAGCATGCAGCTGACCGAAGATGTGCACATGATTTTTGACCACATGATGATGGCGATTTTTTACAAAACACTTTGTGGAATCGATCATATACGTTAAAGCAGGTTGGATATGAACGATAGGCTCGAAGAACTTGTTACCAGGTATCCTTCCCTTATTCCTTTGGCAGGAGATATCCAGAAGGCTTTTGACCTCATGCTTAGGTGTACGAAAAACGGAGGGACCATATTGGTTTGCGGTAATGGTGGAAATGCCGCAGATGCAGATCATATAGTGGGGGAACTTATGAAGTCTTTCGTAAAAAAGAGGCATCTCCCCAAGGAGTTTGGTGACAAGCTTGCTGCAATAGATCCTGAATATGGGTCGCTTCTTGCAAATACTCTTGAAGGAACAATCCGGGCCTTTAATCTCACAACCCATAATGCACTGACCACAGCTTACGCTAATGACCGGGATCCAGATCTTGTTTTTGCTCAGCAAGTGAATGGATTCGGACAACAGGGGGATGTTCTTTTGGCTATGTCCACGTCAGGGAATTCGAAAAATGTGGTGATGGCTTCGATAGTGGCAAAAGCGAAAGGTATGTTCGTCATTTCTATGACAGGTATGAAACCCTCCAGACTAGATTCTTTTTCGGATGTGGCTCTGAAAATGCCTGAGACTGAAACCTTCAAAGTCCAAGAGCTGGATCTTCCCGTATATCATTGCCTTTGTTTGATGCTTGAAGCAGAATTATGGGAGGAATGATGAGATTAAACTTGATTCTTATGGCGGGGCTCCCTGCTTCAGGGAAATCATGTTTTGGAGAGTTTGCATCAAGGGAACTTGAAATACCCATTCTGGAGAAGGATGAGATAAAAGAATATTTGTTTGATACTATTGGTTTCAAATCCCGAGCCGAGAAAACCCAACTTGATATTGCTGCGACAGAAACCATGTATTATGCAGCGGGAAGGATACTATCCTGTGGGGGTTCTGTTCTTCTTGATAATAATTTCGAAAACCGTAGTGTGCCGAGTCTGGAAAAGCTCATTCTCTCACACCCCTGTAATGTGATAACCGTTAAGTTTGGCGGTGATGTAGCTGTTATTTATCAACGGTTCATGCAACGCAATCATGACCCCAAGCGTCATCCTGGTCATGTTTCTGTTACGTGTTATCCTGAAATCAAAGGACATGAGGATCACGGTGAAGACATGACGCTTGAGATGTTTCAAACGAAGTTTAAACAACGTGGGACAATTGATTTCTCCATGGGAAAAACCATTTTTGTTGATGCGACAGATTTTTCAAAAGTTTCCTATCCTGACATCATGAAGGAACTTCGATCTCTATTGGCTTGATGACATCTCCTTTAATCTTTTTTTGTCGAGGAAAGAGCAGTCAGATAAAGCTGGCTTTTGGTGTCAGCTGGACCAAGGAAATACCGTCCTTTAGATAGCCAGTTTGGTAGGACGGAAACGGATTCTTGGGTGAAGCCCTTCTTCATGGTCTCTTTCAGCTCACGCAACAAAGGGATACCGCTGATAGCATCGACCGTCTGTATGCAGCAGGATGCAGTTAGAGATGCGATGGAAAGCGCTTCGATGGGATTCATGCCATCCATTGTCGCAGCAAGGAAGCCTGCGATGGCTGTGTCCCCCGCACCTTTAGTGGAGACGATTTTGGGTACGGCACATGGAGGGAACAGAATTTCCCTGTCATTCCAGGAAGAAACATCCCCTATGTAGTCTTGCAAGCGGGAGCAATCGCCAGTACGCAGGTACAGTCCTTTCTTGCCAAGTTTGAGACACACCACAGGACAGCCCATATCTACAAGTTCCTGACCGATTTTCTGCACTTCCAATAAATCAAGTTTCTCAATGAAGTCTTTGCCTTTACAGGCTTCGTTCTGGGCTTCGTAGGAAGACTTGTCCAGAAATATCAACATCTCTTCAATGCTGGGAAGAAAAAAATCCACTAACGGAAGCCAACGGGCTAAAATGGTTTTCCAATCCAGATTATATGCCGGACTGTCTTTTCCAGGAAAACACATATCCAACGATGTCACGAGGTGTTTCGCTTTTACTTTCTGCAGGATTTCCACCATTCCTTGTCCGTTGTTGGAGTAAAGCTTCACCATGTTTGGCGGGTAGGCGAAATGAAATAGTCTTGCTCCCTCAGGGAATTGTGAAGGATTGACATGTTCTGGCCCGAAATCCCTGCTCACACCTCTGCAATTCATCAGAATTCTGTCTTGTCCTGGTATGGCAAGGACTATGGAGGTAGATGTCTTGCCGGTCTTGATGGTCTTCAGATCAGAAACTGCGTGTTCCTCTTCCAAGATTTTCTTGATGATGTCCGCTGGTCTGTCATCACCGACTAAACCGATGTTGTAGGTGGGTATTCCCAGCTTGTTCATGGCAAGTCCGGTGTTTCCAACGACACCACCGATATGCATCTGCACATCAGAGAGGAATATCAGTTTTCCTTGTTCGAATTTGAAATCATCTGACGGAGCGAGTGATGGTTCGATGTCAAGAACAATGGATCCTGCAATAACAACTTTCGGGTTCATGTCATTCTCCAATTATTTCGTAACGGGATAGTTTATGAAGTTCCAGAAACATACCTCCCAGAAATGTATCACCAAGTCTGATTGTTGTAACATTTTTTCTTGCACGATGATGGGATTTTCACAACAAATAGCAGGATTGAGTCGTTCGATCGCTTTGGAGAATCGTTTCCTTGCCAATTCTTGAAGTCTCAATTTTTCTATCTAAGAAAAGGGTGATGCGATGGGAAAGTAAAGTGAAGAGAAAAAATCACCGGAGAATACTATTTGGATTCCATACTAAAGTGGAGTTTCTTCCAGATAAAAACCAAAATGTTAACTTTACAATTAACAATTTGGGATTTACTCTAAAAAAAAGGGGTTTGAATATGAAAATGGTTTCCGCGAAAGAGATGCTTGATGTCGCTTGCAAGCAACATTATGCCGTAGGTCATTTCAACTTGAATAATATGGAGAGTGTCAGGGCGTTTCTCCTTGCGGCCGAAGAGACGCGATCTCCTATTATTCTCGGTGTGTCTGGCGGAACTGCAAAATACATGGGAGGATATCGGACCATCGCGGATATGGTGCAGGATTTTATGAATTTCCTGAAAATTACGGTTCCTGTAGCACTTCATGTTGATCACGGTAAATATACGGAAGCATTGGAGGCCATCGAGAATGGTTTCAGCTCTGTGATGTTTGATGGTTCATCCTATCCCATAGAAGAGAATATGGAGAAGACTACCCGTATTGTGGAACTTGCCCATGCCAAAGGTATTTCCGTAGAGGCTGAAGTTGGGGGAATTGGAGGAGAGGAGGATGGACACATCAATATGGGCGAATGCGCTGATCCCAAACAATGCAAGATGATAGCTGATCTTGGCATAGATTTTCTGGCAGCTGGTATTGGTAACATTCATGGCAAATATCCTGCTGATTGGAAGGGCCTCCAATTTGACATACTTGCGGAAATCAAGCGACTTGTGGGTGATATGCCTTTGGTTTTGCACGGGGGATCCTGTATCCCCGATGATCAGATTCGGAAGGCCATCAGCCTTGGTGTATGCAAGATCAATGTGAACACAGAGTGCCAGATTGCATTTTGCGAAGCTACGAAACAGTATTTTGCCGAAGGTAAGGATTTGGAAAGCAAAGGCTATACCCCTCGAGCCATACTTGCTCCGGGACTTGAGGCGACAAAGCAGATGTGTATCAAGAAAATGCAACTGTTTGGATGTGTGGGAAAGGCTTGATCGGAAAGAAAGTAAATGACAATAAGCCAGTTGGGACAAAACGCAAAACAGATTTTTTTCCATATGTTTGATGTGATTCTCTCTGCTGGTTTTGGAAAATCGTGGATAATGAGAGGCATGCTCGAAGCATTTTGGGCTTGCAAAAGAGAACATTGCAGCAAATATATAAAACCGTGATGGGTGGTTGATGCATGGGAAAAGTGTTTCAGGTAGTTGGTGTCGGACATAGTTGTTTGGATCATATTTGCGCGATCGAGGAATATCCGGCAGAAGACGGATCGACCCATATTACGTCCATCTCCCTTCAGGGAGGAGGGGCTGTCGCCACAGCTCTAGTGGCTGTTAGTCGTCTTGGAGTGTCCGCCGGTTTCGTCGGGATTGCCGGCAATGACATGATTTCTGATGAGATAGTCCATCTTTTTGCTATCGATCATGTTTCAACGGATTTCCTTGTTCGCAGGAAAGAAGCCGTCGGTCTGGAATCATTTGTCATGGTGAACCCCCATACAGGTACGAGGACGAAGTTCCCTCAAAGAGATTGTTCTCAGGATATCCTGTGGAATGAAGGTGTCTGTGATGCGATACGCCATGCGCAAGTATTGCATCTTGATGGTACTCAGTATTCGAATGCTGTTCATGCTGCACAAATCGCTAAAAAAGCTGGAGTGACGGTTTCCCTTGATGGATGTTCTATGCAACAGGACAATGACAAAAATAAACAGTTGGCTTCAATGGCTGACATTCTGATCATGAACAAAAAGTATCCTTTGCGGGTTTCCGGAAAGGATACGTATGAAGATGCGCTTTTAGAAATCGCGACATGGGGACCGAAGACCATCATCTGTACGCTTGGCGAGAGGGGATGTCTTGCGGTTGTCGAGAACAAGGTAAAAGGCTTCCCTGCTTTCACCGTTCCTGCCATTGATACGACAGGAGCTGGTGATGTATTCCACGGCGCATTTCTTACCGGAATGCTGGATGGCCTTTCCCTTGAGGAAGATATTCGCTTTGCGAGTGCCGTTTCCGCTATAAAGTGCATGCATGCAGGAGGCCGTTCCGGCATTCCGACCAAAGCGGAAGCACTGCGCTTTATGAATGAACGCCTATGGCCGTAAGGTTATAAATAAAGAAAAGGAGTTTCATGGTATGAAAAAAGCATTAGGTATTGTTTTAGTTGTTCTTCTTGTCCTATCGGGAGTTTTCGCTCAAGGAACAAAGGAAGATGCCGTCAAGGCTTCTGGGGACCTTATCCTGTACACTACGGTTGCTGATGCGCAGTATGACATGACAATTGCTGCTTTCAACGACATCTATCCGGGTATCAAGGTATATTACACGTATGGTGGAGCCGGTGACTGCAAAGCCAGAATTCAGGCAGAATCATCAAATCCGCAAGCTGATGCCATGTATGGTGGATTGCAGTATGCCGATCTTGCAAAATATGGAGAATTCTTTGAAACCTATGTGAGCGCCAACAATGGTATCGTCCAAAAAGGATTTGAGAACACCACGGGAAAGATTACGTTCCATGATTCACAAATTCCTTGCCTTGTCGTAAATGATTCTTTGGAAGCGAAGCTTGGCGTGAAGATTTCAGGGTGGAATTCCTTGCTTGATCCGAAACTGAAGGGCAAGATCGCTTCTGCGAACCCGACCTCGAGTTCTTCCGCATGGAACAATCTTCAGTGCCTGCTCACTGATTTCGGTGGTTGGAAGAGCGATGCCGCTTGGGATTACATTTCGAAGTTGATGCAGAACGGATTGGTGATTGTCAGTTCATCTTCAACACCCGCAAAAGCCACCTTCGCTGGCGAGTATGTTGTTGGTCTTACCTATGAAGATGTTGTTGTCCAACTTCTTGATGGTGGTTCCAAGGGCGCCCACATGGTGTTCTGGGAAGAGGGCGTGACTTCCGTAGGTTTCGGTTCTGCCATCATCAAAGGTGCAAAGAACCTTACGAATGCCAAGCTTTTCATGGATTTTCTACAGAGTGACGCCGGACAGAAGTGTTATCTTGATAGTGGAGCCCGCCCCATCACGACGCATAAGCTTGAGGGTGGAAGCCCCAACATGGTTGATCTTGCGAAAGTCAACATGAAAGTTGCCGATACCAAAGAACTTGCCGACCATAAGGCAGAGATTTGCGAGAAATGGAATTCTTATTGGGCAAAATACGGAACCAAATAACAGAATGACATTCGGTTTTCTGCTGTAATTATTATTATGGGGCTTTGTCTTCCGGCAGAGCCCCAATTCAAATGGAGTTCATATGAATGTAGGTATCACGATAAGCCATGCGTTGAAGAAGTATGGTGATTTTGTAGCAATCCCAGATTTGTCATTACAAATAAAACCAGGAGAATTCTTTACTCTATTGGGACCCTCCGGGTGTGGAAAAACAACGTTGCTTCGGATGATAGCGGGATTCAACTCCATTGAAGGTGGCGAATTTTTTTTCGGTGATCGGAAAGTCAATGATCTGAATCCGGCCAAAAGAAACATCGGCATGGTTTTTCAGAACTATGCGATTTTCCCCCATTTGACCGTACGAAAAAATGTCGAATTCGGACTTGAGAACAGGAAAATGCCAAAAGAAAGCATCAAGGAACAGGCGGATAAATTCATGTCTTTGATGAAAATCGATGAATACGCGAACAGGTTGCCGGAAAAACTTTCTGGGGGGCAGCAACAACGTGTCGCTTTAGCCCGTGCACTTGCGATCGAGCCTGATGTTCTTTTGATGGATGAACCTCTTTCCAACCTGGATGCCAAATTGCGCATTGAAATGCGTGATGTCATTAAAGACATCCAAAACAGGCTTGGCATAACCACTGTGTATGTGACGCATGATCAGGAAGAGGCCATGGCAATTTCTGATCGTATTGCTGTCATGTCAAACGGAATGATACAACAGATTGGTACCCCAAAAAAACTGTATCAAAGGCCGACCAATACGTTTGTGGCTACTTTCATTGGACGGACAAACATCCTTGAAGCCAAGGTGGTAGTGGATGAACATGGAAATGGCATACGCTTTGAGAATGGATATGGAATTGCCATGAAGAATTTGAAGAATGTTCAGAACGGACAGCAGGTACTGGTTTCTGTTCGTCCGGAGGAACTTTTCATCGAAGGCTCTGATATCCCTGCCGATATGCCCTGCCTAAAGGCAAAAGTGGCCTATAGTACATTTCTGGGGCTAAATACCCATTATATTGTTGAACTTGAAAACGGACATAGAATGCAAATCATCCAGGAGTCTCTGATTGATGATATCATAGAGGATGGAACGGTGATCAGACTTGCCGTGAAAGCGGAGAAGATTAATGTATTCTCAGCAGATGGCTTGACATCGTTGGTTGAATAGGAGGTATGGTATGAAACGGGATAAAACATATGACTTCTGGGTCATTGCCAGTCTCATCATTCTTGGATTGTACCTCTTGTTCATGGTCTATCCTCTTGTAAGGGTAATGTCTAAATCTGTCATTGATGCGGAGACAGGGGAATTTTCTTTTAAGTATTTTGTACAATTCTTCAGCCAACCGTACTATTCTGGAACATTGCTACATAGTTTCAAAGTAGCGATTTCTGTGGCTGTCATTTCTTTGCTTATAGGCATTCCCCTAGCATATGTGTACACGATGTACGAGATAAAAGGACGCAAGACATTGCAACTGCTTATCATCATGAGTTGCATGTCCGCACCTTTTATTGGCGCATATGCATGGATACTTCTCTTGGGCAGGGCTGGGGTCATCACTAAATTCTTCGAAGGAGCATTGGGCATAACCATTCCAAGCATCTATGGTTTCAAGGGTATACTTCTTGTTCTTTCAAGCAAACTTTTTCCTCTCGTGTTCCTTTATGTGTCAGGTGCATTGAAGAATGTGGACAATTCTCTGTTGGAAGCAGCTGAGAACATGGGATGTACGGGGTTCAAGCGTTTCATCAAGATGGTGCTTCCTCTCTGCATGCCATCCATCCTAGCCGCTGCATTGATGGTGTTCATGCGTGCTCTTGCCGATTTCGGCACGCCATTGATGATTGGTGAAGGGTACATGACATTCCCTGTAATCATCTATAACCAATATGTCGGGGAAGTTGGAACGAACCAGAATTTCGCATCTGCTATCAGTGTCATTGCCATCATCATCACATTAATCTTTTTCTTGATTCAGAAGTACTTGTCTAACAAGAACAGTTTTTCCATGAGTGCCTTGCATCCGATTGAGACAAAAAAAGCTTCTTTGCTTGGATCTTTTTTCATCCATCTATTTGCCTATGGTGTCGTTGCCATATCCCTTTTGCCACAGGTGTATCTGGTATATCTTTCATTCAGAAAGACATCAACGGCTGGAATCGTTTTTCTCAAGGGGTATTCCTTGAAGAGTTATCAACAGGTTTTCAGAAACATGGGTGGTTCAATCTGGAATACAATCCGCATTTGTGGTTCTGCGCTCATAATCATTATTGTTCTTGCGATCCTCATTGCGTATCTTGTTGTCAGAAGACGGAATTTGATTAACGGATTGATCGACACTCTTTCAATGATTCCTTACATCATTCCTGGTGCGGTTGTTGGCATTTCATTGATTCTTTCTTTTAATAATCAGTATATGCCACTGGTTGGGACAGCAACCATCATGATTGTGAGCATGTGTATCAGAAGGATTCCATATACTATTAGGAGTTCTGTTGCAATTCTAGGACAAATTCCTCTTTCAATTGATGAGGCCGCAGAATCTCTTGGAGCGAGTAAACTGAAAACGTTGGTGAGGATTACCGTGCCGATGATGGCAAATGGCATCTTTTCTGGTGCAGTGATGAGTTGGGTCACGCTCATCACCGAGCTTTCTTCATCAATTCTATTGTATTCTTTTAAGACACAGACTTTGAATGTAGCTATCTATACGATGGTTTCAAAAGGGGCCGATGGCAGAGCTTGTGCTCTTTCCACAATCTTGATGGCGTTTACTGCCGTTTCCCTTCTGCTCTTTAACAAATTCTCCAAAGATGGCGAAATCATGATGTGAATCATGGAGTGAATCAAATAGCAAGTGGCTTTGCCAGTTAGCTTTTTTCCTGTTTATGGAAGATTGGCTAGCGTGATTTGCACTCTGTGATCCAACTGTCTCTATACCTAATGATTGAAACAGGTCCTTTATGTAATAGTTTGCAATGAGATAACCATATATACCTTCGCGATTGTATGCTTACATGCTGTCGAATGATCTTGTGATATCCTTTTGTGGAAAGGTATGGTGAGATATCGATTTTACAACGAATTCGGTTTTCTTGCTTGCCCTATGTCATTCATGATAGTATTGCCACCATGAAGCAAGATGGCAAAGGCACGGTTTTGAATATAGCAGATGTGGCCAAATTGTCGGGTGCCTCGAAAGCCACGGTCTCAAGGGTGCTGACGGGCAACGCCAATGTCAGGCCTGAGACAAAGGATCGTATCCTTGCGGTAATCAATGAATATGGATATGTGCCAAACAGATTCGCCCAAGCTCTTGCCGGTAATTCCACCAAGATGATTGGCATCGTCATCAGCGAATTGGCGAATTTCTTTTTCACTGAGGTGGCGCAGGGTATTGATTCGGTGCTTTCACCTCAGGGGTATTTCATGTTGATGAGCTTCACTGATTGGAATGAGAAGAAAGAGTTGGAAGCGGTGAGTTCATTGATTAAAAACAATGTGGATGGCGTGATCCTTTCAGCTTCCTCTCCGGCTTCTCCGGCAATTGCGTTGCTTCTTGAATCGGGGATTCCTTTTGTCGTGGTGAACTGCATTCCTTCCGATTCATCGGTTCCCTTCGTCACGGGGGATAACTACATGGGAGGGAAACTTGTTGCTGATTTTGTGCAGAAAGGATCCTATGGGCAGATTGCCATTGTCACTGGATTCGATGACCAGCCGATGAAACTGCGTTACCAAGGATTCACGGAAAACTACAAAGGGGAATGTGAGTATTTGCATTTCAATAATGTTCCGACTTTAGAGGAAGGGTATGCGTTTGGGGAAAGGATACTTCAGCTCCGCAAGCCCATTTTGGTGTTTGTGACGAACGACAATGTTGCCATAGGTTTGGAAAACAGTTTGGCGGAACGTGTCAGGATTCCACAGGATGTCGCCATTATCGGATATGATGACATAAAAACGGCACGTTACTGCAAGGTTCCTCTGACAACCATCGCCCAGAATATTTTTGCAATGGGGGAAAATGCCGCAGAGTTGCTTTTGCATATCATACGGAAGGAGTCGGTACCAGAGCCACATGTATTGGTGAAACCACATTTGGTAGTTCGGGAAAGTGCGAGGTGAGATATGATTGAAGCTTGTTTGTTTGATATGGGTGGTGTGGTGGATGCATTCGATAGTGCTGCTATGGAAAAAAAACTTCTTGGATACTTTGGTATCAGAAATTGCGGCACGTTTGCTGAGCTGGATTCCAGAATTCCTGCTGTGCGTAATGAATTGCTTTGTGGAAACATCACAGTTGAGGATTTTTGGCATTCTTTTGCATCCTTTACAGGGATTGTCGTGCCCGATGAACCTGGCTTATATACGAAATTCTTTGATCCGGTGAAGAAAGCGGATACGATTGCGGTCATCATGAAGTTGAAGGAACATGGCATGCGTGTCATTGCAGCCACCAATGTCGAGCCTCCCCATCGTCTATGGCATGAAGCACGCCATGATTATGATCTTTTTGATGCCGTTTATACTTCGGATGTGTTGCATGCCGCCAAACCTTCTTCTGAGTTTTTCAATAAAATCGTGGTAGCCGAAGGAAGTGCACCTGCTACGCTTTTCTTTACTGATGACACGGTTGAAAACGTGGAAAGCGCCCGTTGTTTGGGGTTCAGTGCCTATCATTTTGTTTCTGCCGAAGCCTTGGAAGCGCAGTTGCATCTTTTAAAAATCCTCTGAGAATTGTTTTTCTTGCACATTGGAGAAAGATGGTGTAGACTGACGATGATGGTTATGAAACCGGTTTCATAATTGGTTGATGATAGCTTCGTCTAATGAATAAGGAGGACGTATGCGTAGGAAGTTGGTTGCTTTGGGAATGGTGCTGTGCCTGATCAGTGGCATGGTATTCGCGCAAGGTCAGGGTGAGAGTGCGGCTCCAGCCGCTCCTGCAACTCCGAAGAATGTGACGTTGAAAGTGTATGCGAGGGCATATACCTATCAACAAGATGATCCGTGGAAGACAGCGGAGAAGAAAATCCAGGCAGCTCACCCGGATGTCAAATTCGACTTCCAATATGAAGGATTCGGTTGGGCTGACCTCAGGACGAAATTCCTGACTGCAGCAGCTGGAGGTCAGGCTCCGGATGTCGTGATGACGGATATCATTTGGCTCGGCGAATATGCTGACGGCGATTTGATCACGGACGTGACGGACAAAGCCTTGGCGTGGAAGGAATGGGATGATGTCGCACCGCTGTACCAAGCGGCAACAAAATGGAATGGCAAGATTTATGGACCTTGGCTGAATACCGATGTGCGTGTCATGGCTTACAACAAGAAGCTTTTCAGGGCTGCAGGCTTGGATCCGGAAAATCCGCCCAAGACATGGAGCGAACTTCGTGCTGCCGCAAAACAGATCAGCGACAAATTGGCACCAGCGTCTTATGGATTAGGCATTCCTGCGACCTTGGAGGATGAATCAGCCCAGACATTCTATACATATCTTTTCTCCATCGGCGGGCAGATTCTCACCGATGACATGAAGCATGCCGCTTTCAACAGCGACAAGGGTGTCCGTGCGTTGACTGAGCTGGTCGACATGGTGAAGATCGGAGCCACTCCGAATTCCATTGTCTCCGGCACTTCCAATGATATCAACAAAGGTGTGTTCCAAGATAAGTTTGCCATGAGCTACATGACGAAAGCATATGGTCTGGCAACCAATTTGATTCCTGGTTTGACACCCGAGCAGTACAAGAAAGACTTCGGTGTCGCCAGCATTCCCCGTGCGGATGACGGACAGTTCTCCACGATGAGTGGCGGTTACTTGCTTTGTGTCCCGACCGGTTCCAAGAACAAAGACTTGGCATGGGAATTCATCACCTATGCGGCTGGCTCGGAAGCCCAATTCGGTTATACCGCTGCGCGTGGATATGTACCGACATTCAAGTCTTTGATGTCCAGGGCTGCGGATTATTACAAGATCGACCCGTACTTCGAAGTGATTCTCTCCCAATTGAACAATGCCCATTTCAGACCAAGCATCGTCCAATATACAGAGGTTGCGTCGCAGGTCCAGAATGCCATTCAGGCTGCAGTCATGGGGGTGAAGACACCGAAACAGGCTCTTGATGATGCGGCGAAGAATGTAGATCAGCTTTTGGCTCAGAAGTGATTCATTTTTCCTTTCTGCAGGTCAGATGCCTGCAGAAAGGAGGTTTTGTGGACAAACCCGTGAGGTGTTCGCAAAAAGGATACTACCATGAAAATCAAAACGAAAAACGCGATACAGGGATACTTGTTTCTGTTACCGTTGATTGTGTTGCTGTTGAGTCTGTCTTTTTATCCATTGTTGCGGACGATATTCCTGAGTTTCCAAGATGTCAAACTGGCTACCCTTAACAGGATGCGGTTCTCCGGGCTGAAAAACTACAGGACAGTTTTCACAAGCGATTCTCCGAATTTTCTGAAAGTGATTCTGCCAAACACGTTTTGGTATGTGTTCGGCAGCGTTTTGGGCCAGATTGGTATTGGCTTTTTCCTTGCTTTGGCGTTAAACAACAAGTCCATCAGGGCAAAAGGGTTCTTCCGTTCCATCATCATCCTTCCTTGGGTCGTCAGCAGTATCATTATCTCCATTTCGTGGAGATTCATGTACGAACCGAGATTGGGGATCATCAACTATTTCCTCTCTATGCTTCATGTGATGAATCCCCCGACATGGCTGAATGATCCGCATCTGGTAATGCTTTGTCTTATTATCGCGAACATTTGGCATGGAATGCCGTTCAGTTTCATTGTCCAGACTTCAGGTCTGCAGAGCATCCCTGAGGAGATTTACGATGCGGCGATTGTCGATGGGGCGAGCAATTGGCAAAAACTTCGGTACATCACGGTGCCGATGATTCGGCAATTCTTGGTGATGAATTTGGTTATGACCAGCATGAACACCATCAACTCGTTTGATTTGATCTATTCGACGACAAAGGGAGGTCCATTGTTCAAGAGCGAAGTGATGGCGGTAAACATGTATCGGCGTGCCTTTGATTTTGGCAAGTTGGGTGAAGGATCCGCTGTTTCGGTCCTAATTCTTCTCTTTAATTTGGTTTTGACCATCCTGTATCTGAGACTCAACAGAGAAAAGGTTTCGGAATGAGAGGAAATATGAAACATACAAATTATGGGAAAGCCACGAAATACCTTGCATACTGTATCTTGATTCTTGCAGTGATTCTGACTTTGATACCCTTGTATTGGTTGTTGGGGTCGACATTCAAGACCTCTGAAGAAGCCATTGGTTATCCGCCGACGCTGTTCCCCCATAATCCCACATTGGGCAATTTCAAACGGCTTGCTGATGGGAGCAGCTTTTACTTTGGTTCATATTACCACAGCTTTATTGTTTCCATGGGTGCTTTGTTGCTCAGTTGTTGTGTGGCGACATTGGCGGGATATGGGTTGTCTCGATTCAAGTTCCGTGGGAAAAAGCCCATCATGGTCGGCGTCATGTTCTTCCAGATGGTTCCTGTCCTTGCCATCATCATTCCGTTGTACCAAATATACTCGGTATACGGCTTGTACAATACCCACATTGGTTTGATTCTGATTTACGCGACGTTGACAGCTCCGATGAATACGTGGATTCTCAAGGGATACTTCGACACTATTCCTGATGCCATTGAAGAAGCCGCTATGATTGATGGCTTGAGCAAGAGCCAGGCGTTCCTGCGCATCGCCCTTCCTATTGCGGCTCCGGGGCTTTCCGCTGCAGCTGTGTTTGCGTTCTTCAAGGCTTGGAACGAATATATTGTCGCTATGACTTTGACCAGCAGTGTGCGGCCGTATACGGTTGAATTGTACCGTTTTATCGGGGAACAAGGTGAAGTGGACTGGTCGTTGCTCGGCACCGCTTCGTTTATTGCGGTTGTTCCGATTTTCATACTCTTTTCATTCGCGCAGAAATACTTCATCATCGGGCTTTCCGGAGGAGCCATCAAATCATGAGCGGATTTGACGTACAAGGCAAAACCATTGCGGTCATAGGCGATGTCGCGTTGGATGTCGCCTATTTCGCCATGCTGACCGACGAGGCTTCTGTAGAGACTGGATTGCCGGTAAACGATGTCAGGAAAGTCTCTTTCAACGCCGGTGGAGCCGGCAATCTGGCAGTGGATGTCGTTGCATTGGGAGCCCATTGTGATTTGTATGGTTTTTGTGGTACTGATACGTACGGCACGGTTTTGGAGAAATGCCTCAAGGATGCGGGTGTCTCCACGGATGGATTGTTCCCGTACGAGGGTTCGGATACATGTGTGTACCACAAGATGTATCAAGGTGTACAGGAAGAAAACCGATTTGATGTAGGGCGGAAGAACCAATACACCGATGCTATGGCCGACCATCTTGTCGATTGTTTTAAGGCTCGCATGAAAAGCTATGATGCGGTGATTATCAATGCTCAGTTTTCCAATTCAATCCATACAGCTCATATGCAGGAGGTATTGGGACAGGTGCTCGAATCTGTGCATTGCCCTGTTTGGCTGGACAGCCGTTTCCCATTGCGGTACCGGAATTGCAGCATGAAGCTCAACCGGCATGAGATTTCTGCTTTGACGGGAATAGATGACAGTAAAGAAGCAATTCGCTTATTGTACTCCACACATAAGGGATTGGTTGTCATGACGCGGGGTGAGGATGGAGCCTTGGCGTTTGACGGCACATCCTTCATAGATGTTCTTGGCGTCAACATCATCAAGAAAACGGATCCTGTGGGAGCCGGTGATGCCTTCCTTGCCGCATTGGTTTGTGCCCAGTGTTGCGCAATGCCGGTGAAGGAGAGCCTGACGTTCGCGAATGTCGCAGGCGCGGTGAGTACGGAAGTCCTTTATGCGACGGGACATCCGACGGCTGGAGATATCCTGAGGGTCCTGCAGGATACGGATTACCGGTATAATCCTGAAATTGCGAGAGACCTGAGAAAAGCCGATTATGTGCCTGGCGCAGACATTGAGGTCATCAATAAGCAAGCGTTGAGAAGGTTCCGTGCATATCCGAAGGTGGCGATTTTCGATCATGACGGCACCATCTCCACTATGAGGCAAGGCTGGGAGAGTGTCATGAGCCGGATGATGGTGGAAGCGGTTGCAGGCGAGAGATATGCGACGCTGGAGCCGAAAAGACTCGATGAGATAACTGTTGCTGTCAACGAGATGATTGAGAAGACCACTGGCATACAAACCATATTACAGATGGAGGAACTGGCTGAATTGGTCAGGCATTTCGGATATGTGGCGCCTTCTTTGATTCAAACGCCGGCCCAATACAAACAGGAGTACCATAAACGGCTCACCAAGTTGCTTGATGTGAAGTATGAACGCTTCTCAGAAGGGTTGTACGATGTCTCTGATTTTACCATGAAGGGAGCGTTGCGCTTTTTGCAGGATCTGCGTTCACATGGAACGAAAGTGTTTCTCGCAAGCGGCACTGATTATGCAGATGTCTCCTATGAAATGAAGACGCTTGGGTATGGTGATGTGTTTGATGGTGGCATTTACGGTTCAGTCGGTGATGTGGCGAACGATCCCAAAAAGATGGTGATGGGAACCATAATCAACAAACTGGGGGATGTGGGAAGTGATGTGGTTGTGTTCGGGGATGGACCTGTGGAGATCAGGGAAGGGAAGAAACGCGGGTTCCTGACAATCGGCGTCGCAAGTGATGAACACCAGCGTTACGGGTGGAACTTGAAGAAACGGCAGCGGCTTGTCCTGGCAGGTGCTGATGTGTTGGTTCCGGATTTCTCCTGGATGGAAAAGGTCTCAAAATTGGTGGGGTGGAAAGCATGAAACAGTTTGATCGTTTCGCAATGGAATATCTTCCGCTGAAGGATCGATACAGCAAAGTCGATATTGTGGAAGCGAGTGTGGATGTCCAACCGATGGATGTCGGTATGCTGGACGAGGATGTGCGGAACCGGATCCAATGCATCGCTGACGAAATCCTCGCGGCACGGCGCAATGGAGCTTCTGTCATTTGCGCATTCGGCGCACATTCCATCAAAAACGGATTGGGACATCTTTTGGGCTCTTTTCTGGAACACGATTGGTTCACCCATTTGTGTACGAATGGAGCAGGCATCATACATGACTGGGAGTTCGCTTATCAGGGAAAGAGCAGTGAGGATGTCCGTGCGAATGTCAGGGAAGGGCATTTCGGCACGTGGAGCGAAACGGGCTTGTACATCAACCTTGCCATTGCGATTGGTGCGTACCGTGGATTGGGATATGGGGAATCCGTGGGATCGATGATCGTCCATGACGGGCTGGATATCCCCCCCGTGGATCAGTTGATGGCGGAAGGTTGCGATGCGTCGCTGCCTCTGGAAAAGCGTGCCGCTGCGTTGGATCTTGCGAAAGAGATACGGGATTGCCATATCACAGAAGGGTTCATGACTATTCCCCATCCTTATAAGCGATACTGCATCCAATCATATGCTTTTGAGACAGGCAAACCATTCACCAGCCATCCAATGTTCGGACATGACATCATCTATACCCATTATGCGAATCAGGGAGCGAGTATCGGACGGACAGCTGAACGTGATTTCCTTTCCTATGCAGATAGTGTTTCCCACCTTGAACACGGTGTCTATCTGTCTGTAGGATCAGCGGTCATGTCTCCGATGATTTTTGAGAAATCCTTGTCGATGTCAAGGAACGTTCTGCAGAGGCAGGGAAAAGACATCAAGGATTGTCATCTGCACATTGTTGATCTGCAGAAATCCGCATGGGACTGGAGCAAAGGGGAGCCGCCGATGGACAATCCGGCGTATTATCTGCGTTTCATGAAGACATTCAACAGAATGGGATGTCCCGTAGACTACACCTGCTTGGACAACAAGCTTTTCTTCCTCGCATTATATACCATGCTGAAAGAAAGGGGATAATCATGAAAACAGTGCTTGGAGTTGATATCGGGGGCACGAAGACAAGCGTTTGCTTGGGCTCTGAGGCAGGTGATGTCATCTGCAAGCGGCAATTCCTCACGGCTAAGGAACCAGATGCCGTCATCGATGCCATATGGAAATGCGGGACTCAGATAATGTCCGAACAATCGATTCCGGCGTTATCCGCAATCGGCATCAGTTGCGGGGGGCCGCTTGACACCCATAATGGTCTGATCCTTTCCCCTCCGCATCTTTCCGCATGGAAGGCATATCCCGTAGTGGAAAAGCTTTCCTCCTTGTTTCGTATCCGGGCGTTTCTGCAGAATGATGCGAATGCCTGTGCGGTAGCTGAATGGAAGTGGGGTGCGGGGCGCGGAAGCCGGAACATGGTTTTTTTTACATTCGGGACAGGGTTCGGTGCTGGATTGATTTTGAATGGTGCGTTGTACGAGGGGAGCAGTTGCATGGCGGGGGAGATAGGGCATATCCGCATCAGTTCCCGCGGTCCTTTCTGTTATGGAAAGAAAGGCTGCGTGGAATCATTCTGCAGCGGCGAAGGATTGGGCTTGTTGTATCAACAGTATTATGGTCGGAAGTTAAGCGGCAAAGACATTTGCCTGCTGGCGGAAAAGGGGGATGCAAAGGCTCTTCGTGTGATCGGTGTATCTTCCAGGAAACTTGGCCAAGTATTGGCGGGTGTCATCGATTTCGTCAATCCGGAAGTGGTTGTCATTGGGAGCATATTCACTCGGGACGAGCAGTTGTTCCGGAGCACTGTTGAGCGAGTGGTCGCCAGAGAGGCGTTGCCACAGAGCTTATGTGTCTGTTCGATACGGCCTTCACAGTTGGGCGAAGAATTGGGGGACAAGGCCGCGATAAGCATAGCGTTGGCGGGATTGTCACAGGAGGGGTGATATGGATTCGGAGAAAATATTGGACGATCTTTGCATGAGATATGCATCGTTGGAACCGATGAAGAATGCTATGAAGAAAGCATATAGCCTTCTTTTGGATACTGCGTCACGGCATGGCGTCATCTTCACTTGCGGAAATGGAGGCAGTAGCGCGGATGCGGATCATATAGTCGGCGAGTTGATGAAGTCTTTCGTCAAGAAACGGCCGGTAACCGACTCTTTTGCGAAGCGCCTTGTTGCAGTGGATCCCATTTTAGGTGAAAAACTGATTGCCGGTTTGGAGGGAGCGATTCCTGCGGTGAACCTTTCCCAACACACTGCCCTGACAACGGCTTTCTCCAATGACAAAGCATTTTCTTTGGCGTTTGCCCAGCAGTTGTCTGGGTATGGTCATGAAGGGGATTCCTTGATTGCCATTTCCACTTCAGGCAATTCCGAGGATGTGGTGCTTGCGTGTGTGGTGGCGAAAGCGATGGGTATTCATGTCGTTGGCTTGACAGGAAAGAAGCCATCACAGATTGAACAGTTGGCGGATGTCACCATCAAAGCGCCGGAAGTCGAGACGTACAAAGTACAGGAATATCATCTTCCTCTCTATCATTGTCTTTGCTTGATGCTCGAAAATGCGATATGGCCGGATGAAACGCAACGCTGATCGTATCATGAGGATACGCATCACCTGCTGTGAGGTACTGCCTTGTCGGCGGGATAGTACCTGAACCAATCTTTTGTGTGATGATGATAGGATCACACGCTTAGATTGCTTTTTGTTGGTCCCGCTTTGTTCTCTGTTTTGGGCAAATGTCTTCCAACTGAAACCATTACCAAGAGGTCGTGCATATGTGCCTTGCGCAATAAAGCGGCCGTTGATCGCCTCTTCTCTGCCCAATTTCATTACCTGCTCTTCGTTCGCGTCCTGCAATAAATGTTGCGGATCGCTGAACCCAGTGGGCTAAAATCGTGTTCCGGGAAAATGATGCAAAGCGGAAGCCAGAAGTGTTTTTGATTTATGGTAAAATGGGTGTTCTCTGTATCTACGAGACACGCTTCAAAAATCACCGGAATACGTTCTATGGACGATGATTGGGCTCCGTCCGATCATTCAGGTTGGTTTTACCGATGCCTGAAAAATTTCTGAGACGATAGAGTCGTGGCGCAACGGGAAATCCGGTGAGATGACGAAGCTCCTGGTATTTTCCCGGATCATTTTGCGCAAACTCCTGTTCTTGGATTATGCAGTTTTCATCAAAACAAAGAGGCGTGGCGTTGCAGAATCATGCATGAGCGGAAAAGCTGGCGTATGATCGGCATTCTGCAAACGTATCGTTTCATTTCTGGACGACGAAAGCGTGTTGGAACTGGTTTTCCGAGCCATAATACTGTGTTTTATCCATCGAATGGTGCGATGGATCATCCAAGAAACCGGTAGTGGCTTCATAAGGGAAAATTGGTTGCAGAGACTAAAAAAATGCGGATAGTCATGAGCTTTTTCCTCATATATATGTGCAGTCGGTACAATTTTCATCTTGGAAACCTGTTTCAGAAAGATAATTGTTCTCTAGGAATAACTTCCCTACACTGTAATCATCACTAGGAAAGGAGATAATGTATGAAGAAATTGATGTTTTGCTTTTTGACCCTGCTGGTGTTCTTGTCTCTTTCAGGTTGTTCGAAAAATACGAAGACCACGTCGGTGACGGCAAAGACCCAACCTGTACAGGCTGTCGCACCGGCAAAGACCGATACGCCTGTCCAGACTCAAACAGGTTCGGATGCTGTCGATTATACAAAGGGTCCGAAAATTGTGATAAAAATCGGCCATGTCAGCCAAGCTGGAGTACCTTTCGATGTGGCATGCAATAAGATTGGCGAAGATTTGGACAAAGTCACCAATGGCCGTATAACGGTCAAGGTGTTCCCTGCTTCCTCACTCGGCAACAATACGGAACTGTTGGAGCAGGTACAAGCTGGAACACTTCAGATGACTGCTTCTTCTGTGGCTTTCTTCGGCACTTTTACGGATTCAACGAAGCTGCTGGATCTGCCGTATCTTTTCAAATCGAATAAAGCGGCTGAGGAAGTGCTGGATGGAGAAGTAGGCCAGAAGATTTTCAAAGATTTCGAAACTCAGGATTTTCATGGCTTGGCATGGTTCTCCACTGGTTGGAGACATCTCACCGCAAACAAACCGATTCATAGTCCCGCAGATATGAAAGGTTTGAAGATCCGTGTGATGGAAAACCAAATGCATATTGATCATTTCAATGCGCTTGGCGCTTCCGCGGTGCCGATGGCTTTCTCGGAATTGTACACCGCGTTGCAAAACAAAACGATGGATGCGGAAGAGAATCCGTTTGCCAATATCAACGGAAACAGGCTTTATGAAGTGCAGAAGTACATTATCAAGACAGGACATATTTATGATACGGCTCCGCTTGTAGCTTCTTCAAAATGGTGGAAGACCCTCTCAAAGAGCGATCAGGATTTGATCCAGCAAATTTGCACGAAAGAACTCAGCGAAGAAAGAAAGCTTTCTTATGCAAATGAAGCTGAACTTGAAAAGAAAATAGGAAGCAATGGAACGAATGTCGTCATCCAGCTTTCCCCTGAAGAAAGGGATGTATTCAAGAAAGCTGCACAGCCGGTATATGACAAATATGCTCCGCAGATTGGTAAGGATTTGATAGACATGGTTGAGAAGATCAACGCCAAGTATTGATTCCAAGTTTGTCCTTCCGCTCAGCGGAAGGACTTCATAAGGGTGTTTGTATGAATAAGAATGCATTTTACAACAACATTGAGCGATATATGATCATCGGAATGTTTACCGTGATGATTGTCGTGTGTGCGTTCAATGTCTTTACCAGATTTGTGTTGCATTTTACGCTTCCCTGGCCAGAACAGTTGGTGAGGTATCTGCTTGTTTGGATTTCTTTCGCCGGCATCAGTTGGGGAGGGATGATTGATGTGCATATGAAAGTGACGGCTGTCAGCCTTTTGACCAAGAAACATCCGAAGGTTTTTGAAAACATTTTGGTCATTGGCGATGCGGTGACCGCAGTATATGCGTTTTATCTTTCCTATCGGATCGCTTTGTTTGCGCGAATGATTGCCCAAAAGGGGCAGATTCTCTCAGCAATTCCATGGATTCCCAAGTGGACCATGTATCTGGCAGGAGTGCTCGGTATGGCAGGATTGGGCATCCGGATTATCGAAAGGCGTGTCATTTGGTTTGCCGCAAAGCGGAAAGGAGGGGAGAAATGATCGGAATCATGTTGGGAGTCCTGTTCCTTGCGTTGTTTCTCACGGTTCCCATCGGCATCAGCCTTGGCGTGAGTTGCATTGCGGCATTCGCCACAGGAGAGTTGGGAGACGGGATGATCGCGATGCTTGCCCAATCCACGGTATCAAGCATTGATTCTTTTTCCCTTCTTGCGATTCCGTTCTTCATGTTGGTGGGAAGCTTGATGGAACATGGTGGCATCGCGAAGAAACTCATTGATATCGCAGGTCTCATCACCGGTTCGCAACCTGGTGATGAGNCTTGCCATGACTGCTGTCCTTGCTTCCATGTTTTTCGCTGCGATTTCCGGTTCTGGTCCTGCGACGGCTGCCGCCATCGGCGGAATCATGATCGGATCCATGAAAGCACAAGGATACAGCAAGGATTATTCCGGGGCATTGATCGGAGCGAGCAGCACCATCGGTCCTGTCATTCCACCGAGTATACCGTGCATCATGTATGGCATGACGGTCGGAGTATCTGTGAGTTATCTCTTTATCGCAGGGATTGTTCCTGGTATTCTGATGGGTGTCGGACTCATGATCTACAACTACGTGGTGTCGAAAAAACGTGGATATCATGGGGATGACTCCTTGAAAAGGATGCCTGCAAAGGAAAAGCGGAAGGTCATCAGCAGCGCCATTCCGGCGATTTTGATGCCGCTCATCATCCTTGGAGGTATTTATTCCGGCATCTTCACTCCCACGGAGTCTTCCGTAGTCGGAGTCGTGTACGCCATCATCGTCAGCAAATTCGTCTATCATTCCTTGGATTGGGAAACGTTCAAAAAATCGGTTTTTGACGCTGCCATCACGTCTGCGACCATCATGATCTTGTTTGGGGCCGCTAATACGTTTGGCCGTATCATGACCATGTATGATGTGCCGACGAAGGTCACCGAAGGGATGTTGTCCTTGACCCATAACAAGTTCCTGATCATGTTGCTGATCAACTTGGCCTTGATTGTGATCGGCATGTTCATCGATACGATTTCTTCGATAGTGTTGTTCGCTCCGATATTTGCCCCGCTCGCAGTATCTGTCGGCTACGACCCTTTGCTGTTCGGCATGATCATGGTGGTCAACTTGTGCATCGGCATGATTACTCCTCCAATGGGTGCGGATTTGTTCATAGCACAGCGGATTGCGGGAAGCACGTTTGAGGATATCTTCAGGGAAGCAGTCCCTATGATTTTCGTATTGTTGATCGTCTTGGTTGTTTTGATTGTGTTCCCGGAGATAACTTTGTTTTTGCCGAAGCTCCTGGGGTATGTATACACGGTATGACGGAGGAAAAATGTATAAAAACGTTGAATTGATGTTTGGTGACAAGTTGCTCCGCGGTGTTGTGCGGACACCAGAGGGGGATGGCCCTTTCCCTTGTGTTTGTTTCTATCATGGCTTTACCGTAGACAAAGTCGGGATGATGCGGTTGCATGAATTATGGGCGCGCAGATGTGTCGCCGAAGGATTCGCATGTGTTCGTTTCGATTTTTATGGTTGTGGCGAAAGTGATGGTGATTTTGTGGAAATGCGTTTCTTTGATGAGCTTGAAGAAGCGAAAGCCATTTATCATTGGGCGGAAAAGCAACCGTGGGCGGATCCCCAAAACCTATTCATTACAGGGCACAGCCTTGGCGGGGCGATTTGTTCGGTCATAGCTCCTGTTTTGCAACCAAGAGGAGTGGCGCTTTGGGCACCTGGAAACACCGGGTATTATGATATCAGCAAACGTGCGAATTCGGTTCCTGGCCATTATGAGGAGAAATATGATATCGGTGGTATGTATATCGCCAAAGAATTTCTCGAGCAAATGCAGGATTTTGATATCGTGGCGGCGTCCAGGGGATACAAAGGGAAAGTCTTGCTAGTCCAAGGCGAATTGGATGAACGTATCCCCGTAGCTTCCATTGGTCCGTATCTGCATATGTATGGGGATCAGGTGGAGTCGGTGATCATTTGGGGGGCAAACCATCAGTTCAGTTCTGTCGCATGGAAAACGCAAGTATATGATGTGACAATCGACTACCTGAAGAAACAAATGGTAAGGTGATTTTCGTTTTGCACGTCATTGTATGTTCCGATCGTCCAGCATTTGCTTGCTGGACGATTGTTGTATGATATCATCAAAGTGGAAAAAATGGACAACAAAGATTTGATACGAGAGATCAGCGAAGGGCTTGGGGTGCCGGTCGCCATTTTCAGTGCAAACTGGAGCTTGAAAGGGGCTTCCCCAGACGTTGATCAAAAAATGATGGAAGTTGCCACACACTGCATGAATTCTCCAGATCCCAAAGGAGAGGCCCGCCGTGAAGGGATGACTTTGTTGGAATGCCAACTCGAACGTGATGTCATGTTCAATGTCCTTGCTCGTGGCGAAAACGTTGATGATGACGTTGCGTTCGCTTCCTCAATGCTGTCCTTGTTGCCTGAAATCAGGGAAAAAAGAGGACAGGATGCACGTTTCAGGACTTTCCTTGTCAACCAACTTGCGAATAGCGGAATGAGTCAGGAAAGCCAGATGTTTGTCGCACGTTTGGGGTATCATGACGATTTGCCACGTTGCGCTGTGTTGTTCTCATCCTCCTTTACCCCCGGCCTGCAAGGGAAGGAATTCCCATTCCCCTGGGAATCATTGTTTGCGAATGAGTTTTGCAATTCATCGTGGTTTGAAAAAGAAGACATTCATGGGATTTGCGGGAACAGCCAATATCTCATTTTCAAGAAGGTTCCCAGTCTTTCCTTTTTGAAGAATCGTGATTACTTGGACGGGATGGCCAAAACAGTCATTGCGTATTTCAAAGATCTTTTTCATGTTCAGTTGTCTGTGCATGTAGGCAGTTGCTACAATCATTTTTCTTCTTTGTACCAAAGTTATCACGAAGCGGTTTTCCTGCAAGCAAACAAACGGTTCCTTTCCAAGCAAAGCAACGATGTTTTGTATATCGACCAACACATCTTCGAGTATTTTTGCTTGCAGGTTCCTTCTTCCTCCCACAAGAGGCGTTTCGCTGATTTGGATGCCAACATAAAGGCCAGTCCAAAACAGTGGGAAACCGTGTTCTGCCTGTGCCAGAACGACATGAACCTTACAGAGACATCAAGGAAACTTGGCATCCATCGGAACACGTTGATGCAACGATACGAAAAGCTCAAGAAGCAATTCTCCATCGATCCATTGCATTCCGATGAAGATCGGATTTTCCTTTGGCATTACGTCCTGTACCATAGCAAAAAAACGATACTGCATACCGGGAACATCATCCAACAGGGAAGTGTCCTGAACATGGGGATCGAGAAGCTGGCGGATCTGATAAGCGAAAAAAGCGGCGGGACAATGGTTTTGGAAATCCAGGATTTTTCCATCTCTGGAAACAATGAGGAGTTTTTCAATCTGTTGTGCCAAGGGTCGATGGATTTGATTGTGACGACAAGCAGTACGATGAATGAAGCAACCAATGGATTGTCGGCAATTATGGAGATTCCCTTTTTGTTCAACACTCCTGACCAAGCGCGAGAAATCATCAACAGGTATATCGTTCCTGAGTGTGAAGATCCATTGGCTGCGGTCGGCGTGTATTGTCTAGGTGTCTGGTCAATGGGTTGGAGATACCTGACATCCGCCCATTCACCGGTCATCACTCCTCATGATCTTGCCGGCAAAAAAGTGAGGATCATGCATCTGCATGATGTATTGGGTCGGTATTTGGAACTGATGGGAGCTGAAAGCATACAGACTAATTATGATGAAGTATTCAAATTATTGGAAGCTGATATCGTCGAGTGTCAGGAAAACCCATTCAACAATATTCTGGCGATGGGCTTTTACAAATACCAGAAGTTTATTACGGATCTCCATTTCCAATTGAGTACGGAGTGTTGTTTGATATCATTGAAAGTTTGGTCCAGGTTGACCGAAGAACAACAAGCCATCATCCGTTCCGCCATGGATGAAACGAACAAATGGCTCTATCAGGAGCAGGATGTGTTCAACAATCATTGCCGCGAAGTGCTTGTGAAGGAAAAAGGAATGGTTATGGTCCCTGTTTCGAAGGCCATCGAAAAGGAATGGCGGGACATTGCGAAAGGAATGTACGATTCTTATCCTTACCAGGACATTCTGAACCGTGTCATTCTCGCAAAACAGGGCATGACGAAAAATGGAGGTCGCCATGGGTAAACTGACGGAGATGGTTTATCGGCAAATGGTGTGCATGTTTTCCCATTGTGAAGTCGGGATCGCCGATTTTCCTGACGTGATGAAGCGTGCCGGTGATTCTGACGTGTTCTATGCAAAAGAAGTGGACTCAGATCATACAGGCATCGCAATATCTTCAGACGTGGCTGATGACCTGCAAAAGAAACAGATCACGCGGATGGCGGATGCTTTCATTCATGCGCTCTTGTCGTCATTGCAGGACAATGAGGGGTATGGGGAGATGCAGGGGCAGTACGAATTGCTGCTCAACCGGTTGTTTTATTCCGATGATTCACGCAATACCACATACACCTCTTTGCTTGCGGTGACATTGGGTGTGGATTTGTCTTTGCCGAGGATTCCTTGCATTTTCCAATATTCTTCGGGAAAATCGCAGAAAAGGACCGATGTTGACGATCATCTGGACAGCATGATCAGAGGATGTCTCCGCCAACAGTTTGACGGGATCAGTCAGAATATTCTTGTTTCCAACAGCACAAATCAAGTGTTGGTTTGTCCGGTGTTGTCGGTGAAAAACGATTCAAAAGACACGTTGCGCGCTTTGTTGTCCAAAACCAAGTCTATATTGGAAAAGCAATACAAAGTAAACGTCATCATCGGAGTGGGGGAACCGGTTACCCAGATTCCCGAATACCGTTCAAGTTACCGAATTGCCCAAATCGCATTGTCTTCCTGCCGGAGGAACCATGGAGACATTGTGTTTGGCGATGAATGCTTTTTGGAGTTCATGATCACCTGTTTGCCCGGCGAAATACTCTCTCATTTTCTTGATGGGTATTTGAATTTTGTAGGTGAGGACATGAAGACCATTGATGCTTTGGTGCATAATACATTCGATTTGTATGCTTCCGCGGAAGAACTGCACATCCATCGGAACACCTTGATTACGAGGATCAAGAAAATCAAGGACGGCATGGGACTTAATCCCCTCCATTGTGACAAAGACCGTTTTTTGCTGATTCTCCTTTCCTTATATGACAAATACCCCATGCAAAAGGTAGCGTTGCCGATTCCCAGATAAGGGACATCGCCAGATTGCTGGATTGGTAGCCTGTGGCGTCGCCCATTTGGTTTTTGGGGGATTCTTTCGCTTTGGCCATTTTGCGGGCATGGGATCGTTCATCGCCGGTGCCGTCCTAACGGCGATTCTATGTGCGGAAGACAGTCCTGCAAATTACCATGGCATTCATGGAGGCATGGATTTTCCTGGAGTTGGGGTGATGAAGGAAGATTGTTCGGATTTCCCTTCTTTGCGACAAAGCTTCGGAGCGGGGTGTTGTGGGGGCTTGTATTGTGCTTCGAGCGGATGGATGGTTTCTGGGAATGGTTCGCGGGAGGATTCCCTTCAATTGTCGCGGTAGTTTCGAAGGGCGGGGCGGTGGAAACAGTGAAAAGCCTTATCCGAACGGATGGATCGGATTCTTGGCATTGTTGGGCGGATGACGGCAGGGAGGCTGGGCTGTTGTCAGACAGAATGGTATGCGATCGGGGCATGCTGGTCGTCATTGTATCGGAAAATGGAAGGAGAATTGCCCTGCAACTCTTGACAACTGCGACAAGCAAATGCACATTACCTTGATGCCGGCACAACGTTGGAGTGGCTTGTTGGAAATGCGGATCATATAAAGGAAAAGATGCCGGGGAATGGGGTTTTGCTTCCAACTTGACGGGTATTTCCGCGTCTAATGAAGGAGAAGGATCAGGAGGAATGTCACATGCAGACAAAAAATCGTAGCACATCGGGATCGCAACTGGCTGCTTGTGGAGGAGAAAAGGGATATGAAGGTTCTTATTGCGACTGATTGGTATGAACCTGCCGTAAACGGTGTCGTGACATCCGTCGTCAATCTGGCCCATGGGTTGGAGGCGATGGGTCACGATGTGCGTATCCTGACGTTGTCCGGAAACCTGCTGTCATACCAGAAGGGGAATGTACTGTACATCGGCTCGTCTTATGCCGGGGGGTTTTATCCCAAAGCGCGTATGGCCTTGGTGTGTCCGCCGTCTTTTCTGCAGGAACTGAAGGCCTGGCATCCGGACATCGTCCACAGCCAGACTGAATTCTCCACTTTCCTGTTCGCGAAACGTATAGCCCGTTCGTGTCATGCTCCGTTGGTGCACACCTACCATACGGTCTACGAGGATTTCACCCATTACTTTGCGGTTAATGTGAAGCTTGGCAAGCGTATGGCAATGGTGTTTACCCGTTGGGCTTTGTCTCGGCCGAAGGCCGTCATCGTCCCGACTGCGAAGATTTCCAGGATGCTGGATCGGTATGGAGTTTTGAAGCCGGTCTATGCCATCCCGACCGGGTTGGACATGAGGCGTTTTCTGAAGGATGATGGTTCGGAAAAAACCATCCGGAAGGAACTGGGTCTTAGGGAGGATGATTTTGTTTTTGTCTTCGTGGGGCGCCTTGCCAAAGAAAAAAATGTCGGGGAGTTGCTTGATCTGATGGAGCAAGACATGCCATTTGATGCGAAACTCCTTATTGTCGGGGATGGACCGGTGAGAAAGGACCTTGAGGCTTCATGTGCCGGGAAGCACCTTTGCGGGCGGGTTGTCTTCGCAGGTATGGTGCTTCCGGAGAAAATCGCCGGTTATTACCGGGCTGGTGATGTCTTTGTCTGTGCATCCCAGAGCGAGACACAGGGACTGACATACTTTGAGGCTATGGCTTGTGGCATTCCGGTGTTGTGTAAGAAGGATCCCTGTCTGGACGGTGTGGTGGACCAAGGACGGAACGGGTTCGAATATGATTCCCCACGACAATTCGCCGACATCGCAAAAAGGTTGGTTTCCAACCCGGAGGAGCGTGCCCGCATCGGACAGGCCGCTCGGCAGACCATTATGGATCATTACACGGAAGAAGGATTCGCCAGAGCTGTTTGCGGCGTATATCATGCATGCTTGGTTGATGGGAACTCGTGGCTTCTTGATGAATCCAAGGTCGTGTCGTGATCAACACGGCGATCAACGGTTTATGCATGGCTTTGGCTGACAGCATCCCCCGATCGCATGCATTCTGGGTTCTATGGCCAGTTGGAGGGACGCCGTCGGATTCCGGAAGGAAGAGAAGATGGATGCTGCAAGGTTTCTGTTGAGACTCGGCATCGGATGGTACATCGGTATGGAGCCTTCCTGCTTGGCGGCTTGATCGCCGGTGTATGTCTTATGGAAACATCTTGTCGCACGGGCACGGCCATGTTGGCTTGACCCTGCGTTCCCGCCACCTGTTCCGGTTCCTCGTCAGAGAATGCACTGTCCGAAAGGAAGGCTTTCATCTTTCCAAGCAGTTTGTCTGGCTAGGGCTCACAAGAAAGTCCTTCGCGAATGGCAGCCGTTTACCGCTTCCGGGATGGACGAGGGGCCAGGAAGTTGAACCACTCAGACAGTTTGACAGCCTCCTTCCGAAAAAGACAAGGGTTCCGGTGTCTGCCTTGCAGTCATGGTAGCGGAGGTTCGGCGCATAGATGACGTTGCTGTCATGCGTCTCGGAAAGAGGCAGTCGATTTCTTTCGTGATGGTTCAGGGGTGCTGGTTGATCTTCTTCAGCAATTCCTCTTCGCTGTCGAGCAACTGTACGAACTGCTTGTACAGGGGTTCCAGGTAGGAAGGGTCAGACAGGTCGATGCCGAGCATCTTGATGGTGTCCGTCGGCAACCTGTCGTTGCCGGCATTGAGGAATGCCTTGTAGTCGTCCATCATCTTCTTGTCGCCGTTGAGGATGCTGTCCCTCACCCTGCATGCGCAGGCGATGGAAGTCGAATACGAGAATACGTAGTAGTCATAGTAGAAATGCGGGATGGAAGCCCAATAGGATGCGGTAGCATCCGGGTTTTTGACGCCCGGATTGAATGTCGCAAGGTTGTCCAAGAACATGGCGCCCAAGTCGTCACTGGTGAGCGTCCCTCCGTCCTCGATGGTCTTCCGCATCTGCCGTTCGATGCTGGCGAACATCATCTGGGTGAAGAACGAGCTGCAGAGCACGTCCAATTCCTGGGTCACATAGAACAGTTTTTCCTTGTCGGTTTGGGCATGGTCGATCATATAGGAGGAGAGGAGCAGTTCGTTCGTTATCGATGCGATCTCGCTGGTGAATGACGTGACGTCCTTCCTGTTCCTTGTCGGTTGCGCTTTTTCCGATCGGAGCATGTGCATGGCATGTCCGAGCTCGTGGGCAAGCGTCGACAGGTCGTATTCGTCGCCGGTGAAATTGAGGAGCACCCAAGGATGCCCTCCGGCTTGCGCGGCGAAGGCGCCGGTGGATTTTGTGGCGCCTGGGGCGGAATCGATCCAGCCCTCGTCAAAGGCGCGCCTCAGGTCGGCCGTGTAGTCGTCACCCAGGACGGAGAGGGAGCTGAGGACCAAGCCTTTCGCTTCAGAGAAGGTGAAATGCGGGACAGGCATGTCCGCCAGAGGCATGAATATGTCGTAGGAATACAGGACATCAAACCCAAGTTGCCGCCTCCGGATGTCGTTCATCCGTCCGACAAGGCTGACATGTTCCTTCGCTGAGGCAAGCAATGTCCGGTACATCTCCTCGTTGAAGCCAAGAGGGGCAAGTGTCTTTTCAAAGGTGCTCTTCCAGCCATGGAGTTTTGAATTCGCTTCTTCCGCCTTGAAGTACGAGGAAATGTTCGCGGCGAAGAAGGGGGCGCTCTTCTGGAAGGGCGTGTAGAACGCATTGGCGAAGGTCTCCCGGTATTCCCTGTCCCGGTTGGTCATCGCCGCCAGTCTGTTGGCAAGATTCGCCTCGACCATGTTNCCCTCGGGATCCTTCACCTTGGGGTATTCCATCACGCCGTACAGGTAGGTGTCGTGGATGTTCATGAACCCGTCAATGGCGTTTTGCAGGGGTCGCAACGCATCCTCTTCCTTCGCCGTCAGCGTATGCTCCTTCTCTGATTCCAGGACGGTCAACTCGTAATGGTAGTCGGAGAGGAGGGGGTCGGAGAGGATGCCGTCCCAGAATGCCTTGTCTTGGGAAAACAACATCTCGGATGTCTTGTTGTTGACCTTGGAGAACGCATCGGAGAGGTTGGCCACCGTGTTCTGCAACTTCTTCGCTTGTACATCGGTGTTGTCCAAGGAAAGTCGGAGGGAGACATAGATGTCGATTTTTTCAAAGCGTTCTGAGAACCGGTTCTTTTCTTTCAGGTACGCGAGCATGGACGGGGCGTCCTTGACCGCCTGTGCCATCGCCGCTAGATGGGGCAGAACGTTGTTTGTCAGATCATCGGCTTCCGCTTGGAAAGCCTCGGGGGAAGCTGAGAGCTCCTTCAAGTCCCATCTTGCGGGTTGTTCTTCCGGCACTGCGGATACCATCATGGGTTTCGTGCTTTGGCAAGAAGACAGCACCAGAAGTGCGGAAATAACTACATATGACAGTTTTTTCATGGGAAACCTCTCTTTCTACAATATCGTTGATGGGAATGGGATACAAGTAATGAAAGTCAGGAAACACCAAAGTTTCCGGTTGATTCCCTTCATGCAAGAGAGATGGAAGACCAGAGAAAACGTTTGGCCGGAAGCCGGATCCGCACTTTGCGCATAGAATAAGCGCTGTAGCAGGGGAGCGACATGATAACCAAGATACTGTGGAGTAAGGCATCGGTCCCAAGACACCAGATCATGTTCGAGAGCATCAAGTCCAGACTTGGCTACGTATCACCCAAAATTCTGCGTTGAACCACAGAAACCGGGCGCCAATCGGAAATAACAAAAAATGGTAGTAACTCGTTATATAATAACGAACCATTACTATTTTGATACAGATGCCGATTGGTAACGTTTTTGGTAACAAAACAAGGTAAATAAGAATGGCAACTCGTTTATATATAACGAATTGCCATTCAATTTCTAAAGGTGCCGATTGGATTCGAACCAACGCATGACGGTTTTGCAGACCGTTTCCTTACCACTTGGATACGGCACCGACTGAGCCGCATAAGTGACAGCAAGATTGACGATAACAGATTCTTTGAGGATAATCAAGTGTGGAGAGAAAAGAGAAATGAAGAAGCTGTTGTTGGTAGGACTGCTGGTTGTCTTGAGTTCATTTGCATATGCCCAAACACCAGATAATTGGGCGAATATTTCATTTATTGGGCAGTATGCTCCCGAAAGGAGCCAAGGGACTGCGTATGATATCGGTTTTGACATGGCCGATTATACATTCCTTCCTTCCACGAATTTGGGGGTGTTCGGCCGGATGGCAATCGGTTGGGAACTTGGTTCTTCCGATTGTGTCCGGCTGATGGTTGACTGTGGCCCTGTGTACACGACGGTTGTCGCGGGAGGGGTGAGTGCCTATTGTGGATTGGGCATGGCCTTGGCGACCGCTGACACCAAGAGTGAGAATGAGACCCAAGTCGGCATGTGTGCTGATATGGGTTGCCGTTTCCGTCTCACTGCTGAAGGTACGGGGGATCTTGCCTTTGTGGTGGGGGCTGTCGCGAACCTGTATTTCCTCCATATGTATAAAGAAACGAGAGTCGATGGCATCACGTGGGATGTCATGGGCTATACAGGTTTCTCGCTTGGATACGATTTTGGCCGTCGATCCATCTATGAACCTGTGTACTATTACTGATCGAGGTCGTAAGAGTTCCTGATTTCCTCTTTCGCTTGGGTAATGACCTGCCCATACTGGGCATCAAGTTGCTTCAAGGCTTGGTTGAGCATTTTGAGGAAATCGGGATCTTGTTCAGGCTGCAGGACAATGTCGTCGCCATACTGTGCCCTGAGTTGTTCCTGCTTTTGTTCCAATCTTGGTTGGTATTGTTGTTTCGCCTTCTCGGTCATCTGTTTGATTTGGGCGAGATATTGGTCAAAGAATTGCCCTAACTGCCCTACCAAAGCGGACAGTTTCTTGTCTCCGATGATCATCGTGAGTTCCTGCACTTTCTGAAATCCGTGTTTGTAGCCTTCTGTTTGCGGAAGACTGATATTATCCAAGAGTGCGGTGACCAATCCTTTCATGATCAACTCTTTGTCCTGACCTTTATAGGTTTTGACCTGCTTCTGCACTTCCTCAACGGTCTTTTCTTCGTCGTTAAGGAACGCTGCCGCAAGTTTCCTGCCTTCCTGTATCTTTTCATTCCTTGCGATCTTCTCGGAATTGACGTGTATGTCTTGGGTTTTTTCCAGAGCGATTTCCCATGCTGATTTAATGACGGACATGACTGCCTCCTTTCAACAAGATATCCAACTTCATCACCTTGGACAAGCCTGCTTTTTCTGCTAGATTACCAAGTATGGATGTAGAGCAATCTATCATGTACGGTTTTGACTTGTTCGGTACGATGATTTTCGCCATCACCGGAGCCGTAAAAGGCGTTCGTTGCAAACTGGACATCCTTGGAGTGGTGGTTTTCGCCTGTACCGTAGGTTGCGGGGGAGGCATGCTCCGCGACATGTTGCTTGGAGCGACTCCCGTCGCGGCGTTTTCCGACAGTGCGTATATCATCATCTGTGTGTTTACCGGTCTGGCGGTGTTTTTTCTTGCCCCGCGGTTTGTAGGCAAATGGAGGACCATCCTGTTTTGCGACGCCGTCGGGTTGGGAGTTTTCACCGCCCTTGGAATGGCCAAAGGAGCCATGTACGGCATCGGACCTATCGGACAGATACTGTGTGGAGCCTTTTCCGCTGTCGGGGGTGGCGTCATCAGGGACGTGATGTCAAAATCAGTTCCCGCGGTGCTTACCAGTGATTTCTATGCGACGGCCAGTCTGATCGGAGGCCTTGTATACCTGCTTTTGGAAAAACTCGGCGTCCCGTTGTTCCCTGCGTTCCTTGCCACCAGCGTGGTGGTCATCGCCATCCGTGTCATCGCCATAGAATTCAATTTTCACCTCCCGGTGGCCGATACTGCGCTTCCTGTGGAAGACCATGTGGCGTTTCTCGGGCTACTCAAAGACAAAAAACATGAAGGTGGAAAGAAATCATGATTACGAAACCCCTGTATTATGAAGAACCGTACGCACGGGAACTTGATGCATGCGTGTTGTCCATCGATGGAAACGTAGTGGTTTTGGACAAAACCATCTGTTACCCCGAGGGTGGGGGACAACCTGGGGACCGGGGTATGATCGGAACATGCAGGCTTCTTGATACCCAAAAGACCGATGCGCATGAGATATTGCATATTGTGGAAAACCCTACGTTCAGGAAAGGTGATGTGGTGCACATCTCTTTGGATTGGGAACATCGGTATTTCTACATGCAGGAACATACCGCGCAACACGCCATCAGCGGGACATTGTTCACCAAGTTCTCTATAGGCACCGTAGCCGTTCACGAAGGAGAGGATATCCTCACCGTCGAGACGGATCACGAGAGGATTGAAGAATCTGTGTGCTTTGAACTGGAGGATGAGGTGAACAAGATCATCCGGGAAGGGCATCCGGTTTTCTATGAAGTGAAAAACCATGAGGCTGCAGAGCGTATGGGGCTTCGTCGATCCATCAAAGTGGAAGGGGATGTGAGGCTGGTCGTCATCGAAGGCGTCGATGTCATCGCCTGTGGGGGACTTCATGTGGCGAACACCAGGGAGATCACGCTTGTCCAATATATCGGGCAGGAAATGATCCGTTCCCACGTGCGTCTCATCTTCCGTGTCGCAGGAAATGCGGTCAGGGAAATCCGGCATAACAGGATGCTGGTCAGGCAGATGTGCGCCTTGCACAGCGCCCAACCGGAAAACCTTCTTGAAGTGGAAAAGCAGGAACTTGAGGATTACCATACGGTCAAAGCGGACTTCGCCCACATGAAACTCGAAGCCTCCCGTTCTCTTTTGTCATCTTTCTCCGGAGTGAAAACTTGGGATGTCTCCGGTCAGCCGTTTGATCTGAAGGATGTCGCCCAATGTCTGGATGGCAAACAGGACCTTGCGCTCTGCGCGGTGAAAACGGAAGGGGACAACCTGTATTGGCTGTTTGCGTTCTGCGGTACCTACCATGGCATGGATTTCAATGCGCATCGTGCTGAACTGCTTTCCCCCATCCAGGGTAAGGGGGGCGGGCGAGCGCCTCTTTATCAAGGTATGGGAAAGGGAAAACCGGAGACGCTGTTCCAAGCCTTCGACACGCTGATGTCCCGGGTTTAGCCGGGTAAGTCAGACAGTTTCAGGCTGCATGCCGACAAAAGCTATCGTTTCAGTTCCTCTTTCGCTTCCCCGATGACCATTTCGGTCCGTTTCGGGGCATCTCCCACATAGTCGCTGGCGTTGAGGTACGAACGGATTTCTTCTTTGGTGAGGTACTGCAGCATCATTTCGTTGTTGGTCAGTTCCTCCATCAAGGAGTTGGGTTTGCCCTTCTGCACGGCATCCCAGGCTTTCAAGGACGCTTCCCGTATCTGCTCGTGCATTTCCTGCCTGTCGGCACCTTTGCGGCCGAGTTCCATCAGCAAGCGCTCGCTGGAGGCGAAAAGCCCGTAGCTGTCCAGATTCCGTTGGACGGCCGGTTGGTGGATCACCATGCCGGTGACGACGTTCGTTTCGGTGATCAGGATTTCGTCAGTGGTGAGGAACAGGGAAGGAAGGATCAACCTGCGGTTCGCGGAATCGTCCAACGTGCGTTCCAAAAGCATGTATGCGTTGTTTTGCCATAAGGGGTCACACAAGGATGCCGCATACCGGCACAGGCTGTCGACCTTTTCGCAGTTGATGGGATTGCGTTTGAACGGCATGGCTGACGAACCGACTTGTTTTTTGCCGAACGGTTCGCTCCATTCTCCGATGGGAGGGCTCATCAGGATACGGAAATCGATGGAAAACTGGGCAAGGGTCGAGCAGAGGTTGGAAATGGCTTCCGCAATCCTCAGGTCCTGTTTGCGGGGATACACCTGGGTGGAGGCCGTGAAGCTTTTCAAACCGAGTTTGTCCATCACTTCCTGTTCCAGATCGAAAGAACTCATCCCGGAACCTTTGACCAGTTCTTGATAGCTGGCGGAAGTCCCGACGGCACCTTTCATGCCTTTGCCGCGGATTTCGGAGCGGACTCGTTTCAGGTCTTTGATGTCTTGGGTGAGATCCTGCGCCGTTTGGGCGAAGCGGTAGCCGATGGTGGTGGGTTCAGCCGGCTGAATATGGGTGAAGGCCATGCAGGGGGTGTCCTTGTATGTCTCCATCTTGCTGATGAAAGCGGACAAAAGGACTTCCGCCTTTTTGATGAGTTCATCCATCGCTTCGGTGAGGCGTATGGCTTCTGCGTTGTCCTCGATATCCATGCTGGTCGCGCCCAGATGGATGATCGCTCCGGCTTTTGGGCATTGTTCGGCGTATGTCTTGATCTCCGCCATCAAATCATGGTGGAGTTCGGCTTCAAACTCCGTCGCACGGTCGATGTCGATGTCTTCCTGGTGGGCTTTCAGTTCCTCGACTTGTTCTGCGGAAACCAGTCCTGCCTTTTCTTCGGCTTCCGCCAGGGCGACCCATACTCTGCGGAACAGGATTCTTTTATGCCGTTCGGAAAAAAGAGCACGCATTGTTGTGCTTCCATATCTCCAGGTAAGGGGGGAGATGTACGTGTCATGGGTGAAGGTTGCCATAGATACCTCGCACCTTGACTCTAGCAGTCGATGCGTCTTTTTGCAATGGCGCTTTCTTTGGTCATGCAGGGGTTTTCCTGAGCATATCAAGAAACGTCAAAAGCCCGACAGAAAGAAGGATATGCCCGATTCCTGCAAAACCTGAGATGGCCGCGTCAATGCCTTTGGGGATTCCCAGTCCGAGGACTTGCGTGATGCCGCGGACTACGAGCATGACGGCGGTCAACGACAATCCGGCATCATACAGGACCAGGAAGGTATGGAACCGTTTCTGTTGCTGTAAGGGTGTGTTGTTGCAGATGATCGCGACGATCAGGAAGAAAAGCATGCCCAGGATGAAAAGATGGCCATGGACTTTCGCCAAGGCCGTCATGCCGGTAAAGCCGTTCCATTTGGTGAATTCCCGGAAGAATACTCCGCCGATTATGCCGGCGATGGCATAGCTGAAGGCATGGTTGTACATTGTTTTCATATCATTTCTCCCGTTGTTGGGCGCGATACCCGATAAGAATGGTCCATACATACGCGCAGGTTTTCGGAATCATCAAAACTCCGATGGCCGGCATGGTGTCCGCAAACAGGACGACAGGGATATAGAAGCCGAAACTCAGCACGATGGTGAGCCATACGTATCTGAAGGCTTGGTCATGTCGCGTTTTCGCTTCCTGTCGGAACAGGACGATGACCAGAAACCCGAGCAGTGCGAATGGGATGTTCCGTGCGATGCCCCAGGAAAGGGGAGGCTGGGCGCTGAGCCACTGGTTTTGCGGCATGCAGCACAGAAGGATGCGCAAGAATGCAAGGACCCATACCGTGATGTCAAGCCCTTTTTTCCCTGTGATCTTATAGCGCTCCTTCCATACAGCGTAGAGCAAGACATAGAAAACCGTCATGGTTATCGAAGTGATGAACTTCCCGATGCCCAAAGCCGCTGTGTGGTTTGCCAGACCATTCGTGCAGAGTGCGACCGCACGGGGGACGAGATGAAACGCATCCCCGCAACCGAGTACGATAGCCATGCTCCCGAAGAGCAGGTATTGCTTTTGTCTGTTGGGATTCAGAAGCATCCTTATGCCAAGGATGACCACACCAGAGAGATAGACGATGTCAAATGCCGTTTCGAAAAGTGCCTGCATAGGGTTTCTTCCTTATTGGTAAAGAGTGCGTCGTACCACTTCGACGAGTATGTGAGCATCCGTTTTCCCTTCCATCAGGAGGGAGAGGATGTTGGACGTGACGAAATCGATGAATGCCGTCTCACTGAAAGCTGTCGTGAAGGCATCTGGACTCACTTGTGCGTCAGCATGAAGGATTCCGATCATGGTGTGTTTGATGCCATCCAAGAAATCCCTCATGGTCTTCAGAGCTTTGTTTTTGCCCCCGTCGGCGATGCTGACGGAATGCATGGTGAAAAAACCTGGATAGTTTCCGATGCCTTTCTGGATGTGGTTGTACAATTGGTCAACGTATGAGGGGAAGGCTTGCGCCCCTTCCTGCCTGGGGGTGTCGGCGAAGATGTCTTCCCACACCCCTGCGATGGTTGCGACCAGCAGGTCTTCTTTGGATGGATAGTAGTTGTACAGCGTGCCCAGCGCCACATGGCAGGCTTTGGCTACGCCGCGCATGTCGACAGAGGACAGTCCTTGCCGTGCGACGATCGTGCGGCAGGTTGCTTGGATTGCTTCTTTGGAGGTGACGATGGTGTTCATGGTTTTTTTAAATTGAACAATGTTCATTTTGAATGTAAAGAAAACCGCCTCTTCCGTCAAGGGGAGGGAGGCGGTCAAAGGGGGAAAGCTCACTCAACGTATCTGATGGATTCCCATGCGGTGTTGTAGGTGTACAGGTATTCCCCGAGATCATCCTTCAGCTCGCAGTTCTTCAGGTCGTCCACCAGATAGAACGGTTTGGTTGTCCTGAACTGGTCGGCATCGGTATTGACCGAAGACGGGAAATGGAAGCGATCGAGGAACTGCGCGTAGTTCTTTGGTTCATGGATGTAGTTGATGAACGCCATGGCCATGTCGTAATGCTTCGCGCCTTTGGGAATGCAGAGAGAATCGATGTACATCGGACCTCCTTCCTTCGGAATGAAGAAATCGACACCGTTCCATTTCTCTTCGGGAAGTTCTTCGAATATACCTTCCGCATAGCCTTGGGTGACATAGTACTCACCCTGCGCGAAACTCTTCGCGAACCCTTCGGCGTCGAACTTGACGAGGTTGGGTTTCCATTGGTTTTTTACGAGGAGCCTTGCTTTCTCCAATTCCTCAGGGTTCTTTGTGTTGACCGAGTAACCAAGGTATTTCAAAGCGTCGCCCAAGACTTCCCTCATATCGTCCATCATGCACATGCGCCCAGCGAGTTTCGTATCTGCGAAGATCGACCAGTCATGGTCATACCGCTCCACCATATTCTTGTTGACGGCAATGCCTGCCGCACCCATGTAATACGGTACGCTGTATTCCATCTTCGGATCATACAAGGCTTTCCCCAATACCAAAGGAGTGATGTACTTCTGGTTCGGAAACTTGGAAAGGTCAATCTTCTCAAGCATTCCCTGGGCCTTCATGATGGAGACGTAATCGCCGGACGGGACGATGATGTCATACCCCGCTCCCGTGCCTGCCGCCTTCAACTTCGCGTACATCTCTTCGTTGCTTGCGAAATAGTCCAGAATGACTTCACACCCGTATTCTTTGGAGAACGCTTCGATGACGGAATCAGGGGTGTAATACGACCAATTGTAAATGTACAGTTTTTTTTCTTGGGAACTTTTGCTTGCGGAAGCATCTTGTGTGGCGTTTCCGGAAGATTTGCTGCATCCAAAAAACAGGACAGAAAACAATGACAGAGCCAAAAAGAACAGTTTTGCAGATTTCTTTTGCATCTCAAAACTCTCCGAACAAGTTGTCACGCCGCATCAGAATTGGTAACACCAGTGACCGTGCGGTGTTCATACAAAAAAGCTAGACAATTCTTTCCGTAATTACCATAAACAGTCAAGGCGAGAACCGTGAGAAACACCAGAAATTTATGGAATTCTTTTGCTCTGGGGCAAAATAAACGGTTTGGAAAGAAGCCGCTTGGGGGATTTCCAAGCGGCTTGCATGTCAACGGATGATGATTTGGTTGCGTTCGGGACCGACGGAAATATACTTTATCGGGCAACCGCAAAGCTCTTCCAGCCGGGTGACCAGTTTCTTTGCGTTAGCGGGAAGGTCGTTCCAAGAACGGGCCTTGGTGGTGTCACACATCCAACCGTCATACTCTTCGTATATCGGTTTGGCGATTTCCTGGCCTTTGGTGTCGGGCAGGTAGGTCGTCTGCTTTCCGTTCAGGTCATAAGCCACGCATACTTTGATCTTCGGAAAGGTGTCCAACACATCCAGCTTGGTCAGGGCGATGGCGGTGAAACCATTGACCCAACAGCCGAATTCCACTGCGACGGCGTCAAACCAGCCGGTTCTGCGCGGCCTGCCGGTCGTAGCTCCGAACTCTCCGCCGATTTTCCGCAGCTTTTCGCCATCTTCGTCAAACAGTTCCGTGGGATATGGGCCGCCGCCGACACACGTCGAATAGGCTTTGGCGACACCGATGACGGAATCGATCCTGTTCGGTGCGATACCCGCGCCGGTACAGGCGCCGCCTGCCGTCGGATTGGAACTGGTGGTGTAGGGGTAAATGCCCCAGTCGAGATCCCGCATGATGCCGAGCTGTCCTTCCAAAAGGATGTTCTTTCCCGCCTTGTATGCGTTACGGATGATGGGCAGGGTATCCACGATGCGGGAACCGAACTTTTCCTTCCATTTCGCGCAGAGGTCGAGTAAATCCTCTTCCTTGTATTCAGGTAGTCCATAGTAGGCCAATTCACGGTTCTTCAAGGGAAGGACCATCTCAAGACGGAGTTTCAGGTAATCGGTGTCGAGCAGGTCTCCCGCCCTCAGTCCGCTGCGGGCAGCTTTGTCACTGTAACATGGCCCGATGCCGCGTTTTGTCGTGCCGATCTTCTGTTCGCTGGAGCGTTTGTTCTCTTCGGCTCCATCCAATGCGCAATGGTACGGCATGATCAAATGGGCGCGGGTGTCGATGAACAGGTTATGGGTGTCGATCCGCTGCGCTTCAAGGTTGGCGAGTTCCTGTTCCATCGTGGAAAAATTCACCACGGCACCCGCATCAACGATGTTGACGGTCTTTGGGTTGAAGATGCCGCTGGGAATAATATGCAGTGCGAATTTGCCTTTGTCATTGACCACGGTGTGTCCCGCATTGTCACCACCTTGGTATCGTATCACGACATCCGCATGCTGGGCGATGTAGTCGACGATGCGTCCTTTGCCCTCGTCACCAGATTGCGCGCCAATAATGGAGATTACACTCATTTTGTTTCCTCCTCCTGTTGTTTGCGTTCCAACAGGTTATGTTCGTCGATATCCAAGGCATCCCATGGGTATTTGATCCATTCATCAGGAATTTCCTCTCCTACATAATACCGCTTGATCTCGCTGGGCATCTCCACATCCTTTTTTTTCAGTTTGTTATGGAGCACCAAAACGGCGATTTCTTCCGGTTTGTACTTGAGCAGTTCCCCGACGCAATACGCCAGAGTCGCCCTGGTGTCGTCGACTTCGTCGATCAAGAGGATTTTCTTTCCGGTCAGCTGGTTGGCGACCTCATCGATCCATTGGATTTTCGTAGGATGGTCGCGATGGGTATGATCCAAACCATAGTAGGAAATGCCGACTGCATAAATCGGGCGGTTGATGAACGTCTTCAGAATGCGTGCGGGAATGAACCCGCCGCTGCCGATGGCGACGATCAGGTCAGGATCATAACCTGTCGCAAGCAATGTCTCTGCCAGATGCTTCACCAGTTTGTGGACGGTCGTGTAACTGACGTAGTATTTCTTGTCTTCCATGGGATTGCCTCACAGTTGGGGATACATTTCAGCGATATACGGGAGAGTCCGGTGTTTCTCATTGAAATCCAAACCGTAGCCGACGACCCAGACGTCAGGGATGGTGAATCCGCAGTAGTCGATCTCCACGGGAACCACATGGCGATCCGGTTTGTCCAGCAGTACGGCTGTCTTGACGGAAAGGGGCTTGCGTTCCTTGAACATGCGGATCAGATAATCCAACGTGTAACCGGAATCCAGAATGTCCTCAACGATCAGGACGTGTTTTCCTTCCATGTTTTGCCGGGTATCCATCAACAGACGCACATTGCCGCTCGTCTTGTCTCCCTGATACGAGGAAAGAGCGATGAAATCCACGACATGTTCGGTGGTAAGGTTGCGTGTCAAATCGGCCGTAAAGATGAAAGCGCCCTTGAGGACACCGACGATGAGCAACGGTCCTTGATCCTTGTAATCATGATCGATTTGACGTGCCAGTTCGGTTACTCTCCGTTGGATGGAATTGGCGTCAATGAGAACACTTTTCAGGTCCGCTGACAAAGCAGGGATTGCAAGAGATTGTGGCATGATGGCTCCTCTCTGAAATTGATTGTTCGGATATGTATGGAATACCCCAAACACAGAGGCTGTGTCAATTGAAGGAGACGGACGGCGCCTGTTTTGGACACGCACATGTAGACAAAGAGTGTTTTTTGGGAAAGAATGTCGCTTATGGCATTTCTCGTATTCAAACAACTTGTCGAGATGCTGCTTATCATGGCGATCAGTTTTGGTGTGTCCAAAATCCGGCATTATGGCGACAAAGAAGCGCAATACCTGTCTTTCATCCTTTTATATGTCATTGCTCCGGCTGTGGTAATCGAACCCTACAACATTCCTTTTGACGCGCAGAGATTTCATGAGACGCTGGTGATGCTCGGCTTTTCGTTCGCCGGCCTCTCCGTCTTGATCATCCTTTCCCTGTTCATTCCCAAAAAGAATGTGGATTACTCCCTGTTGGCCATCGACAAAATGGGGACGGTATATTCCAACTGCGGGTATATCGGCATTCCCATCGTCCAAGCCGCCATGGGGAAGGCTGCCACTTTCTACATCGTCCCATACTTGTTGGTGTTCAACACCATCTTCTGGATTCATGGGCAGTATGTGATGACACGGCGCTTGAGTTTCAAGGCGGTTGTCACCAAACCGATGTTCTTGGGCACGGTTTTCGCATTCCTGTTGTTTCTCAGTCCATGGACGCTTCCCCGTTTTTTGGGTGAGGCTGTCTCTACGCTGGGAACATTGAACATGCCGCTTTCCATGTTCCTCTTGGGCATCCTGTTCGCCAATTTCGGCAAAACCCAGGATTCCTCATCCTTCCCGATCGGACGGATGGTGCGTGTCTTCATCCTGCGCCTGATCGTCAGCCCGCTTCTGATAATCCTGTGTTTCATGCCGTTACGCACCATCATCAATGCCGACGCGCTCATCAAAACGCTCAGCATCATCTTGGTGATCGTATCCGCCTGCCCCTGTGGCGTGAACATCTCCACCATGGCGGTGTTGTACAAGAAGAATTTCTCCTATGCCTCAGTGCTTATCGTGGGTACGACCATCCTTTCCGTAGGAACCATCCCCATCATGACGCGGTTGGCGGAAACGGTTCTTTAGGATAGGACAATTGCGTTTTCTTCCTTGCCTTTTATCTGTTCTGCGGTAGGATGGAAGGAGGAGAAAAATATGTTGCAGCCAATACCATACACGTCACTTGAACTAAATCCGTTCAATTTGTTTGGAAAAGACCTTACCTTGATTACCGCCGGCACCGTAGCCAAATGGAACACGATGACCGCAGCTTGGGGCGGAATGGGCTATCTGTGGGAGAAACCCGCCGTCTTTGTATTTGTGCGTCCAAGCCGGTACACCCATGCGTTTCTTGAAGCCGGAGACGGTTTTACCTGTTCGTTCTTCCCAGCTTCCTACCATGAGAAACTGCTCTATCTGGGCAGCCACAGCGGCCGGGATGAGGACAAAACGGGGAAGATGGGGATGAAAGCCCAGGTACTTTCTCCGAACAGGATTACGTTCTGGGGCTCGAATCTGGTGTTTTCCTGCAAGAAAGCGGCGAAACTCGATGTGGAGAAAGAAAAATTCAGCTTGCCCCGGATTGAGGAAATGTATAACGGAAACGATTACCATGAAATGTATGTCGGGTTCATCGAAACGGTGTATAAGGATCAGTGAGAGCCGGATACGCATAAGCCTGCGAGAGCGAAAATACCCCCCACAAGGTTAGGTAGGGAGAAAACACCTGAAAGCATCCGGTCAAGGATCAAGGCAGTGAACACCTGACCGACGAACATCAAAAGGGAAAGGGTAAACTGGGGTACTTTGTCCACCACAACGGAGGACAGGGTGACCACCAGTACACCGATCATGCCTCCGAAGTAAGCGCTTGGGGGTACATGGACTTTGGGTATCGCATGTGGGCCTGTCGCCAGTAAAAGCAGGAGAGAACAGGAGAGGCCCGTGATGTACGTCCATGTCGTGCTGGTCCATATGCTGGTTCTCGCCGCGAGTTTCCCATTGGTTATCCTCTGCAGCATGATCGCCATTCCTGCGATGATGGACAGTACGATGCCGTACATGCTCGCACCTCCCATCCATACCATGATCCCCATGCCGACGATGACCAGAAGGAGCCCGGCGAGTTTCCTTGCGGTGACCGTATGCCGCTTCATGCCGAACCAGCCGAATTGGTCAACGAGAATACCGGATACGGTTTGGCCGAACAGCTCCGAAGCCAGCATCGCCGACACGCTGATGCATGAGAACGCCACATTGTTGGCTACTGTCGGAATGATGCCGATGGCTCCTCCGAGGTACAGGTACCAGACTTCCCGGGTTTTGAACGGATGGTCCTTTTTGACAAACACGATGATGGCGACGCTCAACAAACCGGTCAGATGAATGATGGCGGTTGCGGGATACACGGCCCACGCATTGGTCAGAAGCCCATTGACACTGATCATCACGGCGATGAGAAGTCCTGATAGGATGGAGAGTCCATAGTACATGTCTGGAATGATACGCAGCCTTCATGGTGTTGTGCAATCGACCGAACCATGATACGTTTGAAAAACCACCGGTCTCCCAAGGGGACCCGAAAACACCTGACTCGACATCGGGTGAAGGGAGCTTTCATGGACGACGAAAAACAACAAGCGCGCCAAGCCTTGTATCTTATGGCGTGTTCCCGGTTCTTTGAAGAACGCATCGATTCGTATTTCAGAGAAAAACGCATGCATGGGACAACCCATCTGTCCATTGGACAAGAAGCCTCACAGGCCGGGTTGACGATGTCCTTGCGTGATGGTGATTGGATCGTACCGACCCACCGCCACCATGGGGTGACCCTCTGCCGGGGTACTGACATGGCGGCGATGGAAAGCGAAATGTTCGGTTCCCGGTACGGTATCTGCAAAGGTCTTGGTGGTTCGATGCACATGACGGATGTTGCGCATTGGAACGCAGGCTCCTCAGCAGTCGTCGCCAGCGGAGTGCCTATCGCGATGGGGCTGGCGTTTGCGCTGAAGCAGAAAGGCGAAGGGAATCTGGCTGTCGCCATCTTTGGTGATGGCGCGACAAGCAGAGGGACTGTCCACGAATGCATGAACATGGCTTCCGTGTGGAAGCTGCCCTTGCTCTTCTATCTGGAAAACAACGGGTACGGGATGAGCGCTTCGGTGCATGACGCGGTCTCCACTGACACCATAGCCAAACGCGCTGAGGGCTATCAAATGGCATGGGATCAGTGTGACGGTAATGATTTCGAGGCTGTCCATTGCGCCGCTTCCAAGGCCTGCTCATACATCCGCTCCACCGGAAAACCCTATTTCCTTGAAGTGCGGACGTATCGGGAGAACGGACACTCAAAGAGCGACGCATGTGTATACCGCACCCGTGAGGAAGAGGAAGCCTGGAAGAAGAAAGACCCGATAATCGGATTCATTGAGTCTGGAAGGCTGACCTCGGAAGAAGCCGAAAAAACCCTAGGCGATGCCCGTAAGGCGGTTGATGAGGCGGATAGGAAGGCGTTGGCCACAAAGGACGAACATCTGAGCCTTGCCGAAGCGTTTTCTTATGTCTATGAACCGTCCGTCATCATGGGTGTGGAACCGGCTTCTCTCCACCACGGCACCTACAGGGAGGCCATCCGTGAAGCACTTGATGAGGAGATGAGCCGTGATCCGAAGGTCTTCCTCTGGGGAGAGGACATCGGCAGGTATGGCGGCTGTTTCGGCGTCACCGGAGACTTGTATAGGAAACATCCCGCCCAGGTTCTGGAGACTCCGGTCTGTGAGGAAAGTTTCACCGGTATGGCGGTGGGCGCCTCCATGCTCGGCATCCGTCCCGTGGTGGAAATCATGTATGGGGATTTTTGTACGTTGGCCAGCGATCCGCTGATCAACCATGCGGCGAAAATCCGTTTCATGAGTGCGGGACAGTTGTCCTGTCCTATGGTCCTGCGTGCGCCGATGGGAAGCGGGACGGGCCATGGAAGCCAGCATACCCAGAGTCTGGAAGGCATGTTCGCCGCCATACCCGGCTTGGTGGTTGTGGCGCCATCTACGCCGAAGGATGCGAAAGCGCTTCTGAAAAGTGCCGTCCGCAGCGGTAACCCGGTGCTGTATTTCGAACATAAGTTGTTGTATGGGCTGGAAGGCGACATTGCCGATGCTTCGTATGTGATGCCGATAGGAAAAGCCGACATCAAGAAAGAAGGATCGGAAGTGACGCTGGTCTGCTACAGCAAAGCGGTGTGCACCTGTCTGGAAGCGGCAAAGCAATTGGAAATGCAAGGTGTCGACGCTGAAGTGCTTGACCTGTGTTCCCTTCGCCCCATGGACAGCGCTGCAGTATTGTCTTCCGTACGGAAAACAGGACGCATCGTCATGGTGCAGAACAGCACGGCTTTCGGCAACTATGGTTCGGCCGTCATTTCTCTCGTCACCGGAGATGCACAGACGTTCCCGCTTCTGAAAGCCCATCCGATACTGCTCGGAGGGAAGGAATGCCCCATACCGTTCAGCAAAGAACTGGAAGCGGAGATGGTTCCCTCGGTTTCCGATGTCGTCGATGCAGTGCGTTCCCTCTTGTAACGGTTCGTCTCCGAGGATACGGATTCTCTCTTTTCATTTTCTCCTCTTGTCTGTACACTGGTCTCCATAAACAGGAGAAGAAGCATGGACATCGATGTGAAGAACCTGCATCCTCTTGAAGTCCGCCTTTTGAGGCATGTCAAAGCGGGTGAAGCGATCACCACAGAACGCATCATTGCTGAGTTGGACTACAAGGTGGGGCAGTGCAACCAAGCGTTTTCGTGGCTTTGCGCCAAAGGGTATTTGGCGGAGAAGAGTCGTGAGAGCCATACCTTGTACGAATTGACCGATTTCGGCAAGGAACAGGAAAAGAAAGGGCTTCCCGCCCAGAGGATCTTTGAGTATCTTCGCGACCAAGGCGCCCATACGCTTCCGGAAGTCGCACAAGCTTTGGGGTTGCCCCAGAGTGAAGTCGGCTCCGCATTCGGACAGCTTTCCAAAGGGCTTGTCGCAGGCATGAACGAACAGCACAAGGCCATCATCAAAAAGAACGAGATGCTCCATGATGTCATAGTTGCCGCACGGTTGCTTTCCAAAGGCATGCAAGGCCCCATCGACGAGACATCGTTGAAAGAAGGTGAGAAGGAGATCATGCAGTCCATCGCCAAGAAACGTGGGGCGAGCGATTCCCCGTTCAAGGTGGTGGTGCGGGAAGATGTCGTCTACAATCTCACCGAGGCAGGGGCTCAAGCCCAAGAAGCCTTGGTCGAAGCGAATATCACCGGTGAGGAATTCGGGGCTGTTACACCGGAAATCCTGCAGTCTGGGAAATGGAAGACTGGTTCGTTCCGCCCTTACGCGCTCAACGCACCGGTCTCGAAAATCGTACCGGGACGCCTCAATCCGTATGGCGCCTACGTACAGTGGGTCAAAGACAAACTGACTTCCTTGGGTTTTGAGGAATTTGACGGACCGCTGGTAGAGACTGAATTCTGGAATGGCGATGCGCTTTTCATGCCACAATTCCACAGCGCCCGGGACATTCATGATGTGTACAGCATCAAAGATCCCGAGCATTGCAAGAGCATCGATGAACCTTGGTTCAGCCAAGTCAAGGCGACCCATGAGAATGGTTGGGAGACGGGAAGCCGCGGCTGGGAATACCATTTCAGCGAGGAATTCACCAAACGGCAGGTTCTTCGCAGTCAAGGCACGGTACTGAGTGCCCATACCCTGACGCATGCGAAGGTTCCCGGCAAGTACTTCGGTGTGGCCCGTTGTTTCCGCTATGACCAAGTCGACGCCACCCATGGCGCTGATTTCTATCAGACAGAAGGCATCATGCTGGGAAACGATGTCAACTTGAGGACTTTGCTCGGCCTTTTGAAGATGTTCGCCACCGAGATAGCCGGTGCGGAAGAAGTGAAATACGTTCCGGGATACTTCCCGTTCACCGAACCTTCCATCGAGGTGCATATCAAACACCCGGTGCTTGGATGGTTCGAGCTAGGGGGCTCGGGTATTTTCCGGCCTGAGGTGACCGAGCCGCTCGGCATCCATGTCCCTGTCCTGGCATGGGGTATGGGCATTGACCGCATGGCGTTGATGCATCTGGGGCTGAACGACATACGTGAGTTGTTCTCACCGAACATCGACAGTGTGCGCACGAGGAGGGGAAACTGATGCCTAAGATTGAAACAAGCGAAAAGCTGTTCTTCCGGTTGTTGGGGAAAACCCTTTCGGACCAGGAAATGATGGACATCTTCCCTGTTGCGAAGGCGGAATTGGACGGACATGAGAACGGGGTTGTGAAGATCGAGTTGAATGACACAAACCGTCCCGATTTGTGGTCAGCAGCCGGGGTTGCCCGTGCGCTCAAGGCGTATTGGGGCGAGAGTTGCGAGTATGATTTCTTCTCCACAGCCGAAGAATCGTTGGATAACGAGGGTCGTGAACTCATCATCGACAAGAGTGCCGGGCCGGTCAGGAAGTTTGACATCGGCTTTGCGGTGAGCGGGCATGCCATCACGGAAGAGGAATTGCTCGCGTTGATCCAAAGTCAGGAAAAGTTGTGTGAAGGCTACGGACGCAAGCGCAGAAACGTGGCGTTGGGTATTTACCGCAGCGATATGATTGCATATCCCATCAATTATGCAGGTGTCGACCCGGATACGACGAAATTCCAGCCTCTTGGCGCGGATCAGGTGATGAGCCTGAGGGAGATCATCCAGAAGCATCCCAAGGGGAAAGATTACGGCTATATCGTTGCGGACAAACCGGTCTTTCCGTACCTTACTGATGCGAAGGGGGAGACCCTTTCGTTCCCGCCGGTCATCAACTCGGCGAAAATCGGTGCGGTGAAAGTGGGAGACAGCGACTTGTTCGTCGAAATGTCCGGACCTGAACTCAAACCATTGTTGCTGGTCGCCGCCATCATGGCGTGTGATATGGCCGACATGGGGTGGACCATCAATCCGGTGAAATGCCTCTTGCCGGAAGAGACGGAATTCGGAAGCGAGATCACCGTCCCGTACTATTTCCAGAATCCCGCCTCCTGTCAGGTTTCCTTGGTTGACAAGACGCTTGGACAGAAGATCAACGGGGAGGAATGCGTCAAGGCGCTGAGAAAGATGGGCGAGTATGCCATCTGCGACAATGATGTCCTGTATGTGACGGTTCCTGAATACCGCAACGACTTTCTCCATCCCGTGGATATCGTTGAGGACGTGATGATCGGATATGGCCTGAGCAATTTCGCACCCGAAAGTCCCCATGATTTCACTATCGGGCGCATCAGCGAGGCTGAGGCGTTTGGACGGAATGTCAAGCAGGTGATGGTCGGCATGGGTTTTCAGGAGATGATGTACAACTATCTTGGCTCCCGCAAGGAATACATCGACAACATGCACATCGACGGAAAGGATTGCATCATCATCGCCAATCCGATGACGGAGAATTTCGAAGTCGTCAGGCCTTCCATCATGCCATCGCTCTTGGAAAGCGAGAGTGTGTCCGCACATGCGCCGTTCCCCCACAAGATTTTTGAGGTCGGCAAAGTCGTGTTCAAGGATCCATCAGACAACAGCGGCACGACCACGCGGAACAATCTCGGTTTCATGGTCAGCGACATCGCCGTCGGGTATAACGATGTGTCTTCCTACGTTTACACCTTGATGTATTTCCTGAAGAAGGAATACACGCTCGGTGAAGTCGGTGAGGATCCCCGTTTTATTCCCGGCAGATGCGCGCGCATTCTGGTTGGAGACAAACCCGTGGGGATCTTTGGGGAAGTGCATCCGCAGGTGCTTGCGTCATGGGGATGCGGGTATCCTGTCGTCTTGTGCGAGATTGATCTTGATCTGTTGAGGGCTTGAGGCCTATTGCCTATGCAGGGATTGCTGGCGTTCGTCAAACGGGAGTTTGTGTTTGTCGTTTCGTTGGTGGCGGCGGCAGTCTCTGTGGTGTTTGTTCCCTTTGACAGGGAGTATGCGGCCTATATCGACCTGAGGGTCATCGCATTATTGTTCAGCCTGATGATTGTCATCCAGGCTCTGATCAAATGTGGTTTGTTCCATGTGGTTTCCCGTCGTCTCGTCGCCGGCGCGAAATCGGTGAGGAGCCTGTCGTTGACCTTGGTCATCGCAGTATTTTTCTTTTCCATGCTGGTTACCAACGATGTCTCCCTGCTGACGTTCGTTCCCCTGACATTGATGGTGTATCCTGACAATGACAAGGCATCCTTGAGGTTCGTTGTTGTGATGGAGACCATCGCCGCGAACTTGGGAAGTATGGCCTTTCCGTTTGGGAACCCTCAGAATTTGTATTTGTACAATCATTACCAATTACCGTTTGCGACGTTCTTCAAAGCTGTGTCTCCGGTGGCCGCGCTTTCCTTGCTTATGCTCATCCTGACGGTGTATTTCCACCGGTATGGCGGACAGCTTGGGGAAAAAGGGTGCGGTGAAGAAGCGCCTTTGGACAGAAAACGGCTTATCGTGAGCCTCGTCCTTTTTCTTCTCTGCATCCTGACGGTGCTGCGTGTGTTGGATTATCGTCTGGTGCTGGCGATTGTTGCCGTCACGGTTTTGGTGATGGACAGGGGCCTGTACCGGAACGTTGATTACTGCCTGTTGGGGACGTTCGTCTTTTTCTTCGTCTTTGTCGGTAATCTGGCGAGAGTTCCTTCCTTGACAAAAGCGATAGAAGTTTCCATCGATGGACGTGAATTCCTCTACGGTTTGCTTGCAAGCCAGGTGATCTCCAATGTTCCCGCCGCGATTCTGCTTTCCCATTTCACAGAGGATGGAATCGCGATCGTCTTGGGGACGGATATCGGAGGACTGGGGACGCTCATCGCTTCCCTGGCTTCCCTGATTTCGTTCAAGGCGTACGGCAAAAGCGGAGATACCGCCAAAGGAAAATACCTGTTGTCGTTTACCTTATGGAATGTGCTCTATCTTTTCCTGTTGTCCGTGTTCGCCGAAGGATTTCTGCTATGACCTTTAAGGATACGGCCCGGACTTGCTATCTCTGCTACATCTGGCAGGCGGCGGTCAACAATCTCCCACCCTTGCTGTTTTTGACCTTTGAGCAGGAATTCGGCATAAACGTGTCACAGCTTGGTTTCTTGGTCATGCTGAATTTCGGTACCCAGCTTCTCTCGAACATGTTTACCGGCAGGTTGGTCTCCCGTGCCGGATATCGGCTTGCCATCGTCCTGTCCAGCGGTCTCTGTGCGTTGGGATTGTTCCTCATGGGGGCACTTCCCCGCATCTTCGGCTTTCCCGCTTTGGTCGTCGCCATGATCATCAATGGGGTGGGCGGAGGAGTGGGGGATGTGCTGTGCAGCGCCATTATCCAGACCCTTCCCACTGACACGCATGGTGGCAACGCGATGGCTTTGCTCCATTCGGCCTATTCGTGGGGGATGATGATCGTCATTTTGGTCTCCACGTTGTTGTTCCGTTTCCTGGGGATGGAAAACTGGCATTGGGTCGCATTCCTGTGGGCTCTGTTCCCTCTTTTGGGGATGTTCCTGTTCCTTCGGGTACCGATGGTCGCCACGGAAAATGGCGGTCATCAGGCGGGGATGTCAGCGAAGTCGCTGTTTTCCCTTCCGCTTTTCTGGATTCTGGGTGGCATGATGTTCTGTGGCGCAGGCTCGGAGATTTCCATGAGCCAATGGGCTTCCTTGTTCGCCGAACAGAGTTTGGGTGTCGATAAGATGGTCGGTGATATTTTGGGGCCTTGCTTGTTCGGTTTTTCCATGGCTGTCGTCAGAACGGTATATGGGTTGTATGGACAGCGGTTTCCGTTACGGAACTGGTTGTTCGTTTCGTCAATTCTTGCCGTGGTGTTGTATGCGCTTACCGTCTTTTCCGACATTCCGATGCTCGCGCTTTTCGGTTGTGCGTTCACTGGTGCGGCAACGGCGTTGTTTTGGCCGGGAACACTGAGCATTTCGGCTTCCATGCTACCTCATGGAGGAGCCGCAATGTTCGGCTATCTCGCTTTCATCGGGAATTTGGGCAGTACGTTTGGTCCCCAAATGGTTTCCCTGACGGCAAGCGTCTCCCATGATTTGAAGACAGGACTTCTGGCCGCAGGCGTCTTCCCCCTCGGTATGGTCGCGCTTACTTCCTTTTGTCGGCGGTCAGAACGTCGCGGATAGGGTGTTTCCATTTATTTCTTTTTGTGATATATTTTTAATATGGCACAAGATATACGAATCATTACTACGGGTGGTACGTTTGACAAGCAATACGATGCTATCAAGGGAGAATTGACGTTTCGGGAGTCACAGCTTCCGAAAATCCTCACGCAAAGCCGTTGCACGTTGTCGGTGACGTTGGAAGGACCGCTTGCCGTGGACAGCTTGTTCATGACGGAAGAACAACGGGCGGAGATCGCCAATGCCGTCAAAACCAGCGCGGAAAAGCGAGTCATTGTCGTCCATGGCACCGACACAATGGTGAAGACGGCGACGCTCACCGCCGAAACCTTGGGAAGACAGGATGACCATGTGGTGGTCTTCACCGGCGCGATGATCCCGTACTCTTTGGAATTCAGTGACGCTGTCTTCAACTTGGGTTGTGCGGTCACTGCGGTGCAGGTGATGAATCCCGGAGTATACATCGCCATGAGCGGCAGGTTGTTTCCTTGGGATCATGTGGAAAAGAATCGTGCGAAAGGCGTATTTGAATTCGTGTGATGCTCAGGCCAAGGGGTTTTCCTCATCATGTTCAAAGAACCCAGGGTCGTAACCGGCGTCTGTCGTGGCATTCTCTCCATATAATTCCTTGAGCAAATCCTCTTTCCCCTTTGTAGGGTCCGCTTTCTTTTCTGATGCACGCGTAAACGGAATCGTTCCTTTTTCCGCGATTTCCGAAAGGAGGTCATCCACAACATCTTGGAGTGATATTCCCATCTCCGCCAAACGGTCTTCCGCATCTTTGAGATCGGTAGCATCAACGTTCAAAGTGATGGTTGTTCTTGCCATACCGTCCATGCCTTTGCCAGAGCTTGGTTGAAGAAAGCGAAATCGTGTTTTCCCTCAAATTCCTCATAAGTGACGGGAAAACCGCTCTGTTTGAGCACGTTCGCCATTTTCCTGTTGTCATTCTTGAAGAACTCAATGGTTCCGCAATACAGAGCGATCCTCGGTTTCTCCCCTTTCAGTTGTTGGGAAAGTGCGGAGATGTCGCTCTTGTCTTGACGTTCCCAAGAGGGAAAAAGCCGTTTGAAATCAGAGTAGATGTCTATCCCATACAGTTGTTTGAACTGTTTCTCATCCTGTCTGCCCAAATCCAAGGCTTCATTGAGAAACAGGCAAGGTGATGAGAATGACGCGGCAAAGCAATACCGATCGGGGTAAGTCAGGGCGCATCGCAAGGCACCATATCCCCCGAGAGAGGCACCCATGACGGCCGCTTTCCCCTTTGTCCGGAACAGGGAAGACACAGCTTGGGGCAATTCTTCGCTTACATATCTGAAAGCGGCTCCTTGGTAATAGGAGTCTTCCACGCTGGGCATGACAACCATGGTGTCGCCGTCTTTCGCGAGATCGGCGAGCATCGAATAATCGAGCCAGGTGTTGGAGTCTCCCCATGCCCCATGAAACAGATACAGAACTTTCAACCCGTCGTTTGGAAGTGTCCGTGGAGTGAGGATGCAGAGGGATGTGTCCCGTTTGAGTATGCTTGATGGAAAGGTTCCTCGTACTATCATACCGCGGATTATATCCCAACAGCATCGCCTTGTCTTGACACGCCCAATTTTTTTCCGTTAAGGTGAAGCCATGAAAACCGAGAAACTCCACCATCATATGTTCGTATCCGAAACCTGACAGGTGGGCTTCTGCATCGATACAGACCTCCGCATGTCGCGGAGGTTTTTTGTTATCTGGGGGATGACATGGAAACAGTATTGAGAATCGCGATCCAAAAAAGCGGCAGGCTCAGTGATGACAGCCTGGAACTGATCAGAAGTTGCGGCATCAAATTCGGGGCTGAAGCCCGTGTCCTGAAGGAACGTGCTTCCAACTTTCCGTTGGAGTTCCTCTATGTCAGGGATGATGACATTCCGATGTACATCCGGGACGGTATCGCTGACGTGGGCATTGTCGGGATGAACGAATATGACGAACAGGGCATCGGTTTGCACATGCTCAAGGATCTGGGATTCGCCAAGTGCCGCTTATCGGTGGCCGTGCCCCAAGGGATGCCATACAAGGATCTGCATTCGTTGGAAGGGAAACGCATCGCGACCAGTTATCCCAATATCCTTGGTCAGACGCTGAAAGCCGCCGGGGTGAACGCCACGTTCGTCCATGTTGCAGGTTCGGTTGAAGTGACGCCTGCCGTGGGTATCGCCGATTGCATCTGCGACCTTGTCTCCACCGGGACGACGCTTGCCGCCAATGGTTTGGTGGAAGTTGAATGCATCTATCGTTCTTCGGCGATTCTCTTGGGAAGAAAAGAGATGGGAAATCGGGAGAAAGAGGATATCCTCAGACGGCTTTTGCTCCGCATCGATGCCGTGCAACGTGCTGCAGGGTACAAATACATCATGTTCAACCTGCCGGAAGATCATATCAAGGATGCCGCCGCAATCGTGGGCGGTATGAAGAGCCCAACCATCACGCATTTGATGGATCCGGGTTGGGTTTCCGTCCAGACTGTGGTGGAGGAAGACCGGTTCTGGGAAGTGCTTGAACAGTTGGAAGCCATCGGTGCCGAAGGTATCCTGGTGACTGCGATCGAGAAGATGACGGAGTGAGTATGTATCTGACGAGGGATGTTGAGCCGCAAGGCCAAAAGCTTGAGCAGTTGCTGAAACGGTCCGCCTTGGATCGTGAGGCTGTGAGGGAGACTGTACGCGGAGTGTTGGAAGAGGTTCGCGCCCACGGGGATGCCGCGTTGTTCGCGTTCGAAAAACGGTTCGACAAAGCTGAACTCTCCAGTCTGAAAGTCAGTGCCGAAGAACTCAGTGAAGCTGAAAAGCAAGTCAGTCCATGCCTTCGTGAGGCCATCATCCATGCGGCTTCCAACATCCGGGCGTTCCATATGACCCAAATGCCCAATGGAGAGAACCTTTCCGTGGAGAAGGGTATTGATTTGTCCCGTAGGATCGTTCCCATCCATACGGTCGGTCTCTATATTCCCGGCGGCACAGCCCCGTTGTTTTCCACTGTCCTGATGCTCTCGATTCCTGCGAAAGTGGCAGGTTGCCAAAGGATTGTGCTCTGTACGCCTCCGGGATCTGACGGGAAGGTCAATCCTGCGATTCTGTTTGCCGCTTCCGTGGGTGGAGTCGGAGAGATATACAAAGCTGGCGGCGCCCAAGCCATTGCGGCTATGGCCTATGGAACGGAATCCATACCCAAAGCCGACAAGATTTTCGGACCCGGAAATCGCTTTGTCATGGAAGCGAAACTCCAGGTATCCAGCGAAATCTGCGCCATTGACATGCCTGCGGGCCCCAGCGAAGTGATGGTCATCGCCGATGAGCAGAGCGATCCCGTATTTGTGGCGAGCGATCTTCTCTCCCAGGCCGAACATGGACCAGACAGCCAGGCGATGCTGGTTTTGCTTTCTCCTGGCGATGGTACCGCCTTTCTTGACCGTGTGGAACAAGCGATAGAAGCCGAATTGTCCCAATTGCCGAGGCAAGCATACCTGAAATCCTCTTTGTCCCATTCCCATGCCATTGTGGCGCATTCAGCGACCAAGGCGCTGGAGGTGGCCAACAGGTATGCGCCGGAACACTTGATCATCAACACGACACAGCCGGAAACGTTGCTTGATGGTGTCCAGAATGCCGGTTCCGTATTCCTGGGACCCTATTCGTGTGAAAGCGCTGGGGATTATGCGAGCGGTACCAACCATACCCTGCCTACCAGTGGCTGGGCCAGAAGCACCAGTGGGGTGAGTGTTGATTCGTTCATCAAGAAGATTACGGTGCAGAAACTCAGCAAGGAAGGGCTTACGGGTATCGCGAAGACCATCACTACGATGGCGGAAGGGGAACACCTCGACGCGCACAGATTGGCTGTCGTCGTCAGAATGGAGGGAAATGCATGAGAGAACTTTTAAGACCGAACATCAATAATCTGATTCCCTACAGTTGCGCGCGGAACGATTTCACCGGAAATGCATCGGTGTATCTCGACGCCAATGAGAACTGGCAGGATTTCATTCCTGAGAAATCGAGAAACCGGTATCCTGATCCTCTGTGCGTAGCGTTGAGGAAAAAGATTGAGGAAGTGATGGGATTGCCTTTTTCCCATACGGTGGTGGGCAACGGATCTGATGAATTGATCGACAATCTGATCCGCATGTTCTGCGTTCCCGGCAAAGACAGTGTCCTCATCATGCCGCCGACCTACGGCGCGTATCGCGTTTTCGCCGACATCAATGATGTACGGGTTGATACCGTGCCGTTGACGAAAGATTTCCGGATCGATTTCCCTTCTCTCGGGGAATACTTCGTTCGGGAACGAAAAAACCGAGAGATTGGGCGTTGCAAACTGATGTTCATCTGCTCCCCCAACAACCCGACAGGCAATGCGTTTCCCTTGGAGGAGATTGAGCGGATCGTTACCTCTTTTGATGGCATCACCATCGTCGATGAAGCTTATTTTGATTTCAATGCATATTCCAGTGCGGTGGATTTGCTGGGAAAATACCCCAATCTTGTCGTCCTCAGGACATTATCCAAGAGTTGGGCGCTTGCAGCGGCACGGATCGGCATCCTGACAGCCAGTGAGGATATCTGCAAAGTGATGCGGAGCATGAAATACCCGTACAACATCAGCAGTCCCGCTCAGGAAGAAGCCCTCAGGGATCTTGCCAATCAAGAAAAAGTCAGGGAAGGGACAAAGGAAATCCTTGCCGAGCGTGAAACGATGGCTTCTGCGCTGGCGGAGGTTCCGTGCGTGCGTGAGGTATATCCGACCAACGCTAACTTTTTTCTTGTGCGTATGCAGGATGGAAATGCCATCTATCGGTTTTTGATGGCGCGTGGCATCATCGTGCGCAATCGCGGCAAGGAACTCAACTGTGCGGACTGCCTGAGGATCACCATCGGCAGCAGGGAAGAGAACCAGTGCCTGATCCAGGCATTGAAGGAGTGGCGCGGATGAACAGGCAACCGGTATTGTTTTTGGACCGTGATGGCATCATCGTCGTAGAAGATCAAGTGGACAGCTGGGAGAAGATCAAATACATCCCCGGGGTGTTCAACGCATTGGGAAGGATCAGGAGGGAAGGACCTTTCTTCTTCGCCATGGTGTCCAACCAAGACGGAGTCGGGACTCCATCCTTTCCGTTCGAGGATTTTTATCCCGTCCACAATAGGATTATGCAGACGCTTGCCGGTGAAGGGGTGGATTTTGACGCCGTACACATCGATCTGTCATTGCCGGGCGACAACTGCCCCGGCAGAAAACCCGGAATCGGCATGCTCGGAGAATATCAGGGAGATCGGTTTGATTTGGACCATTCCGTGATGATCGGGGACCGGCTCACCGATGTGCAGCTCGCCAAAAACCTCGGGTGCAAAGCCATTTGGTTCACCAAGAAACAGGATATCGTCCTTTTGAAGGATCATCCTGAATATCAGGATGTAGTGATTCTGGTTAGTGACAACTGGAACGACATCGCCTGTTTCCTGTTGGGTGACAGCAAACACGTGACCCGTCAGGCGACGGTTGTGCGGAACACCAAAGAGACGCAGATTGAGTTGTCGGTCAATCTCGATGGGACAGGCAACGGCCATATCGAGACCGGTATCGGGTTCTTCGACCATATGCTGGATCAGATTGTCAGACATACTGGTTTCGATATTGATCTTCATGCCCATGGAGACTTGCAGGTGGATGAACACCATACGGTGGAGGATGTCGCCATCGCTTTCGGGGACGCCGTCTTGAAGGCTCTGGGGGACAAACGGGGGATTTCGCGGTATGGTTGCGAACTTCTTCCGATGGATGAAGTGCTTGCCCAATGCGCTATTGATTTCTCCGGTAGGCCTGATCTTGTATGGGATTGTGATTTCAAACGTGAATATGTGGGCGGCTTCCCCACCGAGATGGTCGAGCACTTCTTCAAATCTTTTTCCGACAGCAGCAGGTGCAATCTCAATCTGAAGGTCAGTGAGGGGAATACCCATCACCAGATCGAGGCGTTGTTCAAGAGTTTCGCCCATGCGATGCGCCAAGCGGTGCGCCGGTATTATTGGAGTGACCAGTTGCCCTCCACCAAGGGGGTGTTGTGATGAGGGTTGCCATCATCAAATACAATGCTGGGAACATACGCAGTGTCCTCTGCGCTCTTTCCCGTCTCGGGATTGAGGCTGTCGTCACCGATGATCCTTCGCTCATCCGGAATGCGGATCGTGTAATCTTCCCGGGTGTCGGGGAAGCTTCGACAGCCATGGCATACTTGAGGGAGAAACACCTTGATGAAGTGATACTTGGTTTGAAACAACCGTTTCTTGGTATCTGCCTCGGCATGCAGTTGATGTGTTCCCACAGCGAGGAGCATGATGCCGATTGTCTGGGTGTTTTTGGCATCCCGGTAGTGAAGTTTCCCCCCAAAGAAGGGGTGAAAATCCCCCAAGTGGGATGGAATACGGTTGATTTCCGCAAGGATTGCCCTTTGTTCCAAGGGCTGTCCCGGGATTGGTGTTATTTCGTCCATAGCTATTATGTGCCGAAATGCGCTTACAGTGTGGCCCTTACCGAATATGATGGTATTGTCTTTTCCAGCGCGTTGCGTAAGGGGAATTTCTATGGTTGTCAGTTCCATCCTGAAAAAAGTTCCAAAGTGGGCGAGGTGATCCTCAAGAATTTTCTGGAGGCTACCTGATGGAACTCATTCCCGCCATTGATCTCATCGGCGGCAGGTGCGTCCGCCTTTCCCAAGGGGATTATTCGCGCAAAACCGAATATGGCGATCCACTGGAAATCGCGGAAATGTATGAACAAGCCGGCATCAAACGACTCCACCTTGTCGATCTCGACGGCGCGAAATCCGATGGGATCGTCAATCTTGCCGTTCTTGCTTCAGTTGCGCGGAAAACCAGACTCGTCATCGATTTTGGCGGCGGCATCAAGAATGTGACGCAACTGGAACGTGCTTTTGAAGCTGGTGCTTCTCAGGTTACTTGCGGTTCGGTTGCCGTCAACGACCCGCAAGCTGTACTTTCATGGAAAGAGCGGTTCGGGGAAGAAAAGCTGATCATCGGTTGTGACAGCAAGGGTGGCTGGATCGCTACCAACGGCTGGAAGGTCGTGACGGACCGGAAGCTGGATGAGGTCATTTCGTTTTATCACGGCCAGGGCTTTTCCACATTCATCTGCACGGATATTGCGAAAGACGGGATGCTGTGCGGTCCTTCGGTGGATTTGTATCAGAAACTCATCCTTTCTTTCCCCGGCATCCGGCTTATCGCCAGCGGCGGTGTGGGGGCCATGAGAGATTTGGAAGTGCTTTCCCATACCAAAGTGGCCGGGGTGATCATCGGAAAAGCGTTGTACGAGGGGAAAATCACAATGGAGGAACTGCGTCATGCTTGCGAAACGTATCATACCGTGTCTTGACATTAAAAATGGACGAACGGTCAAAGGCATCAATTTTGTGTCCCTGAGGGATGCCGGTGATCCTGTGGAGAACGCGAGGATGTACAGTGACGGAGGGGCGGATGAACTGGTGTTTCTGGACATCACCGCGACGGTGGAGAATCGTCCGACGCTTGCTTCTTTGGTGGGACGAATCGCAAAAGCCATCAGCATTCCGTTTACCGTTGGCGGTGGCATCCGGAATGAAGAGGATGTTTCCGTCTTGCTGGATGCGGGATGTGACAAGATTTCCGTCAACAGCATGGCTGTCCGGAAACCGGAGCTTGTCGGCTGTCTGGCTGACCGTTTCGGTTCCCAATGCGTTGTCTGCGCCATTGACGCCCGGAGTAATCCTGCCATGGACGGCGGGTGGGAAGTGTATGTGGATGGCGGGCGTACTCCGACAGGAAAAGCGGTTCTGGCGTGGGCAAAGGAAGTCTATGAAAGGGGAGCGGGCGAAATTCTGCTCACTTCGATGGATCATGATGGCACGAAAAGCGGCTTTGCCGTGGAATTGACCCGTATGATATCCACTGCCGTCGGGATTCCTGTCATCGCCAGCGGCGGAGCTGGTACGATGGAACATTTCCGTGATGTGTTCATGGACGGCAAGGCCGATGCCGCATTGGCCGCTTCCATTTTCCATTTTCATGAGATCGACATCCATGACTTGAAGGCGTATCTCTCCAAAGAGGGCGTCCCGATGCGCCTGTGATAATCAATTGGGTTGCACCACCAAACAAGGGTTGTTGCACCCCGTGACTTGAAAAAGAGGATTTGCGAGTTGTCGCTTATGGTTTTGTGGAAGAATCCCTTCCGGACAAACGTGTTGATGCTGTCTCTCTATGCCTGCCTTCCGGTATGCATTGTTGTGAGATCATGAAAATACTTCAGACTAAGAAACAGGTGTTTTGCGAGAAACCAACGAATAGTTCGTTATGTGGATATTTTGGGCATGCCGGTACAGGTGCGGAGTTCGATGTCCAATGTTGTCATCCACAATTCTGAAAGCGAAGAGTGGGGGTACGCTGTCTTCACGTTCGAGTCCAATTCACGTCTATCTCATGGAGAGATAGCAGAGCATCTCCATCCAAGGTGGACACGCATGCATGGACATCGAGTGGCTGACAATGGCCTCTGTTCCTCTTGCCGATGGTTTTTCTGCGGAAAACTTCCGAAAGGGGAGACGATGAAAAAGGTATACGCTTCCTTGCTTTCATTATCTGAAGAAGGTTGAATACCCATATGCCCGAGGCCTTTTTTAGGGGAGGGAAAACCGTTGCCGTCCTATGATCAAGGCGAAAGTTCATTCAGGATTTGTCAGAGCAGAGCCAAAACCGTCGCCGCTCAGGAAAAGTTGGTTTGCTTCCATAGACTTTTCCGTTTGTTCCTTGCATACTTGCGTTAGGAATGAGGGATTTGAAGATGGAACTTGATGTGAAAAAACTGGATTTCTCCAAAGGGGACGGTTTGATCCCCGCTATCGTACAGGATGCGCAGACCCAAAAAGTCCTGATGTTGGGCTATATGAATGAAGCATCGCTCAAAGTCACACAGGAACGCGGTTTGGTGACCTTCTGGTCCCGAAGCCGCCAGCAGTTGTGGACGAAAGGGGAGACCAGCGGCAACTACCTGAAGGTACGGGAAATCATCCCCGATTGCGATGCCGATACGTTGCTTGTCAAAGCCATCCCGACCGGTCCTGTCTGCCATACCGGGGCTGATACATGTTTCAGCGAAGACAACAAACCCCAGGATTTGGACAGGAGCGAATTCCTGTTCTATCTGGAGGAAATCATCGCTGACCGGAAAGCAAACCCCACGGAAGGTTCGTATACCGGTCATTTGTTTTCTCGTGGCCTGAACAAAATCGCCCAGAAGGTGGGGGAAGAAGCAGTTGAACTCATCATCGAAAGCAAGGATGACAACAAGGATTTGTTCCTTGGGGAAGCCGCCGATCTGATCTACCATTTCATGGTGCTCCTTGCTGAGAAGGATGTGAAACTCCAGGAAGTCATCGATGTCCTGAAGGGAAGACATTCCCGTTGATAAGCTAAAACTGTTTTCCTTCCAATAATGAGTAGTATCCTTCTTCACTGAAAACCAAATGGTCGAGGACCCTGATCCCCAGTATTTCTCCTGCTTTCTTCAACCGTTGGGTGATCTCCAGATCCTCCTGTGACGGATTGAGGTTCCCTGACGGGTGGTTGTGCGCCACGATGACCGCTGAAGCACGTTGCGCGATGGCGTCTGCGAACACTTCTCTGGGATGGACCAAGGTGCGCGATACGGTACCTACCGAAACAACGTTGATGGAAAGCACTTCATGCGCTCCGTTGAGAACAGTCGCAAGGAATTGCTCCTGCAAGCGGCCGGCATAATGCCTGATCAATGGGTACATATCGCTTGGAGTGATGATTTGGTGTTTTGCGCTGCGGTTCCTGCGCCTGCCCAGTTCCAAAGCAGCGCTGATCACACAGCTTTTGGCGAGTCCTATGCCATCAATCTTGTCGATGTCATCTCGTGATACATCCTGCTTCATATCCAAGAGGCCGAGCAAGTCTTGGGCTATCGAACGGACAGGTCGCGACTTTCCGCCACTTCCCAAGAGGATGATTAAAAGCTCCAAGTCGCTGAGGTTTTCCGCACTGAATGATTCCAAGCGTTCCCGAGGGCGTTCTTCAGCCGCCATCTCTTTGATGTCATGCATTGTTGTTAAAGTTTGTTGGTAATTCATGTTGGCATTTACCAGCAAAACGGATGATTTGCTTGAGAGATGCTGGCGTTTTATGGTACAAAGTCCCTATGGATACGTATCGTATAGGTGATTTGGCCCGTGGCGCGGGAGTGACGGTGAGGACCGTCAGATACTATGAGGACTTGGGACTCTTGAAAACCCACCATCGTACGGATGGCGGACAACGGACCTATACTGATGCCGATTTGATTTACCTGAAACGCATCATCGAGTTGAAGGAACTTGATTTCTCCTTGGATGAGATCAAGTCCATCATCGCCCTAGGGCCGACCGACAAGGATGGCGCCAAACGGCGGGAGGAACTCCTCAGACAATACCGATACAAACTCTCCGAGGCCATGGAACGGCAGGCAGTGCTGGAAAAACGGATTGATGACCTTTCCTGGCATATCCGTCAGCTTCAGAGTGGCATGGACTTTCAGGAGTGCCCCGGCCACGGGTGCAGGGAATGCTCCTTCCGGGAGAAATGCCGTTTCGCCCGATGATCATTCCTTGGCTTGGAGTATCTGCAGCAGTTTGTCATGGCATTTGCCGTTGGAAGCCAACACATGTTTTTCATACAGCGAGAATGGTTTCCCGACAAGATCAGTGAACATACCCCCAGCTTCTTCGACGATAAGTTTCCCTGCGGAAAAGTCCCACAGGTGGATTCCCGGTTCGATATGGGCATCGGTCCTTCCGCAAGCCACTGCGACGACGGCAAGGGATGCGCAGTTCCAGATACGCAGGCTTGTGATCTCGTCGCCGTGTTTTTCCAGTTTTTCCAACACTTTATGCCTGAAAACAAGGTTTGCTGCTGGAAAACTGGTGGATATGATGAAATCCAGAACATCGTTGGTTGAGGATACATGAATCGGGCTGTCGTTGAGGAAAGCTCCTCCGCCTTTCTTTGCGGAGTACAATTCATCAAGAGAAACATCATAGACGGCGCCGACAAGCACCTCTCCTCCTTTGACAAGGGCGATGGAGATGCCGAATTGCGGAATCCCGCGGATGAAGTTTGTGGTTCCGTCCACAGGATCGACAACCCAGATGCATTTGTCCGGCGGGAGGGTTGCGATGATGGAATCCTCCGCTTCTTTCCGTGAGGAGATTTCCTCCTCACCGAAGAAAAGGTGGTCTGGATATTTTCGCGAAAGGCTGGAGCGGATGAATTCTTCCGACAACCGGTCCACTTCGGTAACGAAATCAAACCGGCTTTTTCGTTCGACTTCATGATGGGTCCGCAGATGGGAACGGACAAGCGAACCTGCTTCCCGAGCAGTTTGTTTTGCGCTTTCCAACAAGGTTTGCAAGTCATCCATGTCTTACCTCGACTCAGGAATCAGACGCATGCGTTCATTGGTGAAGCGGATTCTTTTGGTTTCCCCATTTCTGATTATCGTGTCCGTGTGACCGAATTCCGTCATACTTAGGCGAATGCCCTGAATGTCCAGCTCATATTCGATCATATTCCCGAAATAGGAACTATGCACAACTTTTGCCTGAATGCCATCTTCCTCGGTGAAATGGATGTCTTCCGGTCTGATGAGACAGACACCACCCGCAAAATCCGGGGTGCAGCGTAGGTTCATGCTTCGGCCGAATATGTCGGCAACCGCCATTTCCTTTGCATTCGTATGGGAGAAATCCTTCACTTCGACAAAGTTTGCTTTTCCCATGAAATTGGCCACAAAACTGTTCATGGGGTTCGAATATATTTCCCGGTTGTCACCTTGTTGCTCGATACGGCCGGCGCGCATGATGACGACACGGTCGGAAATCGCCATGGCCTCCGATTGGTCATGGGTGACATACAGACTGGTGATGCCGATTTCCTGTTGTATTTTCCTCAGTTCATCGCGCATATATTCCCTGAGTTTTGCATCAAGGTTGGAAAGCGGTTCATCGAACAGCAACACTTGCGGTTGGGTGACAACGGCACGGGCTAGTGCGACACGTTGCTGTTGTCCTCCGGAGATTTGGTTCGGCATCCTGTTGCCATATTCCCCAATCTTCATCAGCTCCATGATGGCGCCGACACGTTTCTTCACTTCCTCTTCGGGTACTTTCTGGATTTTGAGCCCATAGGCGATGTTTTCATAGACATCAAGATGAGGAAAGAGGGCGTAACTTTGGAACATCATGCCGATGTTCCGTTTGTTAGGAGGAAGATTGGTGATGTCTTTCCCCCCAAGGACAATGTTGCCTTCTGTCGGTATCTCAAATCCCGCCACCATCCTGAGCATGGTCGTTTTGCCACAGCCCGAAGGCCCGAGCAAGGTGACCAATTCCCCAGCCTTGATGGACAAGTTGATGCCCGCCACAGCAAAGAATTCTTTCTTGCTGCCATATGTTGGAAAGGACTTTTTCACATTCTGGATTTCAAGTCCCACGTTCGTCTCGTTCATGACCGGACCCTCCTTCTGCCGAACGCCTTGTTGACGATTGTTTCGAGAACCGTCATGGCTACCAAAACGATGATCATGAGAAGCACGCAATATGCCGATGCGAGTCCCAATTTGTTGGACTCGATCGCTGACATGATGGAAACGGTTAGGAGATTCCATCGTACCGAGACAAGGAAAATGACTGCGCTCACGCTGGTCATCGAGCGCACGAAAGCGTTTAAAAGACCAGAAAAAAGTGCCGATTTCATGATTGGCAACGAGATTCTGGTGAATGTCGTGAAATTGTTCGCCCCAAGAATGGTCGAAGCTTCCTCAATGCTTTTGTCTACTTGCCTGAGGCTGTTTGACCCGGCTTCAACACCTACGGAAAGAGTTCTGAACACCAAAGTTATGATGATGATCGAGGCGGTACCCGTCAGGAGCAGTGGTTTCTGGTTGAAGGACAAAACATAGCCGATGCCCAATGCGATGCCCGGAACGGCAAACGGGATCATAGTGGCTACTTCCATCAGGCGTTTCCCTGCAAATTTTTTCCGCACCAACAAATAGGCGATACCCATGCCGAGAATGGCGGTGATGGGGGTCGAAATGACCGACAGGATCAGTGTGTCACGCAATGCTTTCTTGCCGCTGCCACTTCTGAAGACAAATTGGTAGTTCTTCAGGGAGAGGTGCATGTCGACGCCCCAGGTGTTGACGAGGGAAACCCAGACAACAGTCCCGTAGAAAACCATGATGATGACTGTCAGGAGGCAACAGACGATGAAAATGGGATAAACGATGTGTTTCTCATTGATGAGATCCACCTGTCCCACCGGTTTCCCGGTGATGGTGACAAAACTTTTTTTGGAAACCCAGTATTTCTGAATGAAGAAAGCCAACAGGCTGGGCACAAGAATGGAAGCTGCCATGAACGATCCTGTTCTGAGGTTGTACAAGCCTGTGATCTGGGTGTAGGCAGAGACCGAAAGAACCGAATACTCGCCGGCAAGCACCTGCGGGTTTCCGAAATCGCTCAGGGATTTCGCGAAAACGATGAGGAATGCGCTGAGAATTCCAGGCAAAGACAACGGAAGGGTTACGGTCAGGAATGTTTTCAAACGACCGGCTCCAAGGCTACGGGCCGCATTCTCCACGGAACTGTCCATCGCTTCCATGACACCCTTGAGGTTCAGGTACGCCAACGGGAACATCGCAAGCGTTTGGACCACCACCAAAGATGTGAAGCCATAGACGTTATGTCCGGTGATGCCGAGCAGTTGCTTGGTGATCATCCCGCTTCTGCCGAACAAGAGGATCATGGCCAAGGAAATCACGAACGGCGGGGAAAGGATCGGCATCATGGAGATGATGTGGAAGAATCGTTTCCCCTTGATGGTCGTACGGTTTATGGCGAATGCGAACAGATATCCGATGATTGTGGAAAGCGTTGCGACCACAAGGCCCAACCTGATGCTGTTCCACAGGGTTTTCCCCAGGTTCGTTTTCTTCAGCACATACGCGACGGAGGAAAGGTCGAAATGTCCCTCGGCGTCGGTGACGCACGTGACAAGCAATTTGATGATCGGATAGATACAGAAGACAACAAGGATCAGCAAGATGGCCACAATGATGCATACAAGGCCAGGTTGTTGGAGCAACATCTGCCGCTCGCGTAGTTTCTGCTGTTTCCTTACGTTGATGGTTTCAGACACAATGATGGTTCTCCTTGTTTGGAGGTTTTTTCAGAATCGGTCTTGTGGTGGCAGGCAAAGCTTGCCACCACAAGGATTCATGTTATTTGAGGACATTTGCGGAAGTACGGACTTCATTTTCGAATCTTTCAAGCAGACGGACTTTGTTCTCTCCCGACCAAAGGAAATCGTAGTTCAGGAGTTTGATGGAATTGAATGGCACCATTTGGGGATTGACTGCGATGTTCTTGACCACCGGATAGCGGTAGAACTTGTCCGTGCACATTTTCTGTGCTTTTTCTGAAAGCATCCAGTCAATGAACGCTTTTGCCGCGTCTTGTTCGTCTTTCGGACCGTTTTTCACCAATTCCACGCAACTGATCTCATAGCCGGTGCCTTCTTTCGGATAAGTGATGACAAGGTCATAGCCATCGTTGATGACGGTGTGGGCATCCAGATCGTAACAGATGGCGACCGTAGTCTCCTCAAGACCGGCCATGCGGATCGGTGCCGCGCCGGCTTTGGTGTATTGGATGATGCTCTTATCGAGTTGCTTCAGGAATTCGAAGCCTTTTTCTTCGCCAAAACACTGGATCATTGAGGAAAAAGCGGTGTAGGCCGCCCCCGAGGTTGCGGGGTGTGCCATGCAGACGTTTCCCTTCAAAGCCGGTTGGAGCAGCTCAGCCCAGGAAGTAGGGGCGGGGATTCCCAGTTTCTTCAACAGCTTGTTGTTGCTGGCGAAACAGGTGACGACAAGGGAATACGGCGTATAAATGCCATCCATATTGTCTTTATACTGGTCGACGACGACGCTCATCTTCGGGCTGTTATACTTCTCGATCAAGCCTTTTTTGTAGGCGCTCACAATGGTGTCGACCGAGCCGCCCAACATGACGGAAACCTGCGGGTTTGCTTTTTCCGCCTCCATACGCGTGATGCATTCGCCAGCGCTCAGACGGACGTAATCGACAGCGATTCCCGTATCCTTGGTGAACTCCGCAAAGTAGGCGATTGCCTCCTCTTCGACATTAGCGGTGTAGATGGAAACATGTTTCTTCTGTTTCACGCCATTGTCGGCGGGAGCTTTCGATCCCTCATTGCTTCCTTGGGCGAACATCATGCCCGCCAGCAAGAGAACCACCAGACTACACACAAGCCTTTTTTTCATAACCTTCTCCTTTTTTCCAAGGGTAGCGATCTACCCTAAATACGACTTTGTACACTCTCACGTTCCACCAGATTTGCCTGAAAAAGATTGTTCTCAACCTTCTTTCCGCTGATTTCTTCAAGGAGCATTTGGGCTGCCTTGATACCCATTTCGTAACGGAACAGTTCCATGGTGGTGAGAGAGAACCACGGGAGACGGGAATATTCCACGTTCCCGATTCCGACAACCGAGATGTCCTCAGGGACCCTGATCCCTTGTTTCTTCAATTCCGCCATGACTCCGACGGCGATGAAGTCGCTGCCAGCAAAAATCGCTGTGGTGTCTGGCCACTGGGTGAGTATCCTGATGCAAGCCTCCGAACCATTCTTGACGGCATCGGAGAGGATGTTTGCCGGCATATCGACTGATATGAACCGCTCCTCGATGCCTTTTTCCGTGCAAAACCGTTTGTAGGCGCTTTCCCTGAATTCTCCAGATTCGTTGGGGAGCTTCACATGTGCGATGTTCCTATGGCCTTTCCCATAAAGGTAATCCATCATCACCAGTGCTCCTGCATAATGGTCGGAATCGATGTAGGGGATGGACAGTTCCTGAGGAGTCCTCCTCCTGAGGGAGAGTACCGGGATGTCCAGCCGGGACAGCGCTTCCTTTACCTTCGGACTCCACCAATCAGTGGTGAAAATCAGGCCATCGAACCGCATTTCACGTGCCTGTTTGGTGAAATCAAGGAATTTTTGTTCGTTTCTGTCCAGGTTGCCGAGAAACAGTTGGTATCCCATCTCACCGAGTTTTGTTTCTATGCCATAGGCGCTTTGGGCGAAATACGGATCCTTGATGTCCGGGACGGTCAACCCGATTACGTTGGTGTTCTTGTGCGAAATGTAGCGGGCAAAGGTGTTTGGTACATAATTCATCTGCTCCACGGTTTCCAAAACATGTTTCTTTGTTTCGGGACCGACATCCCCATACCCATTGAGGCATTTTGATACGGTGGAGACGGAAACATTGGCTTTGGAAGCGATGTCTTTGATGGTGAAACGCATCTTTTCCCCCTGAGGCGCAAATGGCATACGAAACCGATTTCGCAATGGTAAAAAAAGTATAAATCAGCTTCTTTTTTACTGTCAAACGAAACCTTTTTAGCTATAAAAAACAACAATTCAGGTATTTGCAGATTGTTTTCTAAGGGTATAATTTATAATAAATTAGCCACTCTATTCATGGAAAATGAATATGAGCCTCAGGAAGATGCATATGACTTATTGGCAACTCTTCATGTCCTCAGACAAGAAGGCCTCACTGCTGTGTTTTCAAATAGGAATCCAGATATCCGTTGATTTCCTTTGCCAGTTCCTGCGTCGTCTGATGTGGGTCTTTGCCTTCGGAGAGCATCTTCGAGATTCCGCTTTGGAACGCATAGTATATCTGGTAGCTTGAGGGCACCCAGATGCCTTGCAGATTCGGATCGCTGTCCTGCATCTGTTCGATGGCTATGGCAAACAGCGGGTTTTTCGCCGTATGGTCCTTGAATGCGTCCATGAGGTATGTGCCCTTGTTCACCGGGAAATAGCCAGTGGAGATGTGCCACTGGAGTTGTTGCTCCTTGCTGACCGCGAACTGCATGAACTTCCAAGCCGCATCACTGTGCCCGCTGCCGTTCTCCAGGGCGTACAACGCGCCGCCTCCGATGTTCACGCCGCCTGTCGCCTGGTCATTGACGCGGGGCAGATAGGCGACCCCGACGGCAAAGCGTCCCGCCACCATCTCAAGGATTGTGGTCAGTTGGCTTGTTGAGGCGAGCATCATCGCGGTCCTGCCGCTTGCGAAACTTGCGCTAGCGCCACTGGTTGCGTTTTCCAGACATCCGGTGTCATACAAAGCTTTCCATTTGGTGAGGAAAGTCTCCATGGTGCCGTTTTCGTCGAACACTACTTTGGTTGGGATTCCGTCATGTCCGTTGTTGAGGTCGCAGAGCAAGGAAAGTCCGTTCTGCTGCCCGAGCCAAGCACATAATTCATAGGTGGTCGGGACCCCGCTGAAAGCCCACCGGGTGACCTTTCCGTCGGCGTCCTTCTTCACCAACAGGGGAGCGTCGGTCGCCAACTCATCAAGATCTTTCGGGGCATGGGTGAGGTTGGCTTCATCAAACGCGCTTTTGTTGTAGTACAAGAGAATCGTCGAACTGTTGAACGGCATGCCGATCATTTTGCCCTTGTATGTCTGGGAAAGCCGTGCGGAATCGACGATTTGGGTGAGATCGTAACCGTTCCTCCCCGCCAGCGTTTCTGTGGGGATGAGATAGGTGTTGTCGCGGATATCCAAGATGGCTTGGGCATCAAGCTGGATGATGTCAGGGAGGTCTTTGGGGTTGTTGCCCTGCCAGATGGCCTTCGCTTTGGTCAGGACGTCGCTGGCTTTGCCTTGGTAGACGGCATGTACAGTGATGCCTTCCTGTTTCCCGATGGATTCGTTGAATTCTTTGACCAAACGGTCAGTCGCCTCTTGGAGTAGTCCCGAATTGGAATGCCACCAGGTGAGGGTTATTTCCTTGGATGCGCTTTCTTTGGCGCCGGTGCCGGAAAGCATGCACCCAAGGCAGAGAATGGTCATGAACAGCATGAAGCGACGCATATGGGTTACCTCCCTGAGAAACGTGTGCCCACGCTCTCGTTGATGTGTTTGCGTGCAAGAAGAAATACGAGGATCATCGGAGCCATCAAAACGGTGATGGCGGCGAACTGCGGACCGTAATCGTACGTGTCTGCGAAGCCTAACATGGTGATGCCCACCTGGATGGTTCTCATCGCGTCGGTGTTGGTCACCAGAAGCGGCCAGAGATAGTCGTTGAATATCTGGGTGAAGGACTGGACCGTCAAGGCGATGAGGATGCTCTGGCTCATGGGAACGAGCATATATGCCATGAACCGGATGTCCGAACAGCCTTCCAGATATGCCGCTTCACGATATTCCGGGCTGACGGTGAGAAAAAACTGCCTGAGGATGAAAATGGCGGTCGGAGAAAGGATTCCGGTGATGATGAGTCCCGCATATGAGTCAGTCAACCCCATTTTTCTGACGGTGATGTAGTTCTGCAGGAGCAACGCATCGCCTGGCAGAAGCATCGTTGCGATAAGGATGAGGAAAATCAAAGATCTGCCTTTGTACAGGAACGTGGTGAGGCTGTAGGCTGCGAACATGCAGACGACCAGCCGCAAACCTGTCCCCATGATCGCCGTCAGCAGAGAATTCACGAGGTAACGCCCAAGATTGGATGAACGGAAGGCCCGCTGGTAGTTGGAGAAGGTGACCCTGCTGGGAAGAAACCGTGCGGGGTTTGCGGTGAAGTCGCCACGGGCGAAGAGCGAAGCCGTGAGGGCATAGATGATCGGGGTGAGGACGACCAGAAGGAGGAAGACGACGAGGAGATCGCGGAGTGTGTTTCGTATCCTCATTGGTAGTACACCTTCTTTCTCTGGTAAGCCAGGATGAAGAACAGGAACACGAAAGTGACCAGAAAGACCACCGTCGCGATGGCTGAGCCTATGGCGAGGTTTCCGCCTTTGAATCCATCCAGATACATTTGATACACCAGCGTTTGGGTCGAACGGTAAGGGCCGCCTTCGGTCAGGAGCATCACAGGGGAGCAGATGAGCATCGCATCCTTCACATTGTTCGCCAAGACGAAAACCAATGTCGGGGCGAGCATGGGGAACTCAAGATAGCGGAGCCGTTGGGCTTGCGAAGCTCCTTCAAGATCAGCGACTTCCTCAAGATCCCGGGGGATGTTGGCGAGGCTGGACGAGAAGAGAAGGAAATCGAAGCCGATATCCAGCCAGATGCCGCTGAGAACCAGCATCCACATGGCGGGACGCTCCTGGGTGAACCAATGCACTTGCCGCCCGAGAAGCACGTTGAGGATTCCGAGGTTCTCATCGAATATGGTTTTGAAAATCAAGATGGCGCTGGACATGGCCACCGCCATGGGAAAGAGGAGCAGCACTTTCGCCGTACGGAAGAATTTGGTGTCCCTGTTGCAGAGGAAGGCGAGCGACAGGGTTGCAAGCAGGTTTGAGGGTACGAACAGGGCTGTGAAGGTCAAGGTGTTGTTCCAGCTGTCACGGAAACTGTCGGTCTGGAAAAGCGTGCGGTAGTTGGAGAGGCCTACGAAACGCAGGCGTGTGCCGTTTTGCGCGACATTGTACAGGCTGTCGATGACGGTGAGGAAAAACGGTTTGTACGAGAACAGGAATGCCAGCGCCAAAGCCGGCGCCACATACAAATACGGGCTGATTTTCCTGAGTCTGTTTCCTTTCATACGAGAGAGATGCTATGAAGACGAAGGGAAATGGACAAGGGCATTTTGGGGGAAAACCATGGAAAACGGGGTTTCTTTCTTACCTGAAAAATCCTACGTCAGCTTTTCCCCTCAGGAAAACACCCTGCCGTACACCTCTTCCCCGTACTTTTTCAGCTTCATCATCACCGCTTTTTGTTTGGGTTCGATGTTCTTGCTTTGCAGGTTTTCGTCGATCTTGCGGTTGAAGAAATCCCAATTCACCTTGACGTTCCCCGGCGGGTTGAGCAGTCTGTTGGCGCAGAAGCTCTTCCATTTCTGTTGTTGGACCGCCGTCAGTTTCTCCGGCCAGTTCCGGCAGACGTGCCTGAAAAGCATTTCAGGAATTCTCACATCGCTGAATTTGATGTTCAGACCCAACATATCCTCCGGTTTGGTGTTGTGGATCACGTCAAACTGGCCTTTGTCGTCATTGGAGAAGAAACCGTTGTAGATTTGGAAGTCCGTGTCGTTGACGGCCTGGAATTCGTCATCTGAGGCAAGGGAGCGCAGTTTGGGGATCAAGGAATCTTCGTTACGCAGCATCTGGTAGCGGTGGAAGCACTCACCCCAGTCGATTCCCATTTTCACCAATGCTTCCGCACCCGGAAAATTGAGGTTGATTTGGGTGACGAACGGACAACGGTTCGTGGCGATCTTGCAGAAGCCCTCGCACTGGGGGATTTTTTCCGGCGGTGCGGAAAGCAGTTGCGTGGGGTCTTTGGAAAGGTCGAAACAAAATATGGTGTTGCCCTGTTCCACCGATGGCGTGATGGGCATCACCATGGCGGTGCAGCCGTTCGGGTTGGTGAATTGCGAGGCAGTGTACAGGATGGGAGTCCCCATAGGGGTCTGGATCTTGTTCTTCACTGCTTCTTTGGTTCGGTTTTTGAAGGCGTAGGAGAACAGTTTGGGTTGTTTTTCCTTGATGAGACGCGCAATGGCGATGGTCGCGTTCACATCGACCATGGCGTCATGGGCCCCGGTCTGGTCAATATGGTTCGCCTGGGTCAATTCGGTCAGTTTGAATACCGGGTTTCCGGTATCCTTGTTTTTTACGGGCCATTCGATGCCTGCCGGGCGGAAATCATAGGCTGCCCGCACGAGATCCAGGATGTCCCATCGAGAGCAGCCGTCCTTCCATTCCCGTTCATAGGGATCCAACAAATTCCGGTACAGGAGACTGCGGACCATTTCGTCATCGAAACGGATGTTGTTGAAACCGCAGACAACCGTATACGGTTCGGAGAATTCCTCGTTGATGCGTAAGGCCAGCTCATATTCGCTCAGCGCTTCGGGATGATCCTCCGGCGTGATGCCGGTGATGAGGCATGCCAACGGGTCGGGCAGATAGTCGTCGCTGACTTTCCCGTACAGGATGACCGCCGGACCCACGGGGTTGAGGTTCATGTCGGTTCTCTGGGCCGCAAACTGGGCGATGCGGTCATACCGCGGGTTGAGTCCATAGGTTTCAAGGTCGTACCATAAGAAAGTGTTTCTGGAAAACTGCATGCCATGATAGTACCATATTCCTGTCCGGATGTGGTAGGATGGGGTGATGAAACCTGCCTTTTCTCTTCTGGTGTCCTTCTGCCTGGGTGTGGCGCTTTTTGCGGCGCCGACCAGAAACGATGTCATCGTCGCCACTACAGCCGTGACGGACAGCGCCATCGTGAACTGCGCCGGTTTCGTCGCCACGCCGCAGTACATGCTTCCGGGCTGCACGCTCACCGTGGACAAAGGGGGGGCGCTTCCTTCCAAACTTTCCCTGCAACAGAGTGACATGGCTTCGTACCTTGGCATGATACCGGAGGCGAAGCCTGACGGCAATTGGTTCCAGAAATTGCTGGCTTCCGCTTCCGGGCCGTTGGACGCGGTTGCGCGGACGTATCTTTCCGTCCATGACTGGAAGGCGGGGGAGGCTGTATTGGATGGGGTCCTCATCCCGCATTTCCCCTCCGGCATGGGTCTGGTCGATCTCATCAGGATCGTTGCCTCACAAGCGGAGATGGAGAGCATCGCCACTGATGTGGATGTGTGGGTCAGGGGTCGGCGTGTTTCCGTGCCGGTGCATGTCAGAGGCTCTTTTCTGGTGAAGAACGTCAAAGGCGAAGGGCTTTCCATCGAGCCGGTGAACCTTGTGGCAAATGGTGAATAGACAATCCTTGGAGGCTGGTTTACAATGCCGCTGGAGGTGTGCGATGAGTGAGATTGTCTCCCGTACGAAACAATTCCTGCATGAATGGGGCGCCAGTCCCGATAGTGTCGATATGAGCGCATTGCTTGATGCGTTTGAACGTGAAAAACAGAAGGGCCTTGCCGGCAAAGGCGGTTCCCTCGCCATGATTCCGACCTATACCGAAGTACAGGAGCAGCCACCTCGGCAGAAGAGCGTCATTGTTCTGGATGCCGGCGGGACCAACTTCCGCACCTGTCTGGTGACCTTCGGACCCGATGGGAAACCGGTCATTTCCGATTTCCAGAAAACGGCCATGCCTGGCATCACACGGGAAGTGTCCGCCAAGGAATTCTTCGGTGTGTTCGCCGACCAGGTGGAACGGCTCATCGACAAGAGCGACAACATCGGCTTCTGTTTTTCCTATGCGGCGGCCATCACGGAGGGGCATGACGGCATTCCGTTGATGTTCAGCAAGGAGATCAAGGCGCCTGAGGTGATCGGAAAACCCGTCGGTGAGAACCTGCTTGCGGAACTGGCCCGTAGAGGACATGATGTTTCCCATAAGAAAGTGGCGGTACTCAACGATACGGTCGCGACGTTGCTTGCCGGGCAGGCAAGCGAAGGCGGAAAGGCTTTCAGCGGATACATCGGCTTCATCCTCGGCACCGGCACCAATGTCGCCTATGTGGAGGACAACCGCAACATCGTCAAACTCCCTGCATTGAAGCCGGGTCGGCAGATCATCAATGTGGAAAGCGGAAACTTCGTCGGGATGCCCGGACGTCTGGATGAGGAATTTTTCGCCACCACCAAACAGCCTGAATTCTATCATTTCGAGAAGATGATCAGTGGTGCGTATCTCGGACCGCAATGTCAGTTGTGCATCGAGAAAGCCATTGGGGAAGGACTCTTCTCAAAGACGTTCGAAAAACGGTTCGCCTCAGTCAAACCGTTGTCCACCATGGTGATGAGCAATTATCTGGAAATGCCCTTCAACAAGGAATACGCCTTGGTCAAATGTGTGGACGGGAATGAAGATGACGCATTGGTTCTGTGGACCATCCTCGATTCAGTCATCGCCAAGGCCGCAAAACTCACCGCGGCCAATCTGATTTTCGCAGTGCTTTCCAGCGGCTATGGGACAGATCCGCGCCGGCCTGTGTGCATCAATGCCGATGGTACGACGTTCTACAAGACCGAATACCTGAAGAGCTACACCGAATATTACCTGAGGCAGTATCTGGAGTTCGGATTCGGCAGGTATGCGGTGCTGGTGAAGATCGAGGATTCTCCGACGATCGGAGCGGCGATAGCGGGTTTGAACCTTTGAGCGATGTATTCACCCCTGAAACGCGCAGCCGGGTGATGGCCGCCATCAAAGGGAAAGACACCAAAGAGGAATTGTGTGTCCGCCGTTTCCTTTTCCGGCAAGGTTTGCGTTTCAGGGTCAATGACCGCCGTCTTCCCGGCAAACCCGATATCGTGCTTCCCAAATACCGTACCGTGGTGTTCCTCAACGGGTGTTTCTGGCATGGCCATGGCTGCAGTCATTTCCGTATGCCTCAGACCAACAGGACATTCTGGGAAGAGAAGATCAGGAGGAACAAGGCACGGGATGAGAAGAATGTCGCCAGGCTCCTTTCCATGGGCTACCGGGTCATCGTTGTCTGGGAATGCGAACTCAAAGGGAAGAGGAACCAGGAAGCGACCTTGAACGGGTTGCTCAACGAAATCTGGGATGTCCAGAGTGGGTCATGAACTTTCCCGCGGCCGGCCTGTCGAACTTCTTGCCACCAGCGTGCTTTGGTATTCCAATCGTGTTTTTACCGTTTGTTGGAGAGGTTTCCGTCCCATTTTGCCAGATAGCAGATTGATCGCGCTTCTGCCTCTCAGAATAACGCAGTGGTCGATGGAGGTCAGGCTGATTCCTTTGAATTTTGAAGGGTAAATATTGTCAAAACCACATACGCTGATGTCCCCGGGAATGGACAATCCTTCCGACAACAGTTGGTCAATGATTCCATAGGCTACCATATCATTGATGGCAACCAGCGCTGTGGCTTGTGGATATTCTTGGATGGCTCGGCCGGCAAGCTTCCTGCCGATATCGTATTCAATCTCAGGATTTTGCAGGATATCCTGACCTGTCACTTCCTCGCTGAGCACGGAAACCGATCCTGAGGGACAGGTGGTGGCGAATGTTTCTTGGATTCCTTCCAACCGTCTGATTCTCGCGCGGTACTGTTTGTTCAAGTTGGAGGACAGGTAACAGATATGCGTGTGTCCGGCTTTGATGAGATGCTTGGACAATAACACCCCTGCTTTATAATTGTTCACGTCCACCATATCAAACGGGGCGTCATCCAGCACGTCACCCACAACGACGACAGGGACGTGGGTCCCGAGTTCATGCGCGAGTTCTATTTGTTGGGGAAGCATGGCAAACACCACTCCGATGAAGGGTGGTTTCATGGCAAGATGCATGGCTTCTTTTTCCCGTGTTTCGTCAAAGTATGTACAGAAGGTCATGGTTTGCAGGTGCAGGTTTTCGGCTTGTTGCTCCATTCCTTGAATGATGGTTGCGTAGTAGGGATTGATCACCGAAGGGCAGACCAACATGATGATTCCGTTTACGAGCAGGTGCTTCGGTTCATATCCCAGTCTGTCGGCACAGGACCGGACTTTGTCGATGGTCTCTTGGGGGAATTTTTTCAGGTTCGTATGGTTAAGGATATAGGAAACCGTAGCTCCGGAAACGCCGCAGGTTTCGGCGACATCGAGTAACGTGATTTTTTTCATATCCATACTATAGTTAAAAATTGGTTAAAATACAAGTAAATATTTTATTTTATTTGACAGATGCGCCATTGCTGGTATTATACATGATATAGGTTAAAATATAAGTTAAGAAGGAGAAAATTTTAACTATGAAAAAACTCATTCTCGTGATGTGTCTTTTGTTTCTGGTCGTAATGGGAGCCACAGCTAACGGATCCAAAGAAACGATTGTGGCGCCATCAACGGCACCGAGCGTCGACTATACGGTCAAAGAACCCATCAAAATCATCTGGTGGCATGCATTGGAAAAACAGTACAGCCCGTTGGTCGATGAGATCGTAGGAGATTTCAACAAGAGCCAGAATCTCATCACCGTGGAGCCGGTTTATATCGGCAACTACAAAGTGGTCAATGAGCAGCTGGTGACGGTGAACGCCGCAGGACAAGGATTGCCGGCCATAACGGTTTCCAATGCGCCATATATCGCTTCATACGGTGCGAATGGCTTGACTGAGGACCTGACTCCGTACATGAAGGCGAGCGGATATGATATCAACGATTTCTTCAGTGGCATGCGTGATGCCGTCGTCGTCAATGGCAAGCAGATGGGTTTGCCTTTTCTGATTTCCACTCAGACAATCTATTACAATAAGGATGAGCTGAAACGGCTTGGCCTTACATTCCCGACCCAATGGGATCAGATGGAGGAGTATCTTAAAGCCGTCACGGAATTCAATCCAGACGGGACGACGAAACGGTACGGCATGGTGTTTCCTGGATGGGATGAGGCGTATTTCGAAACATTTTTCCTCAACCAGGGCGTACAGATGATCACCAAGGATAATAAAACCGATCTGAACGGTCCTGCGGCGAAGAAAGTGACTGAAGACATCGCGCGGTGGGTCAAGAAGGGCTATGTCTATTGGGCGACAGGCAAAGATGCTTCTTCCATCATGCGTGGTAATTTCGTAGACGGGAAGGCTTTTTCCGTACTCCATACCATCAGCCTGTACGATATGTATCGTGATCGCTGCAAGTTCGAAGTCGGTATGGCTTGGTTGCCCGGTGGCGCGACCCATCAGCAAGGTCTCGGCGGAAGCATGCTGTTGATCCCGGCGAAGAATGATCAGGCTACGAAAAACGCCGCATGGGTATTCATGCAGTATCTGTGCTCCAAAGATGTCAACTTGAAGTGGGCGTCAGGCACCGGATACCTTCCTACCAGAAACAGCGTGCTTACCACCAAAGAGGCGGATGACTATTTGGCGAAGAAGCCGGAATTCAAAGTGATTCTCAGCCATCTGTCCGAGTTGCAGCCAAGGATTCAGAACAAGAACTTCAGTCAGATGGCGACGATTTGGAGGAATTACCTTGAAAAAATCTTCAACATCGGTGTTTCTGACATCAAGACGGAACTGGATACGATGGCGGGTGAGATGAATGAAGTGCTTGCAGATTGAGGAAATGTCATGAAACACATTCTTTGTTATGGGGATTCGAATACCTTTGGGACATGCCCGTACGGAGGGCGTTGGGATGAGGACGTGCGATGGCCGATGGTGTTGCAGAAACTTCTCGGTTCCGGATTTCTGGTCACGGAGGAGGGACTGAGCGGCAGAAATACCGTGTTTGATGATCCGATGGTTGAAGGCAGAAACGGTCTGAGATTCCTGCCGGTCGCTTTGAGAAGCCATCGCCCGCTGGATTTGGTCATCTTGTCTCTGGGCGGAAACGACACGAAGTCTTTTTTCAATGCTTCAGCCAGGACCATTGCGAATGGTATCGCAACGTTGGTGACGTTTATCCGCAGGTTCGATTATGGGGCGGGATTCCCTACGCCGAAAGTCCTTGTGGTTTCGCCGATTCATGAGGATCCGGACATTGAACACAGCAAATTCATCGCGTTCGATAGTTCTTCCTATCAAAAGAGCCTGGAGTTGTGGCAATACTGCGAGGAAGTCTGCAAAAAACAGGATGTTGCATGCTTTGACGCCTCGTCTGTGGCTTCACCCAGCCCTGTGGACAAGCTGCACATGGAGAAAGAAGGCCATTTGGCTTTGGCTCATGCGCTTCATCCGATCGTTCTGGATATGCTTCGTTGAACGGGACAGGCCTGTCTTGCACAGGTGCAAGACAGGTCGCGTCATCCTTTGTCGGCCCTTTCCACCATGCTCCTGTGCCAAGACAGGAGCCAGTCATGACGGGCTCGATCACTTCCTTCGCTATCCGCAAGCACACGGAAGATGGGTTCCGTACCGCTGGGTCTCATCCAGATAAAAGCGCATTCCACGCCGTATTTATCGGTGAAACAGGCTTTCCAGCCGCCTTTGTACGGAGCGTGGCGGAATTCCTCGCCGAGGCCTTTGACGCAACAGGTCCCTTCCATCTGGTAGACCACATATCCGTACAGTCCCCATTTGTCCCTCAGTTCCTCTTCCTTTTCCTGCCATTCTTTGAGGAACAGTTTCTCATAGGCGTTTTTCAATGCGCGGGCATCAGAAGAGACATGCATCTTGCCTTCCTTTTCGAAGGCGCCGGTGGTGGAGAACTCCGGCAGGGAGCGCAGCGCTTCTCCTATGGATACCTTGCGGGGCATGTCCAATTTGTTCAACCTGCACCAGAAGTTGAAGATCTTCGGTTGCCCGAGGAGTTTGAGCAACGTGACGATGGTGTTCATCGGATCCCGCACCCGTGCAGGGTACGTGATGTTTCCGCCGTTCGAACCTTCTCCGAGGATTTTCACGAGGTATCCCCGCTTCCTCAATGCTTCCGCCAGTTGGACGACATTCGCTTCCCCCACTTCGCTTCTGAACACCTCACAGTCAAAACAGTCGGCGATCCTGTCGATGCGCAGCGAAGTCGGTCCGTTGATGGCGATGGCCAGTTTCGCGTCAGGATTGTCGAGTCGCATTTCCGCCAGCGTGGCCATGGTGACCAAAGCGAATACTTCCTGCGCTTCAGGGACGACCGCTTTGCGCAGCGTATTGTCCTGGCAGACGATATTCCCCCTGTCCCCGTCGTTGTCGGGTACGTACCCAAGCATGAACACCGGATTTTCCCGGTGTTTCGCTTCAAGCGTTTTCCTGCACAAGTTCAGATTCGCGCCTTCGGGGACGATGGCATGGACGATCTGCCCGGGTTGGTCGTTCAACGTGG